>X355_Hoffmanns_Two_toed_Sloth__coassemble_1808_pt1 | contig 414217 bp, 322 predicted proteins | sample X355_Hoffmanns_Two_toed_Sloth__metabat2_high_PE_009 | metagenome-assembled genome bin X355_Hoffmanns_Two_toed_Sloth | reverse complement strand
GAACGGTATTGTCGGGATGGTTTTCAGACAAACTTTTCAAAGGCGACCGCAAGATTCCGGCGCTGATATTCGGCATGTTGAACTCCATAGCATTGGCATTGTTCCTTTACGGAGGAAATGCCATGTGGGTGAATGTGCTGGCGATGGTGCTGTTCGGAATAGCAATCGGAGTACTGATCTGTTTCCTCGGGGGACTGATGGCTGTGGACATCGTGCCCCGAAAGGCAACGGGAGCCGCACTGGGGGTCGTGGGAATAGCATCCTACTGCGCTGCGGGAATTCAGGACGTGGCATCCGGATGGCTCATAGACTCGCACATCACCGTCGCCGCGGACGGAGCGAAGCACTATGATTTCGGGCCTGTGGCACTATTCTGGATCGCGGCGTCAGTAATATCATTTCTGCTCCCGCTGGTGAACAAAAAACAAAAACCAGAAATATGAAAAAATTGATATATCCATTCCTCTGCCTGCTGATCCCGGCGATGGCAGCCGCGGAGAAGACGCCGACAAAATATACGGATGCGGCAAGTCTCACGATCGTCGGCAAGGCCCAGCCCGGAGGTCCTGCATTCGAGCGCATCGAGGTCGCCCGCTACCCCGAGCTGACCCCGACGGTCACAAAATACTACCGCTATCCCACGGGGCTGGCCGTCGCGTTCCGCACCGACAGCCGCAACATCCGCGTCCGCTGGACAACGGTCAACAAACAGGCGGGAGCGAATTCGACGCTCATTTTCCAGCGGGGGCTCGACCTCTACATCCGCTGCGACGGCAAATGGGTGTTCGCCGGGGTCGGGGTACCGAAAAACACCGGAACTGAGCATGAAGCCCCGCTTGTGGAGAACATGGACACCACGATGAAAGAGTGTCTGCTGTATCTCCCGATCCACGACGGGCTCACCCGGCTCGAAATCGGGACCGACCAAGCCGCACGGCTGGAGGTAGCCCCCGATCCCTTCCGCCACCGGATCGTAGTGATCGGGTCGAGCATCACGCACGGCTCCTCGGCAAGCCGTCCGGGAATGACCTACACCGCCCGGTTGGGCCGCACTCTGGGATTCGGATTCATCAACCTGGGAGCCAGCGGGCAATGCAAACTCGACGCCTTCTTCGCCCGCATCGCGGCGGAGACCCGGGCCGACGCCTTTCTGTTCGACGTCTTCTCGAACCCCTCGCCGCAGCAGATCGGGGAGCGGCTGGAGCCTTTCGTGCGGCGAATCCGCGAAAGCCATCCCACGACGCCGCTGATATTCATCCAGACTGCCGTCCGCGAAAGCGGGAACTTCGACCTCCGGAAACGGGCGTTCGAAGCCGACAAGCGGGCCATAGCCCGGGAGGGGATGCAGAAACTCCTGAAAACGGACCCGAACATTTATTTTATCGAGCCCGGCATGGATTTGGGTGATGACCACGAAGCGACCGTCGACGGCGTGCATCCCACCGATCTCGGGTTCGAACGCATGCTGAACCAGCTCACGCCCCGGATCGCCCGCATCCTCAAAAAATACGGGGTCGAGTAGGTCGGCAATCGGGTCCAGACCGGAGAACGGCTGCGAAAAAATCGTATCTTTGTCTCGGAACTTAAAATCGGACAGTTATGATCGAACCCGTTTACCAGCCGTCGCCGTCGCGTTACGAGGGCGGCATGACCTTCCGGCGCACCGGACGTAGCGGCGTGCAGCTACCAGCCCTGTCGCTGGGCATGTGGCACAATTTCGGCAGCGAACAGACCTTTTCCAACGTGCAGAAGATGGCCCACTACGCCTTCGACCACGGAATCGTGCATTTCGACCTGGCGAACAACTACGGCCCGGCCTACGGAACCGCCGAGGAGAATTTCGGACGCCTGATGGAGCGGTCGTTCCGCCCCTACCGCGACGAAATGTTCATCGCCACCAAAGCGGGATACGACATGTGGCCGGGGCCTTACGGCAACTGGGGATCGCGCAAATACCTCATGGCGAGCCTCGACCAGAGCCTCCGGCGCATGAAACTCGACTATGCGGACATCTTCTACTCGCACCGATACGACCCCGAAACGCCGCTCGAAGAGACACTTCAGGCCCTGGTGGACATCGTCCGCAGCGGCAAGGCGCTCTACGTCGGGCTGTCGCGCTATCCGCTCGCGGCGGCGCGTTTCGCATTCCGCTACCTGGCCGAGCGCGACGTGCCGTGCCTGCTGTTTCAGGACAAATACAACCTCTTCGACCGCGAACCCGCAACATCGGGCGTGCTGTCGCTGGCCGCCGAGGCGGGTTCGGGATTCGTGGCCTTCTCGCCGCTGGCGCAGGGACTGCTGACGGGGCGTTACCTCGACGGCATTCCGCAGGATTCGCGCATGGCCGAGGGCCGCTCGCTGCGGCCCGACGTGCTGACCGATGCGATGCTGGCACGCATCCGCGGACTGAACAACCTCGCCCGGCAGCGCGGCCAGACGCTGGCCGAAATGGCGCTGGCGTGGCTGCTGCACGACAGGCGCGTCACGTCGGTCATCATCGGAGCCAGCTCGACGGCCCAGATCGCAGACAACCTGCGGGCGTTGGAAAACGGCGCGTTCTCCGACGGCGAACTGACGCAGATCGACGCCCTCTCGCGGGGATGATCCCGGTATGAAAAAGAGAGGTCCGCTTTCCGATGAAAGCGGACCTCTTCACATAATGACGGCGGGGTTACTCTTCGGGGTTTTGCCCGATGTAGAAGACGTATCCGTAGTCCGTTCCGTGGACGCGGTAATGTTCGACCTCCTCACGCATCAGCGCCGCCATCCGGACGGCTGCCGGGCTGTGCCCCTGCTCCTCCAGGAAGACGGGGATACGTGCGGCCACAAGGGCAAAATAATTCTCCGTCCAGCAATGCTGCGGAAGGACAAAATGCGCCAGCGGCACATAACCGGCCTTTTCGAGGATGCGCACTTTGGCCGAAGGGGTGTCGATGTCGGGGAAATTCTCCCGGATATACGCCGTCGCCGGGGACCGCAGGGGCGACAGCCACGAGCACTCCGTGACGGCAATCGCACCGCCGGGCCTGAGGTATCGCCGCCACTCGGTCAACCCCCGTTCGAAGCCGATGTTGTAGATCGACCCTTCGGCCCAGATCAGATCGAACTCCCCGTCCCGGAAAGGCAGGTCGTCCATCGACCTGACGAGAGCCGTGACCCGGTCGCCCAGACCCGCACGCCGCATGCGTGCCCCGAGTTCTTCGATCATCCCGGGCAGCAGGTCCACGGCCGTGATCGAGGCGTCGAGATGCCGCGCGAGCACCTCGGTCTGATGCCCGGTGCCGCAGCCGATGTCGGCGACGCGGAGGCCGGGGTGGATATTCGGAATGAATTCCAGCGCCCGGAGGGTCTGTTCGTCGCCGCCGGGACCCTGTCGTTCGAGGGCGCGGAAAAAGTCGGTTATCAGGGTGAAATCGAATTCGAAGATCGGTTCTTTATTTTCTTTGTTCATGGTTTCGGATGTTTATGCCGTCCTGTCGGACGGCTGAAATAGGATATGTGAAAATACTACCGGACAGACTTGTCCGGATGTGCTGAGAAAACGGAATCCATTTACGGCATGGACTCCTACGCTGCCGAATCCTTTCTAAACATCCACTGATTTTGGTCCTGCAAGATAGGTCTTTAAAACGGAACCGCCAAATCCACGCACGTGAAAACGCCGGACCCTGCATGAAGGTCCGGCGTTTCCGGTGAGGCGTCACCCAATAGGCGTCAGAAAGAGATACCGACGCGTATACCGAAATTGTTGATGTTGTTGATCGAGTAGGTCAGCACATCGCCGCTGTTGGTGGCGTAGCTGTAATAGAGCGCCACATGGAAGCCCAGCCGATAGTCGGGGCGCGGGAAGATCGAGACGCCGATCTCCGGCGAAACGAAGAATCCCCACGTGTCGGTGTACTGCTTGACGACATAATAGTAGGACGACATTTCAGCGTAGCTGGCACCCAGCTTCAGCCCGGCATAGGGTTGGAATACACTGTCGGTAAGCCAGTTGTAACGTCCCGTAACACCGAACGGCAGTTGGAACAGGGTGTGTTTCTGGTTGGTGGTCAGCGCCGAGCCACCGCCCAGGTCGAGCGTCTGGCGCGAAATGCTCTGCAGATTGGTCTGGTAGGAGATGAACGGACCCACGGTGATAGCCGGCGTCACAAAATAGCCGCCCTCGAAGTTCATGCCCCAGCCCGAGGTCTTGTCGGCGAAATCGGCGCCCAGAGGCACGCCCACCTGCCAGTCGATGTTGATGTAGGTGTTGGGGAATATCTGCGCCTTGCCCGGCAGGGCCGCGGCGAGCATGACGGCGCAGATAGCGATGGTTTTAATGTATTTCGATGTTTTCATAATCGGACGAATTTTTGCTGTTAAACTATTTTGCCAGATAAGGCGACTGCTCGAAAGCCTGCTCGACGCCGGCGACCGTGCGCTGTTGGTTGAGTTCCGCATCGGAAGTCAGCAGACCGCCGATGAAGCTGTCCCAAACGACGGGCAGTTTCTTGCCGGTCTCCTGGTCGGCCTCGAGGTCCAGCATCTCCAGCAGCAGCGATCCGGCCGTGTATCCGTAGTAAACGCTGTAGGGGTAGTGCCAGCCGACCCAGTCGCCCCAGTATCCGGGAGCCCAGTAGTAGGGGTAGTACCACCACCAGTAGGGATAGTCGTAACCCACGAAGTAGGTCACCTTCTGGACATAGCTGAGCTGAATACCCACGTTGGCGGCATCCTTGTCATCGGTGCGGGTATATCCGGCATCGTTCATCCTGCCGGCGACCGTGTTGATGATCTCCAGGGCGTCGGCGTCTTTCCAGTATTCGGTTTTGTCGCTGTTCCCGATCACCAGGATGCTGTCGGGAACGTAGTAAGTGTCGATGGCGGCGAAATCGGTGTCGGTGTCGTGGGCGGTGTAGACCAGATAATCCCGGTGAAGGTCCGACGTCGAAGGCTCCTTCTGACACGCGCAGAACGCAACTACAATGAGTGCGAACGCAAAGTAACGTAATTTTTTGACGTTCATGGTTGTTTAAATTTTTTTGGTTTGCTGTCCCGACCGTCGTTTCAAATTCCGTTCCCCGCGCGTGAGTTTCCCGGGACAGAGCCCGAATCGTGTATAAAAAAGCCGTTTCCGAGACACAAAAAACCGGAGGAGTTCCAGCCCGTTCCGGCAGCGGACATTCGCAACATACGGGGAACTGTTTCAGAGAGAATCGGGTTGATTTACAGCGGCAAGAACGATGATTTTCAGCATTTTCGGAAATTTTGTCGCATACATCGCTTTTCCTGCGCCCAAATTGTTATCTTTGTCTGTTGCGCAGTGTATAATCTTCAATCAACAAATATGGGCCGATATGACAACTGCTCCCGCGAGGAGTTGATTCGCCGGATCGAGGAGCTCGAACGGCTGCAGGGAGCGGAATCCAAAACCCCGGTACGGTTCCGGGAGCGGTTCGCCCGTGAAATCCTCGATTCGATCCCCGACATGCTGACCGTGCTCGACCGGAACGGAAAGCTCGTCGAGCTGGTCTCCGCCGAAGCGTCCAACCACGTCGGGGTCTCGAGCAGCGAATTCATCGGCCGGGACATCCAGGCGGTGCTCTCGCCCGAGGCGTGCCGCAACGTGCGCAACAACCTCGACAACGTCTTCGCCACGGGGCACGGCTCCGCGTCGCACCACGACATCACGCTCAACGGCGAAACCCGCAACTACGAGAACCGCATCCTGCCGCTCGACGACGAGCATGCGCTCTGCATCTGCCGCGACATCACCGAGGCCGAGAAGGCGAAGTATGAGCTGGATATGGTCAAATATGCCCTGAACAACGTCGAAGAGGAGATTTACGCCTGCGACCTCGACGGTACGATGGAATATGCCAACGAACAGTACCGCGTACACCACGGCATCACCGACGAACTGTCATCGCACAAGGTCTACGATTTCTGGTCGTTCCGGGGCACGAAGGCCCAGTGGGAGGAGCGGCTCCGGAAAATCCGCCGCGACAACGGCTCGCACAAATACACCGTGCGTTTCAAGAACGACCTGGGGAACATCGTGGCGTGGGACATCGTCGCCTACATCATCTACGACCATTTCAAGGAGCGCGAGATCGTCTGGTTCTTCGGCCGCGACGTCACGCTGCGCATCCAGCACGAAAACAAGGTCAAGGAGATGAATTCGGTGCTCGACAGCATCCTGAACAACATTCCGGTCTACCTCTTCGTCAAAGACCCCGGCAACGAGTTCCGCTACCTCTACTGGAACAGCGCGTTCGAGGAGTATTCGGGCATTCCGGCCGAACGGGCGCTGGGACATACCGACCTGGAAATATTCCCCAATCCGAAGGACTCCGAACGCTTCCGCCGCGACGATCTCGAACTGCTGCGCACGGGCGAACGCGTGACCTTCGTCGAGGAGTATGTCAACGTCGCGGGCGAGACGCGCATCGTCAACACCTCCAAATCGCTGGTCCCGGTCGAGAACCGCCTGCCGCTGATCATCGGCGTGTCGTGGGACATCACCGACGAGAAAAACGCCGAACTGGAGATTGTCGAGGCACGCATCCGCGCCGAGGAGTCGGACAAGCTCAAATCGGCCTTCCTGGCCAACATGAGCCACGAGATACGCACGCCGCTCAACGCCATCGTGGGTTTCGCGAAGCTGATCGGATCGGCCGAAACCGAGGAGGAGAAGCGGCAGTTCGCCGACATCATCGACACCAATTCCGAATTACTGCTGCAGTTGATCAACGACATTCTCGACATTTCGAAAATCGAGGCCGGCACCCTCGAATTCCGGTTCCGGCCGATAAACCTCAACGACCTGTGCCGCTCGGAGTTCGAGGTGCACAAGACCCGCGTGAAGCCCGGTGTGGAGCTCGTTTTCGAAGAGAAATACGACGACGTGCAGATCGTCTGCGACCAGAACCGCCTCGCACAGGTCATCACCAACCTGCTGAACAACGCCGCGAAATTCACCGAGCAGGGCACGATCCGCTTCGGCTTCGACCTGAAGGACGACCGCGTGGAGTTCTATGTCGAGGATACGGGCGTGGGCATTCCCGAAGAGAAGGTCCGCGACGTTTTCGACCGCTTTGTCAAACTCAACGATTTCGCCGCCGGAACCGGACTGGGGCTGGCCATTTCGAAGATGATCGTGGAACGCATGGACGGCACGATCGGCGTAGATTCCGAGCAGGGCAGGGGAACCCGTTTCCATTTCTCGATTCCGGTGGAACCCCGGGAATCATTGGATGCCGACGGCTGCGACACCGCACAGGGAAAGGCCGCGCAGGGGAACGGCTGGACGCTGCTCGTGGCGGAGGATTCGGATATGAATTTCAGGCTGATCGAGGCGGTGCTGGGACGGCGTTTCAACCTGGTGCGGGCCGTCACGGGCGCGGAAGCCGTGGAGCAATTCAGGAACGTGCAGCCGGATGCCGTGCTGATGGACGTCCGGATGCCGGTGATGGACGGTCTGGAGGCCACGCGCCAAATCCGCAAGATAGCGCCCCACGTTCCCATAATCGCCATGTCCGCCTATTCCTACGGCAACGAACCCGAACTGGCCCGGGAAGCCGGATGCAACGATTTCCTGACCAAACCCCTGTCGCAGCATGCGCTCTGCAAGACGCTGAACAGCCTCCTGATCGGCCTGAAACGGGAATAAGATCCGGGCCTGAAAAAAAGTCCGCACAGACAGCTGTGCGGACTTTTTATGGATGTGTATTCCGGATTAGCGGTACCGGTGCGAAATGAGGGTCATAAACTCCTCGCGGGTCCGCTGGCTGGAGAGGAAAACGCCCGTGAAGGCCGACGTAGTGGTGGCCGACTGCTGTTTCTCTATGCCGCGCATCTGCATGCACATGTGGCTGGCCTCGATCACCACGGCCACGCCCATCGGGTTCAGCGCCTCCTGAATGCAGTCGCGAATCTGCACCGTCAGCCGCTCCTGCACCTGCAGGCGGCGGGCGAAGCACTCCACCACGCGGGCCACCTTCGAGAGGCCCGTGATGTAGCCGTTGGGGATATAGGCCACATGGGCCTTGCCGTAGAACGGCAGCATGTGGTGCTCGCACAGCGAGTAGAGTTCGATGTCCTTGACCAGCACCATCTGCCGGTATTCTTCGCGGAACGTCGCCGAGCGGATGATCTCGAGCGGATTCTCGTCGTAACCTTTCGTCAGGAACGACATGGCCTTAGCCACACGTTCGGGGGTCTTGAGCAGTCCTTCACGCGCGGGGTCTTCCCCCAGCAGGCGCAGGATTTCCGTATAGTGGAGCTTCAGCGCCTCGACGGTCGCAGGGTCGAAATGCTCCTCCTTGTCGTAATTCTTCGTTTCCATAGGGCACAAAGATAACGTTTTATTCTTTCATTATTTCATCCATCACCCGGGAAGTTCGCGCCGCGGAGATTCCCGTGGAGGGGCACACCCCCTCGCCGCGCAGCTCCCGGACGATCGTTTCGATCAGGGGCCCCTGAATATGCTCCGGAGATGCGATTTCGAATCGTTCGACGCCCTGCGCCGTCACCAGTTCGACGGGCGTGAAAGCGAACGTGCTGAACCGCACCGACCCTTTGCGCCCCGTAATGACCACCGTATCCTCGGCCGCGGACGGCGGAGCGACGAAGCACCACGCCCCCGTGCCAAGGACTCCCGAGCGGAAGCGGAACGACGCCGTAACGGTGTCCGCCACGTCGTAAAATCCGCCCCGGTTGGCCTTGTTTCCCCGGGCGTCGGCGATCTCCCCGAGCAGGAAATCGAGGATGTCGAGCGTATGGGGCGCCATGTCGTAAAAATAGCCCTCCCCGCCGACCTCCCGGCGCAGCCGCCACGGAAGGCGGGCCGGATCGCGGTCCCCGGGACTCTCCGGACGGAAATAGCGCACCTCGACGCACTGCGGATCGCCGATGGCCCCGTCGTCGATGAACTCCTTCACTTTCAGGAAATAGGGCAGCGCCCGGCGATAGTAGGCGACGAAGAGCTTCTGCCCGGACTGTTCCGCCGCGGCAATCATGTCGAGGCACTCCGCATGGTTCATCGCCATCGGTTTCTCGACGTAGACCGGTTTTCCGGCGGCCAGCACCTTCAGGGCGAGTTCCCGGTGACTGTCGGGCGGGGTTGCGATGTAGACGATGTCCACGCCGGGGTCGGCGATCAGCGCATCGGCATCGCCATAGCTCTTCGGAACACCGTGCCGGCGGGCGAAATCGGCGGCCTTCGCGGCGTCGCGGCGCATGACGGCCGCAAGAGCGGAATGCGGGATCTTGTACATCGGCGGACCGCTCTTGCGTTCACAGACGTCGCCGCAGCCCAGGATTCCCCAGTTGACGTTTTTCATACGGCTATTTTTCAATCGAATGGAGGAATTCGGCCAGTTTGCGCACGGCGCGGGCGCGGTGCGAGACGGCGTTCTTTTCATCGGTGGTCATCTCGGCGAAGGTTTTCGCAAAGCCGTCGGGGACGAACAGCGGGTCGAAACCGAAACCTTCGTGCCCGGTTTCGCGGTCGATGATCCGGCCCTCGACGATGCCTTCGAAAAGATGCTCCTCGCCGCCGAGAAGCAGCGAGATGACCGTGCGGAAACGCGCCCGGCGATTTTCCACGCCTTCGAGGTTTTTCAGCAGCAGGCGGTTGTTGGCCTCGAAATCGTGGCCGTCGGTGGCGTAGCGGGCCGAATGCACGCCCGGGGCGCCGTTCAGCGCCTCGACCTCCAGTCCCGTGTCGTCGGCGAAGCAGTCGAGTCCGGTGCGGTCGCGCAGGTAGTGCGACTTTTGCGAGGCGTTGCCCTCGAGGGTCTCCTGCTCTTCGGGAATCTCCTCCTCAACGCCGCAGTCGCGGGGCGTCAGCAGCGTGTAGGCGTCGCCCAGCACGGCCTGTACCTCCGTGAGTTTGTGGGCGTTATTCGTGGCGAAAACAATTTTCATGGGGTGAAATTTTTCGTAAAAATACTTATTTTTCCGCAATCCCCGAAACGGTCGCTTCCCGGACCGCCCGGGCGAACTCATAGTGTTCGTAACGTCCGCGGACAACGCCGCCGCCGAGGAGGTAAAAATCGTCGCAGATGCCGTCGAGCTCCGCCAGCCGGGCGGCGGCGAGCACCGTGCGGCCGTCCGATCCGAGCTGCAGGATCAGCTGCCGGAGCATGAAAGCGCTCTCGACGTCGAGTCCGCGAAAGGGTTCGTCGAGCAACAGGACCCGTTTGCGAGGCATCAGCAGCAGAACCAGCGCCAGCCGTTTCCGCTCCGCTTCGGGGAGCGCCGCGGCTTCCGCGTCGAGGGGCACCGGGAAACGCCGGAGCATGGACGCAGGGTCCGATCCGGGGTTATAACGCCGCACAAGATCGAGGTGGTCGCGAACCGTCAGTCCGGGCCAGAAGCGGGGTTCGGCCTCCAGAAAGGCCACGTCGCTTCGCCGCAGGGGGTGTCCGCCGGATGTCATGCGTCCCGCGTCGGGAGTGACGAGTCCGTACAACGCTTTCAGCAGGACGCTCCGCCCTTCGCCCGCGATGCCGTGGACGGCATTTGCCGGGAGATGCATCGTCACCCCGTCGAGGAGCGTCCGCTCCCCGTCGCAAATCCGGAGGGCGTCAATCGTAATCATAGAGGTAACGGTTGAGGTTGCGTTCGGCCCGGAGGAGATAGCTCACCATGAGGCAGAGGCTCAGCGGGAGCAGGGGCGGGACCAGGAATCCCGCGGCGCCCAGCCTTGCGGCCAGCGGCCAGCGCGGGGATTCGTCCGCCGCATCGTAGCGGGCATATTTGGCCGTGACGAAATAGAGCAGCGCCAGCGCCGCAAGCGGGGCCCATGCCGCGGCCATCCAGGCCGAGCGGGGCTGTGCGAGGAGGATCAGCACAGCAAAAGGCGCTGTCAGAAGGAAATAGTTGCGCCAGGCCGTGAGGACCTTGCGGGTGAGCAGCCGTGCGGCGCCCTTTTCGGGCAGCAGCAGGAGTTGCAGGGGCTCGTTCGCGGCGTAGAACGCCCCGCAGGCCACCGCTGTGAGGTAGAGCGCCGGGAACCCGGCATAAGGAATGCAGGCGCAGACGGCCAGCACGACAGCCGCGGCAACGACCGCGGCAGGGTGTCGGCGCAGACCGGCAGTCCACTCGGGCGACCCGCCGAACACGCCCGGGCGCACCAGTCGCCCGGAGTAGATATGCCGCACTTTTTCGGAAAGCATGGTTATCGGACAACCTCCAGTTTTTCGAGTTTGTCGTCGAGGTCGATTTTGTCGATGATGGTCTTTACAAGCACGTCCATCTCCGAATCGGCCCTGTAATCGGCCGGGCAGACATGGCTCACGCGGTTGTCGTGGATCAGCGAAGCCATCTCTTTGCGGGCGCCCTTCTGGTCGGGGTTATAGACCGCGATCGAGTGGCCCCCGGAGTTCTTGACCAGCCGCATGCAGGGGATGTCTGTGGTCCCGTCGCCCACGTAAATCATGTGCGTGAACGGCACGGGACGCTCGTTCTCGGGGATGTAGCGGTTGACCATCTTCGAATCGAAAACCGACTCGACGCCCTTGTTGATCTTGAAGATAAACTGCGTCTTGTTGGTGTAGTTGACCGCCACGGCAGGCCAGTAGGCGATACCGTCCACATCGTAGAGAAACGAGCAGGCGTAAATCTTGCGGAATTCGTGGGCGATCTCCGTGCCTTCGATGATCTCCTTCATCCCCGAAGAGTTGATGTAGTGCAAAATACGGATGCCCCGCTCGGCGCCGTAGGCGTTGATGCGCGAAAACCACTCTTTGACCCCGGCGAAGAGCGTCACGCGGCGTCCCGAATCCTGAAACGCCTCGCGGCGCAGCGACAATCCCTTCGACTTGGCCTCCTGGATCATCCGGGCCATGTACGTCAGGACCATGTCGGCGTCCTGCTCCTCGGCCAGCGTGTTGGCCTCGGTCCAGAACTCCTTGTTGCTCTTACCGACGGCCGGAATGAAATCATACTCCTGCATATTGCCCGGAGCCAGCGTGCCGTCGAAATCGTAGATGAGTGCTATGGTGAATCTGAATTCCATCGGTTTCAAGATTTTGATTCTAACTAATAAAAGGGTCGTTACGACCCCGACACCAAAGATAGGATTTTTTTACTACTTTTGCAAGAACCGTACGAAAACGCAAAAGATTATGGAATTCAAGGAATTGATCGCAAAACGCCGCTCGGTGCGCAAATTCTCCGACCGACCGGTCCCCCGCGAGGTCGTGGACCGCATCCTCGCCGAAGCCCTCACGGCCCCTTCGGCCCGCAATACGCGCTCGACGCGCCTCCTGGTGGTCGACGATCCCGCACTGGTCGCCCGCATGGCCGACATGCGCGACTACGGATCGGGATTCCTGACGGGTGCGCCGCTGGCGATCGTGGTGCTGGGCGACACGTCGTCAAGCGACCTGTGGCGCGAGAACGCCGCGATTACGGCGACAGTGGTGCAGCTGGCCTGCGTCGACGAGGGGCTGGCATCGTGCTGGGTGCACGTCAACGGACGCCCCCGCCGCAAGAACGCTCCCGACGAGGAAACGGCCGCCGACTACCTGCGCACGTTCCTGCCCATCCCCGACGGCTGCGAACCCCTCTGCGCCATCGCCGCGGGGTATTCGGATTTCACGCCCGCCCCGCTGCCCGCTGCGGACGACACCGCGCGGATTATCCGCCTGAAATAGCCCCTGACAAAAAATCGCCCTCCGGAAGAGGGCGATTTTCAGTTTCAACATACCGCGTCAATGCGCTTCGAGCCAGTTATCGCCGACCCCGGCATCGGCGATAAGCCGCACCTTGAGCTTCGCCGCGGACTCCATACACTCGGTGACGATGGCCGTGACGCGCTCCTGCTCCGAACGGAGCATGTCCACGACCAATTCGTCATGCACCTGCAGGATCACCCGCGAACGGATGCCCTCGGCGGCAAAACGACGGTGGACGTCGATCATGGCGATCTTCATGATGTCGGCCGCGGAGCCCTGGATCGGGGCGTTCACGGCATTGCGCTCGGCCAGTCCGCGTGCCACGGCGTTGTGCGACGAAATATCGTTGAGGTAGCGGCGGCGGCCGAAGATCGTCGACACGAAACCCTCCTCCCGGGCCTTTTCGACCACGTTGTCCATATACTCCTTGACCTTGGGATAGGAGGCGAAATAACCGTCGATAATGTCCTTGGCCTCCTTGCGGGGAATTTCGAGCCGCTGGCTCAGTCCGAAGGCCGAGATGCCGTAGATGATGCCGAAATTGGCCGTCTTGGCCCGTCTTCGCTCCTCGGAGGTCACCTCTTCCAACGTCTTGTTGAACAGTTTGGCGGCGGTGGCGGTGTGGATGTCCTCGCCGTGCTCGAAGGCCGCGATCAGCGACTCGTCGCCCGAAAGGTGGGCCATCAGGCGCAGTTCGACCTGGCTGTAGTCGGCCGAAAGCAGCAGGTGGTCGTCGTCCGAAGGAATGAACGCCTTGCGGATGCGGCGGCCCATGTCGTCGCGAACGGGGATGTTCTGCAGGTTGGGATTCGTCGACGAAAGGCGTCCGGTGGCCGTCACGGCCTGGTTGAACGAGGTGTGGATGCGCCCCGTGGAGCGGTTGACCAGCTGGGGCAGCGCCTCGACATAGGTCGAAAGCAGTTTCTTGACGCCCCGGTACTCGAGAATCAGGTCCACGATGCGGTGTTTGCGGGCGAACGACTGGAGGTAGTCCTCGTCGGTGCAGAACTGCTTGGTTTTGGTCATCTTGGGTTTCTCGGCGATGCGCATCTTCGCAAACAGCACCTCGCCCAGCTGGCGGGCGGAATTGATGTTCAGGTTGGATTCTCCCGCTTCGGTGCGGATCGCCGCCTCCAGTTCGGCCAGCTTACGGTTCAGTTCGACGGCATAGACGGCCAGCGCCCCGGTGTCGATCCTTACGCCCGCCATCTCGATGTCGGCCAGCACGGCGATCATCGGCTCCTCGACCTCGAAATAAAGGTGCTGGAGGCCGATCTGCTCGACCATGGGGTAGAGCACCTGCTTGAGCCGGAACGTCACGTCGGCATCCTCGGCAGCATACTCCTTGACACGCTCGATGTTCACCAGGTCCATCGTCAGCTGCTTCGATCCCTTGCCGATCAGCGATTCGATCTCGATGGGCTTGTAGTTGAGGTACCGCTCCGAAAGGGCGTTCATATTATGACGCGACTCGGGATCGAGCAGGTAGTGGAGAATCATCGTGTCATACTTGCGGCCCCGGATCTCGATTCCCAGCCGGCGCAGCACCATCAAATCGAATTTGATGTTCTGGCCGATCTTGGCGACGTTTTCATTCTCGAACAGCGGCCGCACGATCTCCGTATATTCGGGCGTGTCCTCCTCCCTGAAGGGGACATACCACGCCTTATGCGGCTCCACGGCGAGCGACAGACCCACAATGCGGTCGTTGAAGATGTCAAGCCCGGTGGTCTCCGTGTCGAAGCAAAACTCCGCATACCGTCCGACCTCGGCAATCACCTCGCGCAACTGTGCGGCGCTCTCGACGAGCGTATATTCGTGGGGCGTGGTCTGAGCCGTCGCCAGCTGCATCGCATCGGCTTCGGCTTGCAGTTCGGCGACGGGAACCTCCCGGACCTCGGGCATCTGCACCACAGGATCGCCGAACAGGTTGCCCTGGCCCACCAGCGCGGCTTTCTTCGCGGCGGCGGATTTGGCACGGGCCATTTCGGCCAGCTGGGTCTGCGCCTCCTGCCGGGGGCCTTCGGGAAGCGCCTCGGGCGGCGCGAGGTTGGCAAGGTCGTTCATAAAGGCCTTGAAATCGAGCTCGGCAAAGACCCCGCGCAGTTCGTCGATATGCGGTTCGCAGACCGTGAGGTCCTCCTCGCGGAAGGGGATCGGCACGTCGAGACAAATCGTCGTCAGACGCTTGGCCAGCCGCAGGTTGTCGGCCCATTCGGCGATCTTCTCGCCCTGCTTTCCCTTGATTTTCGAGACGTTGTCGAGGATATTCTCGACCGTTCCCCACTCCTGCACCAGTTTGCAGGCGCTCTTTTCGCCGATGCCCGGCACACCGGGGATGTTGTCCGAGGCGTCGCCCCACAACGCGAGGATGTCGCGCACCAGTTGGGGATCGTCGATGCCGTATTTCTCGCGGATGGCCTCGCGGCCCACGATCTCGATGCTTCCCTCGGCGCCCCGCTGCTTGTAGATGTGGCAGTTGTCACGCACGAGCTGGCCGTAATCCTTGTCGGGAGTCACCATATAAACATCGTATCCCGCTTCGACGCCCTTTTGCGAAAGGGTTCCGATCACGTCGTCGGCCTCGTAGCCCGCGACCTCGAGAATCGGAATGCACATCGCCTCGAGCACCCGCTTGACATAGGGCACCGAAAGCAGGATGTCTTCGGGCGTCTCGGAACGGTTCGCCTTGTATTCCGGAAAGATGTCGCGGCGGAAACTGCCGCCCTTGGGGTCGAAGGCCACGCCCAGCAGGTCGGGCCTCTCGCGTTTCTGAATGTCGCGCAGGAATTTCACGAATCCGAACACCACCGAGGTATTCATCCCCGCGCGGTTGCGCATGGGGCGTCCCAGAAAGGCATAGTAATACTTGAAAATCAACGCATAGGCGTCGACCAGAAAGAGTTTTTTCATATTAGATTAAGTTGCGTCACTTGTGTTCGGAGGGGGGGGGTCACTCATTGTCTTCCGCAAACCACTCGGCAAATGAGGTTGCGGTTTCGTGCAGCTTGAGCGAATGGAGCGCAACACCTTCGGGAAGCCGGACAGCGATGCGGCGGGCGAAATCGGCGAGCATGTTCTCACACGTAGGCTGATAGTCCACCGGGACGATATTGCCGAACCGTGCGGCGAGCACCCGGCGCAGTTCCGCACCCGACGCCGAATCGCGGAGCACCAGCGCATGGTCGAAACGCGAGACGATCTCCTCGTTCACAATCCGCTTCAGCACCCCGAAATCCATCACCATCCCGCACTTGGGATTTTCCACATCTTCGGCCGGAGCGCCTTTCACCGTCACGAACAACCGGTAGGAGTGCCCGTGAATCTCGCGGCACGGCCCGTCGTACCCGTCGAGGGCATGCGCCGCCTCGAATGAAAATTCCTTGGTCAATCTGATCACTGTCATATTGCAAAGATAGTGCAAGCCGAGCGCAAAAGCAAGTTTTCTTGCATTTCGCCGAGGCGCAGCCTGTCTAAGGCAACGCCAAAGATAGTGCAAGGCGAGCGGAGTGCCAAATTTATTTGAGCACTTCCGAACCGCCGCCTATCCAAGGCAAAGCCAGCCGCGGGCAAAACCAACCAATTTGTCGGCTTTTGCCCGCGGCCTGCGGCTTTTATCGATCCGGAACGCCCGTTTAACGACGCCCTCCGAGTTTCAGATAACGGTCATAAAGACGGTCGTAAATCGCGTGACGCTCCATATCGGGGAGATATTCGTCTGAGGAACCGGGGCACATCGCCCGCTGGGCCTCCGACACCGACCCGTAGAGCCCGGCGGCAACCGCGGCGAACATCGCCGCACCCAGGGCGCAGGCCTGGTCGCTGGCCACCACCCGGATCGGAACGCCGATGACATCGGCCATCGTCTGCATCACGAAAGGCGATTTGCGGGCGATGCCGCCGATAGCGAGGATGTTGTCGATGGGCACTCCCTCTTCGAGCATCCGTTCGTTGATGGCCCGGGACCCGAAGACCGTCGCTTCGACCAGCGCCTTGTAAATCGCCGGCGCCGATGTCGCAAGGGTCAGTCCGTCCAGCACACCCCGCACCCGGGGGTCGGCATCGGGCGTCCGGCGTCCATTGTGCCAGTCGAGCGCCACGGGGTCCTCGTCCGTCAGGGGCAGCTGTTCGGCTTCGAGGGTCAGCTGCTGGAGAATCCGCTCCTCCAGGGCGGCATCGGCGTGCGCCACCTGCCGCAGCGGCCACGCCATCACCCGCCGGAACCAGGCATACAAGTCTCCGAAAGCGGCCTGCCCGGCCTCGAAACCGATATATCCGGGCAGCACCGAACCGTCGACCTGACCGCAGATGCCGCGCACGGTCCGGTCGCCGACCTCCTCATAGGTTCCGACCACGATGTCGCACGTCGAGGTTCCCATCACCTTGACCAGCGTTCCGGGGACGATCCCGGCTCCGACAGCCCCGACATGACAGTCGATGGCCCCCACGCCGACGGCAATGCCCGCCTTCAGCCCCAGCCGGGCCGCCCACTCGCTGCACAATCGGCCGACACACGCGTCGCCCGTAACGGTCCGGGAGTAGAGGTGCCCGCGGAAGATGCCCAGCAACGGATCAACCGCCTCCAGGAATTCCGGAGCAGGAAGCCCGCCCCACGAGGCGTGCCACATCGCCTTATGCCCCGCCACGCAACGGCTGCGGGCGATGGTTTCGGGCGTCGTGTCGCCGACCAGCAGGGCGCTGATCCAGTCGCAATGCTCCACCCACGAATAGGTCGCGGCCCGCAGTTCGGGCGAATGGCGCAGGCAATGGAGCATCTTGACCCACACCCATTCGCAAGAGTAGGTACCGCCGCTGTAACGGGTATAGTCGATTTTCCATTTCTTTGCTAAATCGTTTATTTCATCCGCTTCGGCAAGGGCCGTATGGTCTTTCCAGAGGACGAACATCGCATCGGGCTCTTCAGCGAACTCCGGCAGCAGGGCCAGCGGCGTGCCTTTGGCATCGGTCAGCGCCGGGGTCGAGGCCGTGGTGTCGAAGGAGATGCCGCAAACGGCGTCGGCGACATCGCGTCCGCAAGCCGCCAACGCCTGACGGACAGACGCTTCCAAAGATTCGACGTAATCGAGCGGATGCTGGCGGTAACGGTTGTGCGCGGGGTCGCAATAAAGCCGTTCGGCCCATCGGGGATAGGCCACCACCGCCGAGGCGAGTTCCGACCCGTCGGCGGCATCGACAACGAGGCACCGCACGGAATCGCTCCCGAAATCGACGCCCAAAAGATAGTTGGTTCGAGGTTGCATAGTTATTTCGGTTAATAGTTAAACGCTTCTTTCACAGCCCGCAGGCCCCCGGGTATCAGGCCGCGGAGGAGTTCTTCAAGCTGCGCTTCATCCCCCTGCAGGTGGAAAACCTCCTGCGTGTGGCACAGCGTCTCGCCGGGCCGCAGGAAAGCCGCCGGCGAGGAGGTTTCGATTTCGTAGAACGGGCCCATCACCTCGCCGGTCTCGGTCGGCCCGTCGTTATAGGCATTGACGACATCCCCGCCGAACGGATCGGCCTGCGCACCCCAGCGGCTCTCCACATAGCGGTCGCCCGCCGCGGAACGCCGGTAGCGCACCAGCGTCACGTGGTGCGCCGCCGCGTCGTAACTGCCGCAAAGTCCCGTATCGCGGCCCGCGGGCAATCCGATTTTCGACCGGAAAGCGCCGTCGATCCGCAGGCATACGAGCCCTCCGGCCACGGAGAGCCGGTCGTCCGGAAGCGTTCCGAAATAGTTGCTATTGACAGCCGCCCGCACATCCTCGCCGTCGCAGGGCAGGAAGACGGTGGTCGTCGGCGACGGCGTGAACATACCGAGCATCCAGACCGACGGAGCGCCGCCCGCGGGCGTCCAGGCATCCGGGCCGCAGTTCCCGATCCGGTTCTCGCTCCGGTAGGCCACCACCGCGAGTTCCGGCGACAGGGCACGCCCCAACGATACCTCGGCCTGTCGGTGCGAGAGGAGTTCGACCCGCCGCTCCACCCCGACCTCAAAACGGGTTCCGGCAGCATTCCGGAGCGACATACGGGCTTCGAGACGCACCTGCCGGGCATCGTGCCCGACCACCCGGAAAGGCTCGGTGTCCAGCGCCGCCGGGACCTGCCAGTTGGCATAGACCTGCTCGGCGCCGGGTGCAAAATAGAGCGAGAAGGGACCGCCCTCGGGCCCGAGCCAGAGGCGCTCCTCGCCGCCGAAAGGGTTGAATTGGGTTTTCCGGACCCCCGAAGCGATCAGCGAACGGTTTATCCAGCCGTAGCCGGGTCCTTCGGTTCCGGTCGCCGTCGAGGTCATCACCCGTCCCTGCCAGTCCGGAACCAGATAGACCCGGGACCGCCCGGTTTCGTCAGACAGTTCCAGGCCACGGACCCCGTAAGTCTCCATAAATGAACACGCTTCACCGTAAGTTTTCATATTTCGAAAAGGATAAAATCAAAAAATTCGCAAAAAAATTTGTTTATTAAAACGTTTTAATTACTTTTGCAAAAGTAACAGAAAATCCCAGATATTGCAAAAAATCGCAAAAAATATGCGGACAAAGCGGGTAACCATAAAAGATATAGCCACCGAGGCGGGTGTTTCGATCGCCCTGGTCTCGTTCGTGATGAACAACAAGGCCGATGGCAAGGATACCTACCGCGTGAACAAGGAAACCGCCCAGCGTATCCTGGAGGTCGCACAGAAGCTTAACTATCAACCCAATAACGCCGCACGCACCCTGCGCAGCGGCAAAACGAACACCATCGGCGTCATTGTTTCGGACATCTCGAACAAATTTTTCGCCGACATCGCCCGGTGCATCGAGAATCACGCCTATAAACATAAGTATACCGTGCTGTTCGGCAGTACGGACGAGAATCCGCAGAAGCTGGAGAACCTGATCGAGGTCTTCCGCAACAAGGGTATCGACGGTCTGGTGGTCGTTCCGTGCGAAGGCGCAGATGAAATCATCCGCGACATCGCCCGCCAGAACATCCCCCTCGTGCTGCTCGACCGCGAAGTCTCCGACCTGGAGGTCAGCAGTGTCGTGCTGAACAACCGCCGCGCCGGGTACGAAACGACCGAGGCGCTGATCCGGCGCGGATTCACCCGCATCGAGATGATCTCCTACTCGATGGGCCTCTCGAACATCCGCGAGCGCGAAGAGGGCTACCGCCGCTGCATGCAGGCATACGAAATGGGCGAAAACGCCGTCATACACCACCTGCGCCACGACAAACTCGCCAAAATCGAGGATCTTATCCGCGAGGCCCGGCAGCGCCGCGTCGAGGCTTTCCTCTTCGCCACCAACACCCTGGCAGGGCAGGGGCTGAGCGCCATCTTCCGCAACGGCTGGCGCGTGCCGCAGGATTTCGCCATCGCCTGTTTCGACACCAACGAAGCCTTCGACATCTATAAAACCGCCATCGCCTATGTTCGTCAGCCCATCGAGCAGTTCGGAACCGAAGCCCTCGACCTGCTGATCAAGAGTATCGAACAACGCGACAAACCCGGGAGCTGCACGCGCATCGTGCTGACGCCCGAGATCGTCGAGAGCGCACCTGAAGAGGAACTGCGGAGTGCGGAACAGGCAATAGTGGAAGGCTAAAACATTTACCCTGCGGCTAAAACGATTTACAAGAAACCAACATAAAACCATGAACCCGGCAACCCATCTGCTTCACAGGGCAAGCGCCCTCGCCACCTGCAGCGCCGCACTGGCCGCCGCACTCCTCGTCACGACACCGGCATCGGCCCAGGCGTCACATACGGCCGATCCCAAGGGGGGGGGTGACGCCCCGTCCCAATCCGACCCGGACATCCTGCGATACAACAATCCGGACCTCACGGTCGACCTGGGGGTCGGACTGTGGGGCATTCCGCTGCCCGTGGACTACGACGGCGACGGACTGAAAGACCTGCTGGTCTCCTGCCCCGACCGCCCGTACAAGGGGCTCTATTTCTTTAAAAACATCGGCACGCCGCGCCATCCCCATTTCGCCGCCGCAGTGCGCATCAGCGAGAAGGGGATGAACAACATCCGCCTCTCGGAGGTGGACGGCAAACCTTACGTCCTCTCGAAGAATTTCGAATATCCCGGCTTCTTCAAGGCTCCCTACGCCAAAAAGCGGCGCCTGCACTACGAAGGTGAGAAGCTCGGCGCCACCTACAACAAGTCGCGGAGCAATATGTGGAACTACGTCGACTGGGACGGCGACGGCGACAAGGACATCGTCGTGGGCATCGACACGTGGGACGACTACGGCTGGGACAATGCCTTCGACAGCCTCGGACGCTGGACCCGGGGTCCGCTGCACGGCTACGTCTACCTGCTGGAAAACACCGGTAAGGGATACGTCAACCGCGGCAAGGTGGAGGCCGCAGGCGCCCCGATCGACGTCTACGGAGCGCCGAATCCATGTATCGCCGATTTCGACGGCGACGGCGATCTGGACCTGATCTGCGGCGAGTTCGTCGACGGACTGACCTGGTTCGAGAACATCGGAAGCCGCACGGAGCCCCGCTTCGCGGCGGGACGTCCGCTTGCGAACAAACACGGGGAGATTCGCCTGCATCTGGAGATGATCGTCCCGGTGGTTTCGGATTTCGATGGCGACGGACATCCCGACCTCATCGTCGGCGACGAGGACGGCCGCGTGGCCTGGGTACGCCACACGGGGAAGGTCAAAAAAGGCATGCCCCAATTCGAATCGCCCCTCTATTTCACCCAGCAGGCCGATCCGGTCAAATTCGGAGCCCTCTCGACCCCCTGCGCCTACGACTGGGACGGCGACGGACGGCAGGACATCATTGCCGGCAATTCCGCCGGCGAGATCGCTCTCATCCGCAACCTCTCGGGCGGCGATAATCCCGTATGGGACGCCCCGCGCCTCTTCACCGTCAACGGTGCACCCGTCCGCATCCAAGCGGGGGAGAACGGCTCGATACAAGGTCCTGCCGAACGCAAATGGGGCTACACGGTGCTCTCCGTGGCCGACTGGGACGGCGACGGGCTTCCCGACATCATCGTCAACTCGATCTGGGGCAAGATCGAATGGTTCCGCAACCTCGGCAGCAAAGACGGGCTGAAACTCGCTCCGGCGCAGCCCGTGCGCGTGGCCTGGGAGGGCGCGGCCCCCAAACCCGCCTGGAACTGGTGGACGCCGGAGCCCGGCACGCTCGTCACGCAATGGCGCACGACGCCCGTGGCGACGGACTGGAACGGCGACGGACTGACGGACCTCATCGTCCTCGACCAGGAGGGCTACCTCGCCTATTACGAACGTTTCCGCACACCCGGCGGCGAGCTGCTACTCCGTCCCGGACGCCGCATCTTCCACGCCACGAACTGCTCGCTTTACAGCGCCAAGAACGGGGTGGTGGAGGCATCCGGAGGGCTTCTGCGCCTGAACGACGGGATCGGCGGGCAATCCGGACGCCGCAAAATCTGCTTCATCGACTGGGACGGCGACGGACGGCTCGACCTGATCGTCGACAGCCAGAACGCCGCGTGGTTCCGCAACGTCCGCGAGGAGCAGGGCGAGGTGTGGTACGAATACATGGGCAACGTCAACGAGCGCATACTGGCCGGCCACACGACCTGCCCGACACCCATCGACTGGCGGGGCGACGGTACGCCGGAGCTGCTGTTGGGAGCCGAGGACGGCCATTTCTACCGAATGGCGAACCAGCAAAAACAGACGCGATGAAAACGTTCCTCACGACTCTCTGCGCCGTATTGCTGGCCGTTGCCGTATCGCAGGCCGCCGAGCCGCTGCACGTCAAACTCTTCCCGGAGGGAACCCCGACGAAGAGCGGACTGGAGGACCAGCCCGAAGGCGTGAACGACAAGGGCTACTGCATCCGGGTCAGCGACCCCGAACTGCTGGTCTGCCTCCCCGATCCGGCCCGCGCCACGGGACAGGCCATGCTGGTCGTGCCGGGCGGGAGTTACGAGAAGGTCTGCATCACGCACGAGGGCTACAAGACCGCCGAATGGCTCAACGAACACGGCATCGCCGCGATGATCCTCAAATACCGGATGCCGAACGGCCATCCCGGAATTCCGCTGGAGGACGGCGAGCAGGCGATGCGCGTCATCCGCCGGAACGCCGCACAATGGGGTGTCGATCCTCACAATGTGGGAATCATCGGCTTCTCGGCCGGGGGCCATTTCGCCTCGACGCTCATCACGGAATACACGAGCGAGGAGACACGCCCCGATTTCGCCGTTCTGGTCTACCCGGTCGTCTCGATGAAATATTCCAGCGTCCGGACCCGGGAGAACCTCCTCGGAGCACGCAGCGAAGAGGAGGCATTGCGCAAACGTCACTCCACTTTCGGACAGGTGCACGAAGGGATGCCCGAGGTGATGCTCCTGCTGTGCAACGACGACAAAGCGGTGGTCCCGGACAACTCCATCGCCTTCTACCGGGCTCTCAACCGCCGCGGGGTGAAGGCCGAAATGCATATCTATCCCGAAGGGGGCCACGGTTTCTGGATGCGCGAACGCTACAGGTACGGCGACGAAACCTATCCGGCCGTCATCCGGTGGATCGAACGACACAAGACAACCAACTGATCAAACACAAAAACATAAAAAGATGAAGACTATCAAAGGGATCATTCCCCCGATGATTACCCCCTTGAAGGGTGACGACCAGATCGACCGCGAAGGCACTGTACGGCTCACGGAACACATCCTCGCCGGCGGCGTCCACGCACTTTTCCTCCTCGGCACCACCGGCGAGGCGCAGAGCCTCTCCTACAAATGCCGCTACGATTTCGTCGAACTGGTCTGCCGTCAGGTCGCCGGACGCGTCCCCGTACTGGTGGGCGTCACCGACACGTCGCTCGACGAGAGCGTCAAACTGGCCGCCCACGCCGCGGCGTGCGGCGCCGTGGCAGTCGTGGCCGCCGCACCCTACTATTTCGCACCCTCGCAGCAGGAGCTGATCGAGTATTACACGGCGCTGGCCGACGCGCTGCCGCTGCCGCTCTTCCTCTACAACATGCCGTCGCACGTGAAGGTGTTCCTCGAACCCGCGACCGTCAAGACGCTGGCCGACCATCCGAACATCGTCGGACTCAAGGACAGTTCGGCCAACATGACCTATTTCCAGACGCTGCTCTACCACCTGGGCGACCGCGAGGATTTCGCCCTCTACGTGGGTCCCGAGGAGCTGACGGGCGAAAGCGTGGTGATGGGAGCCGACGGCGGCGTGAACGGCGGCGCCAACATCTTCCCCGAACTCTACGTGCAGATGTACTACGCCGCCTGCAACCACGACGTGAACACGATGCACACGCTTCAGCAGAAGATCATGCAGATCAGCACATCGCTCTACACCGTCGGGAAATACGGCTCCAGTTACCTCAAGGGCGTCAAATGCACCCTCTCGCTGCTGGGCATCTGCGACGACTACATGTCCTACCCCTACCGGAAATTCCGCGCCGAGGAGCGTGCCCGCATCCGCAAGGCCCTCGAAGCCCTGGGAACCGAATGCGGCGAATAACACACAACCAAATCCCCTAACCCGACAAAAAATGGAGATAACCTTACTCGACTACCTCGTCTTCTTTATCTTCGTGGGCGGTGTCGCCCTCTTCGGCTGCTCGTTCTACTTCCGCAGCCGCAAAGGTGCTGCGGCATTCACCGCCGCCGAAGGATCGCTGCCCACCTGGGTCGTGGGCATGTCGATCTTCGCGACGTTCGTCAGCAGCATCAGCTTCCTCGGACTCCCCGGCGACGCCTACAAGGGTAACTGGAACCCGTTCGTATTCAGCCTCTCGATCCCCATCGCTACGTGGCTCGCGGCCAAGGTCTTCATTCCGCTCTACCGCGGGATCAACAGCGTCTCGGCCTACCACTACCTCGAAATGCGCTTCGGCTACTGGGCCCGTTGTTACGTCGCCGTCTGCTACCTGCTGACGCAGCTCGCCCGCGTGGGCTCGATCCTGCTGCTGCTGGCCCTGCCGCTGAACACGATGTTCGGCTGGGACATCCAGACCATCATCATCTGCACGGGCATCGCCACGCTGATCTACACCCTGCTGGGCGGTATCGCCGCCGTGGTCTGGACCGACGCCATCCAGGGCATCATCCTTATCGTCGGCGCCATCGCCTGCGCCGCGATTCTCACCTTCACGATGCCCGAAGGCCCCGGACAGCTCTTCGAAATCGCCTCGGCCCACGGCAAATTCAGCCTCGGCAGCTTCGGCGCGAGCCTGACCGAACCGACGTTCTGGGTTGTGCTCATCTACGGCCTGTTCGTCAACATGCAGAACTACGGCATCGACCAGAACTACGTACAGCGCTACATGACGACCAAATCGACGGCTGACGCCGTGAAATCGACCCTTTTCGGCGGACTGCTCTACATCCCCGTATCGCTCGTCTTCGTCTACATCGGCACAGCGCTCTTCTCCTACTACACGGCACGTCCCGAACTGCTGCCCGCCGGCACGCCGTCGGACCAGGTCTTTCCGTGGTTCATCGTCCACGGACTGCCCACGGGCCTCACGGGCCTCGTGATCGCCTCGCTCTTCTCGGCCGGCATGTCGACCATCGCCACGAGCATCAACTCCTCGGCGACGATCGTACTGACGGATTTCGCCAAACGGCTCTCGAAAAAGGAGCTCTCCGAAAAGAAGAGCATGCGGGTGCTCTACGCCACGTCGTTCGTCGTGGGAGCCCTGGGCATCGTCATGGGACTGATGATGATGCGCATCGACGGCGTGCTGGACGCCTGGTGGAAACTGGCGTCGATCTTCAGCGGCGGCATGCTCGGTCTGTTCCTCCTGGGCGTCGTCTGCAAGACGGTGCGCCGGGCCCATGCGGTCATCGCCGTGATCCTCGGACTGCTGACCATCGCCTGGATGAGCCTCTCGCCACTGATCAACGAAGGTTCGCCTTTCTACCGCTTCCATAGTCCGCTGCACACCTACCTGACGATCGTCTTCGGAACGACGGTCATCTTCCTCACGGGCTTCCTGCTCACGAAATTCACGAAAAAGACAAATTAAACCGAGAAACATAAGACTATGAAAAACTTACATCCCAGAATCGGTATCCGTCCGATCATCGACGGCCGCCGCGGCGGTATCCGCGAATCCCTCGAAGAGATGACCATGGGCATGGCCCAAAGCGTCGCGAAACTCTATGCCGAGAAGTTGCGCTATGCCGACGGCGCTCCCGTCGAATGCGTCATCGCCGACCGCACCATCGGCGGCGTGGAGGAGGCCGCCATGGCCGCCGCGAAATTCGCCGCGAACAATGTCGGGGCCGTCCTCTCGGTGACACCCTGCTGGTGCTACGGCTCCGAAACCATCGACATGGACCCGCTGATGCCCAAAGCCATCTGGGGCTTCAACAAGACCCAGCGTCCGGGAGCCGTCTACCTCGCCTCGGCGCTGGCCGGCCACAACCAGAAGGGACTGCCCGCATTCGGCATCTACGGCTCTGAGGTGCAGGAGCAGGACGACAACAGCATCACGCCCGACGTGGAGGAGAAGCTGCTGCGCTTCGGCCGCGCCGCCGTCGCCGTCATGCAGATGAAGGGTAAATCCTACCTCTCCATCGGTTCGGTGTCGATGGGAATTGCCGGCTCGACGCCCAATCCCGATTTCTTCCAGGAATACCTGGGCATGCGCAACGAGTATGTCGACTGCTCCGAGATCGCCCGCCGCATCGAGCTCGGCATCTTCGACCAGGAGGAGTTCAAACGGGCGATGGCCTGGACCGAGAAATACTGCAAGACGCACGAAGGCGAGGACCTGAACCCCGCACACCTCCGCTATTCACGCGAGAAGAAAGACGAGGTGTGGGAGTATGTCGTCAAGATGACCATCATCTTCCGCGACCTGATGATCGGCAACCCCGTCCTCACCGGGATGGGCTTCGAGGAGGAGGCCATGGGCCACAACGCCATAGCCGGCGGTTTCCAGGGACAGCGTCAATGGACCGACTTCCGTCCCGACGGCGATTTCTCGGAGGCTATCCTCACCACGTCGTTCGACTGGAACGGCATCCGCGAGGCCTTCACCTTCGCCACCGAAAACGACACGCTGAACGGGGTTTCGATGCTCTTCATGCACCTGCTGACCAACCAGGCGCAGCTCTTCTCCGACGTGCGCTCCTACTGGAGCCCCGAAGCCGTAGAGCGTGCCACGGGTAAAAAACTGACGGGCAAGGCCGCAAACGGCATCATCCACCTCATCAATTCGGGAAGCAGCGCTCTGGACGCCTCGGGCGCGATGTCCGACGCCGAAGGCAATCCCGTGATGAAACCCTTCTGGGAGATCACCGAACAGGATGCCGAGCGGTGTCTCGAAGCGACGACCTGGCATCCGGCCGGCCGCGAGTATATGCGCGGTGGCGGTTTCTCGTCGAAATTCTTCACGCGCGGCGACATGCCGGTCACGATGTGCCGCCTGAACCTGATAAAAGGGCAGGGCCCGGTGCTGCAAATCGCCGAAGGATGGGCCGTGAACGTCGACCGCGCGATCTTCGAGCACATCGACAAACGCACCGACCCCTCGTGGCCCACGACCTATTTCGCACCCCGGCTTACGGGCAAGGGAGCCTTCCGAAGCGTCTACAACGTGATGAACAACTGGGGCGCCAACCACGGAGCCATCACCTACGGCCACATCGGGGCCGACCTCATCACGCTCGCCTCGATGCTCCGCATTCCGGTTTGCATGCACAATATCGACGAGGAGAAAATCTTCCGTCCTTCGGCCTGGGCCGCCTTCGGCTCCGATCCCGAAGGGTCCGACTACCGGGCCTGCAACAACTACGGACCCGTCTATAAATAACACATAAGAAAACCATGAAAATCAAGACTACGATAATTATCTCCACAGCAATACTCATGGTCGCCTGCAGCGGCGCACACAACGTCTCGCAGTGGAGCGATCAAGAGATAGACGCATGGTTCGCCGCCTCGGAATGGCAGACCTCTCTTCCGTATCAACCAGCTCCCGAAACCGACAAGCGGCAATTCGCTGAGCAGGTCCTGGGTAATCCCGGTGCATGGCAGGCCACTTTGGCATTTCTACAGGCCAACGATCCAAGAACATTGGCTGACAGCACATATGCGATCACCGCCGACGGAAGTGTCTCCGCCAGCATCTCCCGTTACATGACTAAAGATTCGGCCAACTTTGAAGCTCACCGCAAATATATCGACCTGCAATATGTAATCGAGGGACAAGAGTACATCCAGATCACATCCATCGACTCCGTCAACAATTGCATACAACCTTACAATGCGGTAAAAGATATCGAATTTCACAGTTCGGCAACATCCCTGACGGAATGCCTGGCAGATCCGTCGCAACTGGTCATCCTATTCCCAAATCAGGCACATAAACCTTGCATGAAAGTCTGCAAGAACACCCCTGTCCGAAAAATCGTCGTAAAAATCCCCTACATCGAAAAACAATGAGAACGCTGAAAAGCCTGCTCTACATCATCCTGTTGCTATTATACACCACAGCAGCAGCCCAGTCCGTTCCGGGAACGGTCGTCGATCACATTCCAGCCTCATCAGGCACATACATCGGATCTCCGGGACTCTGCATCCTCCCGGACGGAACCTATGTAGCCTCACACGACCTTTTCGGACCTAAATCGACCGAATATAAGGCTGCCCGCACACTAGTTTTCACCTCTGCGGACAAAGGCCGCACGTGGGAAAAGAGTGCAACGCTCGACGGGCAATTTTGGTCAAACCTCTTCGAGATAAAGGGCAGTCTCTACATCCTCGGAACCAACAAGGCACACGGCAATGTGGTAATCCGCCGCTCGGACGACGGAGGCCGGAATTGGACAACACCCTCAGACTCCATGCACGGCGTTATCCTCGAGGGAGAATACCATACGGCCCCCATGCCGGTCATCCTCTACCGGGGACGCATCTGGCGGGCCGTGGAATATGCAACCTCCGATACCGACAAATGGCCCGCACGATACAGCGCCGTCATGCTTTCAGCACCCATTAACTCGAATCTGCTCGACGCCCGCAACTGGCGGCGTTCGGAATCCCTCGCCCCCGATTTCACCGCATTGGATGGAAACCTGAAAGGTTGGCTCGAAGGCAATGCCGTTGTGGACCATACCACCAAAGAAGTCGTCAATATCCTCCGCCTACATACCCCCAACGAACAACAGGAATATGCGGCAATCGTCCGTATAAGCCGTAACGGGCGTAAACTCACATTCGACACTGGTCGTGACCTCGTTCCCTTTCCAGGGGGGTCAAAAAAATTCGCAGTCCGCTATGACAAACTCTCAGGACGCTATTGGACACTGGTAAACGCTACCGGCAGCGAATTTCCCGAAATCCAGCGCGATCGGATACGTAACAGGCTGGCTATAGCCAGCTCATCCGACCTGCGGAAATGGACCGTGCACGAAGTGCTGCTTTCACACCCCGATCCGCAGAAGCATGGCTTCCAATATGTCGAATGGCAGATCGAAGGTAACGACATCGTCTATGTCGTACGCACGGCCTTTGACGACGACGAAGGTTGCGCCGCAAACTATCACAATACGAATTACATGACTTTCCACCGTCTGGAAAATTTCCGGACGCTAGCTGCTAAAACCTCTACATTATGAAACGCTTGCTGATACTCCTGTCCTGCCTCTTTCTTCCGGTCATCGGATGCTTGGGATGTTCGCAGGAAGAACCCACAAAGAGCCCTAAGAAAGATATTCCTACACCTCCGGGCATCGTCGTCAACCACGTTCCCAAAAGTACCGAGACTTACATCGGCTCTCCGTCGCTCTGTATTCTCCCCAACGGCGACTATATTGCGTCGCACGACCTCTTCGGCCCTAAAGCCAACACTGGCAAGATGGGTACGACACTCATTTTCTACTCCCACGACAAAGGTGTCACTTGGAAGCAGATCGCGCAAATCGGCGGCCAATACTGGTCGAACCTCTTTCTGCACAACGGAGAACTCTATCTACTCGGGACTGACAAAGGACACGGTAATATCGTAATTCGCCGTTCAAAGGACAACGGACGGACGTGGAGCGTACCAATGGACACCACGACAGGACTGCTCTTCGAAGGACATTACCACACGGCACCAACCCCCGTAGCACTGCACAACGGCCGCCTATGGCGGGCTTTCGAGAATGCAGATGCGCTCAATTCAAAACTCCCGGACCGCTATGGAATCCTGATGATCTCAGCCCCGGCGAACGGAGACCTGCTGAATGCCGCCAATTGGAAGATGACCAACTTTCTGGTAGCCGATGGAACGTGGATGAACGGACAATTCCGCGGCTGGTACGAAGGTAACGCGCTCACCACGCGCGAGGGACGCCTGGTAGATATCGCCCGCGTGCACATCTGGCCCGGAGCCGAAGAAACAGTAGCCATCGCCAAAGTCTCGGCCGACGGTAAAGAACTTTACTTCCAGCCTTCGTCAGGACTCGTCCGCATGCCGGGCGGTTCCAAAAAATTCACAATCCGGTACGACGAAAACACCGACTGTTACTGGTCGCTGGTAAACAATATCCCTGCCGGTTACGAGAGCGCCTATCCTGCCACGGTGCGCAATTATCTCGCGGTCATCTCTTCGAAAGACCTACTGACCTGGAAGATGCACCGGATCGTGCTGGAACACCCTGACCGGCTACTGCACGGTTTCCAATATATCGACTGGCTGTTCGAGGGCAACGACATCGTCTTTCTCTCTCGTACAGCTTTCGACGACGAAGAGGGCGGTGCGGTACGTTACCACGACGCCAACTTTTTGACATTCCATCGTATTGAAAACTATCCGTCCTTGCTTGATGAAGAAATAAAATACTGATTATGCGCCGAATCACAATCATCCTACTAGTCTGCTGTCTGCAGCCACTGGCGGCCGCCGCACAACTGCGCCTGCCGTCAGTTATCGCAGACGGCATGATACTTCAACGCAATAGTACCGTCCGCTTATGGGGCAAAGCTGCTCCCTCGACTCCGGTACGGATCACCACCGGATGGGCCACGGAGTCCGTCGAGGTCAACGCATCACTCAGCGGCGCCTGGAGTGCCGAAATACCTACCGCCGGGGCCGGAGGCCCTTACACAGTCGAAATCACTTCCGGAACAGAACGCCGTACACTGCAAAACGTATTGCTGGGCGAAGTCTGGATCTGTGCCGGACAGTCGAACATGTCGATGCCCATCCGTGGTTTCGAAAGTCAACCCATCGAGGGATCGCTCAAAACAATCGTCTCCTCGGCAAACTACCCCATTCGCATGTATACCGCCAACCGAACGATTTCCGAACGCGAAGAATTCGATGTCAAAGGCAACTGGATGGAAGCCGGTGTCTCCACGACAGGAGCCTTCAGTGCCGTAGGTTTCTTCTTCGCACGTACGCTCTGCCAAGCGCTAAATATTCCCGTCGGCATGATCAACCTCAGTTGGGGCGGTTCTACGGCACAGGCATGGTCCAGCCGCGAACTGCTTGCTCGGTTTCCGGAAATCGACGCTACCATGAACATGCAGAGCAAATCGCCCCAGCGTATCCCCACAGCACTGTACAATGCCATGTTCCATCCCATTGCCAGCTACGGCGTACGGGGTATCATCTGGTATCAGGGAGAAAATAACCTCCGGGAACCGGAACTCTATACCCGGCTTTTTCCGGAACTGGTTCGGGAGTGGCGTACGAAAATCGGCCGGGGAGATATTCCATTCTATTACGTGCAAATCGCCCCGTTCGCCTACGGCGATGTAACAAGTACTGAAGCTGCCAAACTTCGTGAAGCACAGTCCCGTTGCCGTTATACAATTCCCAATTCGGGCATGGCCGTAACAATTGACCTCGGCGAAGAGAAACAGATTCACTACGCCTCTAAGTCCGAGGTAGGATTCCGGCTCGGCTGCCAGGCGCTGGCTGGCACATACGGTTTCGAAAAACTCCCCCACAACGGTCCGGTCTACCGCCGTTGGGAAAAGGACGGCGAACGAATGATCCTAACATTCGACTATGCTGAAGGCGGGCTCTGTCTGAAATCCGCCCAGGTAACGGGGTTTGAGATTGCCGGCACCGATGGGCATTTCGTTCCGGCCCACGCTGAGGTTCATTCACACAACAAAAAGCAGGTTATCGTATGGTCGGACGAGGTAACCGATCCGACCGACGTGCGCTACTGTTTCCGAAATTTCGCCGTCGGCACGCTCTACGACGCCTATGGACTGCCGGCCGCACCTTTCCGTACGGACAGTTATCCCAAATAAAACCCAATAAAAACAACCTAAATCAACAAATCATGAAAAACAAATTACCACAACGGAACGCGAGCAGGGAGAGCAAACCCCGCTGCAGCATGTGGAAAAGTGCTCCGAAGATCTGGTTAGCCTTCCTGCTGATCGGATTGGCAGCACTACCGGGTACCTGGACAGAGGTCACAGCCGCCGAATCACAGGCAACGGCCCCCGCCCGTAAAAAAATAACGGGAACAGTCAAAGCCTCGGGCGACGGAACGCCCGTCATTGGCGCCGTCGTCCACCAAAAGGATGTCTCATCGAACGCCGTGGTAACAGACAAACGGGGCAATTTCCAGATATCAGTGCCGACGGGGGCCGTTCTCGAGGTCTCCTGCTTGGGCTATATCACCCGCGAAGTAACGGTCAGCGAACGTACGGATTACACGATCCAACTGGAAACCGACGTCAAGCAGGTCGACGAAGTCGTTGTCGTAGGTTACGGTACCCAAAAAAAGAGCGACTTGACAGGTTCTGTAGGCGTCACTAAAATGAGCGACCTGAACAAGGCCCCCGTCGTATCGTTCGACCAAGCTCTAGCCGGACGTATTGCCGGCGTACAGGTTACTTCGGCAGACGACCAACCTGGCGGTGGTATGGATATCGTAATCCGTGGCGGCAACTCGCTGACGCAAAGCAACTCTCCACTCTATGTCGTAGACGGTTTCCCGATGACGGACTTCAACGCCGCATCGCTCAATCCACAAGACATCAAATCCATTTCGATCCTCAAGGACGCTTCAGCCACAGCAATCTACGGATCACGCGGAGCCAACGGCGTAGTGATGATCGAAACGCAGAGCGGAAAACCGGGACGCACGACAGTATCCTATGACGGATATGTCGGCGTGGCATCCACTAGTAACCGTATGGACCTAATGAATCCCTATGAATTTGTCGCCTATCAATTAGAGACTAACCCAACCTATGCCAACAGTGTATACCTCAAGGAGGGTAAGACTCTCGAGGACTACAAAGGGTTGAAAGGTATCGACTGGCAGGAACTATTATTCCGCAATGCACTGATCCACAGCCATAGTCTCTCAGTCAACGGAGGTAATGACAAAACAACATTCTCGGTATCGGGATCGTACGCCAACCATGAAGGCGTCGTCGATTACAGCGGTTATAAACGCTATCGCGGACGCGTTTATGTCAACCACAAATTTAACGACCGTATCCGCTTCAATGCTGCTGCCGACTATTCGCGCGATGAATCTACAGGCGACATCGCCTCGCAATCGACCAACACTACTCAGCAATATGCCAGTTACCTGATGTACCGCACATGGGGTGCCCGTCCGGTGATGGGTGTCGGTCAAGACGATATCACAGGTTCACTCTTCGACCCTGATGCACAAGACACCCGGTTCAATCCGATCCTCGACGTCAAGAATAGCAAACGCAAGAAAACAGGTGAATATTTCCGTGGCAACCTCAACGTCTCATTCAAGCTCCACAAGAACCTCGAACTGATGATCAAAGGTGGCATTTATAACCGGACATGGCGTGAAACGGGCTTCTACAACTCCGAGACCTCGAAAGGCTCGTCAGAAATGGCCAGCAACACCAAAGGCGTGAACGGTACGGTCGATTTCCGCGAAGCCCGCAGCTGGCTCAACGAGAACACGCTGACTTACCGCAAAAAATTCCGCAACGCCCATAATCTCACCGTACTAGCTGGTTGGACTCTGCAGGGTAACAATGAGGACAAATGGGGTTTTGCAGGCGAACAAGTACCTAACGAACAGCTTGGTATCAGTGGCATCGACGAGGGTACTCCAGGCAAAAATACCTCCTACCAATCAGGTAACCGCATGATGTCCTATCTCGGGCGTGTCGATTACAACTACAAGGACCGCTACCTCTTCACCGCAACATTCCGCGCCGACGGATCAAGCAAGTTCTCGAAAGACAATCGCTGGGGATATTTTCCCTCGGCCGCATTTGCATGGCGTCTGAGCGAAGAGAAATTCATGAAAAGCGTCGATTTCATCAACAATGCCAAAATCCGTATTAGCTACGGCCAAACCGGTAACGACCGGATCGGCGATTTCTCGCGTTACCCCCAGATGAATATGGCTTACGGTTATTACTATTCGTTCAACAACAAGACCCCGCTACCCGGCATCGGCAATTCCTCGATCGGAAACCTCGACCTAAAGTGGGAAACTACCGACCAGACCAACGTTGGTCTCGATCTGGAATTCTTCAGTGGCCGAATCGCCCTGACCGTCGACTGGTATAACAAAAAAACGCGCGACCTGCTACTCAACGCCAGCATTCCCTATACCAGCGGCTATTCGAAAATCTACAAGAATGTCGGCAGCATCCGCAACCGCGGATGGGAGTTTTCGCTGTCAACAGTCAATGTCGCCGCACGTAATTTCCGATGGACAAGCGACTTCAACATCAGCTTCAACAAGAACCGTATCCTCTCGCTCAATGACGACGAGACTCGGCTGCTAACCGCTGTAACACAGGGATGGGAAATGTCAAAAGTCAACCTCTACATGGCCGAAGTAGGTTCATCGGCAGCCCAGTTCATCGGCCTGATCTGGGACGGAGTCTACAACTACGACGATTTCAATCTCGTAGGTGAAAAATACGTGCTCAAATCCGACCGTCCGGCCAACGGCTCAGCTCGTGACATGATTCAGCCCGGCGACATCAAGTACCGAGATGTCGACGGCGACGGAACGATCACCGACAAGGACGTCGTGGTCATCGGCCGCGCGCTGCCCATTCACATCGGCGGTTTCAATAATAATTTCACATGGGGCCGTTTCAACCTCAATGTCTTCTTCCAATGGTCCTACGGTAACGACGTGATGAACGCCAACCGCATCTATCTGGAGGGTAATCAGACCAACCGTCCGGCCCTAAACCAATTCAAGAGTTATGCCGACCGTTGGACACCCGATAATACCGACAGTAAAATGTTCCGAGCTGGTGGACAGGGTCCCGTAGGTTTTTACAGTAGTCGCACCCTGGAAGATGGCTCGTTCCTGCGCCTGAAAACATTACAACTCTCTTACAACCTCTCAGCCCGCGCCTGCCGTTATATCGGCGTACAGAATCTCTCAGTCTACATCTCGGGCCAGAATCTCTTCACCTGGACCGACTACTCGGGCATGGATCCCGAAGTATCGGTACGTAACAGCGCCCTAACTCCTGGCTTTGACTACTCGGCCTACCCGCGTTCGCGTACGTATGTATTCGGGGTGAAAGTGACCTTCTAACCTAAAAATACCAAACACAATGAAAAAATTAAAACATATACTCTTGCTCGCCGGAATCATAAGCCTGGCATCATGCAGTTTTCTGGACATGGAGCCCCAGGATTTCCTCGCTCCGTCACAGTATTATCAAACGGAAGCCGATCTGGAAACCGCACTTACCGGCATCTACTCAACGCTCCACGACGGTGCACTTTACAAAAATTACATGCTCGGCCGTCTGGGTCTCGATGCCGACCTAGGTTATGACAACCGCGATGGCGATGTAGGTACCTCGTCACAATATCTAACGGCGGCATCCGACGTGAAAGTCGAGGGATTTTGGCAGTCGCTTTACAAAGGAATCAACAATGCCAATCGGCTGCTGGCGGAAGTCGACAACGAAGGAATCGACATCAGTCAGACACGGCGCGACGAGATCAAGGGCGAAGCGCTCTTCCTGCGCAGTTACTACTATTTCCTGCTCGTCTCCAATTTCGGAGATGTACCGCTGATCCTCATTCCGAAGGAAAAAGCGACCAAAGAAGAACTCAACATCCCGCGTACTCCGTCAAAAAAAGTTTACGAGCAGATCATCAGCGATATGGAAACTGCTACCGGCCTGGTTCCGAAACTCGATGTTTTAGGATACGGGGGACGTGTCAGCGAATCGGCCGTATGGGGCATGCTGGCCCGTGTACATCTTTACATGGCAGGAGCTCCGCTCAAAGAAACATCACATTACGAGGATGCCCGCGATTGTGCGCTGAAAGTGATGAGTCTCGGATTCCACGAACTCAACCCGGATTTCCAGCAGATTTTTAAAAACTACGCACAAGATCTCTACGACATTAAAGAGAGTATCTGGGAAGTGGAATTCTATGGTAACGGGTCGGGTCTCTATGCCACGCTGGGCGGCTATGTCGGCGGGAACAACGGAATCCGCAATTCGACCGACACGAACAACAATATCGGGTACACCTATGACTATATCAACGCCACGCAGTATGCCTACAAGGTCTACAAGGATGGCGACCTGCGCCGTGACTTCACGATCGCGCCGTTCAAATACAACTGGGGTACGAAAGTCGAAGAGGGGCAGGAAGTCCCCAAGACCTACTGGAAGAACACGGAACTCTTCAACCGCAACTGCGGCAAATTCCGCCGGGAATACGAAACCCTACTACCCAAACACCGTAGCTACACACCGACCAATTTCCCGCTGCTACGTTACGCCGATGTACTGCTGATGTATGCCGAAGCAGAAAACGAAGTCAATCAAGGACCTACGACCGAGGCTTATGCAGCCGTGAACCAGGTTGTACGGCGTGGTTACGGCAAGCCTGTGAATACACCCGATGTTTCGGTAGACTGGTCCGGTATGGACTACACCGAGTTCCGCGAGGAAATCCAGCGCGAACGTGCCCGCGAACTGGCCTACGAATCGCTGCGTAAAGGCGATCTGATCCGTTGGGGTATCTTCCTCACGCAGATGAAAGACTGTTTGGCCGACGCCAACAAAGCTCCTTCATTTGGCGACCTGAAACACGCCAAGGCTACCTTCGGTAATGTCACGGCACGCGACGTCCTTTGGCCGATTCCGAGCTATGAAATGGCCTTGAATACCAACCTCAAGCAAAACCCGGGATGGTAATAACCTTTAATCTGACAACCACCATGTTAAAACATATCATTTGTATCGCAGGGTTGGCGCTAGCGCTCGCCTCGTGTGAAAAAATCGAGAAGGTCGAAGCACCCATATTCAGCGTCACGACCGAGAAGGACACTTATGCAACGGGCGAATCCGTGAAATTCTTCTTCCACGGAAACCCCGACATCATCTCATGTTACACTGGAGAGTTGGGCAACAATTACGAATATACCGGCGGCCGCATCGCTGAACCTAAATTTCTGATTACTTTCGATCAGCAACACATCGACGGACAGCAGCTCGACCAATTTCACGTATTGGTATCGAAAAATTTCAACGAAGACTACTCATATGAAGGTATCACTGCATCCGATGTGGAATGGATCGACATTTCCGATCGTTTCAGTCTGTTAGGCCCCTACAAAGATGCCGACAAGCAGATTATCGGGACGAACGCCTACACCAACGTCGGGAAAGCCGATATCACAGACCTGCTCGACGGCGACCGAACGAAACTCTACTTCGCTGTCCGGTACACAGCCGAACCATGGTCGAATGGGCACGACACCCATATTACCCGCGTCAAAAACTTTGTACTTTCATCGCGTTACGAAACACTCGACACGGAATTGACGACATGGGGCGGTTTCGGATGGCAGATGACGACCAAATTCGAGCAACAAGCATCGCCTCGCAACAGCGAGATACAAGAGGCCAACAAGGTAATCCAATTCCGTGTCGGCTGGGGCAATAAACCCGGTGGCGGCACCTATCAGGGCGACGGTGCCGACAACTGGGCCATCACACAGGCCGTATGGCTTGATCGGATTCTCGACATGGGCCCCGACCGCGCAATCGGTATCAAAGGTGTAAACGACGTCAAGAAAGAAAGTTTCGAGTATGAATTCGAATATCCGGGCACTTATGACGTAGTTTTCCGGGCCCAGAATACCAATATCAACGGTAGTAGGGAGACGATCTGTAAACTCCGCATTCATATCACCGACCCCGAAATCGGCGAATAAACCACAGAACAAATTCCATGAAACGATTCAGATTCAATATTAAACTGCTTCTCTGCCTGCTCATGCTGTGCACACGGCCCTTCGGGGTCGCCTGCGCACAGGAGTCGATCGATATCGGCGCCGAAGTGTGGATTGAACCGGGACAAACCCCTGAACAGATTGACGATTGGTTTCGGCTTGCCGCAGACAACGGCATGCATTCCGTCAGGCTCTTCCTGATGTGGAACTACATCGAAGAACACCCCGGAACGTTCGATTTCTCGCTCTATGATGCGGCCTTTGCGGCTGCGAACCGATACGACGTACGGATAGAGGCAACCCTCTGCGCAATCCACGGTCCAGCTTGGCTGAGCGAAAAATTTCGGGGACGCCCGCAGTTCAACGAGCTTTTTGATTCGGAAGAGGTGCTCACCCGTGCCGCCGAGTACATCCGACAGACGGTGACCCGTTACCGCAATGACCGAGCTTTGGAGAGTTGGTGGGTGCTCAACGAGCCCCGGCGCTTCGATCCCAAGTCTCCGCTGGCCACAGCTCGACTGCAGCAATGGGCAGCTGATAAATACGGTACCGTCGAAGCTGTCAACAAAGCATGGATTGAACACTACACCGATTTCTCTCAAATCACTTACAATCCGCTATGGGAGCGCGGCAACTACTTCTACTGGCCAATACCGACCGTCGACTGGTATCAGTTTCAGCGGGATTTTCTGACTTGGAACCTGCGCTGGATCGCTGACAATATCCGTCGTTATGATTCGCAACACATCATCACAATGAACCCGGCCAACGTTTTCGAATCAGCGCACCAATATGATTTGCCAACCTACCGCGAAATATTTAACGTCTACGGAGCGTCGATGCACGCCTCATGGCAACTGCGTTTTTTGCCGCGCGACAGTTATGGCTATGCCGTAGCAGGCATCTCCGAAATTCTTCGTGGTGCAGCACCCAAAGGAAGGTTTTGGATCAGCGAGTTACAAGGAGGAAATAATATCTGGAGCGGTAAGACCCCGATGTGTCCCGACTCGCTTGATCTGGCTCAATGGATATGGACAGGTATCGGATCGGGTGCTCGCAAAATCGTCTACTGGAGCCTCAACTATCGCAAACAGGGCATTGAAGCAGGAGAGTGGGGCGTATTCGGTTTTCGCGGTGAAGCGACCGACCGTTCGCGCGTGACGGCTGAAATGAATCGAGTTCTGGCTCGTTACAATGATTTTTTCAGAGAAGCAAAGCCCTGGCAGGGAACGGTCACGCTGCTGCTCAGCCCCGAAACCATGCGTTTACTACTACACATCGACCCATTCGAATGTGGTGCCCGACGCTTCGACCGAAATGCCCATGTGCAAAGCTTATTGAGCTGGTTCATGGCATTACAGAAACTGGGATGTCAGGTCGACATCCGTTACCTACAGGACTACGACTGGGAATCGGAACAAACCGGACGCGTAGCAATCCTTACCGATATGATCGGCATACCCAGCAACGTCATTCCCCGCATGGAACGTTTCGTTGACGCAGGCAACAAACTCATTGCCGAAGGTCTCACGGGATTCTTCGACGAATACGAAACCAATACAATGCAGGGCGAATTCGCCCTGGAACGATTATTGGGTGGCCGAATGACCGACCTGCGAATGCGTGATTCGCTCAACACCATACAGATCAACGGCCTGAAAGCCAATCTGCAAGCCTATATGTGGAAACCGCTTGTGAAGGAGACGACCGGAATACCGGCCGGTCAGCACGACGAGGGAGTTTGTGCCCTGCGCAACCATCTCGGCAAAGGCAAGGTGCTCTGGATTCCGGCCTGTGTGAGCATGGGCTCACGTTATTCCGGTACCCGGGAATTGGCCCGGCTGGCAGCCGCTGAGATTCGGCCTAACCTCGAAAGACAACCTTTCCGGTTCAGCACCTATGCCGAGGGCTTGTTACTACGCATCCTTCGCAACGGCGACCGTTACATCACAGTCATCACGAACAACCGCCCGGAAACAACCACAGCCCGGTTAATCGCTCCCAAGGAATTGCATCCCGAAACGATCTTCGGAAAAGGACTCTCCACCGACGGGCGGCATATCCGTCTCGGTGGACGTCAGACGGTGGTTGTTCTTTGGAAATAATGAAACCATAAAACAATGAACAAGATGATGAAATCTATTTTATTATCAATCGTATCAGCTTTTTGCTGCCTGGCAGGATATGCCGGAAACCCCACCATAATTTTCCAGACCTCTCGTGCCACGGGTATACCCGCAACTCTGAAAGTGCGCCTGGCCGAACCCGGTAAGATAAACGTCGACTGGGGCGACGGCACTATACGAGAATATGCCGTCGGTACGGAAAGTAGCATTGTCGAAGGTCCTATTGCAGGTAAAGTCGTCAAAATATATGGCAGCGGAGTGATCTTCTTCGACTGTACGGACAACGACATCATAGACCTTGACGTGGCAACCGCTACCGAGCTTCAGCAACTCTACTGCGGCAAGAACCTTCTCGAGGCAATCGATGTATCGGCCAACCGCGAGTTAGTGCGGTTAGGATGCAACAATAACCGCATCCCGACATTGAGTCTGCGGAATAACTCCAAACTAACGGGCCTCTACCTTCAGGACAACCGGATGAATGCGACCTCATTGAATGCCATCTTCGGCGAACTGCCCCGTCGGCCGCGAACCCCAGACCATATAACGCTGCGCATCAAGGGCAATCCCGGAGCCACCGTCTGCAATACAAAACTGGCCGTAAGCAAAAATTGGATGCCTGACATCGAAGGCAGCAACACGGGTGGCCAACCCATTGTACTGACGACCTCGAAGGAGCCGGGAACACAGATCGTGCTCGAAATGCGTTTGACCGAGCCCGGAACAATCGAGATAGACTGGGGAAAAGGCCCGCAAAAGGCTGTCGTCGGGAATAAATCGACACGCATAAGCGGCACGCTCTCCGGCAACGAAATCCGCATCTATGGCGACCAGATCAATTTCTTGAAATGCGAACGTATGGGTTTAACATCGATTGACGTTTCAAAAGCCACACAACTTCAACAACTCTATTGTGGCTATAACGAACTGATTTCGCTCGATGTAACAAATAACAAAGGATTGATGCGTCTGGGCTGTAATAACAATGCTCTCACGGAACTCGACCTCAGCAGTAACGGCAAACTATCAGGTATGTATTTCCAGAATAACCGTTTTGATACCAAAGCATTGAACCGAATTTTCAACCAGCTACCGACACGCTCCAAGCGCAGTAAAAACGTCAATTTTCGCATTACAGGTAATCCCGGAGCCGAAAAATGCCGGATAGCCGTTGCCGAACAGAAAAACTGGTATGTAGACATCTCTAATAAGCAATAGAACGCATGAAACGCTTCACGATTCTGCTGGCAATCCTCTTCGTCGCCATTTCAGCCGCTGCCGGAGAACGGGTTCCGTTCCGACAACTGTTCAATGACGATTGGTACTTCACAATCGAACAGGACACTCCGCTCGACGGTCATAGCCTCTCCACCAAAGATATTCTCAATGGCTGGGAACAGGTTGACCTGCCCCATACACCACGTCTCGAACCCGTTCCAGCCAATGACCAATGGCAGGGCATCTGCTTCTACGCCAAACAATTCAAAACTCCGGAAACAGTTCCGGGAACCCGTCTGTCACTCACATTCGAAGGGGCTATGAATGAAGCTGAAATCTGGCTCAACGGACGGCATATCGCCAGCCATTTGGGTGGCTACCTTCCTTTCACAATCGACTTGACTGACGCCTTGTACCCCGGCAAAAAAAATCTGCTCGTGGTCCGGCTTGACAACCGTGACAATCCCGTTACGGGTCCCAAACCTTTGAAACGGCTCGACTTCAACACCTACGGAGGGCTCTACCGTAATATCTGGCTGACGGGCAAAGCTCCGATACACATCTCCGACCCCATCGCAGCCGACCGTATTGCCGGTGGTGGTATTTTCATCCGTACAGAAGAGGTATCCGACACCTCGGCGCTCATCCGGGTCAAAAGCCACATCCGAAACCTCACAGAAACGGACGAACAAGTGAAGATCGTCCACCGTATCACAGGGAACGGACTGCAGCACACCCAATTCGGCGAAACATGTCCGGTATCCGGTGGAGGTGACACAGAAACGGAACTGACCTTCCGAATGCCCAATCCCATCCTCTGGTCTCCCGAAACCCCAGCACTCTACACACTCGAAACCAAACTATACATCGGAAAACGATGCGTCGACCAGGAACAGACGCGCTTCGGCATACGGGAGGTCATCATCACGCCCGAAGGCCTGTGCCTGAACGGCGAAACCCGATTCCTGCGCGGCGTAAACCGCCATCAGGAGTATCCCTACATTGGTTACGCCCTTTCGGATAATGCCCAGCGGCGCGATGCGTGGAAGATCAAACAAGCTGGATTCGACTACGTCCGCGCCTCGCACTACCCCTCCTCGCCGGCCTTTCTGGATGCCTGCGACGAGTACGGTCTCTTTGTACTGGAGCCAATTCTCGGCTGGCAGTATTTCGGCGACGACCGATTCGCGGAACACGCTCTGCGTAGTTGCCGCGAAATGATCCGCCGCGACCGCAACCATCCCTGCATTCTAGCTTGGGAACTTTCGATCAACGAGATTCGCATGCCCGAAGAGTTCATCGACCGGGCCATGGCTATCGGTCATGAAGAATATCCCGGACAAACCTACATTGCAGGATGGATGAAATACGGCTACGATATCTACATCGAAGCCCGTCAACACCGCAAAGAAACCCTGTGGAATAAGCCCCTGATTGTCTCCGAATATGGTGATTGGGAATATTTTGCCATGAATGCCGGATTTGAACAAGAACGGTGGAGCGATATGCTTCCCGAAGAGCGCTCCTCCCGGCAAGCCCGTGGTTCGGGTGAGATACGACTACTCCAACAAGCGACCAACGTGCAACAAGCACACAACGACAACCTCTCGACACATGCCTTTGCTGACGGTTATTGGGCGATGTTCGATTACAGCCGGGGGTTACTTCCCGACCTTGAACTCTCAGGGGCCTCAGATATATTCCGCCTGCCGAAATATGCTACATGGTTCTTCCGCAGCCAGCGCGATGCCAACGACGGTACCGTGTTTTCCGAACCAATGGTCTTCATCGCCTCGGAATGGAAACCTGATACCAGTCGCGGAGTACGCATATTCAGCAACTGCGAAGAAGTTGAACTCACCCTCGACGGCCGTTCTCTCGGCCGCCGGACCCCCGACACTAACGCCATGAGCAACCGATTGATGCACCCGCCCTTCAGCTTTGCCACCAACTGCGAAAAGCCTGGCATGCTGACCGCTACGGGATATATCGATGGTAAAGCCGTTGCCCGGCACACCGTAGCTACTCCCGGTACCCCAGCTCACATTCAGCTACAACTGGATGAAAGTGGCACCCCACCTCAAAGCGGATGCAACGACGTATTATTCGTCTATGCCACAGTAACCGATACCGCAGGCAATGTCGTGACCGATTACAACAAACCCGTACAATTCACCGTTTCGGGTGATGCTCAATACATCTATACCACCACTTCGCAGGCCGAAGCAGGCATTGCCCCAGCCCTGCTTCGGATCGGACGGCAAGGCGGTACAATCCACCTTGAGGCTTCGGCTGAAAGGATTGCTTCCGAACCCCTGAAAATCCATGTCCAACCATCACACTCCAACCCATGACATCCCTGAAACATTTATTTATATTAGCCGCAGGGCTTCTCATCGCAGTCCCGACAATATCAGCAATTCCGGCAATCATTCCCCGTCCAACCTCGGTTGAAGAAGGACACGGTACTTTTGTCATAACAACCGCAACTCCCGTAGTAGTTTCCTCGGAAGAGTTACACACCGTTGCGGAAATCTTCGCAACCGACATTACCCCGCTCTTTGGCAGTCCGCTTACGGTAACCAGGATTCCATCCCGCCGCGCAATCTCACTCTACCTCGCGTCTGAGCTCGGTGAAGAAGAATACACGCTTTCGGTCACCCGCCGGGATATCGTCGTAACAGGAGGTTCATCCCGTGCGGTCCTCTATGGGCTTCAGAGTCTTCGACAGTTGATCGACAGGAACCGCATTCCGGCTGTTGAAGTTCATGACAAACCGTGGTTTACCTATCGAGGAGCCATGCTCGATGCTGCGCGCCATTTCTTCCCGGTAGCAGATGTCAAGAAATTCATCGACATCCTCGCCCTACACAAACTCAATCGTTTTCACTGGCATCTGGCGGACGACCAGGGCTGGCGTATCGAGATCAAACGTTATCCCGAACTGACACGTATCGGATCCAACCGCAGGGAGACGATCGTGGGATTCCACAAAACCTCAACAACCTACGACGGCACACCTTATGGAGGTTATTATACTCAAGAAGAAATCCGTGATGTCGTCCGTTACGCAGCCGACCGGGGCATCGTGATCATCCCTGAAATCGAAATGCCCGGACACAGTGCCGCGGCGCTCGCATCTTATCCTTGGCTGGGCTGTACAGGTGGCCCTTACGAAGTATGGACTAAATGGGGGATCAGCGAAGATATTTACTGTGCAGGAAAAGAGACGACATTTGAATTCCTCGAGAATGTTCTCTCGGAAGTCATCGACCTTTTTCCTTCGGAACTGATCCATATCGGCGGAGATGAATGTCCTAAAAGTCGCTGGAAAAAATGTCCGTTCTGTCAGCAGCGTATTCACGAAAATGGCCTGAAGAATGAGGAACAGTTACAAGGTTATCTCGTGCGTAGAATCGAACAATGGCTCAAGGCCCGCGGACGCAACCTGATTGGTTGGGACGAAATTCTGCAAGGAGGAGTCACTCCGTCAGCTGCCGTCATGTCCTGGCGCGAGCCAAAATACGGTATCGCCGCAGCTCAACAAGGTAATCACGTGGTCATGGCTCCTTGGAAAAATTGTTATCTGGACTACTACCAAACCTCCAATCCCGAAAAATACGGCGAACCACTAGCGTTCCCCAGATATCTTCCCGTGCGGCAAGTTTATCGTCTCGATCCCTACGACCAACTAACACCCGCTCAACAAACCTATATTCTCGGTGTACAAGGAAATCTCTGGGCAGAATTCATTGCCGACATCGGGCATGCCCAACGCATGTTGCTACCACGTCTGGCTGCCATAGCTGAAGTTGGCTGGGCTTATGACCGCAAGGACTACAATGATTTCGTACGTCGCATGCCAGCCCTGCGCCGTGTCTACGACGCTATGGATTTCAAATATTCAACTTTCTTGTTTGAAGGAATCGAGTAACAATCAAAAGTTCCTATTCCTATTTACAAACAAGGCATAGCAACACGTTAGATGCAGTGACCATAAGTAACTGAATTGTAACCCATACAAATCAAAACTAAAAAAATAAATACTGCTAAATACACCTCTCCTATTTGCCGGTCCTAAATAAAATTGAAGAGTATAAATTTAATGGTCGGATGCGAAAGCGGCAAATATTTCTTCTTCGAGCACGACCGGATCACAACCGTCGGAATCGACGACTGACACGATCCCGGCACACGGAAAAGGGCTCTCTGAACGAATCAGAGAGCCCTTTTCCCTATTAAAAAGCAGCCATACTACCGCATCTCGACCTTGTAGGGCGAGTACATCAGCACGCCCTGCTGGCGGAAGGCTTCGCGGACGGTGTTGTACTCCTTCATCATCAGCCCCAGCTCTGAACGGGTGAAAGCCTCGCGGACACTCACGTTGAGCGACGCGATGAAGGCCGCGAATCCCGTCGGGGTTTCAGTCACCTCGGTCACCCGGTAGTTGTCGCCCAGGTCGGCCTTGTCCACCGCCAGCGCAATGGCCGTCTTCAGGCCGCCGTAGGTGTCGATCAGGCCGATGCCCAGCGCATCCGCACCCGACCAGACCCGTCCGCCGGCAATGTCGAGGACCTTCTCGATGGGCAGGTTGCGGCCTTCGGCCACGTCGTTGGTGAAGGTCGTGTAGACCTTGTCCACGCCGCGCATGATCATCGACCGCTGGATGGGCGTGAGGGGTTCCGTGGCGAGGAAGCTCGACGAGGCGTTGCTCTGCACACCGTCGATGGTGATGCCGAGTTTGTTCTTCAGCGCCTCGCGCGTGTCGAGGATCATGCCGAAGACCCCGATCGAACCCGTGAGGGTCAGTTTGTCAGCCACAATCACGTCCGCCGGGCAGGAGATGTAGTAACCGCCGCTGGCGGCATAGGAGCCCATCGACACGACGACGGGTTTCTCGGCCTTGAGCAACTCGATTTCCCGCCAGATGACGTCCGAAGCCAGTGCGCTGCCGCCGGGGGAGTTGACCCGCAGCACCACGGCCTTGACCTTCTCGTCGTCGCGCACGCCGGCGATCTTCGCGGCCAGCGTGTTGCCGTAAATCTCCTTGCCGTAGCCCTCGCCGTCGACGATCTGGCCGTCGGCATAGACGATGGCCACCTGGTCGGCGGAGATGTTCTTCAGGTCGGCGCCGACCTGCGAAGCGTAGTCGCCCAGCGTTATGAAGGCATAGTCGTCAGAAACCCCTAATTCGGCGAAGACCTCCTCCATCTGGTCCTCATAGACCAGGCTGTCCACGAATCCGTATTGGAGCGCCTCTTCGGGAAGCGTCACCTGCAGGTTGTCGGTGATGCGCCGCATCTGCACCGAATCGATGCCGCGGGATTCGCAGACGGCACCCGAAATGGTTCCCCACATCGAATTCACCAACGCCTGCATCTGCTCGCGGTTCGCGGGCGACATCTTATTGAGGATAAACGGTTCCACGGCGCTCTTGTATTTGCAGGCCGTGGGACGGAACACCTCGGCACGAAGGTCCAGTTTGTCCAGCAGTCCCTTGTAGAACATCACGTTCGAAGCCATTCCGGACCAATCCATGCCGCCTTCGGGCTGCAGGTAGATCTTGTCGGCGACCGAGGCGAGGTAATACTGCCCCTGGGAATAGGTCTCGTTGTAAGCGACGACGAATTTGCCGCTCTGCTTGAACTCGAGCAGGGCTTCGCGCAGCTCTTCCAGCAGCGCCGAACCCGTGACGCCGCCTTCGCCGTTCATGCGCAGGTAGATACCCTTGATCCGGCTGTCGGCGGCAGCGGCCTCGATGGCCCGGAGCGCCTTGAGCAGCGGCAGCTGCCGCGTGGTCTGCAGCGTCATCAGGTCGATGCCGGCCAGCGGATCGGACGAGGGGGCGTCGGTCAGCACCTCGGAAAAATCGATCTTCAGGATCGATTCGGAATGCACCGCAACGCTTTTATCCATCGACCCGGCGATACCCAGCAGAATGAAAATCCAGAGGAAAAACACCAGGAACGTCCCCACGACCACCGCAAGCAGTCCGGCCAGAAAAGTCTTTACAAAATTCATAATACGTGTCTATTTTTGTTTATTCTTTGTTGTTTGCCTTCCATTTCCGAAGGGTGTATTCGCGGCTTTCAGCCGCGTTTACAAATCCGACCCACCCCCAAACCCCCGCCCCAGGCGGGGGCTTACGGCGCAAAAACACGCGCCGTTTCTGCTGTGGCGGCTCGGCAACCATCAAGTTGCCTGCCCTCGCCTGCTGCCGCAGTTGTCACAACGCAACCGGGTTGTCTCCCGAAATTACGTCAAACTATCAATCAAAAATCCCTTCTTTGTCCGCAAATATAACGATATTCTACGAAAAACAAATAAAATTTATCGTTTTTCGATAAAAAAAGACCGCATACTATATTTATTGTCCAAAATATGCGTTATCTTTAGTGTCGTAATGACACTTTTATTAATCGGAACGTTTTGCCGGACCGCACGCAGTTCGGTTTTGAACCCGTTCCGCTTTTTGCTATCTTTGCGAACGATAAAGCGTTTTTGTCCATGGAAGAAAAAATCAAACACCTCCTTGCGGCGGTCGTCCACCCCGAAACGGGACAGGACATCGTCACGAGCGGATTCATCGAACATACGGCAGCCGCAAACGGAAAAGTCACGGTCGTCCTGCGCTTCGCCAAGGCCCGCGATCCGTTCGCGGTGAAGATCAAGAACCAGGCCGAAGCCCTTTTGCGTGAGGCGTTTCCGGACGCCGAAGTGCTGGTGGTCATCAAAGAGGGCGGAGCCGCGCCGCGTCCCGAACCCAAACAGAACACCACCACGGGCGGCATCGCCAAAGTGATCGCCGTGGCTTCGGGCAAGGGCGGGGTAGGCAAGTCCACCGTCACGGCCAACCTGGCCGTCGCGCTGCGGAACATGGGTTTCCGCGTGGGAATTCTCGACGCCGACATCTACGGACCTTCGCAGCCCAAGATGTTCGGCGTGGAAGGCTATGTCCCCGAAGCCGTCGCCGAGGATGGGGTGGACCGCATCGTACCGGCCGAATCGATGGACATCCGGCTGATGTCGATCGGCTTCTTCATCAAACCCACCGACGCCCTGCTGTGGCGCGGGGCCATGGCCGTCAGCGCCCTGAAGCAGATGATCCACCAGACCCGGTGGGGAACGCTGGATTTCCTGCTGGCGGACCTGCCTCCCGGCACGGGCGACGTGCACCTCTCGATCATCGGGGAGCTGAAGATCGACGCCGCGGTGATCGTCTCGACGCCCCAGCAGATCGCCGTGGCCGACGTCGTGCGCGGCGTGGAGATGTTCCGCAACGAAAATGTCAACATCCCCGTGGCGGGCATCATCGAGAACATGGCGTGGTTCACCCCCGCCGAACTCCCGGAAAACCGCTACTACATCTTCGGACACGGCGGAGCCCGTGCCTATGCCGAGCAAAGCGGCGTAGATTTCCTGGGCGAAATACCCATTGTGCAGTCAATCATGGAAGGCGGGGAGGAGGGACGCCCCGCAGCGGGGATCGATCCGCGCGTCGAGGAGAACTACCGGGAGATCGCCGAAAAGATCGTTTCAAAAGTGATGAAAAACGGTTGATAACTCCGACAACAACCTGTCGATAAACGTTGGAAAAATAGTGAAAAATCGGAGCTCGAAAATTTGCTTTTTGAAAATGAGGAAAGGTATATACGGCTTTTCACCGAAACCAAATTTTTTTATGACAAGTTATGCCGGGGTCAAACAGGTCGGAAACGGCATGGAATGTTAAAAACAAGAGGCTGTCAGTATGTCGACAACCTGTTTCAACAACTGTTGATTATTTTTCTATTTTTTTGATTTTTAATTAATTAAAACTTAAAAGAAAAAACAAAAAAAGAAAAAAATGTTGATAGGAAAATAACACGCTCAGTTGTCAACAGTATCAACAGCTATTATATCTATTCTTCTTTATTATTTAAATTAATTAAAGGAATAAAAATAAAAAATGAACGTCGAAAACTCAGCCGAACTCAGCCGCCGCATCGAGCAGCTCAAGCGGGAGAAGAACGCCGTGATCCTGGCGCACTACTACACCACCCCCGAGGTGCAGGCCGTCGCCGACTACCTGGGCGATTCGCTCGCCCTGTCGGTAAGGGCCCGGTCAGTCGATGCCGACATCATCCTCTTCGCCGGGGTGCACTTCATGGCCGAGACCGCCAAGGTCCTCTGCCCCGAAAAGAGGGTGCTGATACCCTGCCCCGAGGCGGGCTGCTCACTGGCCGAGTCGTGCGATGCCGCGGAGTTCGCGGCTTTCAAGGCGCAGCATCCCGGTCATACGGTGGTCTCCTACGTCAACACCACGGTCGGCGTCAAGGCCCTGACCGACATCTGCTGCACGTCGTCCAACGCCCTGAAGGTCGTGGAGTCCATCCCCGCCGACCGGCCGGTCATCTTTGCCCCGGACCGCAACCTGGGAGCCTATATCCAGAAGCTGACCGGACGGCAGAACATGGTGCTGTGGAACGGCGCCTGCCACGTTCATGAGGAATTTTCGCTCGAAAAGCTCCTGAAGCTCAAGCAGGAACACCCCGAAGCCAGGGTCGTGGCGCATCCCGAATGCCGCGCCTATATCCTCGAGGCGGCCGATTATGTGGGTTCCACGGCGGGCATCCTGGAGTACTGCGGGCGGAGCGATGCGCAGGCGTTTATCGTCGTGACCGAGTCGGGGATTCTGGCCGAGATGAAAAAACGCTATCCTGCGAAGACCTTTATTCCGGCGCCTCCCGACGACGAGACCTGCGCCTGCAACAACTGCCGGTATATGAAGATGGTGACGCTGGAGAACATCTGCGCGTGCCTCGAGCGCGAAGCCCCCGAAATTGTGCTCGACGAAGAGGTGCGCCGCAGCGCTGAACGCTCGATCCTGAACATGATCGCCATCAAATAGATTTTTCTACTTTTAAATTTTAATTCTTTTTCTTTTTTTTATAAGTAAATCTAATTTTAAACGAAAATATAATAAAAAAACATGAAAAAACTCTTTTTACTGTTTGCCGCGGCGTGCGTCACCTTTTCGGCTGCGGCAGACGAGGGCATGTGGATGCTGCCTTACCTCCAGAAGATGAACGCCAGAGACATGAAGGCCCGCGGCTGCAAACTCTCGGCCGAGGAGATTTACAGCATGAACAACTCCTCGCTGAAGGATGCCATCGTCATCTTCGGGGGCGGCTGCACGGGAGAGATCGTCTCGCCCGAAGGACTGCTCTTCACTAACCATCACTGCGGCTACGGGTCGATTCAGGCCCTCTCGTCCGTGGAGAATGACTACCTGAAAAACGGTTTTTGGGCCATGTCGCGGGCCGAGGAGATTCCCGCTCCGGGGCTCAAGGTGCGCTTTATCCGTAAGATCGTCGACGTGACGTCCGACATTTTGGGGGCCGTGCCCGACATCGCCGGCGGCGAGGAGCGCTCGCGGCTGGTTGCGGAGCATGCGGAGGCCGTGAAGAGCCGCTTCGAAACCGAGAACCCCGGGATGGAAATTTCCGTGAAGCCTTTCTTCGGGGGCAACCAGTTCTTCGCCTTCGTGATCGAGGTCTTTTCGGACGTGCGCCTGGTCGGCACGCCGCCCACTTCGATCGGCAAGTTCGGCGGAGACACCGACAACTGGATGTGGCCGCGTCATACGGGCGATTTCTCGGTCTTTCGGGTCTATGCCGGACCCGATAACAAGCCGGCCGAATACGCGCCCGAAAACCGCCCTTACAAGGCCGAAAAATTTTTAAAGATTTCTTTGAATGGTTACGACGAAGCCGACTTCGCCATGATCATGGGTTTCCCGGGGTCGACGCAGCGTTACATGACCTCTTACGAGATCGACCGGATGCTGGAGGTGGAGAATCCCCAGCGCATCTTCATCCGCGGCGAACGGCAGGCGATCCTCAAGGAGGATATGGCCGCCAGCGACAAGGTCCGCATTCAGTATGCGTCGAAATACGCCCAGTCGTCGAACTACTGGAAGAATTCGATCGGTATGTCGCGCGGTATCAAACGACTGGACGTGAAGGGCCGCAAGCAGGAGCAGGAGGCCGCGTTCCGGGCGTGGGCCGCCAAGAATACGCTGCCGACCGAAGGGTATGTGGACGCCTTGGACAAGATCCGCGAATCGGTGGAGGAGACGCTTCCCAGCTTCGCTTCGCGGCAGTATCTGCAGGAGGCGTTCCTGAGGGCCGTGGAAATTCTCACGCCGGCGCGTTATGCGCTTATGCTGAAAGGCGCCGAGCTGGAGAAGGCCCTGAAGGGTTTCTATAAGGATTATAACAGGGCGACGGACCGCCGTGTTGCCAAGCGGATGTTCCAGATTGTCAAGGAGAACTGCAAGGAACTGCCTTCGGTATTCGCCGAGGTGATCGACGAGCGGTTCGGGGGCGATACGGATGCCTATGTGGATTACCTCTACGACAATTCGGTGCTGGCCGACGAAGAAAAGGCATTGGCGGCTGTCGCTTCGGGCGAGGATCTCTCGAAGGACCCCGCGGTGCTGCTCAATCGGTCCATCGCCAAAAAAATGCGTGCCCTGAGCGAGGCCCAGCAGGACGGACAGCAGAAATATGCCGACGGACACCGTCTTTATATCGCCGGCCTGATGCGTATGCAGCCCAAAAAGGCCTGGGCTTCGGATGCCAATTTCACGATCCGCCTGACCTATGGCCGCGTACTGCCCTACAATCCTGCGGACGGTATCCGTTACAACTATTACACGACGCTCAAGGGCGTGATGGAGAAGGAGAATCCCGAAAATCCGACGGAGTTCACCGTTCCCGCGAAGCTCAAGGAGCTCTATGCTGCAAAGGATTTCGGCCGCTATGCCAATGCTGCGGGCGAGCTTCCCACGTGCTTCCTGGCCGACTGCGACATCACGGGTGGCAACTCGGGATCGCCGGTGCTGAATGCCAAGGGATCGCTGATAGGACTGGCCTTCGACGGCAACTGGGAGGCGATGTCGGGCGACGTGGCTTTCGAACCCGAATTGCAGCGCACGATCGCAGTCGATGTGCGTTACGTGCTCTTCGTCATCGACAAGTTCGCCGGTGCCGGATGGCTGTTGGACGAACTCCAGTTCGAATAAATCCGCATTTTTTGAAGGAACAAAAGAGGCGTGCTCCACGGGGTGCGCCTTTTTTTATTGACAACCTTTCACAAAATGTGGTTGTTTAGTTCCTGAATATCTTAAAAATTAGTAATTTTGACAGAAATTAGTAATACTGTATCTGTTTTATGGCAAAAGAGTTCAAACGCTACCTTGTGACATCGGCACTCCCCTACGCCAACGGTCCCGTGCATATCGGCCACCTGGCGGGAGTTTACATACCTTCAGACATCTATACCCGTTACCTGCGGCTCAAAGGCTGCGACGTGATTTCGGTCTGCGGATCGGACGAACACGGCGTGCCCATCACCATCAAAGCCCGCAAGGAGGGCGTAACGCCCCAGCAGATCGTGGACCGTTACCACGCGCTGATCAAAAAGTCGTTCGAAGGGCTCGGGATGTCGTTCGACATCTATTCGCGGACCTCGTCGAAGACGCACGCCGAGACCGCTTCGGATTTTTTCAGGAAACTTTACGACGAGGGTAAGTTCATCGAAAAGACCTCGATGCAGTATTACGACGAAGAGGCGCAGACCTTTCTGGCCGACCGTTACATCGTCGGTACGTGTCCCAAGTGCGGCAATGACCGCGCCTATGGCGACCAGTGCGAGAAATGCGGTTCTACCCTTTCGCCCGACGAACTGATCGATCCCCACAGCGCCGTGTCGGGTTCGGTGCCCGTGAAACGCGAAACGAAGCATTGGTACCTGCCGCTGGATCGCTATGAAGGATTCCTCCGCGAATGGATTCTGGAGGGCCATAAGGAGTGGAAAACGAACGTTTACGGGCAGTGCAAGAGCTGGCTCGACGGAGGGCTTCAGCCGCGTGCCGTGAGCCGCGACCTCGACTGGGGCATCCCGGTTCCCGTGGAGGGTGCCGAAGGGAAGGTACTCTATGTCTGGTTTGATGCTCCGATCGGTTATATATCTGCTACAAAGGACCTTACACCCGAATGGGAGAAATACTGGAAATCGGAGGACACCAAGATGGTGCACTTTATCGGCAAGGACAACATTGTGTTCCACTGCATCGTGTTCCCCTCGATGCTGAAGGCGCACGGGGATTATATCCTGCCCGAGAACGTGCCTGCCAACGAGTTTCTGAACCTCGAGGGCGACAAGATTTCGACCTCGCGCAACTGGGCCGTGTGGCTCCACGAATACCTCGAAGAGTTCCCCGGCAAGGAGGACGTACTGCGTTATGTGCTGTGCGCCAATGCTCCCGAGACCAAGGACAACGACTTTACGTGGAAAGATTTCCAGGCCCGCAACAACAACGAGCTGGTAGCCGTGCTGGGCAATTTCGTCAACCGGGCGCTGGTGCTGACGCAGAAATATTACGGCGGCAAAGTTCCGGCCTGCGGCGAGTTGAATGATTACGACCGTCAGACTGTTGCGGAGGTTGCCGCTGTGAAGGCTTCGCTCGAAGGGAATATCGAAAATTACCGTTTCCGCGAGGCGCTGAAAGACGCCATGAATATCTCACGCATCGGCAATAAATACCTCGCCGATACTGAGCCGTGGAAGGTGGTCAAGACCGACCCGAAACGGGTGGAGACAATCCTCAATATTGCGCTGCAGATCACGGCCAACACGGCCATTGCCATCGAACCTTTCATGCCGTTCTCGGCTGCGAAGATTCTCGGAATGCTCGCTGTTGAGAAATTCAGCTGGGAGCGGCTGGGGGCTATGGACTTGATTCCGGCCGGACACGCGATCGGTGAACCCGCCCTGTTGTTCGAAAAAATCGAGGACGACGTAATCCAGCATCAGCTGGATAAGCTCGCAGCTACGAAGGCAGCCAATAAAGCGGCTGAATCGAATCAATCGATTGAACTTCAGAAAGATACGATTCAGTTTGACGATTTTCAGAAGATGGATATTCGCGTTTCGACGATTTTGGAGGCTGAAAAAGTGGCCAAAACGAAGAAATTGTTGAAATTGACGGTCGATACGGGCATTGATAAACGGGTGATCGTGTCGGGAATAGCCGAGCATTTCACGCCCGAAGAGCTCGTCGGCAAGCAGGTTCTCGTGCTGGTGAATCTCGCTCCCCGTGAATTGAAGGGTATTCTCTCCAACGGCATGATCCTGATGGCCGAGGATGCTTCGGGAAAACTGCGTTTGCTGCAGCCCGGAGAAACGACCAATAACGGAGCTGTTGTCGGATAGGCGAAAAATGAATCGAATAAATTTTGAAATTCTTTAACACTAATTGATATGGAAACAATAGATTGGAGCGCCTTGGGGTTTGACTATCGCAAGACCGATTGGAATGTCCGCTATTCCTACACCGATGGTAAGTGGAGCCCGATGGAGGTTACGCAGGACGAGTATATCAAGATGCACATGTCGGCTTCGTGCCTGCACTATGGCATCGAGCTCTTCGAAGGTCTGAAAGCCTTCCGCGGCATCGACGGAAAGATTCGTCTTTTTCGGGTTGCCGACAATGCGCGGCGTCTCCAGTCGTCGGCTGAGCGTCTTTGCTTGCCGGTGCCTTCGATTGAGATGATCGTCGATGCCTGCGTCGAAGTGGTTCGGCGCAATGAGCGTTTTGTGCCTCCTTATGGTACGGGCGCTTCGCTTTACCTGCGGCCCGTGATGTTCGGAACGACGGCGGGACTGGGTGTTAAACCTGCCAAAGATGCTTTGCTGGTTGTCTATTGTTCTCCCGTGGGTGCCTATTTCAAGGGAGGTATCAAGCCGATGAAAGTCGCTATCGACCGGGAACAGGACCGCGCTGCTCCACGTGGAACAGGCGACGTGAAGGTCGGCGGTAACTATGCGGCCAGCTTGCTTTCGGGAGAAAAGGGGCATGAATTGGGTTATTCGAATATCATGTATCTCGATGCTGCCGAGCATAAGTATATCGAAGAGTGCGGAGCTTGCAACTTTTTCGGCATTAAGGAAGGTAAGTATATCACCCCGAAATCACCCTCCGTATTACCCTCCATTACCAATAAGAGTCTCCGCCAGTTGGCTGCTGATATGGGTCTCCAGGTTGAGGAGCGCCATATTCCGGTAGAGGAACTCCCCTCTTTTGAAGAGTGCGGCGGTTGCGGGACCGCAGCTGTTATCTCCCCTATCGGGTATATTTACGATATGCAAACCGGAGTTGAATATAGTTACGGAGATAAGGTAGGTAAGGTTTGTATGGAACTTTATAATCAACTGCAGGATATTCAGTACGGACGCGCTGAGGATAAGTATGGCTGGTGTACGATAGTTCTGTAATCTGAGAATTTAATAAACAATAGAGGATGTCTATATCAGACAGCCTCTATTGTTTTGTTCCACGTGGAGCACTCTTGGTTTCCTCAATCTATTTTGCTCCACGTGGAACATTATTATCGTCCGAATTTTACCAGTAAAACATTGACGTCGGCAGGTGAAACTCCAGGGATTCGCGAGGCTTGTCCGATTGTTGTCGGGCGGATGCGCGAGAGTTTCTGACGAGCTTCAATGGTCAGGGAATTCATCGAGTGAAAGTCGAAATCAAAAGGAATGAGAATATTTTCAAGACGATGAAGCTTTTCGGCGATGAATTTTTCGCGCTCGATATATCCTTTATACTTGATTTGAATTTCAGCCTCTTCGATCACCTCGGCATCCATTTCGTTTTCAGCGATGAATTTCTTTAGTTTGGGAAGGACCGGTTGCAGCGTTTCGAAGGTGACGTTGTTGCGCATCAGGATGTCATAGAGCTTTCTCCCCTGCGTCAAAGGCTCCGAATCGACCGATTTTAAATAGTCGCTAATTTCGGCTGCTTTGATGCTCTGCCGGCGGGCGAATTCTACAAGCGATTCTACAAGCGTGTTTTTTTTGACGAAATGATCGTATCTTTTCTGCGGAATCAGTCCGATTTTATATCCTAACGGAGTCAGCCGAATGTCGGCATTGTCCTGTCGGAGCAGGATGCGGTATTCGGCCCGGGAGGTGAACATGCGGTAAGGTTCGTCTACCCCCTTGGTCACCAGATCGTCGATAAGCACGCCGATATAGGCTTCGTCGCGTTTTAGCACGACCGGTTCCTCCCCTGCCAGTGCCCGGTGTGCATTGATTCCGGCCATCAGTCCCTGGGCCGCGGCCTCTTCGTAACCGGTGGTTCCGTTGACCTGTCCGGCAAAATAGAGTCCCGAAACCAGCTTGGTTTCGAGCGAATGATGCAGTTGTGTGGGTGGGAAAAAGTCGTATTCGATTGCATATCCGGGGCGGAAAATATGCAAATCTTCGAATCCCTTGATTTTGTGCAGTGCTTTCCATTGCACGTCCCAGGGCAGCGATGATGAGAAACCATTGAGGTAATACTCGTTGGTTGTGCGGCCTTCGGGTTCCAGGAATAGCTGGTGCTGCTCCTTGTCGGCGAAGGTCCGGAGCTTATCCTCGATAGAGGGGCAGTAGCGCGGACCGATGCCGCGGATGGTTCCGTTGAACAGCGGAGACTGGTCGAAACCGCCGCGCAGAATGTCGTGAACCTCAGCGGAGGTGTAGACCAAAAAACAAGGCAGCTGATTTTTAACAGGTTGAGTATCAGGAGAAAATGAAAATTTGGCAGGCTTCTCGTCGCCGTATTGGGGTTCGAGCCGTTCGAAATCGATAGTCCGGGCGTCGAGACGTGCCGGGGTTCCGGTTTTCATGCGTCCGGCCTCGAATCCGATCTTTCGGAGGCACTCGGTGATGCCGTGCGAGGCGGCGTCCCCTGCCCTTCCGCCTTCGGCGTGCGAGGCTCCGCAGTGCATCAGCCCTCCGAGGAAAGTTCCCGAGGTGAGGACCACGGCCCGGCAGGTGAATTCAACGCCCATGCGGGTCCGGACGCTTCGAACGACGGGTTTCGGACCGGAGGTATCGAACAGCAGTTCAGTTGCCGCATCCTGCCAGATATAGAGGTTCCAGGTGTTTTCGAGCGTATGGCGCCACTCCTCCGAGAAGCGGGTCTTGTCGCACTGGGCCCGGGGACTCCACATCGCGGCGCCTTTCGACCGGTTGAGCATCCGGAACTGGATGGCCGTCAGGTCGGTGATGCGGCCCATCTGTCCGCCTAATGCGTCTATCTCTCTGACAATCTGGCCTTTGGCAACTCCTCCGACTGCCGGGTTGCACGACATGGAGGCCATTTTGTCCATATCCATCGTGAGCAGCAGCGTGCGCGAACCCAGCCGTGCGGCCGCCGAAGCGGCCTCGCATCCGGCGTGTCCGCCGCCGATGACGATGATGTCGTAATCGAGCGTCATTTTTCTTCGTTTTTAGACTTTTCCGGACCTTCTCCGACGGAGGACGAAGCTTTGCCGGCGATCAGGGCCTCGAAGTCGATCTCGTCCCATTGAACTTCGTCTTCGGGCAGTTCCAGGGAATAAAAGTCGATCATATCCATTTCGAGCCCGGTTTCAAACGGAGCGTAAAGTCCGTGAAAACAGGTCGTGTTTTCATCGTTGCAGAAGGCGAATACGGCTATCGGGCGCACGGTGTCCACCAGGTGTATCTCCACTCGGTCGACATCCGAATATCCGGCCGATGTCCGGAGGCGGTAATGCGTGGGAGAGACGCGTTCTGCCGCCCCGATCAGCGACGGACAGGGTCCGTCCATGAATTGGCGGACGAAAAGCGAATCGGAAATCCATACCGGATAGGGATGGAAGCCGTCGACGTAATAACGGCCTCCGAAGGAGCGGATCGGCGTCCAGCTGCGCGGCAGCTCCTTCAGCGCGGCATGGTGCGGAAGCGGCTCCGGATGGCTTTTTTTGATCTCGCGCAGCCGGTAGGTGAAATCGCTCCATTCCGTCTCGTTCTGCGGTGAAAGGACGGTGAAATTCACATTGTCGGCCGGCTGCGGAGCCTTCCGGATAAAGACCTTGTAATGATTCGTGTCGTTGCCGATCGGGTATTCCCCAACGAACAGGAACGTCGTATCGTTTTCCACGAAGGGGCCCCACCGTTTGCGGCTTCCGTCCTGATAAATCCAGGCTCCGGCATCGGTACCCTCCCCTGCCGCGGTCGGTTCCGGGATCACGGCTTCCGGAGCTTCGGCGTTTCCGTTTGCGGTGCTGTTCGGCGTGCGGCGGCCCAGGCAGCCGGCAAAGAGTGAAACGACGAGAATGAACGGGATGAGTGCTTTCATGGGCGGGGTGTTATTTTTCAGGATTCTCCCAGAATTTCAGGTACTTGTCTTCCTTGCGGTGCATCTGCGCATTGGTGCGGGGCGTCTTGTCTCCCTGACCGCAGAGGTGTAACACCCCGTGGACCACGACCCGGCGCATCTCCTGAAGCGTCGGGAAGCCGTATTGGCGGGCGTTGTCGGCCACGGTCTCGACGTCGATGAAGATGTCGCCCGAGACGATTCGCGTGCCCTTGCGGTCGCTGTAATCGAAGGTGATGACGTCGGTGAAATAGTCGTGCCCGAGATATTGGCGGTTCATCTCCAGCAGGCGCTGCGCCGAGCAGAAGATGTAGGCGACATCGCCCAGCGTATAACCCTCGGATTCGGCCACGTCGTGCAGCCATCGGGCCGTGAGGCGTTTCTGCGGGAGACGGTAGGTGCAGTCGTCGGTATAGTATCTGACAGCCATGGTTCGTTGTTGTTATGCCGTGCCGGCCTCCGGACGGAACCGTAACGGGGAACGGCGGATTATCGCTTAAAACAGTCCTCGGCCCGCATCTTCTGCCCGGGGTTGGGCGGGTAGATGCCGAAGACGAGTTTGTACTCGGTCTCCATGGTCATCACGTTGACCGACGAGCCGATGGTTCCCAACTGTGCGTTTCTTGCCACTTTCTGGCCCTTCTCGACGCTGATCGTCCCCAGGTTGGCATAGGAGGTTATGTACTCGCCGTGGGCCACGTAAACGTCGTATTTGTTCGTTATGCGGTTGCGCTTGATGTCGACGACCTTGCCGTCATAGATCGAGATCACGTGGGCGCCCTTCGGACCCGTGATTTCAGCCATGTTCTCCTTGTAGCGTTTCACGCGTCCGGCCGTCACCGGAAGCCGCAGTCCCGAGGTCTTCGCCGAGAACGAGGCGCCTTCGGTGTTGCCCTTCGTGAGCTTGCGCAGTTCGCCGATCGCCACGTCCAGCTGCTGTTCCTGCGAAATTTTACGCTGCAGGGCCTGTTTCTCCTTCTGCGACAGCGAACGGATGCTGGCTTTGGCGTTGCGGGCGTCGCGCTGGAGCTTTTCGCGCTGCGCCGAGAGGTTCCGCGTCACCGAGTCGAGCGACTGTTTGCGGCGGTCGAGCTCCTCCTTTTCGTGATGCACCTGAACGGTCAGCTCCTCGATGTCGCGCAGCTTGCGTTCGCGCAGCGAGGCGACCTCGCGCAGCGCCGTGATCTTGCGGGCTACGTCCGTGAAATCGCGCGACGAGAAGAGGAAGGTCAGGTAGTTATTGTGCTTGTAGTTGCGGTAGGCTTCGCGCACCATCTCCCCATACTGCGCACGGTCGCGTGAAAGCGTTGCCGAGAGGTTGCCGGCCACGCTGTCCGTGCGGGCGATCTCCTCGCGCAGCAGACGGGCCTGCTTCTCGGTTTCGTCGAGCAGCTGGTTTCGGGAGTCGATCTGGCGTGCCAGGCGGCGGGCCCGCTCCTCGGAGTCCGAACGCCCTTTCTGGAGCTTGGAAATCTCCTGCTCCTCGGTGGCGATCCGCTTTTCGAGGGCCGCGATGACCTTCTTCTGCGCCTCGATGCGGCTGTCGTTCTGGGCGGCGGCCGCAAAGGCGAAGAGCAGGAGGACGAGGGTCGGCAGTATGCGGTGGGGTCTCATGGCGGCGGATTATTCGGCGGTTTGGGGACTCTTGGCGGGTTGTTTCAGCCGCAGTTCGATCTGGTGGGCGTCGTACCCCTTTTCGAGGGCACGTTTCCAGTACACCTCGGCCATAAACTGTTCGCCCAGTTCGTGGAGAATGTCCCCGTAGTGGACCATCAGTTCGGGACTCTTCTGCCCGTCGAGCGCCACGGCCTTCTGCAGAACCTTTTTGGCTTCGTCCGTGTGTCCCAGTTTGAAGAGCACCCACGCATGGGTGTCCAGATAGGTCGGGTTGTTGTCGGTGAGCGCCACCACGCGGCTCGACATCGAGAGCGCCCGTTCGAGGTCGCGCTCCTCCAGCGAGAGGAAATAGGCGTAGTTGTTGAGCACCATGGCGTTGTCGGGACGGTACGCGAGGCTGCGTTCGTAAGCCTTGTAACACTCCTTCATGGCTTTGCGGTAGGGACCCGAACGACCCTCTTTTGCCGCACGGCCCTCGTCCCACTCGGGGACTCCCGCAGCGGCCTGCTGGTGCCACGTGTCGCCGATCATGCCCCAGATCACGCCCCGCAGCGAGTCGGTGTCGGCATAGCGGAGCGACTCCTTGTAAGCTTTGACCGCCTGGCCGTATTGCTTCGAGCTGTTCATCACATGGCCCTTCGAGATGTGGAAATCGATCTTGTCGGGGAAGAGCTCCAGGGCCTGGACGACGTATCTTTCCACCGAATCGGGGTGCTGGAGGTAGGTCTCGATGTCGATCACCGTCCGGTAGAAATCCTCCACGGGAGGCCGGTCCCCGAGACGGCTTTTGTAGAGCGCGAGGGCCTGTTCCAACTCGCCCGAGGCAATCAGGTGGTTGGCATAGAGCTCCACGACGCGCTTGTCCTCGGGATAGCGGATCGCGAGGATCGAGGCCAGGTCGTTCAGCTGGAAATAGTATTCGCGGTAGAAACGCGTGTCGGAGGTGAACTGTTCGAAGCGCTTGACCTTGGTTTCGAGCGGCAGGGCGTCCGAAAGGAAGAGCTTCCGGGTGACGGACAGCAGCGACCGGTAGTCCTGCCGTCCGGTGTGGAAATCGGCCAGCGCCATCAGCGCCTGGACGTTCGTGGAGTCGATCTGCAGCGCCCGGCCGTATTCGGCGAGGGCCAGCGAATCCTTGCCGTCGACGCCGTAGAGGTCGGCCAGCACGATGTGGTGCTGTATCTCGTAGGGGGCGGCTTCGACCATCGCGCGGGCTTCGTCGACGGCTTTGCCGATCTGGTTCGTGGCCACCAGCATGCGCCGTTTCATGGCGCTCAGCAGCGGAATGCGTCCGAAGCGCAGCTCCGCCGAATCGAGCGTCGCGAGGGCCATGAAAGGCGACCGTTTCTGCTCATAGAGGGCTGCCACGATGCGGTAGTTGTCCGGGTCTTTCGGGTCCTCCTCCAGCAGGCGGCGGTAGACCTTCAGTGCTTCGTCGAGACGGTCGGACATGAGCAGCGTCTGTCCGTAGAACTGGTGGTACCACTTGTTCGCGGTGTCGAGCCGGAAGGCGCGGCGGGCCGGTTCGACGGCTTCGTCAGGCGACGTGTTCAGGAGGTTGCCGGCCAGCTCGTACCAGGCCGGGGCATAGGTTGAGTCGTTGCGGATCGCCTCGAGGAACAGCTCCCGGGCGCGTGCCGTGTCCCCGGCAATGGCGGACTGCTTGATACCCTCGGTGTAGAGCCACACGCTGCGCAGCGAATCGGGGTATCCGGGCGCTTCCGCAGCGCCCTTTCCGGCGACGAACGCCGAGGAGAAGAGCAGGCAGAAAAGCGTTATCGCTGTCAGGCGTTTCATGGGCAGGCGGGTGTTTAGAGCGCTTCGTCGAACTGGTGGAGGAACCGCACGTCGTTTTCGAAATAGAGACGCAGGTCCTTCACGCCGTATTTGAGCATGGCGATGCGCTCAATACCCATGCCGAAGGCGAATCCCGAATACTTTTCGGGGTCGATATTGTTGGCTTTCAGAACGTTCGGGTCCACCATGCCGCAGCCCATGATCTCCAGCCATCCGGTGCCCTTGCAGACCGGACATCCCTTGCCGCCGCAGAGGTTGCACGAAACGTCGACCTCGGCCGAAGGCTCCGTGAAGGGGAAATACGACGGACGCATGCGGATCACCGCCTGCTCGCCGAAGACCTCCTTGGCGAAGTAGAGCAGCGACTGTTTCATGTCGGCGAACGAGACCCCTTCGTCGATGTAGAGTCCCTCGATCTGGTGGAAAATGCAGTGTGCACGGTAGGAGATGGCCTCGTTGCGGAACACGCGGCCGGGGCAGATGACGCGGATGGGCGGTTTCTGATGCTCCATCGTGCGGACCTGGATCGACGAGGTGTGCGTGCGCAGCAGGATGTCGGGGTCCTTCTCGATGAAGAACGTGTCCTGCATGTCGCGTGCCGGGTGTTCGGGCGGGAAATTCAGCGCCGAGAAAACGTGCCAGTCGTCCTCTATTTCCGGACCGTCGGCCACGGTGTAGCCCAGCCGCGAAAAGACCTCGACGATCTGGTTCTTGACCAGCGAGATCGGATGGCGCGATCCGAGGTGTTCGGCCGAACCGGGGCGCGTCAGGTCGTCCGTTCGGGCGGCATTGTCCGCCGCAGCGTTCTGCAGCTGCTCGCGCAGGGTGTTGATACGCTCCGTGGCCTCGTTTTTGAGACGGTTCAGCTGCTGTCCCAGGTCGCGTTTGAGCTCGGGGGCAACCGTTTTGAACTCCTCCATCAGGGCGGTCAGCTCGCCTTTTTTGCCGAGGATTTTGATGCGGAATTCCTCGATCTCGGCGGCGGCTTTGGGCTTAAACTCCTCGACTCGTCGGAGGAGTTCATTGATTTTGTCGATCATATTTTGCTCGTATTTCTTTTTTGTCTACTTTTGAAAGATATCCTATGTAACGTGCAAAGTTATAAAAAAATTGAGATATGTTGCGTAAAATCGGCTCATTTGTCGGGATGCTCCTGCTGACTGCGCTCCCCGTTTCGGCCCAGAAGGTCGGAGTGGTGATGAGCGGCGGCGGCGCCAAGGGGCTTTATCATATCGGCGTTCTCGAGGCACTCGAAGAGAACGGCGTGCCGATCGATTACGTGGCCGGCACCTCGATGGGCTCGATCATCGCGGCCATGTACGCCGCGGGATATTCTCCGGCGGAGATGCGGGCGATTGTCAACTCCGGCGTGGTCCGGGAATGGGTCTCGGGGCGCATCGACCCCAACCGTTACATGGCCTATTACCGGCAGATCGGGAACAATCCCGGCTTCCTGAGCATGCGCATCGACGTCGAAGGTCCTGCCGGAAAGCGGCTCCGGGCGCCCCGCAACCTGATCTCCTCGACGCAGATCGACATGGCCCTCACCGAGCTGTTCGCTCCGGCGACGGCTGCCGCGGACGGGAATTTCGACCGCCTGATGGTTCCCTTCCTCTGCGTGGCCAGCGACATGAACCACCGCGGGCCGGTGGTGATGCGCCGCGGCGACCTGAGCGAGGCGGTCCGCTCGTCGATGTCCATTCCGCTGGTGTTCAAACCCATGAAGGTCGATTCGATGCTGCTCTACGACGGCGGCATCTACGACAATTTCCCCTGGAAGCCTCTCGACCGGGATTTCCGGCCCGACCTGATCGTCGGGTCGATCTGCACCGAGGGCAACACCCCGCCCAGCGAACGGAGCAACATCATGGACCAGGCTTTCATGCTGGCCATGCACGATACCGACTATACGCTGCCGGAGGATCGCAGCGTCACGATCCGCCGTGCCGTGGATGTCAACATGCTCGATTTCGACCAGGCCGGGGCGATCATGGATGCGGGTTACGAGGATGCCATGGCGGCGATGCCGCAGCTGCTCGAAAAGGTCGGGGAGCGCCGCGACTCGGCGTATTACGCGGTGCGGCGCGAGGCGTTCCGCAAAAAATGTCCGCCGCTGGTCTTCAACGACTATAAACTCGAAGGGTTGAAACGTGCCCAGCGCGAGTATATCCGCGATTTCGTGCAGGTGGACCGCCGCACGCCGGGCATTCAGCGGCCGATGGGATTCGAAGAGCTGAAAGACAACCTCTTCGAGGTGCTTGCGGGCGGCGATTTCACGATGGATTTCCCCGTCGTGCGCTACGATTCGGTCCGGAAGGGTTATTCGTTCGAAGCCCGGTTCGGCACGCGCCCCAATTTCAAAATCACCGTCGGCGGAAACATCTCCTCGACGGCCTTCAACCAGGCCTATATCGGCGTTAACCACCACTGGATCGGCCGCGTGTCGCAGCAGCTGGGCGCCGATCTCTACCTGGGGCCGATCTACACGTGGGGCGCGATCGGCGGGCGCACGGATTTCTATGCCTGGAAGCCGATTTTTCTGGATTATTCCTATAACTTTGCGGTCCGTAATTTCCGTCACGGCTATTTCGGCAACGTCACCAAGGTCCGCAATGCCGAGCAGGTCAAGAACAGCGAGAGTTTCTTCTCGACGGCCGTGGGGATGCCGCTGACCCACCGCAGCGTCTTCACGCTGCGTGCCAACGCCGGACACACCAACTACCGCTACGATTCGGACGTGCTGTTCGCCGACGACACCGACCATTCGCGCTTCTCGTTCTTCGGGCTGCGGGCCGGAATTGCCCGCAATACGCTCGACAAGTTCCTCTATCCCCGCCGGGGATCGGACCTGCAGCTCTCGGCCATTTTCGTCGCCGGACGCGACAAATACGAACCCTACGACTCGGGCCGCTTCATCTCGCGCGAGACCCGGCAGTGGTTCGGAGGGCGTTTCACGTGGGACAAGTTCTTCGACGTGCCGGGAATCAGCTGGTTTTCGTTCGGGATCAACGTGGACGCCGTGCTGACGAATCATCCGTCGTTCCGGACCGAGTCGGCCACGCTGATGTCGATGCCCGATTACGCCCCCGTGTCGCACATGCGGATGGTCTACATGCCCGATTTCCGGGCCCGGCGCTTCGTGGCGGGCGGACTGATGCCGACGTTCGACCTGATGCCCAATTTCTTCTTCCGTACGGGATTCTACGCCATGTACCGCGACAAGCGCGATTTCAATCCGCTCGGGGAGCCCGACCGGCGTATGCACTACGTTGCCGAGGCGTCGCTGGTCTACCACACGCCGATCGGCCCCGTGAGCCTCGCCCTGACGAAATACGAGGTGCAGAACTGGAAAAACATGTACCTGACCTTCAATTTCGGCTATGCGATCTTCGCTCCGAAGGGGACGTTCTATTGATGCGTTGTGTAAACCCACCGGAATTGCCTGTCTGCCGGCTGCAGTCGCCGCCTTTGGCGTCGTTTACAAATCTGACCCTCCCCTAAATCCCCTCCTCGGAGGGACTTATCGCATGCGGCCGGAATATCGCCCCAAACCAACCTGAAAGACGACGCCCGGGAATTTCCCGGGCGTCGTCTTATTGTCAAAAGGGGAGCGGAACATTGGCTCGGAACCTTGCCGGTTCGCTGCCGCCCCTGAAATCCTCCTTTTAGGTCTCAGACGGGTGGGAGCGCAGAACCGGATCGGAAACCCGATAACCCGGCATCGCCCTCTAAAACCCGGCTCTTAGCCGGGCGGGGGCTACCAGATTATTACGCGCTCTTCTGCGGGCATGAACATGGCGCCGTCGGTGATCGAGAAGGCGTCGTAGAAATCCTGCAGGTTGCGCAGCGAGGCGTTCACGCGCCATTTGCCCAGCGAGTGCACGTCGAGCTTCGTGAGGCGGGCGATCTCCTCGTCGCGGATGTTCTGGGCCCACAGCGTGGCGTAACCCAGATAGAAACGCTGGTCGGGGGTGAATCCGTCGATCGGGGCGGGAGTCTCCTTGCCTTCGAGCGAGTTGCGGTAAGCCGTGTGGGCCACGCGCAGGCCGCCCTGGTCGGCGATGTTCTCGCCCAGGCAGAGGGCGCCGTTGGCGAAGATCGCGGGCTGGCCGTCCTTGGCCGGAAGCACCTCGATGGCGTCGAACTGCTTGACCAGAATGTCCGTCTTGGCCTTGAACGCGGCGGCATCCTCTTCGGTCCACCAGTTGTTCATGTTGCCGTCCTTGTCGAAATTGCGGCCCTGGTCGTCGAAACCGTGGGTCATCTCGTGGCCGATCACCACACCTATGGCACCGTAATTCACGGCATCGTCGGCATCGGGGTTGTAGAACGGCGGCTGGAGGATGGCGGCCGGGAAGCAGATTTCGTTGGTCGTGGGGTTGTAGTAGGCGTTGACCGTCTGCGGCGTCATGTGCCACTCGTCCTTATCCACGGGTTTGCCCAGGTCGGCGATGTTGTCGGCCGTGTACCACTTGTTGGCCTCGACGATGTTTTCCCAGTAACTCTTCGAAGGGTCGATCGCGAGCGTCGTGTAATCCTTCCACTTGTCGGGATAGCCGATCTTCACGGTGAAGGCCGCGAGTTTCTCCTGCGCCCTGGCCTTGGTGGCGTCGGACATCCAGTCGAGGCCGGCGATGTGCTGCGAAAGCGCCGTCTGCAGGTTCTTGACCATCTCCAGCATGCGGACCTTGTCCTTCTCGGGGAAATACTTGGCCACGTACATCTCGCCGACAGCCTCGCCGAGGGTGCTGTTGGGCACCGACATGGCACGCTTCCAGCGGGGTTTCTGCTCCTGCTTGCCCGACATGGCACGACCGTAGAAATCGAACGAGGCGTCGATGAAATCGTCGCTCAGGTAACCGGCGGCAGCGTCGATGTACTGGGCGGCCAGGTAGTAGCGGATGTCGTCCAGCGGGGCGTTCTTCATCAGCTCGTTGGCGTTGGCCAGGGCCGAAGGGGTCGTCACGATAATCTGCTCGAAATCGCCGATGCCCATCGCCTTGTAGTATTCGGCCCAGTCGATGGCGTCATACGCCTTTTCGAAATCGGCCTTGGACGTGGGGTTGTACATCGCCGGGATGTTGCGCAGCTCGACGCTCGACCAGTTCTTCTCGGCGAGCTTCGTCTCGATAGACATCACGCCGGCGACGGCCTTCTCGATGTCGGCCTCCGGAACGCCTGCCAGCCGGAAAATCTTACCCAGATACTCCTTGTAGGCGGTGCGCATCGACTCGTTCTCGGCGTCGAGGTAGTAGTCGCGGTCGCCCATCATCAGCCCCGGCTGCGAAGCGTAGAGGGCGTTGATGTCGCTGTTCATCAGGTCGGACTGCACGCCCACGCCGAAGAACGGATTGGCAATCGAGGTGTGGAGCTTGGCCACGGCGGCGGTCAGCTGCGAGCGGTCGCCGATGGCGAGAATCTCCTCCACGGCGGCTTTGATCGGAGCGGCGCCCTCGGCGTTCAGGCGCACCGAGTCGAGGCCCATCTTGTAGAGGTCCGAAATCTTCTGCTCGACGCTTCCCGGCTGCGCCGTCTGCTTGGTCATGCCGGAGAAGAGCTCGTTGATGCGCTTCTCGTTGTTGTCACGCAGGATGTCGAACGAGCCGTAGCGCGAATATTCGGGTTTCAGGGGGTTGTTTTTCTGCCAGCCGCCCGTGGCGTACTCGTAGAAATCGGCGTTGGGGGCTATCGAAAGATCGAAATTGGCCATGTCTATCGCCGGGGTCTTCGGGGTATTCTGGCAGGCTGTCATACAGGCCATGGTTGCTGCGAAAAGGATAACTTTTTTCATATTGTTCGGGTTTTTTATAGAACGGGGACCTCCGTGAAAACCGGAAGCCCCCGTTCGGATAGTTGTTTCGGGACGTCCGGTCTATTCGCGGATAGCCGCAACGCCGGGCAGGTCGCCGAACTCGATGTATTCGAGCAGCGCACCGCCGCCCGTCGAGATGTACGACACCTGGTCGGCCAGACCGAACTTGTTGATGCAGGCTACCGAGTCGCCGCCGCCGATGAGCGAGTAGGCGCCCTTCTTGGTGGCCTCGGCGATGGCCAGCGCCACCTCCTTCGAACCGGTTGCGAACTTGTCGATTTCGAACACGCCCACGGGGCCGTTCCAGAGGATGGTCTTGCAGCTCAGGATGTGGTCGCGGAAGACTTTCTTGCCCTCCGAACCGATGTCCAGACCCTCCCAGCCGTCGGGAATGTCATTGGCCGGAGCCTCCTTGGTGTTGGCGTCGGCCGAGAATGCGTCGGCGATCAGCGCGTCGGGCGACATCACCAGTTCGACGCCCTTCTTCTTGGCCAGCTCGAGGATTTCGAGCGCTACGGGGAACATGTCGGGTTCGCAGATCGAATCGCCGACCTTGCCGCCCTGTGCGGCTGCGAAGGTGTAGGTCATGCCGCCGCCGATGACGATCGAATCGACCTTCTCGATCAGGGCTTTGATGACGCCGATCTTCGACGACACCTTCGAACCGCCGATGATGGCGCAGAACGGATGGGCCGGGGCCTCCATCAGCGAGGAGATGGCCTTCACCTCTTTCTCCATCAGGTAGCCGAACATCTTGTCGTTGGGGAACGACTTGGCGATCAGGTACGTGGAAGCGTGCTTGCGGTGCGCCGTGCCGAAGGCGTCGTTGATGTAGCAGTCGGCATACGAAGCGAGTTTCTTGACGAACTCCTTCTGCGGACCCTCTTTCAGGGCCTTCTTGGCGGCGTCCTTCTCCTCCTTGGTGGCGTCCTCGGCCAGGCCGCGGGGCTTGCCCTCCTCCTCGGCGTAGAAACGCAGGTTCTCGAGCAGCATAACCTGTCCGGGTTTGAGGTTTTTGGCCATTTCGGCAGCCTTCTCACCGATGCAGTCGCCGGCGAACTCGACCTTCACGCCGAGGTTCTTCTCGATGGCGGGAACGATCTGCTCCAACGAGTATTTGGGATCGGGATTCTTCTTGGGGCGTCCCATGTGCGACATCAGAATCACCGAGCCGCCGCCGGCGAGCACCTTCTTGACGGTGGGCATGGCGGCGCGGATGCGCGTGTCGTCGGTCACTTCGCCCTTCTCGTTGAGGGGCACGTTGAAATCCACGCGGATAATCGCGCGTTTGCCTTTGAAATCGTAGTTGTCGATCGAGATCATAGCTGTTTGATTTTTAAGTATTTTGTTGAAATGTCTTTCGGTGAATCCTAATCCGGGACAAATTTATGAAAATTTTCAGTAAATCTGTTATTCCGATAACAGAAAAATAGCTGTAACGGTCGCAAATGGATGTTTCCGCCATTTTTACCTGAGGCGCTTCGCCCCTCCCTGAGGGAGGGGACGGGGGTGGGGTCGGATTTGGATACGCGGCGTTCCGCCGCGAAGCTTCAGCGGGCGAGAGCGGAACAACGGTGCCTGGTCCCGCGCCGGTTTCAGTTCTGCTCAATATTTATACCGGATCCACTTGAACAGCTCCTTGAGCGACGGTTTTTTTCCGTACATGAAGATACCCACGCGGTAGATCTTCGACGCAACCCACACCATGCCCACGAACGAGCCGTAGAGTATCACGAGCGAGAGGACGATCTCCCACAGCGGAATGTCGTAGGGGATGCGGGCCATCATGACGATCGGCGACGTGAAGGGGATGATCGAGAACCAGAAAGCCATCTGCGAATTGGGGTCGCGGATCACGACGAACATCATCAGCAGGGCCAGAATGATCGGCAGCGTGATGGGCATCTGCAGCTGCGAGGCGTCCTGCACATTGTCCACGGCCGAGCCCACGGCGGCGAACATCGCCGAGTAGAGCAGGTAGCCGCCGAAGACGAACAGCAGCAGGCTGGCGAAAATCTTGATGATATAGCCCAGGTCGGTCATGGCGGCCACGGCCTGCAGCATTTCGGGGTTCATGTCGGTCATCGAAGCCGCGTCGGGCATGCCCTGCTGCATGGCCTGGGCGCTCGCCATCACGTCTTCGGGCATCAGGTGGGGCATCACGAGGGCCCCGACGCCGGCGATGAGCACGCCCCAGATGAGCACCTGCACGATGGCCACCGAGGCCACGCCGAGGATTTTGCCCATCATCAGGTCGAAGGGCCTCACCGAACTCACCATGACCTCCAGCACGCGGTTGTTCTTCTCCTCGATCACCGACTGCATGACCATCGAGCCGTAGATTAGCAGGAACATGTAGAGGATGAAGCCCAGGACATATCCCACGCCCGTGGCCACGGCCGACGACTGCGCCTGCGTGTCCTCCTCCTGCGACTTGTCGTTGCGGAAGGTCTGCATGGCGACCTTGGTTTTCACCTGTTCGAGAATCTGCGAAAGGTTCTCAATGTTGTAGGCTTTGAGTTTCTCGGCTTCGAGGATGCGCTCGATCTGCCCCGTGATGTTGCTCTCGAGGGAGAGCGACGACGAGGAGTTGGCGTAGAGCCGGACGTTGTTGGGGTTTTCCAGAACGTCGCCGCCGATGTAGAGCACGCCGAATTTCTCGGTCAGCTCCTTGCGGGCCTCTTCGGTCGGGAGCTCCGTGGTTTCGAAGCGGACCTCTTCGTCGCTTTCGAGTTTCGGGGCCACCAGGCCGCTTTCGTCGATGACGGCGATGACTTTTTCGTCGCCCCGCGAAAACTGCATGATGAGCGCCGGGGCGGCCATCAGGGCGATCATCAGCAGCGGCATCAGCAGCGTGGTGATGATGAAGGATTTTTTGCGCACGCGCTCGTTGAACTCGCGCTGGATGATGATGGATATGTTGGACATGGCGTTTTCGTTTTTAAAGTTTGCCGTTCACGGCTCTTATGAAAATGTCGTTCATCGAGGGGATGATTTCGCGGAACGAACGCAGTTCGACGGCCTCGTTGACGGCGGAGATAACCCCGCGCACCTCGGCGTCGTTCTCGACGTGGAGCTTGAGCATCCGGTAGACCGACTCTTCCTGCGTGCCGTCGAGGATTTCGCAGCGTCCCGTGACGGCCTGCCGCAGGGTCTGCTCGTCGCCCCGGTAGGCTATTTCGAAAATATTGGACCCGTGGCGGCGGCGGATGTCGTCGACCTTGCCCGAGAGGATGTTGCGCGACTTGTTGATAAGCGTGATGTGGTCGCAAATCTCCTCCACGGAGGACATGTTGTGCGTCGAGAAGATGACCGTGGCCCCCTTGTCGCGCAGCCCCAGAATCTCGTCTTTCAGCAGATTGGCGTTGATGGGGTCGAATCCCGAGAAGGGTTCGTCGAAGATCAGCAGTTTGGGCTCGTGGAGCACCGTGACGATGAACTGCACCTTCTGGGCCATGCCCTTCGAGAGCTCTTCGACCTTCTTGTCCCACCAGTCCTGAATGCCGAATTTGATGAACCACTCCTTCAGCCGCACGATGGCTTCGCGGCGCGACAGTCCCTTGAGGCGGGCGAAGAAGACGGCCTGTTCGCCAACCTTCATTTTCTTGTAAAGGCCGCGCTCTTCGGGGAGGTAGCCGATGCGGTAGACATCTTCCGGGGCGATTTCGCGGTCGCCGAACAGCACGCGGCCCGAATCGGGCGCCGTGATGCGGTTGATGATGCGGATCAGGGTCGTTTTGCCCGCTCCGTTGGGGCCGAGGAGTCCGTAGACCGAGCCCTGGGGGATGGCGAGCGATACGTCGTCGAGCGCCGTGTGCGAGGCATAGCGTTTGGTGACGTGTTCTACTGTGAGTAAATCCATAGTCGCGGAATGTTTGTTTTTTTGGATTGTTACGGCGACAAATATAGGAACAAATTTTGAATATCAAAAAATATTTATCGTTTTTCGATAAATATTTGCAGCCCTCCCTCCTGCAGAATCCCCGGAGCGGCTTCGGGATGCGGTCCGGCAAAGCCCGAACAAGTTTGGCTTTGCGCTCACCTTTTCGTATATTTGAGCTGTGAAAGAGTCGAAATTCGTCAAGACAAAGATGGTCGCAGGCTATGTCCTGCTGATTGCGGTCTGTGTGCTCGCGGTCGGGTACGTCTACCGGGTGGTGGTCCGTTTTTCCGCCCCCGACAGCAGTTATGCCCTGCTGCAGACCCGGCACAGCGCCGTCAACCGCACCCTCTACCACCTCTATCAGGCCGAGAGTTACGGTCAGCTGATGATCGCCGGCTACCAGTCTTACGAGGTGCGTTACAAGCGCGAGATGCGCACCGTGAGGGGATGTATCGACTCGCTGCGGTCGCTGGCGGGCGACCGGGATTCGCTGCAAATGATGCGTCTGGACAGCATCACGCGGCTGCTTGCCGACAAGGAGCGGCGGACGATGAGCCTGCGGCGCACGATCCGCGGCGGTTCCACGGCCAGCCTGCTGGACAAGAATATCCGCGACCTGATCGGTCCCCGGGAGGGGATCGTCGCCGACACGACCCCGTTCCGCCGCGTCGTAAAGCAGGATACGATGACCGTGCCGCGGAGCAAACGGCGCTTTTTGCAGCGGCTGGGCGATTTGTTCAGCCCTCCGAAGGCGGATTCGAGCGTCGTGATTTCCCGCCGCGAACTGGTGGCCCCGGTGGTGCCCGTCGAGTCGGTGAAGGACACCATTGCACTGGTGCTGAGGGCCCTGCAGGACAGCGTCACGAGCAACCGCCTGGGCATTTACGACCAGGCGTGGCAGGAGGGCCTGCGGCTGAGTTACAGCAATGACCTGATAAATACGAAGATATACCGCCTGATCATGGACTTCGAGGCCGAGGATACGGCCTTCCTGATGCGGCGCATCGAGCAGACGGAGGCCTTCCGCCGGCGGTCGTCGCGCGTGCTGGGAGGCGTGGCCATCGGGGCTGTGGTGCTCATGTTGCTGTTCGTGGGGATGCTCTGGCGCGACATCAGCCGCAGCAACCGCTACCGCCGGGAGCTGGAGCAGGCCAACCGCGACAAGGAAGCGCTGCTGGCGGCGCGTGAGAAGCTGATGCTGGCCATCACGCACGACATCAAGGCCCCGCTGGGGTCGGTGATGGGATATATCGACCTGCTGTCGCGGCTGACCGCCGACAAGCGGCAGGAGCTTTACCTGCATAATATGAAGGAGTCTTCGGGTCACCTGCTGGCGCTGGTCAACAGCCTGCTGGATTTCTACCGGTTGGATATTAACAAAATCGAGGTGAACCGGGTGGCTTTCAGCCCCGCGCAGCTGTTCGAGACGATCCGGGCCGGATTCGCCGCCGCGGCCGCTGCCAAAGGGCTGGAGCTGCGTCTGGAGGCCGAACCGGATGCCGCGCGGACGGTGACGGGCGACGCTTTTCATATCCGTCAGATTGCCGACAATCTGGTTTCCAATGCGCTGAAATTCACCAACGAAGGCTCCGTGACGCTTCGCGTGGATGTCGTGCAGGGACGGCTCGTCTTCTCGGTGCGCGATACGGGCCGCGGCATCGGCCGCGAGGAGAAGGAGCGGATTTTCGGGGAGTTTGTGCGCCTGAGTTCGGCGCAGGGCGTCGACGGGTTCGGACTGGGGCTGTCGATCGTCGACCGTCTCGTGAAACTGCTCGAAGGGACCATTTCGCTCGAAAGCCGTCTCGGCGAGGGGAGCCGGTTCATCGTTTCGGTGCCCGTCGGGGAGGCCGGGGCGGAATCCGCAGCGGTTCCGGAGGCCGGGGAACCGACTCCTCCGCAGCCGGGGTTGCAGGTGCTGCTGGTCGATGACGACCCGCTGCAGTTGGAGATGACCGCCGCGATGTGCCGCCGGGCGGGAATCGGCGCCGAGTGCTGTCCCTATCCCGAATATGCCGCGAAACTGGTCGCCGACGGACGGTTCGATCTGGTGCTGACCGATATACAGATGCCTTCGGCCGACGGGTTCAGCGTGCTGAAGGCCGTGCACGGGGTCGATCCCGCGCTGGGTGTGATCGCCGTGTCGGCCCGCGGGGAGCTGGACGCTGCGGATTTCACGGCCCGCGGATTTGCGGGATGTCTCCGCAAACCGTTTACTTATAGTGAACTGATCGCCGTAATCCGTGCGGCCTGCGGCGGGGCGGTTCCGGAGGCGGACGAACCGGCGGCTTCGGGGACGGCGGGGGTGAATTTCGATCCCCTGACGGCCTATGCGGGCGACGATGCCGGGGCGGCGCGGAGCATCCTGGCCTCCTTCGCCGAACAGACCGCGGCCAACTGCGCGGAACTGGAAAAGGCAGTCGAAAATGGCGATGCCTCTTCCGTAAAGGCCCTGTCGCATAAGATGCTGCCGATCTTCACGATGCTCGGGGCGGCGGAGGTTGCCGATACCCTGCGCCGGGCCGAGACCCACGAGGGTCCGCTGACCGACACGCTGGGCGGCGAATTGCGTGCGGCAATCGAAAAAATCCGCGCGATTGTCGCAGAAGCCGAAAAAACGGTAACTTTGTAGCGTTATGGAAGAGCGTATCCTGATCGTAGACGACGACATCACCTTTGCCCTGATGCTGCGCACCTGGCTTTCGAAACGCGGTTTCGGGGTCGAAACCGCATCGTCCGTGGCGGCGGCCCGCAAGGCCCTTGGCGGCGGCGTATTCTCGCTGGTGCTGAGCGATATGCGCCTGCCCGACGAGGACGGTATCGCTCTGCTGCAATGGATGGCCGGGGCGGGAATCACGGCCCCGGTGATCGTGATGACGAGTTACGCCGAAATCCAGAACGCCGTTCGGTGCATGAAACTCGGCGCCCGCGACTATGTGGCCAAGCCGGTGAATCCCGACGAGTTGTTGAAAAAGATACGCGAGGCGCTGGACGCTCCGGCGGCGCAGGCCCCGGCGGCAAAGCCTGCCCCGCGCTCGGTGAAAGGGAGTTCGGCGATCGGGATGCTCAACTACATCGAGGGGCGCAGCGACGCTGCGCGGCAGTTGTACGAACACATCCGGCTGGTGGCCCCGACGAATATGTCGGTGCTGGTGAACGGCGAGAGCGGCACGGGCAAGGAGCATGTGGCGCAGCTGGTCCACCGGGAGAGCAAACGGGCCGGAAAACCCTTTGTAGCGGTCGACTGCGGGGCCATTCCCCGCGAGCTGGCGGCTTCGGAGTTCTTCGGGCACGTCAAGGGGTCGTTCACGGGAGCCCTTTCCGACAAGACCGGGGCCTTCGAGGCGGCCGACGGCGGCACGCTCTTCCTCGACGAGGTCGGCAACCTCTCCTATGAGACGCAGGTGCAGTTGCTGCGTGCCCTACAGGAGCGGCGCATCCGCCCCGTGGGCAGCACCCGCGAGATTCCCGTAGACATCCGTCTCGTCGCCGCGACCAACGAGGACCTCGAGGCGGCCATCGTGCGCGGGACGTTCCGCGCCGACCTCTACCACCGTATCAACTCCTTCACGCTGCGGATGCCCTGTCTGCGGCAGATGCGCGAGGATATTCCGCTCTACGCCGATTTCTTCCTCGACCAGGCCAACCGCGAACTGGACAAGCGGATCGTGGGATTCGACCCGGCGGCCGCGGCGGCACTCGCCGCCTACGACTGGCCGGGCAACCTGCGGCAGCTGCGGAATGCGGTGCTCTCGGCGACGCTGCTCGCCGCGGGCGAATACATCACCTGCCGGGACCTGCCCGGCGAGATCACCGACGGCCCGGCGGCGGAACCAACTGCGGCACCCCTTCCGCTGCGCGACCGCGCCTCCGAGGAGGAGCAGATACGCCGCGCCCTCGCCGCCGCGGGCGGCAACAAGTCGCAGGCGGCCAAACTGCTCGGCATCGACCGCAAGACGCTCTACAACAAACTGCATCTCTACGGCATCGAATAGCGCCGTTCCACATCCCGGGTGTGGAATAATTCCACACACCGCACCCCGGCTCCACACTTTTTCCACACGTCCCGGAATTTCGGCATGCTGCATTTTCTGTTGAAATACAGCCTGTTGTAATTCGTATGTCCGGGTGGCACATCCCTTGAATTTCAGAAAGACAGAAACGGTAAGGAAACACGCCGCAAAACTGAGACACGAAGTTTAACCACTAATTCTTAAAGCTATGAAAAAGACAGTTGTAATGATGGCAGCCATGATGCTGATGGCCGGCGGTATGGCATTTGCCCAGCAGCCCGAACAGCAGCCCGAAACTCCGAAGCAGGAGAATCCCGCACCCGATCAGAAGCCGGAACCCGCAACCCCGGAATCGGAACCGACCAAACCGGAGTCCGAGCCCGAAAAGAGCGACAGCCTCAACTTTGCGTCCGACGCGCTGATTCGGTAATCGTCCGACCGGAATCATTTAGTTAAATAATTGTTTGCCTGGTACCCTGCCTTCGGGCGGGGTATTTTTATGGGCGGGCGGATGCTTTGCGTTTTGTTATATCGCATTCCATATCCGACCGTCGTTCCCGCCGCCTTTGGCGTCGTATACAAGCCTGACCCCACCCCAAACCCCTCCCTCAGGGAGGGGCTTAGTGCCGCGAAGCGGCAAAATTAGCGCTCCCGGACGTTGTATATAAAAGGCGCCTTCCAACTGTCGGAAGGCGCCTTTCGTTCGTCCGGGACCGTGCGTCACTGCATCCACTCCACGTTCGGGGCATCCTGGAAGAGCAGGTTCAGCGGACGGGGAAGGCTCGCGGCATCGGCTGCAAAGAGGAATCCTACCTTGTCGAGCGGCACAGAAATGAAAGTCGTCGAGGGATAGCCGCCGATCAGGTCGATCTCGTCGAGCAGCGACCAGACGAAGATTTCGAACGGCATCTGTCCCGGCAGAAGCGTCAGCCCCGGGAACCGCTCCTCGTAGTCGGACGATGAGTTGTCCGCCGGGTGGGGCTTGAAGAATACGTCGTATTCGCTGTCGTACTGGTCCATGATGCGCTGAACGTAGGCGGCCTGCTGCTGCCGGCTTTCGTCGGTGGTGTGGCTCGTGCCGAGGACGATGAGGTTCCCTTTCGACGAGGCGTCGAACAGGTCCTTGAAATGGTCGTAGCTGAAATTGGCCATGCGGTAGAACTCCTGCTTGGCGTCTTCCGGAAGGGCGGTCAGCAGCTCGTAGGGCTGGACGCTCTCCATCTTCATCTCAGCGAGCTTCTGGGTCATGAACGGACCCGACGACTCCATCAGGGAGCTGTTCTGGAGCATCAGCCGGTAGTTGGGGCGTGTCGAAAGGTAGGCGATCCATTCGTCGGAGACGAGGTCCTCCGGGGCGCGGGTCTCGGGATAACGGCCGCCGTGGTTCCAGTCGAGGGCCTCGACCTGGGCGGCATAGTCGTTCCAGTTCTGCTCGGCCGTGGCGGGGTCGCCGAAGAAGGTGTGGAAATTGTTGTAGGTGCCCGTGCCATCGGAGAGCATCGTCACCTTCACGCGGGCCGAGTCGATGCCCTGCCCGACGAACCAGTCGTAACCCGCACGGCAGGCCAGGTCGGTGACATAGAGTCCGAATACGGCCGTGGGGTCCTCGGCGTTGATTTCCAGGATGCGGCGTTTCATCTGCCGGCCCATTTCGTAAATCTCCTCGGTGGTGGCTCCGGCGTTGGGATTTGCGGCGGTGAAGACCTTGGCATAGTCCGGGAACAGCTCTGGATCGAACGTCTGGGGACGCTCGTAGAAGAAATAGCTCGGTTTGTCGTGCGAGAGCAGGTGCAGTCCCGAGTAGAGGGCCGGCATTGTGCCGAAGGCGGCATAGAAATAGTAGTCCGGGGCGTCGAATCCCGTGTCTCTGGCGCTCTGCGAGAGCTGGAAGGGGTAGGTTTTGCCGCCGCAGACAAAGGTCAGCAGGGCGCTGCGGGCTGCGCCGCCGTTGGCTTCGAGCGTGACTTCGATTTCCGAGTAGCCTTCCGGACCGTTCAGGGGCGAGAGCGTGAACCAATCATCTCCCCCCCCCTCTTCGGGAAGGGTTATCTCCCAGGGACCGGGGGCCGTAACGGTGATCTTGCCGCTGCGGGCCAGGTAGTCGAGCGAGAGGAATTCGGCGCCGTCGTTGATGCGGACCTCCGAGGTCTTGTCGTCGGAGCAGGCCCACGCGCCCGTCAGGAGGGCGGATGCCAGGAAAAGGCGGAAGAGTCGTTTCATGTGAAGAGTCTTTTTTGGGTTTTCAGTACTTTCTACTAAATGCATCCGTGAAAGGATTACTGCTTGAACCCGCAAATTTTAGGCCGATCGGACTATTTTTGTGGAAGAAATGACTACCGGCAGGTTGCATATTCGGATTTTTTTTGTATTTATTTGCATATATCGATATGTGTGAACATTTAAATCTAAAAACTGACTTTTATGAAGCGAATCCGGACCACCTTGAAATCTCTTTCCGCACGACGGGAAGTACATCCTGTTGACGCAGGACGGCGATGCTCTCTCCAACGACATCTATTCGTTCGTTGCGGACAGCCCGACGGGGCCCTGGCGGAACAAAAAACTGCTCTACACGGCGCCCGAACCCGCCGCCAACGACCGGTTGTACACTTACAACGCCATGGCGCATCCCCAATACGACCGCGACGGGATGCTGTTGATAAGCTACTGCGTCAATTCCAAGCGGCCGCGGGACATCTGGGAGGACGCCTCCATCTACCGGCCCCGGTTCCTTCGTGTCCCCTATGATCTGATTCTGAACTGATCCCGCACGGCGGGTAAAGAAAAAGCGGAGCGCTCAGGCGTTCCGCTTTTTCTTCATCCGTCCGAGGTGCTCGCGCAGGTGTTCGCTGAACTCCTCGCGGCGGTGTTTGAGGTTGGCCCTCCACCCCAGCCAGCGGGTGTAACGCAGGCGCTTCTCGGGATAGATGTCCCGGATCGTGACCAGGATGCCCGTCTCCTCCACACCCCCGAAATCGGGATTCGACACCGTGTCGAAGACCCGCATCGTGGGCGAAAGATTCATGTAGGCATTGATCAGCGGCGGGATGTTCTCGTTGAATTCGCGGATCTGCTGAATCAGGATGCGGTAGTTCTCCATATAGGTCGCGCCGCTGAACAACTCCTCGTAGTAGGGGTCGTCCAGGTCGAGCTCGATCGGATGGATGCCCTCCACCAGTTTGTCGCGGTCGGGGAAATAACGGCGCAGGAACCAGATCAGCGCATTGCGTGCCACCGATTTGTAGGTCGTGTACATCGTGACTTTCCCGAAGAGGTATTTGGCTTTGGGGTTCAGGACGATCAGCGCTCCCAATCCGTCCCAGAGGTTGTCCAGCGCGTAGATGCTCTTGGCGTTGCCACGGGCCTGGTAGGCGGGCTGCACGAACGAACGCCCCAGTTCGATGGTCCGGGGCAGGAATTTTTGGCGGAAACGCTCGCTGAAGCGGAAATAATGCTCGGTCGAGAGGTGCCGGGGATTGGGCGAGGTGCAGACGATGAAGCGGTAGCCGCCGACGATCTCCAGCGCCGCGGGGTCCCAGACGATCAACTGGTAGTAGCCGTCGCCGGCGAGGTCCTCCTCGTCGATGTCCACCTCCTGACCCGTGCCGCCGCCGGCGCCGCGGAAGGCGACCTCGCGCAGGCGTCCCACCTCGCGCATCAGCGCGTGGCATTCGGAGGCCGCAAAGATGTAGATTTCGTTGCCGGCTTTGTGCGTGTCGCGCATTTTACGTGCGGGCGTCAGCTCCGCGAGCAGCAGTTCCCGGGCGACCGGTTCTATGATGGGTACCATCTCTTTCTGTTCCATGACGGGGCAAAAATATCAATTTTACCGTTATTTTGCCGGACTGTCGAGCTTGTTTTTTAAAAAATACGCTTTTTTGCGTACTTCTTCCGCCTGTTCGTGCAGCGAACCGTAGCGCTGGAGGTCGGCCACGGGGATCGGGTCGCCGACGACGATGCGGAAATGCTTGCCCTTTTGTGAGAACATCTCGTCGGGAAGCCACAGCATTTCGATGTTGAATTTGATTCCCAGGGCTTTGCGTATCCGGTAAACGCGGTAGAAGAATTTCGACAGCTCGCCCTCGACGAAGATCGGAACGATCTGCCGCTGCGAGGCATAGGCCTTTTTCAGGAAGCTGATCTTCCACGCGGGGTCGGTCACTTCGCCGCCGATACAGCGCGAGCAGAGACCCGCGGGGAACGTCAGGATCGGCAGCTCGCCGAAAAACTCCTCGTCGAATTTCCGGGCGTAGGAGGTGCTCTGCGAGCCGTGTTTGTTCACCGGAATCCACAGCGGCCGCAACGGTTCGAGGTGCATCAACAGGTCGTTGACCACCACCCGCGCGTCGCCGAAGCGGTCGATCAGCTTGTCGGCCAGCATCATGCCGTCCATGCCTCCGAACGGATGGTTCGAAGCGAAGAGGTAGCGTCCTTTGGGGTCGAGTTTCTCGAGTCCCTCGACCGAATAGGTGACCTGCCATTCGCGGAAGCAGGCGCGGATGAACTCCTGCGGCGGCAGGGTCCAGTAGTGTTCGAGGATGTAGTTTATCTCGTTTTCGTGGATGGTGCGGCGCAGCCAGCCCACCACCGGACGCGGGATCCAGCGGGCCAACCGCGGAGCCTTGGTCCTGATTACGGTGCCAATGTCGATTTTAGGCATGCGGATATTCGAAAATTATATCGACAAATATAGGCATTCTTTTTTAGAAAAACACTAACTTTACACCCAAATAGACCCTTGTAAACCTCGATTATGTCATCCTACCATACGCCTGTTCTGCTGGAAGAGTCTGTGGAGCTGCTGGGAATCGATCCTGCGGGCACCTACGCGGACCTCACCTTCGGCGGAGGCGGCCATTCGCGCCGCATCCTCGCCGGACTGGGGCCCGAAGGGCGTCTCTACGGCTTCGACCAGGACCGCGACACGCTGGCCAACTGCCCCGACGATCCGCGGTTCCACTATGTGGAGAGCAATTTCCGCTATCTGCGGGGAGCGTTGAGGTTGCGTGGCGTGACGGAGGTGGACGGCATTCTGGCCGACCTGGGGGTGTCGTCGCACCATTTCGACGCCGTCGAACGGGGCTTCTCGTTCCGCGGCGAGGCGCCGCTCGACATGCGCATGAACCAGCGGGGACGGCTGACGGCGGCGGATGTGGTGAACAACTGCACCGCGGAGGAGCTGACCCGCATCCTGGGCGACTGGGGCGAGATCGAGACTCCGTGGAAGGTCGCCAACTGCCTGGTGAAGGCCCGCGCCGGGGCGCCCGTGACGACCACGGCGCAGCTGGTGGAGGCCGTAAAGCCGTGTACGCCGCGGAAAGACGAGGCGAAATTCCTAACGAAACTCTTTCAGGCGCTCCGCATCGAGGTCAACGGTGAGATGGAGGCGCTGAAGATGGCCCTCGAGCAGAGCCTCCGGGTGCTGAAACCCGGCGGACGGCTGGTGGTGATCTCCTACCACTCGCTGGAGGACCGGCTGGTGAAGAATTTCCTGCGCAGCGGCAATTTCTCGGGCACGGTCGAAAAGGACTTTTTCGGACGTCCGCAGGTGCCGTTCGAACCGGTGACGCGCAAGGCCGTGACCCCTTCGGCCGAGGAGCTCGAACGCAATCCCCGCTCCCGCTCGGCGAAACTCCGGGCGGCGGTCAAAACAATTCATAATTCATAATTCACAATTCATAATTATTGGGAGATTATGTTGCGCGATCATGAATTCGACCCGGTGACCCCCGAGGAGCAGGCCCGCCGCGAGCAGGACGAGGAGTTCGCACGCCGTGTGCGCCGCGAGGTGCTGCGCATGGAGCGCGGCGAAGCCGAGGAGGACATTCGCGCCGACGAGGAACGGCTGGCCGAAGAGCGTGCCGAAGCCGAGGAGCGCGAACGCCGGGAGCGCCGCCGCAGGGCGAGCACCTTCTGGCAGCTGTTCTCGGGCACGATCCTCGTGCGCGAGGGGGTCTCGAAATACTATCCCTACATGCTGACCATCGCCGGGATGTTCTTCCTGAGCATCGTGGTGATGTTCTGGTCGCTGCACCTCGACATGCGCTACACGCGCCTCGAACGCGACGTGCAGAAACTCCGCGAACGCTCGATCCGCCTGCAGGAACAGCGCTACCAGCGCACGACCCATTCGGCCATCGTCCGCCAGCTCGAGGTGCGGGGCATCGAACTCTACGACCCGCTGGCTCCGGGTGAAATCATCGAAAACTAAACGGCGATGAAGCAGGAGCGGTCGAAGGTTAAAAGCGATATTCTGCTGCGGGTGAGGCTCTTATACGTGCTTTTCATCCTCGCGGGAGGCATTGTGCTCGCACGGCTCATCTGGGTGCAGCTGTTCAGCTCGGAGGTGGCCTACAACGCCGAACGCCTCGCCGGCCGCATCTTCACCGAGGAGGTGATTCCGGCCCAGCGCGGCAGCATCCTTTCGCGTGACGGCGAACCCCTCGCCACGTCGATATTCCGCTATCAGGCCGCCTTCGACTTTGCCTCGCCGGGGCTCGATTCGCTCAAAACCTTCCGGGAGCAGGCCGACTCGCTGGCCAAACTGCTGGCGGTCTTTTTCCGGGACAAACCCGCTTCGGCCTATTCCAAAAAGTTCCGCGAGGAGCATGCCCGCCGCTACCGGCTGGTCAATGCCCGCGACACCTCCTACCTGCGTTCCGAGGGGTGGTTTTCGCGCATGATGGACCGGATGCGGGGCGAGGAATATGTCAAACGCCGCATTTACGACACGATCCGCGACCATACGCCCGTCACGATCTTTCCCCGCGAGGTGGATTTCGCCGAGTGGGAGACCCTGCGGCGCTATCCGCTGCTGAACTGGAATATGGGCATGGTCTACCGGCTGATCGAGCGCGACGAACGCATCTACCCGCAGGGAGAGCTGGCCCGGCGCACCATCGGACTGACGGGCGACAAGGGTAACTATGGCATAGAGGAGGCCTACCGCGAGGAGCTGGCCGGACGCGACGGCAAGGCCGTGCGGCAGCGCATCGCACGCGGTTTTTACGGACGTGTGGCGGGCGGCGACCATGTGGACCCGGTGGACGGTTACGACGTGGTGACGACGCTCGACCTCGACCTGCAGGACGTGGCTGACAAGGCCCTGCGGCGGCAGTTGGAGACGCAGAACGCCCGGTGGGGCACGACGATCGTGATGGAGGTCCGCACGGGCGAGATACTGGCGATGGTGAACCTCGGGCGCAATGCCGACGGGACTTTTGCCGAACGGGAGAACTACGCCTTGAGCCGCAGCATGGAGCCGGGGTCGACTTTCAAGCTGGCGACGATGCTCACGCTGCTGGACGACGCCAAAATGCCGCCCTCGACGGTTTACGACACCCACAACGGCGATCCGGTGACGGTGGGTCCGGCCAAAAATATCCGCGACTCGCACCGCGGCGACCGCGAAATCGACTTCCGGCGTGCCGTGGCTTCGTCGTCGAACGTCTATTTCGCCAAGGCGATTTGGGACCGTTACGGGATTACGGGCAAGAAACAGGAGTACAGCGATTTCCTCCGCAAGGAGCTACATCTGGGCGAAACCGTCGGGCTGGAGCGTCTCGGGGAGCGGAAACCCTCGATTACGACGGACTGGAAGGTTCCCGACCCGGGGGTGATGCTCGTCAAGATGGCCTACGGCTACCGCGTGCGGATGGCTCCGATTCAGGTCATCACCTTCTACAACGCCATTGCCAACGGCGGAAAGATGATTTCCCCGGTGCTGGTGCGCGAACTGCGCCGCGGCGAGCGGGTCGAGGAGGAGTTCGAAAGCCGGACCATCGCTTCGTCGATCGCTTCGCGGTCGGCTCTGCGCGAAATACACGCCTGTCTGCAGGCGGTCTGCACGGAGGGCACGGCCAGCGCCTTTTTCCGCGATACGACCCGTGTCCGCGTGGCGGCCAAGACCGGTACGGCGCAGATCACCTCGCCCACCGAGGGCGGGCGGCCCTATCTGGGTTCGATGGTGGCCTATTTCCCGGCCGACGAACCCCGCTACACGGTGCTCACGACCATCGAGACCCGTGCGCAACCCGGAAAAGCCTATTACGGAGGTCCGCTGGCGGGCCCCGTCGTGAAGCGCATGGTCGACTATATCTACAACCGCGGCCACGACTGGTATGCCCGGATCGACGACGACGGGCCGCGCCGCTATCCCGAGCGGATAAAGGGCGGCGACATCGTGCAGGTCCGCCGCGTGGCCGACAAACTCGCACGCCGCACCTCGTTCGACAGCCGCACGGGCTGGGGGCGTGCCGCGGTGGACAGCCTCTCGAACGTCTCGATCACGAGCCTGCCCGAAGACCGGGGCGTGATGCCCGACGTGCGCGGCATGGGGCTCAAGGACGCCCTGTTCATCCTCGAAAGCCGCGGCCTGAAGGTTCGTTTTTCGGGACAGGGGGCCGTGGTGCAGCAAACGATCCCCGCCGGAGCCCGTATCTCACCGGGTGCGGCGGTAACCATAACGTTGAAATGAAATGAAAGAACTGGCTGAATTATTGAAAAATACGCCGGTGAAGGCGCTGCACGGCGACGGCTCGGCGCCGGTGGCCGGACTGGTCTACGATTCGCGGGCCGTGAAGCCGGGCGATTGCTTCTTCGCCGTTCGGGGTACGCAGAGCGACGGCCACGACTACATCCCCGCGGCCCTTGCGAAAGGCGCCGCGGCGGTGGTCTGCGAGCGGATGCCCGATGCCCCGGCCGAAGGCGTCGCGTGGGTCGAGGTCGAAGATTCGGCGGGGGCGATGGCCGACATGGCCGCGGCTTTCTGCGACTATCCGAGCCGCGAACTGAAACTGGTGGGCATCACCGGGACCAACGGCAAGACCACGACCGTGACGCTGTTGTACGACCTCGTGCGGGCCATGGGCTACAAGGCCGGGCTGATCTCGACGGTGGTCTACAAGATCGACGGCCGCGAGGTCGAATCGACCCACACGACCCCCGACCCGATCCGCCTGAACGCGATGATGCGCGAGATGGCCGACGCCGGGTGCGAATTCTGCTTCATGGAGTGTTCGTCGCACGCCATCGTGCAGGAGCGCACGCGGGGCCTCGATTTCGCCGGCGGCATCTTCTCCAACATCACCCACGACCACCTCGACTACCACAAGACCTTCGCCGAATACATCCGGGCCAAGAAACTCTTCTTCGACGGGCTGCCCAAGGGGGCTTTCGCGCTGACGAACGCCGACGACCGCAACGGCCGCGTGATGGTGCAGAACACGGCGGCCTCGGTAAGCACCTACTCACTGCGTGCGATGGCTGATTTCCGCTGCAAGATCGTTGAGATGCACCTCGACGGCATGTTGCTGCGCATCGACGGCCAAGAGTTGTGGGTGGGGCTGCTGGGACGGTTCAACGCCTACAACCTGCTGGCGGTCTATGGCGCGGCGGTGCTGCTGGGACTCGACCGGGGCGAGGTGCTGCGCGTGCTGAGCGTGCTACACGCCGTGAGCGGCCGCTTCGAGAAAATACGCGCGGCGAACGGCACGACGGCCATCGTGGACTATGCCCACACGCCCGATGCGCTGGAGAATGTGATTCAGACCATCGAGGAGATCCGCACGCCCGAACAGCAGTTGATCGTGGTGTGCGGCTGCGGCGGCGACCGCGACCGGACCAAACGTCCCGAGATGGCGCAGATCGCCGTGAAATACGCCACGACGGCGATTTTCACGTCGGACAACCCGCGCCACGAGTCCCCCGAGGCGATTCTCGACGACATGGCCGCGGGGCTCGATCCCGGGGTGCGTTACCTGCGCATCGCCGACCGGGCCGAGGCCATCCGCACGGCCGTGATGCTCTCGCGCCCGGGCGACATCCTCCTCGTGGCGGGCAAGGGGCACGAGACCTACCAGATCGTCGGCGACGTGAAACACCATTTCGACGACCGGGAAGAGGTCCGCAGGGCCTTCAGCCTCCTGCGATGAGCATTTATGCCTGTCATTCCGGTCGCGATGCGACAAGTCCCCTCCGGGGAGGGGATTTAGAGGATGGTCAGGTTTGTAAACACGGCCAAAGGCCGTGAACAGGACCGACGGAAACGAAAAAACAGAACAAAATATAAATTGACTTTACACGATGCTTTACCATCTTTTCAGGTATCTGGACGAAGCCTATAACCTGCCCGGTTCGGGTATGTTCCAGTACCTTTCCTTCCGGGCTGCGGCGGCCATCATCCTGTCGCTGCTGATCGTCATCATTTTCGGACGTTCGATCATCGACTTCCTGCGCCGCAAGCAGATCGGCGAGGACATCCGCGACCTCGGGCTGCAGGGCCAGCTGCAGAAGAAAGGCACCCCCACGATGGGCGGTGTCATCATCCTCATCGCCATCCTGGTCCCGATGCTGCTCGTCGGCAAACTGGACAATGTCTACATCCAGCTGATGCTGGTCTCGACCGTCTGGCTGGGGCTGATCGGCGGCCTGGACGATTACATCAAGGTCTTCCGCCACCGCAAGGAGGGGCTGAAGGGGCGTTTCAAGATCGTGGGGCAGGTGGGCCTCGGCATCATCGTCGGCACGACGATGTGGATGTCGCCCGACATCGTCGTCCGCGAAAAGGTCACGCAGCCCGTGCAGACGGTCTACATGGATGCCGACGGCACGGTGGTCGGCAGCGTCCAGCGCAATGTGGTGCTCAGTTCCGAGAGCCTCAAGACCACGCAGACGACCATTCCCTTCGTCAAGAACAACGAGTTCGACTACGGCTGGCTGACGGGCGGAAATCCCGTCGCGACGTGGCTGCTGTACGTGCTGGTGGCGATCTTCGTGGTGACGGCCGTGTCGAACGGCGCCAACCTCACCGACGGGTTGGACGGACTGGCCACGGGCGTGTCGGTGCCGATCGTCGCGGTGCTGGGAGCCTTGGCCTACCTTTCGGGACACATCGTCTATGCCGACTATCTCAACATCATGTACATCCCCGACAGCGGCGAGCTGGTGGTCTTTGCCGCGGCGCTCGTCGGTGCGCTGGTGGGTTTCCTGTGGTACAACTCCTTCCCGGCGCAGATTTTCATGGGCGACACCGGGTCGCTGGCCATTGGCGGCATCATCGCCGTCTTCGCCCTCTGCATCCGCAAGGAGCTGCTGCTGCCGCTGCTGTGCGGCGTGTTCCTGGTGGAGAGCTTCTCGGTGATGATGCAGGTCAGCTACTTTAAATACACCAAACGCCGCTACGGCGAGGGCCGGCGCATCCTGCTGATGTCGCCGATCCACCACCACTACCAGAAAAAGGGCATTTTCGAAACCAAGATCGTCCTGCGCTTCTGGATCATTTCGCTGCTGCTGGCGGCCATTACGTTGGTAACGTTGAAGATCAGGTAATATGAAAAACATCGTCGTTCTGGGCGGGGGAATCAGCGGTTACGGTTCCGCGATCCTCGCCAAAAAGAAGGGGTTCGGGGTCTTTCTCTCCGATGCGGGGCGCATTGCCGACCGCTACAAGGCCAAACTGGACGAATGGGAGGTCCCTTACGAGGAGGGCGGCCACACCGAGGAGCGCATCCTCGCGGCCACGGAGGTCGTGAAATCCCCCGGTATTCCCGACACGGCGCCCATCGTGTGCAAAATCCGCGCGGCGGGCATCCCGGTGATTTCCGAGATGGAGTTCGCAGGCCGCTACCTGGGCAAGGGCCGGTGCATCTGCATCACGGGTTCGAACGGCAAAACCACCACCACGTCGCTCATCTACAAGATTATGCGCGACGCCGGGATGAACGTCGCCTTGGGCGGCAACATCGGCGAGAGTTTCGCCTGGTCGGTCGCCACGGGGTCGTACGACTGGTATGTGCTGGAACTGAGTTCGTTCCAGCTGGACGGCATGTACAAATTCCGGGCGCATATCGGCGTGCTGATGAACATCACGCCCGACCATCTCGACCGCTACGACCATTGTTTTCAGAATTATGTCGATGCCAAGATGCGCATCACGCAAAATATGACCTCGCGCGACTGGTTCGTCTATTCGGGCGACGACGAGGTGATCCGCGAGCAGCTTCCGAAATACGATTTCCGGATGCGCCAGCTGCCGTTCATGGCGCACACCGCCGTGGCGAGCGGCGCGGGCGATGCGTTCCTGTGCGACGGGAAGTTCATGGCGACGGCCGGCAAGGCGTCGGTGGAGATCGACACCGCGAAACTGCAAATCAAGGGGCTGCACAACGCCTACAACGCCATGGCGGCGGCTCTGGCGACCCTTGCGGCGGGCGTTGCCCCGGCGAAGGTCCGCAAGTCGCTCTATGCATTCACGCCCGTCGAGCACCGGCTCGAACCCGTGGCCGAGAAGGGCGGCGTACTGTGGATCAACGACTCGAAGGCCACCAACGTCGATTCGGTCTACTATGCGCTGGAGAGCATGACGCGCCCCGTGGTGTGGATTGCCGGCGGCACGGACAAGGGCAACGATTACGAACCGCTGAAGGCATTCGCCCGGGCGAAGGTGCACACGCTGGTCTGCATGGGTCTGGACAACGCCAAACTGGTGAAGGAGTTCACCGGAGTGGTTCCCGAGGTGGTTTCGACCGACTCGCTCGAAGCCGCCATGACGGCCTCGAAAGCCGCGGCACGCCCCGGCGATGTGGTCTTGCTGTCGCCCGCCTGCGCGAGCTTCGACCTCTTCAAAAACTACGAAAACCGCGGCGAACTGTTTAAAAACTGGGTAACGGAAAAGGCTTAGACGATGTACCGGGACGAGAGCAGAGACGAAGAACGGATGGCGGCCGAATCGGCCCGCGACGCTGCGCCCCGGCGCAGCCGGCGGGGTATGCCTGCGGACAATGCGGGTGCGCCGGACGGAGCCGCCGGAGGCGTCGGAACCGCCGGTGCCCGGGAAGCGGGCGAGGGACACAAATTCCGCTTCTTTACGGGCGACCGGGTGCTGTGGATCATTCTCGCCGCGCTGGCGGTGATTTCGGTGCTGGTGGTCTACTCCTCGACGGCCAAGATGGCCTACGACGCCCATACGGCCCGCACGACGGCGCATTTCCTGCGCCAGCAGCTGATTCTGCTGGTCGTCAGCCTCCTGGCCATGTTCGTCGTGCAGCGAATCAACTGCCGCATCTACAATTTCCTCGCCCGGCCCGTCTATTTCCTCTCGGTGGCGCTCACCGTCGCCGTCTATTTCATCGGCGCCACGACCAACGGCGCCGCCCGCTGGATTCCGCTGGGGCCCTTCCAGTTCCAGCCCTCCGAGGCGCTGAAGGTCGCCACGGTGCTCTTCCTGGCCCAGCAGCTGGCCGCGCGGCAGTCGAAGATCGACAAGATACGCATCGTGCCGACGTGGAAATTCTGGACCTGGCGTTCGTCGTCCGAACAGCGGAAAATCTGGCGCGAGGGCACCTGGCCGATTCTGATGCCGGTGGCCGTTTCGGCCATGGTGATCTTCCCGGCGCACACGTCGTCGGCGGTGCTGGTGTGTCTGGCGTCGTGGGTGATGATGCTCATCGGCCGCGTGCGTTTCGGCGAGCTGATGAAGCTCGTGGGATGGGGCGTCGCGGCCATCGTCGTCATCATGACGCTCAACCTCGGGCGCAGCGAGACCGCCGAAGGGCGCGTCTCGACGTGGATACACCTCTGGACCAAGTCGCAGACCGAAAAGCCCATCGAGCACCTCTCTGACACCGAACGTTCGATGATCGCCATCCATAACGGCGGCATCCTGGGCGAGGGCGCCGGGCAGAGCGCCATGCGCGTGGAGATGATTCATCCCGAGAGCGACTATGCCTATGCCTTTTTTGTCGAGGAGTACGGCATCATTCTGGCAGTCGTGCTGCTGATGCTCTATCTGTGGGTCTTTTTCCGGGGAATCGAGATTTTCCGCCGCTGCGGAACGGCCTTTCCGGGGTTGCTGGTGCTGGGGCTGGCGCTGCTGATAACGTGTCAGGCGCTGCTGCACATCATGGTCACGGTGAACCTGATTCCCGAAACGGGCCAGACCCTGCCGCTGATCTCGCGCGGCGGATCGTCGATGCTCTTCACGATGATTGCCTTCGGGATGATTCTGAGCGTCAGCCGCCAGAACGACGAGCAGTCGCACGACCGGCCGAAAAGCGAAACATTGTACGAAAAATAACGTGTCATGGAAGATATTCGATTGGACAAATACCTTTGGGCGGTGCGGATTTTCAAGACCCGCAGCGATGCCGCCGATGCCGTCCGCACGAACAAAGTGACGGTCAACGGCTCCTCGGCCAAGCCTTCGCGCGAGGTGAAGATCGGCGACGTGATTGCCGTGCGCAAGCAGGCCGTGACCTATTCCTACAAGGTTCTCGACCTGGTGTCGAGCCGCCAGCCGGCCAAGAACGTTCCGGAGTACTGCCTCAACATCACCCCGCAGGAAGAGCTGGACAAGCTCAACGTGCCCCGCGAAACGATTTTCGTCTTTCGCGACCGCGGCACGGGCCGTCCCACCAAGAAGGAACGCCGCGAACTGGACGGACTGATGGAGGAGGTTTATTACGACGACGGGGAATAAAAAGGAGAGCCCCGGCAGGAGCGCAACCCCGTCTTTTTCCTGAAGAATTCGGAAGGGAAAAAGAAGGCAACCTGCCGGGCTCTTTATTCTATGGAGATTCGGCAGAACGCAAAAAAGAGAGGCGGCGCCGAATCCTGCATCCTAAGGCTTTTGGCGGGCCCGCAACGACAAGAAAACAGCACACACCCCTCGGGGTGGTACTGTATCCTCGTTGCATAAAATTCGCCAAAATTTTAGGATGCGATACAATGGAAATATGTCAAGAACGCTATAAAGCCTAACAAAGGTAAAGAAAAAAACCTGAAATGCAAAAAAGCGGCCCGAAAGCCGCTTTTCTTATTTTTTGTTGAAATTGGTCATCGTCAGCTGCGTCCCGACGGTCGTGAACGACCGGATGGCATCGACGAAAACCTTCAGCCGGTCGGGCATGGCCGCCCGCTCCTCGTCGGACCACTCCCCGAGCACATACTCCACCTGATGCCCTTTGGGAAAGTCGCCGCCCACGCCGAAGCGCATCCGGGCATACTCCTCCGTGCCGAGCAGTTCGGAGATGTTTTTCAGCCCGTTGTGGCCGCCGGCGCTCCCTTTCGGGCGCAGGCGCAGCGTGCCGAACGGCAGTGCGATGTCGTCCGAGACGACCAGCAGGTTCTCCAGCGGAATCTTTTCGGCCTCCATCCAGTAGCGGACGGCCTTGCCCGAAAGGTTCATGTAGGTCGAGGGCTTCAGCAGCACCAGCGTCCGGCCTTTGTGCTTCGCCTCGGCGACGTCGCCGTAACGGGCCGTCGTAAAAACAGCGTTGGACGCCTCTGCGAGGGCGTCCAACACGTTGAAACCGATGTTGTGACGGGTTCCGGCGTACTCGGCGCCGATGTTCCCGAGCCCAACAATGAGGTATTTCATACTCCTTCAGCCGGCTATTTGGCAGCTGCGGCGTCGGCGGCACCGCGCGATGCACGGGTCACACGGACGGCGCAAACGGCGGTCGTCGCCGGAGTCACGAACTTCAGGTTCTCGATCTCGAGGTCGCCTACGAAGATGGTCTTGCCGACACCCAGTTCGGTCACGTCCACGACGATCTCGTCGGGCAGGTTCTCGACCAAGGCGCTGACAACCAGCTTGCGGGCCGACAGGGCCAGCTTACCGCCGACCTTCACACCCTCGGCGGTACCCGTCAGGCGTACCGGAATGGCGATCGACACGGGCTTGCCGTCGGCGATGCGGAAGAAATCGAGGTGGAGAATCTCCTCGCGGATGGGGTGGAACTGAGCCTCGCGCAGTACGCCCAGCTCTTTCTTGCCTTCGATGTCGAACTCCACGATATAGGAGTTGGGGGTGTAGATCAGGGATTTGATCTCGCGGGGGTCTACCGAGAAGGTCTCCGTGTCACCGTTGCCGCACAGTACGCAGGGAACCATGCCCTCGCGGCGTACCGCCTTGGCTGCTTTCTTGCCGAAATCGTCGCGCTTTACAGCCTTTACCGAAATAGTTTTCATAGTAATTGGTTTGTTTTTAATGTGTTACCTTCGGCGGTTCTCAATGCGGACTCTGCGGACCGCATCCCATTTCCGCCTGCTTCGGGAGCGCAAAGGTAGTGTAAATAATTGAAAATTAAAAATTATTTAATACCGCGCAGGTGTTTTTCCCAGGCCCAGGCGGCGCGGAGCGTCTCGTCGAGCGTCCGCTCGGCCTTCCAGCCCAGCTCGGTGTTCGCCAGCGTGGGATCGGCCCAGATGGCGACGATGTCGCCCGCACGGCGCGGCGCGATCTTATGGCAGACCTTCACGCCGTTGACCTCCTCGAATTTGCGCACCAGTTCCAGCACCGAGACGCCGTTGCCGGTGCCGACGTTGAAAATCTCGTAGGGCTGTTTCTCCTTGCCGTCGATCATGCGGGCGATGGCTGCCACGTGGGCTTTGGCCAGGTCCACGACGTCGATGTAGTCGCGGATGCACGAGCCGTCGGGTGTCGGATAGTCGTCGCCGAAGACCGAGAGGCATTCGCGCAGTCCGGCGGCGGTCTGTGTGACGAAGGGCACGAGATTCTGCGGCACGCCGCGCGGCAGTTCGCCGATCAGCGCCGAGGGGTGCGCCCCGATGGGGTTGAAATAGCGCAGGGCGATGCCCTTCATGCCGGGATAGGCGGCGATAGAGTCGCGCAGGATGTCTTCGCACATCTGCTTGGTGTTGCCGTAAGGCGAGGTTGCCGGCTTGCGGGGCGTCTGTTCGGTCACGGGCTGCTTCTCGGGCTCGCCGTAGACGGTGCACGACGACGAGAAGACGATGTTCCGGCGTCCGAATTCGCGCATCAGGCCGATGACGTTCATGAACGACGTGAGGTTGTTGCCGTAGTATTCGAGCGGCTTGGCGACCGATTCGCCCACGGCTTTCGACGCCGCGAAGTGGATTACCGAGTCGAATTCGTACTGCTCGAAGACCTTGCGGAAAGCCGCGCGGTCGCAGCAGTCCGCCTCGACGAAGGGGATGTCGACGCCCGTGATCCGGCGCACGCCCTCGACGGCGTTCATGTCGCTGTTCGAGAGGTTGTCGACGATCACGACGTCATACCCGGCATTGATGAGTTCCACGGTGGTATGCGAGCCGATGTAGCCGGCACCGCCGCTGACCAATACACACGATTTTTTCATAGGTTGCTGATTATTATTTGAGTTACAAAGATATAATTTTTTCCGGCGGCGGCAAAATAACACGCCTGAAAATCGGGTGCGGAGGCTTTCGGGACGGCACTGCTAACAAATTGTAACCCGGGGTGTGAAAAAAGCGCCGGGAGGGTGTCGGTTTTCGAAAAATTATCGTACATTTGTAACAATTCGATACTTTAACGTGCGTGAATTCATCAAAACAATAACGGAATATGTACGGAAAAATCAAAGAGCACCTGCAGCATGAGCTCGCCGAAATCGAGGCCGCAGGGCTCTATAAACGGGAACGGGTCATCGAATCGCCCCAGCGGGCCGAGATCGAGGTTGCAGGTCGGAAGGTCCTGAATTTCTGTGCCAACAACTACCTCGGGCTGTCGGACAACCGGCGCCTCGTCGACGCTGCCAAGCGGGCCATGGACGAACGCGGCTTCGGCATGTCGTCCGTGCGCTTCATCTGCGGCTGCCAGGACATTCACAAGGAGCTCGAAAAGGCCATCGCCGACTATTTCGGCACCGAGGACACGATCCTCTACGCCGCCTGCTTCGATGCCAACGGCGGGGTCTTCGAACCGCTCTTCACGGAGCAGGACGCCATTATTTCCGATGCGCTGAACCACGCTTCGATCATCGACGGCGTGCGTCTGTGCAAGGCCGTGCGCTACCGCTATGCCAATGCCGACATGGCCGAACTGGAGGAGTGTCTCCGGAAAGCGCAGGCCCAGCGTTTCCGCGTCATCTGCACCGACGGGGTCTTCTCGATGGACGGCAACGCCGCGCCGCTGGACAAAATCTGCGCCCTGGCCGAGAAATACGATGCGCTGGTGATGGTCGACGAGTGCCACTCGGCGGGCGTCCTGGGAAAGACGGGCCGCGGCATCACCGAACTCTACGACCTGCGCGGGCAGGTGGACATCCTGACGGGTACGCTCGGCAAGGCCTTCGGCGGCGCCGTGGGCGGTTTCACGACGGGCCGCAAGGAGATTATCGATATGCTCCGCCAGCGTTCGCGCCCCTATCTTTTCTCCAATTCGCTGCCCCCTGCCGTGGTCGGCGCCGGGATCGAGCTGTTCAAAATGCTCGGCGAAAGCGACGCGATTCACGACCGCCTCGTGGCCAACGTCGAACATTTCCGCAGCGGCATGATGGCCGCGGGTTTCGACATCAAACCTACCCAGTCGGCCATTTGCGCCGTGATGCTCTACGACGCCAAACTCTCGCAGGAGTTCGCCGCGAAACTCCAGGACGAAGGGGTCTTCGTCACGGGTTTCTACTACCCCGTGGTGCCGAAGGGACAGGCCCGCATCCGCGTGCAGGTCTCCGCTGGCCACACCACCGAACAGCTCGACCGCTGTATCGCCGCCTTCACGAAGGTCGGCAAAGCGTTAAACGTCATTAAATAAGCACGATTATGAAAACCTCACTGGACGCGATAGATCGCAAGATCCTCAAATACCTTATCAAGAACGCCCGGATGCCTTTTCTGGAGATCGCCCGCGAATGCGGCATTTCGGGTGCCGCCATCCACCAGCGCATCCGCAAGCTGGACGAGGCCGGCGTGATTCTCGGCAGCCGCCTGATCGTCGATCCCAAAATGATGGGTTTCGATGTCTGCGCCCATATCAGCATCACGCTGAAGGACCCGCAGCTGCTGAAGAAGACCGTCGAGGAGCTGCGGAAGGTTCCCGAGATTGTGGAATGCCATTTCATCACCGGCAACGGCAACATCCTGGTGAAGCTCTACTGCGTGGACAACGAACACCTCATGCGCACGATCTTCGACGGCATCCTGCGCATTCAGGGCATCGCCACCACCGAAACGAACATCTCGTTGCAGGAGGTTTTCCAGCGCGAGGTGAACATCGATTTCATCGACCAGTAGTTCCTGTCTCTCTCCGGATACGAGAGCGGCCGACAAACATGTCGGCCGCTCTCGGTTTTTACCGGACCGGGGTGATCCGGAATCGGAATTCGTAGTTTCCGTAGGGCATGCGGTATTCGCGGAGCGGCAGGGCGCCCCACGAGTGGACGCACCCCAGACCGTACTGCGCCTTGTCGATGCAGAGCCATACGGCGTCATCGGGTTCGATCTCCTGCGAGTGTCCCTGCTTTTTGGCCAGCCCCTCGTCCAGCGCCTCCTGCGCATAGTGCAGGGCTGATGCCGAGAAAGGAACTTCGGCGGTGATCTCCACGCCGCGCCCGGCGATGTCGCACTGCCGCCAGCGGCGCACGTCGCTCTTGGTTCCGGTCTCCTGCGGACGGATATAGGGGTAGAACTGCTCGTCCACGGTCTGCCGGTAGCGGCCCACGAGGGCCCCGTCCTTACGGTCGGCGTAGTTCTCCCACGGTCCGCGGCCGTAGTAGTCGATGCGGTCGTACCGGGCGGGCATGCGCATCCGCATGCCGAAGCGCAGAAGATCGGGCTCGCCCTTGTCCGCGGCGGCGTGCAGCGTCTGGCGGATAAGCACCTCTCCGGCGTTGTCGATGCGGTATTCGATCTCCAGCCGTCCGGTCACACGTTGGAGGTCGTAGCGGGCCGTGACGACGGCCACGCCGTCTGCCAGCGTGTGGTCGAGCGACAGCAGCGTCAGCCCCGGATCGGCCCAGACGCGGTTTTTCTCGTTGAGCTTCGCCCCGAAGTCGTTGTCCGTCGGTGCCCGCCAGAAATTAGGCTCCACGACGGCCCCTGCGTCGAGCAGGCGCATGCCGTTGGCTTCGTAACGGGTCATCAGGCCGTCGGCGCGGCGGAAATCGATGCGCATTGCAGGGCTTTCGACGATGAGGTAGTTGCGGTCGTTGTCGCGGACTGAGAGCGTGCCGATCGAATTGTGGCGGTCGGCCATGCGTTCGGCGACGGCGAGCGGTTCGGGCTCGGCCAGCCGCAGCGTGAACTGCTGATAGGCCAGCCGGTGGTCGGGTTCCAACAGGGGTTCGGAGTCTTTGAGCCGGTATTCCACGTTGAGCAGCAGTTCGCCTCCGGCAGGGAGCTGCGCGGGGTCGTAGGGCAGCGTGATGGCCGCGCTCTGTTGCGGGGCGACGCGCAGGTCGGTGATGATACCGCTGCGCACGGGGTCTCCGTCACGGAGCACCGTCCAGCGCAGGTAGCAGTTGTCGAGCGGTCGGAAGAAATTTTCATTGAAAACCGAGAGCGTCCGCAGGTCTCCGCCGAGTGTGCTCCACACGGGCTGCTGCCAGTAGCGGGCCTCGTGCATGTGGGGATTCGGGACGCGGTCGGGCGAGATCAGGCCGTTGTCGCAGAAATTCCAGTCCGAGGCGTCGTAGGGGTTCCAGTCGCCGCCGTAGCCGTAGATCATGGAGCCGTTGCGGCCCGTTTTGCGCAGCCCCTGGTCCACGAAATCCCAGATGAATCCGCCCTGATAGTGCGGATATTTGCGTATCAGCTCCCAGTATTCGCCGAAGCCGCCCAGCGAATTGCCCATCGCATGGGCGTATTCGCACTGAATCAGCGGTTTCCGGGGATTGTCCCGGAGGTATTTTTCGCACTGCTCGTAATCCCAGTACATCGGGCAGACGATGTCCGTGTTGCGGCCGCCGTTGTTGTAGACCGCACGTTCGTAATGAACCGGCCGCGAGGGGTCGTAAGCCTTCACCCAGTCGTAGCAGGCGGAGAAATTGGGCCCGTCGCCGGCCTCGTTGCCCAGCGACCAGACGATGACCGACGGGTGGTTGATGTTGCGCCGCACGTTGCGGATATTGCGTTCCAGATGCGCCTGGGCGAACGCCGGGTTCTTGGCCAGCGTCGTTTCGTCATAACCCATGCCGTGCGACTCGAGGTTGGCCTCGGCCACCAGATAGAGCCCGTAGCGGTCGCAGAGCGCGTACCAGCGGGCGTCGTCCGGATAGTGGCACGTGCGCACGGCGTTGAAATTGTTCTCCTTGAGGATGCGGATGTCCTCGAGCATCCGCTCTTCCGAGACGACATAACCGCCGTCGGGGTCCATCTCGTGGCGGTTCGCACCCTTGATGAGCACCGGCTGTCCGTTCACCAGCAGCTGTCCGCCCTCGATTTTCACCTCGCGGAAGCCTGCGTGCAGGGGAATGGTCTCGATCGGCTTGCCGGCCGGGTCTTTCAGGGTCACTGTGACACCATAAAGCGCGGGAATCTCCGCCGACCACGGCTGCACCCGCCCGGCGTCGAGCGTCAGACGGGACGTCGTGCCGGCGATCTTCGCCGTTTCGGAGGCCACGGCCCTGCCGTCGGGAGCCGTGAGCGTCACCTCTGCCGTGCAGCCTTTGGCCGCTGCGGGGAGGGCCAGCTCCACGGCGAGTTGGCCGCGGGTGTAGTTCTCGGAGAGGGTTGCGTCGAGCCGCACGTCGGCGATATGGCGCTTTTCACGGGCGTAGAGGTAGCAGTCGCGGCCCACGCCCGAGAGGCGGAAGAAATCCTGGTCTTCGAGGTAGGTGCCGTCGCACCAGCGGAAGACCTGAAAGGCGAAGAGGTTCTTGCCGGGCTTGACATATTTCGTGACGTCGAATTCGGCCTCGAGTTTCGAATCTTCGCTGTAACCGACGAACCGTCCGTTGACCCACAGGTAGATATTCGAGGTGACGGATCCGAAATGGGCGATGACCTGCTTGTCAGACCATGCGGCTGGGATTTCGATTTCGCGGCGGTAGGAGCCGACGTGATTTTCGGCCGTGGGCACCTCGGGCGGATTGTTCTCGAATTGCTCGCGCCACGGATAACCGATGTTGAGGTATTGCGGATCTCCGTAGCCGTTCAGCTCCCACAAACCCGGAACGGGCATTTCGCTCCACGCCCCGTCGTTGAAGCCGGGACGGAAGAAATCCATGGGACGCTGGTCGGCGTTGCGGACCCAGGAGAATTTCCACGTTCCGTCGAGGTCGAGGAACCGTTCGGAGGCGCTCCGGTCACCCGTGCGGGCAGCGTCGGCCGATTCGTAGGCGAAGAAGGTGGCGTGCATCTGCTGCCGGTTGATCTCGTTGACCGCGGGGTCGAGCCATTCGTCGTTCTGGGCCCGGAGCCCGGCAACCGTGCATGCGCATAACAGGGTCAGGAACAGTTTTTTCATCGTTCGGGTTGGTTTTGGCGATTAAAGGTAAGCATTTTTTGAAAAACGCCGCAATCTCTTCAAAAGATTACGGCGTTTTTAAGGAATGAAAGATGTGATGTGCTACCGCGATGCCGCGAGCGACGAGGGCGTGACGCCCTGCGAGTCGCGGGCCCAGTCGCCGCGGGCCCGGAGCACCTGCTCCACGATGTCGCGCACGGCGCCTTCGCCGCCCCGGAACTCCGAGACGTAGCGCGACGCCTCGATCACCTCTGCCGCGGCGTCCGCCGGGCACACCGGGATGCCCACCTCGCGCATGCACTCCAGGTCGGGGATGTCGTCGCCCATGTAAATCACATCCTGCGGGTCCAGACCTTCGTTGGCGAGGTATTCGCGGAGCACCGTGATCTTGTCCATGCAGTCGATGTAGAAATGCCGGATGCCGAGCATCCGGAGGCGGTTTTCGAGCGTCCGCCCGCGGCCTCCCGTGATGATGCAGACCTTGTAGCCCATTTTGATCGCATAGGCCAGCGCATAGCCGTCCTTGGCGTTGTAGCGGCGGATGAAATCGCCGTCGGCCGTGGGGATGATGCCCCCGTCGGTCATCACGCCGTCGACGTCGAACACGAAGGCCCCGCAGCGTGCTATATCTTCTTTGAAGTTTCCCATATGCTTTGACTTATCGTTGAATAGATGTTTTTCAGTCGGAGGTCGAACGACAGCAGGTCGCCGTGGCGGGCTTTTGTGGCGAAATCGTTGCGCACGGCGGGTCCCGTCTGCACGTCGAGCGGCGACGGGGCGTCGCAGGCCTTGGCGGCGGTCTCGGCGATCAGCGGTTTCAGCACGTCGAAATCCAGCCCCGCGCCGCGCACGATGCGTTCGCCCACGGCGTACATGTGGTTGGCGAAATTGCAGGCGAAAACCGCCGCGAGGTGCACCTTGGCCCGCTGTGCGGAGGTGGCCCAGATCACCGTGCCGGAGAGCTGCCGGGCAAACGCTTCCAGCTCCGGGCGCAGTTCCGCCGAGGGGGTTTCGAGGAAGATCGGGATGACCGAGAAATCCACCTCGCGGCCCTTGGTGAAGGTCTGCATCGGATAGAACACCGCCCGGCGGGCGAATTTTGCGGGGATGGCCGCGAGGGATACGCTTCCGGCGGTGTGTGCGACGGCCGCCTTTTCGGGGATGGGAAGCGTTGCGGCGACGTGCTCCACGGCGCGGTCGCTCACGGCGATCAGGTAGATGTCGGCATTCCGGGCCAGCATCTCCGGATGCGTCGCCCAGTCGGTCGCGGTGAGCTCCGCGACGATCCGCGCCCGCTCGGCGTTTCGGGCGAAGATCTGCACGAGTTCGAGGCCGCTTTTCGCGACCGCGCGGGCCAGCGCTTCCGCCAGGTTCCCGCTGCCGATGATGACGACGCGTTTCATAGGCTTTTCCGGTTTGGGTTTCACAGCAGGTCCACCAGCCGCACGTTTTCCTGCGACCGGCGGGCCGATTCTTTCAGCATTTCCAGTTCGCGGTCCACGCGTGCGAGCTCGGGGGTCTGCCCGAGGTCGAACGTGGTCTGGCCCGACCGTTCGACCGCCTCGAGTACGCCGTAGACGGTCATCGACGCGATGTCGTGGGCCGGGGTGAAGGCCATTTCGCGCTCGCCGTCGCCGCTGCGCACGGCGATCAGCTGCCCGGCCTGCACCAGTTGGAACAGCACGTCGTTGACGATACGCGTGGGTAGGTCGAGCTGCCTGCGGATTTCGTCCGCGGGCATGGCCCCGCCCTTGTCGCGGAAATTCCGGACCACGATGAGCATCACGGCCAGCAGCACCTTGCGGCGCTGGTCGTAGCTGATCAGCAGCGATTCGCGCTCCTCGCCGAAGCGTGCGATATTCTGGTAGGCGAATGACAGCTCGCCTCCGAAAAGCAGTATCTCCCACGAGGTCTGCATCCAGATCAGCAGCAGCGGCAGGGCCGCGAAACTGCCGTAGATGGCGTTGTACGAGGTCATCCACCGCTGGACGTAAACGTATCCCCACTGAAACAGCAGGAAGATGGTTCCGGCGACGATACCGGCCATCAGGGCGCTTCCGAAGCGGACCTTGGCGTTGGGGATGATGATGTAGAGAAACGTGAACATCACCCAGATGACGAACATCGAGGCCAGACGCGACAGCAGTTTGAAATACCAGCTGTCGTCGAATCCCAGCATCTCCTGAGCGTAGTTACCCACGGCGTTGGCCACGATCCAGAGTATCGGCACGATCATCACCACGGCGATGTAGTCGGTCCACTGGCGGGTGATGCTGCGCTCGACCTTGACCTCCCAGATGTTGTTGAAGGCGCTCTCGATCGACCCGAAGACCCGGATCACGGCCCAGAAGAGCATCACGAGCGCCACGGCGGCCACCACGCCGCCCTGCGTGCGGGCCAGGGCGTTCTCGGCGAAATCGACGATGTAATCGATGATCTCGGGATTCTGCGGGAACAGTCCGTAGAGGTTCTCGGTGAGTCCGTCCGCGAGGCCGAATCCCTTGACGATGGCGAAGACCACGGCGACGATCGGCACCAGCGACATCAGCGTGTAGAACGTCAGTGCCGCCGAGCGGACGATGGTCCCGTGTTCGAGCAGTCCCCGCGCGGTGTAGAACAGCAGGCGGTACTGCTGCACGAGCCACCGCACGACGGGGTTGCGCCATTCGCTCACGTCGCGGCGGAAGATCGTGTCGGTAAAATATGTCAGGAATTCGCTGAGTTTCATAAGAGGCCGTTGGCAATCAGGCAAATATAGCTATTTTAAACGGATAACCCAAAAATCGTTCCCTATTTTCGTGAAGGCCAGCCGCAGTTCCGCCCCGGGGTGCAGCCCCAGGCGGCGCATCAGCTCCTCCGTTGCGAGCGGGAAATCACGCTTGAGCACCTCCGCGCCGCGGCCCTTCAGCTCGCGTTTCAGCCGTTTGGGGTCGTAGGGCTCGATGCGCTCGACGGCGAAGACCCGTCCGAGCACTCCCTGCGGCTCTCCGGCGGCGAATCCGTAGCCGTTCTCGCTCCAGATGTCGGCCTTTCCCGCGAGGTGCAGGCGGGCCAGGCGAGCTTTCTGCAAGGCCACATCGGGCGCCACGAGCCAGCGGTAACGCGCCGGGTCGAACCTCTCTGGTTCGGGCGCCGTCTGGCCGGGCCGGGCCGAAAAGGAGCCGCGCCCGAGGGCGGAGGCGGTGACGAGGGGGCCCGTGCCGTCGGCGTATACGAGCACCTCCTTGCATTCGTCGCCGAGCGAAAGCACCTCCACGCGGCTGTCGGGAAAGAGCCTGAGGGCTTCATCCACGTCGAACAGCGGGGAGTTCTTGATGCACAGACGCCCCGAAATCCGGCTCAAAAGCGGTTTCAGGGCGATGATGTCGGGCGAACAATCCTCCAGCCGCACCAGCTTGCGGCCCTCGGCCGAGCGGCGGTCGGGGTCGGCGTAAATCCAGTCGAAATGCAGGTCCTCCTGCCGGAGATACTCCTCGGCGGAGGTGTTTACGACCTCGATGTTCGTCGCCCCCAACCTCGAAAAATTCTCGGCAGCCGCGCGGGCCAGCACCTCGCTGCGCTCGAGCGTCACCACACGGCGGAAGCGGCGGCTGAGGAAAAACGCATCGACGCCCAGTCCGCAGGTGAGGTCCAGCACCGTGTCGCCTTCGATCCGCTTGTGAGCGGCGCAGGCTTCGCTCGAGGCCTGTTCGAAAGCCAGCGGCGGCAGGATGCACTGCGCCGCGGCATACGAAGGCAGCTTCTGCGCGGCCCGCGCGAGGTATTTGACTTGCGTGGCGACCAGCCGGGCGTGGGGAACCGTGCGGTCCATCGCCACCTCCACCGGGTCGCGGTCCCGGGCGGCGGCAATGGCTCGCTGTACCTCGCCGGTGAGCAGGAGTGCGTATTCTTCGGACGTTATCACGTCCGCAAAGGTATGTTTTTTTTCGGTTCGGCGCTCCATGCCGCGACGGTTCCGAGTGCGAAAAGGAGGTAGATTGCCGCCGTCTGCCAGCCGCCGAGGGTGTAGCCGGCTGCGCCGTAGGGCAGCGAGGCGGTCATCCGGGCCAGCGCGTTGATCCATCCGGCCGCCGTGCCCGCCACGGATCCGAAGGCCGGGGCGAGGACGCCGACCGGCGCGAGCATCCACAGCGCCCCGCCGAAGACCACGACCCCCGCCAGCGCGATGGCCAGCGGATTGACGGCCAGCCCCGCCAGCGGCACGATGCCGAAAGTATGGGAGACGAGCGGCGCCGTGGCGACCGTTGCCACGAGACCGATCAGGTAGGCGTCTATCAGGATGTTCAGCCCTTTCCACCGGGTTCGGCACCTGCGGCAGAGCGGCACGCCCCATGCGAGGATGGCCGCCACGGCGACGAACGAGAGCTGGAAACTGATGTCTCCCAGCCAGTTGGGATTCCACAGCAGCATTCCGAACGCCGCTGCGGCCAGGGCGTTCATCCCGACGTACTCCGAAGCCGAGGCCAGCGCCGCCTGGAGCACGGTGCACATCACGGCGGCCCGCACGGCGCTGGGCGGAAACCCCGCCGCCGCGACGAAGAGCCACACGGCCCCTGCCGCCAGGAGGTTTTTCAGCAGATGTCCCCGCCGCAGGAGCGGCAGCCACCACAGCGCAAGATTAATGAGCACGAAGACGATTCCCGTATGGAGACCCGAGACCGCCAGCAGGTGCGACAGTCCGCTGCGGGAGTAGGCCGTGCGCAGTTCCGGCGTGATGCCGCGCCGTTCGCCCGCCGCCATGGCTTCGACGACAGCCGCGGCCTCCGGTTCCATCGGCAGCCGTGCAAGGCGTTCGACGGCTGTCCGGTGCACGCCTGCGTGCTGTTGCGGAAGCCGTTCGAGAATCGTCCGTTCGGAGACCCACAGCGTTCCGGCATAGCCCCGCCGCCGCATCAGGCGGCGGTAACTCTCCGCCCCGCCCCGGAAGGGCCGCACCGTGCCCCGGCAGCGGAGGCGTTCGCCGGGCCGCAGTTCGGTGAGCGAATCGGCGAAGAGCCGAACCCGTGCGTCGGAGGGGTGCCAATGCCCGTCCGCGGGGTCGCGCCACGCCGCCACCGAAGCGTCGGCCGAGGTGTAACGGCCCCGGTCGGCGGGAAATCCCTCCACGGTGATCTCATACGCGGTCTCGATGCCCCGCGGCACGGCGGGCGACGGCGTCCGGAGTTGTGCTGCGGCGAATCCCGCCGTGAGGAGCATTCCCACGGCGGCGGACTGCGACCGGAACAGCATCGCCACGACTCCCGTGCATACGAAAGCCCCTGCGAGAAACCACAGGGGCAGTTCGTACCGGCCGGCCAACGCAATCCCGGCCGCGAACGGCACGAGGAGTTTCAGGACGGGCATGCGGCCGAGCCGCGTGAGCAGGCAGGAGAGTTTCATCGGGAATGGCTTATTCAGGTGTAAATATAGTAAAAATCAGCCGGCGAACAGCTCCCATCCGCGCCTTATTTCATCCCGGTCGGCGGCCGTGCCGTTCGTATATTCGGGACGCTTTCATGTATTTACACTTTTGCTAATACGGATATTAGAACAGCGAGTCGATGTTTTCGCGTATCAGGATCTCGATCGGTGTATGCTTGATGATTTGTTCGTGCTGGCCGTATAGGATGTATTCCAGTACGTACTTGATGCTTTGGTATCCTTGTACGTCGGGACGTTCCGACAGCAGGAACGACAGGTAGCCTTTTTTCAGGTATTCGATGTTCTTTTGCGTCACGCCGCAGCCGATCACCTTGACTCCGGTGATGCCGTGGTGTTCCAGGTAGCTGGCGAAGATGTACGACCGGGAGTTGAAAAGTACGGCACCGCCGATGTCATTCTCCCCGGAGAAGAGCCGGTCGAACTCTTTCCAGCTTTGTTCGACATCCTGACTGTAATAGTTGGCGTAGAGGAACCTGTTTTTGCTCGATACGGTGTCGAAATACTCGAAGAACCCGGCTTTGCGTACGACTGTTTGCAGAGAACTTTCGTTTCCCGAACGCACGGCATGCAGGATGGCGATGTCTTTCTTTTCGCCGATCACGTCCGAAAGGAGCTTAGCCTCGATGTATCCGAGCATCCGCGAATCAGGCCCGAAGAACGCCCGTTGGTTACACGACGGAATGAGCGTATCGATGAAGACATAGGGGGTTCCCTGTTCGTCGAGTTTACGAGAGAAGAGCACGGTTTCCTCCCGGAAAGTCGGGCCGATGATCATTGCGTCGCAGGTGTATTCCAGCGCCTGGCTGTAAGCCGTGCGGCAGGAATAGAGGTCGAACTGGTCGTAATAGAAGATTTTTGTTTCGGTGCGTATTTTCGAAAAGTCGTAGAGCGCCTGGTGAATGCCTTTTTCAATCTGTTCCCAATATTCCCCCTGTTGATGACTGGGAAGGACGATTGCAAGAGTGATTTTGCGTTTGACTCCGATGGACGATACAAGCAGGTTGGGACGGTAGAGTATCTTTTCGAGCACCTGTTCCACCTTCTTCCTGCTTTTTTCCGAGACGTCGCCCCGGTTGTGCAGCACCCGATCGACCGTACCGACTGATACGCCGGCCATTGCGGCGATATCCTTGATCTTATAATTTTTGCGGTCCATAGGGCGAAAGTACGAAAATATTTTTGATTGGTAATGGATCTCGTTCAGATTCTCAGCATTGAAGCTGCCCCTTCGTCGAGGAAAAGCACCGCGTCGTCGTGGGTGCGGAGGATCGAAGCCGGGCATTTCTCCGAAATGGGGCCGTAAAGCGCGTCGTATACGGCCTTTGCCTTGCGGTCGAGCGGTACGATGGCCACTACGCAACGGCACGACATCAACGCGGGGATGGTCAGGGTCATCGCTTGGTGCGGAACGAGCGATATATCGGCGAATTCGCCGTCGTGGACCTGCTGTTGCCGGCACGGTTCGTCGAGTGTGGTGATCTTCACCGTTTCGGGATCGTCGAAGCGGGCTTCGTGCGGATCGTTGAAGGCGATGTGCCCGTTCTCTCCGATCCCGAGCGACACGATATCTAATGGTGCGTACCGGAGCAGCTTGCTGTAACGGAGGCACTCTTGTCGCCCGTCTCCGGTGCCGGAGTCCATCAGATGGACTTTGCGGAAAGGTTTCCGGTCGAAGATCGCACGGGAGAGGAACGTGCCGAAACGCTGCGGCGCATCGGCCGGCAGTCCGATGTATTCGTCCATATGGAACGCTTCGATCCGGTTGAATACGGCGTCTTCGGCTTCGGTCAGCCCTGCCAGGAATTCATCTTGTGAATGTGCCGCTGCGAATACGGCCCGGGCTGCGGGCTGACCGGCGAGGATGGCTTCCAGTCGTTGCAGGTAGTGCGCCGAGGCTGCCATTCCCATCTGTCGGCGGGTTTTGTAGATCGAGACGTGTAATTTGTCGACGTGGAATTCTTTTATGAGTCCATCCATGATTGTTAATTATAGGCGTGATAAACTAATTACCGTGTTCGAGCACAAAAATATGGATTTTAGTTCGTTTTCCAAAATAAATTTGAATTTATTTTATAAACATATGATATTAAGATATATATGCGGATGAATATTTTCGGCCTGAAACTTTTTATTATATATTTTTTCGTTGAATTGTTGCATGGTATTATTTTTTCACTACCTTTACGGCTGAATAATCCGTGTTCGAGCACGAAAGCAGGGCGCGGACCGATTTGAAGAGAACACTGACCGAATGAAACCTGACCGAATTTCGCACGACATGGACTCCCGACGGCAATACTATGTTTCCATGACAATCATGGGAACGCTTTTTTTCTTCTTCGGAATGATCTCCTGGGTCAACTCCGTGTTGATACCCTATTTTAAAGTGACGTGTGAATTGTCGCTGGCGCAGGCCTATCTGGTGGGGTTCGTCTTTTATATCGCCTATCTGGTCATGGCTATCCCCTCGTCGATGATGCTCGATGCGGTCGGCTATAAACGGGGCATCAGCTATGGGTTGTTCGTGATGGCGCTCGGCGCCTTGTGCTTCGTCCCCGCCGCGCTGACCCGTTGTTACGCACTCTTTCTTACCGGGCTGTTTCTGCTCGGGATCGGGCTGGCCGTCTTGCAGACCGCGGGAAATCCCTTCGTGACGGTGATCGGGCCGATTGAGGCGGCGGCCAAACGGATGAGTGTCATGGGCGTTTGCAACAAGCTGGCCGGGATCATCGCCCCGCTGTTGCTGGGTTACGTCATCATCCGTCCGGGCGATGCGGTCCTTTTTGAACAGGCCGAGTCCGGGGCGGAACTTATCGGCGGGCTGCCCCGGGAGGTGGTTCTCGACGGCATGGTACGCCGTGTGATCGTCCCCTATCTGATCCTGGCTTTCATATTGATCGCTTTCGGGTTATATGTCCGCCGCTCACCGCTGCCTGATATTGCGGGCGGAAAGAGCTCCTCCGCGTCGGAGAAAGAGGCTCGCCGGAGCATTTTCAGTTACCCCTATCTGGTCCTCGGCGTGGTGGCGATGGTGTGTCATCTCGGCACCCAGGCGCTTTGTATCAACACGCTGGTTACATCGTCCGTATCGCTCGGGACTGATATTGCTCAGGCTAAGTTGTTGCCGCCGATGATTCTTTTTTCGACGTTTGTCGGTTTTGCATTGGGTACGGTGCTCATTCCGCGTGTCGTTTCGCAGCTCACTGCTTTGCGGATCGCATCGTTGTTGAATCTGATAGCCTCAGTGGCGGCGGTATGCGTTGGTGGGCAGATTTCGTTTTTCGGAGTGGAGGCCCATAATGCGATGTGGATTCTGATTCTGATGGGTGTTCCCAACGCATTTCTTTATTCCGGCATTTGGCCGCTGGCAATCCGTGGGCTGGGACGTTATACGAGTCTCGGCTCGGCCTGGTTGGTCATGGCACTGGCTTCGAGCGGGGTTTTCCCGCTTGTCTACGCCGGTGAGGCGACCCGTCTGGGCGACGCTCAGTCGGCTTATTGGCTGATGATTCCCTGTTTCGTCTTTTTACTGTGTTATGCGTTGTGGGGATACAGACTGGAATATTGGACCCGCCGTGGTGCGGAAAAAAGATAGAACGATGAAGCAAGCGATCGTAAACGGACGGATTATCGGTCCCGCGACAGCGGGCCGGGGGTATGTGGAGTGGGACGGCGGTGTGATCACAGCTGTCGGCGAAGGTGACTATCAGGGGGATGCCGGACAGATTACCGATGCCGGCGGCGATTGGGTCTCTCCCGGATTCATAGATATTCATACGCACGGCGCCGGCGGTCACGATTTCATGGACTGCACGGTCGAAGCCTATCTGGGCGCGGCGGAGATGTCGGCGCGTCACGGTGCCACGACGATCTTTCCGACGACGCTGGCCAGCACGAACGAAAACCTGTTCGAAACGTTCGAGGTGTTCCGCCGTGCGCTGCCGCTTAATACGAAAGGTGCGAATATGCCTGGGCTGCATCTCGAAGGCCCCTATTTCGCCTACAATCAACGAGGTGCACAAGATCCGCGCTACCTGCGCGATCCGCGTCCCGAGGAGTACGATGCGATCCTCGCCGCCAGCGATGATATTCGCCGGATGTCGCTGGCTCCCGAACTCGACGGTGCGCTCGAACTGGGACGGGTGCTGCACGCAAAAGGAATTCTGGCGTCGATAGCCCATTCCGATGCGCTGTTCGAGGAGGCGGTCGAGGCGTTCCGCAACGGTTATACGCATGTGACGCACCTCTATTCCTGCACCTCGTCGGTCGTCCGCCGCAATGCTTTCCGGTATGCCGGGATCGTCGAGGCCGCTTATTGGCTGGACGACATGACGGTCGAAATCATCACGGACGGTGTGCACCTGCCCGAAAGCCTGCTTCGGCTGGTTTATAAGCTCAAAGGGGCCGACCGGACGGTGCTTATCACCGATTCGATGCGTGCCGCCGGAATGCCCGAGGGGCGTTACGTGCTCGGGGCCCGGAATTCGGGCATGGAGGTCGTGGTCGAGGACGGTGTGGCCAAGCTGGCCGACCGGAGCGCATTCGCCGGCAGTGTCGCAACGGCGGACCGCTGTGTGAGGACCATGCACCGGCTGGCCGAAGTGCCGGTGCCCGAGGCCGTGAAGATGATGACGGCGACTCCGGCCCGCGTGATGCGCATCGACGACCGGAAAGGCTCGCTCGAAGCCGGAAAAGATGCCGATATTCTGATTTTCGACGATAATATCGGAATTCAACGGGTCGTGATAGCCGGCGAAACCCGTTTTTAGCTATGATGAGACCGATCCATACTTTGACCGTTCTGTTGTCTGCAGGTTGTATCCTGGCGACTGCTGCAAACGGGGAGGGAATTTCCCCCCCCCCGGCCGGCCGATTCTGTTTCCGTCAATGTTTCTGTGCTCGATAACGGTTTTCCGATCCGGGCTTTTTCTGTTGCTCTTCCGCCTGTAAAACAGATAGATGCGTTTCTTGATTTCGTGGGGAATGATCTGGCTCCTGCGGGGATCAATACGCTGGTGGTCCGGGTGAATTGGGGCTATGATTTCGAATCGCGTCCCGAGTTGGCCGATCCCGACGGCTGGAACCGTTCGTTGGCAGGGAGACTGGCCGCATTGTGCCGTGCGAAAGGTATCAGGCTTGTGCCGTTGATCAATCTGCTGGGCCATCAGTCGTGGCACGGCAAGGCGGGCAAGCTGTTGCAGGTCTACCCGCAGTTCGATGAAAAGCCGCGGGTGAAACTTCCCGAGAACTACGTCTGGCCCAATCCGGACCGCCTCTATTGCAAGAGTTATTGTCCGAATCATCCCGAAGTGCATGACGTCGTGTTCGACTGTGTGGACGAGGTCGTGGAGGCTTTCGGAGCGACGGATTTCCATGCCGGACTCGACGAGGTGTTCGATCTGGCCGATACGGATTGTCCGCGCTGCGGCGGGCTGGACCCCGCTGAGGTCTTCGCCGGGGAGGTGAACCGGATTGCCGCCCACCTGCGGCGGAAAGGGGTGCGCCTCTGGATGTGGGCCGACCGGCTGATTGACGGGCGGCGCGATGCGAGCGGTTATGGCGAGTGGTCGGCCAGCATCGGCAACACCCACCGTGCGATCGACCGGATCGACCGCAGTGTGATGATGTGCGACTGGCACTACCGCGATGCTGAACAGTCGGCCGTCTATTTCGCCATCAAGGGTTTCGATGTCATTACCTGCGGCTGGGAACGTCCTGCCGTCACGCGGATGCAACTCGACGACATGCTCCGTTTCCGCAGGCACTCTTCGAAATATATGTCGGTGCGTTTCAAAGGCTATATGCAGACCGTATGGTCGGGTTTCGGACAGTTTTTGGACGAGTACCGTAATGGTTCGGATAAGGAGTTCTGTGCGGCCGGGAACTACCGTTTCCTCAAATCCTATTTCCGGCGATTCTCCGAAGACGGCGGTGGAGCCTTCCCGCACGCCGGGAAGGAGAATACTCCTGTATTCGGGCAGTGATGAAAAGCAAAACCTTACTAACTTAATACAAATGATATGCTAAGACCATTACAATTACAGATTTGCGGCGGATTTGCGCGGTTTTTATCCGTGTTGGTCCTGTCGGTCCTCTGCTGCTCCGCGGCAGTGGCTCAGCAAAATGTTACCGTTACGGGTGTTGTAACGAATGAGGCGAAGCAGCCGATTGTCGGAGCCACGGTCATCCAGGAGGGGACGAGCCGCGGTGCGACGACCGATTCGAAAGGTCGGTTTACGCTGAACATATCTGATAAGAACGCCACCTTGCAGGTATCGTTTATCGGTATGGCGACGCAGTCGGTTTCCGTCAGCGGTAAGACCAGTCTTGAAATCGTACTCAAGGAAGAGGCCGTTTCCGTGGGTGAAGTCGTAGTCACGGCCCTGGGTATCAAACGCGAGGCCAAAGCATTGGGTTATGCCGTGTCGTCGGTGGGCAAGGAGGACCTGACGGCCGGCCGTGAGTCGAACATCATGCAGGCGATGATCGGAAAGGTCGCCGGAGTCGATATTTCGACGACGACGGCCGGCCCGACGGGATCGTCGCGCGTGTTGATTCGCGGTAATTCCCAGCTTTCGGGCTCGAACCTTCCGCTTTATGTCATCGACGGAATGCCGGTCGACAATTCGCAGCTGCAGGGAGCCGACGGCAAGTGGGGCGGTTCGGGCTTCGATTTCGGCGACGTCATGTCGTCGATCAATCCCGAGGACATCGAGAACGTCACGATCCTGAAAGGTCCTTCGGCTTCGGCGCTTTACGGTTCGATGGCCTCGAACGGCGTGGTGATGATTACTACCAAATCCGGCTCTGCGCGAAAGGAATCGCTCGGTATCGAAGTGTCGTCGAACATCAGCTTCACGACGCTGCTGTCGAAATTCGACGATTACCAGCGCGTTTACGGTCAGGGGCGCAACGGCGTTATTCCCCTCACCGATTCCGACGGCCGCGGCACGACGCAGGTCGCCTGGGGCGGCAAGCTCGATCCCAACATCATGATCCAGATATACAACGGCGAGTGGAAGCCTTACGGCAACGTGAACAACAACGTGCTGTCGTTCTTCGATACGGGTTTTACGGCCCAGAACTCGGTGTCGCTCTCCAATGCGACCGAAAAGACCTCGTTCCGTTTCGCCGTGACCGACATGCGCAACAAGGATATCGTTCCCAAGTCGGAATTCAACCGCACGAACATCACCATGCGCGGTACGACGAAACTGGGTAAGACGATCTCGGTCGATGCCTCGGCTTCATATATCTACGAAGATGTGAAGAACCGTCCGGCGCTGACCGACAATGCCAGCAACATCGGCAACGCGCTGATCGGTATCGCTCCGAATTTCGATCAGAACTGGTTGGCCGACTCCTACAAGGATGAGAACGGCAACTATTACCAATGGAACGGCAGCGACTACCGCTTCAATCCCTATTGGGTCATCAACGAGATGCGCAACGAATCGAGCCGTTCGCGCTTGATGGGCAATGCCCGTATTTCGTGGGATCTCACCCCGTGGCTAAAACTGGCGGGACGGGGCGGTCTGGATACCTACAATTTCCGGGCTACGACCTTCTCGCCCATTTCGACGCCGCGACAGGTCGAGGGGGCCATCAACGAACGCATTATGAATGTAACGCAGACAAACCTTGAAGCGACACTTACCTTTGCGAAGAAATACGGCGATTTTGACATCAATGCTTTCATCGGCGCGAGCCTCTGGCGGAACAAGAACGAACAATTCACCACCGAGGGCCTCAAACAGGTGATGCCGGGCGTGGACGATATCAATGCCTTCGAGCGTATCAATACGACGCATGGTCTTTATAAAAAAGAGGTTCGTTCGATGTTCGGTTCCGTAAGTCTCGGTTACAAAGGGTGGGCTTACCTCGATGCTACGATTCGTAACGACGTCTCTTCGACGCTCTGCCCGGAGAATCGTTCCTATTGGTATCCGTCGGTTTCGGGTAGTTTGATCTTCTCGAGCCTTTTCAAACATGGCGACTGGTTCTCGTTCGGTAAACTGCGTGCGTCGTGGGCCAATGTCGGCGGCGATACGGACCCTTATCAGCTTTATCTCGATTTCGGCACGAAGGGTTTCAAACTCAACGGACAGTCGTTGGGCGAGGTGTCCAGCACTGTGATTCCCTATTATGACCTGAAACCTACAGCCAGTTACTCGATGGAAGTCGGTCTCGATGTCCGTTTCTTCCAGAGCCGGCTGAGTTTCGACCTGACGCTTTACCAGCAGACGACCAAGGATCAGATCATGAGCCTGCCGATCTCTTCGAGTTCGAGCTTTACGCGGGCGCTGATCAATGCCGGCGAGATCCGTAACCGCGGTATCGAGCTGGCTGTGACGGGCGTTCCCTTGAAGGTCAAATCGTTCCAGTGGGAAACGACCTTCACTTATGCCACGAACGATAACAAGGTGCTTTCGCTGCATCCCGACGTTCCGTCGTATGAGCTGACGGCGGCACGCTGGGCCAATGCCTACATCTATGCCATGGAGAATCAGCCTTACGGTGTAATCGTGGGCCAGGCGCAGAAGCGCACGCCCGACGGACGTGTGATCGTGGATGAAAAAGGTCTGCCGACCTTCGACACTAACGTTTCGGTGCTCGGCAAGGGTACTTATGCTCATACGCTCGGCTGGTCGCACAATTTCACTTGGAAAAACCTGAACCTGCGCCTGCTGTTCGATGCCAAGTTCGGCGCCGATATGTATTCGATGTCGATGATGCAGTCCTATTACAACGGTACCGCGAAGGAGACGCTCAAAGGGCGCGATGCCTGGTACCGTTCTGAACAGGCCAAACGCGCTGCCGGCTCTCCCGCCGACTGGAAAGCCACGGGCGGTTATCTGGTCGATGGCGTGAAAGTCGCCGGTACAGACCCCGAAGGCAATCCGATCTACGAAAAGAACGACATTTACGTCAATCCGCAGGCTTATTGGCAGTCGTTCCAGGACGTGTCGCCCGAACCGTTCATCATCGACGCTTCGTATATCAAGTTCCGTGAACTGGCGTTTTCGTTCGACTTCCCGAGGCGCTGGCTGCGCAAGACGCCTATTGCCGGCGTTCAGTTGACGGCTTTCGCCCGCAACCTGTGCATTCTCTATACGAACGTGAAGAACATCGACCCCGAGTCGTCCTACTATAACGGAAACGGTCAGGGTTTCGAATACGGTTCGCTGCCTTCGAGAAGAACCTTCGGTTTCGGCATCAAAGTTAAATTCTAAACGATCTTGCGACCATGAAAAAGCTATCATTATATCTCTTGTCGGCGCTTGCGGCCGTTGCCGGCGGTTGCAGCGACTTGACCGAACTGAATATCAATCCGACGAAAGCCAACGGAAGCATCGACCCTTCGCTGCTGGTTCCGACCATCCAGATGTCTCACTCGATGGGCCGTCAGAATGCGGCGCGGTTCTTCACTTATCCCGGCGAATGGGTCAACCATTGGAGCGGTTCGTGGGGAAATGTCGAATATGGCGGCAAGGGTATCCGCAACAACGGTTATTTCGCACGTCTGTGGCAGGACCTGTTCTATCCCGAGGCCGTGAAAAATATCGTGGCGCTCGAAAATATCGTTGACAACGATCCCGAATTGGTCAATTACAGCGCGATTGCCAAGGTGCTGCGCGTGGAGACCTTCCTCAAACTGACCGACTGTTACGGCGACGTTCCTTATTTCGAAGGAGGGCAGGGCTATTACCAGTCGATCTTCTCGCCCAAATACGACAAACAGGAGGACATCTACAACGATTTTTTTGAGCGTCTGGACGGTGCCCTCGCGCAGTTCGACGCTTCGAAATCGTCGCCTTCGACGGATTGCTATTTTGGGGGAGACGTGGAGAAATGGAAGCGCTTCGCCGCTTCGCTCAAATTGCGTGTGGCGATGCGCCTGATCAAGGTGAAGCCCGATGTGGCTCAGCAGAAGGCCCGCGAGGCGGTTTCCGCCGGGGTTATGACCTCGAATGCCGACATTGCGGCCGTCAAACACGCCGAGGATTACGAGACGCTCGGGGCCGGCAACGGCTATGCCGACATCATTCTTCAGGTGACGGGCAATACGGGTCTCGGCATCACGCAGTACAAGATGACCACGGAGTTCTTCAAGTCGCTTTGTGCGATGGACCCGCAGCAGTATACGACACCGCCCTATCGGCGTTATCTGGCGCTCGATCCGCGTCTGTTACTCATCGCAGGGGTTTATGTGACGACTTCGGGAGCGGGGCTTCCCGCCTGGGGCGACGCGGTCGAGGTGACCGAACTGATGCGCAAGTTCAATGCCGGATACGCCGGCAATCAGGGGCCGGCCGATCTGGCCGCGACTCCCGACGGTTACATCAATATCGGCGGTTATCTCACGCTGCCCGCTCAGGATTTCACCTATGGCGGCGGCAACCAGGGGCCCGGAGAGAACGGTTATCAGGGGGCGGCGAAGACCCGCAGCGTCTGGGCTCAGGGCATTACGTCCGCTATGGTCGATGCCGCAACGTGGATGACCGAGGACGAACGCGCAGAACTGAAACGTGCGATCGGCAGCTATACGGTGCCCCATGCCATGTACCGTCTTTCGCCTTCGCGGACCATCATGGCTGTGGACAGCCCGTGGATTCACATGAGCTATGCCGAAACACAGTTCCTGCTGGCTGAGACGACCGTCCGCGGCTGGGGAATCGACACCGAAACGGCCGAGTCGCGTTTTGCAAAAGGTTACGAGGCGGCTGTGAAACAATTCTCGCTGTTCGGAGTGAGTGCTGCCGACATGCCTTCGGATGAGGAAATTCGGGATTATATGACGACCTACCTGCTTCCGGAGGTGGCGGCGGGCGGCACCCGGGCACTCGAAGAGATCAACAAGCAGATCTGGATTCTCCATTTCATGGACCCCATCGAGGCGTGGTCGAATCTGCGCCGTACGGGCGGCATGCCTACGGCCTACTGCAAATGGTATAACCGTTATCCATCTGAGAACCAGTCGAACGGCCAGCGTCCGCTGCGTCTGACCTACCCGATCGAGGAGCAGAGTAAGAATGCTGCGAACTGGCAGGAGGCCGTCGACCGCATGGGCGGTTCGGACGACTGGACGGTGCCGGTATGGTGGGATGTGCAGTAAGTGTTTAACCCGAAAAACGATACGATTATGAAAATGCTGAAATACATATTGCTTTTGCTGGCCGGACTCGTATGTCTCGCCTGCAACGAGGATGAAGGCAATCCGCCTTTCGCTGCCGACGAACTTTACATCTACGACCAGACCGCCGAGTCGTTGACGGCCGTTGTCGGCGAGGAGTTCAAACTGAGTCTGATCGTCTCTCCGAATGACGGTTCGGTCGAGTGCACCTGGCTGCTCGATGAGCAGGTAATCGGTCATTCGAAAGACTTGGTCTATACGTTCGCTGAACCGGGAGCCTTTGCCTTGCGTTTCGAGGCTGTTCGCGGTTCGCGGGCCATCTCGATGCGCTATACGCTTTCCGTAACGGCTCCCAATTAATCTTTTGCGTCCCGATGTCCGGGAACCGGACGTCGGGACTTTTTCAGCTTATGGAAAAGACGATGAAACCCGAAAGACTGCTATCGCTCGACGTTATGCGCGGCATGACGATCGCCGCCATGATTCTGGTAAACAACCCCGCTGTATGGGGCAAGGCCTATGCGCCGTTGCAGCACGCGTTCTGGCACGGAATGACGCCGACGGACCTGATCTATCCGTTTTTTGTCTTCATTATGGGTGTGTCGGCTTTCTTTTCCCTCTCGAAACGCTATGAAGGAGCCGACAGGAAGGCCTTTTCCCGGATTCTGCGCCGCAGTGCGGTCATTTTCGGCGTGGGGCTGCTGTTGCAGGAGATCAGCTATTTCGGTTACGGCACGGCGAACTTTCTTTCCGGACAGACGCCTGCCGGGGCGACCTGGTTCGAGACGGTCTTTCCGTTCCGGACGTTCCGGATTATGGGCGTGTTGCAGGGATTGGCATTGGTCTATCTGTTCGGTTCCGGGGCGTTGCTTTGCCTGCGTTTCCGACATCTGATCGCTGCCGCCGGAGGATTGCTGCTCCTCTATCTGGTGCTGCTTCAGACGGGTAACGGCTATTCGCTATCGGCCGATAACATTATCGCGGTGGTGGACCGGGCTGTTTTGGGCGAGAGCCATCTTTACAGGGAGTGGCTGCCGGACGGCTCGCGGCTGGCTTTCGAGCCGGAGGGGCTGTTGAGTACCCTGCCGCGGATCGCTCAGTTCCTGCTGGGATGCGCTGCCGGGCGGATACTGCTTGCGAAAGAGGAGACTCCGATGCGGTTCGGCCGTCTGTTCGCATTCGGAACGGTGCTGCTCTTTGCGGGGCTGTTGCTGCAATACGGCGATCCGTTCAACAAAAAGATTTGGAGCAGTTCGTTCGCATTGGCCACTTCGGGGTTTGCATCGCTGTTGCTGGGACTGCTGTGCTGGGTGATCGACCTGCGCAAACAGGTGCGGTGGACCGGATTTTTCCGGGTATTCGGTGTCAACCCGTTGTTCCTCTATGTCGCTGCTTGGGTCCTGTCGGTTACGTTGGGTGCCCTTTCAATTAAGAGCTGGTTCTATACGACGCTGATCGACCCGTGGTTCGGCGACGCTTCGGGGTCGCTGGTCTATTCGTTGTGCTTCATTCTGCTGGTTTGGAGCCTCGGATTGGTGCTGTACCGCCGGAAAATTTACATCAAAATCTGAAAACGCTGCCATGAAACACTGTTTTTTGACTGTTGCCGCAGCCTTGCTGACGCTTTCGACGGGCATCGGAACCTGCGCTGCCCGAACCGGGGATTTCCCCGTCCGGGCCTTCCACCTCGATTTCCGTACCGAGGTGATGACGCTCGACGCCATGAAACGCCTTGTCGACCGTATTTCCGAACGGGGGATCAACACGCTCGTCATGGAGTGGGAGGCTACTTTTCCTTTCGATAAACATGCCACGCTATCGAATGCCTCCGCCTTTACCCGGGAGGAGGTGATCTCGTTTGTCGATTATTGCAGCGGGCGGGGCGTCGAGGTCATTCCCTTGCAAAATTGCTTCGGACACTGCGAATACATCCTGCAACATGAGCGTTACCGCGCTCTGCGGGAGGACCCCAAAGACCCTTCGCAGGTCTGTCCGTTGAGAATTGCGGAAGCGACGGCCTGTTTTTCCGAATTGTTCGCCGAGGTGGCGGCGCTCCATCCGTCGAAGTATTTCCATATCGGCGCCGACGAAACCTATCTGCTCGGTCTGTGCGGGAATTGCCGTGCCGTGGCCGACCGGGAAGGGAAATCCCGGTTGTTCGTGGACTATGTCAAGGCGATGTGCGACATCGTGCACGATCTGGGCAAGACGCCCGTTATGTGGGCCGACATTATCCTCAAATACCCCGAAGCGCTCGATGAATTGCCCGACGACCTGATCTTTGTGGATTGGAACTACGGCTGGGAGCCGGACCGTTTCGGCAAGCTGGCCAATCTCTTCTCCCGCGGCGTGAAGCTGTGGGGGGCTCCGGCATTGCGTTCCGGACCGGACAACATCTACCTGACGCAGTGGAAAAAACATTTCGACAACCTGGCTGTTTTCGTCGAATATGCACGGGAACACGATTACGGAGGCATGATCGAAACTTCGTGGTCTACGAGCGGCACTTACGGTTATTGGTTCGATAACGGATACGAAATTCTTTCGATGCAGCCTGTCCGGCTGGTTTACCCGATGTCGGCGTTCCGGATTCTCGAAGCGGCCTGCTGCGAAGCCTTCGTGACGGATGCGCCGTTCGAGCCCGAAGCGTTTGTGCGGCGGTATGCCCGGACGGAGCTGGGACTCGACGATGCGGGAGCCGACGTACTGTGGCGTTATTTCTCGATGCCTCAGGAGACCGTGGCGGTCTCGGATTCTGGAGCGAAAGACGCTTCCGGGCACGATCTGCAGGACGTAATCGACACATGCGTGCGGATGCGTGACGAACTGGCTCGATTGAAACCCCGCAAAGGGGCGGAAGAGGTGGCGCACTATCTGCTGATGCTCGATATCCGGATTAATTACCTGCGTTTCAAGGCGGTTGAGGCCCGTTATCAGTCCGCCTCTTTCGACCGTTCCGGGATACCGGGGCTGGTGTCCGGACTGAAAACGCTGCTCGGCGAAGCACGCATTCTGGATCGTCGTTTTGCCCGGCTCAATGCCAGTTACCTCAAAGCGCATGAAATAGAGTATATAAATATTATGCGTTCGGTGAAGATGAAATCGCTTTACGAACGACTGACAAACAACACCCGATAAGATGAAGAAAAACATTCTTACAACCGCTGCTGTTCTGCTGGCAGCCGTTGGCGGCACCGCCGCAAAGCAGATCGGCGTCGTACCCCGGCCGCTCTTCATGGAGGTCTCGGACAGCGAGGAGTTCCGTCTTTCGGAACCGCTCGCATTGCGGGTCGCAGTCTCCGAACTGCTCCCTGCCGCCCGGATTTTCGCCGGCCAGCTCGAACGGATCGTCTCCTTCGAACCCGACGTGGTTTGCGGGAAGCCGAAGAAAGGCGCCGTCAATATCGCTCTCGACCGGGAACTCGCCGCGGAGGAGTATCGCGTCGAGGTTTCCGGACAGCGCATCGACCTCACGGCCGGATCGCCCCGCGGGGCGTTCCATGCCATGCAGACCCTGCGGCAGATCGTTGCCTGTTGCGCCGGGGAGGGTGAAACGGCGATTCCCGCGCTCCGGATCGAGGACAAGCCGTTTTTCGCCTACCGGGGCATGATGCTCGACGTCTGCCGTCATTTCCGCAGCGTGGAGGAGGTGAAACGCTATATAGACATTCTTTCGCTGCACAAGGTCAATACGTTTCATTGGCATCTGACCGACGATCAGGGATGGCGGCTGGAGATCGATAAGTACCCGCGACTTACTGAGATCGGCACCGTGCGTGCTCAAACTGTCGTCGGACATGCCCGGACAAGCAAGGAATACGACGGCAAGCCCTACGGCAAGGGGATGTTTTACACGGCGGACGACGTGCGCGAAGTGCTTCGTTATGCCGCCGACCGCTACATCGACGTCATTCCCGAGATCGAGATGCCGGGACACGCGCTGGCTGCGCTGGCCGCCTATCCCGGGTTGGGATGCCGTGGAGAGGGGTATGCCGTGTCGCCGACATGGGGCGTCTTCGACGACGTTTTCTGCGCCGGGAACGATCGGGTTTTTGAGTTCATGGAGGGCGTGCTCGACGAGGTGATCGCACTTTTCCCTTCGGAGTATATCCATATCGGCGGAGACGAATGCCCGAAAACGCGCTGGAAGGAGTGCCCGGTTTGTCAGAAACGGATTGCCGAAGAAGGGCTCGAGGATGAGCACGAGCTGCAAAGCTATTTCATGAAGCGTATCGAACGCTTTGTCAATAGCCGGGGCCGCAGGATCATCGGCTGGGAGGAGATTCTCGAAGGCGGCATATCGCCGACGGCGACCGTGATGTCGTGGAAAAGCCCGCAGGCGGGTATCGACGCCGCCAAACGGGGCAACAAGGTCATCATGGTGCCGTCGAAGTTCAGCTATTTCGACTACTATCAGTCGCAGGACACGGAGCGCGAGCCTTTCGCCATCGGCGGCTATGTCCCCGTTTCCAAGGTGTATGAATACGATCCTTACGACCAGCTCGACGCCGGGGAGCGCAAGGCGATTCTGGGCGTGCAGGCCAACCTCTGGACGGAGTACATCTCCTCCATGCCGCATGTCGAGTACATGGTGCTGCCACGTATGGCCGCAATGGCCGAGAACGGGTGGTCGTACGACCGCAAGGACTACGACGATTTTGTGCGGCGCATGCAGTCGCTGCGCAGAATCTACGACCTGTGCGGATTCAACTATGCGAAGCATATTTTCATTCAAAATTGAAACCTGAAACCTATCTTGTAAAATTTACCGACTATGAAACATGTATTGAAAAGAGCGCTGTGGGTGCTGCTGCCCGGAATCTTCGCCGTGCTCGGAGGTTGCAGCGATGACAAGACGGCGACGGTGGCGCCGCCCGTCGTTTCGTTCCCCGTGACGGATGCCGAAATGGAGGTGGATGTGGAGGAGGAGATTACATTCGAAGCCGTCGTCGAAAACGACGGGGAAGCCGACTGTATCTGGTATGTGAACGGAGTGGCGGCCGCTTCCACGCCGACGATGACCTACACATTCGCTCAGGTGGGACTTTATACCGTGCGCTGCGAAGTGTATAACGACGGAGGCCGTATTGCGAAAGTCTACAAGGTGAAAGTCAACGGTATTCCGCTGGAGGTGGAATTTTCCGATTCCGGGAATACGGTCTCCTGCGATCAGGGTGACGAGGTACGCATTTCGGCAACCGTGGTGGGAGGCGATAAGGAGGTGAAACACTCCTGGAGCATCGACGGTACGGTCGTTTCCGAGACGGCCGATTTCACCTATACGTTCATGGATGCCGGGACCTTCACGCTCGCCTATGCGGGAGTCAATGCCTATAAGATGACTGCCGCGAAGAGCTGGACGGTCCGGGTGGCCGAGGTCGAAATGCCGCTGACGATCGAATTCTCGCCTGCGCCGAAAACGTCGATCCGTTGTGAAACGGGCTCCTCCGTGAAGATCGGGACCGACGTGAAATATGGCGGGGACGGACTCGTACATGTCTGGACAGTTGACGGCGTGAAGGTCTCCGGCGACGCGATGTTCGAATACACTTTCACGCATCCCGGCACCTATGCGGTCGCTTACGAGGGCAAGAATACGGTCCAGGAGACCGTGACGGCTTCCTGGACGGTCGAAGCGACGCACCTGTTCGCCGATTTCGAGGGCCTTGCAGCTCTTCCGGCCGATATCGAGGACAGCAACAAGGCGTTGTCGTTGGTGGAAAATCCCTTCAAAACCGCAACGAATGCGAGCGCTACGGTATTGATGAATAAACTGGGTGGCTGGACCACCTCGGGTATGTTCAAACTCCTGTTATCGGACGTTTCTAACAGCGAACAGTATTCGACCCTGCGTGTGAAGATCTACCTCGGGACGAACCTCTACTATCCCTACATCTATTTCACCGATTACGCCCTGCCCGTAACGGTCAACGGCGAGACCTACGAATCGCAGGAGGAGTGGCGGAAAATCGTGCGAACGGACGACTGGAACGTGCTGGTCTACGATCTGAGTACGAACCTCGAAGCCGCTGTTGAGCTCCAGTTCCGGCCGCTGTCGAACTGGGACCATTCCAATTTCATCTACACGGGCGATCCCGTGACCGATAACCGTACAGTCTATTTCGACGATTTCGAATTTTTGAAATAAGCATCCGATTATGAAAAACGCCTTTTTTTCGTATTTCCTGTTTCCGCTGACACTCATGTCGCTCGCCTCCTGCTCTTCGTGCTCCTCCTCTTCCGGCGAGGAGCCCGACGGGCCGAAGCCGTCCGTCTCGCGGTGCATCGTCGCCGGTTACTCCAACGCCGGGCGCATTTCGTCGGCGTCGCCGGCCGATTATCCCTACCTGAAATATCCCACGCGGGTCTATTGTTTCGGCATATCGCCCGACGCACAGGGCGTGTGGTACGTCAATCCCGAACGCGAACGGCAGCAGAACACGGTCCGTGCGGCCATGACCTCTTCGCAGGAGGCGTTTCTGGTCGTGGGCGGCGGTGCCACGGCGGGTAACATGTACCGCATGGGAACCGATCCGGCGAAGCGGGCGGCTTTCGCCAGGGCGGTCGTCGAATACGCGCATGCCCGCGGCTTCGACGGCATCGACGTCGATTGGGAGACGGACTGGTCGTCGGAACCGTTCCTGCATGTCCCCGAGGACGATATGGTCGATCTGTTGCAGCAGATCCGGGCGCGGATGGCCGAACTTCCCGTCGGCACGAAAGTCCGGCAGCTGACGGCGGCGCTCTCTTCCAGCACGCTCGGACAGTCGATGGGCGGCCGAATCGTCGATTATGTCGATCATATCAATGTGATGATCTATGATACCTACGGTACTGAAGAAGAGGGCTATCCCCATGCGCCGATGCGTGTGTTGAAAGAGTCGCTTGCGGGCTATGCGGCCAAAGGCGTTCCCAATTCGAAGATTATCGTCGGTGTGCCGTTCTACGGAGGCAATAAAAGCGTGTCACCGGTCATAACACAGCCTTATAATACGCTCTGTGCCATGGCGGGCGGTGCGATTACAGCCTCTTCGAACTCCTACGGCGGCTATGCTTTCAACGGCGTTGACCTGATGAAGGAGAAGACGCAATATGTATTGGACAACGGCTATGCGGGGCTTACGATCTGGGAGCTTTCGCAGGACGTGGCCTATGATAACCCGTTGTCGCTGCTGCGGGCTATCAAGGGCGTTGCCGAGATAAAGTAAATGTCCGGAGCTATGACCGAACAACGTAACAGAATAGCCTCTATCGATGTTTTTCGTGGGCTGACAATGTTCTTCATGCTGTGGGTAAACTCTTTTTGGAGCCTGAGCGAAGTTCCGCACTGGTTACAGCATGCAGCCCGTGGCGAAGATATGCTGGGTTTTTCGGATACGATCTTTCCGGCGTTTCTCTTTATTATGGGAGCTTCCGTTCCGCTGGCAATCGGCAGTCGCCGGGCCAAAGGCGATTCGACGATGAAGATCGTGTGGCATATTTTCACGCGAGCTTTTGCTCTGGTGGTCATGGGGCTGCTGACGGTCAATTTCGGAGACGCCTTTTCGGCTGCCGGAACGGGTCTTTCCCGCGGAAACTATGCGATGCTCATGGTTTTGGGGTTCTTTCTGGTATGGAACGTCTACCCGCGGGCTGAGAGTGTCTGGAAAAAGCGGGGTATTCTGCTGCTGCAATTCTCGGGAGTGGCGTTGTTGGTCTGGTTGGCGATTATTTTCCGGGGCAGCGACGGGTCGGGCTTTGCCATTCGATGGTGGGGCATCCTGGGACGGATCGGATGGACCTATCTTTTTTGTACACTGGTGTTTCTGGCGGTCGGTAAACGTCTGGCGGCGCATGTTGTTGTCGTTGCCCTGCTCGTGGCGGGAGCCGTATTGCAGGCATCGGGACTGGTTTCCGGGAGTATCCTGCCCAACCAGTTGACGATTTTTGCTTTCGGCAGTACGGGTGTCTTGCTTTCGCTGCTTGTCGAACGCTATGCCGATGTCCGGGCTCCGGGTCGTTTCTATCGGATCGCCCTGTCCGTCGGTGCGGGTATGCTCGCTGCGGGCCTCGTCGCCCACCGCTTCTGGATCGTCTCCAAACTCGCTGCCACGCCGACCTGGTATTTCTACTGCTGCGCGATCTTCTTTCCGCTCTTCGCCCTGCTTTACTATCTGACCGATGTGCGGGGACATGCCCGTTGGTTCGCGTGGGTGAAGCCGGCCGGTACGGCGGCGCTGTCGTGCTATGTGGTGGCTTATGCGTGGAATCCGTTGAAAAACCTGATCTTTTCCGATCCGCTGCTTCGTCCCGAATTTTCGGTCGGGATTCTGGGACTTGTCAATTCGTTCCTCTACGCGCTGTTGCTCATTTGGACCGTCTGGCTGCTGGGTCGCGGAGGGGTGAGGCTTAAAGTCTGATCCGGCAGGGAATGCGAAAAGAGGCTGTCTATCCCAGACAGCCTCTTTTTATGTTGTGAACAGTTCCCATCCGCGCCTTATTTCATCCCGGTCGGCGGCCGTGCCGTTCTCCACGCGGGAGATGGCCGCCGCGACGGGGACCATCGTTGCCGGGTCGAGCGTGTCCAACGCCTCGTCGGGGGCGATGCCCGTGTCGGCGGACACGGCGCGGATGTAGGCTTCGGTGTGGTTCTCCGAGGGCGGGGCCCAGCGCGAGATCATCTCCCGGATGGTTTGCAGTCCGTGCCGCACCCGGTAGGTGTGCAGCAGCATGAAGACCGCCCGATAGCCCCACGCCAGCGATTCGAACTGCTTGAAGGCCGGATCGCGCGAGGGTCTCACCTCGCCTTTGTAGCGCACTTTTGACTGCCGGATGTTTCCGGGATTACAGTTCGTAAGCCCCCTACTCATCGCCTGCCTCCTTCCGGATGCGGCGGTGCACGTAGCGGCGCAGCCAGCGGAACAGCGGGGCGTCGGAGAGCTGTGCGGCGTTCTCGAGGAACGACCACAGCTCCACCCCGCAGGTGAATCCCGTGAGGAGTTTCGCAGCGTTCAGCCGCATGAAATCCAGCACGCAGCTGTCGATCAGCCAGGCCATCGAGATGGCCGTGACCGCCAGCGTGAGCTTGACCACCGTGCGCCACGCCTTGCAGCTTTCGAAATACCACGCACGGCCTTCGCGGCGGGCCGAGGCGCGGTCGGCGGCCACGCCCGAGAGAAAGTCGATGCCGATAAAGACTACGGTGGTAGCCACCAGCGGTCCGATCGGGGCGAACAGGGCGGCGATCCCCGCTGCCGCGCCGCTAATGAATCTGAACAAAGCCTCCATCGGTCGTGCAGCGGTTGAGGATGTCGTTTTCGGGGTCGTATTCCGGGAATTCGTTCCGGTGCGTGCGGAGATGCTCCGCGGCACGGCGCAGCAGCGTCCGGGCCTGTACCCGCAGGCTTCGCCGCAGGGTGCGGAGCGCCGTCTCGGCGGCGGGTTGTCCGTAGGCGGTCTTCGGGGCCGACGTGCCGCATTGGCCGGTGCGGATGTCGAGCCGCGGCTGGACGGTGAGGCGGGTGAACAGGGCCGCCGGGGCTGCGAGGTATCCGTCGCGGAATTCGGGGTAGGCGCCCGCGAGGAGTTTTTCGTAGAGCGCCGGCCCGACGACCGGGACGATGTGGCGCTGTTCGGCCCCGGCGATGTCGGCTTCGGCGACGGTCTGCGGCGGCAGCTGCTCCCCGTCGCCGAAAGCGAGGCGCAGGACTTGCAGGGGTGTGATGAGGGTTTTCATTCGATACTTTTTATATTGTACTTGGTGATTTCCGAGAGGAAAGCCTGCTGTTTCGGGTCCTCCGGGTCGTAGTCGAGTCCGTCGGCCTTGCGGGCCTCCCAGACCTTCATGTAGATGGGTTTCGAACGGGTCGGCGGGCGGTTGACGATCTGCAGCGATGCGGTGTCGATGCCGAGCACCGAGGCGACGACGGCGCGGATCGGCTCGGTGAGTTCGGCCTGCTCGGCCAGGATCACCGTGTTGAGCGCCACCTCGTATTCGTGGAGGATGCGTTCGGCGCTGAATCCTGCGGCGTAGTCCAGTCCGCTCAGGGTCCGGAACCACGAGTGGGCCACGACGATGTCCCCGACGGCCTGTTCGTGCAGCGCCTGCCAGTCGCCCTCGTTCTGCGCGGCGATGGGGATGAAGCGTGAATTGTCGTCCTTGCCCCCGTCGCGGATGACGAACATCACCTGCCCGGGGTTTCCGGCGAATTTCTGCTCGGCGAGCCGCACGATGCGCTCGGCTTCGGCCTCGTTGTCCGCCGACGAATCGAGCATCATCACGCCCGACAGCTGGAACGAGTTGTCCAGCCGCGAGATGTTCCAGCGGTCGGTTTTCCAGGCAATGGCCGAGACGCTGAATCCCGCGATGTAGGGCGGCACGCCGTAGTGTTCAAACATCGGTTCGTAATCCTTGTAGTGGACGATCGACCGCTGTGTGCCGTCCTCCTGCCGTTCGAACTGCGGATAGAGGGGCAGCGACCGCGCTTCGGCGGGTTTGAACGCCGCCCAGTCGTGGTGGAGCAGGATGTGCTCCGAGTCACGGGCCACGCGGCAGCGCGAGGCGTCCTGGTGGTGGAGCGACAGAAAGGTGTGCCCGTCGTCGGTGACGATCTCGAGGAATGCGTTTCCGAACAGCGACTTGTCGAAGGCCAGCTTGTTGAGCACCTGCCTCAGGCTCTCGCCGCTGCCGTTCACGCGCCGGACGAACGCCGCCAGTTGTGGTTCCCGGGCCTCGTCGCAGGTGAATCCCTTGCCGGAGATGTAGTCGGCCTTGTCGTTGATGATGCGGCGGTGGGTCGTTGAGCGGCGTGCCATCAGGGCCAGCGCCGCCGGGAAGAGGTTGTCGTCGCCCCAGCGCCAGAATTTGTCGCTCTCGACCCGCGCCGTTCCCAGCGCGAAGTAGGGGTCCGTGCGGTTGGCGACCCCCACGGCTGTTTTGATTTTTTTCGCTTTGCTCATGGCGTTGTTTCGGATTCGGGGCCGCGGCGGCCCGCAGGGCGGTTCCCTGCGGGTGCGCGACCCCGGTTCGGGTTACTGTCTGTAGGCGTAGGTGATCAGGTTTCCGTCGAGAATCTGGCTGCCGGCCATGAATACCGCACGCTGGCGGTTCTCCATCTCGTCGGGGTTGTACCACATGCGCACCTCGTTGCCGGGCATGTCGGCGGTGTTTACCGCCAGCACGAGGTTGCGGCGGTCGGTGAGCATGCCGAACGACTGGTGGAAGGAGCTTCCCGAGAGGTAGCCGCCCAGCCGGACATCGATGACCGGGATTCCGTGGTAGGCGAGGGTCCCGCGTCCGTTCACCGCGTCGGTGTAGGCGGCGTCGGCGCCCTTCGAGTCGAGGTATTTCTCGTAGAGGTGGCAAAGGTCCGAGGTGACGAAGAAGGCCAGCTGTCCGTCGGCCTTGAGGTCCTGGACGCGCAGGTCGGCTTTGTTCCACAGCTTGTCGAACAGCTCCACGACGTAGGCCGGATCGCTGAGCGCCGACTCCTGGTAGGTGAAGTTGTAGATGATGTCGTCGGTGACCTGGGCCGAGATCTGCTTCAGGAAGCCGTCGAAGGTGTTGTAACCCGATGCGGCGGCCGTGTCGCCGACCCACATCGTGGCGCGGATGTTCTCCGCGAGGGCCTGTCGGAAAAGCGCCGTTTCGGCCTGTTCGAGGTCGGTGCCCGAGAGATCGTCCATATTGACGTTGGCCAGTGCCGTGATCTTCTCGTAAACCATCGAGAAATAGTCCGCGGCCGAAAATCCCAGCTCGGCCTTCACGCGGCTGAGATTGACGGTCTTTTCGTATTTGACCGCCGGGGCGCCTCCCGTCCAGCCCGAGGAGGTGAATTTCTGGAGGATATTGCGCTGTCCGTCCCAAAGCTGGATGTGCGTGGGCTGGGGCATGTTGTAGAGCACGCGCACGCCGAGTTCCTGGGCTGACTGCCCAGTCAGCATCGGGCGAAAGAAAATGCTTTCAAGGTCGGTGCCGGTGTACTGTTTCGAATTTTCAAGGTAAGTCATGGTGTTTTTCTTTTGAATAATTAGTGAAAAGGGTCTGTTTTTGTGCTGTCGGCCGTCGTTGTCACGGCGTTCCGCCGTGTTTACAAGTCTGACCCCACCCCAAACCCCTCCCTCGGGAGGGGTTTGTCGCACGCGAGTGGAAATGTGGCAATTATTAATTCTTCATTTTTAATTTTTTAATTGCGGTTCCGCGATTATCCGCGGAATCGCCTTGCGTCTTCGGCATAGGCGCGTTCGTTGGCCGAGCGGACCGTGTCGCCGTACGAGGGGTCCTCGCGGGGCTGTGTGACGGTTGCCCCGACGCGCTGTCGGGCCTCGTCCGCCGCGACGGCCGATCGCCGCTGCAGGGCCCGCACCTCCTCCTCGAAGTGGAAGACATTGCGGTCGGCGGGCCTTTCCGCACCGGGCCGCAGGCCGATGCCGGCGAGCAGGCGCTCCCAGCCCCGGGCGATGTTCTGCGTCAGCGAGGGTGCCGACTGTTCTGCCGCTTCGACCACCTTGTCGGCGAGCCCCGCCGCGACAGCCTCCTCGGGCGACAGCCAGCGGCCGTTGCCGTTGTTCTCGGCCATCAGGGCTTCGAACTCCGCGGCCGGGCGTCCCGAACGGGCGGCGTAAACCGAGGCGATGCGCTTGTCGGTCTGGTGCAGGAGGTCGAGCCTGCCGGCGAGTTCCGCGGCGTTGCCCTCGGTGGCGCAGACCGCCGTGTGAATCAGGTAGAGGGCGTTTGCCGAGATTTCGCGGCATCCCTCCGACGCCGCCTGCGCGATGATCGTCGCGGCCGACGCCGTGTAGCCGTAGCAGCGGGTGGTGATGCGTGCCGGAAGCTGCCGCAGGGCGTCGTGGATCAGCAGCGCGTCGTTCACGTCGCCGCCCGTCGAGCGGATGTTGACCACCACCTCGGGGGCTTCGATCCCGGCGATGCGCTGCAGGGCCCCGCTGAAGCGTTCGTAGGTCGCCACCCGTGCTTCGGGGTCGTCGAACTGCCACTCCTCGGGGATGCCGATGGTCCCTTCGATGTCGATCTGGCAGACCTCGGCTGAATTGTTGATTTGGATTTCCGATTTCATAATTTAGTTCTTGTAATTGGTGTAAAACGCGTTACGCGCCTTTTCGTAGGAACAGCAGTATTTCCCGGCCGCGGCCTCCAGCGCCTCGCAGCGGGAGACTCCCTCGCGTTCGAGCCGCCGCACCTCGTTGCGGATGGCCTGCCGTTCGCAGTCCCGGCGGCTGATAAGCCCCAGTTCGAACAGCCGCTGCACGGCTTCCGCCGTTCCGAGCCCCCTCACCTCGCGGAGCGCCGTTTCGGCCAGCATTTCGTCGTGGCGTGTCATCAGTCCTCCGTCAGTCGGTTGAACGTACAGCGCACCGAGGCTTTTTGGGGATCGTAGTCGCCGACGGCGTGCAGCACGGCCCGGACCACGCCCGCCCCGGTGTCGATGCGGAAGACCGAACGGATGTCCGGAGCCCCCGTGCCAGGCGAGAAGAGCGTCTCGAACTCGTGGGGCGCGAGCTTCAGCGAGAGGGTGATGCGTTCGCGCGAGGACTCCCGCCGAACCTGCCGGTCGTAGTAGCGGTGCAGCCCCGCCTGCCCGTCGCGGTCTTCGAAACAGAGCGTGAACCCTTCGTCCCCCGCGAGGTGGAACGCCGCTAACGGATACTCGGCCTGCCCCGAGGGATAGCCCCACCGTTCGCCCGCGGGCAGCGGACGCATTCCGGCATAGCGGACGATCCGGGGCGTGAATCCGCTGCCGTCCTCCTCGGCATCGTCGCGGTCGCCGACCCGGAGGATCAGCGCCGACGGGGCGTTGAGGTAGTGCCCTGCGTCGCTGAGCGAGGGGGCGAACAGCGGGTTGCGCTCCACTTTTTCACCCTGCAAGGCGGCGTAGGAGCCGGTTTCGAAGCTCCAAGACCCCAGCGGCGACTCCTTCCTGGCGTCGAACCGCGTCACGGCTCCGTCGCCGTCCCGATAGCGCCAGGTCCGCACCTCATGAATCTCCGGGGCGATTTCCTGCCGTTCGACGGGCTGTGAAAAGTCCGTCCTGCGGGTCCAGTCCACCTCGGGGCCCGCCCCGAAAAACGCCTCTTCGGGTTCTATCCACACCGTCCGCGTCGCCTCCTCGGTGTAGAACCGCAGGTTGAAGAGGTGCGCCAATGCTTCGAGCAGCTCTGCCTGCCGGATGCGGTGCTGCGCCACGTCGGCGAAGGCTATCCGCGACCCGAACCCGGGACCCGACAGGAAACGGGGGCGCAGCGAGCACTCCTTGTGCAGCGTCAGCCTCATCCCCTCCTCGGCCCCTGCGAAATAAATCAGGTTGAAATACTTGGGAGACTGCGGCGAGACGTTCTCGGCGACCGTGCGGAGGCGCACCTCGACGACGGTTTCGCCCACCTCGCCGACATACCCGTTGTAGAGCGCCCAGTCCCCGGTATAGGGCACCCACTGCGAACCGCTGCGGATCAGCAGTACCGGGTCGGCCGCTGTCCCCGATGCCGGAGTCGTGACCTGCGCCGAGCGGGCCGCGAAATCGGTCCATACGGTGTCTGCCGTGCCGTTGCGGGTGTAGGTCAGGCGGTACTGCGTCCCTGGCGTGTGGTCGAAGACCAGCGCCCGGTAGGTGAAATTCGGGACAATCGCCCCGCGGAGGTCTTTGTAGCGGTTGGCCAGTTCGAACCGGAATTCCGACCCCGGTCCGAGGTAGATCGTGTCGAAGCCTTTGAGACGGGTGCGGGAGACGATGCGGTGGGCGGAGGTGTATTTCAGGTAGTACTCGAACCCGACGTTGACCTCCGCGGGCGGCGTGAAGACGATCTTTCCGTTGTCCGCCGAGAAACAGTTGCCGTTGTTGTAGAGTCCGCTGACGGCCTCTCCGTCGGCATCGACGCTCTGCGGCGTGGCCGTGTCGACGATGTTGCCCACCGTGTTGGCGATCGCCTTGGGGTTGGCCGCTACCCGCCCCAGCTCGTTGGCCGTCGCTGTCGAGGGAGCCAGCCTCCGGGCCGCGAAGCCCATGCGGTTGGCCGCCGCCGTGGTGTCGCGTGAGGAGTAGGCTCCGCTCATGTAGAGCGAGCGGAAGAATTCCGACTCCAGAAAGCGGCTCTTCACGCTGTAACCCGCTTCGTGGAAAATCTGCCCGACGAGCGTGGCGATGTGCAGGAACGGGTGGTAGTCGTCCACCGAGAGCAGGCGCTCGGCCGGGAGCAGGTCCTGCGAACTGTTCTGCTGTTCGTACTCGTCACGGTGAATGGGGAAGAATTTCACGGGCGAAGCGTCCGTCCAGCTTTCGAAAACCGTCGTCGGCGTCAGCTCCGCCTGCCAAGCCACGCCCAGCGCGGAAAACATCCTGCGGGCGGCATTCCCGGCCCACCCGGCCCCTCCGTCGCGGATTTCGAGCGTGTATCCCTCCTCCGACGCAGCCAGCAGCCGCACCGTTCCGCCGATCAGCGTCGACCCCTCCGCCGTCAGTTCCGCCGTGTGAAGTGCGGCGTTGAAGCGTTCGGCGGCATGGGGGTCCCCGGCGAAGGCGACCGCGGCGTCATTGCGGGGCGTCGCCGGTATCGTGATTTTCAGCGACCGCCCTTCGCGGCAGGCCTCCGGACCGGCCAGTTTCGCGGCGTCGTAACCGGGTACGGCGACGGCTTTCGTGCCCAGGTCGCAGGGGCGTCTGTCGATCCTCAGTTCCATGACGTGCGGATTTTGCGTTTGGGACGAACGGCGATCTCCAGACAGCTCAGCGTGCCGTGACGCTGTACGACCGCCTCGTCGGTCGCGATGTCCGCCGGTGTGTAGGTGTCGCCTTCGGCGATCCAGACCTCCGGCGCCGCCGTCAGCTCCGCGAGGGCGTCCAGCACCTGCCGGCCTTCGTAGGCCGATACGAGCACCGTTTCGCGGTCCGTCTCCGCCGTTGCCGCCGTGCGCCCGTCGGGACCGTATGCCTGCTGCCGGATGCTCCGGACGACCTCCGTCCGCACCACGGGAAACGTATAGTGCTCGACCGATCCCGCACGGCTCCTCCAGGTGAGCCGCACGGCTCCCTGCCGGGCCGGGATTACGGAGTAAACCACGACGCCGCAGGCTCCGGCGTCCACCGTCAGCGACTCCGCGCCCGGAAAATCACGCAGGTCGAGGCGGAAAACCTGCAATCCGGACTCCGCTGCGCGGTAACTCTCGGCGACCGTCGTATCTCCGGCCAGCGCAGTCACCGTCACGGTGCAGGGTCCGCCGGCCAGCAGCGTCAGTTCGTCGCACGCTCCTTCGGGAATCAGGCGGCTAAGGGGCATCGAGGTCAGCAGGCAAGGCGCTTCGGCGGCTTCGGCGCCCGCCCGGAACGTGCGCACCGGGGAGACGGCCTCGACCGCTCCGTCCGTTGCCGCGGCTTCGACGACGACCGAGGCGGTGCGGCCTGCCGCAGGGCGGAATCCCGTGCCGCCCGTTGCGGGGACGAACCGCATGCGGCGGCGCAAATAGGGTGCGATGTCGAACGCGGCCGCAGCCGTCGCTGCGAAACGCTTTGCGCCCAGCAGGGCCGTTCCGTCGCCGGCCGATACGGCTGTGCCGTCCGCATCGGGACCGCTTTCAGGGATTCTGTTTGCACCGGTGCCGTCTGCGGCTGCATCGACGATGCGGATGTCGATGTTCTCGGCTGCCTCTTGCTCGACGGCGTAGCGGAGCTCTCCGCCGAGCGGGGCGTACTGTTGGGGAATTTGTGTGAATTGCATCATGGAATTTTTAGAGAGAAGCGAGGTGAGGAAGCCGTTTCCGGTTGGCGGAAAAGCGGCCTGAATACGCCTGGCGGCGGTTGGGAGAGGGTGTGCGCATCCGGGCCCGGGATGCGTCCGGGGTGTTGATAAAACGGTTGAAAAGCTGTTGATAAATAGTGAAAACAAGTTGCAATTCGCTGGAACAGAGTTGTTCCTTGTTGTTGATAATTCGGGTGCCGTCGATGGCTCGCTGTGAATTGCAGGACAAATATACGACAGCCGACACCCCCTTGTCAATACCCCGGCACACTTTTTCTAAATTTTGTGGAAAAACGGGCCGTATTTCCGGTAAAAATAGCTATATTTGTAAGTAATTTTACAGATGATTCAACTCAGAGTAAATTTATTTACTAACCTAACCCCAACTGATTATGAAACGTATCTTTCTGCTTTGTGCCGCCCTCTGCTTTGCGGCGGTCTCCCACGCCCAGAAATGGGAGGGTCTTGCCGACACTCCGCCGATGGGCTGGAGTTCGTGGAATAAATTCGCCTGCAACGTCGATGAACGAATGATCCGGGAGATCGCCGACGCGCTGGTCGCTTCGGGCCTTGCCGATGCCGGATACGTTTACATCAATATCGACGACTGCTGGCACGCCGCCGAGCGCGATGCCGACGGATTCCCGCAGTGCGACCCCGAGCGTTTTCCGAGCGGCATGAAGGCCCTTGCGGACTATGTCCACGCGAAGGGGCTGAAACTGGGCATCTACTCCGATGCCGGATGCAAGACCTGCGCCCTGCGTTTCGGCAGTCTCGGCCACGAGTATCAGGATGCGCTACAATATGCCCGCTGGGGAATCGACTACCTGAAATACGACTGGTGCAACAGCGAGAACATCAATCCGGTCGGAGCCTATACCCTCATGCGCGACGCGCTTCGTGCCGCGGGGCGTCCGATCCTCTTCTCGATCTGCGAGTGGGGCACCAACAAGCCCTGGGAGTGGGCGCAGGAGGTAGGCCACCTGTGGCGCACGACGCAGGACATCGGCCTCGCGTTCTCCGACCCGGCGGATTTCAAGGTCGACTGGCGGCCCCGCACCGTGCTCGAAAACCTCGATTCCAACGCCGGACTGCGCCGTCATGCCGGACCGGGCCGCTGGAATGACCCCGACATGCTCGAAGTGGGCAACGGGATGCCGGTCAACCAGGACCGTGCTCATTTCACGATGTGGTGCATGATGGCCGCCCCGCTCATCCTGGGCAACGATGTCCGCACGATGTCGGACGAGACGGCGGCCATTCTGCTCGACAAGGAGGTGATCGCCATCGACCAGGATTCGCTGGGCGTGCAGGGGCTTCGCTACGAGACGGATAACGGACTCGAGGTCTGGTTCAAACCGCTGGCCGGCGGCGACTGGGCTTTCTGCCTGCTCAACCGCACGCTGGAGTCGCGCCGCTACCTGATCGACTGGCAGCGCTTCTGCTTCACCGATGTCGAGGTTTCGCAGCGTTCGACGGATTTCGACAAGATCGTCTACGAGGGGCGCGACCTCTGGTTCGGCGGCAAGCCTTTCCGCACGAACCGCGTCCGCGAGGTGGTCGTTCCGGCCGAAGACGTGGTGCTTTACCGCCTGACCCCCGTGAAAAAGAGATAATCCGCACCGCCGGCGTTCTGCCCCCCCCCGGGACCCTGCGTTTCCGGGGGCGGAGTCGTTTGCGAAAAGAAATCTTCGGCATTATTCCCGTTTTTCCGGAATAAGTGCTATCTTTGTTCCGCAAACCAACAGTTTTACACCTTATGGATGATGGTCATAGTTCCACGTATAGCCGTCGTGTCGTGCCTCAGCACGACCCCATTCATCTATGGTATCCAGCGCGAAGGTAATCTCCGCGCCGAATTGCTGTTGTCCGATCCCGAAGAGGTAATCCGCATTTTTTCCGACCGCCGCGCCGACATCGCCCTGATGCCTGCCGCCGCCGTGCCCTCGCTGGAGGATGCCCGCATCGTCACCGAATACTGCGTCGGCGGAGTCCCCTCGGCGAAGGAGGCGCTGCTCGCGGATGACGATCCGCTGGTCGAGGCGTGGAAGCCCTTCGGAAAACTGCCCTTCGCGTTCGCCGTCTGGGTGGCGCACGGGGATGTGGAGCCCGAGACGGTCGAAGCCCTTCAGCACGCGCTGACCTTCGGCCTCGAACACGGCTACGAGGCGATCCTCGAATCGGCTTTCGCGGCCGATCCCGGTCTCGCCTATGCGGGCCTCGCTCATTTCGACTACATCTTCGACAATCAGAAAGACAAAGCGCTTAAAAAGTTCTGGAACTCGGGCCTCAAGGTGGCTCCCCGGGCCAATCCCGGCTGAAGAGCTTAGCGGACCGGAAATCCGCCTCTCTGCACGTAAACGGATTCACGAACCTTAAGAGAGCGTCTTATGATTACAATTTACCTCAAGCAATACAACAAGATCATCCGGAATGCCGACACGAAGCTCTTCGATGAGCTGGGTTATGACGACATCCTGTGGATCGATATGTTGCTGCCCACGATCAAGGAGCAGAAAGCCGTCGAGAATTTCATGGAGATCAGCCTCCAGACCAAACAGCAGGTCGAGGAGATCGAGTCGACGTCGAAATACTCCGAAAACGAGAATGCCATCATCTCCAACTCGAACTTTTTCGTCCCCACGGGCGATTCGTTCATCGTCGAGCCGGTGTCGTTCATCATCTCGAACGAGGGTGTGCTGGTCTCGGTGCGCAACGCTGAGTTCCGAACTTTCCGCGAGACTGAAAAGCGGCTCCAGATGAACTACCGCAGCTATTCGACGGGCTACCACCTCTTCATTTCGCTGCTGGAGGTGCGCATCGATTTCGATGCCGACCTCGTGGAGCTGATCGCCAAGCAGGTCGCGGCGCTGTCGAAGGACATCAACTCCGAGGACTCGATCGACAAGGAGGTGCTGCACCGCATCAGCGCCCTGCAGGAGTCTACGATGTCGCTGCGCGAGAATATTTTTGACCGCCAGCGCGTGCTGTCGGGCATCCTGCGTTCGGAACGCTTCCCCAACGACATCTACCCGCGTCTGCAGCTGATGATCAAGGACGTCAATTCGCTGATCAACCATGCCGATTTCAGCTTCCAGCGGCTGGACTATATCCAGGATGCGGCGCTGGGTCTTATCAATATCGAGCAGAACGAGATCGTGAAGATCTTCTCCGTGGCGGCCGTGATCTTCATGCCCGCGACGCTCATCGCCTCGATCTACGGCATGAATTTCAAGTTCATGCCCGAGCTGGACTGGACCCTGACGCTCGGCAACGGCTGGAACATCCCCGTGGGTTACATCTTCGCCATCGGCATGATGATCTTCTGTTCGGCCCTGACTATCTGGTATTTCAAGTATAAAAAGTGGCTCTGATGTTTTCGATTTTATAGGGCATCTTCGCACTTGCTCTTGCGGGGCGCGAATGGGACGTATTTTTATACTACCCATCCGCGCCCCGCTTCGTTTAAGCGCAAACCTGCTCCTCTAAAATCAAAAACTGTCATAGGTTCGGGAGCGCAGAACCGGATGGTCAGCGAGCCGGCCGGCTTTCGCCCCTAAACCGGGCTTCTTAAGCCCGTACTTTTGGCATCAAAAGTACAGTCCTCTTTTCCCCTTCTTTCAAGTAAATTTCGTATATTTGCAGGCTATAAACACCTGTCATGCTCGAAAAACTGGCCAAACAAACTGCCGTCTACGGTATCAGCACCATCGTGGTGAGGTTCCTGAGCTACCTGCTCACGCCTTACTACACGCGCATTTTCGGCCAGGAAACCTACGGCATCGTAACGGATGTTTACGCCCTCATCCCGCTGGCGCTCACCCTTTTGACGATGGGTATGGAGTCCAGCTATTTTCGGTTTTCGGCCAAGGCCGAGGAGGCAGGCGGGGACGTGAAGGCCGCCAAACGGCGGCTTTTCGCCACGACATGGGGCATTACGTCGCTTGCCGCGGCGGTGTTCTTTCTCGTGATGGCCTTTTTCCGCGACGGCATTGCACACGCTATGGGCGAGGCGTATGTCTCGCATCCGGAATATGTCGTCTGGGTCGGTCTCATTATCCTGTTCGACGTCTGGGCCTGCATCCCCTTCTCGCGGCTGCGCGAACAGGGCCGGGCCATGACTTTCGTGGGGCTGAAAGCATTCAACGTGGTGCTGAACGTGGCCTTGGCCTTCGGCTTCGGCGCCGCGGGGCTTTTCGCCACGGAGTTCGGCGTGGGCTGGGTCTTCGTCGCCAACCTCGCTGCCAGCGCCGTGACGTGGCTGGCGATCCTGACGACCGTCGACCGCACGGTCCCGAAGATCAACTGGGCGCTGCTGGCCGCGGTTTTCGCCTACTCGCTGCCGCTGCTGGTGGGCGGACTGGCGGGCACGGCTAACGAATTCATCGACCGCCAGCTGATCAAATACCTTGTCCCCGAAGGGTCCATGGCGCAGCTGGGTATCTACGGCGCCATCACGAAGATCGCCGTGGTGATGATGCTTTTCTACCAGATGTACCGCTTGGCCGCCGAGCCGTTCTTCCTCTCGAATTTCAAAAAGTCGGATTTCGTGCAGATGAACGCTGCGGCGCTGAAATACTACGTCATGGCCTCGATGCTGATTTTCCTCGGCATTGCGCTTTTCCGTGATGTGTTCGCGCTGATCGTGGGTCAGGATTTCCGCGAGGGCATCTTCATCCTGCCGGTGGTGCTGGGGGCGAATGTCCTCACGGGCGTGTGGCTCAACCTCTCGTTCTGGTACAAACGCGAGGAGCGAACTTCGCTGGCTATCGTGGTCACGGGTTCGGGACTTGTTGCGATGTTCGCTTTCGGGATGTGGCTCATTCCGCTGTGGGGTTACTACGGGGCCGCCTGGGCCCGTCTGGCGAGCGAATCGGCCATGGTCGCCGTCAGCTGGTGGCTCAACCGCCGTTACTTTCCGACGCCCTACGACTGGCGGCGTATCGGCGAGTATGTCGCCGCCGCACTCGTCGTTTTTGCCGCTTGTGAGGCCGTATCGTCCTGTGCGGGCAATATGTTCGTAAGCTATGCGTTTAATATAGTGCTCTTTGCGTTGTATGCCGTCTACCTCGTCCGTCGTGAGCGGATCGACCTGGGGGCGATGTTCCGCGCATTCCTGCACAGGTAAGACAAAATCGGAGTATGCAGAAAAAAACGTTATTTTCCCGGATCGCAGCGGCCGCATTGGCCGCGATGCTCATCGCCGCCTGCGGCCAGCCCCGCCCGCAGCAAGGCGCCGAAGTCCTGCTGCATACCACGGCGGGCGACATCCGCATTGCGCTCGACGACCGAACACCCCTCCACCGCGATAATTTCCTGAAACTGACGCGCGAAGGGTTTTTCGACTCGTTGTTGTTCCACCGCGTGATCGCCGGTTTCATGGTCCAGGCGGGCGACCCCGCCTCGCGGCGTGCTCCGGCGGGACAGATGCTGGGCGACAGCGATGCGGGTTACGAAATTCCCGCCGAGATCGTCTATCCGGCGCTGGCGCATACGCGCGGAGCGCTGGCCGCGGCCCGGACCCCCGATTCGGTGAACCCCGAGCGGAAATCCTCCGGCAGCCAGTTCTTCATCGTCTGGGGACAGCCGTTCGACAACGAAACGCTTGACCGGATTCAGGAGAACACCGCCGCTGCGACGGGTAATGGGGTGACGATTCCCGACTCCCTGCGGGGGATTTACAACACCCTCGGGGGCACTCCGCACCTTGACGGACAGTATACGGTTTTCGGTCATGTGACCGAGGGGCTGGATGTCGTGGAGGCGATTCAGGGCGTGGAGACTGACTCGGTCGACCGTCCGTTGACGGACGTGCGGATCATCCGTGCCGAGGTGGTGGAAAAATAGACGGATATGAAAAAGACGACCGGTAAGATTGTGGTGATGGGTGTGAGTTTCGCCCTTTTCCTCGGCGGGGCTGCGGCCCTCCAGCTGGAGCGGGGCACGGCGCGTACCGTGATCCTGACGGTTGTTTTTGCGGGTTTACTGATGATTGCCGGACTGCAGACGGCCCGGCATCTGAAAAAGAAAAAATAAGGAACATGCGATTTGCGGACATCATAGGACAGGACGATTTGAAACGGCACCTGACGCAGTCGGTCGACGCCGGCCGCGTGAGCCATGCCCAGCTCTTCACGGGGCTGGCCGGTTCCGGGGCCCTCGCGCTGGCCGTGGCCTATGTGCAGTACCTCTGCTGCCGCCACCGCCGCGACGGCGACTCGTGCGGCGAATGTCCCGACTGCACACAGATCGGGGCGCTGGCGCATCCCGACCTGCATCTGGTCTTCCCCGTGAACAAGCAGGGCAAGAAGTCAGGCGAGGCGATGCGGAGCGATGAGTTCCTGCCGCTGTTCCGGACGTTGTTCGCCGAACGGGGCGGCTATGTCTCGCCGCAGGACTGGTACGACCGGCTCGACCTGGGCAAGACGCTCAAAGGCATGATTGCGGCCCGCGAGGCCGACGAGATCATCCGCAAACTCTCGTTCAAGAGTTTCGAGGCCGACTATAAGACGATGCTCGTCTGGCTTCCGGAGACGATGAACGAGGAGGCCGCGAATAAGATTCTCAAGATTCTGGAGGAACCGTGGGAGCGGACGCTTTTCATCCTGGTTTCCGAACAGCCCGACCGGCTGCTGCCGACGATTATTTCGCGGACGCAGGAGGTGGCCATACCGCGCATAGCTCCCGACGTGCTGGAACGGGTTGCGGCTGAAAGAGGCGTCTCCGACCCCCTGCAGGCCCGCAATATGGCGCGTCTGGCCGGCGGCAACCTGCTGGAGTTGAACCATCTGGTCGCGGGCGAAAGCGATGCCTTGCGGAAGGAGAACTTCGACCTTTTCTGCGGACTGATGCGCCTGAGCTACAACGATAAGCACCTCGAACTGGTCTCCTGGGCCGAGGATGCGGCGCAGCTTTCGCGCGAACAGCAGCGGGCGTTCCTGCGCGATGCGGCGCGGCTGTTGCGCGAGAGTTACATGCTTCATGCGGGCATCCGCGAAGTCAGCTACCTCTGGGGCGAGGAGCTGGCCTTCTGTTCGAAATTCGCCCCTTTCGTCGGCTCGCGGAACATCGAGCCGCTGATCGCCGAGATCGAGAGCGCCTCCGCGCAGATTGTGCAGAACGGCAATCCGACGATCGTTTTCACCCATTTTGCCCTCTCGGTGAGCAAGATGATAAAACATTTGTAACTTTGAGAACCGCATACGCTGTTTTAACCGCATTGCTGTTCCGGAGGGCTGTATCCGCCGCCTTTGGCGACGTTTGCAAATAATACCCACCCCCAACCCCCGCCTTGGGCGGCGGCAAAATTGGGGCTGGTGAATGCAGTATGGAATTTATGAACCTGAATATTGATTTATGGCACGTGTGGCACTTCTTTTAGGCGGAAACCAGGGCGATGTGAAACGCACCCTGCAAACGGCACAGCAGTTGATAAACTCCCGTGTGGGTGCTGTCCTGCGCTGTTCGCACCGTTACGAGAGCGAGGCGTGGGGATTCCCTGCCGCGGAGCGTTTTTCGAACCAGGCGCTGGAGGTCTCTACCGACCTTTCGCCGCTCGAGGTGCTCGACGCCTGCCAGCAGATCGAGCGGGAACTGGGCCGCAACCGTGCTGCCGAGGCGGTCGAAAAGGCTTCATCGGGCGCCGCCTATACGTCGCGTCCCATCGACATCGACATCCTGTTCTACGACGACGAGGTGATCGACGACGAACGCCTCACGGTGCCCCACCCGCTGCTTGCCGAACGGGAATTCGCGCTGCAGCCGCTCGCGGAAATCATGCGCCGGCATCGCCACCCGGTGACGGGAGTCACCGTCGGGGAGATGCTCGATGCGCTGCGTAACCGATAAACGAAAATGAACGTAAGACGAAACATACTCATCCTGGCCGCCGCGGCACTCCTGACGGGGTGCTTCAAGGACGTGTCGACCAAGACGACCTACGTGATCAAGCCCCTCGTGCAGGACTTGTCGGGCGATCCGTACCTGGCTCTCGAGGGGGTGCAAGCCTATGCTTTCGATGCCGACACGACCTTTTACACTGTCGCTTCGTATGAGGATGCGCTGGCGGGTGTCGCCAGCCTGAAGGACAATCCTTCGCAGCAGCTTCCGGCCTTCGCCGCGGGCGAGCCTTACGAACGCGAAGGGATTTCGGGCTGGGTGCAGATGCCCCTGTCGAACGCTACGCAGATGGTCCTGGCCATCGATACGGAACACCGGATTTATGCCTACACCCAGCAGGAGCTGGGCGAAAACCTCCCGAACCTCTATGTCGCGCTGCCTTTCAAGCCGTGGAAGGAGGGTTTTTCCTACAAGGACGGCAACTGGAGCTATTACAACGAGTTCTATACGCCTCCCACCTACCTCGACTGCTTCATCGAACCCGCGGTCCAGACGGAGGAGGGCGGCGCCACGGGCGAGATTTCGAGCCTGAAAGCCTATGCCTTCGCCGCCGACACCACGGCGTGGTACATCGCCACCTACGACGATGCCGTGGCGGGGAAAATCACGTCGAAGGACGACGATTCGTTCACACGTTCCAACCCCAACTTCACGGCCTATAAGGAGGAGGGTTCGGCCCTCTACAAGATGCAGGTTTCGACCCAGACGCTGATGGTGGTCGTAGTCGACCGCGTCAACCGCCTCTATGCCTACACGAAGAAGGAGGTGGACCTCGAGGGCGCTTCGCCGACCTTCCCGGTCCTGTTCCGGCCGTGGGTGCAGCAGTGGATCGACGACGAGGAGCCTAATGGCTGGATCGTCGTCAACCCGGAGCTCGACCCCGACCCCGACAAGGATTCGCAAACGCAAACACAAGTCCGCCGCCGATGAACACGCCGCGCCATACCCTTTACCTGCTGCGCCTTGTGGTGGCGCTGCTCTTCGTGTCGGCTTTTCTGAGCCGCTGTGCGAGCATGATGACCCCCACCGGCGGTCCCCGCGACTCGCTTCCGCCGGTCATCGTGAACATGACGCCCGACAACAACACGGTCAACCGGCCTTTGGTCGGCCACGAGAAGATTTATATCGAGTTCGACGAGTTCGTGCAGCTCAAGGACCAGCAGAAGGAGTTCTTTACCTCGCCGGCGATGAAGAAGAAACCCACGGTTTCGCTGCGCGGGCGCGGTGTCGTGATCCAGTTGCGCGACACGCTGGCCCCGAACACGACCTATTCGCTCAATTTCGGCAGCGCCATCCGCGACAACAACGAGGGCAACCCGCTCTATTCGATGCGCTACGTCTTTTCGACGGGCCCCGAGATCGACTCGATGCTCCTGACGGGCTATACGGCCGACAGCTACAAGGCCGACTCCGTGTCGAAGACCTTCATCTGGTTCTTCCCGGCCGATTCGGTCGAGAACGTCGCCGAATACGACTCCACGATTTTCAAGTACAAACCTGCGTCGATTGCGCGTGCCGAGAACAACGGTATCTTCATCGCCCAGAACCTCAAGCCGATTCCCTACCGGGTCTACGCCGTCCAGGACAAGAACGACAATCAGATGTACGAGCCGGGCAACGACCAGGTGGGCTTCCTCGAAAAGACCTACAACCCGGCCGAGATGCCCGATTTCGCCATGTGGTACGACTCGATCCGCCAGTATGTGACGGCCGAGCCGCAAATCTATTTCCGGATGTTCACCGACAAGGCGTTCCGCCGGCAGATGCTTTCGGAGTCCGAACGGCCCCAGCAGCACAAGGCGATGCTCTATTTTGCGTCGGCGCACCCGAAGATCACCAGCCTGCGTTTCGACAGCATCCCCGCCGACCGGGTCATCTTCGATCCCCAGACCGTGGGGCGCGATACGATCGCCCTTTGGTTCAACGTCCCTTCGGCCGACCTTCCCGATACGATCAAAGGCGAGATCACCTATTTCAAACACGATACGGTCAACCGTCTGCAGGAGGTCACCGAGCCGCTGAAACTCGCCTGGCGTCTGATCGAGACCAAGGAGCAGGAGCGTGAGCGCGAGAAGCTCGAACGCGACCGCCGCAAGGCCGAGGCGGCCGGCGAGGAGTGGGTCGAGCCCAAGAAAGCGAACCCCTTCGCCGTGAAGCTGCCCACCTCGGGCGACATTAATCCCGAGAACCACCTCACTGCGGAGTTCGATTATCCGCTGGTGAAGATCGACTCGTCACGGCTGCTCTTGACGCGCCTGCTCGAGGACAACTCGGTCGAGGATGTCCCGGTGCGCATGGTGCGCGATACGGGACAGCTGCGCAAATGGTATATCCGGGCCCCGTGGAAGACGGCCGGACAATATACGCTGACTATCCCCGCGGGAGCCATCACCGACGTGGCGGGCCTTTCCAACGACTCGATCGTGGGCAAATATACGGTCCTTGACCCCGAGAAATTCGCCACGGTGAAGATTCACGTCAACGGACGCGACGACGGCACGAAATACATCGTCCAGCTGCTCGACGGCAACAACGCCCTCAAGCAGGAGCGGCGCGACGTCGTGACGGGCGACATCCAGTTCAACTACGTTCCGGCGGGCGAGATCAAGTTCCGCGTCATCGAGGACCGGAACGGCAACGGCAAGTGGGACACGGGCAACCTGGTCGAACGGCGCCAGCCTGAGCGGGCCGAGATTTATGCCAACGACGAGGGCGAGGACACCTTCGCCACGAAGACCAACTGGGAGATCGAGTTCACGATGGACATGAACCGCATCTTCGCACCTGTCACGATGCAGTCGCTCTCGCGCCTGCTGGACGAGCGCGAAGCCCAGCGCCTGCGCCGCGAGGAGGAGAAACGCGCGAAGGAGGGCCCGAAGAAGAACCAGCAGGACCGCGACCGCCAGCAGCAGCAGAACAACAACAATTTCAACTCGGCGGGCAGCATGTTCAATAATTTCAGGTAGCATGACGATAAGACGACATATCCGAACCGCGCTTTTCGCCCTTGCCGCCCTCGCCGCATGGCAGGGGGCCTCGGCGCAGCATACGCTGGGCTTCATCGCGGGCTACGGCATGGGCAACGGGCGCTTCCAGCCCCAGCAGGAGATGCGGGCGAGGTGGGGCATGTACAGCGGCGGCCTCACGTGGCGCTACTATGGCCAGCAGCGTTTCGTGGGGGGCTTCGGCATCGACCTGGAGTTCCTCCAGCAGGGCTTTTCGTTCGCGCCCAACGCCTCGCTGGTCGAGGAGAAGAAGGACTACCTCTACTACACGCGCAATATCAATTCCATTGTGCTGCCGATCGTCTGGCAGCCGCATGTCTATATGTTCCGCAACCATGTGCGTGTCTATTTCGAGGCCGCCGCGACCTTTTCGTACAATTTCTCTTCGACCTACGAAAACGAGCAGGCGCGGGCCAACGGGGCCTCCGACTGGAAGGGAACCTACGATTTCAAACTCCCGCGCGACAGTCGCTGGGGTTACGGACTGGCCGGCGGCGGGGGTATCGCCTTCCTGATCCGCCGTTTCGAACTGAATTTCCGCGTGCGTTACTATTTCGGCTATTCGGACATCGTCCGCAACCGCAACAAATACGCCGACAATGCCGGCGACGGGTCGGAAAATCCGTTCTGGGCCACGCCGCTGCGCTCGCCGCTCGACAACCTCACGATCTCGGTGGGGCTGAACTACCGCTTCAACAAACAGGGCTTCGAAACCTGGAAACCACGGCCCAAGAAGGAGAAGAACCGCGAGGTATTCAAATATGGGCTGTAAAAACAACAGATTATGGAAACTACCCGTCAGCAGAAAATCGCCAAACAGATCCAGAAGGACGCCGCCGACATCTTCCAGAAGGAGGGTGCGTCGATTGTCCGCGGTGCGCTCGTCACGGTCACGGCCGTACGTGTCTCGCCCGATTTCAGCTACGCCAAGATTTACGTCAGTATCTTCCCCTTCGAGCAGAGCGCCGAAGTGATGCAGCGCCTCGAACACCAGAACTGGTTCATCCGCCGGGCTCTGGGCCAGCGCCTGCGCAACCAGCTGAAGAACGTCCCCGAAATCCAGTTCTTCCTCGACGATTCGTTGGAATATATCGAGAATATCGATGAAGCGCTGAAACGGTAATCACGATTCATCATGCACAAGCCTCCCGAGAGCGGTGTCATTGCGAGGCCCTGCAAGGACTGTGGCAATCTGCGGCTTACCTCCCCGGCCGATGTTCCGGCGAAGGATTGCCGCGGCGGTCTGCGGTGTGTCCGGTGCGGGGAAATTGCGGTTTATAATTGTGAATTATGAATTGTGAATTGTTCATCGCCCGCCGCTACCTCTTCTCGTCCCAATCCCGGTCGGTTGTCAACCTGATCGCGGGACTGAGCGTTGCGGCCGTGGCGATGCCTGTTGCGGCGATGATCATCCTGCTGTCGGTTTTCAACGGCTTCGAGTCGCTGGTGAAATCGATGTACTCGGCCTTCGATGCCGACTTGACGATTATCCCGCGACAGGGGCAGACCTTTGCGCAGGGCGATCTCGACACCGCGGCGCTCGTGCGCATTCCGGGCGTCGGGGCGCTGTCATACACCCTCGAACAAAGCGCCCTGCTCGAACACGGGGGCCGTCAGGCCACTGCCACGGTGCGGGGCGTCGACGACGCCTATACCCGGGTCTTCACCCTCGATGATGCCGTCTCGGCCGGGGAGTGGCGCGTGCGGCTGGGCGATTTGGAACGATTGGTCGTCGGGCAGTCGATGGCGTGGATGCTGGGCATCCGGTCGCTGGCCGACGCCGACGTGACGCTCTATGCCGTGCGGCGGGGCTCGTTCTCGTCGCTGCTGCCGCTGGAGAACTACACGCGCCGCACCGAACCCGTCGGCGGGGTCTATACGCTGGACCTCGACACCGAACGGACCTATGTGCTCTCGTCGCTGCGGCTGGCGCAGGAGCTTTTCGGCTATCCGGGCCGTGCGTCGGCACTGGTCGTGCGCCTTGATCCGGGGGCCGATGCCGCGGGGGTCCGCCGGGCCGTCGCCGAAGCCGTGGGCGACGATTTCCGGGTCCGCACACGCGATGAACTCCGGGCTTCGTTCTACCGCATCATGACCTACGAAAAGTGGGGTATCTTCTTCATCGCCCTGCTGGTGCTCGTTATCGCCTCGTTTTCGGTGGTGGGGGCGCTGGCCATGCTGATTGTCGAGAAGCGCGGCGACATTGCGACGCTCCGGGCGCTGGGGGCCGATACGGGGCTGATCCGGGCGGTGTTCCGCACCGAAGGATTTCTGATATGCGGTCTGGGCGCTGTTGTCGGTATTGTGCTGGGAGTCGGTGCGAGCCTCGTGCAGCAGCATTTCGGACTGATCGAAATCCCCGCCGAAACCTTCCTCACGAAGAGCTATCCCGTCGAATTCCGTTTTGCCGACCTGCTGGCCGTCCTTGCGGCTTTCGCCGTCGTGGCCGTCCTGCTGTCGGGCATCACGGTGCGCAGCATGCTGAAAAACAACGAATGATATGAAAAAGTTTTTTCAAATAGGGGCCTTCGCCCTTCTGGCGCTCCTCTTCGCCGCCTGCGCCCGCCACAAGATCATCCCCGATGACAAGCTGGCCCAGATTTTCCACGATGCGTTCCTCACCAACGCCTATATCGGTAACGGGAATGTCAAGACCGACTCGCTGCGCATTTACGAGCCTATTTTTGCCAGCTACGGCTATACGACCGACGACGTGCACTACACCATCGGCAACTTTTCGAAGCGCAAGAGCGCCCGCCTGGGCGACGTGGTCGAACGCGCCATCGAGATGCTCGAAAAGGAGGGAAAATTCTACAACCGCGAGGTCGCCGTGCTCGACACCATCGACAACGTGGCCCGCCGGACCTTTACGCGGGCCGTGCTCGCCGACTCGCTGATCCGCGTGCGGTCGTTGGCCGACACGGCCCGGCTGAGCTTCTCGGTCGACATCGAGCCGGGCGACTACCTCGTCACGCTCAAATACCTCGTCGATTCGCTCGACCGCAACGACCGGGGGCTCAAGGGTTCCGTCTGGCTCGAACGCCGGGACAGCACCCGCACGGGGGTCTATACCACGACCCTGCGGCGCAACCGCGAGGAGACTTTCTCGCGCCGTTTCACCGCCGATTCGTCGCACCGCCGCCTGCGCATCGACTTTCTTGATTTCACCGGCAAACCCCAGCGGCCTTCGGTCACGGTCACTGACCTGAAGGTCGAATATACGCCTCCGACGCGCACGGCGGTCGAAAAACTCTACGAACAGCAGCTCGATATTCGTATTTTCGCCGATGAATTTTTCCGCACAGCCAATCCGGCGGATAGCCTCTAACCTCCTCTGGACCTCCGGGGGCATCGTCCGCAATCCGCTGCTGACGCTGGGGCCGGACGGGTGTGTGCTCGCGGTTGAAAGCTGCCCCGAACCCGACGGCCTTGCCGCCACGGAGTTTTATTCGGGGCTGTTGGTCCCCGGTTTTCCGGCCGATTACCGCACGGCTTTCGAACGCCTGTGCGGGGACTCCGCGACGCCGCTGCCCGAGCTGCTCGCACAGACCGTGACGCCCGGCGGCGTGCTGGTCGTGATCTCGGGCCTCGATTACGATTCGCTGCGACTGACGCCTGAATCGTTAATACGTAAATTGTAATATAAGGAATCTCCTCCTGTCAGATCGGCAAATGCTCTTCGACCGTGCGCCGCAGGTGCTCGCTGTCGAGATGGGTGTATATCTCGGTTGTCAGGATGCTTTCGTGTCCCAGCATCTCCTGCACCTGGCGGATCGAGGCGCCGCCTTCGAGCAGGTGCGTGGCGAACGAGTGGCGGAAGGTGTGGGGGCTGATGCGCTTGGTGATTCCGGCCCGGTGTGCGGCCTCTTTGAGGATGGTGAAGATCATGACCCGGGTGAGCTGCCCGCCGCGGTTGTTCAGGAATACGATCTCCTCGCTGGCCCGGGCGCTCCTCCGCTTTTCGAGGTAGCGCTGAATGCGGTCGCGGGCCGTCGCGCTGACGGGCACCAGCCGCTGTTTGTCGCCTTTGCCGATGACGCGGATATACCCCTCGCCGAAAAAGAGGTCCTGCATCCTCAGCGACGTGAGCTCCGAAACGCGCAGTCCGCACGAGTAGAGCACCTCGAGCATGGCGCAGTCGCGCAGCCCCTTGGGCGTCGAGGTGTCCACGGCGGCGATGATGCGGTCTATCTCCGGGGTCGTCAGCACGTCGGGCAGCTGGCGACCGAACTTGGGCGTCAGGACGAACTCCGCCGGCGACGATTCGATTTTGTCGCTAATCATCAGGAAATTGAAAAAGCTCTTTACGCCGCTCAGGGCCCTTGCCTGCGATGTTTTTTCGCGGCCCTTGTCGTAGAGCCACGCCATGTAACGTTCGACCATCGCCTCCTCGACCTTGTGGGGCGCTACGTCCCACTGTCGCAGGATGAAATGGGCGAACTGCCTCAGGTCGCGCATATACGACTCGACTGTGTTTTTCGAGAGCCGTTTTTCCAGTTTGATGTACGTGCGGTAGCGGCGTCCGACCTCCTCCCACTTTTTCGTATTTTCTGCCATCTCCGATCCGCTGAATGTCGATAATTATCGTAACTTTGTCTTTGCGAAGATACGAAAATTTTACATAATATGGATTACATCGCGCTCAATGTCCTGTGTGCTGACGAAGAACAGGCCGGGATTCTGACCGCCGAACTGGCCGACTATCCGTTCGAGAGTTTCGAGACCGTCGACGGCGTGCTGAAGGCCTATATCCCGCAGGAGCGGCTGACCGACTGCCGGGAGCAGGTCGACGGCCTGCTGGCACGCTATGGTGTTGTCGGAAGCTACGTTTTCATCGAGGCGCAGAACTGGAATGCCCCGTGGGAGCGTGATTTCCCGGCCGTCGGCGTCGAGGGCCGCCTGCTTATCCGCGCTCCGTTTCACGAAGCGGCTTCCGCAGGCGGGATGGAGGTGGTCGTGATGCCCCGGATGTCGTTCGGCACGGGACACCACGCCACGACGTGGCTGATGGCGCGTGCGGTGCTCGACCTCGGGGTTGCCGGACGCCGGGGCCTCGACATGGGCAGCGGCACGGGGGTGCTGGCGATTGTGGCCGCGAAATGCGGCGCGGCGCATGTCGACGCCGTGGACATCGACGACTGGGCCGATGGCAGCTGCCGCGAGAACATCGCGGCCAACGGCGTTGCGGAACAGATCACCCCGCTGCTGGGCGACGTTCGGTGCATCGCGGGCCGGAGCTACGATTTCATCCTGGCGAACATCAACCGCAACATCCTGCTGGCCGACATGCCGGCCTATGCCGCGGCATTGACGCCCGGCGGCGACCTGTTGATGAGCGGATTTCTGGAACAGGACGTTCCGGCCATCACCGGGGCCGCCGCAAAGCTGGGGCTGACGCCTGTCGCTGTCGAAACCCGCGACGGCTGGATGCTGGTACATGTGAAGAAGGTATCGTGAAAACTTACAAAGGGCGCGGCATCGTGCTGCATACGCTCAAATACGGCGATTCGTCGATGGTCGCCTACCTGCTGACCGACGTCGGGGGCCGCCGCAGCTATATGGTGCAGGGGGTCCGCAGCCGCAGCGGCCGGGGTTCGAAGCTGGCGTTGTTCCAGCCGATGTTCCCGGTCGAGTTCGAGGGACTGGAGTCTCCGCGTCAGCAGATGGACCGCTTCAAGGAGGTGCGTGCGGGATTTGCGCTGCAAAGCCTGCCGTTCGATGTCCGCAAATCGACCATGGCGCTCTTTATGGCCGAAGTTTTGTACCGTCTGGTTCGTGAGAGCGAGGCTAACGAGCCGCTTTTCGATTTCGTGTGGAGCTCGGCCGAGGCGCTGGATGCGATGGACGACGGGGTTTCGAATTTCCACCTCTGGTTCCTTGCCAACCTGAGCCGCCTGCTGGGCTACCGCCCGGGCAACGATTATACGCCGGGGGCGTGGTTCGACATCCGCGAGGGATTGTACACCCCCGTGCGGCCCGCCCACCCGGGTGTGATGACGCAGGAGTGCGCCGCGCTGCTCGACACGATGCTTCACTGCGACGTGCGGCGGCTGGGCGAAGTGGGGCTGAACCGCGAGCGGCGGTCGGACTTTTTGAGTGCTATGTTGTCCTATTTCGGCTATCATCTCGATGCTATCAGCGCCGTGCAGTCGGTGCGCATACTACGGGAGGTGTTTTAACGTTACTGATAATGAAAGATAAAAGGGGAAAACTATGAGAAAGATGTTGCTTGCGGCCGTTGCGCTCGTCGTTGCGCTCGCCGCCTCGGCTCAGGAGCCGAAATTCGATTTCAAACGCGATACGACCCGGCTGCCGGGGTTTACGCTTCCCGATTCGGTAGCGCATCTGTCGCCGTGGAAGCCCGATTACAGGACGATGGCGCCGATCCGGACCAAACCCACGGTGTCGATGACCTCGGTGGTGGTGATCCAGCGGGAGAACTTGCCTTCGCGCGTCACGGTGATCGACAACAACACGCTGCGCCTGGGCGGGCATTTCACCCTTTCGAACGGACAGGCGTGGAACTGGAGTCCCTTCCCCGACGCCTACCTCGACGCACGTACGCTTTCGTTCCCGATGCCGCGGTAATGCGCCCCGGGGACATTTCGACTGAAGGGCCGGCTTTGTCCGGCCCTTTTTAGGTATTTTCGCGTATTGACCCGCAGCGAAGAATTTGCGACTTTTGTACCGAATTCAAAATAGCTGCCTATGAAACCGACCGTTACGCTGCTCTTTTTGCTGCTTTGCCTCGGGGTACGCGCCCAGGAACCCGCCGCCGAACCCTCCGTTGCGGAGCTTTCGGCCGAAGTCGAAGCCCTGAAAGCCAAAACCTCGACGTGGGACAAAATCCTCTCCCGCCTGCCCGAAATCTCGGGTTATGTGCAGGCGGGCTACGAGTGGTCGGACAATTCTTCGTCCTTTTTCATCAAACGTGTCCGCCTGAACCTGGCGGGTGCCATTGTCCCGAAACTCGACTACCGGGTGCAGGTCGAGTTCGTTTCGCCGAAGATCGTCGACGCCTACCTCCGCTACCGGCCTTTCGACCAGCTGAATTTCCAGCTCGGAGAGTTCAAACTCCCCTTCTCGATCGAGAACACCGAATATGTCCCCCTCAAATACGAGTTCATCGAATATCCGCTTCCCCTGCGCCGGCTGATGGGCTTCAATGACATCTGCGGGCTTTCGGCCACGGGCCGTGACATGGGCGCGATGCTCTACGGCAGCTTCTTCAAACGCGGTGATTTCAGCATCCTGAGCTATAATTTCGGGGTCTTCAACGGCGAAGGGCTCAACGTCAAGGACAAGAACAAATCGAAGGACATCGTGGCCCGTCTGACGCTGCGCCCCGCCGCCGGACTGCAAATCGCCGGCTCTTACTACTGGGGCGAATACGGCGCTGACTACCTCAAGCGTGTCCGTTACGGTGCGGGGGCCTGCTACGACCGCGGTCCCGCGGTGGTCCGCGCGGAGTATATCTGCGGCACGACGGGGCTTCCCGAAGCTGCGGGCGAACTGGACAGCGACGGCTGGTATGCCGTGGGCGGCTGGCGTGTGACGCGGACGCTGATGCCCGTGGTTCGCTACGACACCTTCCGCGAGGACACCTCCCTGAGCGCCTCCCGCCAGAGCAACTATACGGCGGGTCTCCTGTGGCATCCGGTGAAATACCTCCGCTGCCAGCTCAACTATACATATGAGGACTATGCGTCGCCCGCCGTTTCGAACCGCAACGTCGTGTCGCTGATGTTTTCCGGGATATTTTAATTGAAACTGCTATGAAAAAACTTATCGAACAACTCCGCGTCGAGGACTGGGTGGTGGTCTGGGTCTCGATTCCGCTGCTGCTGCTTGCGGCGCTCATCCCCGCCGACCTGCCGAGTGTTCCCTCGACCCTCGTGGGCGAGGTGGCATGGTACAATATCGCCTTCCTGTTCGCCATCGTGCTGGTGGTGCTCTACGTCGGCTGCCTGCTGCTGCGGCGTCCCCTCAAAGGACTGCTGCCGTCGCTGGTCGTCGTTTTCGCCGTTTCGCTGCTGGCGCAGGTTGTGGCCAAGATTCCGGCCGTGTCGTACTACGGCTTCGAATCGGTCTTCTTCTCGGTGCTGTTCGGCCTCCTGATCCGCAACGTGTGGCGCGTTCCGGCATGGATGAAACCCGCCATCCAGGGCGAGTTCTTCATCAAGATCGGCGTGGTGTGCCTCGGCGCCACCATCCTGTTCAGCGATGTGATGAAATCGGGTGTCTTCGGCCTTGTGCAGGCCTGCCTCGTGGTCGCCGTCGTGTGGTTCTTCGCCTTCTGGCTCTCGCGCCGCATGAAGGTCGACGAACGTTCGGCGATGATTCTTTCGAGCGGAGTCTCTATCTGCGGCGTTTCGGCCTGCATCACGGCATCGCGTGTGGCGGGCGGCGACGACAAGAAACTCTCCTATATCGTCTCGCTGGTGCTGATCGTCGTCGTTCCGATGATCTACCTCATGCCGTGGCTGGCGAACCTGATCCTGCCGCATCTGTTCGCCCCCGAGGTGGCCGAGGAGGTCGCCGGGGCGTGGATCGGCGGTACGATCGACACCACGTCGGGCGTCGCCGCGTCGAGCATGATCGTCGGCGAGGTCGCCAACCAGCATGCCGTGATCATCAAGGCGGCGCAGAACGTGCTGATCGGCGTCGTGGCGTTCTTTATCGCACTCTACCTTTCGACCCGCGGCGAGAAGGGCAGCCAGGCTCCCTCGCTGGGCATCGTCTGGGAGAAGTTCCCCAAGTTCATCATCGGGTTCGTCGCCGCGTCGCTTGTTTTCAGCCTCTGCCAGTCGAACGGCCTCTTTACGCTCAGTGCCAAAGGCAAACTCCTCGAACCGGGTGTGGCGAAGATGTTCTCGACGGTCTTCTTTTCGCTGGCGTTCGTCTGCATCGGCCTCGACACGCGCCTCAAGGACATCATTTCGAAGGAGAACCGCAATGTCCTCTGGTCGTTCCTCGCGGCGCAGACCTTCAATATCGTCGTGACGTTCGTGATTGCCTGTCTGCTCTTCGGCCTGCTCAAACCCATGCTCGGCTGACCGGTTTCACATTTGCAAAATGAAAGGCTGACGTTTTCGTCAGCCTTTTTTCGTGAATTTCCGTTCCGCGCGAAACCCCGGACCGCTCTTCCGGACTGTCCGCTGTCCCGGGCGTGCTTTCCCGCCGAAGAAATACGATTTCTGCCGCCGCTTTTCGTCCTGCGAACGGGCGACATAGACCTTTTCGTGGGTGTAGGGATTCTCCCCGGTGTAGAACATCACCGACGAGAGGGTCATGGGCGTGGGCGTGAGGTCCTGCACCTGCTCGAGGTTGAAATGCAGTTTTCCCAACACCTTGCCGGCCAGCGATTTCATGTCCTGCTCGGTGCATCCCGGATGCGACGAGATGAAGTAAGGGATCAACTGAAAGGGCAGCTGTTCCTGACTGCAAATGCGATGGAAATCGTCGGTCAGCCGCTCGAACAGCGCGAACGGCGGTTTGCGCATCAGTTTCAGTACGTTATCCTCCGTGTGCTCAGGCGCCACTTTAAGTCGTCCCGAGGTATGGTGTTTCAGCACTGTCTCCAGATAGGGCGACCGGTCGAACAGGTCGTAACGGATGCCGCTGCCGATAAAGGCCTTCTTGATACCTTTGACGGCCCGTATTTTCCCGTATAGGGCCAGCAGCGGCCGGTGATCGTTGTCCAAATTGGGGCATAGCGTCGGGTGGAGGCACGACGCACGGCGGCACTTGCGGCACAACGCGCGGTCGCGGCCGCCCATGCGGTACATATTCGCCGACGGGGCTCCGACATCCGACAAATAGCCCTTGAATCCCGGCATTTTCGTGATTCGCTCCACCTCGGCGAGGATCGAACGCTCGCTGCGCGAATGGATGAATTTGCCCTGATGGGCCGAGATGGTGCAGAACGAACAGCCTCCGAAGCAGCCGCGGTGGATGTTCACCGAGTGTTTGATCATCTCCCACGCCGGAATGTCCCCCTTGCCCGCGTAACGCGGATGCGGAGCGCGTTCATAGGGGAGGTCGAACGAGTGGTCCAGTTCGTCGGTCGTGAGCGTCGTGTTGGCGGGCGTGACGACCGCGTAACGGTCGCCGACGGCCTCCACGAGCGTTGCCGTGGGTTCCATCAGGTTGCTCTGGGTCTCGATGACCGTGAAATTCTCGCCGAAGGCGGCCTTGCTGCGCAGACACTCTTCGTACCCGTTGAGGCGGATCGTCGTTGCGGGATCGAGCCGCGCGACGTAGTTTTCGTCGGCGAGGAACGCCACCTGCCGGATTTTGCGCAGCAGTTTGGCGTTGTACCCGTTGCGCATCGCCCGGGCGACCTCCTGCACGACCCGTTCGCCCATGCCGTAGATCAGCAGGTCGGCGCCCGAATCGGCCAGTATGGAGGGCTTCAGCGAGTCGCTCCAGTAGTCGTAGTGGGTCAGGCGGCGCAGCGAAGCTTCGATGCCTCCGACGACCACCGGAACGTGCGGATAGAGGCGTTTGAGGATTTGCGAATAGACCGTCACGGCGTGGTCGGGGCGGAATCCCGCCTTGCCGCCGGGGGTGTAGGCGTCGTCGCTTCGCAGGCGGATATTGGCCGTGTAGTGGTTGACCATCGAGTCCATCGCCCCGCCCGAGACCCCGAAGAAGAGCCGCGGGGCGCCCAGCTTGGTGAAATCGCGCAGGTCGTCGCGCCAGTTGGGCTGGGGAACGACCGCCACGCGGTAGCCTTCGGCTTCGAGCAGACGCCCCACGACGGCCGCCCCGAATGCCGGGTGGTCGATGTAGGCGTCGCCCGAGAAAAGGATCACGTCGAGCTGGTCCCATCCGCGTGCGCGGACCTCCTTGATAGTGGTCGGTAAAAACATAGGCTACTCCTCCCCTTCGGCGGTTTTGGCCGTCGAAACATAGGTGTCCCATTTGGCCAGCAGGGACTGGAAATCGGGCGGAAGCGGGCTTTCGAACAGCACCTCTTCGTGCGTCGCGGGGTGTTCGAATCCCAGCAGGCGGGCGTGCAGGGCATGGCGCGGCATCACGGCGAAGCAGTTGTCGATGAACTGGCGGTATTTGGCGAAGGTCGTGCCCTTGAGGATGCGGTCGCCGCCGTAGCGTTCGTCGTTGAACAGCGGGTGGCCGATCCACGCCATGTGGACCCGTATCTGGTGCGTGCGTCCCGTTTCCAGACGGCACTCCACGAGGGTCACGTATCCGTAGCGTTTCAGGACCTTCCAATGCGTCACGGCGTGCTTGCCGTCCGAACCGTCGGCGAAGACGTACATCTTCTGCCGGTCCTTGGGACTGCGGCCGATATTACCCGTGATGGTCCCTTCGTCCTCTTCGAAATTGCCCCACACGAGGGCCACGTAGCGGCGCTGGATCGTGTGGTCGAAGAACTGTTTGGCCAGCCGCGCGTGGGTCTGCTCGTCCTTGGCGATCACCAGCAGTCCCGACGTGTTCTTGTCGATGCGGTGCACCAGCCCCGCGCGGTTCTGCTCCTCGGCCGGGATTCCCTGCGCGTTGAGGTGGTACATCAGTGCGTTGACCAGCGTGCCGTCGTAGTTGCCCACGCCCGGATGGACGACCATCCCGGCGGGTTTGTCCACGAGCAGCAGCCATTGGTCCTCATAGGGAATGTCCAGGGGAATGTTCTCGGCCTTGAGCTCCACCTCGCGCCGCGGATAGGGCATCACGATCTGGATGCGGTCCAGCGGTTTGACCTTGTAGCTCGACTTGGCCGCCTTGCCGTTGACCAGGATGCTGCCGCAGTCGGCTGCCGCCTGAATGCGGTTGCGCGAGCAGTGCTCCATCCTCACAGTCAGGAACTTGTCCAGCCGCATGGGCGTCTGCCCCTTGTCGGCCGTCACCGCAAAGTGTTCGTAGAGGCCCGCTTCTTCCTCGTCCTCCCCGTCCGCCGGAATCACCTCGGGGTCCAGCTCCTCGATCGGTCGTTCGTCGGTCATCAGTCGAAAAATCCTTCGTTGCCGTTGTCTGCGGGACGCTCTTCGGCGGGTGCCGCCGAAGCCTCCTCCAGCGCCGCCTGCGCGAGCGAGTCGGCACGCTGCTGTTCGGCCAGCCGGCGCTCCTCGGCGGCGGCCTGTGCCTGCTTCTCGGCCTCGGCCCGGAGTTTGTCCACCTTCTGTCCGTCGAGCGTCAGCCGCAGGCTGACCTTCGAACCCAGTGCGGCGCTGTGCTCCGCGCCCGGAATCTGGACGTAAACCCGCGCCTCTTTCTGGTTGAGGAGATTGACTCCCTCGTCGAAATCGACGTTCCCGACGTTGAGCCCCAGTTCCCAGAGGCGGCCTTTGGCCTGCATCAGGGGCAGTCCCACCAGCCGCGGCACCACGGTCGTTCCATGGCCCTCCTCGACGCCCACGTAAAGCGTCACGCCGGAACCCATCTCGGCCTCCATGCGGGTCGCCGGGGTGACGGGTTTCCCTTCGCAGTACTCCTCCAGCACGTAGTTGGTGGCCATGTCGGGGCGGTAGACCAGCTCGGCGATCTCCAGTCCGGCGATCTCCAGCATGTTCTTGGCCTGCCGCAGCGAACGTCCGGCCACGTAGGGCACGGGAACCATCTTCTGGCGGAAGGAGTTGATCGTGATGTAGACCGTGCGGCCGGGTTTCACCTCCACGCCCCCTTCGGGCAGCTGGTCGAGGACGATGCCGCCCTCGTAGGCGGGCACGAACAGCGAGTCGTTGATATGTAGCCGCAGGTCGTGCTTGCGGGCGATGCGCTGGGCGTCGTGCAGCGCCACGCCCGAGAAATCGGGCACGGTGCGCCTGGCTCCGTGGCGGGTGCCGACCTTCATCAGGATGTGGGCGGCGACGGCCATCGCGAGGATCAGGGCGGCGATCAGCAGGAGGTTCCAGAGCAGCGGCTGCTGCCGGAGCCGGGAGAGGTAGTTATCGGGACGTTTCTCCATAAGTACGGGTTATTTCGGCGCCTTCCGGTAGAGGTAGACGGCAATGACGAGGTAGATGATGTTGGGCAGCCAGACGGCCAGTCCGGGCGGCAGGGTCCCGCTCTTGGCGAACTCCTCGAAGAAGCGGTTGAAGAGGATGTACGAGAAGCACAGTCCCGTGCCGATGCCGATGTGGAGTCCCGTTCCGCCGCGCACCTTGCGCGAGGACAGCGACACGCCGATCAGCGTCAGGATGAAGGTCGAGAGCGGATAGGCATAGCGGGCGTGTTTCTCGACCTCGATGATGTTGATCGAGTCGGAGCCTTTGGCCCGCTGCTGGCCGAGGAAGTCGTTGAGCTCCGAGATGTTCATGGTCTGGATCAGGTCGTTGATCTCGCCCAGTTCTGTGACGTCGAGGTTGATCAGCGTGTCGAGGTTGCGGAACTGCTCGAAGGTCTCCATGCCCAGCGAGTCGAATTCGCGTTTGGTGTACCGCGGAGCGGTCCACCGTCTGGTCTCGGGGTTGAATTTCACGTCGGAAGCCTCGAGCGAATGGGTCATCGTGCCGCTGTAATAGCGTTCCAGGGCGAAGAACGACGCCTGGCGGGCTCCGTCGTTGTAGCCGCGGATGTAGGCGAAGATGCCGGGTTCGATCTGGCGGTAGATGTGGCGGTTGAACTTGGTGTTCTGCTTGCGCTTGATGTACTGCTGTTCGAAATTGACGATGTGCCGCTGCGAAATGGGGATCAGCCAGAGGTTGAGCGTCAGCGACAGCGAGGCGATGATCAGCGCACCGAGGAAATAGGGCCACATCAGCCGCTGGAACGACATCCCGCCCGAGAGCATGGCCACGATTTCGGTCTGGTAGGCCATCTTCGAGGTGAAGAAGATGCAGGCGATGAACGTGAACAGGCCGCTGAACTGGTTGATGAAATAGGGGATGAAATTGAGGTAATAGTCCAGGATGACCGATTTCAGGGGGGCGTGCAGCTCCGTGAAGTCGTCGATTTTCTCCACATAGTCGAAGACCACCACGATGATGATGATCATGGCGATGGCGAAGAAGTAGGTCGTCAGGAATTTCCCCAGTATGTAACGGTCCAGAATCTTGAACCCCGGAAAGCGCATTTTCATCGTTTAGAGCCTTTTTTGCAGTTTGGCGACCATCTCCTCTTTCCACGCCGAGAAATCCCCGGCGAGGATATGTTCGCGGGCCGCCCCCACCAGCCGCAGGTAGAAGGCGATGTTGTGCAGCGAGGCGATCTGCGCCGCGAGCATCTCGCCGCAGACCGTCAGGTGGTGGAGGTAGGCCTTCGAATAGAGCGTGTCGACGAAGGCCGTTCCTTCTGGGTCGATCGGCGAAAAGTCGTCCTCCCACTTCTTGTTGCGGATGTTGATGACTCCCTCGGCCGTGAACAGCTGTCCGTTGCGGCCGTTGCGCGTCGGCATCACGCAGTCGAACATATCGACGCCCCGCGCGATGCCTTCGAGGATGTTCACCGGCGTGCCGACTCCCATCAGATAACGCGGACGGTCCTCCGGCAGGATGGCGTTGACCACGTCGATCATTTCGTACATCACCTCGGTCGGTTCGCCGACGGCCAGTCCGCCGATGGCGTAACCGTCTGCGTCGTATTGTTTTACGTTCTCGGCGGCCCGGGCGCGGAGGTCCGGGTAGGTGCATCCCTGCACGATGGGGAACAGGGCCTGGTAATGGCCGTATTTCGGCGAGGTCCGGTGATATTGGTTGAAACAGCGGTCGAGCCACCGTTCCGTGAGGTCCAGCGACTTGGCGGCGTATTCGCGCGGGGCGTCGCCCGGGGGACATTCGTCGAAGGCCATCATGATGTCGGCGCCGATCGTCCGCTCGGTGTCGATCACGCTTTCGGGCGTGAAGAGGTGCTTCGAGCCGTCGATGTGCGACCGGAAATGGCATCCCTCCTCCTTGAGCTTGCGGCACGCCGCGAGCGAGAAGACCTGAAATCCGCCGCTGTCGGTGAGCATCGGCCCCTCCCAGGTCGAGAAGCGGTGCACGCCGCCGGCCCGTTCGAGAATCTCCATGCCGGGACGCAGGTAGAGGTGGTAGGTGTTGGCCAGGATGATCTGTGCCCGCGCCTCGTCGCGCACGTCGCGGTGGAAGATGCCTTTGACGGTGGCCGCCGTGCCCACGGGCATGAAGATCGGCGTGCGGATCGTGCCGTGGTCGGTCTTGAGTTCGCCCGCGCGGGCGCGGGACGACGGGTCTTTATGTTGCAGGGTAAATTTCATACTCAACTATTCGGCAAAAATACACAAAATATTTCTATCTTTGCGCATATTTCGCCAATATGCAATTCATCGATAAATTTCTGGCATGCTACGGCTGGGAAGGGGCGGCCCTCGCGGGGGCGATGCTCCTCCTTTTGGGTGTGCAGTTCTATTACTATATTTTCGTCTACGGCCGCATCCCCGGGTACAAGAACAACCGGCGTGCGGCGGAGATGGACGCCGAGCCGCCCGTGTCGGTGGTCGTGCCGCTCTTTTCCGAGGATTATTCGTTCGTCGAGGAGCGCCTGCCGCTGATCCTGGCCCAGAACTACCCTGATTTCGAGGTGGTGATCGTCTACGTGGGCCACGATGCGGATTTTTACGAGGACCTCGCGCGGCTCAAGCAGTCGTTTCCGCAGATCACCACGACGAAAATCCAGCTCGACCCGCGTTTCCCGATCTCGCGCAAGATGGCCCTCAATGTGGGCATCAAGTCGGCCCATTACGAGTGCATGGTCTTCACCTCGACCGACGCCGTGCCGCAGACCGACCGCTGGCTGTCGCTGATGGCCAAGGGTTTCATGCGCGGCGAAATCGTCGTGGGGTATTGCGGCGTGGAGCGAAAGAAGGGATTTGCGAATTACATGATGCGCACCGGACGGATGATGCACTCCGCCAACTGGATTGCCCGGGCCGTGCAGCGCCGCGCCTACCGGGGAACGCTCCACAACTACGGCTTCACCAAACGCATCTATTTCGGCGCCAACGGATTCAGCCACCTCAATATGAACATCGGCGAGGACGACCTGTTCATGCAGCGGGTCATGACGCACGACAACGTGAGCGTTATCCTCTCGCCGCGTGCCACGCTGCGCGAAAAGACGTGGGGCGGCATGGGCTGGTGGATGAGCCAGCTGCGCTACTACGGCTCGGCGTTCCGTTTCTATCCGCAGGCCGTGCGCACCTTTGTCCGCTGGGAACTGGGTTCGCGGTCGCTCTTTTTCATTACGGTGATCTGCGCCCTGGCGGTGATGCCCCTCGAGTACAAACTCGCGGCGCTGGCGCTGCTCGTAATCCGTTACGTCGTCGTGGTCCTCGAGGTGCGGCGCGTCGCGCGGCGGCTGGGCGAGAGCGGAATCATGGGCCGCTATTTTATCTACGACCTGCTGAGCCCGCTGTGGGCCGCAGCCGTGGGGGCGATGCTGCTTCGCCGGGACGACCGCGTATGGAGATAGCCGACTATATCGTAGCCGAGGACCGCGAACTGGTCGGCCGGGTGCTCGAGGGGGACAACACCGCCTTCGAATACCTCTTTAACCGCTACCGCGATGCGATTCACCGGCTGTTCGTGCAGCGGTTGGGCGGGGCGAACGATGCCGACGACCTGCTGCAGGAGACATTCATCAAAGTCTATATCAACATCCACCGTTACAGCTCCGACTACACCTTCGGGCAGTGGGTCTACACCATCGCCCGCAACACCTTCATCGATTTCGTGCGGCGCCGTCAGGACGACCTCTCGATCGACGACCGCTTCTTTGCCCCGGCGTCGAGCGCCCCGACCCCCGAGGAGAGCGTCATCAACCTCCAGCAACGGTCGCAGATCGAGCAGTACCTCGACCGGCTGGCTCCCCGCTACCGGCAGCTGATTCTGATGCGTTTTTTCGAAGAGTACTCCTACGAGGAGATCGCCGCGAAGCTCTCCCTGCCACTGGGAACGGTCAAAACCCAGATACACCGCGCCCGGGAGCAGATGTGCAAACTCATCGCCCAGGGGGATGAGCGGTGAGAAATTAAAAATGAGAAATTAAGAATTAAAAATTGGAACTGCTCGACAAATATTTTCCGGATTTGACCGACACGCAGCGCGAACGGTTTGCGGCGCTGTACGGCCTTTACGCCGACTGGAACGCGAAGATCAACGTCGTCTCGCGCAAGGATTTCGACCAGCTTTACCTGCGTCACGTGCTGCACTCGCTGGCCATCGCCAAGGTCTGCACGTTCGGCGACGGTGCGCGTATCCTCGACGTGGGATGCGGTGGCGGATTCCCCTCGGTGCCGCTGGCAATCCTCTTTCCCGGGGCGCATTTCACCGCCGCGGACTCCATCCGCAAGAAGATAACCGTGGTCGAGGGCGTTGCGGCGAGCCTCGGGCTGGAGAACCTCACGCCCCGCTGCGTGCGGGTCGAGACGCTGACGGAGCGTTTCGACTATGTGGTGTCGCGGGCCGTGACGGCCATGCCGGAGTTCGTGAAATGGGTCTGGAACCGGATCGAGCGGGGCGAGAAAGGCTCGCTCCCGAACGGCATCCTCTACCTCAAGGGCGGCGAGCTGGCCGAAGAGCTGGCCCTCACCGGCAAACGGTGGTATATCTACGACATTCCGCGCTTCTTCGAAGAGGATTTCTTCGAGACCAAAAAGGTGGTTTACACGCCCAAAAAATAAATGCTTCCGGGATATGTGTCGCTGCGACGGCAGGCCGTAAGCGACAGCCGCAGCAACGCAGATGAGGTCGGAGTGAGTCTTGGCTCCGCTGTTCTTAAGGCTGCTTTTTAAGCGGCTTCTGCCGGGCGATGATCGTGCGGAGGTTATCCATAAAGGTCTCGGCATCGGCGGCGCCCGTGATACGGCCCAGCAGTTCGCCTTCGGTGTCGAACACGAGGTAGAGCGGAATGGAGCCGCTGCCGTATTTCTTCAGCAGGTCGCGGCCCGTGGACTTGTCGGTGTTGTACTTGGCGGCCACGAAGCGCTGGTCCATGAATTCACCCACGTCCTTGCGCGAGAAAACCTCCCGTTCCATCATCCGGCACGGCGGACACCAGTCGGCGTAGAGGTCGATGAAGACCAGTTTGCCCTGTTTGACGGCCATTTCGCGCACGGCGTCGGTCGATTTGGTCTCGAATTTCACCTGGGCCTGCACGGCACCCGCGCAGAGCGCCAGCGTCAGTATAAAAATCAGCTTTTTCATATATTCTGTTTTTTGGTGTCCGGAGCAAAAACCGCACCGGCCGTTTAAAAAACGGCTTTTAAGGGTGACAGCGCAGAGCCGGCTCGACAGCCGGATAAGGCTTCTCCGCCCTTAGAACCCGGTTTTTAACCGGGCGCCTCTAAAGCCCGCTTCTTAGGCGGGTGCTCAATAACCCGCAGGCGGCCTGGATGTCCTCGCCGCGGGAGGCGCGGATCGTGGTCTGGATGCCGCGGGCCGTCAGCGCATCGCGGAAGCGGACCATCGCCGCGTTGTCGGGCGAAAAATAGGGCGAATCGGGAATCTTGTGAAACCGGATCAGGTTGATGCGGCATTTGATGCCGTTCAGCAGGCGCGTCAGCTCCCGGATATGGCGCGGCGAGTCGTTCAGCCCGCTCATCACGATGTATTCGAACGACACCCGCCGCTGGTGGGTGAAATCGTATTCGCGCAGGATAGCGGCGACCTCGGCGATCGGCCACGCCCGTTCGACGGGCATGATTTCGGCCCGCTCCTCCGAAACGGGGTTGTGAAGGCTCACCGCGAGGTGGACTTTCGTGGCGTCGAGCAGCCGCCGCAGTTCGGGCACGACGCCCGCCGTGGAGAGGGTGATGCGCGTCGGCGACCAGCCGAAGCCCCATTCGGCGGTAAGGATTTCGAGCGCACGCAACACCTCGTCCGTGTTGTCGAGCGGTTCGCCCATGCCCATGAACACTACGTTGGTGAGCCGGTCGCGTTCGGGCAGCGAGACGATCTGGTTGAGGATTTCGGCCGCCGTGAGCGACCGCTGGAGCCCCTGCCTTCCCGTGGCGCAGAATTTACACCCCATGCGGCATCCGGCCTGCGACGAGACGCAGAGCGTGGCCCGCTCGCCGTCGGGGATGTAGGCCGATTCGATGAAATGCCCTCCGGCGATGCGGAACAGGTATTTTTTCGTCCCGTCGGCCGACTCCGTGACCCGCTCGGGGGCGCTGAACGCCGGGGCGAACCGTTCGGCGAGCCGCTGGCGGTGCGCGGCGGCGATGTCGGTCATCAGCAGCGGGTCCTCGGTATGGCGGACGTAGAGCCAGCGGGCGATCTGCCGCGCGGCGAAACGCGGCATGCCCAGCCCGCCGCACAGGGCGGCGAGTTCCTCCGGAGTTTTACCGTATAATGTTTCGCGGTCAGCCATTTTTGTCGATTCTGAAGCTCTTTTACCCGACAAAAGTAGGCAAAAAACGAAGATTTTTGCACCCGGCTGTGCATTTTTGAATTTTTATCCATATATTTGTGGTGCATAGCGTGTCCATACGCGCTTATACCCGAACAATTAAAAAATTTTATAATAGATGGAAATCAAGAAATCACCCAAAGCGGACCTTCAGAACAAGCGGGGTCTTCTGCTCGAAATCGGTCTTGTCGTTGCGCTGTTCTGCGTGATCGCAGCTTTTGCGTACACTCCGAAGGAGCGCAAAATTGAAAAACTCGATTTGCAGGTAGCTATTGTCGAAGAGGAGATCACCGAGATCACCCGTCAGGACCAGAAGCCGCCCGAGGCTCCCCGAAAGGTGGAGCTGAAGGTCATCACCGACCTGCTGCAGGTCGTGACCAACGACACGAAGATCACCACTGAGGTCGATTTCGCCGAGTTCGACGAGAATACCGAGGTGATTCAGCAGGTCGAGGTGGCCGAGGAGACCATCGAGGACGACCAGCCGTTCCTGATTGCCGAGACCATGCCTTCGTTCCAGGGCGGAGACCTCAATACCTTCCGCAACTGGGTGCAGCAGAACGTGAAATTCCCGCAGATCGCCCTTGAGAACGGTATCCAGGGCCGCGTGGTTCTCTCGTTCGTGATCGAGAAGGACGGCCGTCTGACCAACATCCAGGTGCTGCAGACTCCCGACCGCTCGCTCTCCGAGGAGGCCATCCGCGTGCTGAGCAAGTCGCCGAAATGGAGCCCGGGCAAGCAGCGTAACCAGGTGGTGCGTGTCAAGTACACCCTCCCGGTAGATTTCCGCGTACAGAACTAATCCCGTCGGGAGATTGGAAATTCCGCCCGGCAGCCGGGTGGAATTTCGTTTTAAATACGGCTGCCTCGATTCGCGTACCAACCCTTAAATCTGATTGATATGGAGACAAAAAAATCATTCAAAGCGGACCTTGGGAATAAGCGCGGCCTCCTGTTGGAGATCGGTTTGGTGGTGACTCTGGTTCTGGTTGTTGCCGCATTCGCTTATACGCCGAAAGAGTACCGGATCGAACAGCCCGACCTGACCTATGCGCCGGTCGAGGTGGAGATGACTGAAATCACCCGCGAGAAACCCCGCGAGACGGCCCGTAAGGTCGAGATCAAGCCCATTGCGGATGTGATCCAGATTGTCCGGAACGACCGGAAAATTCAGACGGATATCCCGTTTAATGAATTTGACGAGATGACGCCGATTGAGTTGGTTCCGGTGGAACCCGAACCGGTCGTTGACGACGAGGTTTTCCTGGTGGCCGAGACGATGCCGTCGTTTATGGACGGAACCATCGAGACCTTCCGGGCCTGGGTGATGCAGAACGTGAAATTCCCGCAAATCGCCCTCGAGAACAATATCCACGGTCGCGTGGTTCTCTCGTTCGTGATCGACAAGGACGGCCGTCTGACCAATGTCGAGGTGTTGCAGGCCCCCGACCGTTCGCTGGCCGAAGAGGCAGTCCGCGTGCTGAACAAATCGCCGAAATGGAGCCCCGGGAAGCAGCGCAATCAGACGGTGCGTGTGAAATTCACCCTGCCGGTCGATTTTCGTGTGCAGAATTGAGGCGTATGGCTCAACTTTTTGAGGGTATCCTGCTTTCGGGCGGATACCCTTATTTGTAGCATCGTGTTTGCAACATACAGAGAAGTTCCGGGCGACCGGAATAAACGGATTTAAATGGTAAAGACAATTTTGGAAGAGAGCAAAAATAATCCCGCGGCCGATGCTGCGGCATCGACCGATAACCGCGAACGCGCCGTGCTGGTCTCCGTCATCCGCGACAATCAGGACCCGCGGCAGGCCGAGGAGTTCCTCGAAGAGCTGGAGTTTCTGGCCGAGACGGCCGACATCCGCTCGGTGAAACGCTTCACCCAGCGCCTGCCACAGCCGTCGTCGCGTATCTACGTGGGGCCGGGCAAGCTGGAGGAGATTGCCGGGTATTGCAAGGAGAACGAGATCGACGTGGTGATCTTCGACGACGAGCTGACCCCTTCGCAGACGCGCAATATCGAGAAGGAGATGCCCTGCCGCCTGCTGGACCGCACGCGCCTGATTCTGGACATCTTCATGTCCCGGGCCCAGACGGCCTATGCCAAGACGCAGGTGCAGCTGGCCAATTACGAATACATGCTGCCCCGGCTGTCGGGTATGTGGACCCACCTTGAACGCCAGCGGGGCGGCACGGGGACCCGCGGCGGCGCCGGAGAGCGCGAGATCGAGACCGACCGCCGTATCATCCGCAACCGCATCGCCAAACTGAAGGAGGACCTGAAGAAAATCGACCGTCAGATGGCCGTGCAGCGTTCGAACCGCGGCGCAATGGTCCGCGTGGCGCTGGTGGGCTATACCAACGTGGGGAAATCGACGCTGATGAACCTCATCTCCAAGAGCGAGGTTTTCGCCGAGAACAAACTCTTCGCCACGCTGGACACCACGGTCCGCAAGGTGGTGTTCGACAATCTGCCTTTCCTGCTCTCTGATACCGTAGGGTTTATTAGAAAACTCCCCACGGAGTTGATCGAGTCGTTCAAATCGACGCTGGACGAGGTGCGCGAAGCCGACCTGCTGGTGCATGTGGTGGACATTTCGCACCCGCAGTTCGAGGAGCAGATCGACGTGGTGAAACAGACCCTGCAGGAGATCGGCGCGGGCGACAAGCCCGTCTACCTGGTCTTCAACAAGGTCGACGCCTACACCTATGTCGAGAAGGACGAAGACGACCTGACGCCCCCGACGCGCGAGAACCGTTCGCTGGACGAGCTGAAGCAGAGCTGGATCGCACGGGCCAACACGCCGTGTATCTTCCTCTCGGCGCGGACGAAGGCCAACCTCGAAAAATTCCGTTCGGATTTGTACGGCATGGTGCGTGAAATCCACGCCGGACGCTATCCGTTCAACAATTTCCTCTATTGACAACCAAACCTTCACCCGATTTATGACGTTGCATATCCTCTCCGAGCAGAACACGGTTCTCAACAAATTCATCGCCCAGATCCGTGACAAACAGATTCAGAAGGACTCGATGCGCTTCCGCCGCAACATGGAGCGTATCGGCGAGATCACGGCCTACGAGATTTCGAAGGCGCTCAACTACAAGCCGTGCGTGGTCGAGACGCCGCTGGGCGAAGCCACCGTCGAGATGATCGACGACCAGCTCGTCGTGGCGACGATCCTTCGTGCGGGGCTTCCCTACCACCAGGGATTTCTAAATTACTTTGACGACGCCCAGAATGCCTTTGTGTCGGCCTACCGCAAGAGCACCAAGGACGGCAAGTTCACCGTGAAGGTCGAGTACATTTCGTGCGGCAGTCTGGAGGGCAAGACGCTGCTGCTGGTCGATCCGATGCTGGCCACGGGGTCGTCGCTCGTGCTGACCTACAATGCCTTGTGCGAGAAGGGTGGTACGCCGGCCTATACCCACGTCGCGGCGGTCGTCGCCAGCGAGCAGGGGCTCGACTATGCGATGAAGAACATGCCGCGCAAGACCACGACCATCTGGACGGCGGTCGTCGACGAGGAGCTGACCTCGCGGGCCTACATCGTCCCCGGCATCGGTGACGCCGGGGACCTGGCCTACGGCGAGAAAATATAGTTTTTCGGTTTTATGCGGCTATTTTCGCACATCCCTTGCGCGTGACGAATGGGCCGTACCGAAAGTACTGCCCATCCGTCCCGTGCTGCGCGATGCCCGAAACTATCTCGCCTAAAATCAAAAAAGTGTAAACGAACCGATGCGCAGAAAACTCGCTTTTCCGATTGCCGTATTTGCCGCGACCGTTGTGATGATGGCCGTGCAGAAACCCGTGTTCATGGCTTATTACGCCGTGGAGGCGGCCGGAGCGGGTTTCCGCGGGTGGATCGACGTGCTGTGGCACGGACTGACGCTCGACATGACCGTCGCGGGATATGTCACCGCGCTGCCGATTCTCGTGACGCTGCTCTCGCTGTGGTTCCGCTTGCCGGAAAAGGTGTGGCGGGGTGTGCTGACGTGCTGGTTCGTGCTGGTTGCCGTGGCGACGGCCGTGATTTTCGCCGTCGATGTCGCGCTGTACGAGCATTGGGGGTTCCGCATCGATTCGACGGTGCTGATTTACCTCACCGATCCCGAGGAGGCGATGGCGAGTGTCGATTTCTGGCTGGGCGTGCGCCAGACGCTGCTGGCGGCGGTCTATGCCGCGGGGATGATCTGGGCCTACCGCCGTATTCTCGGCATCTTCGACGGCCGGACGGTCGGCTGGAGGGGCGCCTCGCTGGGCAGCTTCGCCGTCGTGATGCTCGCCGGATTCGATTTCCTGGCCATCCGCGGCGGCACCGGGGCCTCGGTGGCCAATGTCTCGAAGGTCTATTTCAGTCCGACGCAGTTTCTGAACCATGCCGCCACGAATCCTGTCTTTTCGTTCCTCGCCAGTCTGGGCGAGCGGGTCGATTATGCCGACGAATATCCCTTCTTCGACGAGACGACGCGGGCCGAAAAATTCGATGCCCTGCGGGGCAACGGTCCGGCAGCGGGCGCTTCGGAGCCGGTGCTGAACACCGCGCGGCCCAATGTGGTGATCGTCATTTTGGAGAGCTTCGCCCGCACGGTCATGGATGCCGAAGTCGACGGCCAACCCGTCATGCCCTATATGCAGCGGCTGAAAGGCGAGGGCATCTGGTTCGAGAATTTTTTCGCCAACTCGTTTCGCACAGACCGCGGCGAGGTGGCGATCCTGAGCGGATTCCCGGCCCAGACACGTATGTCGATCATGAAACTCCCGGCCAAGAGCCGCAACCTGCCTTCGGTGGCCCGTTCGCTGGCCGGCGAAGGTTACGCCACGAGCTTCGCCTACGGCGGTGACCTCAATTTCACGAACCAGGCATCCTATATGTACGCCACGGGGTGGCAGGAGCTGATCTGGCAGAAAGATCTGCGTTTCGACGCTCCTGCGGCCGACTGGGGCTACGACGACGCGCTGATGTGCGATTGGTTCGCCGACCGGGTGATCGCGCTGAGCGACGCCGGGAAGCCCTTCCTCGCGGGACTGCTGACGCTGAGCAGCCATACGCCCTTCGACGTTCCCTATTCGAAATTCGACGATAAGGTACTGAACGCCATGGCCTTTTCCGACGAATGCGTCGGGAAGATGATCGACCGCCTGAAGGCCTCTCCCGCGTGGAAGGACCTGCTCGTGGTGCTGGTCGCCGACCACGGCTACCCCTATCCGCGGACGCTGACCTACAACGAGCCGTTGCGCCACCGCATTCCGATGATCTGGACGGGCGGTGCGGTCGCAGGGCCGCGTGTCGTGGAGGATTACGCCGCGCAGATCGACATCGCCGCGACGCTGCTGGCGCAGCTGGGTGTCGCGCACGACGATTTCGATTACAGCAAGGACATCTTCGCACCGACCCCCCCCCGTAAGTTCGCCTACTACACCTTCAACGACGGTTTCGGCGTGGTCGACGCCTCGGGCGAGGCGGTGTGGGATGCAACGGGCGACCGGGTGGTGACGGCGACGAATCCCGAACTGCTCGACATCGGCCGCACGATGCTGCAAACGACTTACGCGGATATCGGACGCCGCTGAAAATACCCTGTTTTAGGTATTGCGGCACGGGCCTTGTCCGGATATATTTGTGCACGGAAAATAATACCTATGTCTATGTATAAAAATGGTGGATATACGGGCGACGACAGAATGTGCGATCTGGTGTGCGACCGTTATGCCGTGTTGCAGGTGATGAGCCGCTTCGGCATTGCGCTGGGGTTCGGCGACAAGACGATCGCCGAGGTGTGCGCGGAAAACAAGGTCGATGCGGCGACGTTCCTCGCCGTGGTCAATATGCTGATGAACTTCGGCAACGGCGCCGACCTGTCCGGCGAGGTCTCGGTCCGCTCGCTGACCGATTACCTGCACAATTCGCACAGCTATTTCCTCGATTTCCGCCTGCCGGCCATCCGCCGCAAGCTGATCGAGGCGGTCGACTGCGCCCAGAGCGACGTGGCGTTTGCCATCATGCGCTTTTTCGACGAATATGCCGCCGAGGTCCAGCGCCACATGTCCTACGAGGAGCAGACGGTTTTTCCCTATGTCGAGTCGCTGCTCGCGGGCGAGAAGAGTTCGGCCTATTCGATGGATATTTTCCGCCGCCAGCACGATCAGGTCGACATCAAGCTGCGCGAACTGAAGAACATCATCATCAAATACTATCCTTCGGGCAGCACGAACGAGCTGAACGGCGTGCTGTTCGACATCTTCAACTGCGAGCACGAACTCGCGTCGCACAACGCCGTCGAGGACGACATCTTCATTCCGGCCGTCGAACGGCTGGCGGCGAAGGGCCCCCGCGTCGTGAAGCCCGAGCCGCTGAGCGTCCGCGAGAAGGAGATCATCGTCTGCGTGGTGAAGGGCATGACCAACAAGCAGATTGCCGACGCCCTCTGCATCTCGGCCCACACCGTGATCACCCACCGCCGCAACATCGCCGCCAAACTACAGATTCACTCCGCGGCGGGGCTTACGATCTATGCCATCGTCAATAAACTGGTCGAACTCTCCGAGATCAAGGACACCATAACCGATTCGCAGTCATGACACACGAGCACCATCACCACCACGATCATACGGTCACCTCGCTCAACAAGGCTTTCATCTGGGGCATCGCCCTCAATGTGGGCTTCGTGATCGTCGAATTCGCCGTCGGCCTCTACTACGGTTCGATGGGCCTGCTGTCCGACGCCGGTCACAACCTTTCCGATGTCGCCAGCCTGCTGCTGGCCATGCTGGCGTTCCGGCTGGCCCAGGCCCGGGCCACGCCCAAATACACCTACGGCTACAAGAAGAGCACGGTGCTGATCTCGCTGCTCAACTCCGTGATCCTGCTCATCGCCGTCGGGGTCATCGTCGCCGAGAGTATCGGCCGCATGCTCCATCCCGAACCCGTCGTGGGCGGAGCCATCGCGTGGACGGCGGGCGTCGGCGTGGTCATCAACGGATTCACGGCGTGGCTTTTTATGAAAGACAAGGACCGCGACCTGAACGTCAAGGGCGCCTATCTGCACATGGCTGCCGATGCGCTGGTGTCGGTCGGCGTACTGGTCTCGGGTCTCGTGATTTCGTGGACCGGCTGGACCGTCGTCGATCCCATCGTGGGACTTGTCGTTGCGGCGGTGATCGTGGCTTCGGTCTGGTCGCTGACCCGCGACAGCCTGCGCCTCTCACTCGACGGCGTGCCCGGAGGTATCGACGTTGCGGAGATCGAATCGAAGATGGCAGCCGTTCCGGGAGTCCGGGCGGTTCACCACATTCATGTCTGGGCCATCAGCACAACCGAAAACGCCCTCACGGCCCATGTCGTGCTCGACAGCCTCTCCCGGATGGAAGGGGTGAAACACACTCTGAAAGAGCTGCTGGGCCACTCGGGAATCCCCCATGCGACGCTCGAATTCGAGTCCGCCGCCGAACGATGTGACGATTTACACGACTGAATCGTATAGTTGGACGAAATTGGTTGAATGAAAGACGTAATCCCGACCTTAATTGTTAAGGTCGGGATTGTTTTTCTCGGAAAAGGGCGCAATCTTTGTTCCGGAAGAAGAGTGAATTCAAAGAAGTAAGGGTGACGCAAATCTTTATGGAGGGGACGGTCCGGCCTGATGGCCGGGCCGTCTTTTTTACGGTACGGGATCGTAACCGCTGCTGCCCCACGGATGGCACCTGGACAGACGGCGCACGGTGAGCCACAGCCCTTTCAGGGGGCCGTATTTGCGCAGCGCTTCGAGGGCGTACTGCGAGCAGGTGGGGGTGAAGCGGCACGACGGGGGCGTGAAGGGCGAGATGCAGAGCTGATAGAACCGCACCAGCACGATCAGCGGAAAGGCGCACACCCGTTTAAAGATGCTCCACGACCGATTCCAGAATCCTGCGGACGGCATTTGCGACGGTTTTATACGGCAGCACCTCCTTCGACGAGTAAATCAGCGCCAAGTCCAGGTTGACTGGCGTACCGTTGTGGATGATTTGTTTTTGCAGGCGGTAAGCCTCCTTCGTGCGGCGGCGCAGGAGGTTGCGTCTGTTTGCCCGTTTATGGAATTTCTTGGGCACGGAGAACAGCACCTCGACCGACTGTTCGGTGTCGGGTTCGGCGAACCAGACGTAGCGGAACGGGAAGATAAAGCCGCTCTCGCCGCTCTCGAACATACGGCGCACGGCACCGAGCGAACGGAGCCTTTCGGTGCGGGGCAGTGTGTTTGCGGACATGGCGGGAGAGGGCCTGCGCCCTTATTTGCGGGTTTCCGTGCCGGGACGGCGCGTGCGGCTCTTCTTGGCCAGCTTGTTTTGCTGGCTGCGGATGAACTCCTCTTTGCGGGCGTCGGTCACCAGTTCGACGGGTTGCGGTTCCTCGCCCTTCTGCACCTTCTGCAGGAAGATGTCGATGGCCTTGACCATCGAGGGAGCTTCGGCCGTCGGGGCGTTGGCCAGCACGGTGATTCCCGCGGCGATGGCGGCACGCAGCGTGCTTTCGCCGAAGACCGCGATGGCCGGCAGGTTGTCGGTTCCGAATTTCTCGACGAGGGTCTTGACATCCGACGGCGAGTAGAGCGCCAGCAGGCCGTAATCGGCCGGTTTCACGTCGTCCAGGTCCCCGGCGACCGTCCGGGCCAGGATGACCGGGCTGACCGACAATTTGAGCTTGGAGAGCGTCTCGGGCAGCTCCGGACGGTGGGGCTCGGTCAGCGCCAGCAGGAGCTTCTCCTCCTTGTGCTTGATGATCAGCTCGACGAGTGAGGTGAACGATCCGTCGGCGAACGAAATCTTGCGTTTGCGGTAGACGATGTATTTCTGCAGATAGAGCGCCACGGCCTCCGTCTGGCAGATGTATTTCATGGTTTCCGGCACGGTGATGCGGGCCTCCTCGCAGATATGGAAAAAGCTGTCGACCGTCGTGCGCGATGTGAAGATGACGGCGGTGTGTGTGAGTATCTCGACCCGTTGGGCGCGGAACTCCTTCAGGGAGACGCCGACGACGCGGATAAAAGGCCTGTAGGCGATCTCCACGTGGTATTTCTGGGACAATTCGTAGAACGGGGATTTTTCAATAACTGCGGGCCTCGGCTGCGAAACCAATACACTCTTTACTTTCAACGTTGCGAATAATTTAGGTTTGTTGTTGCAGGGTCATCTCACCGTGAGCAGCCACAAAAGGCTGATTGGAAAGACTTCTACCGTGCAAAGGTACAAAAACCAATGCAAAATTGAAATTTTTTTAGCAATAAACAGATTCACCGCCTCCCGGAGGTATAGAATGGCCGTAACGGTCAATTCAATGATAATGATGCAGAACCAGACGCCTCCGGTGCCCCGGGGACAGAGTGCGAAGAGCAGCAGCGCGGGCGAGGTGACGATCACCGCCAGGGAAAAATAGGTGCGTTTCAGCAGGATGAGCTGCGAAATGAAGGGCTGCGAGAGCGTGACGGCCCCCGCCAGTCGGACGGCGGCCAGTTGGTAGACGACCACTCCGCAGCAGGCCGCCGTTGCCAGCAGGCTCAGGGCCAGCACGGCGCCGTGTGAAAGCGTCTCGCCCAGTTGGCTCGGCATCAGCGAATCGCCGTATTTGACTACCATGACCCCCATGAAGAGCATGCCGATGGCCGTTGCGATGTTCAGGAACCGCGAGAAACCGCTGCCGCCCGGGTCCTCCGAGAGGCGCTGGCCGGTGGCCGTGTCGCGCGAGATGCGGTCGAGCAGCGTGCGCACGTCGCCCAGGTTGCGGTAGAGCAGCATGGCATAGGTCGCGGCGAGCAGGAGCACGAAACCCTGGAAAACGGCATTGTCGGTGAGCGAGACGGGCTGTGCGGGCAGCTCCCGGAGGGGTTTCACCGTGACCGAAGCCTCTCCGAAAAGGGCCGTCGAGGTGGTGTCGCGCCAGACGGAGGGCGCCGCGGCCTCCGCCGTGCGGAAATCCGCAAAGAACAGCGTGTCGGCCGCCGTCGTCCCGGTCGAATCTGCCGCCGGCGCGGGGATGCTGTCCGTCGGTTCCGGCCATGCCGCGGTTCCCGGTCGGCCTGCCGCCGAATCCGCCGCAGGTGCAGGGATTGCGCTATGTGCCTGCGGGCCGGTCATCAGGCGAAGATGCGTTTGAGGGTGATGCGGATGGTGGTTCCCTTGCCGATCTCGGAGTCGATGACGGCGATCCGGCCCTGGTGGTACTCCTCGACGATGCGGCGCGAGAGCGACAGCCCGAGGCCCCAGCCGCGGGTCTTGGTGGTGAATCCGGGTTCGAAGATGCGTTTCCAATTACTCTTGGGAATGCCCTTGCCGGTGTCCTTGACATCGATAATCACATGCTGGTCATCCGAGGAGATCCTCACGTCGATGGCTCCGTGGCCCTGCAGGGCGTCGAGCGAGTTTTTCATCAGGTTCTCCACGACCCATTCGAACAGCGCGGCATTGATGTTGGCCTGCACCGGGGCGATGGCCAGCCCGTTGTAGTCGAGGGTCACGTTGCGGGGGATGCGCTTGCGGAAATACATGACCGATTCGCCCACCACCTCGTTGATGTTGGCGGGGGTGAGGGGCGTCTCGGAGCCGATTTTCGAGAAGCGGTCCACGATTTTCATCAGGTGCGTGAGGTCCTTGTTCATCTCCTCGACAGCCGTCTGGTCGACATTCTGCGAACGCAGGTATTCGATCCACCCGAGCAGCGACGAGGTGGGCGTGCCCAGCTGATGGGCGGTCTCCTTGGCCAGCCCTATCCACACGCGGTTCTGCTCGTCGTGCTTCGACGAACGGAAGGCGATGAACCCCAGCGCGATGAAGGCCGTGATGACAAGCAGCTGCACATAGGGGAAATAGTAGAGCGACTTGAGCAGCGCCGACCGGCCGTAAAAAATGATGTGGTAGTGCTGCGTAGACCAGAGGAAATTCACCGGAATCGGGGTGTTTTCCGTGGTGAACTTGTCGATCTGCCGCCGCAGCCGGTCGGGGTGGTCGATGATTTTGTCCGGCACGAGGTGCGAATTGATGACCTCGAGGTTCTCGTTGGTGATGATGAACGGGATGTTGTTGCCGTTGGACATGATGTCCGTCACGAGCGGGTCCTGAATGGTGCCGCCCAGCACGTCGCGGCTCACGCGTTCGATGGCGTGGGCCCACAGGGCCACGTCGTGCTGCTCCTTCCACTTGAGCCGCTGGGCCATGTTGTTGGTGTAGAGCAGCGACACGGCGCCGAGCGTCACCCCGACGACGATCACCACCACGCGGTTGCGGAACGAGAAATATTTCGTGCTGAGCTTCATGGCACGGACTTATTTGCGCTTAGTGTCCTGCTCGCGGGTGATGCGGGCGTACTCCTCGGGGTTGTCCAGCACCCCGATCGCCTGCTTCACCTCCTTGTCCCCGGGCAGCGAGTGTTCGATCACGCCTGCCTGATAGCCGTAGCGCATCACGATGTCGTTGTTGATCGCCTCGACGACCTGCCTGCGGTAGGTTTCGAGGTTGGTCTGCGTGTCGTCCTTCAGTTCGGCCTCCACCTGTTCGAACTTGTTTTTCAGCTCGGCGAAACGGTCGTCTTCGGCGGCTTTCTTCAGCGCCTTGAGCGCCCGGCGGGTGTCCGATTCGTAGGGCACTTTCTTGTCCTTCATGAACTCCGCGAAGTCGGCGTAATCCCGGTCCGTGATCGAGAAGGTGCGCACATCGATCTCCCGGCCCGGGTTGCGGCGCATGTATTCGTCGCCGAAATCCTCGATGAATCCCAGCGCGTAGAGCGTCATGGCGAAGCGCGAGATATACTCCGGGTCGGTGCGGATGTCGGGCATCACGCCGCCGCCGTCATAGACTTTGCGGCCCGCTTTGGTCGTGAACTCCGAGATCAGCGAGTCGGGCACCATGCGCACCGAACCTTCCTGCGAGTGGGAGTAGTCGATGGCCTGGATGCAGCGGCCCGAGGGAATGTAGTATTTGGCCGTGGTGAGTTTCAGCATGGTGTTGTATCCCAGCGGGCGCGTCGCCTGCACGAGTCCTTTGCCGAAGCTGCGCTGGCCGATCAGCACCGCGCGGTCGAGATCCTGCAGGGCTCCGGCGACGATCTCGGCTGCCGAGGCCGAATTGCCGTTGATCAGCACGGCCAGCGGCAGGTCGGGGAGTATCGGCTCCGAATCGGTGCGGAACGTCTGTTTCGACTCCTCCGAACGGCCTTTGGTGCTGAGGACCTCCGTGCCCTTGGGGACGAACATCCCCAGAATTTTGAGCGCCTCCTGCATGATGCCGCCGCCGTTCGAGCGGTAGTCGAGCACGAGTCCCTTCAGCTGTCCCTCGGAGCGCAGCCGTTCGATGGCCGAGCGCATCTCCTCGTAACACCCTTCGGTGAAATCGCTGTGGCGGATGTAGCCGATGCCGTCGGCGACCCATCCCGCATAGGGAACCCCGGGGATGGCGATGCGTTCGCGGCGGATCGTGGCGGTCTGCTGCGTGCCGTCGAGGTGCTCGACGGTCACTTTGACCTTGCTCCCCGGTTCGCCCTTGAGGCGTGAGGAGACCTGCTCGGTGGTGAAACCCTTGGCCTCCTTGCCGTCGATCGCGAGGATTTTGTCGCCGATTTTCAGCCCGGCCTTGTCCGCCGGGGAGTTCTCGTAGGGCTGGGCGATGCGCACGTAATCCTCCTTCTGGCGAATGAGCGACCCGATGCCGCCGTACTTGCCCGTGGTGAGCAGTTCGAAATCCTGCATCCCCTCTTCGGGAATGTACTCCGTGTAGGGGTCCAGGTCGCTGACCATGCCCGCGGCAGCCCCCTCCATCAGTTTGTCGGGGTCCACCGGATCGACGTAGTTGAGCGACAGTTCGCGCATCATGTTGACGGTGATCTCCATGTTGCGGCCCAGTCCGAAATCGTTGCGGGCGGCGAAGGTCAGCGCTCCCGCGGCGGCGACAGCGGCCGCGGCGACGAGCAGATAGCGGTATTTTCTAATCATTGCGTGTCATCTGTATGTATGAATCGAGCCGGTACTGCACCCGGGCGACGCCGCGGCGGATGCCGTCGAGCACGATCCATTGTCCGTACTGTGAAACTTTTATTTCGTCCTCGCCCAGCAGCATCAGCTTCTGGACGAAATTGTCGGCGCGGAAAGTCATCACCCCGTCCTCCTCGCTGCGGAGCGAAAAGCCCGACGAGCGGAATGCGTTGACGATCTGTTCGCGGTTCTCCTCCATGTCGCCCTCGACCTTGCGCCCGACGAACCCGAATCTGGGATAGACCGCTGCCAGCACCACGATCGCCGTGAACAGCATCACATAGCGGTCGGTGTGGAACATGGCGTAGAGCGTATCGTCGAGCGACAGCGCCGAGGTGCCGGTCATCAGCATCAGCCCCATCAGGGCTATACAGAGAACGCACAGGGCGCAGAAATATTTTAACGAGCGAATGATATACTTTTTCATGGCCAGCGATAATTATGAATTGTGAATTATGAATTGTGAATTGAGACCGCCGATGCGGTCGGCAACCTCCTGCATCAGCCATTTGGGGGTCGAGGTCGCGCCGCAGATACCCACCGAGCCGACGCCTTCGAACCAGCCGGGCTCTATCTCGGCCGCCTCCTCGACGACATACGTTCGCGCATTGGCCCGTCGGCATACCTCCGAGAGCACCTTGCCGTTCGACGATTTGCGGCCGCAGACGAAAATCACGGCGTCGAAACGCTTCGAGAACTCCGTGAGGTGCTGTTCGCGGTTCGATACCTGCCGGCAAATCGTGTCGTCGATGCAGACTTCGTCCGGATCGGCGGCCCGGCGGCGCATTTCCGCTCCGAGCTCCTCGAACAGTGCGATGCTCTGCGTGGTCTGCGAGAGGAAATAGACCGGGCGCGAAAAGTCGATCAACGGCAAATCCTCCGCCCCTTCAATCACGATTGTCGGGTCCGGAACCTGTCCCGTGAGCCCCTCCACCTCGGCGTGGCCCCGCTTGCCGAGGATCACGACCTGGCCGCCCGTCGGGCGCATCCGTTCGTGGGCCTGTATCACCCGCCGCTGGAGGCGTGCCACCACCGGGCAGGTGGCGTCGATCACCTCGATTCCCAGTTCCCGGGCCGCGGCGTATGTCGTAGGGGGTTCCCCGTGGGCGCGGATGAAAAGCCGGCAGCCCGCCAGCCGCGGCATGTCGGCATGGGTGACGGTCTTCAGCCCCAGTCGTTCCAGCCGCTGGACCTCGATGCGGTTGTGCACGATGTCGCCGAGCGAATAGACCGTGGCACCTCCTCCGAGGGCCCGTTCGGCCTCCGTAATTGCGCGGACAACGCCGAAGCAGAAGCCCGATTTATCGTCGATCTCGACTACCATAGCCGTTTTGCGGGTGCGCCCGGCGGCGCTTTATTCGATCTGGTTGCAGACTTTTGCGAACTCCTCCATAAACCACGCCATCTGTTCGTCGACGGTCATGTGGCTGTTGTCTAACACGATGGCGTCGTCGGCCTGGCGCAGCGGCGAGATGGCCCGGCCCATGTCGGCCTTGTCGCGCTCGCGGATGTTGCGCTCGACCTCCTCCATCGTCACCGTCATGCCTTTGGCCGTCAGCTCCTTGTAGCGGCGGCAGGCACGCACGGCGGGGTCCGCCGTCATGAACAGCTTCAGTTCGGCGTCGGGGAAGACCACCGTGCCGATGTCGCGGCCGTCCATCACCACGCCGCGGCGGCGTCCCATCTCCTGCTGCATGGCCACCAGCTTGCGGCGCACCTCGGGGATGGCGCTCACGCGGCTCACGCAGTTCGAGACCTCGATGGTCCGGATCTTGCCCTCGACCCGGTCGCCGTTGACGTAGATGTCGCTGGCCCCGCGCTCGGGGTTGAAGCGGAAGGTAATGGAGATCTGGTCGAGCAGCTTCACGACGGCCTCTTCGTCGACGATGCCCGAGCGGATGGCGTCGTGCTCCAGCGCATAGAGCGTCACGGCGCGGTACATGGCGCCCGTGTCGATGAAGATGTAACCCAGGCGGGCCGCGATGGCTTTGGCGAAGGTGCTCTTGCCGCACGACGAGAATCCGTCGACGGCGATGATGATCTTATGTTTAGTGTCCGACATTGGGGAAGATATCAAAGAAGGTCGATAATATGGTGTAAACTCCTAATATGCCGATGATAAGGCCCGCGACGTGGTTGATCGTGAGCATGTGCCGCGGGCGGAATCGGCGGCGGAAGAGGTTGATGACGAAGGCCAGCAGGGTCCACCATCCCACGGCGCCGCCGAAGAATCCGGCGATGACGAACAGCGAACGCATGAAGCCTCCGAAGGTGTGGTCGGCCACGTCGCCGCCCGAGATTTTGAAGACGGCGAAGAAGGCCAGGATATAGGGGATCACCATGATGAAATTGGCGATCGTGAGTCCGAAAATGGAGACGAAATCCTGCCACAGCGAGGTTTTGCCGGCCCTGTTGCGGCGAATCTGCGGCACGGGGTTCTGGGCGAAGATGAAGACCCCGACGATCACGACGAAGATGCCGCCGATGACCCGCAGCAGCGTGTCGTACTGTTCGATCTGGGCCTGGAGCATCGAGTAGCAGAACAGCGCGGCCATGGCCATGAACGTGTCGGCGCAGGCGACGCCGATGCCGGAGACGATTCCCGAGCGGCGGCTTTTCGACAGCGTGCGCTGGATGCAGAGCACCGCTACGGGACCTACCGTGATCGAAGCAGCCACACCTACGCAGATGCCGCGGAACAGGGTTTCGACGATTTCCAATGCCATTTTTTCGGTTTGCGGCGCGTTCAGTACGCGCGTCGTTAATTAAATTGCCCTTCGCGGAAGACAGGGCGAAAAGGGCGTTGTCTTCCGCTCTGCGGCGGGTTTGCTCATTTGCGAAGCAAAGATACTAAAAAGCTCCGACATCCGAGCCCGAATCTCCAAAAAAAGGGCGCGGCGGATTGTCCCGGGAGTCGGATATGTTGATAAAATATCGAAAACTTTGGCTTCATGCTTGTATATTGTCGGCTGAAAGTGAATATTTTTGCACAAACATCCTCAGTATATGGCAGAGATGAAACAATTCGGCATCGATCTCGAACTGGACGACGCCGTGGCCCAGGGCCATTATTCCAACCTCGCGATCATATCGCACTCCACCTCGGAATTCATCATCGACTTTGCGACGGTCCTTCCCGGCGTGCAGAAAGCGCGTGTCAAGAGCCGCATCATCCTCACCCCGGAGCATGCAAAACGCCTGCTGCGCTCGCTGCAGGACAACATCGTACGCTACGAGAGCAACGTGGGCAAGATCGAGATACCGACACCTCCGCCTGCCTCCGAAGCGGGGCCCAAGATGGGCGAGGCGTAACATAGACAGAAAAAGTCCGGAGCGGTCGCGCCCCGGACTTTTTCATTTCCGTTCGGTTGCCTACAGCGCCTCGCCGACGACGTAGGTGCTGCCGCCGATGAAGATCATGTCGCCCTCCGACGCCAGTTCCCGGGCGCGGGCCACGGCGGCCGTCACCTCCTCCACCGCTTCGCCGTGCAGTCCGTAGATGGCGGCTTTCGCCGTCAGTTCCGCGGCCGGAAGCGAACGCTCCGAATGCGCCTGGGTGAAGATGTAGTGGGCGTCGTGCGGCAGCAGGGGCAGGATGTGCGCCAGGTCTTTGTCGCGCACGAATCCGATCACACAGTAGAGCTCCTTGTGGGGCGTCGCCCGGAGCTGTTCGGCCACGTAGGCGATGCCGTGGGCGTTGTGCCCCGTGTCGCAGACTGTGAGGGGCGCCTCCGCGAGCGTCTGCCAGCGTCCCAGCAGCGCCGTGTTGGCCGCCGTGCAGCACATGCCTTCGAGGTAGGCGCGGCGGGAGATTGTCAGCGGCGTCTCCTCGTGGAGGAAGTCGATTGCCGCCGAAGCCGTCACGATATTACGGCACTGGTAGCTGCCCTGCAGGTCGAGCAGCACGTCGAAATCCCGGTTGTCGCGCGTGCGGCGCAGGTGGAAATACTGGCGGCTGCCCTCGGGGCGATGCCCTTCGCAGATGAATTCCCGCTCGGCGTAAATCACCCGCGACTTGTTGGCTGCGGCAGCCTGCTCGATCACCTCGTTGTAGCGGACGTCCGCTTCGCCGACGATCACCGGAATGCTCTTTTTGATGATCCCCGCCTTCTCCGCGGCGATTTTCTGGAGCGTGTCGCCCAGCAGAGCCGTGTGTTCCAGTCCGATGTTGGTGATGACGCTCAGGATCGGCACGATGATGTTCGTGGCGTCGAGCCGTCCCCCGAGCCCCGTTTCGATCACCGCCACCTCGACGTCGCTCTGTGCGAAGTAGTCGAAGGCCATCGCCGCGGTCATTTCGAAGAACGACAGCTCCAGTTCGATCATCTTGTCGTGGTGTTTGTCCACGAAATTCACCACCTTCTGCTTGGGGATCATTTCGCCGTCGACGCGGATGCGTTCGCGGAAATCCTGCAGGTGGGGCGAGGTGAAGAGTCCCGTGCGGTATCCGGCCTGCTCGAGCACCGAGGCGATGATGTGGGCCACGGAGCCTTTGCCGTTGGTACCGGCCACATGAATCGTGAAGAAATTGCGCTGGGGGTTGCCCAGATGGCGGCAGAATGCGGTGATACGCTCCAATCCCGGTTTGTAGGCCATTGCGCCGTTGGTTTCGAATGCGGGCAGCGACTGAAAGAGGAATTCGAGGGTTTGGGTGTAGTTCATGACAACGGGGGTTTATTTGACGAGGTGGTTCTTGCGTTTGACGCGGTAGGCGACGTAATAAAGCACGCACAGCAGCAGTACGTATTCCGAAATGCGGGCCAGATAGTCGCCGTAGCGGGTGTAGAATGTCAGTTCCGAATTGAGGGGCACCCGGGCGGAGATCACGCCGCGCTCCTCCCAGCCGAGGGTCTCGCCCACGTCGCCGCGGGCGGAGATGAATCCCGACCGGCCGGTGTTGGCCGAGCGGGCGATGGCGCGGCGGTGCTCGATGGCCCTCAGGCGCGAGATGGTGAACAGGTGCTTGTAGCCCGGTGTGTCGCGCCACCAGCCGTCGTTCGAGACGATGGCCATGAACTGGGCGCCGCGGCGCACGAAATCGCCGTAGAAATCGCCGTAAAGACCCTCGTAACAAATCGCCGGACCGACTTTGATGCCGTCGTGTTCGAAGGCCGTGCCGTGCTGTCCTTTGCCGATCTGGCCGACCGTGCCGCCGAGATCGATGACCAGGAATTTCAGGATGTCGAAGACCCACGTCGGGGTGTTCTCGACGCCGATCACCAGCCGGCCCTTGTGATGCAGCTGCGTACGGCCTGCGGAGTCGAGCCCCACGGAGGTGTTGAATACGTCGTAATAGCCGTTTCCGAAACGCTCCGCACGGGCCGTTTCGGTTTGCGCTCCCGCCGGATAGTGGCGCGTGGTGTTGGCGCCGGCGATGAGCAGGGCTCCGGGATGGCGGCTGCGGAGCGTGTCGGCCAGCGTCTGCCAGAATTCGCCCGGCGTGTCGGCCGCCCCGAGCCAGAAATCGCTCAGCAGGGGTTCCCGGTAATAACCCGGCACGGAGGTCTCGGGCAGCAGGATGAACTGCGCTCCGGCGGGCACCTCGGTCAGCAGGTCGAGGATGTTCTCCTCCTGCCGCTGCGTGTCGCTGTGGAATTTGTCGTAGCAGTCCACGTTGGGCTGGACGATGCTCACCTCGGCCGTTCCTTCGTCGGGCTGTTCCCAGCTTCCCCAGATGGCCAGCGAGACGGCTGCCGGCACCGCGACGGCGCATGCCGCGGCTATCCACCGCCGCACGGTGCGCGTACGGAGGGCTTCGAAAATCAGGATATTTGCGAGCAGCACCCACAGCGTACCGCCGAAGACGCCCGTATATTCGTACCATTGTACGGCCCACACCTCGTGCGAGAATCCGTTGCCCAGGATGAGCCACGGCCACGAGAAATCCCCGACGGTGTACCAGTATTCGGTGGTGATCCACGCCGTGACGAGGGTGGTGTAAGCAAGGGCTTTGGGGGCTTTTTTCGAGACCGTGTGGAAGAGCATGAAGGCGATCATGTTCATCGTCGTCGAGGCCAGTGTGGCGGCCGGGGGGCCTACGGGCGTGGCGTACCAGATCCACCAGATCGTCAGCGCGTTCCACAGCACGAAAGTCAGCGCCGCCCAGCCGAACATGCGCCACCACGAACGGCGCGATCCGTCATACGACGCGCTCACCCACAGCAGGGGGACGAACCCCACGAGGAGCGTCAGCCCCGTCGTGCTGAGCCATCCCGGAGAGAGCAGGAGGGCCGAAAGGATTACCGCCGCGAGTCTACGAAACATGGAAGGAGATTTTATGACGGCAAAAGTACGCAAATGAGTGCATTTTTCAAAATATTTCCTACTTTTGTCTTGAAACCAATCAAACTACGATACAAATGAAGAAATTCCTTCTTTTATTGTGTGCCTTTGCGGGCGTGCTCCTGTTTTTCGGCTGCGGATCGGCTGGTTATAAGACGATCGACGGCGTGATAGTCTTCGATACGCCGGCCCGTGAACCGGGACAGAAATCGGTGCTGGGACTCAAGACGCCTCCGATGGAGACCGTTCGCGTGGGATTCATCGGATTGGGCATGCGCGGTCCGGGCGCCGTGGAGCGCTTCACCCACCTCGACGGCGTTGCAATCAAAGCCCTCTGCGATCTCTATCCCGAGCGGGTGGACAGCGCACAGACGATCCTCACGCGCCGCGGACTCCCCGAAGCCGCGGCTTACAGCGGCGAGGAGGGTTGGAAACAGCTTTGCGAACGCGACGACATCGACCTTGTCTACATCGTCACTCCGTGGCAGAAGCACGTTCCGATGGCCGTCTATGCCATGGAGCAGGGCAAGCACGTTGCCGTGGAGGTTCCCGCCGCCACATCGCTCGACGAGTGCTGGCAGCTGGTGAACACCGCCGAAAAGACCCAGCGCCACTGCATGATGCTCGAAAACTGCGTCTACGACTTTTTCGAACTCACGACGCTCAATATGGCCAAACAGGGGCTGTTCGGGGACATCCTCCACGTCGAGGGCTCCTATATTCACGACCTGGACGCCTTCTGGGACTACTACGAGGGTAACTGGCGTCTCGATTTCAACCAGAAGCACCGCGGCGACGTCTACGCCACGCACGGCCTCGGCCCCGCCTGCCAGCTGCTGGACATCCACCGCGGCGACAAGATGAACTACCTCGTGGCCGTGGATACCAAATCGGTCAACGGCCTGAAGCAGGCCGAAGAGAAGATGGGTGTCACGGAATTTGCCAATGCGGACCACACCACCACGATGATCAAGACCGAGAAGGGCCGCACGATCCTGCTGGAACACAACGTCTACACGCCGCGTCCTTACAGCCGCATGTACCAGCTGACCGGTACGAAAGGTTTCGCCAACAAATATCCGATTCAGGGCTATGCCTTCAATCCCGAACAGCTTTCGGATTCGGGTGTGCCCGACCACGAGAACCTGAGCGGCCATAGCTTTGTGCCCAAGGAGGTGCGGGAGGCGCTGATGCAGCGTTACAAGCACCCGATTGCCATGGAGATCGAGCAGAAGGCCAAGGAGGTCGGCGGACACGGCGGGATGGATTTCATCATGGATTACCGCCTGATCTACTGCCTGCACCACGGACTGCCGCTCGACCAGGATGTCTACGATGCCGCCGAATGGTCGTGCATCGGTTCGCTGACGGCCATGTCGCTCGAGCACAACAGCGCCCCGGTGGCCGTGCCCGATTTCACGCGCGGGGACTGGAACAAGACCGACGGTTTCCACCACGCGATGCTGGTTCGATAGGACGCATGCGTTGCAGAAAAAAGGCGGAATCCCCAGGGATCCCGCCTTTTATGAATTATGGCCGCGTTTTTGCACGTACCGGTTGAGCCTCAGCGCCGAACCCCTCCCCGCGAAAGTACCTCCTCGAAATAGGCGATGGTCCTTAAAAGACCGTCCTGCAACTGGACTTTCGGTTCCCAGCCGTCGAGCATGTTGCGGGCGAGCGAGATGTCGGGCTGCCGCTGCTGCGGGTCGTCTGAAGGCAGGGGCAGGTGAACGATTTTCGATTTCGAGCCCGTCAGGGAGATCACCTCGCGGGCCAGTTCGGCGATGGTGAATTCGTTCGGGTTGCCGATGTTCACCGGGCCGGTGAAATCGTCGGGCGTGATGTTCATCATGCGGACCATGCCTTCGATCATGTCGTCGATGTACTGGAACGAACGGGTCTGTTCGCCGTCGCCGTAGATGGTGATATTGTCGCCGCGGAGCGCCTGTACGATGAAATTCGATACCACACGGCCGTCGTTGATGTCCATTTTCGGGCCGTAGGTGTTGAAAATGCGGATGATCTTTACGGGGATGCCGTGCTCGCGGTAGTAGCTCATGAAAAGCGATTCGGCACAGCGTTTGCCCTCGTCGTAGCACGAGCGCACGCCCAGCGGGTTGACATGGCCCCAGTAATCCTCACGCTGGGGATGGATCAGCGGATCGCCGTAAACCTCCGATGTCGAGGCCTGGAGGATCTTCGCCCGGTTGTATTTGGCCATGCCGAGCATGTTGATCGAGCCGATCACCGACGTCTGGGTGGTTTTGATCGGATCGTGCTGGTAGTAGATCGGTGAGGCGGGGCAGGCGAGGTTGTAAATCTCCTCGACCTCGGCCATATAGGGGTAGATGATGTCGTGGCGGATCATCTCGAAGTTGGGGTGCGTCAGGAGATGCCGGATATTGCTTTTGTGCCCGGTGAAATAGTTGTCGAGACAGATGACATCGTTACCTTCGGCCAGCAGTTTCTCACACAGATGCGAGCCGATAAACCCGGCGCCGCCTGATATTAGTATTCGTTTCAAGTTGAAAATATTTGATTCTAAGCGACAAAGGTAGGATTTTTATTTAAAAATGAACTACCTTTGCGAAGGAAATAAACAAATTAGGTCGAAATAATATACTTTATGGGCCAGAAAGCTGTATTTTATCTGTTCAAAGGGCTTGCCGTAGTTTTTACCGTTCTGTTGCTGGCCGCAGCCGTACTGAGTTGGCGTTCGTCGTTCATTTCGCCCGAAGCCGGGAATTTCTGGGCTTCGATCGCCCTGCTGATGCCCGTCATTCTGCTGCTGAACCTCGCGGCGCTCGTCTGGTGGCTTTTCCGCCGCCAATGGGGCGTGGCGCTGATGCCCGTCGCAGCGTTGGCGCTCAATCTGGGTTACATCTCGGCGATGGTCCAGTTGCCCGATTTCGACGGCAAAGGGCCCCATGACATCCGTGTGGCGACGCTTAACGCCTATGGGTTCCGCCGCCTGGGGCCCACCTCCGTCACGGCCTACGGCGTCGCGTCGCTGATGAAACGCGAGCAGGTCGACGTGGTGTGCCTGCAAGAGTTCATCGACGACAGCAAGTTCCCGCCCGACAGCATCGCCCGGCTTTTCGCCTCGCGGATGCCCTGGTTCGTCCATCAGGAAGGGCAGGCCATCCTGAGCCGCTTCCCGATTGTCGGCCACCGCTACGTCCGCTTCCCCGAATCGGGCAACGACTACCTGCAGGCCGATGTGAAGGTCGGCGACGACACGGTGCGCATCTTTTCGGTGCATCTGCAGACATCGGGCATTTCGAGCCTCCGCCACCGTTTCCGCAAGGATTACAACCGCGACGCCCCGGTCGAACGGGTGATCGGCGAACTGGAGCGCAACAGCCGCATCCGGGCGCAGCAGGTCCGCGAAATCCGTGCGGTGATCGACTCCACGCACTACCCGGTCATCGTGGCCGGGGATTTCAACGACACCCCTTCGTCCTATACCTACCGCCGCCTCAAGGGCGATATGACCGACGGGTTTCGGGCTGTCGGCAACGGATTCGGCGGCACGTTCCGCTATCTGGGCGGCGTGCTGCGAATCGATTATATTTTCTATGACAACCGGTTTGCGGGCGTAGGCTACTATACGCCGCAGGATGATGTGAGCGACCACAGGGCCGTCATCGCCGAGCTGCGGCTCAGGCGGTAGTCCCTTCCTGGCCGGATTCCTGTTTGGGCTGTTCCTTGGCGATGGTGAAGGTGAAGGTCGAACCTTCGCCCTCTTTCGACTCGATGGTCAGTTCGCCGCCGTTGCGGAGCGTGAGGTCCTGCACCAGCTGCAGTCCCAGTCCCGATCCCTCCTCGTTTTTCGTGCCGTAGGTGGTGTAGTGGGTTTCGGGATTGAGCAGTTTGGCGATGTCTTCCTCCTTGATGCCGATGCCGTTGTCGCGCACCGAGATTGCGGCGTGCGTGGGCGTTTCGCGCACCGAGACCACGATCTTCCCGCCCTCCTGGCTGTACTTGATGGCGTTGGACATCAGGTTGCGCATGATCGTCTTGACCATATCCACGTCGCAGCTGACCGTGATCGGCTCCGGAATGTCGTATTCGACCTCGATGTTCTTCACCTGCGCCATCACGTCGGACATCTTGCTGGCGAAAAGCACCACCTCTGAAATATCGACCTCCTGGAACACCGTGTTCATGCGCCCGGTCTGGCTTTTGGTCCATTTCAGGAGGTTGTCCAACAGCATGAAGGTGTTCTCGGTGATGTTGTTGCCCATGGAGATCATTTCGAAACTGTCCTCGCCGATCTGGTCGGCCGAGAGGTTGATCGAGAGCATGTTGAAAACCATCTTGAGCGTCCCGATCGGCGACCGGAGGTCGTGGGCGATCACCGAATACATCTTGTCGCGGGCCTCGACCGTCGCTTGCAGTTCGTCGCGCTGCTGGAGGATCGTCCGCTGCGCCGCGGCCAGGTAGATGTGGTGCGCCACGCGGGTGATGAGCTCTTCGTGGTTGAACGGCTTGGAGATGTAGTCGCTGGCGCCGAACTTGAATCCTTTCACGATGTCCTCGGGGTTGTGCAGGGCCGTGAGGAAGATCACCGGAATGTCTTCGTGCGCCGGGTCCGCCTTGAGCCGCTGCAGCACCTCGTACCCGTCGAGGTCGGGCATCATGATGTCCAGCAGGATCAGGTCGGGATTCACGGCCGCGACCTTTTCCAGGGCTTCGAACCCGCCCGAAGCGGTGACGATTTTGTATTTCGCCCGACTCAGCACGGCTTTCAGCAGCATGATGTTCGTGGCGATGTCGTCGACGGCCAAGATGGTGTAGTCTTCGGGTTTTATGGCGATGTTTTTCATGGAGGTCAGGAGTTTAGGACGAACAAATCTAATAAAAAATCCCCAAATGTGCAAAAATCAGGCACGCCGGGCCTTTTCCCAGGCTCCGCGGCCCCGGTGTGTCGCCAGATACCAGGCTCCGTGGAAGACGTTGAGGTTCATGAAGAGGAAATAGTAAGGCACCGAAAGCATTCCTCCCTGCCGTCCGTGGCGTTCGCGCATCCACCCGGCAGCGGCCGTGAGGTAGAATAACGCCTGCAGGGCCAGTATCACGGCATAAAGCGTCGGATGTCCCGACCACAGCAGGGCGATGTTCAGCGGAACGAGCGCCGCGAGTGCGACGGGAGTGACGGTCCAGCGCAGCACGCGGTGCGAGACGTACTGGAACCACAGCACGCCGTAGCGGAACGGATTCAGTAATTTGCGCAGGCGCCAGACGGACTGCAACCCGCCAGCCGCGATGCGGCGTTTGCGTTTGCCCTCTTCGGTCATGTCGGCCGAGGGGGTCTCCAGCGCATATGCCTCCTTGCAGTAGGCGATCTTGTAGCCGTCGGCGGCGATGAGCATCGAGCAGACGAAATCGTCCAGCAGCGTGTCTTCGGGCATCGTCCGCCATAGCTCGCGCCGCACGGCGAACAGCTCTCCGGCGGCCCCCACGGCCGAGTAGAGGCGGTAGTCGAGCTCTTTGAGCTTCGATTCGTATTTCCAGTAGGCCCCTTCGGTCGCGGCGGCTCCCGACCCTTCCGCGGCGGCCACGCGCTTCTCTCCCGCGACGCATCCGACCTTCGGGTCGTCGAAACAGCGCACGATCTCCTCCACGGCTTCGGGGTTGAGCATCGTGTTGGCGTCGGTGAAGATCACGATCGGGGTGTGGATATGCTCCAGCGCCCGGTTCAGGGCCGCGGTCTTACCCCCGCGGCGGGCGTTGTGGAGCACCGTGACCCCGGGATAAGCGGCCAGCAGTTCGGGCGTGCGGTCGGTCGAACCGTCGGTCACCCAGGCGATGCGGAGTTTTCCGGCGGGGTATTTCAGCGCCCGGCAGTTTTCCATTTTGGCGGCAACGATCTCCTGTTCGTTATAAGCGGCTATCAGCAGCGTCGCCTCGGCCGTTTCGGCCGGCGCGGGATGCCGTTTGGCGGGGCATACGGCTTCGCGGAGCTTCACCAGGGCGGCCAGCAGGACGCCGTATCCGACGTAGGTGTAGACGACCAGCAGGGCGCAGATCCAGAAAAGAATGGCTGTGACAGTCATGGCCTTCGGGTTATTTGCGCCGGATGAGGCGTTCGGCGCCGCGGACGAAGCGGTATCCGAAGAGGTTGATGAAGAAGGTCCGGACCCGGTAGTAGGCGAAAGCCTTGGGCGAGAACCACGAATTCTGGTAGTGGTGGATGGCGTAGGTGTCGGGCGTGAGCTCCACCTTGCGCGAATCGAAGACCTTGGGCGAAAAATAGTCCCGCGGCAGGATGTAGACCGCCTCGGAGAGGTCCTTGCGCTTCAGGGCTTCGAGCCCCCTCCCTTCCAGTTTCATGATCGGCTTTAATTTCGGTATTTGCTCCTGCATGATCTCGGGCAGCATCCGGATGTCGAACGACCCGTCCTCACGGACGAACTGGCGTCCCTCGTAGTAGTCGAGGCATTGTTTCACCCAGTCGCATCCCTTCTCGGCGCCCAGCACGGCGGCTTCGATGGTCCCGGCAGTCTCGGCCCCCGCGAAATAAGGCAGGTCCAGCAGCGGGTCGAAGCTCCGGAGCACCTCGACATCCGAATCGAGGTAGATGCCCCCGTAGTTGTAGAGGGCGTAGAAGCGGATGTAGTCGGCGGCGAAGGCGTATTTCTTCGCCTCGAAGGCCTGCTTCACCCAGGGCGAGCTCTCCAGGTCGAAGCGTTTCGTGTCCCAGAGCACGACCTCGTAGTCGGGCAGGTGTTTTTTCCAGCTCGCGAGACACTTTTCGATCTTCGCAGGATAGGGGTCTCCGCTCAGCCAGCAGAGGTGGATTTGCTTGGGAATCATGGTATCAGGGTTTTCATTTCGGTCATTACCTGCTGCATCTGCCGCTCCCACGAGAGCGTGCCCTCGATCGTCGTGCGGATATGTTCCGGAGTGCGGTCCGCGGCGTCGAGCCAGCCGAGGAGTGCGGCGATGTCGAGCGGCGTGTCGTCGGCGGGGGCTTTCAGGACGTAGGGCATCGCATCGAAATCGCTGTCCCGCTCGGAGTAGACGAACGGGATACCTCGGGCGGCATACTCGCGGTTCTTGAGGCTTTTGAGGCTCTCGATGCCGTTGCGGTGGCGGGCGAGGCTCGCCACGCCCATGTCGCACCATGCGAATTCCGCGTCGAGTTCCGCGCCCGAGCGGGGCCCCGTGATTTCGACGTATTCGCCGAGCCCGTAAGCCTCGATGCTGCGGGCGTAGCTGCCTATCAGGTCGGGCATGCCGTCGCCCACGATCCGCAGTTTCACGATGCGGTCGTGCGGCGCGGCATAGTAGGTTTTCAGCCCCTCGATCACGCGGTCGAAGCCGTGCCACGGGTGGATGTTGGCCAGCGCCAGCAGCCGTACCTCGCGTGCGAGGTCGTGCACCTCGGTTTTGAGGGGAACGGCATCGAAATCGATGCCATTGGAAATGCAGACGGTTTTCTGCCCAAAAATTTCTGCGTCGTCGGAAAAGGTGACGATGCGGTCGACCTGCCGGGCCATCGCGCGGCGGAACATCCGGTCGATCCGCAGCTGGAGTTTCTCCTTCCGGCCGGCCTCGCGGAACTCCGCGTCGTAGGGGTAGGTGGGGATTTCGAGCGCGATGCGCACCCCGAGCCGGCGCACGCGACGCAGCCATCCCACGAGCAGCGGATTGGCGTTCAGGTCGTGGCGGATGTAGAGGAACCGCACTCCTTTGCGGCGGATGTAGTCGGTGATGTCGGCGTAGGAGACGCGTTTGAGCAGCTTGGCGCGAAGCCCGCTCCCGAAGGTGCGGATTACCGTGTCGCCCGCCATGCGGCGCTGCGTGCCGTCAGTGTCGATTTCCAGATGGCACAGCGCGATGTCCACGCCGCAGCGGCGGAGGGCTTCGCACTGGGCGAAAATCTTCTTCGAGATGCCGCTGTGGGCCGAGAATCCGTGAAATACGATGAACAGTCCCTTCATTGGCAGTCTATTTTCCGGGCCGCAGGCGTGCGGCGAGTTCTTTCAGGTTATATACGCCTCCCAGCTGGATGTAGGCCAGCCAGAGAAGGCCGGCGACGGCGCATTTCGCGGCCAGCGACGGCAGGAGCGGCGTCCCTTCGGGGAGCAGCCATGCGATGCCGGCGAGCGCCAGCGAGAGGATGGCCGTGAGCAGCAGCGGCGAAAGGAAGCTCTTCCAGAAAGGCCCCCATTTCATTCGCAGGGTGAGGCAGAACAGCGCGTGGTAGCACTGCACGAAATTCACGGCGAACGAGATGCAGATGGCCCATGCCACGGCTTCGAGCGTTCCGAAAGCGAAGATGCCCGTGCAGATGGCCGCGACGTTGAGCGTCGCCGAGAAGAGCCCGCAGATGAAGAGCATCCGCGTGGCGTTGGCGGCCTGGAAGATCGACCCTGAGGTGGACATCACGATCTGGATGCCGACCGAGAGGGACAGGATGCGGAACGCCGGGACCGAGGGCATCCATTGGTTGCCGAAGATGATGAGCACCAGCTCCTCGGCCGTGAACCACAGCACGGCCGACAGCGGCAGTCCGATGAAGGCCAGCAGGCGGATCACCTTCATGTACGACTCGCCGAGTTTGCGGAGGTCGTGCTGCATGTGCGCGAAGACGGGGTGCATGACCGGCGAGATGACGAAGGCGATGTTCTGCAGCGGCATCATCATCAGGCGGTACGACTTGTCGTAGTATCCCAGGTCCGAAAGGCTCATGTAGCGGCCCATCAGCAGTTTGTCGAGGTTGCGGCTGAAGAAGTTCAGCAGCTGGAACGAGAACTGGTAGGCCGAGAACGAAAAGACCTTCCGAAGCGCCTCGCGTGCGGGTTTCATCCGTAGGCGCACGGGATATTCGCGGTAGTTGATCGCAAAGAGCATCACGCTCGAGAAGACCGGGTTGATCGTCAGGGCGTAGATGCCCGCCCCGGCGTAGGCGGCGATGATGCCCGCGGCGCCTCCGACGATCTGCACGGCGAGCGAGCGCACGGCGGCGAACCGGAACCGCTTGTCGCGCATCACCAGCGAATTGGGAACGATGTTCGCCGTGGCGAAAAGGAGGTTCAGCGCGAGGATGCGGCAGATGTCGCGCAGCTCCTCCGAACCGTCGTAGAACGAGGCTATCAACCCCGAGGCGGCGAAGAAGAGCAGGGCGATGACCACCGCGGACCAGAGCGTGAGCGAGAAGATGCTGCTCAGGTCGCGGCGCGAGAGGTCCCGGTGCTGGATCACCGCGGGGCCGATGCCCAGGTCGCTGAAGATGGCGAAGAAGGCGATGATGACCGTGGCGATGTTCACCACGCCGAACTCCTCGGGCGAGAACAGGCGCGAGAGCACCGCCGTTACGAGGATCGTCACCACGACGCCCGCATATTTTGCGACCGAGGTGTAGAAGACTCCCGAGGCCAGTTCGCGGCCTACCGACTGCGGTTGTTTATCGTCGTTTTGTGTCATGCAGCTGTTCGTAAAGTCGTCCGTAAGCCGTAGCGATCTGCGGCAGGCGGAGGTGTTCGAGGGCGTATGCGCGGTTCTCGGCGCCGTGCCCTGCGGCGGCCAGCCGGGCCGCTTCGGTCAGCGCCCGGTCCACCGATGCGGGGTCCGAGGCGTCGAAAACGGGGTTTCCGGTGGCTTCGAGCATCCCGCCGATGTTGCCTGCCGCGGGACCTGCGGCCACGCGGCCGAAAGCGAAGGCCTGCGGCACGTTGCCCGAGTTGAGGATGTCGGTGCGCTGGATGAAGACCACGTCGGCGGCCGTGAAATAGGCCGGCAGTTCGGTGTCGGGGATCAGCCCTTCGGCCGAGGTGATGCGGCAGCGGAACAGCCCTTCGACGGCGTGCGCCGCATGGTAAAGCATCCGCGTGGCGAAACGTTTCATGCCCCGTCGGTACGATCCGCTGAGGGTGTAGGGCCACAGGCGGGGGGCCAACAGGAATTTCTTCGCAACCCGCAGCCGGCGGAATGCCCGCCAGACCAGTTTGCGCTCGAAATCGTGGCGGAACGCCCCGAAGGCCAGCACGACGAAGCTGTCGGCCGGGACTCCGAGCCGTTGCCGGGCCTCCTCGCGGGTGATGCCGGGGCCGTAGACGCCTTCGTAAATATGATGCGGAATCACGACGTGGAGCTGCTGTGATTCGGGATATTTCGCCCGGAACTGCCGGAGGCTGTAATCGCCCAGGTGAACCACCGCATCGGCATAGTCCCCGATCAGCCGGTAGGCTTCGCGGACCCGGTCGTTGCCTTTGTGCGGCAGGGTGTTGTGGCGGGTGTAGACGATCGGGATTCCCCGCTCGCGGAGCATGCGGAGCCTGTCGCGCAGTTCCTCGACCTGTTCCGGCGAGGGATAGCTCCAGCCGAACAGCTCCTCGGGCCACTGGAAATGAACCGCGTCGTATGCCGCGGCGTCGTTCCAGAACGCGTCGACCGAGCAGACGACCTCGAAGCCGCAGGCGCGGATGCCCTCGGCGAGCAGTCGGACAAAGGGGTTGTCGCTGAGCCCCGAAGCTTTATAAACGATCAGTATTCTCATTTCAAACCCGGACCCACTCCTTTTTTTCGAAATCGTACCGTTTCACGATCCGCGCCGGGTTGCCCACGGCCACGGTGTAGGGCGGTATGTCCTTGGTGACGACCGACCCGGCACCGATCTGGCAGCGTTCGCCGATGGTGACGCCGGCCATGATCGTCGAGTTGGTTCCCAGATGGGTGTAGTCGCCGACCTTTACGGGACGCAGCATCAGCGGCTGGAGGTTGGGGTCCTGCGTCACGTTCTCGTAACCGTGGATGAGTCCCTGTATCGAGACATGCTGTCCCAGGAAGACGTAGCGGCCGATGTCGACCGGCCCGACCACCACCGAACCCACGCCCACGCGCGAACCTTCGCCGATCCTGACGTCGCCGGCGCCGTTGTTGACCACGGCGAAATCCTCGATCTGGGCATCGGCCTCCAGCACGAAACGGTGCCAGGGGAAGACGTCCGCCCGGGCGTGGCGCCATATCCGGGAGCCCCGTCCTGCCGGATGCAGCAGCGGGCGCAGCAGCCTCAGCCACCAGCGCGGCCGCGGCCGTTTGGGCGACGAGAGGAACCACATCACCAGACGCCGCAAACGGGGATTCTGTTTTATCTTTTCAATCATAGTTCTGTCATGTTCCTGTTTACGGGACCAGTTCGCGGTAGAGCGCCAGCAGTTTCCGGGCCGTCTGCTCCCAGGAGAAAAGTTTCACCCGTTCCAGTCCGTAGGCGATCTTTTCGGTCCGGTAGGCGGCGTCGGTCTCGAGCCGCAGGAGGGCGCCGGCAATGGCTTCCGGCGAGGTCGGGTCGACGAGGATGGCCCCTTCGCCCGCGATTTCGGGAATGGCCGAGGTGTTCGACGTCACCACGGGCGTTCCGCAGGCCATCGCCTCGAGCTGGGGGATGCCGAAACTTTCGCGCAGCGAGGTGTAGAGGAACGCCGAAGCGCCGTTGTAGATGGCCGGGAGGTCGCCGTTGGGAATGTAACCCGGCAGGCGAAGGCGGTCCATCAGCTCCGGTTCGCCGATCTGCTGCAAAATCGACTCCGCGGCCTGCATCGGGAGGTCGGCCACCAGCAGCGGCAGCGGACGCTCCGAGCGGCGCACGTATTCGGCATAGGCACGCAGGGTTCCCGGGGTGTTTTTCTTGGGGTCGGTGTTGCCCAGGAAGAAGAAGTATTCCGCATCGGGGAGGTAGCGTTTCGTGACCTCCGCCGTGTCGTCCATCGGGCGGAAGCGGGGGTTGTAGCCGTTGTGGATGGCCACGATCCGTTCGGGGTCGAGGCCGAGGGCCGTGCGGATGCGGTCGCATTCGAACTGCGACACGGTGATGATCCTGCGGCACTTGGGCAGGATGCGCGGCACCACCAGCCGGCGGTACTGCCGTCCGAGGGACTGGTAGAGCGACGTGTTGCGTCCGGCCTGCTTTTCGAGGAAGATGATGTCGTGGAGCGTCACCACGAGGGGTGTCGGTCCCCACACCGGGGCGGTGTTGCTCGTGCAGTGCAGCAGGTCGGGCTTCACGCGTGCCACGGCCCGCGGCAGCGCCCATTGCTCCCACAGCGGATACGACGGGCAGCGGAGCGTGACGATATGCACGTTGGGCGTCTCTTCCAGACAGCGGTCGGGACCGTCGCCCACGAAGACGAAATATTCGTTCTCGGTGTCGAGCCGTTGCAGGCAGCGGATGGTTTCGAGCGCCACGAAGTCCATGCCGTGTTTGTTGGGGCGGAAGATGCGCTGTGCCTCGATGGCTATTTTCATGCGTCGGGGTCGGTTTTCGCCGGTTCGGCGTCGGCCGCTCCGGTGTGTTGGGTATGGATGAACTTATCCTTGGTTCCGCCGAGGCGGAAGAGGTTGGCGGCCGTGAGCAGCACCAGCACCGGAACGCGGCGCAGGGCGCGGCCCAGTTTGGCATCGGTCTGCGCGTCGGGCAGGGCCATGGCCAGCGCGAAGAGCATCAGCACGAGGGCGATCCACCATTTGACCGAGCCCCACGGGTCGAGGACACTCATTGCGACGGCCCACAGCGGCACGAGCCCCACGAGCAGCATCCGCGGCGGCAGGCACCATTGCAGCAGTTTGTCGCAGTAGTCGAAATTTCCCGAAAAGAGGGCTCCGGGGAGGTTCTTCACTGCCGCTCCCAGGGCGTAGAACTGCGCCGCGATCCACCGCCGCCGCTGGTTGTAGTAGGCTTCCTCGCCCTGCACCTTTTCGTCCAGCACCTCCACGTCGTCCAGGTAGTCGATGTAGATGCGTTGCCGCAGGAGCAGTGCTTCGAGCTCCTTGTCCTCGCCGGCGGTGACGCATTGGCGGATGTTGGCGCCGAACCAGTCGTAGCGGAACGCCATGCCCGAACCGATCAGCGCCGAGGAGAATCCCAGCGCCACGTGTCCGCGGCGGAAGATCGAGTTGTTTATCTCCTCGCCCGCGGCGTCGAGCACCGCGGTGTCCGTGTCGCGGTTCTTGGCCGTGCGGTGGGCCTGCACGGCCTCCACACCCGCGTCGAAGACCTCGTTGAGGCGTGCGATGAACTCCCCGCCCACGAGGTTGTCGGCATCGAGAATCGCCACCGCGTCGGCGGCATCGGGTCCCAGCTCCTCGACGGCGGCGGTGAGGGCTTTGGCCTTCGAGCTGTTCTCGAAGGCGACCTCGATCACCGTCAGGGGCAGTTTGCGCAGCTCCGCGAGGGTCTCCGGCTGCAATCGGTCAGCGATTACCGCCACCCGGTGCAGCTCCTCGGGATACGTTTGTGCCAGCGCGGCCTGCACCGTGCGGACGATGACTGCATCGGCCTTGTAGGCCGGGATCAGCGTCACGAACCGCCGCTGTTTCCGTGCCGGGGGATAGGGCTCCCGCCGCCGCTGCATCGAGAAGGCCGCGAAGACGAAGAGGTAGAGCACCGGGAGCAGCAGCGCGAAGACGAAGATCCAGTCTATGATGTTCACTATCATTCTTTTCCTGTTTTATGTCGCAGAAAGTCCCGCGCACCGCGCAGGACGGCTGCGGCCAAATCCCTGCGGCCGTGCAGCAGTGACGTGCAGACGCTTTTGGGAAGCGCCACCCCCAGTTGGTAAACGACCGAGAGCCTCCGTGCGGTCCCGCGGCGGTTGCGGCGGGCGAACAGCAGGCGGTTGCGCGTGAGGTAGTAGCTCCGCAGCGGGCTTTGCTGGCCCGTGGTGGCGCTCTCCTTGTGGAAAACCGTGGCCCGCGGGTCGTAGGCGATGCGGTAGCCCGCCTCGCGGATGCGCACTGACCAGTCCAGTTCCTCGTAATAGAGGAAATATTCTTCGGGCATCGTTCCGGCCTTTTCGACCGCCGCACGCCGCACCATCATCGCCGCGCCGTGGGCGTAGGGCGTGTCGTGCGGGGTGTCGTAGGAGCCGTCGTCCGGTTTGCCGAATCCGATGAGGGCGTTGCGCAGGGTGATGCGCGTCAGGGGCTCGTATCCCGCGAACTGGATGGCCTGCGGAGGCGCCCAGAAGCGGATTTTGGGACATACGGCCCCGATCGCGGGGTCGGCGTCGAGCGTCTCGCAGAGATAATGCAGCGTGTCGTCCGCGACCTCCGTGTCGTTGTTGAGCAGCAGCAGGCAGTCGCCCGTCGCCGCCCGGATGCCGAGGTTGTTGCCTCCGGCGAACCCGCGGTTTTCATCGCTGCGCAGGACCGTGATGTCGGGATAGCGTTCCCGCAGCATCGCCGCCTCGTCCCGCTCCGACCCGTTGTCCACGACGATGATCTCGAGCGGCGTCGTGACGTGGCGGCGCAGCGAGTCTATCATCGCCCCGGTGACCGCGATGCCGTTGTAGTTGACCGATATGACCGAGATGCGCGGCTTCGTCATGGCGTTGCTGTTTTGCCGGCGAGCCGGTTTCTGGCCGGAACGGTGTGTTTCGCCTCTTCGGCTTCGGCCAGCTCCTTGTCGAAGCGCGGTGCGAGGAAGATGAAGGCCATGCTCATATAGATGATGGCGCCCGTGGGAATCTGCCCCAGCACCTCATTGGCGTAGGACATCACCACGACACCCGCAATGCCGGCCGTAAGCGCCGCGGTGAATCCCCGGAGCTGGGTGTTCCGGAGCCTGAAAAAGACCAGCCAGGCGCCCCGTCCGAGCACGTAAAGCAGGATTCCGATGTGCAGCAGCAGGCCCACGATGCCCGTTTCGACCCAGATCATCACGAACCACGAGTCGGTGGGTATCTGCGACAGCGGCGCATTGGGGGCGAAGACCTTCGCTTTGCCGCCGCCGTGGCCGAGTCCCGCGCCGAAGGGTTTGCCGCGCATCAGTTCGCGCAGCCGGGCCTGGTTGTCCAGCCGCACCTGGAACGAGGCGTCCTCCGTGTTGAAGGCGCTCCGGGCACGCCGGATGATGGAGTTGCCCTGACCGATGGTCGTGAATTTCAGGAAGCAGAATGCCATGATGATCAGGAATATGCCCGCTATGACCATCCGGAAGTTCCGCGACAGCATCACGAAGACGGCGTATCCGGCAAAAGGCACGGCCAGCGCACTGCGCGTGCCGGAAATCAGCATGCCGTAGCAGGCCGCGGCGGCCACCGCCAGCATATAGACCTTCATCCACGGATTGCGGTAATAGAGCGCCGAGATCGAAAAGACCACCATGGCCAGCCCCATGCCGGCGCCGAAATTCGCGGCGTCGCTGTAAAGCGAGAAGTAGCGCACGCCGGTGTAGATGATATGGGTCGTGGCGCCTCCCTCGACGAAGAGCCAGTAGTTCTCGGCGGCGTTGAACCCGGCGTATTTCTGGACGAGGGCTTTCAGCACGGCCAGCAGCGTCAGCACCGACCACACGGCCAGCATCTGTTTCAGGTATTTGTAGCGTGCCATCGTGAGCTGCGTGAGCACCACGACCAGGAAGAAATAGAAGGCCAGCGAACGGATGGCCATGGTCCACCCCTTGGGAGAGATGCTCTGGGGATTGAAAAGTTCCAGCACGCAGTAGATCATCCAGATTGCGGCGGCGAGGGTCAGTCCCGTGCCGGCGAGCCGCCATTCGATCCGGTGCACGAGGGCCTGCAGGATGACCATCGCCAGGTTGAAGAACAGCGCGGCGTCGAGGATTACGCCGACCGGGGCCCCGTGGAGATACTCCCGGCCGAGGAACATGATAAAGTAATTGACGACCAGCATCCCGAGCATCGAGATCGCGGGGTTGCGCATCGAGAGCCACAGGATGCAGAGCCCGGCGGGCAGCATGGCGATTGCGGCCCCCACCGGCAGTCCGAAACGGATGAAGGCATAGGCGATGGCCGCCACGCCTCCGGCGAGCACCACTCCCAGGAGTGTGCGTGAAATGCTCAGCGGAGCGGTTATGTGGCCGGAAAGCTGCATCGGGTTACGGGTTTTCGGGGCGGATTATTTGACCGCTGTGAACCCGAACTGGCTGATCTGATAACCCAGCTTGCGCAGGCGTGTGTAGGGCGGGAGCAGGCCCGTGAAGGTCTGCACGACGTCGCGGCCGGCGCAGTTGAGGAACAGCGCCGTGGGGGTGTCGCCGGCCATCTCCACGCTCTTTTCATAGAGCAGTTGGTCGGTCTCCTTCCACGTGCGGTTGGCCGGGGCCACCATGATGTTGAGCTCGGCGCTCTGCAGCAGCTCCTTCGAAATCGAGCTGTCGTCCAGCGGCGGGTACTCCACAATCACCACGTCGGCCTCGGACAGCGGCGTTTCGTCTTCGCCGTCGTGCACGAAATCCTCCAGCCGCGAGGCGAGCAGGAACTCCTTCTGGTGCGAGTCGAAATCCTTGTTCCACGAGGCGATGCGGACCTTCATGCCCGTTTCGCGGAGATGCGCCGCGAGGTGCTCGGCGAGCGTCGATTTGCCGTCGCCCTGCTCCGTGGAGAGGATGTTCAGCACGTTGGGCCGCTTCCGGGGATCGAAATAGTTGAGCACGGCGTTGCCCATGAAGCGCGAGGCGATCTCCCGGTACTGCCGGGCGAAGCGCCGCTCGCCGAAGCGTCCCGGACCCGGGAAGGCCCCGATGACCTTGCCGCCAGTGATGCGCTCCGCACGGATCTTGTCGCGCAGCGTGCGGTCGAGCAGTTCGAGCAGGATGAAGAACCCGAGGATGAAGACCGCCGTGACGAAGAACGCCGCGATGACCATCATTTTACGCTTGGTAGGCTCGGCCGAGATGGGCAGCACGGGCGGGTTGATGATTTTGAGCGTCGCCGAGGTCATCTGCAGGTTTTTCTGGCGCAGGCGTGCCGTGTTGAGGGCCTGCAGCATCGCCAGATACGACTGCTCGGTGAAGCTGATGAGGCGGTTCTTGCGCTTGAGCGTCGAACCCACCGGGGCGTAACGCACATAACGGTCGTCGAGCGACTGTTTCCATTCGTTCACCACCTCCATTTCGGCCTCCGACTTGGTCGAGAGCAGCACGGCGTCGAGCCATTGCTGGATGAGCGACCCCGTGGCGATGCCCTCCTTGGTGTACTGCTGGCTGGCGATGGCCGACGTGAGGCTGCGCAGGCTGTCGGTCTCGCGGTCCATCTGCATCTGCAGGCGGCTCACGTCGACGGGCTGCCGGACGGGCTGCCGGCCCGATGCGGGGTCGGGGATGAACGCTTCGGCGGCCGTGATCTGGGCCTGCAGGTCGCCGATTTTGTGGAGCTGTTCGACGAATGCGGCGTTGTTGCGGAATATCTGCAAGTCTTCGAGCTGCGCCTCGATCTTCCGGCGCAGCGATTCCGAACTGTTGAGGTTCAGGCGCGTCTCCTCGTAACGCAGCTCGAAGTCGCGCGAGAGGATGGCGACGTGCTTGGTCTGCTCGTCGTAGTTGATAATCAGGTTCTCGACGCTGTAATCGCGCAGCGAATCCTCCTGTTCGCGCAGTTCGCGGCCTACGCGGGCCAGCTCCTGCTCGAAGAACTTGATGACGTCGTTAGTCTCGCCGAAACGCAGCTCCTTGTATTGGTCGACGAACTCTTCGTTGAGGAGCTCCAGCGTGTTGTAGACCACGCCGGGGTCGTCGTTCTCATAGCTCACCTCGAGCATGTCGCTGTTGGCGATACGCCGGACGTCGATCCGGCTCAGCGCCTGGTAGCTGTAATAACGGTGGGTCCAGTGGAACAGTCCGTAGACGTGGTTGCCGTGCTCGGGCTGCTCGAAGGCGAGCAGGTTCTGATAGGTCTGCTTCTCGCTCGTATGGTCGATCAGTTCGAGCACCTCCGGGGGCGTGTGCGCCAGTTCGCTCCGATGGTTGCGGGCCAGGATGTAGTTGTTGTCCTCGTCGGGATTGCCATTCACCATGTTCCGGGCGTAGAGGCGCAGCGAAACGTTGTGCAGCGTGGACTGGGACTTGATGATGTTGATCAGGTTGTCCATCGCGTTGTTGATGATGTTCCAGTCCTGACGCGAACCCTCGCCGTTTTCGAGGTCGTATCCCGACACGATTCCGGTGTAGATGGTCGATGTCGAACGGTAGTAGCGCGTCTGCCGGCCCATGTAGAGGTAGACCAGCAGGGCGACCGCTATCGGGCAGATGATGAGCCACCACTTGATGCGGAAGAGGAATTTCAGGATATAGGCGATGTATGTTGTCATAAGCGCGTCGGTTTAACGGGTGGAATTGGTCGGCTGGCTGATGATCGGGGTCTTCGAGAGCACCTCCAGCTGCAGCAGGGCCTTGTTGAGCAGCGAGCGGGTCTGTTCGTACTCCCTGATGGCCGAGCTCTCGATGCTTTTCTGGCGGCTGAGTGTCTGGGCGTCGATCTTGCCGTTCACGAAGTCCGATTCGGCGGCGATGTACTGGGCCTTGGCGGCGACCATCGACCGGGCCGAGGACTCCAGCAGCGAGAGGTTCTCGACCGCCGAGGTGTAGGCTTCGATGATCTTCAGGCAGATTTCGTCGTACCAGCTGTTCATCTCGTACTCGATGCTTTCGAGGCGCTTGCGCTGCTGCTTGATGCGGTTGCGGCGGTTGAATATCTCGTCGAGCGGTAGCGAGATGCCCGCCCCGACGGTCCACCAGGCCTGGGTGGTTCCCGTGACGTTCTGGATGATCGGGAGGTTTATGTCCTGGTATATCTGGCTGTTGACGTCCGTCGAGCCGTAGCTGTACTGGGCGTTGAGCTTGATGTTCTTGAGCCACGAACGGCGCAGGGTCTTGATCTCGCGCTCCTCCTGTTCCTTGGTCGAGGCGAACTGGTTGACCTGCGGCGATCGCTCGCGGGCATTCTCCAGCAGGACGTACAGCGGCGGCAGGTGGAGGTTGATATAGGTTTCGGCCGACGTGCGTGCCAGGTCGGTGTAGTTCGTATAGGGCGTTCCGGCCGGAAGGCTGTCGGCCGCGGCCTGCGGAGCCGGAGCCTGGGCCCGGAGCAGGGCCGGGAGCGTCAGCAGGACGGGTAGGAGCAGGATTTTTTTCATGGTCTAAACGTTTTCTTTCTGGATGAACGCCGTAAACGTCCGTAAAATGATCTTCAGGTCGAGCCACGGGGACATCTCCCGGGCATAGCGGATGTCGAGCTGCTTGCGCTGCTCGGGCGAGAGTTTGCCCGCGTGCCCGCGCTTTTCGACCTGCCACAGCCCCGTGAGGCCCGAGGGACACATGAAGCGTTCGATGTACTCGTCGCTGGTCAGGCGCTCGGCCTCGTAGAGCGGCAGCGGGCGGTTGCCCACCACCGACATGTCGCCGCGCAGGATGTTGAACAGCTGCGGCAGTTCGTCGATGCTGTATTTGCGCAGGAAGCGTCCCAGCCGCGTGATGCGGGGATCGTTCTCGATTTTCACGAAGGCGTTTTCCTGCTCGGTCTCCACCGTCAGCTGGTGTTCCTCTTCGGGGATGGCGAAATCGTCGGAGAAGAGCATGCCGCTTTCCATGTCGGCCAGCAGTTTCTCCATCTCCGCATCGTCGAGCGAAATCCTGGCGGCTTCGGCGTCCTCCTCTCCCGATGCGTATTGGTTCAGGTCGCTCAGCTCCTTAAGTTTGCGGTCGGCATCGCTGCGCATCGAGCGGAACTTGAGGAAATCGAAGACCCGGTAGTTGCTTCCCACGCGCTTCGATTTGTAAATCACCGGTCCCGGGCTGTCTAACCTGACGGCGATGGCCACGGCGATGAGCAGCGGCGAGAGCACGATTATCGCTCCTGCCGACGCCACGATGTCGAACGTGCGTTTCCAGAGCGGCATCCGGAACAACCGCATCTCCTTGCCCGGCCGCCGGTCCGGAGACTTGGGCGTGAAGGCGTAGTCGGTGATGAACTGCACCGTGCGGTGGAAATCCTCCGCGCTGATGTCGCCCGTCACGGCGCTGTTGACCCCGGCCTTCAGGTAGCTGCGCCGCTGCGCGTCCTCCAGCGGTGCCGAGGCGATCAGGACGATCGCCGTTTTGGGGAACCGCGACCGCAGGAACCGGATGTTGCCGTTGTCGGCGTCGGTGTCGCGCTGTTCGTAGAGGATCACGGGATGGTCGTCACGCAGGTCCGTCAGGGCCTGCGCCGCAGACCTGATGTCGGAGACGACGCGCATTTTTCCGCCGGTCAGTTCGGCGAAACGGGCCGTGTGGTCTCCTCTGCCTTTGATATAGATGACCGGGTATTTCAATCTAAAAGAATCTTTTTGATGCGTATTTTGAGCTCCATCGGGTTGAACGGCTTGACGATATAGTCCTCGGCGCCCTCCTCGAGCAGGCGGATACGCTCCGAGGTGCTGTCCTCGCTCGAGAGCATCACGACCGGAATATCGCGGAAAAGTTCGTTGTGCTTGAGGTGGTGGAGGAATTCGTCGCCGCGCATTTCGGGCATGCGGATGTCCGAGATGATCAGGTCGGGCACGTTGCCTTTGTGCATCCATGCGAGGGCTTCGACGGGGTTTTGCTTGTACATGCAATCGTAATCGCCGTGGAGATATGCGTAGAGGATTTTTGCGATCTGCTCTTTGTCGTCGACGATCAGTATGGATTTTTTGCTCATGAGTTTGTAAAATGGGTCTGCGGTACTGTGCGCTTGGCTCTGTAAATGTAGTAAATAAATCCGGAAAGCGGTTCGGTTCGTCGCACTTTAATATTTTGCAAATATCGGTAAAATTTTTGGATTATTGACAATTTCGAAGGATTAAGTCTACAAAAACGGTCGGTTCCGATAGTTTTTTGTCGCTAAAGGGGTTATTTCCGAAATTTTTGGTATTTTTGTGCCAATTCACCCGCTGTGTTTTCCCAAAAATGCTTTCCCTATGCGTCGCTGCAAAACGAAAGTGGATGTTTAAAGGGCGGATATGACAACCTTTCGGACGGGCCTTTTGGGCGGACGACTCCGGAAACGGATCGTTGACGCCCGGAGGTAAAAATAAATTTATGGACCGAAACAACATGATAAAACCGGGTTGGGTGCTGCTTTGCATTTGCATGCTGTTGGCACCCTTGTTCGTTCATGCCGAGGAGAATTCGGGCCGCGAAAGTATTCTCATCATTTCGTCCTACAATCCCGATACGCGCCGCATGGCGAGTTTCATCAACGAATTCGAACAGCAAATCCTGGCTTCGGGCGTACCGTGCGACATCTATATCGAGACGCTCGAGAGCAAGGGCATTGCCGATGCCCCGATGTGGATGTCGCTGATCGACAATATGATCACCCGTTACGAGAGTCGTTCGCTGCGGGCCATCGTATTGCTGGGGCAGGAGGCGTGGGCCTCCTTCGTGTCGCTGGGCCGCATCCCCGAAGGGGTTATGTGTTTCAGCGGTTTCGCCAGTTCGAACGGTGTGATGCTGCCGGCGCCGCCCGATTCGCTGCAGACGTGGAAACCCCGCTCGGTCGAGTATCCGGGCATGACCGACAGCCTGAAAACGGTGGGCGGTATGCTCAACCGCTACAATATCCGCCGCAACGTCGACCTGATCCGGTCGTTCTATCCCCAGGTGGAGAATATTGCCCTCGTTACGGACAACACCTACGGCGGCATTTCGTTGCAGGCGCTCGTGCGCGAGGAGTGGAAGAACTATCCCGACCTGAACCTGATCCTCGTGGACAGCCGTGCCGGCGAAGAGGCGGCGCACGAGGCTTACGCTTCGCTGCCGCCCCGTTCGGCCGTGATGCTCGGGACGTGGCGCGTGGGCAGCGACGGGGAGTATTTCATGCAGCGTTCGCTGAATGACCTGGTGCAGAGCAATCCCCGCATTCCGGTCTTTTCGATCACCCGCACGAGCATCGGCGACGTGGCGATAGGCGGTTATGTCCCCGAGTATGAGAGCGGCGCCGCGCTGATCGCCGCCCAGATCAAACAGTATTACGATACCGGGAAGATCGGCGACGTGCATTTCCATACCAGCAAGAATATCTACCTTTTCGATTCGCGCAAACTCAAGGATTGGAAGATCGCCGAATATGCCCTCCCGAAAGGCAGCATCGTGGAGGATGCGATGGCCACCAAGCTCTCGAAATACTCCCATTACATCGAGCTGCTCGTGCAGGGTATCCTGCTGCTGGTCGTGTTGCTGTTGTTCGTGACGTGGCTGTTGCTGCGCGTGCAGCGGCTCAAGCGGACGCTCGAGGAGCGCGAGGAACAGCTGGTCGTCGCCCGCGAGCGGGCCGAGGAGTCGGATATGCTCAAATCGGCCTTCCTGGCCAACATGAGCCACGAGATACGTACGCCGCTCAACGCCATCGTGGGCTTCTCGTCGCTGATGCAGAGCGAGGAGCTGTCGCAGGAGGAGCGTGCCGAGTATTGCGCCATCGTGGTGAACAACTCCGAGATGCTGCTCACGCTGCTGAACGACATCCTCGATATTTCGTCGCTTGAATGCGGCAAAATCCGGTTCAACTATGCGTCGGAGGAGATCGTGCAGATTTGCCAGCACGTGCTGATGACCACGGCCCATACGCGGCAGGAGGGGGTCGAGGGGCGTCTGGACAGCTCCGTCGCTTCGTTCATGCTCACCACCGACGCCCACCGGCTGTCGCAGGTGTTGATCAACCTGCTGACCAATGCCGGCAAATTCACCTCCGAGGGCAGCATCACGCTGGGCGTCCGGATCGACGAGGAGCACAACGAGGTGCTCTTTTCGGTGACTGATACCGGTCCGGGCATCCCGCTCGACAAGCAGGAGATGGTCTTCAACCGCTTCGAGAAACTCGACGGCAACAAGAAAAAGGGTACGGGTCTGGGTCTGGCCATCTGCCGCCAGATCGCCATGATCGTCGGGGGCCGTATCTGGGTCGACCCGACCTATACGGGCGGAGCGCGTTTCATTTTCGCCCATCCCATCGGCATCGACAACGGTCATGAGAACCGCGAGGGGGGGGGGATTTCAACCCTCTGAGCAGCGCCAGCCCCTCCATTTAGCCCGCAAGCCCGACTGATCCGGGAGACGGAGATACGCATGAAAAAGGACCCTTTTCGGGGTCCTTTTTTCGTGCCTCCGCGTCTCCGGCCGGAGATTCAGTCGTCGCCGGGCCCGGCCTGTTCGATCGTTTTCTGCAACAGGAGTTTGTTCCGGCGGACGCAGCCGAACGAGGAGACGGCGGCGCGGTCGTCCATGTTGTTGACGCTGTTGATCCATACCTCTCCCCTGCCGAAGACGACGAACAACTGTTCGCCCCACGAGAAGGTCCTGTCCGGCGCGGACGGCTCCGCCGAGCGTGTCCATCTCCATCCGAAAAACGGCGTCGGCGGATTGTGCCGCCGCGCCGTTTTTCGATAACCGAGCGAAGAGAAGCCGGATAAGGTGTTTCATCGCCACACCGTCCGTTTACGCCTCACTCTTGGAGTACTCCGAGAATTCGCAGCCGAAGCGTTCGACCATCATGTTGTCCATCTCGTCGGCCCGGAACGCCAGGTTGACGATGTTCTGACGGATCGTCTCCTCGGACTCTTCGGTGATGTCCGAGAGGTGGATGCGGTAGGCGATGTAGATCTGACGGCCTTCGATACCGAGTTTGTAGGGACCGAAATCCTCGCTCAGCATGTAGTCCAGCACCGGCTCCACGTCTTTCTTGGGCAGCAGGTTGATCGGCGAGGTCGAGAACAGGTAGTCGCCGTCGTAGACGAAGATGCGGATTTCCGAGCTGCCCTTGTGGAACAGCCATGAATCGTAACCGTCGCGTGCCAGAATGGGGTTGATGCCCATCTGTCCGATGGCGCCCTCCACGAACTCCGCGAGCGGCGATGCGTCGTGCTCGTCGAAAACCCCGTCGGGCAGCTTGTCCCCGCACGAGGGGCAGAACTCCTCCTCTTCGGCGATCAGTTCGTCGCAGCTGCCGCACTGCACCTGGAACACCGTGCGGTCGAGCTCGCCGACCGATTCCAGGAGTTTGCGCAGGCTCTCGACGCGGATGCCGAATCCCATGTTGTCGGCCTGCGTGAATTTGCTGACCGTCACGCCGACCACCTCGTTGCGCTCGTTGAGCATCGGGCCGCCCGAGTTGCCGGGGTTCACCGCGGCGTCGGTCTGGATGTAGTACTGGCCGTTGACGAGCTGCTTGGGCGACGACACCGAGCCTTCGGTGACGGTGAACGGCATGCCGTAAGGATAGCCCGCCACGTAGACCTTGCCGCCGATGGCGAGCGATTCGTCGCTGGCCAGCTGCAGTTCGGGGAGCGACGAGAAATCGCCGTCGACAGCCAGCAGGGCGATGTCGAGCGTGGGGTTGACCAGCACGACCTTTCCCAGATAGGGATTGCGGTCGTTGTCGTGTATGGCTACCGTGTGAAACCCTTCGACGACGTGGTAGTTCGTCACGAAGAGATCGTAGTTTTTCAGGTAGAAGCAGCTGCCCGAGCCTCCGGCGTGGGTCACTTTGAATACCAGCTGATAGATATTGTTCTGTTCCATTGTCTTGCGCTTTACGTGTCGTTATTCCTGTTTGCCCATGGCCTGTTCCATCATCTTCTGCTGGAATTCGGTTGCCAGACGCATGTACTCCGCCATGTCGCCCCGCATCATCGCCTCCTGCATTTTGGTCTGCATCTCGGCGACCTGCGACTCCATGGACGAAGCCAGCTGCTGCATCTGTTCGGCGGCTCCGGCCATCGCCTCGGACAATCCGGCCAGCGCGTCGCCTCCCTCGTCGTCGTCGGCGTCCAGTTCGCCTTCCATGATGTTGTCCAGCGCTTCGTAAAGGATTTCCGAAGCCTCTTCCATCGGCTTTCCGGCCGAACGTTCGAGGGCCCGCGACACGAGGGCGTTCAGGTCGTCCTGCACGTCGTTGTAGAAATACATTTCGTAGAACTTGTAGAGGATGCGCACGGCGCTGCGTTCGTAATTCTCGGCCTGAATCGCCTCGGTGGCCTCGCGGTAAACATCCTTCATGTTCTCCTGCACGTTGTTGAGCGACGAACGGCGTTTGGTCGAGATCAGCGTATCGACGAAATAGAGGTCCCGGGCCAGCTCTTCGCGCGGTGCGGCGAGCAGTTTTTCGAGATACGCCTTGCCTTTGGCCACCAGTTCGGCCACGGGCAGCTCCTTGTCCATGTCGTCCACGGCCTTCTCCAGCTCGTTCATCAGCTGTCCCTGCGGGTGGGCGACGTAGGCGATTTTGTAGAGCGCCGTGTCGAGCACGTTCCAGGCATAGCCGTAGCGGCGTTCGCTGCCGTATTCGGTCACGGCGTCGATCGTCTCGCGGCAGATCTGGCGGACGGCCTCGCAGATGCGGTCGGTCTCCTCGGCCGGATAGGGGGTGATGCGGGGTTCGTAGCTCCGCCTGGCCCCGAATTTCGAACAGAACTCGTCGTCGTAACGGTCGCCGACGTGGCAGATGTTGCGCAGCACGAAATAGAGTTTGTGCGGATGACTCTGCGCCATCGTGCATTCGTACTCCATCTTCAGCAGGTCGCCCTCCTTGCGGAAGCGGGGCAGCATGAGGCGGTTGATGTTCAGGTCGGCGACCTGCCGCAGCATCGCTACGCGGCCCTTCTCGGGAATCTCGAGGAAATCGGCGCTGATGAGCATCCGTCCGTCGGCGATCCGGATGTTTACCAGTATCGAGCCGTGGGGAATGCGGAACTCCGTGCCGTCGGCGTTGCCGTATTTGGCCCGGAACCCGGGATTCAGATGGTCGAGCAGCAGGTGGAAGGCCTCGAGGTGCTTGCCCTCGCCGTAGCGCTCCACGCTCTGCTCGAGGAGCTCCGTATTGACCTTGCTCTGGGTCGAGTCGAGTACGGGGGTTACGAAAATCGGTGTCTGTTTCATGGGTCGGTATTTAGTTGTCTTCGATGGAGAGGCTTCCGTCGGGGTTGACGGTCGCTTTCCCCTCGTAATAAATGATCGATGTCTTGCCGGCGCTGCTCTCGGTCTCCTTGCCGTCTTCGGTGAAGCGGATCGTGAACGTCGTGTTCTGCCGGCCCATCACCTTGTTCCGGTTGTAGTGCTCCATGCCGGCCGGAACCTCTTCCTCGATGTCGTAGCGGCCCACCGACTTGAACGTGTGTCCTTCGGGCAGCATCGTCTTGGCTTCGGCGATCTGCGCGGCGATGGTCTCGGGCGAGAGCTTGCCGAGGTCGATGCCTACGGTGGTCTCGTATTTCGGGGACTCGAACACGCTCTGCACCTCGCGCAGGTCCGTGGGGTCCATTCCCGCGAGGTAGTAACTTTGCGAGAAAGCCTGGTCGTCCTTGTTGACCATCTTCACGGTGACTAATCCGAGGTTGTTCGACAGCTCTTCCATTTCGATAAAGCTGACCGCGTAAATCTTGAACCGCTCGGCGTCCACACTCTTTTTGGTCAGTTCGATGGCTTTGGCGTAACTTTCCGCCTTATCGGCGGGATTGCCGGTAAGCGCATTGCAGGAGACGGCGCACAAGGCCGCGATAGCCGTAATCAGGCTGAAGAAATTCTTTTGCATGGTATATGAATTCAAAGATAAGAAAATTCGGTCATATTGTACCGGAAGCGGGCTCTTTTTTCCCGCTTCGATGGATTTTTCGACGGAATGACGGATCGTTTATTTGCCGAGCAGGGCGCGGAAATCTTCGTAGGCTTCCTGGTTTTCGAAAAAGTCGGTGCGCAGGATAATGTGGTCGTCGACGGTCTTGATCTTGCATTCGTCCTCTTCCTCGTCGTACTTGACCCACTCGATGTCCGTGATGTTGAACTGCCCCTGTTCGATCTTGTCCTTCTTCACCACGGGATAGGTCACCAGGTCGCCGTCGACGGTGATCGAGCCGCCCAGGGCGGCCAGCACGCGGGCTTTGCGGATTTCCAGCAGCGTGAAGATCAGCAGGGCGGCGCCTCCGACCACAAAGATCACGGTGACGGCCGTGGGGCCGAGGATGCGCATGCGGCCGATGCGGATGCCGAAGGGCGCGATGAGGGGGAATACGATCATGAAGAGTGCGATTCCGATCGTCGTGAGTTTGCTCATGACCGGGCTTGCCGGTGTGTAATTGAATGTTTTCATGTGTGTTTGGGTGACTTGGTTTATGTCCGGGTATGCCGGACGAGTACAAATATAGCAAAAACAGGGATTAAAAGTATACGGTTGTATACTTTTTTGGCCAAAAAACAGCCTTGTTTTTGCAACCGGCTGTCAATCAGGCACGGATCAGGCCGTACAGACAGCGGAACTGATGGTAGAGGTGTTCGAGGTCGAGACCGTTGAGGAATGCCTGTTCGAACGAGAGGCCGAAATGAATCTGATGGAAGAGTCCTGCGACGTGGTACGGATCGAGGCCGGGACGCAGTTCGCCGCTTCGGGCCGCCTGTTCCACAACCTGCTGCCAGTATGCCTGGGTCAGCTGCATCAGGGCCCGGAATTTCCGGTCCGCTCCGGGATAATACTGGCGCACCTGCATCATGAAGTTGAGGTAGTAGATGTTCAGCGCGACGTCACCCCCCCCCTTGCATAGCGCCAGCAACTGCGCCATAGTCCGCCTTACGCCTTCTATATACCGTTCGATGAACTCGGCCAGCGTACCGTCCGCGTCTGTGAATTTGTTTTCGGGGGTCTGTATTTCGAAGACGTAGCGGTCGGCGACGGCCATGAATACGGCTTGTTTGTTGGGGAAATAGTGGTGTATGCCCATGCGCGAAAGTCCGCAGGCACGGGACAGTTCGGTGATGGTCGCCCTTTCGTAGTTCTTGGAAACGAATACGGTGAAGCAGTTTTGCAGAATTTCATCGCGGTTGGTTTTCATGGCGCTCCGGGTAGATGTCGCAACGAAAATACGAAAAAATCGGAAAACAAAAAAGATCGCTCCGGCAAGAGCTGTTTTCACCGTTTAGGGGATACAGGTAAAAATAGCGCCGGATCGTATGATCCGGCGCCGCTCTGCTGTCGGGAATCGGGGCTATTCGGCCTCCGCCTTTTCGTAGACACGCACGTAGTCGACCTCCATCCGCTGCGGGAAAACCCCGTCGTCGATGCCCCGCTGACCGCCCCAGTTGCCGCCGACGGCGAGGTTGACGATCACGTAGAACGGCTGGTCGAAGGGCCAGCTCTCGGGACCCGTGCCGTCGTTGGCGTAGGTGAAATAGAGCTGCTCGTCGAAATAGAACCGGATTTCGTCGGTCTCCCATTCGATCGCGTAGCGGTGGAAATTCCGCGTCACGTCGGGCGAGCGGACATTCCCGCTCTTCTGTGTCCCGTCCAGATGCGAATGGCGGGTCGTGTGGACTGTCCCTACGATACATTCCGAATCGTAACCCACCTGTTCCACGAGGTCGATCTCCCCGCTGGCGGGCCATTCGCCGTAACAGCTCTCTGCAGGCATCAGCCACACGGCGCTCCACGTTCCGCGTCCCTCGGGAAACCGCACCCGCGCCTCGACGCGCCCGTACCGCCACGTGTGGAGTCCGCGGGTGACCAGTCGCGCCGAGGTGTACCGTTTGCCTCCTTGCGGCTCCCTGCGGGCGGTGATGGTCAGCAGGCCGTCTTTCACGCCGACGTTTTTGCGGCGGGCGACCGTGTAGTGCTGCAGCTCGTTATTGCCCCATCCGCAGTCGTTGCCGCTGGTGTCGTAATTCCATCTGGCGGGGTCGGGCAGCCCCCTGTAATCGAATTCGTCGTTCCAGACCAGCCGCCATACGGTTCCCGAAGGGGTGCGTATCGTCGCCGCCGGGATTTCGGCTCTGGCCGTGCGGACGAAAAATGCCGCGGCCGCCCATAAGATGATTCTTTTCATAAACGTATCGTATGACCGGGGAGAAGCCGCATCGGCCGCTCCTCCCCGGACTCGTTCCTATTTAAGCACCCACATCAGGGCGTTGATCTCGTCGGCTTCGTTTCCGAACTGGCGGTTCAGCGCTTCGAGCAGGTTGTTCTTGTTGGTCGTCTCTTCGGTCGAGGGGTACATCCAGCGCACCGGCAGTTTGTCGGGAGCGTTCACGTTGAGGCTCGTCGAGGGGTCGATCGGCAACTGGGGCCATCCCGTGCGGCGGTATTCGAAATAGGCGTTGTCGCAGTCCTGCAGGAAGGTCATCAGGTATTTTTGGTCCCAGATCTGGCGCAGCCGGTCCGCGGAGGAGCTTTTGTAGGCCGCTTCACCCGTGAAATAGCCGTCGATGTAGTCCTGTGTCACGGCCTTGCCGACGGTCGAGGCGTCGAGCCCCATCACGAATGCGAGGGCCGCCTTGACCCCGTTCTCGTAGTAGGTCTGCGACGTGCCGCTCACCCAGCCGCGCTCGATCGCCTCGGCGATCAGCAGGCATTGCTCGGCATAGCCCACCAGTACCAGCGGTTCGCTGGCCTTCTGCTGGACGTAACGTTTGTTGAGCAGCGAATAGTCGCGGCTGTTGTAGGCGGTGTTGATTCCCGTGAAATCGAGCGTCACGTCCACACCCCGGTAAGCCTCCATCTGGTCGGCGCCCGCCGTGGCGTTTTCATAGGGCGCGGCATAGTAGAAGAGGCGGTAGTCGTTCAGCGCCTTGAGTTTGTCGACCACGAACGAGCTCATCATCGTATTGACCACGAATTTGTCGTTGGTCGAATAGAGCGGGTGGTAGCTGTTGGGTTTGTCGACATAGGTCAGGGCGAGGTTGTCGGCGTTGCTCTCCATCAGGCGTCCGTCGCGCACGATGTCGGCGAAGGCCGTTTTGACGTTCAGCGTCGCGTTGTCGGCCTTTGCCGAGAGCGACATGAGCACCTTCAGCCGCAGGGCGTTGGTCGCCTTGAGCCATTTCGAGGGGTCGCCGCCGAAGAAGATGTCACCCGAGAAATTGGCCGAACTCTGCGAGAAATTTTCGGCAGCCGTCTGCAGGTAGGCGAGCACCGTGGCGAACACCTGCTCCTGCGGGTCGTACTTGACTTTCATGATGCCTTCCGACATGCCTTTTCCGGCCTGCGAGCAGGGGATGTCGCCCATCTCCATCGTCAGGCGGTAGAGGATGTAGGCCTTGACGAAGTGTTCCACGCCGCGGTACGGCGCAACCTCGTAGGCTCCGCTTTTCGACGCGAACGATACCATGTCGTCGAGGTTCGGGAAGACGGCGTAGGGCGTGAAACTCCCGCGGCCGATGTTGTTGTACTGTTCGGCCATCTGGCCCTCCTGGGCGTAGGCGACGTATTTGGGCAGGGCCGCCGTGGCGATGTAGGCTTTGGCGTCGCCGCTGAATTTGGCCATGGTCGTGAGTGCCGAGGTGCAGAGCAGTGCGGGACTCACCTTGGTCGTCGTGTCGGGATCGGTGTTCATCTCCTCGAAATTGCTGCATCCGCCTGCGGCCAGCAGGAGCGCGACACCGGGAACGATGTATTTGAATATGCTTTTCATAGGTTTGGACTGGATTTAGAACGAAAGTTTGACATTGAAACCGAGGTAGCGCGACGAGGGGTCGGAGAGGTTCTCCGTGCCGCCGTCGGGGTCGGAATACTTGAAGTCCCGGGCCGACATGAAGACATTCTGGCCGACGAACGAGACCGAAATGCCCCGGCTGCGGATCATGCGGCAGTATTTGGCGGGCACCTCGTAGGTGAGCGATATTTCGCGCAGCTTGAGGAACGTCGTGCGGAACATGTCGAGCGGCGATGCGACGCCTCCCCAGACGTTGTTCTTGTGCACGCGGCCCACGTAATCCTTGTAGGTGGTCTTCACGTCGTTGGCGACGAACGTGCGCGTGTCGGTGAGCTTGTTGCCCTGGGCGTCCCACGTCGCCGAACCGCTCGCCACGCGCAGGCCCTGGCTCAGGTGGTTCTTCGTGCCGGGGTTGGTCACGTCGAGGTAACGCGCCTCGGTGGTCGAGTTGGGATGGCTGCCGGCAATCCAGAGGTAGGTCTCCGTGTAGCTCTGCGTCATGCCGCCCACGCGGCCGTCGAACGAGAGCGACAGCGAGAGGTTCTTCCATCGTAGGGTCGTCGTCGCGCCCCAGATCCAGTCGGGGTCGGAGTAGCCGTAGACCGACTGGTAGGTGTTGAAGAGCGGCAGGCCGTTGGCGTCGTGGATCATTTCGCCGGTCTCCTCATGGCGCTGGAAGGTGTTGAGCACGATGTGGTCGGCACGCTTGCCCTCGGCCACCCACGGACGGTCGGTCGAGTATTCGGGGTCGATCCGGGTGTAGTGGCGGCGGTAGCGCGACCAGTTGAAGGCCACGTCCCAGCGCCAGTCGCCGGTCTTTATGGGCGTGCCGCCCAGCGTGATTTCCCAGCCCTTGTTGGTGATCTCCTCCTTCGTGTTCACGAGGTTGTTGTAGTAACCCGAGGCGTTCGATACGGCGACGCTCTTCTGGGTGTCGAAATTGCGCTTCTGGTAGTAGGCGACGTCGAACGAGAGGCGGTTGCCGAAGAACGAGGCCATCGTGCCGACCTCGAAGGTCTCGAAGGCCGAGGGAAGGATGGCGATGTTGTAGCCCGTGGTGTTCTGAGCGGCGCCCGTCATGCCGTTCCATGTGTCGGCCGCCACCTTGTAGCTGGTGTTGGTGGCGTAAATCTCGGCGGGTTTCTTGGAGATGGTCCACGAACCGCGGAGTTTCCAGAGCGAGAGCCAGTCGGTCTTGGGCAGCAGCTCCGAAGCGATGAAACTGCCCGATACCGAGGGGTAGATGTAGGATTTGTAGGGCGTTGAGGCCTGCGTCGAGCTCCAGTCGTTGCGGAGCGTGGCCTCGACGTAGATCATGTCGCGCCACGAGAGTGCCAGGCGGCCATAGAGGCTGTTGACCTGCTGTTTCTTCATCGACGAGGTCGCCTTGGCGCCGTCGACGGCGTTGTTGAGCGAGTAGAAATCGGGCTGGCTAAGTCCGCCGGCCGTGTAGGCCATCAGCGTCTCGGCCTCACGGTAGAAGATGCTGCCGCCGAAGAGCCCGTCCACGCGGAAATCCCCGAAGGTGTAGTCGCCTGAGAGGATGAAATCGTTGTTCGTGCTGTAACCCGTGTCGCGCTGGGTGCGGAAATAGCCCAGCTTGGCCCCCACGACCGATCCGTAGGTGTTGCCCGAGTTGGTGAGGCTGCCCTTGGCGATGCGCATTTCGGTCTTGTCCACGTAGAAGTCGAGTCCCGAGCGGACGCTCAGTTTCAGCCACGGCCGGATGTCGTAACTCATGCTGATATTGCCGTTCATCACGTCGCGGTTCACCTCGCGGATGCGCTCCTCCTGGATGAAATAGGGGTTGTCGAGCGATCCGGCCTGCTGGATGGTGCCGTCGTCCAGTACGCGCGTGTAGGGGTTGTTGGTCACCTCGCCCGGAGTGATCCAGTAGTCGCGGTAGTCGCGGATGTCCCAGTCGGCGCCGCTCCAGATCAGCAGCGAGTACATCGGGTCGTAGTTCGTGTAGCCGTTCTGCCCGGCGTTGGGCGTGTGGTGCTTGTTGTAGGAGACGTTGCCCGAGAGCGAGAAATTCTTGTATTTCATGTCGCCGCCGATCGTGAACGTGTACTTGTCGAATTTCTGGTTCGGATAGACGCCCTTGGTGTCCATCCACGACGCCGAGGCGCGGAAACTGCCCAGCTCGCCCTGCTGCGTGGCGCTGACGCTGTTGTTGAGGACGTAGCCCGATTCGAGGAAATTGCGGAAATTGTTCTTGCCGACTGCCTCGTAGGGGCGCAGTTCCATCTGTTTGGTGCGGGGATTCCACTGCTCGATCTCCACCGAACCGTCCATCAGCTGTCCCCACTGGCGGTCGCCGTTCCAGGCGTAGACGCCTGTGGTGCCGCGGCCGTACATGTTCTGCTTCTCGGGGATGGCCAGGAATCCGGCGTGGAACATCGTCGAGGAGTTGATGTCCACCGAGAATCCTTTCTTGTCCAGTCCGCGCTTCGTGGTGACCATCACGGCTCCCGAGCCGCCGCGTGCGCCGTAAAGCGCCGAAGCCGTGGCGCCTTTCAGCACCGAGATCGACTCGATGTCGTCGGCCGGGATGTCGCGCATCGTCATGTTATAATACGGTACGCCGTCGATTACCAGCAGCGGCGTCTCGCCGCGCAGCGTCAGCGTCGGGGCCTCGGCGAAATCCGAGGGGTTCTTGACCATCAGGCCCGACACCTTGCCCGACAGCGAGGTCGCCACGTCGACGCCCTTCACGGTCTGCAGTTCGTCGGCCTTCACCTTCTGCACGGCATAGCCCAGGGCCTTTTCGTCGCGCTTGATGCCGAGGGCCGTCACCACGACGGCTCCCATGGCAATCGCGTCATCCTCGAGCGTCACCTCTATCTGCGTGCGGCTGCCCACGGCGATCTGCCGGGGCGTCATGCCGATGAACGAGAAATTGAGCGTCGCGTTCGCCGGGACGCTGAGCGTGAATGCGCCCGCGGTGTTGGTCGTCGTGCCGACGGTCGTGCCTTCGACCAGGACCGATACGCCGGCCATGGGCTCCCCGGCTTTGTTCTTTACGGTTCCGCTGACCGACTGCTGCGCATAGGCGCCGGCCGCGCTCATTACGAAAATCAATGCCGCCAGAATCCGGACTGCCGTGCGGCCCGTTTTCGTCGGCTTGCTCGTGGGGTTGAGACCTTTCATAAGCAATGTTTTAGTAGTTTTGGTTAAGGTGTGCCCGGTTCGGTTCCCCGGGGCTCTGAATCAAAAATAGGATACAAATTCCGGCCGGGCAAAAAAGTCGGCTTTACAAACGATTTACACCTTAACAAACGGGAAAATAAGACCTTTACAAAAGGCTAAATAAAATATTATAAAAAATTGACTGCAAGCCGATAACGTGAATTGACACCTTTACAGCGGGGCTGTAAAATAGTTGAACGCCGGACCTTTTCTCCGCCGGCGCTCAGATTGCCGAGACGTAGTGCTGGAGATTGACCTCCGAGGCCAGCTCCATCTTCCTGCGCAGCCGGTGGCGGGCGATTTCCACGCTGCTGGGCGAGATGTTCATGTAGGCGGCGATCTCCTTGGTGTTGAGGTTGAGCTTGATGTAGGCGCAGATGCGCATTTCGTTCGGCGTGAGCCCCGGGTGCCGCTGCAGCAGGCGGGTGAAGAACCCGTCGTGGATGGTGTTGAAATATTTCTCGAACAGTTCGTGGTTCTCCTTGTCGTTCATGTAGGAGTCGATCTTCCGCAGGACGCGCCGGCGCCGCTCCTCTTCGGGGAACAGCTCCACCTCGCGGCGCAGTTCGCCCAGCATCGTGTTCCGCTGAATACCCATCATGGTCAGGTTGATGAGTTTGCGCTCGCGTTCGCGTAGTTCGACCCGCAGCAGCTCGATGTCGTGTTCTTTTTTCTCTCGTTCCAGCAGCCGCTCCTGCTCCCGCAGCAGCGCCCGGCGCTGCCGCTCCACGCCCCGTTTGAACAGGAATCGCACGGCCAGCCCCAGCAGCAGGGCCGTCAGGAGCATGCCGGCGATGAACCGTCCCTGCAGGTACCACGGATAGGCGACGTCGAAAACCAGCTCCAGGGGTTCCTGCGGCGGATTCACCGGGTCGAGGTTGCGGACCAGGAGGGTGTGGCGGCCGCTTTGCAGTTCATTGATCCGCAGCGCGGGGACTCCGGAGGCGGTCGTCCATTCCCCGCCGTCGATTGCATAGCGGACCTGCCCGTGCGTATAGAGGTTCGACAGCCGGATTTCGACCGAGGTGTAGTCCTGCGGCACGGCATACGGCTCCTCGCCGGGCGTCACGGGCAGGAATACGGAGCTGTCGCGCAGGTGCAGCAGCAGCCTTTCGAGCCGCAGCGCCCGGGGATTTCCGTATTCGGCTTCCTGCACGCGCATGTCGTGAAAAAAGACGCCGTTCTGCAGCCCGACGGCGATCGTGTGCGTCCCGAGCGGAATGATCCGGCGTGCGTGCGAGGGAATCATGTTCAGCCCCTCGGGCATGTTCAGCCGTCCGTAATCGAAAAACCGGTTTCCCCGGCGGCCGATGGCTCCCACGCCGTCGGGCCAGATGGCGAAAACGCATTCGCCCGACTGGGTCAGCGCCGTCGGGGCGTCGCGCACGACGCCGAGCATCCCGGTGTAATAGTCGTTGCGCACCAGCGAGTCGCGGTGTATGTCGTAGCCGAAGACCTCGCGGCCGCGGAAAAAGTAGATGTCGTTGTCCAGCCGTGCGCGGTAGAGCGGCTCGGCCGGTTTTCCGCCCGGCGAATAGGTCCCCGTGTCCGCCGTGCGGCCGTCGGAGCCGATCCGGATGCGGACGGCGTCGCCGCTGCGGTTCTGGACCCAGATGTTCCCGAAACGGTCGATTCCCATGTCGGAATGCACGCCGTTGTATCCTTCGATCTTTTTCCGGGGAAGGAGCCTGCCGCCGCGCACCTCGTAGAGTGTGAATCCGCCTTCGAAATCGGCCCCGAGCCAGTGTTTCCCGTCCGTCCACGGCAGCAGCTGCCAGATGTTGCAGCCTTCGTTGCGGACGAGCGTTCCCTCCCGGAGCGTGAAGGTCCCGGCGTCGTGGCTCACGACCAGCGTGCCGCCGGCGTCGATCAGCCGCCACACCTGTCCCTGGGTCCCTTCCACCAGTTGGAAATCGCCGTTTCCGTCGTAACGGAACAATCCCTTGTTGGTCCCGGCATAGAGCGTTCCGTCGTATTCGGCCACGTCGTATACGCTGCCGATCTCCTGCGAACGGCTCGTCACGACCACTCCGGCCCCCGAAGCCTCGATGCGGGCCATTCCGCCGTCCAACCCCAGCCAGACGTCGCCCGCAGGGGTCTCCTCGACGGAAAGCACCGTCGTATGCTGCAATCCCTCCTGCGATCCGAAATGGCTGCGGACCCGCCACTCCCCGTCGATGATGTAAAGTCCGTCCATCACGCTGCCCAGCAGGTAATGTCCGTCGGCCGTGCGGGCTGCGGCGAAGAGCCTCACCTGCGCCAGCCGGGCATTGAGCTGCGGCTCGGCCGGAAGCAACACATGGCCGTCCCAGCTGAAAATCCCGCTTCCCTCCGTGACGAGGATGTGCCTGCCGGCTTCGGGATAGACGGCGATGACGCGGTCGGACAGCGTGATGCCCGTCGGCGCAGTGCCGTCCGGACCGAGCGCGTACAACTCGGGGCCGTCCTGAAACCAGACGCTGTCCCCGACGGCGTGGATATAGCCGATGGCCCCCTCTTTCACGGCGGGTTCCAGCCGTCCCGACCGCAGGTCGCAGCGGTAAATCCGCTCGTGGGTCTGGAAATAACCCGTGCCGTCCTGCAGGACAATGCGCCAGAATATCTCGGGAACCTCGTCCCGGGGATTCCGGTACAGGCATATATAGGTATATCCGCCCCGGGCGTCCTTGGTGAAATAGCCGGCCTCGTTGTCCCCGCCGGCGTAGATGCGCCGCGAGGCCGGGTCGTAGGCGAGGCACCGGAGGATGGGGGTTCCGGGCGTCTCGTAAAGTCCCCAGCGAACGCCGTCCCAGACGCTCAGCCCTGCGCCCGTCGCAGCGAAGACGCGCCCGTCGCCGTCGGCCGTGAGGTCCCAGACCTGCACGTCGCCCAGGTAGTCCCGGGCTTCGAGGTTCCGGACCCGGGTGCGCTGCACGGCGCTGCGGAGCTGTCCGCTGTCGGGGGCCGTGACCTCCGCTGCGGCGAAGGCCGGCAGGAGGAGCAGCCCGAGGAGTATATTTCGTAAAAGGGAGTTCATGTCGGAAAAGCGAAAGAGGTCTTTTGGACAAATTTATAAAAAATACGGACGCGGCGAAATTTTATTTGCAATTCCGTTTTTCCGGCCCTTCGGTCCGCCGCTGCACGGCCTCCGTATCCCGTGAAAATCCGCTTTTGGCGGGCCGGTTCCGGGTTCCGGACGGAAAAACGAACGATATTCCATTCGGACCGCTGAAAAACAGGCGGATAGAAAAGCAGGTCCTGGGAGAGGTCCGCACGGGTATCAAATATTGTATTATCAGGGTATTATATAGAATATACAGTTTTCATAAATACTCCCTGCGGGTCGAAAAAGCTCGTCTGCAGAAGATTAAATTGCGCTGTATCACCGACCTGCATGGTTGAAGATGGTGCTAATTTTGTATCTTTGCGTACAGTGACTAATTTTTCGGATTAATTTTTTTATTATTATGTACTCCCCAGATTCCGCCTTTACGGGGCGGCATCCGGTTGTCGGGTCATACCCGTCCGGGATGAATCGTGCCCGTAATAACGAGCAATTCGACTTCGTGTCGTGTTTCTCGCAACACATTTTCGACTACGAAAAAGCCGGAAAAACAGGGTCGGCGGCCAATTATCGGGCATCGTTCCGGCTGCTGCTGAGTTACTTGAACGGTTCGCATCTGACGCCGAAACAATTCACTGTCCGCTGGGTCGAGCGCTACGAGCGCTGGCTTCGGGCGCGTGGCGTGGCGACGAATACGGTGATCTTCCACCTGCGCAATCTCCGGGCCGTCTACAACCGGGCCGTCCGCAAACGGCTGATCCCCGCTTCCCACACCAACCCCTTCGGGCAGCTGACCGTCCGGCAGACCGCGACCCGCAAACGGGCGCTGTCGCGTGCGACCCTCAAACGAATCTTCACGGCGGACCTCTCGTCCTTCCATCCCCGGTATGCCCTTGCCCGCGACCTGTTCATGTTCAGCTTCTTCACCCGCGGGATGTCGTTCGTGGATATGTGTTACCTGCGCACGGGCAACATCTGCAACGGCGTTCTGACCTATGTGCGCCATAAGACGGGGCAGACGCTGCTGATGTGCATCGAGCCGCAGCTGCAACAGCTTATCGACCGTTACCGTAATGCGTCGCCTTACATCCTTCCGATCCTGGCCAAAGACGACAGCTATAAGAACTACCGCCAGCAGCAGCGCGAGCTGAACAAATTCATTCGAAAGATCGGAGTCCTGCTTCATATCCCGGAACCGCTGACATTCTATGTCGCACGCCATTCATGGGCCACTCTGGCCCGTGACTGCGGCACACCGCTCACGGTGATCAGCGCCGGGATGGGACACACGTCCGAACGGACGACGCGCATCTACCTCACGCAGCTCGATCACAATGTCATCGACCGGGCGAATCGTAAAATCATCAATCTGTAAAAAAGGCGGTTCTGCAAGCCGTTCGGATTTTTCGGACGGAAAGAATGGTGCAGGGCGATAAAAAAATTCAAGACCCATTATTACCAATAATGTATCTTGAAGCCCTAATGAATTGTCTTATAGACATTTTTGTCCATCGGCAAAAGTAGAACTAATTATAAATATAACCAAACATTTTGCGGTAAAAAATTGCATGATTCGGCGTATTGTGCTGATTGTCATTGTTTTAAATTTCTTTGCCGCCTGATTTTCCCCGAATCGTCCGGGAATGCCCGGACAGCCCTTGTTTTGCCGTCGTGAAAGTGTCCAAACAGCGTATTGACTGTTTGGTAATCAGACACATACCTGTAAGAAGACCCATTATTGGTAATAATGGGTCTCGGGGGCTGCATGTAAAACCTTGGTATTAAACTAATTATAGGTCGATGCTGTCTGTAAGGATACTCTGGGCGGTGAAAATTCTGCTCGTGCTGCGCAAGGCTTCCGCCGCCGGGACCCCGCTGATGAAGGGCCGCGAGCTGCAGGCTGCCTGCATCGGACCGGGGGCGGACTCCTATTTATACCGCCGCACCCTGCGGAAACTGGTCGCGAAAACCGATTATGTGACTTGTGTCTTTCAATCGGGAAAGACCTCTTACAGCTGGAACGGGGATTCCAGCCCGACGCTCTACGACCTGGCCGTGCGGCTCGAGGGCGACCTGCACGAAGCCTCCAATATTTTCTGGTCCTACGAGAATATCCTCACCATGCAGCCTTTGCGGAAGGTCTGCATGGATTTCGACCGCCTTATGCAAAGCTATCTGTCTGAAATACGAATCGAAGAATTAGAGTCACTTGCCTTGTCGCGGCAGAGCCGGTTCAAACTGTCTCAGCCGGGGATTCCGGCCGGTGAGAGCACCGGGACGGGACCGCTCTGACCTGCCGAAACCGAACGTAAAACAATCAATCATCACAAATCATTCGAACATGAAACACATTTGTCTTTTTGCCCTCCTCCTGTTTTCCGGCCTCGCCGCACAAGCGCAGGAAACCGGCTCCCGCGATAACCGCGATGCGCAGGGCCGTATCGTGCGCGGTCCCTATGAAACCAACCGGCTTTTCGACAACATTTTCGTCGGGGTGGCCGGAGGTGTGAACCTCTATTTCGGCGAAAACGACTCGGAAGGCAAGTTCGGCAAACGGCTGGCCCCGGCGCTGGACATCCACGTCGGAAAATGGTTCACGCCCTCGATCGGCGCCCGCGTCGGATATGCCGGACTGCAGGCCAAGGGGTGGACCACCGCGGGTACGCTCTATGCCAAGAAGGCCGACGGCAACCTGTTCCAGGAGAAATTCGGCGTGATGTACCTGCACGCCGACGCCATGTGGAACTTCTCGAACGCCGTGAGCGGCTACCGCGAGGACCGCACCTGGAATTTCGTTCCCTATGCCGGCGTCGGCTGGGCCCGCTCCTACGGCAACGACAGCCATGACAACGAGATCGGATTCGACGTCGGCCTGCTGAACGTCGTGCGGCTCTGCAAGTCGCTCGACCTGACGCTCGAGGCCCGCTGCTTGCTCGTCAACCAGCGTTTCGACGGCGTGGGCGGCGGCCGGCTGGGCGAAGGCATGCTTTCGGTGACGGCGGGTCTGGCCTACAAATTCAACCGCCGCGGCTTCACGCGTGCTTCGCATGTGCAGCCGATCGACATCACGCCCTATCTCAACCGGATTCGGGGGCTTGAGGAGAACAACTCCGAACTCGCCTCGAAAAACTCCGTGCTGAACGACGAGAACGAGAAACTGCGCAACGCGCCCGCTAAGGTCGTCGTCGAACAGAAGGTCTCCGCATCGCCCGTGGTGCTGTTCTTCAAGATCGGCAAGGCCACGCTCGACAGCAAGGAGCTCACCAACCTTGAATTCTATGTCAAGAACGCCATCAAGGCCGACAAGGACAAGACCTTCACGCTGATCGGTTCGGCCGACAAGGCGACGGGCAGCCGCGAGCTGAACCAGCGCCTGAGCGAGCAGCGGATGGAGTATGTCTACAACCTGCTGAAGAACAAATACGGCGTCGCTCCCGACCGCCTCGTCAAGAAGGCCGAAGGGGACACGAACAACCGCTTTGCGGAGCCCGAGCTGAACCGCGCGGTGATTGTGGAATAAGGACTGCCGACGCTGTTTTCCCCTATGTCCCGCACCGTCATACCCGCCCCGGGAGAAATCCCCCGGACTGCCCCGGCAGCCTGCTACCTGCTGGCCTACCTCGAGGAGGAACGGCTCTGCGTGTATGCTCCCGACCCGTTCGGCGCGTGGGTCGGGCGGCAGCTTCCCGAAGCCGAGGAGCTGCGCATCGAAGCCGAACTGCACCGCCTCCGCCGCTCCGGAGACCGGGTGGGCGTGCTGGAGGTACGGCTTTTCGCCGACGGGGAACGGCATTGTGTGCGGGTGCTCTGCGTGGCGGCGTAGCGGCAGCCCGGAAAGAACCGGAAATGAAATTTTTAATATACTGAAGACGACTATGAAAAAACAAAACCTGATTTATGAAGCTCCGGACGTGTACGTCATGTCCGTGTGCGTTGAGAAAGGATTCGCCGCGAGCAGCGACATCGAGCCGGGAACGGGCGGCGGAGAGCTGGGCGACAACTCCCGTTCGTTCGACGATTTCGAATAATTAACGACAAAAACGAAAGACGCCTTATGAAAAAATTATTTGTCATTGCCCTTTTTGCCGCAGTCGGCATGAGCGCATGCAGCAAGGACGGCGATGTGACTTCGCCCGAAGATATGAAGACCTATGTGCAGGTCACCATTCCCGAGGAGGCCTCGGCACAGACCCGCACCTCGATCGACGGCAACACGACCAACTGGGTCCAGGGCGACCGGGTCGCCGTGCTGCTCTACGACGGTTCGGTGACGCGGACCTGCCTGTTTACGGCCGACAAGTCGGGCGCGACCACCACATTCTCCGGCGACGTGCCCGTCGGTTCCTACACCCTGGCGGCGGCCTACTATCCCTATGACTGCAACGCTTCGTTCGACGCCGTGAACAAGACCTTCAAGCACACGTGGGGCGATGCCTACTGCACGTCGAACCTCGCCGACTACGATTTCATGTATACGAACATCTGGGAGGAGTCCTTCACGGTCAGCGAAACTTCGACCGTCCTGCCCGTCAATTTCACCTTCAAGCCGCTGATGGCGCGTATCAAGATTTCGCTCGGACTGGGCGCCAGCGAAACGCCGCGGAAGATCATGCTGGAGACCGACGCCAACGTCCTGCCGACGGCGGGTACCATCGACGCCTTGGGGAATTTCACGGCGTCGTCCGTCACCAACGCCATTTCGGTTCCCACCGGGCAGAAGGAGTTCGTGGTGGGCCTGCTTCCGGTGAGCATCCATTCGAACCTGACCGTGCGGGTGATGACCACCGACGGCCTGACCTATTCGGACAAGTCGCTGACCCTCGCCGGTCTGAAGCGCAACCACCACTACACGATGAGCGTTCCCTGCAACAAGAAGACCGTTACTATCACCGTTCCCGACGCCATCGACAGCAAATACGGCTCGGGCACCTGGAAGGACAACGGGTTCTATACCGTGGCCCCGCAGTACGACCCTGACAAGCTCTTCGACGGCTGGTATTTCTACCGGGCCGAGATCAAGAGCGACAAAAACGGCGATGACAAACTCAAGAAGAACCGCATTCAGCTGCAGGTTCCGGCCGGGACCAACAGCGACAACAACGGCGCGTTCGTGACGGCCCCGATCCAGTGCGACGGACAGAAGACCGTGAAGATTACCTTCGAGGTGGCGACCAACCGGGCGCTGGTGAACATCAAATACCGTATCGGCGTCACGGGCAATGGCCCGATCACCGAGGCGTGGCTCCGCGACCGCAACAACATCATCAGCGGAAACGACAACGAGTGCCGTTCCGGGACGCAGACTCACACCTTCTCGGTCACCAACGGGCAGCGCATCATGGTCAAGATTATGAGTACGGCCGGTTCCTACCACGTCGAGTTCGCCAATTTCACCTATACGGTCGAGTAATTCCGGCGACGAAAACCTGCATATATCGGGACGGAAGCAACGCCGTCCCGATATATCTATAAAGTATATAACCCGATGAAAGCAGTTTACATACAGCCGCAACTGGAGGTGTTCGCGGTTGCGGCCGAGGCGGGGTTCGCCATTTCCCAGCCGCACGGCGGGGAGCTGGGGCCGGATTCCCTGGATTTTGCCGACGATGAGTACTGACATCCATTCAGAACAGACGTTATGAGATACAGACCTATTTTCCGGCTGCCGGTGCTTGCACTCTTGCTGGCCGGGTGCGGAACCGACCTGACCGAAACGGTCCGTGATTCCGGGAATTCCGGGAGCGGGGGCGATGCCGTTGCCTGCCGTTTTTCCATCGACAACGACGAGGCGCCCGAGACCCGCACGGCCTACGGGCCCCTGCGCAACGGCGGCTATCCGATCTACTGGCGCAACGGCGACCGGGTGGAGATCATCTGTCCCCAGACGACCCCGCAGCGGGCGGCGGTCACGGTCAGCGTCTCCGGCCCGACGGAGAGCGAGGCGGACCTCAGCGATACGGGCATGGCGTGGGGCGACTCGGAACGCTATGATTTCTATGCGTTCTACCCGGCGGGGGCCGTCCGGGCCAACAGCGGCTCGATTGTCCTGACGGCCGTTCCGTCGGTGCAGACCTGCAACAACGGCGAATGCAACATGCAGCTCGCCTATATGGCCGCCTGCAGCGAGGGCGTCGAACGCGGCGCCGAGGTGCCCTTCGCCTTCCGGCCGCTGATGACCACGGTCACGGTCTCGGTGGGCTTCTCCGAGGCCGCCGAGGTGCAGAAACTCGTGCTGTCGAGCGACGACCCCGTGGCGGGGGCGTTCACCTACGACATTGCCGCGGACCGCTGTACGACCGATCCGGGCAAGACCTCCAGGGTCCTGGCCGTGCACCTGACCACCGGGACGACGCCCTACATCCGGCTCGATGCGGGTTCGAAAATCGTGGTGACGGCCTTCATGCTGCCGCAGGACATCCGGGGACTGACGCTGACCGCCGTCACGACCGAAGGCAAGACCTATGCTTATACGACCCCTGCGACGCTGCGGGCGGGACATCGCTACACCTTTACGCTCGGCGACATGCCGTCGCAGGCGCAGCGGACCGGCACGGACCTCTCCGACTGGATGGCCTCGCTGCCCGACAACGCCTACCTCTCGCAGGTCTCCATCCCGGGGTCGCACGACGCCTGCACGATGTACGGATCGCACTATGAATACACGAGCGGCAAGCCGGGCGAGCGGTACCATTTCAAATGGCTGCAAAACATCGTTTTCGGGTATATCAACACGACCAAGATGATTAAGGCGCAGGAACTCTCCATCGAGGAGCAGCTCGCGGCCGGGGTGCGGATGTTCGACCTGCGCCCTTCGGCATCGGGCTCCTCGGTTCAGGACCTGCCGATCCAGCACGGCATCGCCCAGCTGGGCGACCCGTCGCGCGGCGGCTACACTCCGGGCGGCACCGACCGGCAGGAACTCCTGCCCTTCATGCTTTCGCAGGTTCTCGACCGTTTCGTGCGGTTTCTCGAGGCGCATCCTGGCGAGACGGTGCTGGTGCACATGAAATACGAGAACACCAGCGGCACCGGCAAGACGGGCTGGGACAGGAGCGTCGTGAGCCTGATCCGGACGCACTGCGAGGGCCGCATCGCCGATTTCCATCCCCGCATGACGCTGGCCGACGCCCGGGGCAAAATCCTCTTCGTCATCCGCGAGGACTACAAGTCGTCCAACGACGGACAGTATCTCGGCGCCTACCTGAACTGGACGCACGACAAGGTGGTCTTCGACACGACGCTCTCCGGCAACGACGTCGGGCAGGCCCCGATCCGGGTCAACGACCTCTACAACATCAAGAACGGCGCTTCGGACGGCAAAACCAAGTATGCGGCCATCGAGGAGTGTATCGATTACACCTACAACACGACGGACGTCACGCGCTGGTGCATGAACTACGTGAGCTGTTACGATACGGCCCACTGCTCCGTTTCGGGGGTGAATATCTTCGGCGCGGTCGGCGACTACGACTACTGCGCCAACCTCTACAACCACTATACCGCAGACCGGCTCAACCGTTCCGATTTCCGTGGCAATGTCGGCATCGTGCTGATGGATTTCGCCGGGGCTTCGCATGCGACGATGACCTACGGGCAGACCTGGTCGGAGATGGAGGTCTACGGCGACGATCTGGTCCGGGCGGTCGTCGGCAACAACAACAAGTGGCCGATTCGCTGCAACGAGTGACCGCCGGAAACAGACCGCCGGGCCGCAATCACGGCCGGCAAACGAGGCTGCCCGGCGGAGTTCGGACAGCCTCGCTGCGTCGTGCCCCGGGCCGGATTCGGGGGTAAATAGGTAAACGGACAGCCTATTTCTTTGGATTTGGATTTTATTTCGGTACCTTTAAAGGTCCAACTCCGATTTGTAAACTCATGGCATCCGACAATCCCCAACTCGACCTCGCGTGGAAGTTTCTCGAACAGACAGGCGCCAATATCTTTCTCACCGGCAGGGCCGGCACCGGCAAGACCACCTTTCTGCGTGAGCTGAGGCAGCGCTCGCCGAAACGGATGATTGTCGTGGCCCCCACGGGCGTTGCGGCGATCAATGCGGGCGGAGTCACCGTGCATTCGTTTTTCCAGCTGCCGTTCGGCCCTTATATCCCGGCCATGCAGCAGGGGGAGGGAGGAAGGTTGAAAATGAATTTCAACCGGGAGAAGATTGCGATTATCCGGAGTCTGGATTTGCTGGTGATCGACGAGATCAGTATGGTCCGGGCCGATATGCTGGACGCCGTCAACGACGTGCTGCAGCGATACCGCGACCGGAGCAAGCCGTTCGGCGGGGTTCAGCTGCTGATGATCGGCGACCTGCAGCAGCTGGCCCCGGTCGTAAAGCCGCAGGAGTGGGAGTTGATCCGCGACCACTACGCCTCGCCCTATTTTTTCGACAGCCGGGCGCTGCGGAGTACGACGTATATCACGCTGGAACTGCGGCATATCTACCGCCAGAGCGACGGCGGGTTTATTGATATTCTCAACTGCGTGAGGGACAACGCCGTGGACCCGGACACGCTGGCGAAGCTGAATTCGAGGTACATCGCCGGGTTCGAGCCCGACGACGAAGCGGGTTACATCACGCTGACCTCGCACAACGACACCGCCCGGGCTATCAACGAGCGGAAGCTCAGGAGCCTCGACGCCCCCTCTTTCACCTTTTCCTGCCAGGTGGAGGGCAACTTTCCGGAGTACCTCTACCCGAACGACAGCGAGCTGACCCTCAAAAAGGGGGCTCAGGTGATGTTTGTCAAAAACGACGTTTCGGGCCAGCACCGCTATTTCAACGGGAAGATCGGGCGGGTGACCGCCATCGGCGAGTCGAAGATCGAAGTGACCCTCGACGATGCGGCCGAACCGGTCGATGTCGGGATCGACGAGTGGACGAACGTAAAATATACCATCGACCCGCAGACGCAAGAGATAACCGAGGCCGTGGAGGGAGTGTTCCGTCAGTTTCCGCTCAAGCCGGCCTGGGCGATCACCATCCATAAAAGCCAGGGGCTGACCTTCGAGCGGGCTATTATCGACGCCGCGGAGTCGTTTTCGCACGGGCAGGTCTATGTGGCGCTGAGCCGCTGCCGGAGTTTCGAGGGGCTGGTGCTCCGCACGCCGCTGCAGGGCCGGTCGATTATCGACGATGCGACGATCCGGGCCTTCAATAAGAATCTCGAAGAAAACCAGCCCGACGAAACCGTCCTCTCCACGCAAAGGCGGCAGTATTATCGCTCCCTGCTGTTCGATATGTTCGATTTCGTGCCGTTGAGAATCCGGCTTCTGGTGGTCCGGAAGGTGCTCGGCGAACACCTCGGGAGGCTCTATCCGAAACTGACCGAGGCATGGAACGACATGCTGGACCGGTTCGCCGCCGAGATCGTCGCCGTGAGCGAAAGATTTCAGACGCAGCTGGACGACATCCTCGCTTCGGCTCCCGATGCGGAGCGGAATCCCCGGCTGACGGAGCGGATAACGAAGGCGCAGGCCTATTTTCTGGCCCGGTGCCGGGAGCTGGTCGAGCCGGTCGTGGAGCAGAGCGATGTCGTTGTAGACAACAAGGAGGTTAGAAAACAGCTTACGGGGGCCCTCAAGAAATTGCGGGAGGTCCTTGCCGTGAAGCTTGCCGTGCTCGGCATGGACAACAGCGGGGGCTTCACCATCCACAACTACCTCGATACGCGGGCCAAAGCGACGCTCGATGAACCCAAGGCGAAACCGGCGAAGGGCGCGAAAGGCTCGAAGCGTGAAAAAACGGTGGCGGAGGAGCATTCCGGCGATGTCGAAAACGCCGGACTTTTCGCCCTGCTCCGGGTCTGGCGGAGGGAGACCGCTGCACGGGAGCATGTGCCCGCCTATGTGGTGATGCATCAGGCGGCCCTTCTGGCGGTATGCAGGGCCCTTCCGCGCAGCGGGCGGGAGTTGTCGGGCATCAAGGGCATCGGAAAGGTTTTCGTGGCCAAATACGGCGAGGAGGTCCTTGCGATTGTCCGGGATTGGGTCGCTACGGAAAACATAAATTCCCGATAACGGCCACGTTATCGGGAATTTACCTGGAGCTGAATCCGAGATTTGAACTCGGGACCCCTTCATTACGAGTGAAGTGCTCTACCGCTGAGCTAATTCAGCCTTCGGGAAACACGGAGGTTCCCTTTGGGACTGCAAATATCTGAAAAAAATATTTTTCTCGCAACAATTTTACGAAAATTCTCGCTTTTCTTGCTATATTCGCGTCAAAACTGACCCGAATCCCTGCTATGATCACTTTTCTGGTGTGCCTCGCGCTGTTGGTTACTGCTTATTTTACCTACGGACGCTATTTGGAACGGCTCGTTGGCATCGACCCCGCAGCCGAAACACCCTGCAGCCGGCTCTACGACGGTGTGGACTACGTGCCCCTGCCGCGCTGGCGCATTTTCCTGATCCAGCTGCTGAACATCGCGGGCCTCGGCCCGATCTTCGGGGCCGTGCTCGGCGCGGCCTACGGTCCCGTGGCGTTCCTGTGGATCACCTTCGGAGGTATCTTCATGGGTGCGGCCCACGATTTTATCGCCGGGGTCATTTCGCTCCGCCACGACGGCGCGAGTCTTCCCGAGACCGCCGGCCGGTATCTCGGCAACGGCATGAAGGTCGTCATGCGCCTCTTCTCCGCCGGACTGATGATTCTCGTGGGCGCCGTGTTCCTCTCGCAGCCCGCGTCGCTCGTCGCCAACCGGCTCGACGTTCCGGCGCTCAGCGGCATCGCCTTCGGGAATTTCTCGTGGCTGCTGCTGATTATCCTCGGAATCATCCTCGTCTACTACATCGCCGCCACGCTCCTGCCCGTGGACAAGATCATCGGCCGCATCTATCCCGTCTTCGGCTTCGCGCTGCTGTTCATGGCCCTCGGCATCCTCGCAGTGCTGCTGTTCGGCGGGGAATACACCATCCCGGAATTCACCTCCTTCGAAAACTGCATCGCCGGCGCGAAAGAATTTCCGATCGTTCCGATGCTCTTCACCACCATCGCCTGCGGGGCCATTTCGGGGTTCCACGCCACACAGTCGCCGCTTATGGCCCGCTGCATGCGCAGCGAAGGCGAGAGCCGTTCGGTTTTCTACGGCGCCATGATCTCCGAATCGATCATCGCCCTCGTCTGGGCCGCCGTCGCCATGGCCTTCTGGGGCAATGTCGGGGGACTGAACGACGCCATCGCCGAGTACGGCGGGCAGGCCGCGGTGCTGGTCGACGTGATTGCCAACAAGACGCTGGGCCCGGTGCTCGCCGCTTTCGTCATCTTCGGGGTCGTGGCCTGCGCCGTCACTTCGGGCGACACGGCTTTCCGCTCGGCGCGGCTGATCGTCGCCGATTTCATGGGCGTCGAACAGCGCTCGCTGCGCAAGCGGATTTATATCAGCATCCCGCTCTTCGCACTGGGACTGCTGATTATCTTCGCGCTGCCGTTCCAGACCCTGTGGAGCTATTTCGCGTGGATGAACCAGACCCTCGCGGCCGTGACGCTCTGGATGATCGTCGCCTACCTGCGCCACCGCGGGCGTGCCCTCTGGCCCGGACTGCTCCCGGCCCTCGTCATGACTTATGTCTGTGCCAGCTATATCTTCGTGTCGCCGCTGATGTTCGGCATGCAGAACCGCACGGCGGCCTATCTGCTGGGCGGCGCCGTGACGCTGGCGGTCCTTGTCGCAATGATCTTCAAACTCAGAAACAACGATGCAAAAGGCTTCTCTTAATCCCACGCCCGACCAGACCTTCGAGGTGGTCGGCGAAGGACCTTATAATTTTGTCAAAATCCTTGCGCGTTCCCGCGAAATGCAGTCCTCGGGCGATGTCGAAGGGGCCTGCAACGAGCGTTATCAGGCCTTTCAGCGCCTTGCGGAGCTGATTCCCGAAGACGAGGAGGTCATCCTCGAGTGGAACCACCGCAATTCGCGGGCGGCGCTGGAGCTGGTCCTCGCTTCGGCCATCGACCATTTCCTGATCAACGATTTCGAGCTGTCGGCGGCGCTGCTGGAGATGCTGCTGGAACTCGACCCCGAGGACCATCTGGAGGGCAGCGAGCTGCTGGCCTTCGACTACCTCGCCATGGACGAGCAGGAGTTGTTCGACGAGGTGATCAACGACGTTTCGGACAAGTATCCCGGCCGCGGGATACTGCTTCTGTGGTCGGCCTACCGCCGCGACGGGAAACTGCCCGAAGGGGAGTTGCAGCATTTCCGCAGGCATTTCGCACCTTGGTTCGCGGAGTTCACGGCCGCCGAGCACCCTGCTGACGAAGCCTATCTGCGTGATATCGGGAGCGAACGTCCTTCGCCCGGGGCGCAGGCCCGCGAGCTGTGGCTCCAGACCGAGAACCTCTGGGTGCTCTGGCCCGGGTTCATCGAGGCCCTGCGCAACGCCCGTTGACGAAAAGAGCCGCCCCGAAAGGGCGGCTCTTTTCGTCAGTCGTCTTCGCGGAACAGCGCCGATTTGAGCCGCTGGTAGAGGAACGAGAGCACCAGCAGAATCGCGCCCAGCAGGATGAAGACCACGATGCGGCCTATCGTGGCCCATTGCCAGAGGTCGTGGACCACGAGCTTCAGAATCACGATGCCGAAGACCCCGAGGGCGAAGACCCGCAGGAGTTTCTGGTGGCGGCGCATGCCGAGGGCCATCCGCACGGTTCCGGCCGAGATCAGGGCCAGCGAGAATCCCGTGCTAAAGCTACCGCGGATGTCTGCCAGTCGCAGCAGGTGACAGAAAACGGCGATCCAGACCAGTGTGGCCAGCACGTTGAGCAGGATTGTGAACTGTCGGCGCGAATGCTCTTCGGGGATATTCCGGTAGAACTGCACGGCCACGGCTGTCATGAGGAAGACCACCACGACGGTCGAGAGCCAGGAGAGCGCGACGGGCAGCGTTTCGTTTTCGAAGGGGGTCGAAAGCAGGAGGAATAGGAGGACGGCGACGTACATCCCTGCGATGTGGAGAATCCGGCAGCGGGCGATGGGGAAGCGTCGGCGGAGCAGTTGCAGGGTGCCGGCGAGCATCGTTACGGTGCAGAGCAGCAGCGCCTCCATAAGCAGGTCCCCCGAAAGGAGTCCGGCGATGTCTCGCGCGAAGGTCGAATAGGCCAGCAGGAAGGCGGCGATGATCAGCAGGATGTTCGCCGCCGGGAAACGCAGGGCTTTCGCTCCGGCGAAGACATCCTGCCTGCGGCCGGTGAGCCAGGCTCCCGAGGCGAGCGCGGCGGCCGAGAAGAGCGCCGTCAGGCATTCGCGGTTGAGGAATAACCGGTCCGCGTCGGGTTTGCGGAAAGGACCGCGGCGGATGCCAGGATGGTCAGCACGCAGAGAACCGCCGCGGCGTATTCGTAGACCGGGATGCGGGAGCGGAGGTAGAGCCAGATCAGCAGGACCGACTCCGCCGCCCAGCAGACGGTCAGGGTGTTTGCGTATTCCTTGAATTGACACCAGAAGACCAGCGTGACGAAGAGGACCGTAAGTCCCAGCAGCAGGTCCCGGAGCACGGGCATCGGCTCCTTCCGGCGGCGGACATACCCCAGCAGTCCGGCATTGACCGCGGCGATGAACAGCGGAATCACGCCCCCCCCCTCCCGAGAAATTGTGGCCGAGTCCGCTGAGGAACGTGAGGCCGAAGAGCAGGTAGAGGAAATTATTGAGCGTGATGACCCCGAGCAGCACCGGCTGGAAACGGCTGTTTTGCGTGCGGAAGACGGCCACTATCGCCGAGGCGAAAAGCAGGTAGAAAAGCGTCGAGAATCCGAGCATGTGCCGCGGAAGCATGCGGCTGGCTTCGTAGGTGAAGCATCTCGGGACGAACAGTCCCATAATCAGCCAGGTCGCCGCGAACGAAATAACGGGCAGCTCCCACCATTTTTTATAGAGCGACAGGGCGAACATCCCGGCGTGGAGTATCGTGAGGTAGCTGAACAGCACGATGTGGCTGTCTTCGCCGCTCGACGTGAGGAATGGCGCGACGAGTCCTCCGGCTAGCGCCACGACGGCCAGTTCGCGGCGGTCGTAGCCGATGGCGATTCCGGTCATCAGCAGCGTCGTGAGCACCAGCAGCGCGAAGGCCCACCCCTAGGAGAAGATGGAATAATAGTGGTAGGCCACGGCTATCGTCACGTAGAAGACCGCGAATGCTCTGCCGGCGAGCTGAACGACCGGTATTTGTCGCGCAGGTGGGCCGCGATACCCAGCAGGACTGCACCGCAGGCGAATCCCAGCGCCGTGCGCATCCCTTCGCCCAGCCAGTCGTTGTCGATGGCGTATTTGACGAAGAATCCCACGCCGAGAATCAGCACGAAGATGCCGATTTTGCCGAACAGGTTTTCGCCGATGTATTTTTCATAGTCTGTCTTGCGGCGCTCCTTCCGGGGCTGTTCCACGGCTGCGGCCGACGGTTTTTCCTCCTCCGCGGGCTGAGGTGCGGACGGTGCGGGAATTTCGGGCGCATCGGGTATCCCGGGTGCAGCGGGTTCCGGTTCCGGAGCTGTGGCGAGCATGGCCGGGAGGCAGGTTTGCGGGGACTCCGGCACGGGTTTCGGCGCGGGTTTCCGGCATACGGCGGAATGCTCCTCCGCGGCGAGGTACGAACCGTGTGCGGGCGATTCTTCCGGGCGGGGGCTTTCGGGTCCCTGCGGGGCGATAGTCCGGTCTTTGGCCACGAGTTGCCGCCGGAGATCGTCGATATTGCGCCTTAACTCGCTGACGCCGTTCAGGATGACGCAGATAAGCACGAGCATGAGGACGAGCAGAAGAATGAGAAAAGTCTCCATGTCATTTGCGGTTATAGTTACGACAAGGTGCTGATTTTCCCCGTTTTGCATCGTCCGGTGTCCGGAATTTGCATCCGTAACCCGAATGCGACCGCAGCCTTTTGACGGGACTGCGGTCGCATTCGGCAGGGTCCGGGGTCTCCGGAACCTATTCCTACTCGCCGTTCACCAGCTTGTTGAAGCAGTGGCGGCAGATCGGTTCATAGCTGTCCTGTGCGCCCAGCATCACCTGCTTTTCGTCGCTGGTCAGGCGGTGCGAATGGTGGGCGAGGTTGCCGCAGCGCACGCAGATGGCGTGGACCTTGGTGACATACTCCGCCGTGGCCATCAGCTGCGGCATCGGGCCGAAGGGTTTGCCGGTGTAGTCCATGTCGAGCCCGGCGGCGATCACCCGCACGCCGTTGTTGGCCAGCTCGCGGCAGACCTCCACAATGCTGTCGTCGAAGAACTGCGCTTCGTCGATGCCCACCACGTCGACGTCGGAGGTCATCAGCAGGATGTTCTGCGGCGATTCCACGGGGGTGGAGCGGATGGCGTTCGCGTCGTGCGACACGACCTCCTCCTCGGAGTAGCGCACGTCGATGCGGGGTTTGAAAATCTCGACCCGCTGGTGGGCGAACTGGGCCCGTTTGAGACGGCGGATCAGCTCCTCGGTCTTTCCCGAGAACATCGAGCCGCAAATAACTTCAATCCAGCCCTTTTTGCTGGCATTTTCCAAAAACATAAGCTGTAAAAATCCTTTATTTATAATCCTCCCTTCTTAAGGGAGTCGCATTCGTCTACGCGGGTGATCCGGGCGCCGAGGGCGTTCAGGCGTCCGTCGATGTCCTTGTAGCCGCGGTCGATCTGGTCGATGTTCTGGATCGTCGAGACCCCTTCGGCCGACATCGCGGCAATCAGCAGCGCTACGCCCGCACGGATGTCGGGCGAGGTCATGCGTGTAGCACGCAGGCACAGCCGGTGGTCGTGGCCGATGACCGTGGCCCGGTGGGGATCGCACAGGATGATCTGCGCCCCCATGTCGATCAGTTTGTCCACGAAGAACAGGCGGCTTTCGAACATCTTCTGGTGGATCAGCACGGCGCCGTTGGCCTGCGTGGCCACCACGAGGAAGATCGACAGCAGGTCGGGCGTAAGACCCGGCCACGGGGCGTCGGCGATGTTCATGATCGACCCGTCGAGGAACGTCTCGATGCTGTAATGGTCCTGCTGGGGGATGTAGATGTCGTCGCCCCGCTGCTCGAACCGGATGCCCATGCGGGCGAACTGTGCGGGGATGATGCCGAGGTTTTCGAACGACACGTTGCGGATTGTCAGCTCCGAACGGTTCATTGCGGCCATGCCGATGAAGCTGCCCACCTCGATCATGTCGGGCAGCAGCGTGTGCTCCGTGCCGCCCAGCTCCCCGACACCCTCGATGGTGAGGAGGTTCGAGGCGATGCCCGAAATCCGGGCGCCCATGCGGTTGAGCATCTTGCACAACTGCTGGATGTAGGGTTCGCACGCGGCGTTGTAGATCGTCGTGAATCCGCGGGCCATCACGGCGGCCATGATGATGTTGGCCGTACCGGTCACCGAGGCTTCGTCCAGCAGCATGTAGGTTCCCCGCAGCTCCCGGCCCTCGACCATGAAGAACTCGTCGGCGATGTCGAAATTGAACTTTGCGCCCAGCTTCTGGAATCCGAGGAAATGGGTGTCCAACCTGCGGCGGCCGATCTTGTCGCCGCCCGGCTTGGGGATGTATCCCACGCCGAAACGCGCCAGCATCGGGCCGATCAGCATCACCGAACCCCGCAGACGGGTGCAGCGCTGGCGGTAGTCGTCCGACTGGAGGTATTCGAAATCGATGTCGCGGGCGCAGAACGCGTAGGTGTCGTCGGCGAGGCGTTCGACCTTCACGCCCATGCGCCGCAGCAGCTCGATGAGCTGCATGACGTCGAGAATCTGGGGGATGTTCCGCACGACGACCCGTTCGGGGGTCAGCAGCACGGCGCAGAGTATTTGCAGGGCTTCGTTCTTGGCGCCCTGGGGCGTTATCGATCCGTGGAGACGGTGTCCGCCTTCGACTTTGAATATGGCCATAAGTTAGAGTATCGTTACGAGTCCAAAGGTAGTAAAAAGCCGGGAGGATGCAAAACAAAATTGCGGGCGGTCCGGCAAAACGTTCCGACTTCCTAAAAGTGCCGTTACGGCACCGTTACGACCTCGGAGAAGGCAGGATTTCGGGCTTTTTACCCGGCTTTCTGAAATATTTTCGTGAAAAACTTTTGCGGATAACTTTTTTGTTGTACTTTTGCAATCCGTAAAAAGGTTAAAACAATAAAAACTATATAGCTATGGCAATGAAGAGAACATACCAGCCTTCGCGTCGCAAGCGTATCAACAAGCACGGTTTCCGCGCTCGTATGGCTACGGCTAATGGTCGCAAGGTGCTGGCTGCGCGCCGCGCAAAGGGTCGCAAGAAACTCACCGTATCGGACGAGTCGACGTTCAAGTACGCTTAGTGGTTTCCTGCAGAAAGAATTAAGGGCCGGCTCAGTTGAGAGTCGGCCTTCTTTCATTGAATGAAAATATGCTTACCGTCCGACAAGCCTCCGAAACCGACTGTCCGCTGATCCGCCGCCTGGCGGATGAGGCCTTTCCGGCCACCTACCGCGAGCTGCTGACTCCCGCGCAGCTGGACTATATGATGGAGTGGATGTACTCCGCAGAGAGCCTGCGGGAGCAGTTCCGCGCGGGCCATGTCTGGTTCATCGCCTCGTCCGACGGCGTGCCGTGCGGCTATGTCTCCGTCGAACGGCAGGGCGAAGACCTTTTCCACCTGCAGAAAATCTATGTCCTGCCCGGGTTTCAGGGTCTCGGCGCCGGGGCGTTCCTGTTCCGCCGGGCCGTGGAGTATATCCGGAGCGTGCATCCCGCGCCCTGCCGGATGGAACTCAACGTCAACCGCCGCAATCCCGCCCTGCATTTCTACGAACGCATGGGTATGCGCCGTCTGCGTGAAGGGGATTTCCCCATCGGCAACGGTTACTACATGAACGACTATATCATGGGGATGGAGATAAAATAAGGACCGGCTTTTGCCGGTCCTTATTTTATGAATTGCCTTTGAACAGGTCTGTTTCGCCGCGTTCGACTTTACCGTACATGTCGGCCAGTTCGGCAATCACCGGAGAGATGTATTCGAGTGTGTCCGTGACGGCCTGCTTGTCGCCCTCTCCCTTGATGCGGTAGAGCATCGCGGCGTAAAGGGCCCGGAAGCAAAGCTCCGTGTCGTTCATCCCCGGATTGCCCACGACAGCCCGCAGGCGCGGCAACTCGGGTTCGAGATGCGCGTAGGTCCGGCGGTAGTGCTCGCCCACGGGGAGTTTCATCAGCTGGAGGTGCAGGTCGTGGAGGTCCTGAATCAGGTGCAGCGTGTGTTCCAGATGTCCTTTCTCCTCTTTGCCCTCCTGCCGGAGCAGGTTCGCGAGGTCCATGTACCAGAGCAGAAAAACGTGTTTCTGCTCCTCGCCGATGTCCTTGCGCGGGGCGATCAGCGTCGAGAAAACCGCCTCGGGGCTGAATTGAAGCGCCCGGAGCAGGTCTTCCAGCTGCCACAGGTAGAGAATGTATTCGGCGATGTTCTCGCGCCGTTTAGCTTTGGCGATATCCATAGTTAGAATTCACAATTCACAATTATTGAGTTTGCGGATGCTGGTTATTTCAGCAAAGTAAAATTGTGAATTTTGCATTATTTAATCCAGGTTTTGGGTCCCGTGAGGTGCTTGAGGAAATACTGCTGCGATTTGAGCAGGTTGCGCGACTGGAGCACCATGTTCTTGGTCTCGTTCAGGATCGTCAGGTAGAGCATCGAGGCTTTGGTGTTCGATCGGGCCTCGTTGATGCGTGCGAGCTCCGATTTGATGGCGTCGGCAATCGACTCGAACAGCTGGTCGCGCATGGTCAGCACCGTCTCTATCTCCGAGAAATCCCCGTCGCGCAGCATCAGGTTGATGTGGCGGTAGATCGACTCCACGTCGTCGTTGATCGACATCAGGTCCTTGGCCTGCTCCTTCGACAGCCCTTCGTGGTTGTTGTCGATGTGCTCGAACGCTGGGCGGGTGATGTGCATCAGCGCCTTGGTCATCTCGTTGAGGTAGTCCACCACCTGCACGTAGTAATGCGCCGTATTGACGTCGCCGCCCTGCAGCTTCTTCAATGTCGGCAGCAGCGAGTATTTGCGTTCGCGCGACTGGTAGAAGAGGTCGTTCGACTCCTTGACCATGTCGCGCAGCACCTTGCGGTTCTCCTTGAATACGGCGATGAGCGTGCGGTCGTAAATCTTCGTCGCGCACTCCATCGTGCGGCAGACCTCGTCGCGCAGCGAGGCGATGATGTCGTCGTTGGTCTCGACCTGCTCCTTGACGATGGTGTTCTCCTTGTCTTTTTTCAGGAAGTTGCTGTGGATGAGCATCCAGCCGCAGAGGATTGTGATGACGATGAAGGCCGGGGTTCCGCCGTAGATAAGCGCCAGCCCGACGACGAAGGCGATGAGGAATCCGCCCAGCGCCGTGATGAACCATCCGGCCACGACGGTCATGACGCCCGAGATGCGGTAGACGGCGCTTTCGCGGCCCCAGGCGCGGTCGGCGAGCGACGAACCCATCGCCACCATGAAGCAGACGTAGGTGGTCGACAGCGGGAGTTTGAGCGATGTGGCGATGGCGATCAGCAGCGCCGAGGTCGTGAGGTTGACCGTGGCGCGGATCATGTCGTAGGGCGAGCCGCTGTGCTCGACATCCTCGTATTCGAACCGGCGCGAGATAGCGTCGCGCAGGTGTTTCGGAACCACGCGTTCGATGCCCGTGCTGACGTTGAGGGCCGCGCGGACGATCGTGCGCGAAAAGACCGACGAACCGTACTGCTGCTGGCCTCCGTCGTCCTGCGCCGAGAGCGAGAGTTCGGTTTCGGAGACGTGCATGGCTTTTTTCGAGGTCCACAGCGTGAGGATCATCAGGATGCCCGCGGCCAGCAGAATCAGGAAATTGGCCGGGACATTTTCATTCAGGGCGCCCATGAGCATCTGCGTGTCGCCGGCCTCCCGGGCGATGGAGTAGGCGTCGAATCCGGCGACGGGCACGCCGATGAAATTCACTAGGTCGTTGCCCGCGAAGGCCAGGGCCAGGGCGAACGTGCCCGAGAGAATGGTGATGCGCAGGATATTGATTTTGAACCGTTGGATGAAGAACAGCAGCAGCGAGCAGGCGACCCAGCAGATGAAGATGGCCGTGGGGAGGTGATTGTCGATCAGCTGGATGAACGCATGGTCGGCCAATATGGATTTGAGTCCTTTGAAGATGGCGAAATAGATGATTGCCGTGAGCGACGCGCCGCACCACAGCGACCCGTAGCGACGGAAAACGACCGTGTAGCGGAACGAGAAGATCATGCGTGAAATGTACATGACGAAGGTTCCGCAGGTGAAGGCGATGACCACCGAGAGCAGGATGGCCGAGACGATGCCCATGGCCCGCGAGGTGTTGATGTAGTGTCCGAGTGAGGCGACGCCCTGCGTGGGGTCGTTGGAGATTTTGTAGATCGACACGGCGATTGCGGCGCCCAGCAGGCAGAAAATCAGCGACACGGTGGTCGAGGTGGGGAGTCCCCAGGAGTTGTAGAGGTCGAGGAGGATGACGTTGGCGAACATGACGCCCAGGTAGAGCATCATCACTTCGTGGAAGGTGAACAGTCCGGGATTGAACATACCGCTTCGGGCTACCTCCATCATGCCGCTCGAGGTCACGACGCCGATGATGATGCCGACGGATGCCACGGTGAGGATGATTTTCATCGAGGCGGCTTTGGAGCCGATAGCGGAGTTGAGGAAATTGACTGCGTCGTTCGTGACGCCGACGAAAAGACCTGAAATAGCGAGGATTCCCAGAATGCCGACAATAACGGTGTAAATTTCGCTCATGTTGGGGGTTTAGTGCAAATTGTGAACAAATTTACGCCATTTTTTCCGACGAAACGGTTTCGTAACCCATTGTTAACATTAACTTAACATCGGAGCCCCGTCGTCCCGGCCTCCGGGCGGTTTCGTTACGCGCCGTTACACCCCTGTGACGAAATATAACGACCGGCATTGTGCGGTCCCGCTCAAAAAAAACGGCGGATCCCCGGAAAAGGGTCCGCCGCTTTCGTATGAAGAGCGGGAGACTGCGCAGAATCGGGTCTGAATCGCCCGGTCCTTCCGCCGCCTCTAAAACCCGGCTCTTAGCCGGGCGGCGTTTTAGGCGGGATCTTCGTCGGTATCGGTGTAGGCTTTGAGCAGTTTGTCCTGCACGTCGGCCGGAACCTGCTCGTAGCTGGCGAATTTCATCGTGTAGGTCGCCGATCCCGATGTCAGCGACGACAGCGTCGTCGAGTAGCGGTAGAGCTCGGCCAGCGGAACCAGTGCGTTCAGGCGGTCGAATCCCTTGTCCGACTCCATGCCGGCAATCATCGCGCGGCGGTTCTGGAGGTCCGACATCACGGCGCCCATGTACTCGCTCGGCACCAGCACCTCGACGTTGTAAATCGGCTCCATGATTTTGGGCGCCGCGTTGCGGAACGCCTCCTTGAAGGCGTTGCGGGCCGCGAGTTTGAACGATATTTCATTCGAATCCACCGGGTGCATCTTGCCGTCGTAAATCACCACGCGGATGTCGCGGGCGTAGGACCCCGTCAGCGGGCCTTCGTCCATCTTCTCCATGATGCCCTTCAGGATGGCGGGCATGAAACGCGAGTCGATGGCGCCGCCCACGATTGCCGAGTAGAACTGCAGCTTGCCGCCCCACTGGAGGTCGTATTCCTCCTTCGTCTTGGGGTTCACCACCATGTCGCCCTTGCCGGGGACCTTGTAGTTTTTCGGTTCGCCGATGCCTTCGTAGTAGGGCTCGATAATCATGTGCACCTCGCCGAACTGCCCGGCGCCGCCTGACTGCTTCTTGTGGCGGTAGTCGGCCTGGGCCACCTTGGTGATGGTCTCGCGGTAGGGAATCTTCGGGGCGATGTATTCGTAGGTGAGTTTGTTCTCCTTCTCGATGCGCGACTTGAGGATGTTCAGGTGGTGTTCGCCCTGACCCTGGATGATCGTCTGCTTCAGCTCCTTGGAGTATCCGACCAGGATGGTCGGGTCTTCGAATTTGGCTTCATTGAGCACCTTGCCCAGCTTCTCCTCGTCGGCCTGGTCCTTGCACTTGATGGCGGCGCGGTAGCGCGGTTCGGGGAAGACGATCGGTTCGATTGTCACCGGGGCCGCGGGGGCTGCGAGCGTGTCGTTCGTGCGCGTGCCCTTCAGCTTCACTGTGCAGCCGATGTCGCCGGCCATGAGCTCCGTGACTTTCACGCGGTTTTTGCCCGCTACGGCAAACAGCTGCGAGAGTTTTTCCTTATTGCCCGTGCGGGTGTTCACCAGCTCGGTGCCCTCGGTGATCTTGCCGCGGACGACGCGGAAATAGGTGATTTCGCCGATATGCTGTTCGAGCTGGCTCTTGAAGACGAACGCCACGGCGGGAGCCGTCTCGTCGGCGGTGATTTCCGCGCCGTCGGTCGAGAGGAATGCCGGGGCCTTCTGCGGACCCGGGGCCACGTTGATGATGAACTCCATCAGACGCTTGGTGCCGATGTCGCGTTTGCCGCTGGTGCAGAAGATGGGCATCACCTCGCGGTTGGAGACGCCGATTTTCAGGCCCGAACGGATGTCGTCCTGCGTGAGCGTGCCTTTGTCGAAATAGAGCTCCATGAGGGCTTCGTCGTGTTCGGCGGCCATCTCGACCAGCTCCTTGTTCAGCTCCTGGGCCTTTTCCAACTCCTCGGCGGGGATTTCCAGCTCCTCGCGGTGTCCGTCGTTGTCCTTGAAACGGTACATCTTCATCAGCAGCACGTCGATAAAGGCGTTGAACCCGGGACCCTGATTGACGGGATACTGCACGATGACGGGTTTCACGCGCGACGAAGCCTTGATCGACTCCACGGTGGCTTCGAAATTGGCTTTGTCGGCGTCGAGCTGGTTGATTACGCCGATGACGGGTTTTTTCAAGAGACGCGCATAGCGGGCCTGAATCTCGCTGCCGACCTCCCAGCCGTTCTGGGCGTTGAACAGGAAGACGCCCACGTCGCCGACCTTGAATGCCGAGAAGAGGCTTCCGCAGAAGTCGTCCGAGCCCGGGCAGTCGATGATGTTCAGCTTGCGGTCCATGAATTCGGTGAAGAGGATCGTCGAATAGATCGAGCGTTTGTATTCGTGCTCGATATCCGTGTTGTCCGAGAGCGTGTTGTTCGTCTCGATACTACCCCTGCGGTCGATGACCTTCCCCTCAAAGGCCATCGCTTCGGCAAGGGTAGTTTTACCCGTGCCGGGAGCGCCGATGAGTACGATGTTTTTGATCTCTTTGGCTGAATAGTTTTTCATATTCCCGTATGGTTTTAAGGTATTCGTAATTAGGTTCTCATTACCCGTGCCGCGCCTGCTTTCGGGACGGCGACTATAAATATACGAAATATTCGGGAAAAACAACCCCCGGAACGAAAAAATCGCCCTCTGGAGGCGATTTTTAAGTCTGTCGGGAACACGTCCGCCGGTCAGGGCAGCCACTCCGCCAGTGCGGGCCGGATGACGGCCTCCATGACCGCGTATCCTTCGGGCGTGGGGTGCACGCCGTCCCGGGTGTATTCACTGCGCATCGACCCGTCGCCGGCATCCATCGCGCTGTAATAATCCACCCATGTCAGCCCGCGTTCGGCGGCGTACTGCCGCAGCCGGTCGTTCAGGGCCCGGATTTTTTCGGGAACCGACCCGACCTCGGGGCGCCACGGATATTTCGCGGCCGGCAGCACCGAGCAGATGATCGGCCGGATGCCGGCGGCGAGAGCCAGCTCGGCCATCGAGACGATGTTTTCGGCGATGTGTTCGCTTTCGATCGGGCCGTTGTTGCCGGCGATGTCGTTCGTTCCGGCGAGGATCACCACGGCCTTCGGACGGAGGTCGATCACGTCGGCGCGAAAGCGGCAGAGCATCTGGGACGAGACCTGCCCGCCGATTCCGCGGCAGGCGAAATTGTTGTCGGTGAAAAATTCCGGGTGGGCATTGTCCCATCCGTCGGTGATCGAATTGCCCATGAATACCACGGCGGGAGCCGTCGTCAGGGCGGCGTTGGCCTCGGCGTAGCGGCCGTAATTGGCCCAGTCGCGCTGCTGTCCCGCGGCGAGCAGGGGCAGTGCGAGGGCGAGCAGGAACGCTGTCTTTTTCATCGGCGGACTATTTTTGCGCCTGGGTGATGTTGCGGGCGTTGCGGGCGTCGTCGTTCTTGCGGCGACGGCCTCCGAAGCGGCCCAGGAGCCATCCGGCGCAGAAGACGATCCCGTAAATGGCGATCTTGACAAACAGGTTTTCGAGCCCGTTGACGATGTTTTTCGAGAAGATGGCGATCAGGAGCACGGCGATCAGCGCCAGCGATCCGTAGATGATCCATTTTGTTTTGGCTGTCATGGCAGTTCTTTTTGGGTTTCGATATGCAATTTCCGGTATCGACCTTAAAACCCGCTTCTTAAGCAGGAGAGTTCTTCAACCGTAATAGGGATTTTGCGGTCGCCGAGGATGCGGCTGCCGGTCTCCGTCACGAGAATGTCGTCCTCGATGCGGATGCCCCCGAAATCGCGGTAGGACTCCAGCGCGTCGTAATTGACGATACCCTTGTAAAGCCCTTCGGCGCGGCACTTGTCTATCAGCGCGGGGATGAAATACAGGCCCGGTTCGTCGGTCATCACCGTCCCCGGCTCGAGGCGCCACGCCGCGCGGTAGATGCAGGTTCCCGATGCGGCGGCGCGTTCGGAGATCGACGCAAAATCGAACGACCGCTCGCCCATCGCCTCGCAGTCGTGCACGTCCATGCCCAGTCCGTGTCCGAGTCCGTGGGGCATGAGCATCGTCATCGCCCCGGCGGCCACGGCGTCGGCGGCCGAGCCCTTCAGCAGTCCCAGTCCCACGAGCCCTTCGGCCAGGGTCATGTAGGCGGCGTTGTGCACCTCGGTGTACATCATGTGGGGTTTGACAATGCGGGCCACATGGTCGTGCGCGGCCAGCACGATGTTATAAATATCCTCCTGTTTCTGCGTGAAGCGCCCGCTGACGGGGTAGGTGCGGGTGTGGTCCGAGCAGTAGCCCTCGACGCTTTCGCCGCCGGCGTCGCACAACAGCAGGCGGCCCTCCTCCAGCACGCCGTCGGCGTTGAGGTTGTGCAGCGTCTCGCCGTGCTGCGACACGATCGAGGGGAACGACACGCCCTGCCCCAGCGACTTGGCGACGCCTTCGATGGCGCCCGCGATCTGGCGTTCGACGACGCCCGGACGGCACATCTTCATCGCTGTCGTGTGCATCTCATAACCGATTGTGAAGGCGCGTTCCAGCTCCTCGACCTCCTCGGCGCTCTTTTTCTCGCGCATCTCCGCCACGGCGAACATCAGGTCCACCGACTTGTAGTCGTGCAGCAGCGCGGGTTTGATGCCCAGCAGCGCCGACAGCTGGAGTTTGGTCTCCCCACGGTAGGGCGGCAGGTAGTGGACCCGGCGGCCCAGGGCGACGGCCCTGCGGAGGCGTTTTTCGAGTTCGGCCATCGGGAATGTCGCCGTGATGCCGACCCCGGCGCCCATCTCGCGGAGCGTGGGCTGGGGACCGGTCCAGATGATGTCCTCGACGGTGAAATCGTCGCCGTACAATGCCTCTTCGCCTGTGTCGGCGTCGATTACTCCGACCACCGACGGGACGTTCAGTCCGAAGTAGTAGCGGAACGACGAATCCTGCCGGAAATAGTAGGCGTTGTTGGGGTAGTTGTTGGGCGACAGGGAGTTGCCCGGGAGCAGGATAAGGCCGCTCCCGATTTTGGTGCGCAGTTCGTGACGGCGCGTAGTATAAGTTTTTGCAGAGAACATAGGCGTTCGAATAAAAAAGATCGTTATGATACTAAAGGTACAAAAAGACGATCGGGTCCAAAAACGGATTACATTCGGTTCCCGGATAACCAACCGACTCCTAAAAGGGGCGTTATGACCCCAAATATAGGAAAAAATCCGGGATTTGTCAATCTTCGCGGGCAAATTCCACGCGGGCGCCCGTGTCGTCCACCCCGACCGTCACCCGACGTCCCAGGTAGACCGCCAGGTTGGGGTCCGTATGCCCCGCGGGGAATCCGAAGACGACGGGTATCCCCAGCGGCCGCGTGTAGGCCGAGATGACGGCGCAGGCATCTGCCACGCCGAATTTATCCATGCCCAGCATCTCCGAGAAATGGCCCACGACCACGGCCCGGAGGTTTTCGAGTTTACCGCTGCGCCGGAGGCTCTGCATCATGCGGTCGATGCGGTAGACGAACTCCCCGACCTCCTCGATCAGCAGCACCGTCGGTTCCTCCGCCGTCAGCTCCTCGGGGGTGCCGTCCGCCGAGCGGAGCACCGTGAGGTTGCCTCCGGCCAGACGTCCCGAGGCCGTTCCGGGCTGGTTGAGCGGATGGGGTTCCACCTCGATGCACACCGTCTCGCCGAACAGCGCCTGCCGCAGCGATTCGGCCGAGGGGTCCTCCTCCCCGTCGAAATGGAATCCGGCGGGCATCGGGCCGTGGATGCTCTCGATGCGGAGTTTCCGCAGCGCGAGGTGGAGCATGGTGATGTCGCTGAATCCGACCACCCATTTCGGATGTTCGCGTAGCCGTGCGAGGTTCACGAGCGGCAGCAGCCGCACCGAGCCGTAACCCCCGCGGCAGGCGATGACGGCTTTCACCGACTCGTCGTCGAGCATCGCCTGCAGGTCGGCGGCACGCTGCTCGTCGGTTCCGGCGAAATAGGGTTGTTCGCGGTCGGCGCAGTGGGCGCCGAATTTCACGTGCAGGCCCCACGACTCGATCCGTTCGCGGATTTTCGCCGTGTCGGTCTTCAGCGGCAGTTTGCCCGCCGGGGAGACGATGCCCACGGTGTCGCCCGGCTGCAGGTAGGGCGGGCGGATAAAGGCCGTGGAGTCGGATTCCCGGGCTCCGGCGAAGAGCGGGGCGAGCAGGAGCAGTATCGGAAAAAAGTGTTTCATGGTCTGGGTTATTTGCGCCGGGTGAGTCCTTCGGGCAAGGGTAATGAAATGCGTGCGAGGCTGATGGCAGCGCCCGTCACGGCGAAGCCTCCCGCCAGCAGCAGCGCCGTGTGGGTGCTGTTTTCGGGGACGATATGGAACAGCAGGGCCATCAGCGCCGCGCCCGTGGTTTGGCCGATGAGGCGGGCCGTGGCGAGCATGCCGCTGGCCGATCCGCTGCGTTCGGGAGGCGCCGAGGCGATCAGGATGCTGTTGTTGGGCGACTGGAACAGCCCGAATCCCGCGCCGCAGAGCACCAGCCGCCAGATGATGTCGAAATCGGTCGGATGTGCGGGCAGGAACGCCAGCAGGAACAGTCCCGCGGCCATCATCGTCAAGCCCGTGCTGCCGAGGATGCCGGCGTGGATGCGTTCGACGAGCATTCCCGCCGCCGGGGCCACGACCATGATCACGGCGGGCCATGCCGTCAGCAGCAGTCCCGTCTGCACGTCGTTGTAGCCGCAGGCCTCCTGCAGGTAGAAGGGCAGCGCCACCATGGCGAGCATCTGCCCCAGGAACGAGCAGACCGATGTCAGCACCGACACCGAGAAGATCGGGATGCGCAGCAGGTCGAACGGCAGGATCGGATAGGGTTCGCGCAGCTGGCCGCGGATGAACAGGAATCCGACGATGAGCAGCGCCGCGACGCCCAGCGAGAGGATGCGCGGGTCCAATCCGTGGGAGAATCCCTCGACCGAGGCCATCAGCAGTCCGAACGTCAGGGCGTTCATCACGGCGTCGCGCCAGTCGAAGCGGAGGCCGCTGATCCGCACGGGATTCTCCGGCAGGAACCTCCGGCTGAGCGACAGGGCGATGAGCCCCATCGGGATGTTGACGGCGAACAGCCACGGCCAGTCGGCCACGGAGAGGATGCCTGCGGCGAGCGTGGGCCCGGCCACCGACGACACGGCGACGACCGTGGCGTTGATGCCCATGCCGCGTCCCAGCCGGGCTTTGGGGTAGATGAAGCGGATCAGCGTGGTGTTGACCGAGGTGATGGCTGCGGCGCCGAATCCCTGCATGACGCGGGCCAGCACGAGGGTCTGGAGCGACCCCGAGAGGGAACACCCCACCGAAGCCACGGTGAAGAGCATCAGTCCGCCGATGTAGATTTTGCGGTAGCCCACCACGTCTCCGAGCGCCGAGAACGACAGCAGCGAGACCATGATGGCGAGCTGGTAGGCGTTGACGATCCAGATCGAGTCGGCGGCGGAGATGCCCAGTTCTGCGCCGATGGTGGGCAGTGCGACGTTGGCGATGGTTCCGTCGATGACCGAGAGCGAGACGCCGAAGGCCACGGCCAGGATGGCCCCGAGCCGCCGGGGCATTGGCAGTCCGTCGGCGGGACGTTCGGATATGTGGGGTGCGGTAAAACTTTCCGACATAATAAAAAGGGGGCGTTACGATACTAAAGGTATGAAAAGCCGCTCAGGTCCAAAAACGGATTGCATCTGGTTTCCGGATAACCGACCGACTCCTAAAAGGGTCGTTACGACCCTCAAAGGTACGAAAAAACGCGAAGACCCGGAACATTCCGGGCCTTCGCCACACAACTATTGTCGGGCTTTCCGTCGCGGCGGCCGGTAAGGGGACCGCTGCCGGGTCGGCCCGGTCTTGAACTTTTTATTTTAATAGGGTTGTGATGCTTGGTTCCGTTCGCCGCGTCGTTACCGGCGGCAGCTTTCGGGCACGATGTCGCCTTCGGGTTCAATGCCCTTGAGGTATTTACCGAAGAATTTCTCCATCGCGCGGTAGAAATCGAAACGGTTCTCCTCGTTGTGGAATCCGTGGCCCTCGTTGTCCTTGACCATGTAGTCCACCGCCACGCCGCGTGCACGCAGCGCCTCGACCATCTGGTTGCTCTCGTTGATGTTCACGCGGGGGTCGTTGGCGCCCTGAACCACCAGCAGCGGGGTCTTGATCTTGTCGGCGTTGAGTGCCGGGGAGTTTTCGGTCAGCATGGCGGCGTCCTTTTCGGGGTTGCCGACCATTTCGTACATCTGGTCGAGCAGCGGCTTCCAGTAGGGCGGAATGGTGTTCATGAACGAGAAGAGGTTCGACACACCCACGTAATCCACCGCGCAGGCGTAAAGATCGGGGTCTTTGACGATGCCCTGAAGCGTGGCGTAACCGCCGTACGAACCGCCGTAGATGGCGATTTTCGCGGGATCGGCGATGCCTTTTCCGATCAGCCAGTTCACGCCGTCGGTGATGTCGTCCTGCATCTCCTGGCCCCATTTGCCGTAGGAAATCTCGGTGAAACGGCGCCCGAAGCCCGTCGAGCCGCGGAAATTCATCTGCAGCACGGCATAGCCGCGGTTGGCCAGGAACTGCGCCTCGGGGTTGAAGCCCCACGAGTCGCGAGCCCACGGGCCTCCGTGGGGGTTCACCACCACGGGCAGCGTCTTGGCGTTGTGCATCGTCTTGCCCACGGGCAGCGTGAGATAACCCTCGATGCGTTCGCCGTCGCGCGACGTGTACTCGATGGGGAGCATCTCGGCCATCTCCTCCTGCTTGATCCACGGACGCAGGTCGGCCAGCTTGGTCATCGTGTCGGCCTCGGCGTCGTAGATGTAGTAGGCGCCTGCCGTGCGGTCGCTGCCTGCGTAGACGATGTATTTGTCTTCGGCCTTGTTCGAACCGCCGATGCCCAGCTCATAGCCGCGCAGGTGCTTCTCCATGCGGCCGAACATATCGCCGGCCTCCCGGTCGAAGAAATGGCGCGTCGTTCCCTTGTGGCCTTCGTACGACACGCCGAGGAGTTTCTGCTGTTTCTCGCTGTACCAGACGCCGTTCAGGTCGTAGGTGTCGTTGGTGTAGAGCACCTCTTTCTCCGCGCACGTCGCCGGGTCCATCAGCACGAGGGCCTCCTTGTCGCGTCCGAGGTTGGTGATGGCGTAAACCTGCTTGTTGTCGGGCGTGAAGGTCGCAAAGTAGACCGACTCCTTGAAATTGGTCGTCAGCACGGGACGGAACTCGTCGGCTTCGGTCTCGCGGTAGCGGATCTGCATGTTCACGCCGTCGACGACGGCATAGGCCACGCGCAGTTTGCCGTCGTGGTCGGTCTGCCAGCCCTGCACGTCGCCGGGGTTTTCGCAGAGCATCGTCATCTCGCCCGTCGTGAGGTTCAGGCGGTAGGGGTCGAATATCTGCGGGTTGCGCTGGTTGGTGCCGATGATCATCAGCGAATCGATCTCGTCGAGCGGGTCGATGATCTGGGTCCTGACGCCCGGGATGGCGGTGTAGGCCTTCGGGTTCGAGCCGTCGATGTCGACGCCGTAGAGCTGGAAATTCTCATCGCCGCCCGTGTCCTTCAGATAGAGGATGCGGTTGTCGTTGGCCCAGAAATAGCCGGCCAGGTCGCGTTCGGTCTCCGAGGTGATGCGCACGGCCTCGTCCGAACCCACCTCCTGCACGAAGATGTTGCGGCGGCTCTCATAGGGAGCCATGTAGGAGAAATACCTGCCGTCGGGTGAAATCTGGTAGCCCGATTTTTCGGAGTTCCGGAAGAAGGTCTCCATCGGCAGTTCGGGCGCCGATTTCGGGGCGCAGGCGACGGCCGCGGCGGCCATTGCGGCGATGATAAGGAGTTTTTTCATGGGGTTATTTGTTTGAGTTTTCACGTTTTTCGGCTGTTCCGCGCCAGATGTTCGTCAGGCAGAGGAGCAGCACGATGACAATCGGCAGGTCGCTGGTGTGCGACGCTTCGGGGAACATCAGCTGCGTGGCGACCTTCACGGCGAAGGCGGCGACGACGAGAAAAACGGTCAGGATGCGGATGACTTTTTCGATTTCCATGGGGATGTGTCTTTTTGTTTGACACCGCAAACATACGAAAGATTTTTTGAAAAACAACCAATATTTATTGATTTTCGATAAATAATTTTCGATAGTTGGCAGAAACGGCCTTCGGGGTATCTAAAAAGGCGCATCGTACGATGCGCCTTTTCGTGCTGCCGGCCGTCAGACCTTGAGGTATATTTTCTTCCGGTCGAGGAACCACAGCAGCAGCCAGCAGACGGTGATGTAACCCGCGGAGAAGATCACCGCGGCGACCTCGGGCGAGCACATCGAGCCCAGCCCGGCGAAAAAGAATTCCGAGGTGTAGCTCACCCGGACGATCCGCTGGATCATATAGATCGTGATCGAATTGACGCCGATCACCCGGAAAAACCCGGTCCACCGCCGCCACTGCCGGACATCTATGATATAGTAGAACAGCGCGAACATCCCCAGCGAATAGGCCCCTGCGGCGAAGACGAAAGCCGGGGTCCAGAGTTTTTTGTTGATGGGCTGCAGCGGATTCAGGCAGAGCGCGAGCGCCAGCATCACGACGGCTCCGGCGGCCATCCAAAGTGCTTTGCGGCTGCCCGGGACCTGCTCCTCGGAGCGGCGGACGAATTCGCCCGTGAACATCCCCAGCATGGCCGTCACGATGGCCGGCAGGGTGCTCAGCAGCCCTTCGGGGTCGAATCCGCGGCTGCCGTAGAGGTGTGCCGGCATGATCGTCCGGTCGATGTATCCCACGATGTTGCCCGCTTCGGTCAGCGGCCCGGCCCCTGCGGCGTCGGGCGCCGTCGTGAATTGCAGCAGCAGTCCGTAACCGACGAGGACCGCGGCGGCTATGGCGATTCGCGTGCGCACGCCGAAATGTATGAACAGCAGCGCCGCGAACATCCACGCCAGTCCGATGCGCCCCAGCACGCTCGGCAGGCGCAGCGTGGCGAAATCGAGGTTGAACAGTCCGTTGTAGACCAGTCCCAGCGCCACGAGCGTCAGCCCGCGGCGAATCACTTTCAGCCGGATGCTCCGTTCGCCGAGCCCTTTTCCGCGCTGTTTCGCCAGCGAGAAGGGGAACGAGATGCCCGCGATGAAGAGGAACAGCGGAAAAATGGTGTCGTGGTGGAAGAACCCGTCCCACGCGGCGTGGCCCATCTGGGCGGACATCCAAGCCGAAAAATCGCCGGGCCGGAGTTTGCACAGGGCGACGACGAGCCCTGCGAAGCCCATGATGAAGAGCATGTCGAAACCCCGCAGGGCGTCGAGTGAGAGAAGCCGCTGCGGGGCGGACGGTTTGGTCGGCTGAGGTTTCATGGCTGTCGGGTTTCAGGCGTTGTCCGCCGGAACGAATTTGTAGAGCTGGTCGCCGCGGCGGATGACGCCGGGGGTGCGGATGGCGCAGAGTTCGCCCTGCGCGACGGAGCTTACGGGGGTGCCGTCGGGTCCGTGTAACTCTTCGAGCGTCTGCTCGGCGACGCCGGTCGTGGCCCCGAGGAAGAAAATCGGCTCCCCGACGGCGAGCGGCGCCGCCTCGACCAGCACCTCGGCCACCGAGAGCTTTTTGTAAAAATTCACCACTTTGCCCACATAGACTTTACGCTGTGTGGCCGACGATCCGTAGGCCGGGCTGTGCTCCACGACGGGGCGTCCGGCGTAGTAGCCTTCCCAGAATCCGCGGTTGAAGACCGTCCGGAGCCGCTCTTTCAGCTCCGCGGCCAGGGCCGGGGTGTAGGTTCCGGCCTCGAGAGCCCGAAGCGCCTCGTCGTAGCACCCGACCACGCGCTTCACATACTCCGCGCCGCGGGCGCGTCCCTCGATCTTCAGTACCCGGACTCCGGCGGCGATCATCTTGTCGAGAAAGTCGATCGTGCAGAGGTCTTTGGGCGAGAGGACGTAGCGTCCGTCGATGTCCAGCTGCGCCCCGGTCTCCTTGTCCGTGACGGTGTATTTGCGGCGGCACAGTTGGCGGCAGGCCCCGCGGTTGGCCGAACAGCCCGTTTCGTAGAGCGAGAGGTAGCATTTGCCCGAAACGGACATGCACAGGGCACCGTGGGCGAACATCTCGATCTCGACCAGTTCGCCCCGCGGCCCGCGGATGTCGTTCTCGGCGATTTTCCGGTGTATCTCGGCCACCTGATCCAGCGTCAGCTCCCGGGCCAGCACTACCGTGTCGGCCCATTGGGCGTAGAACCGCACCGTCTCGGAGTTCGAGATGTTGCTTTGGGTGGAGATGTGCACCTCCTGCCCGATCTGCCGCGCATAAAGGATCGCCGCCAGGTCCGAAGCGATTACGGCGTCCACGCCGGCGGCTTTGGCCCGGTCGATCACGGCGTGCACCTCGGCGATCTCGTCCTCGTAGACGATGGTGTTGACCGTCAGATAGCTCTTGACCCCGGCTTTGCGGGCCGTGGCGACGATCTTCGCGAGGTCGTCGAGCGTGAAATTGGCCGCCGAGGCCGAGCGCATGTTGAGTTTCCCGACCCCGAAGTAGACGGCGTCGGCTCCGGCCTGAATGGCGGCCGCGAGCGATTCGTAGCTCCCGACGGGAGCCATTATTTCGATGTCCGAACGTTTCATGGGTTTAATCGTAATAGAGCCACCAGCGCTGGTTTTCCTCCTGCAGGGCTTTTGTCCGGACTGTCTTGTCACGATCGAACTGGTCGCGGTAGCTTTGCCAGCCGTTGCCGAGGTATTCGTCGGCCGGAATAAACTCCCCGGCTCCGGTGTCCAGTTCGCAGCTGTCGGGAATCCGGCAGTCGCCCCAGTTGCAGACCTTCGTCGCGCCGGTCTTGTAGCTGCGCCAGGTTCCCTGCCACTGGTTGTTGCGGTATCCGTCGGCAATCAGCATCAGCGTGTCGTAATAGATGTTTCCGGCCGTATCAATCGCAATGTCAATGATATGCGTGCCTTCGAATACGCCCGTGCCCGGCTGTTCGGGGTCTTCGCGCAGGGTGTAATGCCCTTTCAGGCGCCATCCTCCGTAAATCCCGCCCCATTCGTCGGATTCGTCCGGGGCGAGGTACGTGACGAGGGAATCTATGTGCAGCTCCCCTTCGAAATCGCAGACGTTGCTGCCGGTGCGGGTCTTGCCGCTCAGGCCGTATGTCAGCGGATCGGAACCCGATCGATGGATGGAGGCGATGTGTATCCGGAACCGTCGGAAATCGGTTCCGATATACCCGAGGGGTTCGAATCGGCCGACCCATTCGAGCGTGGTCGTATCCTCGCGGTCGATCAGCGGTATCGGCCCGGTCCACAGCATCGAAAGGTCCCGTTGCCGGATCAGGTCGAGGGTGATTTCCGGCCGGGCCTGCCCTGCGGCGGAGAGCGCCGAAAACAGCAGGAGTATGGCGAGAAGGCGTTTCATGACTTAGTTTTTCCGCCCCATCAGGCTCATGGCATAGTCGCGCATCCGCTTGGTCCGCGCGGGCTCCACCGAGAGGGTGTCGAGGATCGACAGCGCCCGCTCGAAGCGCAGCGAGATCTGCTGCTCGGTGAGCCGCGGCACCTCCAGCCGGTCGTAAACGGCCTTCACGGCGGCGATCTTTTCGGCGTCGCCGAGTTTCGGGTCGCGGTAGGCCGTGCGGAGCGTTTCGCGGGCGGCCTCGTCCGCGCGGCTCATGGCCGTGACCATCAGGTAGGTCTTCTTGCCCTCGAGGATGTCGCCCCCGATGGCCTTGCCCAGCCGCTCGTCGCCGTAGCTGTCCAGCAGGTCGTCCTGCAGCTGGAAGGCGAGTCCCAGTTCGACGGCGAAGCGCCGCAGCTTGCGGCAGTCCTCCTCGGAACCGCCGCCCAGCATCGCGCCGATTACCACGGCCCCGGCCAGCAGCACCGAGGTCTTCAGCTCGATCATGTGCATGTACTCCACGACCGAAACCTTCGATTTCTGTTCGAAATCCATGTCGTACTGCTGTCCCTCGCACACCTCGAGGGCCATGTCGTTGAACGTCGCCAGCACCTGCGGCAGCAGTTTCCCCGGCACGGAGCTCAGTAGCCGGTAGGCGTAGATCATCATGGCGTCGCCCGAGAGGATGGCCACGTTCTGGCCCCACTTGGCATAGACCGAGGGCTTGCCGCGCCGCACGGCGGCGTTGTCCATGATGTCGTCGTGCAGGAGCGTGAAATTGTGGAATACCTCGACGGCCGCGGCCGCGGGCAGCGCCTGCTGCATATCGTCGGCGAAGATGCCGTGTGCGAGCATCAGCAGCATCGGCCGCAGGCGTTTGCCGCCTCCGGCCAGCGAGTAGCCGATGGGCGCGTACAACAGTTCGGGTTCGGCCGGGAAATCGGCCTGGGCGAGGTAATTCTCGATGGCGGAAAGTATCTGTTCGTTGCTGTGCATAATCCGGGTAGTGTTTTTGGGCCTGAATCTGTCCCAAAAGTAGAAAAAAAGTTTGGAGTAGCCGAATTTTAAATTAACTTTGACAGAATAAAATTTTACTTTAACCTGAAGCACAATATGAAAAAACTCGCAATCGGTGTGGACATCGGCGGCATCAACACCGCCTTCGGCCTCGTGGACGAGAACGGCGACCTCTATGCCGAATCGGTCATCTCGACCAAAAAATACCCTTATGTCGACGACTATCCGGCTTACGTCGAAGACCTTTGCAACTCGATGCGTGCATTGGTGCAGAGCCTCTCGTTCGAGTACGAACTGACGGGGATCGGCATCGGAGCCCCCAATGCGAATTTCCATAAAGGTACGATCGAGACTCCCGCGAATCTTTGGAAATTCAAGGAGAACGACCCCAATCCCGATGAGAAACGCCGCGTCTTTACGCTGGCGGCGGATATTTCGAAATGTTTCGGCGGCGTGAAAACGCTCATCACCAACGACGCCAACGCCGCAACGATCGGCGAGATGATTTACGGCAACGCCAAGGGTATGAAGGATTTCATCATGATCACCCTCGGCACGGGACTCGGCTCGGGATTCGTCGCCAACGGCGAGATGATCTACGGCCACGACGGCTTTGCCGGGGAGTTCGGCCACGTGATCGTCGAGCGTGACGGCCGCGAGTGCGGCTGCGGACGCAAGGGCTGCCTGGAGACCTACGTTTCAGCGACGGGCATCAAGCGCACGGCGTTCGAGCTGATGGCCAAGATGAATGCCCCCAGCAAGCTGCGGAGCATCGCTTTCGAGGATTTCGACGCGTCGATGATTTCTGCCGCCGCCGAGCAGGGCGACCCCATTGCGCTGGAGGCTTACCGCTTCACGGGCGAGATGCTGGGCCGTGCATTGGCCGACGTGGTGACGGTGACTTCGCCCCAGGCGATCTTCCTCTTCGGCGGTCTCTCGAAGGCCGGCAAGCTGATCTTCGAGCCCACGCAGTGGTACATGGAGGAGAACATGCTCTTCGTCTTCAAAAACAAGGTGAAACTGCTTCCGAGCGGTATTCAGGGTAAGAACGCCGCTATCCTCGGCGCCTCGGCGCTGATCTGGCAGGAAGCTGCAAAATAGGCCCTGGCGGCCGTTCCGGCAAGGGCGAGGTTTTTGAGCTTCGCCCTTTTTTCGAGATAATAACCGATAACCTGAATTTCAAAAAACATGAAACGTATTTTTTTACTCTCCGTCGCATTGCTGACGGTCTGGGCGGCGGCCGCGCAGGTGCGGTTCGTCGACGCCACCACCTTGAACCTGATCGGCAAGGCCCAGCCTACGCCGCAGCCCTACCACCGGATCGACACGGTTGCCTACAAGGGCTTCACCAAGTCCGAGAACCAGCAGGTGCGCTGCGGGGCGGGCCTGGCGCTGGTGTTCAAAACCAACTCCTCGCGCATCGACCTGCTGCCCGAATATACGTCGTTCGTCTATAACGGCGCCAGTACCCCGCGGGTGGCCTCGGAGGGTTTCGACCTCTACATCCGCAGGAACGGCGAGTGGGTGTACGCCTCTTCGCGTGCGCCCCGCAAACGCGGCGAAGCTTTCACGCTGATCAAGGGCATGGACGGCTCCGAGAAGGAGTGCCTGCTGTACCTGCCCAACTACAACGAGCTGACCTCGCTGCAGGTCGGCGTGGACGAGAACGCGAAGATCGAAACGATGGAAAACCCCTTCCGGCACAAGATCGTGATCTTCGGTTCGAGCTTCACCCACGGCGTCAGCACCAGCCGTGCGGGCATGAGCTACCCGATGCAGATCGCCCGCAACACGGGACTTTATTTCTGCAGCATCGCCTGCAGCGGCAACTGCAAGCTCCAGCCCTATTTCGCCGACTACCTCGCCGACGTGAAGGATGCCGACGCGATGGTCTTCGATGCCTTCTCGAATCCCAATGCGGAGATGATTGCCGAGCGGCTGATTCCCTTCATCGCGCGAATCCGGGAGTCCCTGCCCGAGACGCCGCTGATTTTCGTGCAGACGATCTACCGCGAGAGCCGCAATTTCGACCTCCAGTCGGAGAAGAACGAGGCGGCCAAACAGGCGATGGCCCGCCGGCAGATGGCCGAGGCGATGAAACGCTTCAAGAACGTCTATTTCATCGACAAGGCCGGCCTGACGGGTACGGACCACGTCACCTCGGCCGATGGCACGCATCCTTCGGACCTGGGTTACTGGCGCTGGGCGCAGAACCTGCAGCCCGAGTTGCTGAAGGTTCTGAAGAAACACGGCATCCGCTGATCCGGATGTGAAAAAGAGGCGACATTCAAAATGTCGCCTCTTTCGTTACCGGTAGGATTTCACCTCGCCCAGCTCCTTCGGCCGCTCCATCCGTTCGCGGAAGCGGTTGCCGAAGCGGTCGGTGACTTCGATTTCGATCGGGGCGTCGGGCGTTGCCGCTTGCGCCCGAAAGATGTGGGCCGAGCGGATGGGCCGCAGTGACGGAGCCCGCATCAGCGGCGAGCCGATGGCCGCCTTCGAATAGAGCGGGTCGGTGGTCCAGATGCGTTTCACGGGGATTTCCCGGCCGTTTTCCCGCACGGAGACCTTCCACGCGGGGTCCCAGTTGAAGATGTTGAGCAGCACGGCATTTGAGCCCGCCTCCCCGCCGTATTCCGCGGGAATGCGGTTGAGGTCGTAGGTGCGGAACTGCCCCGTGAGCTGGTCGCCGCCACACGGCACATAGTGCCAGCTGATGCGCCCGTCGGCGATGTCGCATTGCAGGTAGCCCGCAGGCGTTCCGTCGCGGGTGAGGTTGATGCCGCAGACTCCGGCCGTTTCCCAGGCGCTGCCGCTGGTCGAGATGTTGTTGTGCTCGAGCATCCGGGGTGTGATCTGCACGTTGTAGTTCAGGTGGGTGTGGCCCGTCAGAATCAGTACCTCCCGGAAGCGCGACAGCAGGCGGACGATCTCCCGGCCGCAGCCCTCTTTCAGAGCATCGATGCCCGTGTACCGGTGGAGCGGCGCATGGGTGCAGAAGACGACGGGGGTGTTTTTGCTCACGGTCGCGAGGTCGCGCTTGAGCCACTCCAACTGCCCCGGGGTGAATTTCTCGCGGATCTGGCGGTAGTCCGCCTCGCCGTTTTTGTCGAGTGGCCCGTAGGAGTCGATGTTGTCCGTCACCACCCAGTGCGTGCCGCTGAGGTTGAACGAATAGTCGGTGGGTCCGAACAGCTGCCGGTAGGCTCCGGCTCGCGAACGGTCGGTCGCCCCGCCGCGGATGTCGTGGTCGTGATTGCCCATGCAGTGGAACACAGGCAGTCCGATCCGCTCCATCTCGCGGAGGTATTCGGGCAGTCCGAAGCGGTTTTTGTACCACCACTTGTCGGTGGTCATGTCCCCGAGTGCCACGATGCAGGTCTCCGTCCCGGGCAGCGGTTCGAGCCGCTGCATATCGGCGGCGAATCCGGCCCGGAACTGGGCGATGTCCCCTTTTTCGGGACGGTTGGCGAGGTGGATGTCGTTGCAGACGACCACCCGCCATTTCGTGCCGTCTGGCAACCGCTCGAGGGCGAAATCCGCCATCGGGTTTTTGCCTGACACGCGGGCGAAAAACTGCGGTACGACCCCTTCCGCCGGGGCCTTGTAACCCGAAGGCACGGAGACGAACACGAGACTGTCGCGCAGGCGTCCCGTCAGTTTGTAATTGCCCCGGGCGTCGCTCAGGACGACCTGCTCGCCGTCGGATACGGCGACCCCGGCCAGCGGGGCGTTGTCCCGGGTGCAGTAGATGCGGCCCGTCACGGTCGTGCGCTGTGCGCCTGCCGTCGCGCACGACAGCAGAAAGAGCAGTGTGATGAGTTTTTTCATGGCGTCCTGAAAAAAGCGGGCAGGTCCGGAGACCCGCCCGTTGTCGGGTTATTCTTGCTGCGTGATCTTGATGTTATCGAGCCAGAAGCGGCAGTTGGCCTCCTCTCCGGCAAACGTCAGAGCAGTGTCTTTGGTCGCTCCCGTGATGGTCACGGTGATATGGTGCCATTTCGCACCGTCGTCCCACGTTCCGTAATTGCCGCAGTAGAACTTATAGCTCAGCTTGTCGGCGCTCAGCGAGGTGTAGGTGTCGTTGGCGATTCCGGTGTAATTACCCGTCATCGAAACGATCTCGCCGGCTCCTGCGACCGAGAAGATGGTCAGGCCCTTGTCTCCCTTGTATTGCAGGATGTCGAACTCCACGACGATGTCGGTTGGCGTGTCGCCGATTTCGGTGAGGGTTGGCGTGGTCAGATTGCCCGGATTGCCTGTAATTCCCAGCGTCAGACAGCCGTTTTTGGCGTAAGCCCGCGCTCCGGAGTAACCCCGCGCTTTCCAGTCGGCAGGCCAGCTGGTGATGATGGTGCCGTTGGTGCCGAGGGTTGAACCCGGGGCGACGTTGGGGAATCCGGTGAAGATGCCGCCCGACGTACCGCTGCCTGCGGTCCATGCGAAATCGTCCTCGAAATAGACGACCTGGGGGATTTCGTTGCTCTGCGTGACGGTCAGCGTCGCCTTGGCCTCTTCGCCGGCCGACAGGGTGATTGTCGCCGTGCGGGGCTGGTCCGTGAGGTTCTGCGACAGGGCGCGGAACGTGAGGGCGTATGCGATGCCCGTTCCGAGGCCCTCGCTCATGGGCGAGACGGTGAGCCAGTCGGCGTCGCAGGAGGCCGACCACGAGGTGGTGGACTGGATAGTCAGCGACGCTTCCGCCCCTTCGAGGTTGTCGATGTCGGTCCGGGCGCCGTCGAGCAGACGGATTTCCGGCACGACGGTCGACGGCACGTCGCGCGAGCCGGCGACGGCGCCCTTTACGGCCTTGCCGATCAGGATGTTGTCGATAAGGGCACGGGCGTTGGCCGTGGCGTCGTCCTTGCCGAAGGCGATGCGGGTGTCGGACGTGGCGCCCCTGACGATAATCCAGTATTTCCGCCAGCGGAAGCTGTTCGTCAGCGTGATTTCGGTCTCGGTGTCGTCCGTGTCGCCGATCGTGCCGGGGCCCTCGACGGAGATCACCAGCGGTTTGGTATCGGGGGTCATCGTCGCCGTGGCGTAGTTGGCGCCGTAGAACGAGACGAGCAGGTCCACGGGTTCCACGCCGATCTTTTCGAGCGCCGGGGTGGTCAGCGCCGCGCGTTTGGTCGAGATGCCCAGGCAGACGTAACCTTCGTAACGCGCCTGTACGGCCGTGCGGTAGTCCGCCGAAGCGGTGTAACCGATGGATGCGAAGTCGCTGAGCAGGTCCAGGGTGAAGTAGTTGGCCTTGCCGGTGATTGAGTTCGCGGCGCTGACCGTGGGCCATCCGCCGCCCGTGAGGCTGTTCCAGCGGGTGGAGGGGGTGATCCAGGCGAAATCGTCGGAGAAATAAACCTCGCGGGTTTCGTCCGAGATGACCTCCATCGCCATCGTGTGCGGGATGTATTTGGCCGAGACGAACGCGCCCGCCTCGTCGGTAACATAGGAGGTGAACTGCTCTCCGGCGAAGAGGGTTTCGCTGAAGATCCGTTCGTCGGTGGTCACGGCTTTGAGCGTGAGCCCGCCCTCACCGGTGGTGAAGCGTCCCAACGGGATGCGGATCGAGCGGGCTTTGTCCAGCGCGAGGCCGTCGCCATCGCACACGATCTTCAGGCGGTCGCTCTGCTCGGTGAGGGTCACGTTGCCGAGGTTGTCAGTCGTGCCTTCGGCCGCCATCCAGCCGGTCAGCGCGGAGCCTTCGGCGGGAGCGATCTCGATGGACGCGATCGAGGTCTCTCCGAGCGGTTCGAAATGCAGTTCCAGCACCGACGCGAAGTTGCGGAAACGCAGCGCGACGGGCTGCTGCTGCGTGGCGGAGGTCGAAGCCTCACCGACGAGGAACGGCAGGGTCGTGTTGGCGCCGTCGGCGACGTGCTGTTCGGCGGGGACTGAGAAGCGCACCACGGCGCGGTTCAGGAGACCCCCGGCATTGGTTTCGTCGTAGGGATAGTAGGCGAACCAGCTGCGCCGTCCGGTTACGGACTCGTTCCAGCGGATGGCCTCGGCGACGGGCGACAGCATGCTGAACGTCGTGGCGTCGGAAAGCGTGTAGGGGATGTTCTCGATGTGGGGCGTGCCGTCGATCATCGCCGTGATGCCGATCCGGTCGCCGGCTTCCCAGCTGGTGACGGTACCCTGCTGAACGGCGCGGCTTTCGGCCGACACGGGGTCGATAGCCGCGGCGAACTGCACGTCGCCGATCACAGCGGGCTTCTGTTCCGCTGTTTCATCGTCCGAGCAGGCGCTCAGCGCGGCGATGCAGAGGGATAGCAAGAAAAAACGTTTCATATCGGTAAGTTTTAAGGTTTTCGGGATTCGATTCAGTCGAACAGCCGCCCGGGCGACACGGTCTCGAAGGAGATGCGGCGGTAGAGCGCCTCCCTGCCGCCGGGATCGCCGTTCTCGTAGAGGATGCCGACCGATCCGTCGGGCAGGCACACCAGGTCGGAGTAGGCCGCGCGGCCCTTCCATACCGTCACGAAACGGCTCCAGGTGCGTCCGTTGTCGCGGCTCACACCGATCGACATGTTTTCGCGTTTGAGCGACCGGGGATTCGAAAAGAGCAGCGTCTGCGACGGCTTTCCGCCGTGGGGCGCGTAGTTGAGCAGGCTTCCCTGGCAGCGCGGCTCGATGAGCTGGGTCTCTTCCCACGTGCGGCTCCACGACGTGCCTCCATCGCGGCTCACGGCGCAGAGGCGCAGCGAATCGGCGCGGTCGTAGTGGCGCATGTTGAGCATCAGGTCGCCGTTCGAAAGCTCCGCGACGGAACTTTCGTTGCCCCCGGGCTGCGAAACGGCGCCGATGTGCCACGTCGCGCCCTGGTCGTCGGAGTAGAGGAAATGGGAGTTCGAGGCTATTTTGCCTTCGGGAGTCACCCACTTGTGGTTGGCCGGAACGACGAGGCGTCCCTTGTGCGGGGCTTTGGCCTTCTGGATGGCGTGGCAGGGGCCGGTGGCATACCAGGTCCATCCGGGACGCTTCACCGAGGAGGTGATCTCCTCCGGTGCGCTCCACGTCAGACCGTGGTCGTCGGAGTGCATCGAAAAGACCCGGCGGGTGTTGTCGGCCCGGCCCGCCTCGATGTCGCGTTCGTGGTCGGGACCCCGGTTCCAGCAGGCCAGCAGGACGATGCGTCCGGTTTCGCGGACTACCACCGGAACGGGGTTGCCGCAGGTGTTGCCGGCGTCGTCCCACACCACGATCAGCTCGCCCCACGTGCGGCCGTTGTCCGCCGAACGGCGCACGACCAGGTCGATGTCGCCCCGGTCGGCCGTTCCGTCGCGCCGCGCTTCGGCGAAGGCCACGAGGGTGCCGTCGGCGGCGCGGACAAGCGCCGGGATGCGGAAACAGGCGTAACCGTTGTCGCCGTTTCGGTAGACGACGGTTGCGGCGGGATTCTGGGCCCGGCAGCCGAGGGCCGCGAGGGCGGAACAGACGATCAGGAGAAGCGTGCGCATGGGATAGGGATTATTTTACGTGGTTGAAAAAGTCGATGGCTTCGAGCTCGGCTTTCAGCTCGGTGTATTCGGCTTCGGTGAAGGGGGCCAGCGGCAGTCGGCACGAACCGCAGTTCACGCCCATCAGGCGCATGATGGCCTTGCCGCCGCGGACGCCGCCGCCGTGTTTGATGATGACCTCGACGATCTTCACCGAGTACTGCTGCAATGCGGCCGCCGCGGCGATGTCCCCGGCGCGGAACGTCTCGATCAGCCGGTTGTAGACCTTCGCGGCGTAGTTGTAGGTGCTGCCCACGGCGGCCGTGGCTCCAAGCGAGAGCCCGCAGAGCAGGATTTCGTCGTAGCCGTGGAGCACTTCGTAGCGTCCCCCGTCGAGCATCAGGCACTGCGACATCTCCATCAGGTTGTTGTGCGTGAATTTCACGCCCGCCAGCGTCGGCATCGCCTTGCCGCCCAGGGCGAGGAACTCCGCCACGGGGACCGAGACGCCCGACATCGAAGGCATGTTGTAGTAATAGAAGGGCAGCGAATTGCTGTTGGCGATGGGGGTGAACCATGCCACGAGTTCCGCGGCGGTCTGGGGCTTGAAGAAATAGGGGGCCATGGCGCCGATGGCATCGGCTCCCGACTGCTCGGCGTGCCGGGCCAGCGCGATGGCGTCGACCGCGCAGTTCGAACCCACGTGCACGATCACTTTCAGCCGTCCGGCTGCCGCCGCGACCCACGCTTCGGCCACGGCCTTGCGTTCGTCGGTGGTCAGCGATGCCGATTCGCCCGTCGTGCCGCAGATAAAGACCCCTTTCACACCGCTTGCGGCCAGCAGGTCGGCATAGGGTTTTACGGCGGACATATTGAGTGCGCCGTCGGCTGTCATCGGGGTGAAGGGGGCGGCGATCAGGCCTTCCAGTTTTTGTTTGTTGACCATTGTTACGAATTATTTTTGGTTTTGTAAATTGTCAGGTTGTCCGTGTGTCTGGCGTCGCTGCCCCCGGTGAGAAGGCTCACGGCGTAGCCGATGACGAAGCAGGCGATGAAGCCCGTGGTCGAGTAGAGCAGCAGGTTGACCCACTGATGCTGGGTGACGAGCGTCTGGACGACGATGCTTCCGACGATGCCGCACAAGGCGCCGGTGGCGTTGGCGCGGCGCGTCACCAGTCCCAGCAGGAACAGTCCGCCGAGTCCGCCCAGGAGGATGCCGAGGAATTTCGAGAATTCGTCCCACAGCGACTTGATGTCCCACGAGGCCATCACCACGGCGAACAGGATGCCTGCCGTGCCCAGGATGAAAGTGGCCCAGCGGGCGATCGTGAGCATGTGGCGCTCGTCGCGGTCGGGGCGCACCTTGCGGTAGATGTCCGTCACGAAGGCCGTGGCCGCGGAGTTCATGCTGCTGCTCAGCGTGGACATCGCCGCGGCGAAGAGCCCCGCGATGACCAGTCCCAGCATGCCGCGCGGCAGCGTGGTGCTCATGTACCACGGTAGGATGGCGTCGGAGTCGGTGATCGACATGCTCAGCTCCTGCGGATGGAATTTGTAGAAGGCCCAGAGCGCCGTGCCGAGAAAGAAGAACAGCAGGCTGGCCGGGACGGTCAGTGCGGCGTTGGTGTAGACGCCCTTGCGGGCGGCCTTCTCGGTGTCGGTCGTGAGGTAGCGCTGCACGATGGTCTGATCCGTGCCGTAGGTGGTGATGTTGGTGAAAACGGTGGCGATCAGCACCGTCCAGATCGTCGGCTGCCGCAGGTCGAAGAACGACTCCCCGAGGCTGAATTTCTCGGCGTCGCCCGCGGCGGTGAAGATCGTGCCGAATCCGTCGGGCAGCTGGAACGCGATGGCGAAGACCACCGCCACGGCGGCGCCCAGCAGGACGACCACCTGCACGGCTTCGGTCCACACCACGGCTTCGATGCCGCCCATCAGTGTGTAGGCCAGGCTCAGCACGCCCATCAGTCCGATGCAGAGGAAGATGTCGAAGCCCGTGACGATGTTCAGCGCGATCGACGGCAGCAGCAGCACGACGGCCATGCGACCGATCTGGAAGATGATGAACGAGACGCTGCAGACGACGCGGATCAGGGCGTTGAAACGCAGTTCGAGGTATTCGTAGGCCGTGGTGACGTTCAGCCGCCGGAAGAACGGGATGAAGACCGCGATGATCAGCGGCACGACGAGGACGATGCCCGCGTTGAAGAGCAGGTAGCTCCAGTTCGTGGCGAAAGCCTTGGCCGGAATAGCCATGAAGGTGATGGCCGAGAGGCTCGTGCCGAAGATGCTCAGCCCGACGACGAACCACGGGATGCGGGCGCCGCCCTTGAAATAGTCGTCCGTCGATTTCTGGTTCTTCGAGAAATACCAGCCGATCCAGGCCAGCGACAGGAAGTAGAGCGCGATCACCGTGATGTCGAGCCAGCCCATGCGGTGGCGGACCTCCTCGACCTCGCCCCGCAGGACGACCGGGGTCCGCACGCCGGGCGAGACCTCGCCGCTGGCGATTGTGATGTGCCGTCCGTCGCTCACCGCGGCGGTCGTTACGGGCAGGATGAAATCCGACTTGTCCACGTCGGCTTCAGTCATTGTGCCCGTCACGGTGTGGTAGAGCCGCAGGGCGTTGTCCGACACGGCCTCGTCGTGCGACTTGCCGCCGAAAAAGAGGATGTGGTTCGTGCCGAACGGGGCCGCCGTGCCCGCCATGACCGGGAAGTCGCCTTCGAGGGCCGCCCATGCGTTGAGCCGCGGATTGTAGCGGTAAGCGTCGCGGTGGATGGTCCACGGCGCGTCGCCGTCGTAGTCGCGGCCGCTGAAGAGGTAGAAACAGTTATCCATTCCGTCGCTCTGGCCTGCGGCGACGGCATAGCCGCGGGCCGGACCGGGCCATGCGGGCAGTTCGCGCCATCCGGCAGCCGGATGTGCGGGATCGAGCGCGAAGAAGCACTTCGAAGCCTTCGCCGGAGCCATCGACTCGTTGCCGCCTGCGACGTAAACCCGGCCGTCCACGAGACATCCCGCGGCGTTGGCCAGCGGCACCGGGAGCGGAGGCCACTCCGCGATGCGGGGTTCGCCGTTTTCGACGGTGAGCAGGAAGACCTCGTCCATGCAGCGTGTGGCATCGCAGCCGCCGATGCAGAGCACCCCCTGAGGGAGTGTCACCGAGACACCGTAGGCTGCCGGGCGCGGCAGGGCGTCGGGGAACGTCGTCCATCCGTCGGCGGCGTTGTGCAGGTAAACATCTCTGTACCAGCGCTTTTTGCCGCCATCCCACGGCATCGCGCCGGGGAAGTTGGCGCCGCCGGCGACGACCAGCCGTCCGCCGGCGTGTCCGGCGAAGACGCCGGCAAGCCCGCGGTGGGCGCTGGAATCGTCCGGGGAAGGGAGGCGCAGGGCGTCGTTCCAAACGACAGCGTCGGTCCGGGTCAGCTGCGTGGTGGTTTCAGCGCTGCGGGCGGGGGCTGCGGCCGCTGCCAGGAGCAGGGCGAGGGGTATGATAACTCGTTTCAGCACGTTTCAGGTTTATTTTCTGGGTTTTCGGTTTTTGCTCAGGTAGATCGTGTAGAGCCGCAGGTGGTCGGCGATGGCTTTGCGGTAGCCCTCCTCGTCGCCGCGCTGGATGTACTCCAGCAGGTGCTTGTGAGTCACCAGTTCGCCGCTTTCGGCCAGCTCCTTTTCGATGGGCTCGAAGAAGTCCTGGAAATTGTCCTTCACGAAATCCATCACCGGATGGATCACCGCCTGGAACTCCGAGATCATGTCGTTGCCCGTGATTTCGTAGAGCTTGGCGTGGAAATGCACCTCGCTCATCGGGGTATAGCGGTTGACACCGATAATCTCGCCCATCTCGACGATCTGCTCCAGCTCCCGAATGTCCTCGGGGGTGATGTTGGCGAAGATATAGCCGCTGATGCCGATCTCGAGCGCGATGCGGAATTCGAGGATGTCGAGCACCGTCTCCTTGGTCATCAACAGCGGATTGACGCAGCGCTTCATGCCGCCGAGGATCGAGGGCTCGGCCAGGATCATGCCCCGCTTGGTGCGGGACTCGATCATGCCGGTCATCTTGAAGCGGCTCAAGGCCTCGCGCAGCACCGTGCGCGCTACGCCGAGGGCGTTGGCCAGCTCGGCTTCGGGCGGAATGCTGCTGCCCGGGCGCAGGCCCTGCTCCTTGAAATATTCGATGAGGCTCTCCTCGACCTGGTCTACCAGCGTCGTGTGGGGTTTGTTGATTTTCAGTGTACCAAGCATAGTTTTCTGTTTTTTCAGATTTATCTGATAAAATTACGAATTATTCGGAGTACACCCAAAATTACTCGCGTAATTGTTGGGTATAGACTTTCCCGAAGCGATCCGTAACCCGTATCAGAACTGGCGAGTCCGCTGCCTCCGTCACGGCCGAGAACATGTGCGGCGTGGTCTGGGCGCTTGCGGCGCCTTTCGACATGTCGTCGCCCGAGGGCTTGTAGACCTTCTCGACGTAGGCGAGGTAGTTGGGGTCCTTGCGCATCTGGCGCGTCACCGTGAGCGGCGCGTCGTTTTCGAGAATCTCGACCTTCCAGGCGGCGTCCCATCCGCCCCAGACGTTGACCAGGATTTCGTTGGCGACGCTCTTGTCTTTGTAGGGCTGCTTGTTCATGTCGTAGGCCGTGAAGGTCCGGTCGACAGGGAGTTCGCTGGCTTTGTAGCTCCAGCGGATCTTGCGGCCGCTGATCTCGTAGATGCCGTAGCCCACGGGCGTGCCGTCGGTTGCCGAACCGTATTCCATGCCGCCGTTGAAGCCCTTGACGTTGTACCAGAGCGACCCGCAGACCGAACCGAGGTTGTGCTCGCGGATGGCCGCGTTGCCCGGAATCGTGCCCGTGTGGTTGTTGTGCCAGTGGCCCGAGAGGACCAGCACGTCGGTGAAGCCCGCCAGCCGGCTCATGAGGGCCTGCGCGTTGAGGAATCCGGGATTGAGCGTCGGACTGAGCTGGCGGCATGCCGTGAGCGGCACGTGCATCCAGATCATCAGCGGGGCCGATTTGTCCGCGACGGTCGCCAAGTCGGCTTCGAGCCATTCGAGCTGGCGGTCCGAGAGTTTCACTTCGTAGAACCCGTCGCCGAAGACGCCTTGTGCCGCGCCGTTGTTCTCGATGCGGACGTTGTCGAGCGCCACGCAGTGGACCTCGCCGAGGTTGACTGAATAGTAGGTCGGACCCAGATTTTGGCGGTAGAGCTTTTTGGTAGCCAGATCCCCGGAGACGTAGCGGTCGTAGTCGTGGTTGCCGATGACGTGGAAGAAGGGGATGCCGAATTCGCCGATCAGCGTGCGGTATTCCGGGAATCCGAATCCGTAGAGGTACATGTTCTTGTCGAAGACCATGTCGCCGACCGACACGGCGTAGACCTTGCGGCCGCCGAGCTCGGAGACGGTTTTCTGGAAATCGGACACGAACGAGTTCCGGCAGCTCGTGAGCGACGACTGCGGAACCATCCTGCGGTCGGCGTTGTCGATCTGGATGTCGGCCGTAGCCAGCAGCACGTATTCGTCGCTGCCGGTCGCCGCCAGCGAAAAGTCGTAACGGTCGCGGTCAGCGTCGAGCAGGTGGTAGAACTGCGGGACGGGACCGTCCGCGGCCGCTTCGTAGCCGCGGGGGAGGGTGACGAAAACCACCTCCGAGGCGCGGTCTGAGACCATCGACCAGACGCCCTGGGCGTCGCTTTTCACCACCCGGAGCCCGTCCGAAACGCAGACTCCCGCCAGCGCTTCGCCGCCCGAATAGACGCGGCCGTAAAGGTTCGTGCCTTCGGGGAGCATCGCGGGGTCGATGCGGTCGAAGGGCGAGACGGTGATGTCGGTCGTGCCGAGCAGCTGGCTGTCCGGTCCGCGGTCGAGCCACACCTCCCGCGTTCCCGAGGCGAGCGACGCCGGGAGTTGGAGGGTGATGCCCGCCGCATCGGCGCCGATGACGGCGGCCTCCGCGCCGCTCTGGCCGGCAGCTGCGAAGCGGATTTTGTCGTCGGTCGTGAAGCCTTCGCCCGGAATGGTCACGATCTCGCCGCGGTCCACGGTGTAGCTCGCTTCGAGACGCACGTTGCGCACCAGGCGGAAGATGTCGACGTTGAGCGTCGTCGTGCCGAGGAACTGGGTCCGCGTACCGCGCATGCACCAGAGGCTCCAGCGGCCGGTGGTGACCTCCTTCGGAATGCTGAACGTCACGTCGGTAGAGGTGAAGCCGCTGACCGTAACGGCGGTCTGTTCGGTCGATTCGCCTCGTTTGCCCGGTGTCAGGGCGAGTGCGTCGCCCTCGGCAAATTGCAGCACCCGGAGAGTCATCGCACCTTCGTAATCGAGGTCATAGGCGTCGTCCACCAGTGCGACGACGAAGTGGTCCTCACGCGGGGCCTCCTGCTCGGTCTCTTTCGAATCCGAGCATCCTACGGTTAGCATTCCCCCGGCCAGCGCCGCGGCGACGAGCAGTCTGTATAGCAGTTGTTTCATGGCTTTCGGTTATTTGATTTCCACGATTCCGATGTGTCCCAGGCGCGTGGTTCCGGTGGAGGCGATCAGCGCGTTGTTGTGCTGGGCGTTGACCTCGGCGGCGCAGCGCACCAGGATCGTCACCTGCTCCTTGCCGCGCATGGCGTCGGGTAGGCGGAAGCTGTAAGGGAAGAGGTACGGCGAGAAGTTGATACACGGGGCGTCGTAGGTGCCTACGTCTTCGAACGTCACCTTCGTGAGGTCGCTCTCCGACGTGTCGCTCCACTGAATCTTCATCTTCCCCGGACCGCCCTTCGAGCTGGTGCTCGTCAGGTAGAGGTAGAGTGCGCCCGTGGCGTTGCGCAGCGTGTTGGTGCGGATGACAAAGGCTTCGCCCAGCTCGTCGTTGTTCGACACCAGTGAATGGTGCGTTGTTACGTTCCACCAGAGTTTGGCGTTGAGGCTGTAATAGTGCTCGGCCTCGTCGGCGAACGGAATGTCGTACTGACGGCGCACGTCGGTGGTGAGCCAGTAGGAGGCGATGGCGCCCGAGCTGCTCGGGAAAACGTCGAAATTGTTGCTGTCGTCGTAGACCGAGAAGACCACCGAACTGCGGTCGTCGCCCGTGTTGCCGACCGCGAAGACCGGCACGGCATCTTGTGCAAGCCACGGCCCGGCCTGCATCAGCGTCGTGGAGAAGCGCGTTCCGGCGTCGGCCGAGAGTGCGTCGTCCTCCGCATTGCGGATCTGGAGGATGTATTCGCCGCGGAATTTCGTGACCAGCGCCGTCAGCGCACCCGACCCGGCGGGGAGGTTTCTGGCATACATCTGCGTGAAAGAGCGCTGGAAATAGAGTTTCGCCACGTTGCCTTTCGCGTCGCGCACGAGGTGCGGGGCCAGCGTGTGGTAGGGGAAGAGGGTCCGGTACCCGGCCTTCACGTTCTTCACCCACTCGGTTTCGGTGCTCTCCTCGTTGTTGCCGTCTTTCTCGAAGAACGGGGCGTAGCCGCCGTAGGGAGTCACGAACTCCACGGGATCGATGCAGACCACCGTGTTGGCATACTGCGCGAGGTCGCTCATGTCGTTCAGGGCCACTGAGACGGGCGCTCCGGGAGCCTCCTCCGTGCTGCGCTTGACCGAGGAGGCCGCGAAGTCGATCACGCAGAGGTTGCCCTCGGCGTCGTTGCGGAACTCGGCGCCGTACATGTGAACGGCCACTTTGCGGTTCTGGGCATACCAGCCCTGCTGTTCGGCGGGAGGGGTCAGAGACTCGTTCTTGTCCTTGAGGATGAACTTGATGCCGCGGCCGCTGGCGTCCTGCAGGTAGAGCACGCTGTCGGGCAGGTTTTTGCGTTCGAAATCGCTGGTGATCCAGCCCTCGACGGCGTAGTTGTCCTCCAGTTCGAAGCGTCCTTCGGCGTCGAGCTGCACCTCGTCCAGCAGGCGGGCGACGGTCACCGTCTCGGCCTGTTCGAACGACGTGTTGCCGTCCATCTGCTCGACGGGAACCGACACCTTGTAATCGCCACCGACCATGCGGAAACTGATTTGTCCCGTGCGTTTGGACTGGCCGGAGTTGTCGGTGAAGAGGAACTGCTGCGAGGTTTCGGTCGTCTCGCCGAGCGAAATCCACGTGTCCCCCTCGTCGACGGTCGCTTCCCACTTCACATTGCTCGTGACGCCGACGACGACCGGCGTTCCGGCGATGTCGACGCGGATGCGCGGCGCGGTGAGGTTGAGTTTGATCTCGGGAGTCAGCCCGGCCTGTTTTACGCGAATCTGCCCCGTGACGCCCTGCGATGTCACGATGTTGAGCGTCAGCTCGCGGCCGTAGGCATCGGCTACCGGCTCGACGGTGAGGGTCGTGCGGCCGTTGTCGTCGCCGTAGGCGGGCCAGATGTCGATCCACGAGGCCGCGGGGTCCTCGGGAGCGATCTCCCAGTGCCCGGTGCGGGAGAAGAACGAAATGTCCTTCGTGCCGCCCTCGGCGGGACATTCGAAGAGGTTGTCGCCGTTGAGAAAGGTCATCTCGCCCCCGCCGGCGGTTTCGTCGTCGGAACACCCGGCGGCCACCACCGCGGCGATGAGCAGCGCCTTCGGACGGAGTATGTTGAAAAGTTGACGGATCATAGCTGTCTGCAATTTTTAAGGTTTTAGTTCGTTGCGCCGCTTTCCAGTTCCAGGGCGCGTTTGCTCCACCACACGGGCGTCAGCATGTTGTCCCCGCCGACGGAACCCCGTCCGACGACCGGATAGGTCGCCTTCATCCGGGCGATCTGATTCTGGTAGTTGGTCCGGTTGGTCGAAATCAGCGTCTGGGGATAGCATAGGCGGGTGGGCATGACTCCTTCGTTGTCGCAGCCGGGACCTATCGGCAGCTGCGGATAGCCCGTGCGGCGGTAGTCGCACCACGATTCGAAGCCCTGCAGGAAGAGCGACACCCACTTTTGCAGCAGGATCTGTTCGAGGGTGCCGTCGTAGGCGACCTTCGATCCCGTGCCGTGCAGGAACCGGTCGATGTTGGTGTCGGAGATGGCCGGGCTCCACTGCCGGATCGAGTTGATGATGGCCGTTTCGTAATACTGTTCGGCGGCGGTCTCTCCGCCGGGGATCATCCCGGTGTGGGCCGCTTCGCTGAGGATGAAGTAAACCTCCGACGAGGTCATGAACCAGACCGGGGTCGTGTATTGTTTGAGCACCGCGACGTTCATCACGCTGGCTCCCGTGCCGTCCGGCTCGACGACACCGCTCACCACGCCGTGCACGTCGTCCGACCCGACGATCCGCACCCACTGCGCCATGCGCGGGTCCGAGGTGGTGTGCAGCTGGTCGATGAAGAAGGCCGAGCACTTGCGCGACGAGGTGGTGAACGTGGCGTCGGTCATGTCGCCGAAGTCGTTCTTGAAAGGCGCCACGCCCGTATAGCTGACCTTGGCGTCGTCGCTCACCGACGTGAAGACCGGGTATTTCGCCGGATTGCCGACGATCGTCTGCATGACGGCGGCAGAGCCTGCCTCGGGACGGTTGCTCAGGCGTAGGCAGAGACGCAGGCAGAGCGAGTTGGTCAGCTTCTGCCAGGCGGCGATGTCGCCTCCGTAGAGCAGGTCCTTGCCCGGGACGGTCAGCGGATAGGTGTAGTTGCCGTTGTTGTCCGTGGCGGTCTGGTAGAGGTCGTTCGCCTCGAGCAGCATGTCGATCAGCCCCGGGTAGATTTCCGACTGCGGGTCGATCGCCGGCTGGGTGATGTCTTCCTCGATCCGGTAGGCCTCCCGGAAGGGAATGTCGCCGTAAAGGTCCGTGACGAGCGATACGAAAATCGCCTTGAGGGTCATGGCGATGGCCTGTGCGTTGGGGTCCTCGTACTTTTGGGCCAGCGCGATCATGTGGTTCGCATTGGCGGCGTAGCGGTGGTAGCGTTCCCAGGGCGTTTTGTACTCGCCGACCTGGAAGACGTAGCGCTGGATGTCGGTGGCGGCGCTGCAGTCCACGGTATACTGCATCAGCTCGTTGTTGACCCTCCACGAACGTTCGTAGATGTAGTAGGCGCCCGTCGAAATCAGCTGCTCGAGCAGTGTGCTCGGGTCGACGTTGCCGTATTCGGGGGTTTCGCCGTTGGTGTTGTACTCCTCGAAGTCTCCGGTGCACGAGGAGAGGCCCATGCCGGCCCAAAGGAGAAGGACTGCGGTGTATGAAAGTATCTTTTTCATGGCGTCAGAAACTGAGTTTGATGTTGAAACCATAGGTGCGGGTCATCGGGTAGGAGGCTGTTTCGAAGCCCCGGGTGATGCTGGCGCCGTTGAGCGTACCCACTTCCGGATCGTAGAAGGGCCATTTGGTCCAGCAGAAGAGGTTCGTGCCGAAGACGGCCACCGTGGCGCCCTGCAGTACGCGGGTGCGGGTGATCCACTTTTTCGGAAGCGTCCATTCCAGCCGCAGTTCGCGCAGCTTGAGGTAGGAGGTGTCGAAGGTGCTCGTCTCGACGTTGTTCATCGAATAGACCCGGTCGAGGTAGTAGGTGACGACGTTCTCGGTGACGGTCGTATTGGGATTGTAGACCATGTTGCCCTGCGCGTCGAGACCGCGTGCCACGACGCCTTCGTGCAGCACGCCGCCGTAACGCCCGTAGAGCGTGTTGGTCAGCTTGCCTTGTCGCGAGAGCTGGGCGTGGGTCAGCGAGTAGGCCATGCCGCCCCACTGCGCCGCGAAGGTGGCGCTCAGGCGCACGCCCTTGTATTTGAGCGAGGTCGAGAATCCGGCACGCCAGTCGGGCTGGACGTTGCCCATCTTGACCATCTCCTCGGAGGCCAGCATCGGGTATCCGTGTTCGTCGACCACGGTCTGTCCCGATACGTCGATGCGCGATCCGTCGGTGTTGAGGATGTACGAACCTTCGGGGGCTTTGGCGTAACCGTAGCCGTAGAGGTCGCCGAGCGTGCCGCCCGGGGTGGCGATCACCTGCCCGCGGGCGCCCGAGGAAATCACCCACGAATCGACGCCCGGAGCCAGGCTGATGACCTTGTTCCAGTTCTTCGACCACGTGAGGTTGATGTCCCAGTTGAAATCCTTCGTCCGCACGGGCTGCAGGCGCGAGGCCAGCTCGACGCCGCGGTTGCGGATTTCACCCGCGTTGATGTATTTCGAACTCACGCCCGTGCTGTAATCCACCGGGGTGTTGATGATCTGGTCGGTGGTCGTGTTGTTGTAGAACGCCGCGTCGAAGGTGATGCGGTTGCGCAGGAACTTGGCTTCGAGACCCGCCTCCCAGCTCTCGACGTTCTCGGGCTTCATGTTGTAGAGCGCCCAGGCCGTCGGCAGGAAATAGCCGCTTGCGAAGTCGGTCACGGAGTAGTAGTTGTTGATGACGAACGCGCTGGTGTCGTTGCCCACGTTGGCCCACGAGGCGCGCAGCTTGAGGAACGTGAGCCACGGCATCCGGTCGCGCAGCCCCAGCGCCTTGGTGTCGGTGAGTACCCAGCTGGCGCTGACCGACGGGTAGAAGAACGACCAGTGGCCCGGAGCCAGCGAACTCGACCAGTCGTTGCGTCCCGTGATGTCGAGGAACAGGCAGTCGTCGTAACTCAGCTGGACCAGTCCGTAGAGGCTGTTGACCATCTTGCGGCTGCGCTGGCTCTTGGTGATGACGCCCGATTTGGCGTTCGAGAGGTTGTAGACGCCTTCGGTCAGCAGTTCGTCCGCCGTGGCGGTCATCACGCGGCCCTCCTGGTACATGCTGTTGCCGCCCAGGCTGACGTTGATGTGGAATTTGCCCATCGGGCGTTCGTAGGTCACGAGGAAATCGTTGTTCATCTCGGTGTTCTCGACGTTCTGCTGCCGGAAATAGCCGTTGATGTTCGACAGCGTGCCGAAGGGCTTGCGCCGCGTGCGGAACTCGCGGTTCATGTCGAGGCCCGTGCGGAGCATCAGTTTCAGCCCCTTATAGATGTCGAACGTGGCGCTGACGTTGCCGTAGACGCGGTCGCGGTCCATCGTGTTGAGCTGTTCGTAAGCCTGTGCGTAGGGGTTGTCCGAGAGGTTGTTGAGCGCCGCGGGATAGAGGTCCTTGCTTTGGCGGTATTCCTGCTCGTACCAGCCTACATCGAGGTTGTTGCGGCTCCAGAGCAGCGTGTAGGTGGGTGACGAGGTGCTGTAACCGATCATCGGCAGGTTGTCGCTGTCCTTGCGGTAGTAGTTGACCTTTCCGGCCAGCTCCACGATGCGGAGTTTCTGGGCGAACGACGCCGAGAAACTCTGCGATTTGTAGCCGGTGTTCGGCACGATCCAGGTGTTGCGCGTGTCAGTGAACGAGACGCGGATCGAACCGCCCTTGCCGTTGTTGCCCGAAATGGCAACCGAGTTCTTATAGGTGGCGCCCGTCTCGAAGAACCCCTTGTACCAGTCGCGCGGCTTGAAGTCCAGCGGGGTGTACATCTTGGTGTCTGGGTCGTACGAAGCCCATTGGTAGGCTTTCTGCCCCTCGTAGCGAGGACCCCATGTATAGCGGCTGTAGGTGCGCGAGGCGGCTTCGCCGGTGGTCGACTGGTCGGCTTTTACGGTGTAGAACGAGTAGGTGCGGGCGCCGTTATTGCCCGGGCCGTATTCGTCCTGGAAATCGGGCCAGTAGCCGGCCCGCTCGAACGAGAAGTTCGAACTGAACGAAATGCCCAGTCCCTTGGTCGCCCGGCCGGCCTTGGTCGTGATGACGATGGCGCCGTTCGCCGCACGCGATCCGTAGAGGGCCGTTGCCGCGGGGCCTTTGAGCACCGAGACGTTGTCGATGTCTTCGGGATTGAGGTCGGCGGCACCGTTGCCGTAGTCGACGCCCGCGTCGGTGTTGTTGTAAGCTGCGCCGCCCATGGCCGTCATGCCGCTCGACATCGGCACGCCGTCGATGACGAACAGCGCCGTGTTGTTGTCCATATTGACCGTCGATTCGCCGCGCAGTGTGACGCGGATCGAACCGCCGGGGCCCGACGAGGCGTGGTCGAAATTCAGGCCCGCGACCTTACCCGAGAGCGCGTCGAGCCAGTTGTTCGAGACGGCGGCCGTCAGGTCGTCGTTGCCCACTTTCGAAACGGCGTATCCCAGCGCCTTCTGTTCGCGGGTCATGCCCAGCGCCGTGACCACGACTCCTTCGATCTGCTCGGCCTTCGGACGCATCGTCACGTCGAGACGGGTCTTCCCCCCCCCGATGCGGAGCGTCGTCTCCTCGTAACCCAGATAGGTGAAGATCAGTTCTTCGCCCTCTTTGGCCCGAATGGAATACCTTCCGTCGGCTCCCGTAACGGTGCCCCGTGTGGGCGCACCCTTGACGAGCACCGTCACGCCGACGAGCGGGGTTTTCCCGTCTCCGTCGAACACGGTTCCCTCTACCGAACGTTCCTGAGCTGCGGCCGCGATCGCCAGCCAGAGAAATCCGGCCAGTAGCGTCGCTGTTCGTAGTAGTTTTGTTCTCATTCTGTATGTATTTAAGGTTCAGTTGTTTGTTGCGGCAAATAAGAAAACGGATCGAATCAGGCGTTGGTCATTAACCTTATTAATCTTATTTGTATGACAAATATAAATGCTTTCTCCGAATTGGCCAAGCGTTTTTGCGTGCAACCTGAAAATAAATTTCTTTAAAATTGTGCAGGTTGATTGGCGGTTAGCCTGTTTTCCGGGTCGTCCGGGCCTCCGGTGGGCGTTTCTGCCGGACGGGACCGGGAATTGGGGGAGCCGAAAAAAGCCGGGCGACACAACTGTCGCCCGGCTTATAAATAATAATGTCTATCCGCGTTACTTCATCACCACCTGCGTCTGGCCGATCAGGCGGCCTTCGCAGTAGAGCTGTATCTGGTAGGTTCCGGCCGCGAATCCGGTCGAGTTGTAGTAGATGCCCACCTCGAGGTCCTGGTTCTGGTAATCGACCTCACGCATGGCGGAGTAACTCAGCCGTTCGCCCTCGAATTCGAAGGTCGGCATCGCCTCGGTGGTCAGCACATAGCCGTCGGGCGAGGTGATGCGCACATAGATGGCCTTGTTGCCCGGTGTGGCCAGTTCGTTGGCTGCGAGCACGAAATCCACGCGCAGGCGTGAGGCGCCCTTGACCCGCGATACGGGTTTGCTCCGGTCGTTGAGGCCCGCGAGCCGGATGTCGCGGGCGCGGAGCACCGAGCCCACCTTGACCTTGTTGTCCAGTTCGGCGGCCTTCTCCTCGGCCATGTCGGCACGCAGTTTGGCTGACGATATCTCTTTGCGGAAACCGACGTTCTCCTTGATAAGCTGTTTGTTGAGCGTGTTGAGCGAGTCGATCTGCTTCACATAGCCCTTCATGATGGTACGCAGCGTGCCGACCTCCTTTTCGTATTGCTTGATCTTGGCGAGGTTCCACGAACGCTCCTTCTTGAGGCGCGTCATCAGCGAATCGGCGCGTTCGCGTTCGAAATTGAGCCCGGCGGAGATCGAGTCGTTCGAAATCTGCAGGTCGTCGTAGTCGGTCATCAGGCGTCCCAGGTCGTTCTGGATCGAATCGCGGTCGGCCTGCAGCAGTTCGTTGTCGAGCATCTGCTGGCGGTGGATGCTGAAATAGAGCACGGAGATCGCCACCAGGATCACCGAAAGGATGATGATGACGATGCGGTAACCGCGGATCGATTTCCCGGCGTCGGGCTGCGGGGTCATGTAATCGTCGTCTTCGAATTCCGAAGGATCGTATCCCTGTCTGTTTTTCATAAAAGTTGAATTTCTTTCTTCGTTTTCCCGTTCCGGCAGGGCTCAAACTTCGTTCGGCGCTGCGCCCGGCCTGACGAAAACGTTCGCTTTTGTTCCGCTAATATACGAAAAAATTATTTCATCAGACTCTCGACGGGATATTTAAGCCCTTTGTAGCCCGAAATGTAGGCGTTGATGCTGCCGATTTTGACCGGCGATTCGATGTAAAGCGGGATTTTGTTGCCGTCGTCGGAGATCCAGATCGTGAAGATCGTGCCGTCGGTGAACGAATAGCCTTCGGTGGTGCCCAGCTGGCACTCGAATTTCAGCGTCCGGAAGCGTCCCATGTTGCGAATCTTCTTGTTTTCGCGCCCCAGGTAGCGGTAGTGCAGGTGGCGGATGGTGTCCTGCAGGACCATCTGCAGCGTGGCGGGCTCCCCGACGCGGAAATCCTCGGCCGTGGCCGAGCGCAGGTTGAAGAACAGCGCGATGGGGTCCATGCTCTCCTGGGTGAGGTGCATCTGTTTTTCGTTGAAGGGGTTTTGGCGGCTGCGCCAGCGGGTGTGGATGGTTGAATCGGGCCAGACGTAGGTGTAGTAGCTCTGGAAGGTGTAGTCGCCTTCGCGGATGTCGCTCTCGAAGCGCACGGGGCGCAGCGAGGCCGTGTCGATCCACACCGAGTAAATGTCCTCGAGGTTGAAGAACCAGCGGTAGGTGGGCAGCGTGCGGCCGATGCCCTCGACCTTGTAGAAGGTCTGGCCGTCGGCGCTCTCCTCGGTGGTCTTGACCTCCACGGCTCCGACCTCCGTATTGGGGAACATCTTGGCCTTGTAGCTCACGCGGTAGAAGAGCTGTTCGCCCGGGTGGTAGAGCTGCGCGGCGAGGGGCGAGGCTGCGGCGAGCAGGAGTATGGCGGTCAGGAAACGTTTCATCGGAAAGGATTTTGTTCGATAAGAGGGGGTTCTGTCGATGGGTTAATGCTATAATAACGTGCGTCGGGTGTCCAATATTACGAAATGCGTGAAAAATCGATCTCTTCACGTCCCGAGTAGCGGCGCCTCAGCGCTTCGAGTCCCCGGTTGGCGGGATGTGACAGCGTGGGGTCTGCGGCGAGTATCCCGGCTGCCGCCTCGCGCGAGACGGTGAGTATCTGCACGTCGGCCGTGGGGCTGGCGATCTTCAGATCAAATGCCATGCCGCTCTGCAGCGTGCCGTTGATGTCGCCCGAGCCCCGCAGTTTGAGGTCGAGTTCCGCGAGGCGGAATCCGTCGTTGGTTTCGCACATCGCCTCGAGACGCGCCCGCGATTCGCGCGAGAGCTTCTCGCCCGACATCAGGATGCAGTAGGACTGCTCGCCGCCGCGGCCCACGCGGCCGCGCAGCTGGTGGAGCTGCGAGAGCCCGAAACGCTCGGCCGACTCGATGACCATGACCGTGGCGTTGGGCACGTCGACGCCCACCTCGATCACGGAGGTGGCCACAAGGATGTTGGCCTCGCCCGACTTGAACTGTCGCATCGACTCCTCCTTGTCGGCGGGCTTCATTTTGCCGTGGCAGATCGCCGTGACGTACTGCGGCAGCGGAAAATCCCGCGAGACGGCTTCGTAACCGTCCGTGAGGTCCTTGTAGTCCATCGCCTCGGACTCCTTGATGAGCGGGTAGACCATGTAGACCTGCCGGCCCTTGGCGATCTCCTGCCGCATGAATCCGAAGAGTTTCAGACGCGCCGCATCCGTGTAATGGAACGTCTTGATCGGACGCCGGCCCGGGGGCAGTTCGTCGATTACCGAGACGTCCAGATCACCGTACAGGGTCATGGCCAGCGTGCGGGGGATCGGCGTGGCGGTCATCACGAGGATGTGGGGCGGCTGTTCGTTCTTGGTCCAGAGCCGCGCGCGCTGTTCCACGCCGAAGCGGTGCTGTTCGTCGATCACGACGAATCCCAGGTTGGCGAACTGCACGCGGTCCTCGATCAGCGCGTGGGTGCCGATGAGGATATCCACCTCGCCCGAGGCGATGCCTTCGAGGGCCATCCGGCGTTCTTTGGCCTTCGACGCGCCGGTCAGGACGGCCGTTTTCACATCCATCCCTTCGAGCATCTTGCAGATCGTGACGAAATGCTGGCGGGCGAGAATCTCCGTCGGGGCCATCATGCAGGCCTGGTAACCGTTGTCCACGGCCAGCAGCATCGTCATCAGCGCCACGAGGGTCTTGCCGCTGCCGACATCACCCTGCAGCAGGCGGTTCATCTGGAATCCCGTCACGGTATCCTGCCGGATCTCCTTGATGACCCGCTTTTGGGCTCCGGTCAGCGGGAACGGGAGTTTTTCGTTGTAGAACGTGTTGAAGACGCCCCCGACCTTCGGGAAAAGGAATCCGTTGCTCTTGGCGAGGCGTTCCGTGCGGCGCTGCTGGATATTGAGCTGCACGCCCAGCAATTCGTCGAATTTCAGCCGGTACTGGGCCTGTTTCAGGAGCTCCTGCGACTGCGGGAAATGGATGTTGTAGATGGCGTCGCGGAGTGCTATCAGCCCGTATTCGGTCCGGACGGCTTCGGGCATGGGGTCTGCGATGCGGTCCCTGGCCAGCGCCCAGGCGTTGCAGATGATCTGGTACATGCCTTTCGTCCCGAGCACGTTGCCGAGCTTCTCGGTCGAAGGGTAAATGCCCTGCATGCCGCTCTCGGCCTTGCGCGAGAGGGCCTGCTCCATGGTTTCCAGCTCGGGATGGGCCATCGACAACTCGCCGCGGAAGAACGACGGACGCCCGAAGACGAGGTATTCGCGTCCGACCTCGATCCGCTTCTCGATCCACTTGACGCCCTGGAACCAGACCAGTTCGGCCGATCCCGTGGGGTCCTGGACGAAGGCCGTGAAGCGGCGTTTGCGGCCCGTCCCGGCATAGGCCACGCCCGTCACGCGGGCCCGGAACTGGACGTAGGACAAGCCTGCCGCGTCGGTGATTTCCGAGATGCGGTAGATGCGCGTGCGGTCGATGTAACGAAAGGGATAGTGGCTGAGCATATCGCCCAGCGTGCGGATACCCAGCTCCCGTTCGAGGAGCTTGGCACGGGCTTCGCCGACGCCCGCTACGAATTTGATATCGTTGTCGAGTATATCCACAGGGGCAAATATACTAAAAAACGCGCAATGCGCATTCCCCCGGCGGATTATTCCTTTTTGTCGAGTGCGGCATCGACCCCCGTGCGGGTGAAGGAGTCGTCCGTATAGTCGGAGCCGGTAAATTCGATGTCGATTATTTTTGTGGCGAATTCCCCGCCGTTTTCCGGGCCGTCGATGTCGGTGAAAGTCAGCGTCACGTTGCGGGACCACTCCTCGCCCGAAAGTTCGTAGGAGCCGTCTCCGCCGGAGGAGGACGTGATTTTGTTCGCTTTGTCGTTGACCTCGATACCCGGAATCGCCTTTCCGGCCTTGTCGGTCACTTTGCCTTTGACCTTGTAGCCGATATGGGGAGGTGGGACTCCGTACATAACGGGCGTTTCTTTGTTTTCGCAGGCCGTTGCGAACCCCAGCAGCGATGCCGCCATCAGCAGCAGTTTCTCTTTCATGACGCACACATTTTAGAGATATTCCGAAATATAACGATTATTTCGTCCTTCGCCAAATCCTGCTTATATTTGTGGGATAAAAGTGAGATGATGGTAAATCTTTCGGAATTCAGACGCCGCCCGGCGTGCGAGGTGCACATCGGGCAGGTGACGATCGGCGGGGAACACCCCGTCGCTGTGCAGTCGATGACCAATACCGACACCAACGACACCGCCGCGAGCGTGGCGCAGATCGAGCGCATCGACCGCGCCGGAGGACACATCGTGCGCCTTACGGCGCAGGGACGCCGCGAGGGCGAAAATCTGGAAAACATCGTCCGGCAGCTGCGTGCCGACGGATTTTCGACAGCCGTAGTCGCCGACATCCATTTCGTCCCCGAGGTCGCGGCCATCGCCGCCCGCTATGTGGACAAGGTGCGCATCAACCCCGGCAACTACCGGACGCAGAACGGCGAACTGGAAGCCCTTATCGAACAGTGCCGCGAACAGGGCGTCGCCCTGCGCATCGGCGTCAACCACGGTTCGTTGGCCAAACGCGTCTTCGACGAGTGGGGCGACACGCCGCAGGGCATGGTCGTCTCGGCGATGGAGTTTCTGCGGGTCTGCCGGGAGCGGGATTTCGACCAGGTGGTCGTCTCGATGAAATCGTCGAACACCCGCGTGATGGTCGCCGCCTACCGCCTGCTGGTCGAAGCGATGGATGCCGAAGGGATGCACTACCCGATACACCTGGGTGTCACCGAGGCCGGGAACGGCATCGAGGGGCGCGTGAAGAGCGCCGTGGGCATCGGGGCCCTGCTGGCCGACGGCATCGGCGACACGATCCGCGTGTCGCTCACCGAAGCTCCCGAGAATGAGATTCCCGTGGCGCAGCTGCTCGTGGAGCATTTCGCCGACCGTCCGGGAACATTCGAGGTGCGGCATCCCGAACGCTATTCCCCGACCGAATACCGTCGCCGTTCGCGGGTGACGGTGCCCGTCGTGCATACCGAGCCGCTGGACGGGTTCCGCGTGATCGAAGCCGTGTCGGGCAATCCGACGACCGAATTGCGGGCCGCGATCCTGAATCTCGACGTGCCCGACGAACCGGTGGTCGTAAGGCGCCGCTATGAGGAGTCCTCGTTGGAGACGCTCGCCGTGAAGGCCGCCGCCGACCTGGGGCCGCTGCTGCTGGACGGACTGGCCGACGGCATCTGGATCGACGCCCCGGGTTTTTCGGAAGATGCGGTCCGCGAGGTCGAACTGATGATCCTGCAGGCGGCCCGCGTGCGTTTCTCGCACACCGAATACATCGCCTGCCCCTCGTGCGGCCGCACGCTCTACGACATCGAGAAGACGCTGGCCGACATCAAGGCCCGCACGTCGCACCTCAAAAACCTGCGTATCGGCGTCATGGGCTGCATCGTCAACGGTCCCGGCGAGATGGCCGATGCCGACTACGGTTATGTGGGCGCCGGACCGGGGCGCATCACCCTTTACAAAGGACGCGAGGTTGTCGAACGCAACATCCCGCAGGAGGAGGCCCTCGACCGCCTCGTGGAACTGATAAAGGCCAACGGCGACTGGCCCGCCTAAGAGGTCGCCCGCCTAAGAGGCGGGTTTTAGGGGGCGAAAGGTTACTCCGGAGCGATCTCCACCCGGTTCTGCGCCCGTGCTCGCTGTGAAATATGAATTGAAATGACCATTTTACCTCTTGCATACCTTCCTTCGGTGGAGTATTTCACGCACCTCGTGCGCGGCGGCTGCGTCGTGGACTTCGGCGAGCATTTCGTGAAGCGTTCCGAGCGCAACCGGACCCGGATTCTCGCCACCGACGGAGTGATGGAACTCTCCGTCCACGTCCGCCATGCCAACCGTCCCCGCCAGCCGATGCGCGACGTGCGCCTCGACTACTCCAAACGCTGGCAGCACCAGCATTGGGGTGCGCTGGTCGCCTCCTACAAGTCGTCGCCCTATTTCGATTTCTACGCCGAACGGTTCGAGCCCTTCTACCGCCGGGAGTGGGAATTCCTGGCCGATTACAACCTGGCGCTGCTCGACACGCTGTGCTCGCTGGCGAAGGTCCCGATGCCGGACCTCTCCGACACCTATGTTGACGCCGCTCCGGGCGACCTCGACCTGCGGCCCAAACACAGGGAGGGCCCGGCGTTCGTCGCCGAGCCCTATTTCCAGGTCTTCTCCGAAAGGATGCCTTTTGCGCCTAATTTGTCGTTTGCGGACCTGCTGTTCGCCGAAGGACCTGCGTCCGTTTCGGTTTTAGCACGTTGCCGACAAGAATAGTCACGCTGTCGCGCAACCCTCCCGCCGCGGCTTTCACCTCGACCGTCCCCTTCAGGGCCACCGAATCCGAACGGTACTGGAAGGGGGCGTATTCGGTCATGGCCAGCGTGTCCCTCCCGGCAATCAGCACGGGCGTTCCGGCCGACGAGTAGACGCGGAAAGCCTGCATGTCGTGGTCGCGCAGCCGTCGCCGTTTGTCGACGATGTGCAGCGTCGGTTCCTCCCGGTTCCACATGGCCTTATAGAGATAATAGGCGTCCTTGCATTCGCGGCGGTTGAGTGTCACCAGTCCGGCGCCGTTGACCCCGTAGGCGCGGCGCGACGATCCGTAGTCGAACATATTGTCGATCCAGATGCCCCAGAACAGCGAGTCGTTCTGCAGGTTTTTGGCGTACTCCTCGTGAAAGCGCGTCTGATTCTCCTCGGGCATCCAGTTCGAGCGCGGCTCGGCCTGCGCCGTGTAGCTCTTGTGGCCGATGAATCCGCTGCCCCCGTAACTTACCGCCGAGCGCAGGTGCGACCAGCTCTTCTGCAGCTGGTTGCGCCACAGGATCACGTCGTCGGTCGAACCGCGACGCCAGCCCACGTCCTGCCGCCAGACGATCAGGTCGGTGATGAAGTTGATGCCGCCGTTCTGGTCGCTGCAGGCCACCGTCGGACGCGAGGGGTCCAGTGCATGGGCCGCGTCGTTCAGCCGCCGCAGGTAGGGCGTCACGTCGTCGCCCCGGGTCCAGAGACGCGAGAAGATGCCCCACATCACCACCGAAGGGTGGTTAATGTTCTGGGCGATAATCTCCTGCAACTGCTCCATGCCGTTCTGCTCGAAGGCCGGCATGGCGTAGTAGGCCATGTCACCCAGGAACGACGAGCGGTGCAGCGGCGTATCGACCCAGACCAGCATGCCCTGCTCGTCGCAGCGGTCGTAGAGATACTGCGCATGGGGCATGACGGCCGAACGCAGGGCGTTGGCCCCGAGCGTGCGGACCTGCCGCAGGTCGGCGTCGTAATCCTCCGGGGCCAGCGTACCGCCCGAAAGGGCGTTGTCGTGGTAGAGCGTCACGCCGTGTATGGGAACGCGCACGCCGTTGACCGTCAGTCCGCCGGCCGTGCTGGCGGCTATCGCGCGGAAGCCCGTGCGGACCGTGACGCTGTCGGTTACGGCCTCGTCGCCGATTGTCGCCGTCACGGTGTAGAGTGCCGGCCGGTCGGGGCTCCACAGCTCGGGGTTCTCGATCGAGAAGGGTACGACGACGGGTTTGCCGTCGAGTTTCGCTTTCTGGCGTTTGGTGTAGGTGCGCAGGCCGTCCGGGGCCGTGACGCTGACGTTCAGCGTGCAGGAGTTGTCGCCTTTCGAGGTGATGTGCACCTCGATTTCGCCCTCGACCTTTTCGGGCGTCACGGTCTGCTGGCGCACCAGCACGCCGTCCGAACCGAGGTAGAGCGGCGATATGGCCGTGCGCTCGGTGAGAATCAGCACCGCTTCGCGGTAGATGCCGCCGTAGAGGTTCATATCGGTCGCCGTGGGAAGCACGTCGTCGCGATAGCTGTTGCTGACCACCATGAGCATGGCATTGTCGGTCCCGAAGCGAACCTTGTCGGTGATTTCGAAGGTGAAAGCCGTTGCGCCGCCGCGGTGCGTGCCGACGTAACTGCCGTTGACGAAGAGGTCGGCCACCGACTGCACGCCGTAGAATTTCACGAACAGGCGTTTCGAAGCCCATTCGATGGGTATGTACATGCCGTTCTGGTAGTTGCCCGTTGTTTCGAGCCAGTAGCCCTGGGCCAGCGGGTCGGTGTTCCAGCTGTGGGGCAGGGTGACGTGGCGGGCGTTGTCGGAGGTTTTCTCCGATTTGAAGAAAAAGCGCCAACCTTCGTTGATCGGGAAGACCTCGCGGGCTTGGGCCGTTGCGGCGAGACCCGTGAGCAGCAGGAGGATCGTTATGAATCGTTTCATGGCAGGCTGTTTTGGTGTTCTCCGCAAAGATAATACAAACCGGGCGTAAAATCAACCGCATGCTGATTTTACGCCCGGCAGGGACAAAAAAATGGCGGACCGCGCCTCTTCGGTCCGCCAAAAAGCAGAGGATGTATGGTGAAACTTGTTAACTAAAAAACAACTCCTTGGGTGTCATCCCCTGCAGCGGGGAATCAGTTGGCAGGCTTCGCGCCTTCCTGCACCTTTACGTTGATGATTGTGGACAGCGCCTCGGCCATGAACTTGTTCGTGTAGGTAACTTTCACCTGTACGGTTACGGCTTGGGTCAGTTCCAGCGAACCCTTCACATAGGAGACCTTCTTCGTGTCGGTGATCGTGATGTAAGTCGGGTGATCGCCGACGAATTCGTAGGTAGCTTTGCCCTCCAGAGCCGTCTTCGCATCCGCGGCCAGACCGTCGTCCTGGGTCGAATCGAAGAGGTTGACGTCGTTCATATCCTTGAGCGTCAGCAGCGTCGAGAGGTCGAGCGTCGTTTCGGTCGCGGCATAGATTACGGCGTCGGCTTCGTTGACGGCGATCTCGCTGTCCTTAACCGGATCGTCTACCTTGACGGTGAAATACTGCGTGTCGAGCTCGATGTTGTTATTGTCCTTCAGCGAAGCCTTGACGATCAGCGAAAGCCCGTTCCAGTCGTTCCATTTCAGCTTCTTGCTGTCCACGGTTGGCGCCGTTCCGCTCAGTGCTGCGAGTGCATCGAACTGCTCCTGTACGGCGGCGTTTCCTGTGCCGTCCTCATTGGCTACCTCGTAGCTGATGGTCGTGTTCTGAACCGGACCCGTGTAGGAATAGGCATCCTTCAGCTCTTTGTCCACGACTGCGAACGTGCTGCCGCTCAGCGTTGCCGTGGTTTTGGCCACGCCGTCCGTCAGGAAATTCTCGTCGGGGGTCATTTTGGCTGCCGGGTCGGTGAGCGTGCAGCTGCTTTCGACGGTCACGTCTACCAGGCTGCTCGTCAGGACGATCGACGGCGTGTATTCCTTGCCGAATTCGAAAGGAGCGGTGAAAGTCACCTTGATAGCCTTCGAATCCAGCGACAGTTCGGCTTTGTCGTCTGCTGTCGAGGTTCCGGCAGTCAGCGCTGCGACGAAAGCGTCGAAGGTGTCCTTGTCGTTGAAGGCCTCCTTGTGTGTAGCCTCGACGTAGGGAATCAGCTTCGTGAAATCCTCAGCGACGGTGTATACCAGACTGCCGTCGTATCCCTTCGAAAGCGGCAGGGCGAGCTTGTTGTCGGCGATCAGTTCGGGCATGGCCTTCACGGTCAGGGGCACCGAGATCGTGTTGTAGACGCCTGCTTCGATGCAGTACTTGGCGGTTACGGTGTAGTCGCCGGCCTTGGCGGCATCCTTGGCGTCGATGGTGAGCGCCAGGTCGACGCGCATCGGATCGCTTTCCGTCTGCGGGTCCGAAGAGAGCTTGAAGGAATTCGCGTCTATCGTGAAATCGGCGGTCTTGTCCTCGTCGCCCTTCGTGATCGTCACGGCGTAGCTGCCTACCTGATCCGGAGTTACGCTATAGCTCATGGCCTTCAGCTCCTTGTACTTGGCCATCGAGATCGCATCCTTCATGTCGATGTTCTTCAGCTCGTACTTGTTCGAACCCGTGGTTGCGTTCGTGTAGTTCCAGGCGAGGGTAGCGGGGTTGGCGGCATAGGCGTCGGTCTTGCCGATGATCGTCACCTCCTGTTTTGCCTTGAAGAGGCTGAAATCCTTCAGTTCGCCGACGCTTACCTGCAGGTCATACTCTCCCGAGGTGATGACGTTGCCGATCGTGGCGGGTACGGGATCGGCACCCTTGAATTTGAAATTCGTGGCGGCGAATGTATAGTTATTCTCGTCGTAAGCGGTGCCGCTGGTGCCTTGGGCACCCGTTGCGGCTGCTGCCGGAACTTTGAAATTGACGGTCAACGACGTGCCCCACAGATCGGCGGGGTCTTTGTAAGCCTTGTCGCCTGTGTCGGTCGTCTTGTAGTAAACTTCAAATCCGTCGAAGAATTCGACCGTGGCTTTCGAGTCGTAGGAAAGTTCGGTCTCGTAGGTCGTTGCACCGTTGTTGATCTCTACCCACGTGTCTCCGTCCTTCTTGGCGACCACCAGTTTGTCGTTGATTTTGCCGCCCTCGCTCGCATCGGCGCCCATGTAGGCCGTCGTGTAGTCGATGCCGAAGGAGTTGCCCTCCTGTGCCGACGCGATGTGGATATTCATGGCGAAAGCCAGCGGATTGACAGCCTCGCTGAACGTGTAGTCGGTCGAAATCTTCACGCTGAACAGACCCTCCTTGAGTCCGTCCTCGGACGTGATGACCTCGTCGACCGTGAACGTTACCTTGTCGCCGGCGGCGCGGGTGCGGTCGATCTCTTTGGCAAAGAATTCGATGTTGTCTTTTGTGATCTCGGCAGCCTTCGATGCGGGCGATACCTTGAACGTCAGCGTGGCGGTGGAAACGCCGACATTGGTCAGGTAATATTTCTGTCCGGCGTTTTCGATGTATGCGGCGCCCTGGAAATAGACCGTGTTGTCCTGAGCCTCGTCGAGCGATGCGGGAACGTATACGACCGACTGGATGCGGTTTTCGAGTTCGGCGACGCGGAGGGCGACCTTGTCATACTCGGCGAATGCCGCTGCCAGGTCGTTCTGGCTCAGCCACACTGCGTTGCTCCCGAGGTCGGGGTTAGCACCCGCGGCAATCTCGGCGATTTTTTTGTAGAGGGCGCTTTCGCCGTCTTCCAGAATTTTCATGGTGGCCGTGCTGACGGCATTATTCCATGCCGTGGTGTTTTTTTCGATGTAGTCGCTCATCTGTCCGGCGAACTGCGAGCCCATCAGTTTGACGATGGCGTCCTTGATGCCGCTCAGGTCCTCGTCGGCGGCAACAGCCTCTTTCACGGCGGTCAGCACCTTGTTCGTAGCCTCGGTCCCGATGCCGTTCGTCTTGAGATACTCGCCGATCTCGGTGGTGACTTTCGAATTGATTTTCGACCAGATGTTGGCCTCGGTGAGCTGGGCGCTGATCAGTCCTGCAACGTCAGAGGCGTTCTGATAACCCAGACCTTTTACCGCTTCCATGATCTCGCTCGAAACCTCGTAACCCATGTCCTTGAGTTTCTGAGCCAGCTCGGAGCTTTTGAGGCATTTGGCCACTTCGTCGCTGATGCCGTCTACCTTGGCATTCGTGGCATAGTTTTCGAATTTGAGATTGATTTCGGACTGGAGCGTCTGAAGGGCGGAAGCGTCGGCCTTCAGCTCGATTTTGCCCTTCAGGTCGTCGATCTGACCTTTCAGGTCGTTGATGTCGTCGTCGTAGTCCTTACAGCCGACGGCACCCAGCATGGTTCCGGTCAGAAACAATGCCAGAAATTTTTTGAACAAGTTGTTTTTCATAGTACGAAAGATTGAAATGAAGATGTGTTTTGCATGTAATTTTCAAATTGTTACTCATTTGCGACGCTTGACATTGGTATCATATATGATACGCATGGTGCAAATATATATATAAAAATTTGCACAACAAAATTTTTGTTCAAATTTTTAAAATGGGAATGGATTATCAGGAGGAAATCCGGTATATCTCAACGAGGATCAAGGAGTTGAGGAAGGAGCGTATGCTGACCGTACAGGAGTTGGCATACCGCTGCGACATGGAGCGGTCCAACTTGAGCCGTATCGAGGCGGGACGGACCAATCTGACCCTAAAAACCATGTGCATCATCTGTAACGCACTGAATGTTAACCTGCGCGACGTGATACGCTGAGGATTGACACCTATATTTATATACTTGTCTCCAAATCGTCCTTTATGTACTTTTTTTGGGCTGTTCCGGTAAAATTCGTATCTTTACGGACACAATTTAAACGCTGTTTTTGAACGCTGTTGATCTGATCGTCTGTCTGGTGCTCGCGCTGGCCGTCTGGAACGGGTGGCGCCAGGGCTTCATTCTGCAGGTATGCTCCCTGGCGGGCATCGTTGCGGGCATCTGGCTCGCGGCGCAGTTCGGCACGCAGGTCGGCGAATGGCTGCGGCTGGACCCCGACATCGCCGCTGCGGGCGGGTTCGTCACGGTGCTCGTCGCGGTCATCCTCGTCGTCGCCATCGCCGGACGGCTGGTGCGCAAATTGTTCCACTTCGCGGGATTCGGCATTGCCGACACCCTGCTGGGCATTGCGGTCTCGGTGCTGAAATACCTGCTCGTGCTGAGCGTCCTCTTCTCGGCGTTCGACAACCTGAACGAAGATTACACCCTCGTGGGGCCGGAGACAATCGAAAAATCAAAGAGTTACAAACCTGTCATGCGCCTTTCGGAGGCCGTGTTCCCGTTCCTGGAGTGGGTCGGCGAGCAGGTGCCGCGGCAGGATGAAAACACCCCGTCCGATGGAGAGTAGGTTTACGGCCACCGTGGTCCGGGCTACCGGCAGCTGGTACGACGTCATGCACGACGGCGAGGTGTTGCACTGCCGTATTCGGGGCAAGCTGCGCCTGAAGGGTGTGCGGTCGACCAACCCCGTGGTCGTGGGCGACGAGGTGGTGTGCGAGGCTGAGGGCGGCGACTGTGTGATCGTGGACATCGCGCCGCGCCGCAACTACGTGATCCGCCGGGCTTCGAACCTCTCCAAAGAGTCGCATATCATCGCCGCCAACGTCGACCAGGCGCTGCTGATGGTGACGCTCCGTTCGCCCGAGACGCCCAAGGAATTTGCCGACCGGTTTCTGGTGACCTGCGAGGCCTACAAGGTCCCGGCGACTGTGCTGCTTTCGAAAATCGACCTGCAGGATGCGCAGGCCGTTGCGGAGTTCCGCGCGGTGTACGAGGGGGCCGGTTACCGGGTGCTGGAGGTTTCGGCGAAGGAGGGCTCGGGCGTGGAGGAGGTCCGGGAGTTGCTGGCGGGGCGCACGACGCTGGTGTCGGGCAATTCGGGCGTCGGGAAATCGACGCTGATTCAGGCCATCGACCCCTCGCTGGACATCCGCACGGGCGAGATTTCCGACAGCCACCACAAGGGCCGTCACACCACGACTTTCTCGACGATGTACCCCCTGGCCGAAGGCGGGGCGGTGATCGACACCCCGGGAATCAAGGGGTTCGGACTGCTGGACATCGACGATGCCGAGCTCTGGCACTATTTCCCGGAGATGATGCGCGTGGCGCCGGGCTGCCGCTTCTACAACTGCACGCACACCCACGAACCGGGCTGTGCGGTGGTCGCAGCGGTCGAGGCGGGGGAGATCGCGTGGTCGCGCTACGAAAGTTACCTGAAAATCCTCGACGACGATGAAAAATACCGCAAATAACGCTTTGCCGGAGTTTGGTCCCGAATTCGGCCCCTGCGGGGAGCGTATCGCCTGCCTGAAGGAATTCATGTTGCCTGAACGCTACGACGTGCTGCGGAGGACACTCGGTATGCGGACCCGCTATATGACCGTGCTGGCGGAGAATATGTACCACGGGCAGAACGCCGCGGCGCTGATCCGCCATTGCGAGGCGTTCGGGGTGCAGGAGATGCACACCGTGGAAACGCTTTGTTCCTTCGAGCCGAATCCCGACATCGCCCGCGGCGCCGAGCGGTGGATCGATGTGCGGCAGCACCCCTCGACGGCGGAAGCCGTCGCCGCGCTCCGCGGGATGGGTTACCGCATCGTGGCCACGACGCCCCACCGCGAGGACGTGACGCCCGAGACCTTTGATGTCACGCAGGGACCTTTCGCGCTGGTTTTCGGCACGGAGCATGCCGGGATTTCCGACGAGGTGATCGCTTCGGCCGATGAATTCCTGCGCATCCCGATGTGCGGCATGGTCGAGAGCCTGAATGTCTCGGCTTCGGCGGCCATTCTGATTTATATGCTCTCCGAACGCATCCGCCTCACGGTCGACGGCTGGCGGATGTCGCCCGCGGAGCAGGCCGGGGTCCTCGACGGCTGGATGCGCGAAAGCGTGAAGGATGCGGAAGCGATTCTTGCAAGAAAATTCGGTGAAAATGAATAACATTTTACGCAAACAGTTCCTCGCCCATGTCGCCCAGACCTCGCCGTCGCCGATGCTGGTGGAGGTCGCGCGTGCCGAGGGCTCGTTTTTCTATACCCCGGAGGGGAAACGCTATTTCGACCTGGTGGCGGGCGTGTCGGTGAGCAATGTCGGCCATGCGAATCCGGCCGTGGTCCGCGCCGTGCAGGAGCAGGCTGCACGCTATATGCACGTGATGGTCTACGGCGAACTGGTCGAGACCCCGCAGGTGGAGTACGCCGCGAAGATCGCGGCGCTGCTGCCCGCGCCGCTGGAAAGCGTCTATTTCGTCAATTCGGGCGCCGAGGCGGTCGAAGGGGCCCTCAAACTGGCCAAACGCTATACCGGACGTACCGAACTGATCTCCATGCGCCGTGCCTACCACGGTTCGACGCACGGGGCGATGAGCGTGATGGGCGCTCCCGAAGGCGAGGAGTGGAAAGGGGCGTTCCGGCCCCTGCTGCCCGACGTGCAGGCCGTCACGTTCAACGATTTCGCCGATCTGGAGCGCATCACGCGCCGTACGGCCTGCGTCCTTGCCGAGCCCGTGCAGGGCGAAGCGGGAGTCCGGCCGCCGTATCCGGGGTATCTGGAGGCCCTGCGCCGACGCTGCGACGAGGTGGGGGCGCTGCTGATCTTCGACGAGATTCAGACCGGGATGGGCCGCACGGGCGAACTGTTCGCCATGCTCAAATACGGCGTCACGCCCGACATTGTCTGCCTGGCCAAAGCCTTCGGCGGAGGAATGCCTTTGGGGGCGTTCGTTTCGAGCCATCGGATTATGGATACCCTGCAGGAAAACCCCGTGCTGGGGCATATCACCACTTTCGGCGGCCATCCGGTCTGCTGTGCGGCCGGACTGGCGGCGCTGAACTACCTGCTGGACAACCGGGTGGTCGAGACTGTCGAGGCGAAGGGCGCGTTGTACGAATCGCTGCTCGCCGGACATTCCGCCGTGCGGGAAATCCGCCGTTCGGGACTGCTGCTGGCGGTCGAACTGGGCGAACCGGCGAAACTCTACCGCATCATGGAACTTTTCAAGGAGGCGGGCATCCTGAGCGACTGGTTCCTGTTCTGCGACACGGCGTTCCGCATCTCGCCGCCGCTTACGATCTCCGACGGCGAGGTCCGCGAAAGCGCGGCGATCATCCTTGATTGTCTGAACAGATTGTAAAAGGGGCTTTCTAAGCCACTTTTTCTATGCCTCTTCGGCAAATGCCTTGAGCCGGGCGATCTCTTCGCCCCAGCGTGCTTCGTCCGGGGTCTCGAGAATCAGCGGAATGCCGTCGAACCGCTTGTCGCGGGCGATGTAGCGGAAACACGCCATGCCGATCATCCCTTCGCCCAGCGGCGTGTGGCGGTCGACGCGGCTGCCCAGAATCTTCATCGCATCGTTCAGGTGCATGCCTTTCAGGTAGTTGAATCCCACGACGCGCTCCAGCTCGGCGAACGTCGCGTCGCACGCCTCGTCGGTCCGCAGGTCGTAGCCCGCGGCAAAGGCGTGGCAGGTGTCGATGCAGACGCCGACGCGCGATTTATCCTCCACGCGGTCGATCAGGTAGCGGAGGTGTTCGAAGCGGAACCCGAGGTTCGAGCCCTGCCCGGCGGTGTTTTCGATCACGGCCGTCACGCCGTGCGTGCTGTCGAGGGCGATGTTTATCGACTCGGCGATCCGGTCGAGGCTCTCCTCTTCGGTGATCTTCTGCAGGTGGCTCCCGGGGTGGAAATTCAGGCGGTCGAGTCCCAGCAGTTCGCAGCGTTTCATCTCGTCGAGGAATGCCTCGCGCGACTTTTCGAGCGGTTCCTGCTCGGGATGCCCGAGGTTGATGAGGTACGAGTCGTGGGGCAGGATCTGCCCGGGGGTGTAGCCGTAGGTGTCGCACGCCTTGCGGAAGGCGTCGATCTCGGCGGCCGTGAGCGGCTTGGCCACCCATTGGCGCTGGTTCTTGGTGAAGAGTGCGAAGGCCGTGGCCCCTATTGCGTGCGCATTGGCGGGGGCGTTGTCCACACCTCCCGCGGCGCTTACGTGAGCTCCGAAATATTTCATAATTCGTTCTTTCAGTTTATCTTTCAGACAAAGTTAAGGATTTTGTAAATAAATTCATAAATTTGTAGCTTGAAAATCAATAGAATCGCTTCGCTATGAAACATTTCTTCCCAATCCTCACATTTGCGGCATTTCTGGTTGTATCCGTTTCGGCTTCGGCCCAGATTTCGATCGACGAGGTCAATGCCGAGCAGCAGAGCGTGACTTTTCAGGATAAACTGAAGTCCACCCCCGTCGACGTCGATTATTTCAGCCTGGCCCGCTACAAGGCCGAGCGTGCGGCCATCCGCAAGGAGCGCAACTACCTCGAATTCGGCGGCGGTCTGCAGGGTGCGCTGACCTCTTATAACGATCCGTGGATTTCGGTCTCGGGCGGTGACAACTCCATTGCGCTGGTGGCGACCTTCAACCTGAAACACATATTTACGAAAGACCTGTTTACCATCGAGACCAAGTTCAATGCCAAGCTGGGCTACAACCGTATGAAGGTCACGGTCGACGACAACGAGGAGGGCATCTGGTTCAAGAACCAGGACGAGTTCGAGATTTCGACGGCTCCGTCGTTCAAGATGACGAAGAACTGGTCCTACGGAGTCATCGCCAAGTTCCGCAGTCAGTTTGTCAACGGCTACAAGTCGCGCACCGAGCAGGAGGAGAAGGACCTCAAGAGCAAGTTCATGACCCCGGCCTATCTCGACATTTCGCTCGGTATCACCTACAAGAGCCCCAAGGAGAAGTTTCCGATCACGGTCAACATGTCGCCCCTCGCCCTGAACGCCACTTTCGCCGAGAGCGACCTGATCCGCAAGGACAACGGTTTCGCTTACGGTATCGAGGACCCCGACAAGACCTCGAAATACGAGGGCGGTTCGTCGGTCCAGATCGATTTCGACCGCACGTTCGGCAAGACGGGTTACCTGCGCTACCGCACGATGCTCTACGGATTCTACGGCTGGATCACCGACATCGGCCAGAAGAACAAGATCAGCGATTACAGCAAGTATCTGGCGGCCTTCGAGGAGTGGAACGCGGGTGACAAGGACATCAAGAACAAACCCCGCCTGCCGATCCATCCCATTGTGCGCTGGACGAATACCATTGACATCAAGGCAACAAAGTTCCTTACTACGACGTTAAGTTTCGAGCTGTACTACAACCGCGCCCAGAACGTCGACGTGCAGACCAAGACCCTACTGAGCGTGGGCCTGACGTATACTTTTAAGAACAAATAATGTATAAGAACTCGAAACACACCGTCCTTTTCCCGCTGCTGCTGGCCGCGGGCGTGGTCCTGGGCCTCGTGCTGGGACAGTATCTGGGACGCAACACCACCACCTCGCAGCTCAAGGGCATGCTCAGCCGTATGGCGCTGCCCACGAATAAACTGACCTATACGCTGTCGCTGATCGAGAACCAGTATGTCGATTCGGTGTCGATGGACTCCCTTGCCGAGCATGTCATTCCGCTGCTGGTCAAGGAGCTCGATCCCCACTCGGTCTATATCCCAGCTTCGGAGATGCAGGCGCTGAACGAACCCCTCGAAGGGGAGTTCGACGGCATCGGCGTGGTCTTCAACATGGCCACCGACACGGTGATCGTGCTGAACGTCATTCCCCAGGGCCCCAGCGACAAAGCGGGCATCAAGGCCGGGGACCGCATCATCGAAATCGGCGACTCGGTGGTCGCCGGGCGCAAGATACCCCAGAACAACGTCGTGAAGATGCTGCGCGGTCCGCGCGGCACGACGGTGCACCTGGGTATCGGGCGGCAGGGTATCTCCGGACTGGTGCCGATCGACGTCGAACGCGGCGTGATTCCGATCCGGAGTATCGAATCGGCTTTCCGCATCGTCGACGGCGTGGGTTACGTCAAGCTGGGGCAGTTCGCCCGCACGACTTACGACGAGTTCCACAAGGCGCTGGCCTCGCTGCGTGCCGAAGGGGTCACGAAGCTGATTTTCGACCTCCGGGGCAATTCGGGCGGATTCCTCGACCAGGCGATCGCCGTGGCCAACGAATTCCTGCATAAGGACCAGCTGATCGTCTACACCGAAGACCGCCGCCACGAACAGCTCCGGGAGTATGCCGACGGCAACGGTTCGGCGCAGGATATGGAGGTCGTGGTGCTGATCGACGAGGGAAGCGCTTCGTCGAGCGAAATCCTCGCCGGAGCGCTGCAGGACAACGACCGTGGTACGATTGTTGGACGTCGTTCGTTCGGCAAGGGACTCGTGCAGCGTCAGATTCCGTACAGCGACGGATCGGCCCTGCGGCTGACGACGGCGCGTTACTACACGCCGACGGGCCGTTCGATCCAGAAGCCCTACACTATCGGCGACGACGCGGGTTACGAGGAGGATATTTGGAACCGCTATAAGAACAACGAGTTTTTCTCGGCCGACAGCATCCATTTCGCCGATTCGCTCAAGCGGGTGACGCCGGGCGGCAAGGTGGTTTACGGCGGCGGAGGCATTATGCCGGACGTGTTCATTCCGGCCGATACGACCGACGTGACGAAATATTTCGTCGAGGTGGCGGGTCGCAACATCCTCTACCGCTATACGATCGAGTATGCCGACCGGCACCGCGAGGCGCTCAATGCCGTGAAGACCATCGACGACCTGCAGGCGCTGCTCGACAGCGACAAGACGCTCGTGGACGATTTCATCCGCTATGCCGCCCGCAAGGGGGTTGCGCCGCGTGCCGGTGACATCGCCCGTTCGCGCCGGCTGATCGAGGCTCAGCTCCGGGCCTACATCGGACGCAACACGACGCTGGAGGACAACGGCTATTATGCAAATATTTACCCCGTGGACAACGTGATCGTGCGGGCCATCGGGATACTAAAGGAGGAGGATAAGGAATGATTAAGAAACTGATCGGTATTATCGTGGCCGTGGCGGTGATTGTTATCGTCGTTGTGGCGGCCGTCCGGCGCAACAATTTCCAGTCGATGGTGGTGCGCGACGAAATGTTGGACGGGGTTCAGCCGACTGCGGAGCCCCCGCACCTGATCTCGCCCGCCGAACTCGATGTTTCGGCTGAAGGCGTTCCGGATGCCGGGACGGTCGACTCGCTGAGCATCGTGGTTACGGATTCGATCTGAGATTTTTCCTGCCGACTGAAAGCGGCGGCCCCTGCAAAGGGCCGCCGCTTTTCACGTATAGGGGTCGGATCAGTCCGTGAGAAATGCCTCGTAGATGTCCGCCAGCCGGCTGCGGAGGTATTTTATCGCATAGTGCTTGCGCGACAGCAGGGTCGCCACGGGGATTCCGGTGTCCTCGGCGAGTTCCCGGAAAGTGAATCCTTCCATCTCGGTCAGTTCGAACACGTCGCGCTGGGCGGCAGGCAGTTCGCCGAGGGCCTTTTCGACCTCCTCCCAGACCAAGGCCCGCAGGTACTCCATCTCGGGTGAACTGCTGTCATCGGCCAGCAGGGCCGTGATTTCGCTCACGAATCCGTTTTCATCGTCGGGGTCGCGCATCTGCGGCATCCGCTCCTCGTGGCGTTTGCGGCTGTGATCGATGATGCGGTTGCGGGCCGTGCGGAAGAGCCATGCCGCGACCTGCCCGATGGGGTTTACCGTGTCGGTTTGCACGAAGCGCATGAACACCTCCTGGAGAATATCCTCGCCCTCCGCCTCGGAGTCCACGCGCCGCGCGATAAAGGCCCGCAGCTGCCGGCGGTAGTTTTCGAATACCTCGGCCGGATTATTCTTTTCCGGCTTCATCGGCGGACTGCTCCTGTTCGCACAAACCTCGCATCCGGCGGCGGATGAATTCCCGTTTTTCGCTGTGCGACATGCCGCGCATCGCTTCGTGCAGGTGCAGGTGCTCGCGGCGCGACATGCGCGGATGCCCGAAGCCCCCGAAGGGTCCGAAATGCCCGAAAAGCAGCCGGATCAACAGCATCAGTCCCAGCGCTTGCCAGTAGTTGATGCTTGTCCAGCCGATGATTCCGGGGATCAGGGCGTTCCACAACCACATGGTCACGGCCACGCCCAGTGCCAGCAGGGCCGTGCCTCCGAGGCAGAAGCCTGCGGTTTTCAGTTTTTCTTTCATGATATGATCGGTTTTAAGTGAAATTGCTCCGTTGGGGCATCGCCGTTCGCACCGTCCGCATCCGTTGCAGCGCGACGCGTCGGCCACGTTGACGAAGCGGCAGACGCCGTTGTCCACCAGTTTGAGGACCTCGCTGCCGCAGACCCTGACGCAGTAACCGCATCCGGTGCAGTCGAAGGTGTATAGGACGATTTTTTGTTTTCGGGTTGTCATTGCCGTTGCTTTCTACTTATGCAGACGATCTTGCGGCCCGGATATTTTACGCCGTCTCCGTTTTTCCTCCCCCGGATATGAAAAACAGCAGTTCCTTCCGAAGGAACTGCTGCCTGTCACCGCCGGAAATTCCGGACGGTTAGAAATATTTCACCTCTTTGCCTTCGATGGCCGTGAGGAGGTTGTTGGCGGCGGACGATGCGCCGATGCGGAACAGGTCCGTCGTGAGCCACTCCTTGCCGAGAATCTCCTCGACGATGGTGTAGTAGAGCGCAGCGTCTTCGGCCGAGCGGACACCGCCTGCGGCCTTGAAACCCACCTTACGGCCCGTCTTGTCGAAATAATCCCTGATGGCCACACACATCACCACGGCGGCTTCGGGCGTTGCGGCCACGTCGATCTTGCCCGTCGAGGTCTTCACGAAATCAGCCCCGGCGAACATAGACAGCAGCGAAGCCCTGCGGATCAGCTCGAGAGTCTTCAGCGCCCCCGACTCGATGATGACCTTCAGGACCACATCCTCGTCCATCTCCGTGCGGATCACCTCCACCTCATTGGCCGCTTCGTCATACTCGCCCGTGAGCATACGGCCCACGTTCAGCACGATGTCCACCTCGTCGGCGCCGTTCTCCACGGCCATCGCCACCTCGAGGGCTTTCACTTCGAGGAACGTCTGCGCTGCGGGGAATCCGCCGCCGACGCTCGTGATCTTCATCGGCGTGCCGTCCACGGCCAGCCCCACGGTCTCCACGAACGCCGGGTAGATGCAGATCGACGCCACGTTGGGAATGTGGGGGTATTTCTGGTAGAATTCCGCGGCCTTGCGGGCGAACTCCGTGACGGAGGTCACCGAATCGTTGCACGACAGCGTCGTGAGGTCGATGGCCGAATAGCAGAATTTGTAGACTTCGGTGTTGTGGTTGCGAGCTTCGGCAACCTTGCGGATGCGGGCGACCTCGGCGTCGACCTCTCCGGCGCTCCATGCCGGGGCATATTCGTTCAGCTGGTTGGCGTATTCCATACGATCTTGTTTTTTACAAAATTAGAAAAATTATTCGATCCTGCGTCGCTTCCGGACCAATTATTTTAAAAACGGGCCTGCTTTCGCATTTGTTGTCCGGCCCTCCCTCCCTTTCGGGACGGATGCAAAAAAAGAGCCTGAACCGTTCCGGCCCAGGCTCTTTTTGTCAGTTCGCGGGGAATTATTTCTGCAGCGGTTTCAGGTTGACATCCTTGGCAGCCTTCTGAGCCAGCGCGGGATTCTTCGAAACGGCGCTCTTCAGCTGAGCCTCTGCGGTCTTCAGGTCGCCTTCCTTCGTGGCGATCACGGCACGCAGGTAATCGGCGTCGGCCGAGTTGTCCTTGGCGATAGCCTTCTTGGCACCGGCCAGGTCGTTCGACTGAACCAGCGCGATAGCCTCGTTGTAACCCTCGAGACCCTTGGCAGCAGCCTTATAGTCGCCTTCGGCGGCAGCCAGGGCAGCCTTGGCCTGAGCGTCGGCGGCAGCAGCGTATTTCTTGGCCTCTGCGGTGTTGTTGTTGGCCAGGTTAGCCAGCAGCAGGTTCTTGTTGAGCTCCTTCGACGAATCCAGCTTGGCAGCCTTCTCGAACGATTTCAGGGCAGCGGCCTTGTCGCCGGCCTGCGTCTGAGCCACGCCGAGGTTGTTCCATACGCGGGCGTCGTTGAATTTCTTCGAAGCGGCGGTCAGGATGGCAACCTGCTCGTCGGCACCGTTGGCCAGTTCCTGAGCGGCATAGAGATACTGCTCAACAGTCAGCTCGCCGCCATTGCGGTAGGCAGCCATGATCTCGGCGTCGGTCAGACCCTGGAGGTCGGTGCTGTTGACGATCTGCGAACGGCGCAGCTCGGGAAGCACGTCTTTCTTCAGCTCCTCGAATACCGTCGACATGTTCTTGATCTCGGTCTCACGCTCTGCGGGCGAGTTGTAGAGGCTCAGCACCTGGAGAATGAGGTTCTTGTCCTTGATGTTCGATTTCTCGACCAGCTCCTTGAAGCCGTCCCAGTCCTCACCGTAGGCAGCGGCGTCGATGTCGAGGCCGGCATCCTTCAGCAGTTTGGCAACGACCTTCTTACCCGACTCGCTGCGGGCCTGCGAGAGTTTGTCGTTGAATTTCACGGGACCGTCGGGCGAAGCGTAACCCTTCACGGCGATGTTCTGCGTGGCACGGTCGTTCGTGAGGTTCTTATCTACGTTCTCCTTGAAGGCACCGAGGTCGGCGTTCTTCTCGTTCTTCTTCGTCACAACCGACGAGTTGATCGCGTAGAGCAGGTCGGTCTTGTCAACCACGGTGGTCACCTTCTTGTAGTCGTTGGCCATCTGATCCATCAGGTCGCCGTACTTGAGGTCCTTCTGCAGGGTGTTCAGACCGTAAGCGACGGTCAGACCGAACTCCTTGGCGATAGCGGCTTTGGCAGCGGCGTCGTTGCCGGCCAGCACGGCAGCCTGCTCCTTGGTGGGGATGGCGCCGGTGTTCAGGTTAACGAGCACGAACTCCTTGGCCTTGCCCTTCGGGCACTTGATCTCGGCGCGGAGCTGCAGGGCGCACTGGTCCATGCGGGGATCGTAGGGGAATTCCACGTGCTGCGTGAAATTGCCGCCGTTGATCTTGTCTACGACTGCATAGTTCTCGTCTACCTTCGAGCCCTGGTAATATTTGGTAGCGCCGGCGACCTCGCCGCCCTCGAATACGATGACGGGAGTAACCTTGATGATAGCCTTCTTGTTGAAGTACTCTACGGGGAACGTGACATTGATGTCAGCGGCAACGGTGCCGTTGTTCAGCGTCAGAATTTCGGGAGTGACCGTCAGTTTGATGTCGTCCCGGTTCTGAGCCATCTTCTTGAAGCAATTACAGCTCGAGAATGCCAGTGCGGCAGCTACGAGCACAACGCTCAATTTCATTAAGTTTTTCATAATAGGGTAAATTAATGTGTTTATTTTAAATTGTTTGCCTCTTTTCAGTCGGTTCCAGCCTCCGTTTCCGGGAGCGGCCGGCCTCTTCTCGGCCCGCGGAACAGCGCAAATATAAAAAACTCTTGCTAATTATGCAATATCCCGGACGGAAAAAACGGTCTATTTCCGTCCGAAATATCCACATTAACAGTCGTTTTTACTCTTCTTTGTGCTCGTGGTGCTCCCGGCGTTCGCCGCCGCGGCGCTCACCACGCTCTCCGCGCTCGGGACGCGGACGGCGTTCCCGCTCCACATAACCCTCGGGCTTGGGAAGCAGCGCCTTGCGCGACAGTTTGAGTTTGTTGGTCTTGGGGTCTACGCCGATCAGCTTCACGTCGATCTCGTCGCCCTCTTTCAGGCCGGTCTCCTCCATGGTTTCGAAGCGCTTGTAGTCGATCTCCGAAATGTGGAGCAGGGCGTCCTTGCCGGGCATGATCTCGACGAACGCGCCGAAGGCCACGATCGAACGGATCTTGCCGTGGTAGGTCTCGCCCACCTCGGGAATGGCCACGATAGCCTTGATGCGGGCCAGCGCACCGTCGAGAGCCTCCTTGTCGATGCCGAAGATGTCGACATACCCCTGGTTGTTGTTCTCGGTGATGGTGATGGTGGTGTTCGTGGTCTTCTGGATGTCCTGGATGACCTTTCCGCCCGGGCCGATCACCGAACCGATCATATCCTGCGGGATGGTGATCTGTACGATGCGCGGTACGCAGGGCTTGTAGTCCTCGCGCGGTGCGGCGATGCACTCGGTGAGTTTGCCGAGGATGTGCATGCGGCCTTTGCGGGCCTGCTCCAGCGCGGCGGCCAGCACCTCGTAGGAGAGTCCGTCGACCTTGATATCCATCTGCGTGGCGGTGATACCGTCGGCGGTGCCCGTCACCTTGAAATCCATGTCGCCCAGGTGGTCCTCATCGCCCAGAATATCCGACAGCACGGCCCACCTGCCGCTTGCGGAATCCGAGATCAGACCCATGGCGATACCCGATACGGGTTTCTTGATCTTCACGCCGGCGTCCATCAGCGCGAGGGTTCCGGCGCAGACCGTCGCCATCGACGACGAGCCGTTCGACTCGAGGATGTCCGATACCACGCGTACGGCGTAGGGATTCTCCTCGCCCAGCGGAATCATCGGTTTCAGGGCACGCCATGCCAGGTGTCCGTGGCCGATCTCGCGGCGGCTCAGGCCGCGGGCGGCCTTGGCCTCGCCCGTCGAGAAGGGCGGGAAATTGTAGTGGAGCACGAACTGCTCGGTGCCCTGCACCAGCACCTCGTCTTTGACTTTTTCGTCGAGCTTCGTACCGAGCGTCACGGTCGTCAGCGACTGCGTTTCACCGCGGGTGAAGATCGCCGATCCGTGAGCTGCGGGTAGATAGCCCACCTCGCACCAGATCGGGCGGATTTCGTCGGTCTTGCGGCCGTCGAGACGCTGTCCCAGGTCGAGGACCATGTTGCGCATGGCCATCTTCTGCACGTCGTCGTGGAAATATTTGTGGATCAGCGGAGCCTTCTCTGCGAGCTCCTCCTCCGAGTAGCGTGCCGCGAACTCGGCCTCGAGGGCGTTGAACTTCTCCTCGCGCTCGTGCTTCATCGTGCCGCTCGTGGCGATGGCGTAAGCCTTGTCGTAGAGCTCCTTGATAATCGTCTGGCGCAGCTCCTCGTCGTTGACCTCGTGGCAGTAGGTGCGTTTCACATCCTTGCCCAGCTCCTTCGAGAGCTCGATCTGTACGGCGCAGTGCTTCTTGATCTCCTCGTGCGCGAACTTGATGGCGCCGAGCATCACCTCTTCCGAAACCTCCTTCATCTCGCCCTCGACCATCAGGATGTTGTCGATCGTACCGGCGACCATGATGTCGAGGTCGACCTTCTCCATCTCCGAGTAGTTGGGGTTGATGACATACTGTCCGTCGATGCGGGCGACACGGACCTCCGAGATGGGGCCTCCGAACGGAATGTCCGAAACGGCCAGTGCTGCCGAGGCGGCCAGTCCGGCCAGCGCGTCGGGCTGAATGTCCTTGTCAGCCGAAATGAGGTTTACCGTCACGTAGACCTCGGCGTGGTAGTCTGCGGGGAACAGGGGTCGGAGTGCGCGGTCGATCAGACGGGCAACGAGTATCTCGCTGTCGTTTGCGCGGCCTTCGCGCTTCATGAAACCTCCGGGATAGCGGCCGATGGAGGCGTACTTCTCCTTGTACTCTACCTGCAGGGGCATGAAATCGGTGTCGGGTTTTGCATCCTTGGCGGCCACGACGGTACCGAGCAGCATCGTGTCGCCCATCTTGACGACGACCGAGCCGTCGGCCTGCTTGGCCAGTTTGCCCGTTTCGATCTCGATCTGGCGTCCGTCGGCCAGGGTGATCGTTTTACGGACTGCGTTGTACAGCTTCTTTTCTTCCATAAAAATTTTAAACCTATGAGTGTTTTTCGAATTGTTTTTCACAATGAAAATGAAGGCAACCCCTCGTCGGGAATTGCCTTCATCTCTTCCTCGGGACTACTTGCGGAGGTTCAACGTTTTCACGATTGCGCGGTAGCGCTCGATGTCGATCTCCTTGAGGTACTCCAGCAACGCGCGACGCTTACCTACCAGGCGCAGCAGAGCGCGCTGGGTTCCGAAATCGTGCTTGTTAGCCTTGAGGTGTTCCGTAAGGTGGCTGATACGGTAGGAAAACAACGCGATCTGACTTTCGGGCGAACCCGTGTCGGTGTTAGACTTGCCGTACTGGCCGAAAAGCTCCTGCTTTTTCTCAGCTGTTAAATAAGCCATTATGTAAATTTATTTACGTTCCACTCTACGACGCATCCTCCTTACTATGGATAACGCCAGAGCGTTTTGCAAAGGTATGAAATAATTCATAATTCATAATTCATAATTCACAATTATTTTCATTTTAAGCCCTAAAAACTACAATTTTACGGGGAAAATCGTACTTTTGCGGCTAAACGAGTGAAAATTATGCTGAAAAAGGGTATCTGCGGGGTTCTGACCGCGCTCGCCGCGGCCGGTTTTTGCGGCTGCGAACGCCGTCCGGCGTATACGACGGTCGAAGGGGTGATGCTCGGCACGACGCTGCGCGTGGTGGCCGACGTGCGGGGCGTTTCGTCGCAGGAGCTTTACGCCGCGGTCATGGAGCTCGACCGCGAGGCCAAGGCGTCGATGTCGATCTACGACGAAACGTCGCTGCTGAGCCGTCTGAACCGCAATGAAACGGACTCCGTAGACCGCCATATCGCCTTCAACCTGCATCTGGCGGACAGCATCGGGGCCCTGGGCGACGGGCGTTATGACGTGACCGTGAAACCGCTGGTCGAGGCGTGGGGCTTCGCCGGGAAGGAGCGCGTCGAACATCCTAACGTCGATTCGATCCTCGGGTTCGTGGGACGCGAGAAGGTGCGCATCGAAGCCGGACGGCTCGTCAAGGACGATCCGCGCGTGCAGCTCGATTTCAACTCCGTCGCCAAGGGCTATACGGTCGACCTGCTGGCGGCGCTGGTCGAGAAATACGGGGCCGAAAACTACCTCGTCGACATCGGCGGCGAGGTCCGCTGCCGGGGTATCAATCCCCGGGGCGAAGGGTGGCGCATCGGCATCGAGACCCCTTTCGACGGCAATATGTCGAACGGCGAATACCTCCAGAAACGCATCCGGCTGCACGAGGGCGGACTGGCCACCTCGGGCAACTACCGCCGTTTCTACCTCGACGCCGGAGGGAACAAGGTGGCCCACACCATCGACCCGCGCACGGGACGCAGCGCCCTTTCGCGCCTGCTGTCGGTGACCGTCGCGGCTCCGACCTGCGCCGAGGCCGACGCCCTGGGGACGATGTTCCTGGCGATGGGGGCCGACGATGCGCTGGCCGCCGCAAAGCGGATGCCCGGAATGAAGGTCTACTTTATCCTTGCGGGCGACGGCGACGGGTATGAGGAGTATATCTCGCCGGCTATGGAAGCGCTGATTATGCAATAACGGAATATGAAACAAGCGGTATTTCTTTACAACACGCGGTCGGGCAAAGGAAAGATTGCCCGTAACATCGAGGCCATCTGCACCGTTTTCCGGGCTTACGGATACGAGATTACGCCCCAGTTGATCGATTTCTGCGCCAATCCTTTCGACGGCAACGAGACGATCGACCTGATGGTCGTGGCGGGCGGCGACGGCACGGTCAATTATGTGGTCAACGCCATGAAACGCAAAGGGTTGGATATTCCCGTCGGGGTCGTTCCCGCGGGCACGGCCAACGATTTCGCCGGGGCGCTGGGCATGTCGCGCGAGCCGCTCGAGGCGGCGCGTCAGATCGCTTCGGGAAGCGTCGACCGGGTCGATGTGGGGTGTGTGAACGGGCTGTGGTTCGTCAATATCTTTTCGTTCGGCATTTTCACGACCACCTCGCAGCGCACGCCCGACGAGCGCAAACACAAGATCGGCAAACTGGCCTATATCATCGAGGGGGTGAAGGAGTTCCGTTCGATGCATGCCGTTCCGCTCGAGGTCGAGGCCGACGGCGAACGCTTCGACCTGCGGTCGCTGATGGTGCTGGTCTTCAACGGCGAGACGGCCGGCGGTTTCCATCTGGCCCGCCGTTCGTCGATCAAGGACGGGCTTTTCGACTGCATCCTGTTGGAAAAGAAGAACTTTTTCCGTTCTACGCTGGCCATGTGCCGTTACCTGGCGGGCGGGAGTCCGAAGATCGTGCGCCACCTGCGGGCGCGGCGGATCGACATCCGCTCGACGGTCAACGAACCGACGGATGTCGACGGACAGAAGGGCGCCGAATTTCCGCTCCACATCGAGTGCCTTGCCGGCGGCCTGCAGGTGATGTGTGAACGGCCCGCTTGAGAAGGTAGGTTGTAAACAGAAGAAGCGCAGAATCGGATTCGATCTCCGACACCCGGGCATCGCCCCTGAAGCCCGGCTCTTAGCCGGGGTGGGTCAGATTTGTAAACGCGGTCGCAGACCGCGATAACGACGATCGGCCGCGGAATAAGTTTTTTATTTCCTTACTTGTGATTTTAAGCGGTAATTGTTATTTTTGTCGGAAAAACTACGACGATATGGCGGATAATGGCAAAATGACACGTGGCGGCGGACGCGAAAATCTGCGCAAAGTATCCATCTCCCGGCTCAAAAAGGAGATGAGCGATGTCTTTTACCTTTCGGACGATCTGGTCATCTCCACGCTCACGGCCGACAAGAACACCACGGCGGACTATCCGACCTCGATCGACGGTTTTACGGCTATCATTATGATGGCGGGCGAAGCCACGGTGTCGATCGACATGCAGAATTACAACATCAAGCCCAACACCATCGTCTTTTTCAACCCCGATTCGATCATCCGCACGGTCAAATGTTCGTCGAACGCCGCGGCCTACCTGCTGGCCTTCTCGAAATCGTTCGTCAACGAAATCCAGATCGACCTTTCGACCTCGCTGCCGGTCTACATGCGCTTCGGCAAAGCCCCGGTGCTGGAGGTGACGCCGCAGGACGTGGACGAAATCCGCCAGCTGTTCCAGCTGATCAAGACCATGCTGCGCAGCGACAAGGAGCGCTACCGCCACGAGATCATCCGCACGCTCTTCACCACGGCGTTCTACATCATCACCGAGATCAACCAGCGCGAGCAGCCCGGCGAGATAAAGCAGGGTCGCTGCGAGGTGCTGTTCGACGAATTCATGTCGCTTTTGCAGCAGTACAATAAAAAGGAACGCAACGTGAGCTTCTATGCCAAGCAGCTCAATATCACGCCCAAATACCTCTCGTCGGTGGTGAAGGAGGTGAGCGGCAAGACCGCTGCGCGGTGGATCGACGAGTCGGTGATTCTCGAAGCCAAAGCCCTTCTCAAGTATTCCGGGATGAGCATTCAGGAGATCGCTTATCACCTGAATTTCTCGACGCAGTCCTTCTTCGGCAAGTATTTCAAACAGCATACGGGCACCTCGCCCTCGCGTTACAAACGGAAAGGCTGACACGCCATGAAACGGTTGTTGCTGCTCTGCTGCTGCCTGGCGGCGGTCCTGCCCCTTTCGGCCCGTAACGGCTCCCTCGAACGTGCCGTCCGCGCCCTGACCGACTCGGTGCGGGCGACGGTGGGCGTCGCCGTGGTGTTCGGCGACGGCGATACGCTCGTGGTGAACAACGGACACCGCTATCCCACGATGAGCGTCTATAAGTTCCACCAGGCTCTGTCCGTGCTCGACCACCTCGAACGCCGCGGCCTTCCCCTCACGACACGCATTCCGGTTCGTAAGTCCGACCTGCTTCCCGATACGTGGTCGCCGCTGCGCGAGGCCTGCCCCGGGGGCGGTCGGTTTACCGTGGCGGAACTGCTGGCGTACAGCGTTGCGCAGAGCGACAACAACGTCTGCGACCTGCTGTTCCGGTTTCTGGGCGGTCCGGAGATTGTGAACCGCTACATCGCCGGACTGGATGCCGGCGAAGCGGTGATCGTGGCCGACGAGGAGACGATGCACCGCCATACGGACAACCAGTATCTCAACTGGACCACGCCGCTGGCCGCCGTGCGGCTGCTCGAACGTTTCCGCCGCGGGGAGCTCCTTTCCGTCGCATACGGCGATTTCCTGCTGGAAACGATGTTCGCGACGGAAACGGGTCCCGACAAACTCCGGGGCCTGCTGCCTGCGGATGTCGCCGTGGCGCACAAGACCGGCAGCGCGTTCCGCGATGCGCAGGGGGTGATGGTCGCCGACAACGACATCGGCATTGTCCGCCTGCCCGACGGACGCAGCTATTCGATTGCGGTTTTCGTGATGGATTCGCGCGAGGACGACCGGACTAACGCCGCCGTCATCGCCCGCATTTCGCGGCTCGTCTACGATTCCTTTTCCGGGCAATAACTGAAAATCCCCGGCTCTGCGGAGCCGGGGATTTCGTTTCGAAGCTATTTCAGCGCCTCGACCACCTGCCGGATCATCGCCGGGATGGCGTGCTCCTCCTGCGCGGTGTAGTAATTTCCGTCGATTTCGAAGGCGGCGTCCGTGGCGACGGGGCCCGTTACGGCGGCCTTGGCCATCGGATGCACGGCGACGCGCCGTCCGGCGGCGACGCCTGCGAATCCGAACATCATCCCCGCGGCGCAGTGGCCGATCATCAATTTGTCCTTTTCCCCGAAGGTTTTCAGCTCCTCCATCAGGTCTTTGTTCCAAGGCTCGCCGGCATGCTGTGCGAAGACCGGCACGGCGTCGCCGCAGGCGAACACCAGGGCGTCGAAATCGTCCTCATGCCCCTTGAGGTCGGCGATTACACCGTCGACGGTCAGTCCGACGCCCGAATTGGTGCGGATCTTCCGCGTGTCGGCGACGGCAAACACCTTGTAAGGAATCTTGTTCTCGAAAAATGCTTCCAGATACTGGAACAGGCCCATCCCGTTCACGGGATTCACGGCCACGACGGCGACTCTCTTTGCCATAATTGCAATGCGTTTAGTGGAACAATGGTTATTTTCAGTAAGTTTGTTACCTTTGCATGCAAATATAGGGCGAATCGCCCGTAAAAACAAGAACGCACTTGAAAATAAGCTGGTTACGCGTAAGTAACCATTGCTGAATACCAAACGGATGGAAGCGGAAAAAAATCTGAAAAATTTCACATCCACGGGCTGCTGCCCGATCCGGGACATCCTGAGCCGGCTGGGGGACAAATGGTCGATGCTGGTGCTGCTGACGCTCCACGCCAACGGGGTGATGCGTTTCAGCGAAATCCACCGCACGTTGGGCGACATTTCGCACCGCATGCTGACCGTCACGCTGCGGACGCTCGAAACCGACGGAATGGTCCGCCGCGAGGTTTATGCCGAGGTGCCCCCGCGGGTGGAGTATTGCCTTACGGAGCGCGGCCGGAGCCTGCTGCCGCATATTTTCGGGCTGGTGGAGTGGGCCGAGACGAACAAGGAGGCTATTCTCGGGGCTCGCCGGCAATCCTGAGCGACATTCTCAGGGCGTCGCTGCCGTCGTGGTAGTAGCCGCGCAGCAGTTTTCCGGACCGGAATCCGTTGCGGGCGTAAAGCCGCAGCGCCGGGTCGTTTGTGACGTTTACCTCGAGCGTCACCTTATGCAGTCCGAGCTGCCGGGCCAGCGCAATCGCCGCATCCAGCAGCGCCTGCCCGGCTCCGCAGCCGCGGGCCGCGGGATCGACCGCCACGGAGTAGATGCGCAGGTTGCGGGCCGTGCGCCGTGTCAGCAGCGCGATATACCCGACGACCGCCCCGTTGCGGCAGGCGACGTAACAGGCCCCCTGCGCATGTTCCAGCAGATAGCGCAGCTGCCGTCGCGAGAAGGCCTCCCCTTCCGGAAAGGCGTGCCGTTCGACGGCCTCCACGGCGTCGAGGTCCCCGGCCGTCGCCGGGCGTATTGTGATCGGCGGCGTCATTGGGCGTGCAAGCGGTTGAGGCAGTGGATGAAGTGGTTGAGGATGCGGTAATAGAGCTCGTCGCCCAGCACGGCATCCTCGACCTCATGGTCGATCGACGGGTTGTCGTTGATCTCGATCACCACGGCCTTGCCGTTGATCAGTTTCAGGTCCACGCCGTACAATCCCTTGCCGATCAGCGCCGCGGCTTTGACCGCCGTGTCGATCACCTTCTGCGGGACGTTGTAGAGCGGCAGCGTCTCCCACGCTCCGCACAGGTTGCGGCCCGTGTCGTCGTGGGCGTGGTTGTAAATCTGCCAGTGTCCCTTGGCCATGTAGTATTTGCAGGCGAAGAGCGGCTCGCCGTCGAGCAGGCCGATCCGCCAGTCGAACTCCGTGGGGATGAACTCCTGGGCCAGCAGCACGGCCGAATGTTCGAACATCTCGGCGAGGGCCGTGCGCAGCTCCTCTTCGTCCGCGACCTTGTGCATGCCCACCGAGAACGAGCCGTCGGGAATCTTGAGGATGAAGGGCGCCCCGAGGCGTTCGCTGATCTCGGCGAAGGTGTATTCGTTGAGCCGGAACAGCAGCTGCGAGGCGGGGGCCGGAATGCGGGCCTTTTCGAACAGTTCGCACAGGTAGACTTTGTTCGTGCAGCGGATAATCGACTCGGGATCGTCGATCACGGCGATGTCGTTCATCGCGGCCCGCTGGGCGAGGCGGAAGGTGTAGTGGTTGAGCGAGGTGGTCGTGCGAATGAACAGTGCGTCGAATTCCATCAGCCGCATGGCCTCCTCCTCGGTGATCAGTTCGGCGTGGATGTTCATTTTCCGGGCCACCTCGAGGAACTTGTCGAGCGCCGCCTTGTCGCTGGGCGGGAACTTTTCGTTCGGGTCGTAGAGGATGGCGAGGTTGTAACGCGCGGGCTTGGCCGAGCGCGGCGACCGCCAGACCTTCTTGTTGAAGCAGTCCAGCGCGTTGGCGAAATCGTCCTGCTCGCTCTCCGAGAGCTGGCGCAGCGCCAGCGCCTGCACCGATTCGATCTGGTTGCGGGCATGGTTGTTCATCACGACGCGCAGGATCGGGCAGGGGTAGAGGTCGAAGATGAAGCGGGCGATCTTCTCCAGCCCCTTTTCCCGGCAGGTCCCGAAATAGATGTTGAACTGCCAGATTTCGTCCGAAATGCGGTTGCGCTCGATCCATTGGTGGCACAGCTGCTGCAGGTTGCGGGTCATGCGGACTCCGGCGCCCGATTCGAGCTTGTTGAGGGTCTCGACGCCCGGCAGCACCCGGTGTCCCCGGGCCTGGGCCAGTAGCGAGCAGTAATAGCCCTCGGAGTTGTAGCCGTAGTCGTCGCTCAGGTTGATGACCAGTTTGGGCTTCCGCTCCCCGTAACGGTGCTCGAGGTAGTCGGTGACGGTGACGAGCGAATCGGTTTCGCAGTAGGGCTTCCAGTCGTTGAGGCTGTTCAGCAGGATGAGGACGCTATTCATATCATATAACGATGCTTTGACCGGGCCAAATGTAAGCAAATAAGGCATCGGTTGTACACCCTGCGGGCCGATTGTGCGAAATAAAAGAACGGGTTCCCGCGGGAACCCGTTCTGCCGTTGTCTGCGGGACGCTCAGGCCCGCTTTTTCACCGCTTTGGCCTCCATGGCCTTGTCCAGCTCGATGCCGAAATCCGAGAGGACGTTCATGTAGTTGATAAAGGCGTCGTAAGCCGAATCGTAGGGGTTGAAATAGGAGTGCACGTCGCCGTCCGACAGCCACTTGGTGGCCATGTAGTAGAAATGGTCGGAGGTCTGCATGAAGCTCCACACATAGTCGAAATCGGGGTTTTTCAGCGCCGCGACCTTCTCCTTCAGGGCGTAGAGTTTCGAGAACGCCTCGTTCTGCAATTCGTTGCCCAGCCATGCCGTCACATCGCGCTCCTCGTCGGCCCACGACATCACGTGCGGGCAGTGGAGCACGGCCACCGGCTGGTATTTCTTCGCCGCTTCGGTCACTGTGGCGAACTCCAGTCCGTTCTTCTTGGCCAGGACCGCCTTGGGCAGCGCACGCATGAACTCGAAGATGCCCGTGTCGGCATTCTGGTGCTCGCCGAAGGTCTCGTAGTCCATGAACAGGTTCACCACCTCGCCCGGCGTCTCGTCCGAAGCCAGCCAATGCACGTATTTGTCCACCGTCAGCGGCCATTCGTCCCAGCTCTTGTTCGAGAAGCGGAAGGCGATGTCGTCCGAGAGTTTGTAGTTGCGCAGCAGGAGGCGCAGTTTCTGATCGATGGCGTTGGCGTAGACGTAGTTGGGCGATTTCCAGCCCAGCACGTGCTTGGCGCCTTCGGCCAGCATCGTGCGGAAGCCCATGCCGGCCACCATCTCGCCGATCTCGTCCGAATAGATCAGTTCCGTGTTGCGGAATGCCGTGGGTTTCAGCCCGAACTCCTTCTTGATGAGGCTTGTGTGCAGCTTCACCTGCTCCTGGAAATCCTCTTTCGAAGCCAGCGAGGCCAGCGAATGGGAGTAGGTTTCGGCCAGGAATTCCACACATCCCGTCGCCGCCAGCTCCTTGAACGAGTCGAGGACCTCGGGGGCGAAGGCGCGGAACTGCTCGACGGCGATGCCCGTGATCGAGAACGAGCAGCGGAATTTGCCCTTGTTCTCTTTGATGAGTTTCAGCAGCAGGGCGTTCATCGGCAGGTAGCACTGGCGGGCCACTTTCTGCATGATCGAGCGGTTCAGGAGGTCGTCCAGATAGTTATGGTCTTTGCCCATATTGAAGAAACGGTATTTCTTCAGTCGCCAGGGCTGATGTACCTGAAAATAGAGACAGACGGTTTTCATGGCGGGTGGTTATTTTGATTGTTTTTTATTCTCTTCGATCACGGCTTCGTAAACCGATTTGATCTTGGCCGCGGCGTCGTTCCACTTGAGGTTGGTGACCTCCTCGAGGCCCTTCGAGGCGAACATGCCCGAAAGGGCGGGGTATTTGATCAACCCGTAAATGGCGTCCGCCAGGGCGTCCACGTCCCAGTAGTCCACCTTCACGGCGTAGTCGAGCACCTCGGCCACACCGCTCTGCTTCGAGATGATGACCGGCACGTTCGACCGCATCGCCTCGAGGGGCGAGATGCCGAACGGCTCCGACACCGAGGGCATCACGTAGACATCCGACAGCTGGAACATCTTGTGCACGTCCTCCCCGCGGAGGAATCCCGTGAAATGGAACCGGTCGGCGATGCCGAGCCGTGCCACGCGGCGGATGACGTGGTTCATCATGTCGCCCGAACCGGCCATCACGAAGCGCACATTGGGCACGCGCTTCAGCACCTTGGCGGCGGCCTCCACGAAATAGTCGGGGCCCTTCTGGTAGGTGATGCGGCCCAGGAAGGTCACGATCTTGTCCTCGACGCCCCGTTCGGGGACCTTGCCGCAGTTTTCGGCGAAACGCACGGCGTTGTGCACCGTCACGACCCGGTCGGCCGGAACCCCGTACCGGTTGATGACGATGTTGCGCGTGAGGTTCGACACGGCGATCACCCGGTCGGCGGCGTGCATGCCGGCACGCTCGATGGCGTAGACCTGCGTGTTGACGTTCTCGCCCGAACGGTCGTATTCCGTGGCGTGCATGTGCACCACGAGCGGTTTTCCGGAGACGCGCTTGGCGGCGATCCCCGCATAGTAGGTGAGCCAGTCGTGGGCGTGAATCACGTCGAACTGCCCTTCGAGCTCCTTGGCCACCTGCGCGGCGACCACGGCATAGCGGGCGACCTCCTCCATGAGGTTGGCGCCGTACTTGCCCGAGAAGGTGTAGCGCTGCTTCCAGACGTCGGTCGTCGACCAGGTCCGCTCGCCCGACTTGACATATTTCTCGTGATAGGCTTCGTACTCCTCCGGCGAGATGTAGGGAACCATGTTCGAGTCGATGTGGATGAACGACATCTTCTCCAGAATGTCGTCCGCGCCGCTGCCCGTCGAGCCGTACATCGCCTCCACGTCGCTGGCGTTCACCACATGGGTGAAACGCTGGTCCTCGTCGCCGTAGGCGTGCGGGACGACGAATGTCACGTTGACGCCGTTACGCGCCAGTCCGCGGGTCATTCCGTAGCAGGCCGTTCCCAGTCCGCCCGCAATATGGGGCGGAAACTCCCATCCGAACATTAAAACTCTCATACCTTATCAGTTTTGTCTTATCTATTATTACCCTTTCGGCCGCTGTCGCCCGGCCTTGTCGCCGCCTTCGGCGTCGTATTCAAATCCGACCCCACCCTGTCCCTCCCTCAGGGAGGGAGATGGCGTTCGCTTCGGATTTGTCGGTGCGTCCCGTTTCACGAGCCGTTTCCTGAACGGCAGGCCCTTGAAAGGGACTTGCCGTCCGGCACAATTACGCTCCACATTGTGCGCCCGGACTGTCGCCGTTATTTCTTTTTTTCGGTCTCCTTTTTCGCCGTTTTCTTTTTCGCGGCGGGCTTGGCGGCAGACCCTTCCTTACTAACGTTTTTTCCGGCCTTCGCAGTCTTCGCTGCCGACTTTTTCACGACTTTTTCCGCCTTCCGGGGCTTTTCCTCCGGCTTGCGGCGCACGATCATGCCGTAGATGTCCAGCACGGCCGCCACGCTCCACGCCTGCGAAATGGCTCCGCGGGGTGCGAACGGGGGATCGGCGTCGAACAGCTCGCCGATCGAGCCGATGCCGTAGGTCTGGATGTCCTCCTCGAAATTGGCCAGAATCTCCTCGGCCTGCGGGAGGAACGAATCTCCGTCGATGTCGAAGCAGGCCCCGACGTAGAACGACAGCAGCCACGGCCAGACCGAACCGTTCTTGCCGGCGAAATCGCGCTCCGCGGGCGTACCTTCCTGCGAACCCTTGTAGAGCGGATTGCGGGGCGAGAGCGTCCGCAGCCCCTTGGGGGTCAGGAGGTGCTGGCGCACGGTGCGGATCACCTCCAGCTGGGCCTGCTCGTCGAGCATCTTGTAGGGGAGCCCGCAGGCGAGGATCATGTTCGGGCGGATGTCCGCCGAAGCGCCCTCGCAGCCGATGTAGTCGGCCAGATAACCCTCCGGCAGGCGGAACAGTTCGTTGAACGACGCGGCGGTCCGTGCGGGGAGCGCCTCCCAGGCTTTCACGAATTTCTTGTCGCCGTGCTCGCCCGCCAGGCGGAGCGTATAGCAGACGGCGTTGTACCACAGGGCGTTGACCTCTACCTGATAGCCGTTGCGCGGGGTGACAGGCTGTCCGTCGATCACCGAATTCATCCACGTCAGGGACACGTGCTCCGACGAGGCCCACACGAGACCGTTCTCGTTGAGCAGGACCCGTCCTGCGACGCCTTGCTTATAGGCTTCCAGCACCTGTTTCATCGCCTCGCCGTAGCGTTCCCAGACGGCTTTGGCGCCGATGTGTGCCTCGAGCCGCTGCAGCGTCCAGAAGAACCACAGCGGGGCGTCCGCGGCCACGGCCGCCGAGGCGTTCCCGGCGAACATGCCGTCCTGCATGGCACGCACCTCGTAGTCGAGGGCGTCGATGCAGTCCTCCTTGTGGTCCTGCTCCAGCGTGATGCCCGGCAGCGAAACGAAGGTCTGGCGGCCCGAAACCCCGTGCCACGGGTAGCCCGATATGACCTCCGTGCGGTTGCCCGGACGGCGGATCAGGAACTGCCGCGCCGAGTGTTCGAGACAGCTGATGAAATCGATCTTGTGCGTGCGGCGTGCGATGGAGCCGTCGAAGAGCTCCTCGATGGTCTTCGTCGAGCCCATCTCGTCGAGCGACGCCGAGAAGACGATGCTCTCGCCTTTTTTCAGCTCGGTCTCGAAATAGCCCGTCGTCAGCAGGTCCTCATGCCCCGCATAGCCGCGGGCGATGTCCTGCGGGTACTCGAAATTGTAGTACCAGTCGGGCGCCGGCACGAACTCCGTCCCGGGCTTGCTCGTCTGGAGGTAGAGCCACGGGAACGACCCGTAGAGACGGCATTTCACGCCGTTGACCGCCGGATAGGAGTGTCCGTCGGCAGCCATGTTGGCGCGGGTCAGCGCGTGCTTGTCGCGGAAGGCCAGGAACGGACGCAACCGCAGGTGCGTTTCCGAATGGGCGTCCACGAGCGTGTAGCGGATCATCAGCTGCGTGCGCTTGTGAATCCAGAGCATCTCCTTTTTAAGGATCACGCCGCCCACGCGGTAGGTGATCGTGGGCGTCGGCGTGTACTCGAAATCGGTGATGTACTTGTGCCCGCGGGGTTCGTAAACCCCCGGGAAGCGGTGCAGGGCCAGGTTGAATGTCTGGTCGTGCTGGATCACCGTCTCGTCGAGCGACGAGAGCAGGACATAGGTCCGGCCGCTGTCGTCCACCGGCGCCACCATCAGTCCGTGGTAGCGGCGGGTGTTGCAGCAGACGATGGTCGTGCTCATGTATCCGCCGATGCGGTCCGTTGCGAGCATCTCGCGCTGGAGCGAGTACTCCAGGTTGCCCAATTCGCTTTTGTCGAAAGTAAGTGCTGACATATCGCTATAAAATGCTGTTCGTCCTTTAAAGATATTAAAATTTTCAGAATATTGCAACCTTGCAACTGAAAATTGACATCTTTTTAATGCCTGTTTCTCTTTGGAAACCTATGCCCACTTCACCAATGCAAAATCCATGCGATGCGGAAGATGCGGATTGCTGGGATAGATGCGCAGCGCCACGTCGAACGTTCCGGCCTCGTTGGGCGTGTAGTCCAACTCGTAGGTTGCCAGGTTGTTGTCGGTCCGGACGTGTTTGAGCTGGATCGTGCGGGTGACGTTGACACTCTGTCCGCCGACGATCTGGCGGGCGATGACCATCTCCACGCCGATGTCCTCCGGACGCAGGTTGGCGATGTCCACCGTCACCGAGAAACGGTATTTCTCGCCGACGCAAACGGCCTCCTTGTCGATCTTCACGCGCTGTACGTCCGCCACGCGGACCTGGTCCCAGGCTGCCGACACCTTGCGCTTCCAGGCCGCGATCTCGCGGGCCAGGCGGTAGGCTTCGGCGCTCAGCTCGCGCTTGCGGGCCGCCAGTTTGTGGTAGAACCGGTTCTCGTAGTCGATCAGCATGCGGTTGGTCGTGAAATTCGAGGCGATGTCCGCCACGCACCGCTTGACCGACGCCACCCACTCGTGGGGGATGTTGTCCGTGCCGCGGGCATAGTATTTCGGAGCGATCTGCTCCTCGATGGTGTTGTAGATCATCTCGGCGTCGAGCTCGTCCTGGAAATGCTGGTCGGTGAACGTGCGCTCCATGGGCAGCATCCATCCGGCGCCCTCCTTGTAGCCTTCGACCCACCAGCCGTCGAGCACCGAGAACTGCATCACGCCGTTCATCACGCACTTTTCGCCCGAGGTTCCCGACGCCTCCAGCGGACGGGTCGGGGTGTTCAGCCATACGTCGACGCCCTGCACCATGCGGCGTGCCAGCTCCATGTCGTAATTCTGCAGGAAGATGATCTTGCCCACGAACTGCGGCATGGCGGCCACCTCGACGATGCGTTTGATGAGGTCCTGCCCCGGCTTGTCGTTGGGGTGGGCCTTGCCGGCGAAGATGAACTGCACGGGGCGCTCCTTGTTGTTGACGATCGATGCCAGCCGGTCGAGGTTCGTGAACAGCAGGTAGGCACGCTTGTAGGTGGCGAAGCGGCGTGCGAAGCCGATGGTCAGCACGTCGGGCTTGATGCCCTCGATGACCTGAAGCATCTGGCGCGGCGACTCGAGACGCACCTGCGCGGGGTCGCTGTAACGCCGGCGGATGTGTTTGATAAGTTTGTTCTTGAGCTTCATGCGCTCCTCCCAAAGCTCCCCATCGGGGATGTTGTGCACCTTCTGCCAGGCCGGGATGTCGTAGACGTGTCCTTCGAATCCGTCGGCGAAATAGCGGGCGTAGAGGCGCCGCATCGACGTGGCGATCCACGTCGGGAAATGCACGCCGTTGGTGACGTAGCCGATGTGGAGCTCGTTTTTGAAATATCCCGGCCACATATTGCCCAGAATGTCCTTCGACACCTCTCCGTGGAGCCACGACACGCCGTTGACCTCCTGCGAGAGGTTGCAGGCCAGCACCGACATCGAGAATTTCTCGTTGGGGTCGTTGGGGTTGGTCTTGCCCAGGTTGATATACTGCTCCCAGGTGATGCCCAGCACGTCGGGATAGTGCGACATGTACTGGCGGATCATCGACTCGGGGAATGCGTCGTGTCCGGCGGGTACGGGGGTGTGGGTCGTGAAGAGCGACGACGAGCGCACCACCTCCAGCGCTTCGGAGAACGAGAGCTTGCGGTGGTTCACCAGGTCGCGGATGCGCTCCACGCCGATGAAGGCGGCGTGGCCTTCGTTGCAGTGGAACACGTCGTGCTTGACGCCCACCCGGCGCAGGGCCCGGATGCCGCCGATGCCCAGCAGAATCTCCTGCTTGAGGCGGTTCTCCCAGTCGCCTCCGTAGAGGTGGTGGGTGATCTGGCGGTCCTCCTCGAGGTTGTCCTCGATGTCGGCGTCGAGCAGGTAGAGGTCCGTGCGGCCCACCTGGCATTTCCAGATGCGTGCCGAGAGCGTGCGGCCCGGGAAGGCGATGGTGACCGTCATCCAGTTGCCGGCCTCGTCGCGCACGGGCGAGATCGGGAGTTTATAGAAATTCTGCGCCTCGTAGGTCGCCTCCTGCGCACCCTGCGCCGAAAGGCGCTGCGTGAAATAGCCGTAGCGGTACAAAAGGCCCACGGCGGCCATCGGGACGTTCTTGTCCGAAGCCTCCTTGAGGTAGTCGCCGGCCAGGATGCCCAGGCCGCCCGAGTAGATTTTCAGCGACGAATGCAGGCCGTATTCCATCGAGAAATAGGAGATCGTCGTGGTCTTCGGGTCGGGCTTCTCGTTCATGTAGTCGCGGAACTGCGTGTGCACGGCATCGAGCAGCGCGAGGAAATTCGTGTCCTTTTCGAGCTCCTTCAGGCGTTCGACGCTCAGCGCGTCGAGGAAAGCGATCGGGTTGCGCTCGCATTCGGCCCACAACACGGGGTCAATCCCTTCGAACAGGTCGCGGGCGCCGGGGTTCCAGCACCACCAGAGGTTGCGCGACAGCTCCTCGAGGGCGTGCAGCCGTTTGGGCAGCGTCTTGTCGACCATCATGCGGTTCCAGACGGGCTTCTCGACGAAGAGCTGCTGGCGCACGAAATTGATCTGCTCGGTTTTGGCGCCCCCGTCGTCCAGCACGGCGCGGTTGGTGCGCACGATCGAACTCTCGACGGCCTCGGAGTAGGCCTGCTCATAGGCGGCGAAAAGGTGCTCCCAGAGCGCCGTCGTCGAGATTTCGTAGGCCGAGGTGCGCATTTCGTTCACGTGCTTCTCGTCCAGCAGGCTGAAGCGCAGCAGGGTCTCGGCGATCTTCTCCTCGACCTCCTTGTCGTTGTAGTCGTCGCGGCGGATGACCTCCACGCCGGCGTGCTCGCGGTGTTTGTCCACCCAGAGGCCGAATCCGGCCAGCGTCGTGGTGACGGTCGGCACCGAGAAGGCCACCGACTCCAGCGGGGTATAGCCCCACGGCTCGTAGTAGGAGGGGAAGACCGTGAGGTCCATGCCCACCAGCAGTTCGTAATAATCCTTGTTGAAGATGCCGTCGGCCTTGTTGAGGTACGTCGGTACGAAGATCACCTTCACTTTCGATCCGGGAGCGGTCAGCGCCGAGTCCTTGAGGGCGTTCACGATCGGGTCCCACGCCGGATTTTCGAGGTAGTGGGTCGTGTATTTGTACTGGCTTTCGTCGATCGGTTTCGACGGGTCGGCCAGATGGGCCTGCAGGTCGACACGCGGGCCGCGGTTGCCTGCGGGCACGGTGATGTAGGCCAGCACCTCGCGGCGGAGCTTGTCCGAGGCTGCGAGTCGTTTGAGCGATTCGATGAAGACGTCGAGTCCCTTGTTGCGGAACTCGTAGCGGCCGCTGGTGCCGACGATCAGCGGGTCGCCCGCGAACTGTTCGCCCAGGCAGGCCTCGGCCACCGTGATCATCGCCTTGCGGGCCTCGTCGCGTTTGGCGTAGTACTCCTCGCCGGTCCACACGAAATCGTTCTCGAAGCCGTTGGGCGTCACGCCGTCCGGCTCGCGGCCCAGCAGGTATTTGCACTCGTTGGCCGTGATGTCGCTCACCGTGAGGAAAGCGTCGTGGTACGTGGCGCCCATCTTCTCGATCGAGTGTTTGGCCGTGACGTTGAACTGGCGGGCCAGTTCGTCGGCGTTGAATTTCGTCAGGTCGTTGTAGAGCGGCAGGCGGTTGCCGGCGATGCAGCGGCCCATGACCGTGGCGTGGGTGGTGAACACCGTGGCCACATAGGGGGCGTGGTTGCGCAGGTACAGGCCGCCGGCAGCGGTCATCCACTCGTGGAAATGCGCCGCGGCGCGGTCGGTCGGGGCGCCGAAGGTCTCGACGTAGGAGGCTATCACCACGCCTGCGGCCCAGCCGAAGAGCACCGGCTCGATGTAGTCCCACTGGCCCGAAATCGAGTCCACGTGGTACGACTCCCAGAGGCTCTTGAGAATTTCGTCCTTGCGGGGAATCAGCGACGAGAAATCGACCAGCACCACCGTCGGCTCGCCCTTGATCTTCCAGCGGCCGACGCGCACGCGGATACCCTCGGCGTAGAGTTTCAGGCGCCAGGCTTTCAGCAGGTTGGGGTCCTCTTCGAACTCGGGGTTCACGCCCTCGTGCGAGAGGTCGGGACCGAGCAGGATATAATGGTCCGCGAATTTGCGGGTTACGGTCTGTGCCTTGGTCGAAATGACGGTATGGATGCCGCCGACCTTGTTGCATACCTCCCAACTTACCTCGAACAGGAAATCGGGGGAGTGTTTTGCATTGCTCATATACTTATTGCTTGTTTGTAATTATTCGTGACGGGATGGATTGAAATCCGGTCGCAAAGGTAATACTTATATTTCTATAAAACAACCCGGAGGTCTAATTACTAAAAATATTTAAGAATAACTTAACATTTCAGTTTCACTTGGTTGCACGGTTTGTTACGTTTCGAAGAGCGCTTCGATCACGGCGTCGGAAACCAGCATCCGCGCCGCCGGGACGGCCATTTGCCCGCCGGAAACGACGAGCGTTCCGGCCCGTATCCAGGGCTCTGCATCGTGCCGCATCCGCGCCGTCCGTTCCGGTCCGAAAAGGGCTTCCGCTTCCGCCAGGCCGATGCCTTCCGCCGTGCGCAGCCGCGTCATCACATACTCGTTGAAGCGGTCGCGGTCGGTCAGTGTCTCGGCTTCCGCGGCGGCTCCCGCGAGGTATCCCTCCACGGAATCGACGTTCCAGTGGCGTTCCCCTCCGTCGAACGAGTGGGCCGCCGGACCGATGCCGAGGTATTTCTCACCGTGCCAGTACGACGCGTTGTGGCGGGCGCGGAATCCCGGCCGGGCGTAGTTCGAAACCTCATAATGTTCGAAGCCCGCCCCGGTCAGCGTTTCGTGCACCAGGGCGTACTCCTCCTCGCTGACCGACTCGTCCACCGGGGCGAACTCTCCGCGGGCGGCCCGCCGTCCGAAGGCCGTTCCGGGTTCTATGGTCAAATGGTATGCCGAAATGTGCTGCACGTTCAGTCCGAGTGCCGTGTCGAGCGTGCGGCGCAGCGAATCGCCGCCGAATCCCGGCACCCCGAAGATCAGGTCCACGGTGATGTTTTCATAACCCTCGCGCTGTGCGCTCCGCACGGACTGAACGGCCTGCGCGGCGTCGTGGCGGCGGTTCATCAGCCTGAGGCACGCGTCGTCGAACGACTGGATGCCGATCGAGAGGCGGTCGACGCCCGCCCGGCGCAGCGCCGCGAGGTATTCGGGCGTCAGGTCGTCGGGGTTGGCTTCGAGGGTGGTCTCCTCCGCTGAGGAACAGTCGAACAACTCTTCCGCATGATTCAATAGTCCTGCGATGGTTTCGGGCGGGCACAACGAAGGCGTTCCGCCGCCGAAATAGCGGGTGCGGACGGCTTCGCCGCCGAGATATTCCCGCCGGGCCGTGAGTTCGCGGTGCATGGCGGCCGCGAGCTCCTCCATACGTTCCGTTCCGACGCTCTTGTAGAAATCGCAGTAGGCGCAGATGCGCCTGCAGAAAGGTATATGAAAATAGAGTCCCGCCATAGATTACCAAAGATAGCAAAAATTTCGGGATGTGTCCGGACCCGTCGGGGAATTTGTTCCGCCGCGCCGTCCAGGGAATTTCCGGCAGCCTGTTTGCAAGGGTTGATTTACGGGGAGGAAAGCGCTCCCGGCGGGTTTCGGGAAGCCGCGGTAGCCTGTTATAAATGAAGCGTATAAGGCTTTCGGGAAAAATAATAAAATATTTTTGTAATTTCAGCTGTTAATTTTTTCACAATTCTGAAAGTTTTTCTACCTTTGTACCGTTGAAATCCGGAGAGTCCGGACGGAAACTTAGGTTAAGAAGAGGATTTTAATCAAAATAATTACAACTATGGACAAAATGGATTTGAAAAAGTACGGGATCACCGGCGTGACCGAGATCGTGTACAATCCCTCCTACGACGAGTTGTTCCGTGAGGAGACTAAGAAGGGCCTGCGCGGCTATGAGAAGGGTCAGCTGACCGAAACCGGCGCCGTGAACGTCATGACCGGCGTTTACACCGGCCGTTCGCCCAAAGACAAGTTCTTCGTGATGGACGAAACCACGAAGGATACGATCTGGTGGACCTCCGACGAGTATAAGAACGACAACAAGCCCGTTACGAAGGCTGCCTGGAAGGAGCTGAAGAAGATCGCTTCGCAGGAGCTGTCGGGCAAGAAACTCTACGTCGTCGACACGTTCTGCGGCGCCAACGAGAACTCGCGCCTGAAGATTCGCTTCATCATGGAGGTTGCCTGGCAGGCTCATTTCGTGAAGAACATGTTCATCCGTCCGACGGACGAGGAGCTGGAGAAATACGGCGAGCCCGATTTCGTGGTGATGAACGCTTCGAAAGCCAAGGTGAAGAACTACAAGAAGCTGGGCCTGAACTCGGAGACGGCCGTTGTCTTCAACCTCACCGAGAAGATGCAGATCATTCTCAACACCTGGTACGGCGGTGAGATGAAGAAGGGTATGTTCTCCTACATGAACTACCTGCTGCCGCTGAAGGGCATGGCTTCGATGCACTGCTCGGCCAACACCAACGCCAAGGGCGAGACGGCTATCTTCTTCGGTCTGTCGGGCACCGGCAAGACCACGCTTTCGACCGACCCGAAGCGCGAGCTGATCGGCGACGACGAGCACGGCTGGGACGACGACGGCGTATTCAATTTCGAGGGCGGCTGCTATGCCAAGGTTATCAACCTCTCGCAGGAGAACGAGCCCGACATCTGGAACGCCATCCGCCGCAACGCGCTGCTGGAGAACGTGACGGTGGACAAGAAGGGCAAGATCGACTACGCCGACAAGTCGGTGACGGAGAACACCCGCGTATCCTATCCGATCTTCCACATCGACAACATCGTGAAGCCCGTATCGAAGGCTCCGGCTGCCAAGAAGGTGATTTTCCTTTCGGCCGACGCATTCGGCGTGCTGCCCCCGGTTTCGATCCTGACTCCCGAGCAGACCAAATACTATTTCCTCTCGGGCTTCACCGCCAAGCTGGCCGGTACCGAGCGCGGTATCACCGAGCCCACGCCGACTTTCTCGGCCTGCTTCGGCGCCGCCTTCCTGTCGCTGCACCCCACCAAGTACGGTGAGGAGCTGGTGAAGAAGATGGAGAAAGCCGGTGCCAAGGCATATCTCGTGAACACGGGCTGGAACGGAACCGGCAAGCGTATCTCGATCAAGGACACGCGCGGCATCATCGACGCGATCCTCGACGGTTCGATCGACAAGGCTCCGACCAAGACCATGCCTATCTTCGATTTCAAGGTTCCGACCGTTCTGCCGGGCGTAGACCCCAAGATCCTCGATCCGCGCGATACCTACAAGAACGCCAAGGATTGGGATGTGAAGGCCGAGGACCTCGCCAACCGTTTCGTGAAGAATTTCGCGAAATTCACGGGCAACGAGGCTGGCAAGAAGCTCGTAGCTGCCGGTCCGAAGGTGAAATAATCCGAAAGATTGCATAGAATGAGGGACTCCCCGGACCAGTCGGTCCGGGGAGTCCCCGTCTAAGAGACGGGTTTTAGGGGCGATGGGAGGGTTTTTCGTGTCGGAGCCCTGTCTGCGCTTCAACTTGTTCTGAAACCCGTTTAAGAGACAGGTTTTAGAAAGGGTGGAAGCGCAGATTCGCTTCCGCATGGAATGGCTTTCCGTCGCCCCTAAAACCCGCCTCTTAGGCGGGGGGTGAAGATGCGGTAGCCGATTGAGAGGCCGATTTTGTTGGGGTACCACTCCGAGGAGCCGTTGAACGGATCGGGGGATTTCGGCTCCACGGGACGGTGGGGATACATGTCGATCTGGCCGTCGAAGCTGTACCCGTTGTAGTGGCTGTCCATCCAGGCCCAGCCGAAATAGGCGTCGAGCAGCCACCGTTCGCCGAACTGGTATTCGTAACCTACGCACAAGCCGATCATCATGCCGTAACCCTTGCAGTAACGGTTTTCGAATTTGAGTTTCCAGTTTTCGATGTAGGGTTTCGACATGTCGAAGGCCATCATGCCGATGTTGGCCCCGAGGTACCACCCGCGGTTGTGTTCCTTGAAATAGCGGCGGTATTCGCCCATGAAGATGGCGAAGGTCATGTGCTTGCCGTCGAAGGATTTCCACGGGGAGACGACGATTTCGCTCTGGAGCGTCGATTTGGGCGTGATGGCGAATTCCACGGCGGGGTTGACGATCCCGACCAGCGCGTAGAGCCCGTTGAGTTTGACATATCCCTGCGCGAACGTATGCTGTATGCCGAAAAGTGTGAACAGAAGCGCACAGGCTCCGAGTTTGTAAAGTTTGTTTTTCATCATTCGTGGGATTCTGCCGGAAACAAAGGTAAAAAAGTCGGATTGCATCCGGTTCGGCTGCATTTTCCGCCCCAAAGGTATGAAAAAATCCGGGCAATGGACATAATCGTCCGGAATCTTCCTGTGGAATAAGGGGTTTAAACTCCTTTTTTTGTCACCGTCCCGGCCCGGGCATCCTGCAAAAACAGGGCCGGACTCCTTGTAGAGCCCGGCCCCGGTCTTCGGTATGCACGGCGGTTTATACCGTCATGATCTCTTTCTCCTTTTTGGTGAGCACCTCGTCGAGGGACTTGGAGAATTTCTCGAGCAGTTTCTGCGTCTGCGTCTCGCCGTCTTTCGACTCGTCCTCGGGCATGCCCTCTTTCTGGGCCTTCTTGAACGCTTCGACGGCGTCGCGGCGGGCGTTGCGCAGGCTGATGCGGGCCGTTTCGGCCTCCGAGCGCACCTGCTTCACCAGCTCCTTGCGGCGCTCCTCGGTCAGGGGCGGAATCGACAGCCGGATCTGCTCGCCGTTGTTCGAGGGCGTCAGGCCGATGTTCGAGTCGATGATGGCCTTCTCGATCGGGCGCAGCATGTTCTTGTCCCACGGCTGGATCAGGATGGTTTTGGCGTCGGGTACGGTGACGCTGGCGGCGCCCGAGACGGGCACCTGCGAACCGAAATAGTCGACCATCACGCCGTTCAGGACGTTGGGCGACGCTTTGCCGGCGCGTACGTTCAGCAGTTCCTCTTCGAGGTGGTCGATGGCCTTCTGCATGCGGCCCGTGGCGTCGTTGAGAATCGTTTGAGTATCCATGGCTTTGGGGTTTAATTTTCGAGTGTCTTTTCAATGGTGCGGATCAGGGCGTCGAACTCCCCGTCGTCGTAGCCCACCGTGGCGAGGACCACTTTGCCCTCCTTGTCGATGAGAAAATTGCGCGGGATGTAATTCGAGGCGTAGCGGTCGTAGACGGTCCGTGCGGAGTCGAGGCCCATCGGGAAGGTGTAGCCTGTTTTTTCGCGGAAGGACGCCACCGTTTCGCGCTTCTCGCCGCGTGAGACGGGCAGGAAGACGAACGGTTTGCCGGCGAAGCGGTCGATGATGTCCTCCTGCACGCGGGTCAGCTCCTGGCGGCAGGGCGGGCACCACGTGGCCCAGAAATTGAGCAGCACGACCTTGCCGCGCAGGCTGCTGAGCGTCACCTGGCTGCCGTCGAACAGCTCGACCGTGAAATCGGGAGCCGTGTCGCCGGCTTTCACGAGAGTCGTCGATTCGGTTTGCGTTTCAGCCTCCTTCGGAGTCTCTCCGGCGGGGAGCAGGAAGATGACGGCGACGATGACGACAATCAGCGCCAGCATCAGCCACAGCGATTTATTGCTTTTCTTTTTTGCCATAATTTTACGGTTTTACGAGCGTTCCGATCGGCTCCCCGGCAAGTACCTTGCCCAGGTTGCCTGCGGTGTCCATGTCGAAGACGATGATTTGCAGTCCGTTTTCGCGGCAGAGCGTGAAGGCCGTGAGGTCCATGACCTTCAGCCGGCGGTCGAGCACCTCCTCGAACGATATTTCATCGAATTTCACCGCCGCGGGGTCCTTTTCCGGGTCGGCCGTGTAGACGCCGTCCACCCGGGTGCCTTTCAGCAGTACGTCGGCCTCGATCTCGATGCCGCGCAGCGCCGATGCCGAGTCGGTCGTGAAATAGGGATTCGAGGTCCCGCCCCCGACGATGACCACGTAACCCGCCTCGAGGTATTCGATGGCACGGGCTTTGGAGAAATACTCGCCGATAGGCTCCATGCGGATCGAGGTGAGCACCTTGCATTTGACCCCGTTGTCCTCGAGCGCCGATTGAAGCGCCAGCGAATTGATGATCGTGGCGAGCATGCCCATCTGGTCTCCCTTCACGCGGTCGAAGCCCTTTTTGGCGCCCGAGAGGCCGCGGAAGATGTTGCCGCCGCCGATGACGATACCGATTTGTACGCCTGTTGCCGCTGCCGCCTTGATTTGTTCGGCATAGGATTGCAGCACCTCGGGGGAGAGCCCGTATTTTTGCGCTCCCTGCAGCGATTCGCCGCTCAGTTTCAGGAGTATTCGCTTGTATTTCATCTTTCGATACGTTTTATCGTAACGCGAAGATAGGTATTTTTTCGAAAAATTTACATATTATTGTCTATCTTTGGTGTCGTAACGACACTTTTATCAGTCGGGGCGTTTTGCCGCACCGCATGCAACTCGGTTTTGGCACCCTCCGTCCTTTTTCCTATCTTTGGGGGCGTAACGCCCCTTTTAGGAGTCGAACGTAACCTGGTTTGGAACCCTCCGTTCTTTTCCTTATCTTTGCAATCCTTATGTCTTCGGAAGAATATAAACTGCTCGATACGATCTCGTCGCCGCGGGAGCTGAAAAAGCTCTCGGCGGAAGAGTTGCGCGTCTATTGCGACGAACTGAGGCGCTACATCATCGACGAATGCTCGGTCAATCCGGGTCACCTGGCTTCGAGCCTCGGGGCCGTGGAGTTGGCTGCGGCGCTGCATTATGTTTTCGAAACCCCGGAGGACCGGATCGTCTGGGACGTAGGCCATCAGACCTATGCCCACAAGATCATCACCGGGCGCCGCGAAGCCTTCCGGACCAAGCGCCGGCTGAACGGCATCAGCGGCTTTCCGCGCATGTCCGAGAGTGAATACGACGCTTTCGGGGGCGGTCACGCCTCGGTGTCGATCTCTGCGGCCTTCGGCATGGCCAAGGCGGCCGAACTGCGGGGCGAGAAGCGGCAGGTGGTGGCCGTCATCGGCGACGGCTCGATGACCGGCGGACTGGCCTTCGAAGGGCTCAACAACGCCGGGGCCTCGAAGCGCACGAACCTGCTGGTGATTCTCAATGACAACAACATGGCCATCGACCAGGCCACCGGGGCGCTGAAAAACTACCTGTTGAAAATCTCGACGTCGGTCCACTACAACCGCTTCAAGCAGCGGCTGTGGGGCATTCTGTCGCATACGCCCCGTCTCTTGTGGCTTTGCCAGAAGGCGGGCAACGCCGTGAAGCAGGGGTTGCTGAACAAGAGCAACCTCTTCGAAAGCCTCAATTTCCGCTATTTCGGACCTGTGGACGGCCACAACCTCAAGGAGTTGGTGCGGACGCTTCGTGCACTACGTGACATAGAGGGGCCCAAGTTACTGCACGTCATGACCGTAAAGGGGAAGGGCTATCTTCCGGCCGAGCACAACCAGTCGGTCTGGCACGCTCCGGGGTGTTTCAATCCCGATACTGGCGAGCGGATCTCCGCCCCGGACGATACGGCCCGTTATCAGGATGTCTTCGGCGAAACGTTGCTGGAGCTGGCCCGCAGGGATGCCCGCGTTGTGGGCGTTACGCCCGCCATGCCTTCGGGCTGTTCGATGAACATCCTCCTGCGCGAAATGCCCGAACGCTGTTTCGACGTCGGCATTGCCGAAGGGCATGCCGTGACCTTCTCGGCGGGACTCGCCGCGGCGGGGATGGTGCCTTTCTGCAACATCTACTCCTCGTTCATGCAGCGGGCTTACGACAATGTGATTCACGACGTTGCGATACAGGGACTCCCGGTGGTGATGTGCCTCGACCGCGGAGGACTGGTGGGCGAGGACGGCGTGACCCACCACGGGGTCTTCGACATGGCCGCCTTCGGCGCCGTGCCCGGACTGGTGATCGCGGCCCCGATGAACGAACCCGAGCTGCGCAATGCGATGTACACCGCCCTGCAGGCCGGTGGGCCCTTTATGATCCGCTATCCCCGCGGTCACGGCGAAGGACTGCCGTGGCGGGGCATGCCGTTCGAGGCGCTGCCCGTGGGCCGCGGACGCCGTCTGCGCGAAGGCCGCGATGTGGCGCTGGTGACTGTCGGAACCGTCGGCAACGCCGCCGCCCGGGCCGCGGAACGCGCTGCAGGCGAAGGTGTGGAGGCGGCCCATTACGACCTGCGCTGGGTGAAGCCCCTCGATACGGAACTGTTGGACGAGGTGGGACGCACGTTCCGCCGCGTCGTGACCGTCGAGGACGGATGCCTGCGCGGAGGTGTCGGCGAAGCCGTCGCCGCGTATTTCAATGCCCGCGGTTACGATGCCCGTGTCACGAGCCTGGGCATCGGCGACGAGTGGGTCGAACACGGCACGCCCGAACAGCTCCACACTCTCTGCGGGTATGACGAGGAGGCGATTTTCCGCGCCCTCGCAGGTGTGAAACACCTGTCTCAGGAGCGATAGCAGGTCGTTTCGCTCTCCGTCCGGTATAATCTGTTACATGGTAAATGTCCAGTCGTCGCCGCGGCTGAGGGAGGGATCGAACCGGAAACCCTCCCATTCGAAGGCTTGAAGCGCCTCGGGGTCCGTGATCCGGTTTTTCAGGATATGCCGCGTCATTTCGCCGCGGCACATTTTCGTATAGATAACGATGGTTTTCAGCCGGTCGCCCTCGCGGATGCGGAATTCCGGGGTGATAACACGGACCTCGCGGCAGATGCGACGCCAGTCGAACAGCCGTTTCATCTCCCCGCTGGCCAGATTCACGAGGATGCCGTCGTCACGCCGGATTTTGTCCAGCAGGGCGTCGGTCAGCCGTTCGTGCCAGTAGGCGAAGACCGTCTCTTCGTCGTGGCCCGGCAGCACAGCGTCGCCTTCGAGCCGGTAGGGGCGGATGGCGTCCAGCGGGCGGAGCAGTCCGTAGAGGAACGACGTGATGTTGAGGTGCTGTTGGGCGTATTCGAAATCTGCGGCGGAAAAGTCTGCCGGGGCGATGCGTTTGAACACGATGCCCGTGTAGGCCGCAAGGGCCGGGAGGGCCGGGGTGTCGTCGTCGTGGAAACGGCGGTAGCGCAGGTGGTTTTCGGCGGCGATGCGGCGGTTGACGCGCAGGAGCCGGGCCAGTTCGTCGGTCGGGAGCGTAGCCAGTTCGGCGGCCAGCTGCCGGGCCTCTTCGAGGCGGGCCGGTACGGTCGTGCGGGGCGTCGGGACGGAGCTTTGCTCCGCCATCGTTTTGGCGCAGGAGAGAAGAATCTGCATGGCTTTTCTATTCGTTGAAGCGGGTGAAGGGAACGAACGGCGTCAGGGTGAACTCGGCCGTCAGGAGCCAGTCGCGGCGGGGATTCTCCGCATAGGCCCGTTTGCAGATGCGGTATCGGGCGTATACGGCCGGGTAGATGCGCGGTTCGAGCCGTGCCGGGAAGCGGTGTTCCCCGCCCGGGCGGAGTCCGTGGAGGAGCGAATGCCAGATGCCGCCGGCCGGCAGGGTCTCCCAACGGTCGTTTTGGAACCGGCAGAGCGTGTACTCCTCGCCGAAAAGCAACTCCCGGTCGCCGGCGTTGCGGATCGTGAGCGCGACCTGCTCCGTGCCGGGGGCATAAAAGGCGTATTCGGCCTGCATCGAGGCGGTTCCGGCGGGCGGGACCTCTCCTTCGGGGGCGGCGGGGTAGGGCGTCGTGTCGGGGTCGAATCCGCAGAGGCGGATCAGCGGACTGTCGTGCAGACGCCGCCGGAAATCGCTCCGGACTGCCGAATCGGCCCGCATCAGATGCACCTCGACGGCATTCTCCGTTTGTCCGCTGGCGCGGATGTTGTCGGAAAGCGGGTCGCCGGGGTGTGACGCCCGCCAATGCCAGACGCTGTCCTGCAGGGCACGCAACTCCCGCTCCGCCGGATGCCGCTGTGCGGCGGCGCTGAGGCAGAGACAGAGGATGGAGAGCGCAGGAAGACGTTTCATGGCGGTGTCAGGCTACGGAGCAGGGGATGCCGAGGGCTTCGACACGCGCGGCGATGGACTGCAGCTCCTCTTTGGAGACCTTTTCGAGCGTCCGGCAGGGGGTGTCGCGGTCGAGCGAATAGACCATCACCTGCCGCGGGCGGATTTCGCCGACCAGTTTCAGCCACGCCGAGACCTCTTCTTCGGAGGTGTTGTCAATGGGCCGCCCGTCGCACGTCCCCCGCAGGAACATCGTCTGCAGGATCATCTGTCCCTCGAAGCGTTTCATCTCCTCGACGATACCCCGGACCGTATAGGCCGGGTTTTGCGGGTTGTTCATCCGCCGCACCGTCTCGTCGAACGCCGAGTCGAGTTTGAGGATGTTGTTGTCCACGCGCAGCAGGGCCCGGCGGACGCTGTCGCGGTGGATTTGCGTGGCGTTGGAGAGCACCGAGACCTTCGCCGCGGGGCACAGCGCGTCGCGCAGGGCCAGCGTGTCGCCGATGACGGCTTCGAATTCGGGGTGCATGGTCGGTTCGCCGTTGCCGGCGAAGGTGATGACGTCGGGCGGGGTGCCGTCGGCAACCATGCGCCGCAGGGTGGCTTCGAGCTGGGTGCGGACATCCTCGCGGGCGTTGAAGCGCCGTGCGCCGGGATGTTCGGCGTTCCAGCCGCATTCGCAGTAGATGCAGTCGAATGAGCAGAGTTTCGACGCTGTGGGCAGCAGGTTGACCCCCAGCGAAAGGCCCAGCCGCCGCGAATGTACCGGGCCGAAAATGATGTCATGAAAGAGTGATGTCATAGGGCGAAATTAAGAATTTAAAATTAAGAATTAAAAATTATGTCTATATTTACGTAAATTGATTGTAAATGAAATTTAAATTCGGATTGCTGCCGCGTGTCGTGCTGGCCATTGTGCTGGGCATCGCCTGCGGATTTTTCCTGCCCGATTGGGCGACGCGCATCGCGTTGACCTTCAATGCGATATTCGGAGAGTTCCTGGGCTTCGTCATTCCGCTGCTGATCCTCGGGCTGGTGGCGCCGGGCATCGCGGACCTGGGCAAGAACGCCGGACGCCTGCTGGCCCTGACGGCCGTGCTGGCCTATGCCTTCACGCTCTTTTCGGGATTCGGGACCTATCTGACGGGCCGGGTGCTGTTCCCGTCGCTGCTCGCGGGCTCCGAGGCGGTGCTTCCTGCGGAAGGGACCGCCCTCACGCCTTATTTCACGGTCGCGATGCCGCCCGTGATGGGGGTGATGTCGGCGCTGGTGCTCGCCTTCGTGCTCGGCCTCGGGATGGCATATACCCATTCCGTGACGCTCAAGGGCGCGATGGACGATTTCAAGCGGATCATCGACCGGGTGATCGTGCGCGTCATCATTCCGCTGCTGCCCTTTTACATCTTCGGCATATTCCTCTCGATGGCGCAGTCGGGGCAGGTGGCCGCGGTGCTGGGCGTTTTCGTGAAACTGATCGCGGTGATTTTCTGCATGACGGTCGTGCTGCTGCTCATCCAGTTCTCGGCGGCGGGGATCGCGGCGCACAAAAATCCCCTGAAGATGCTCCGCACGATGCTCACGGCCTATGTCACGGCCCTCGGCACGCAGTCGTCGGCCGCGACGATTCCCGTGACGCTGGCCCAGACCCTGAAGCTCGGCGTGCGGCCCGAACTGGCGTCGTTCGTGGTGCCGCTGTGCGCCACGATCCATCTCTCGGGGTCGATGATGAAGATCACGGCCTGTGCGCTGGCCGTCGCGATGATTGCCGGACTGGACATCTCCGCCGGGACCTTCGCGGGGTTCATCCTGCTGCTGGCCGTGACGATGGTCGCGGCGCCGGGCGTGCCGGGCGGGGCCATCATGGCCGCGCTGGGGCTGCTGGAGTCGATGCTGGGGTTCGACGAGACGCTCCTGGGACTGATGATCGCCACCTATATCGCCATGGACAGCTTCGGAACGGCGACCAATGTGACGGGCGACGGGGCCGTGGCGGTGATCGTAGATGCCATCGACCGGCGGTTAAAATCTTAAAATAGGTATAAATGCGTATCCGTACGGAATAAAAAACGGCTACTTTTGACTGCTAATTCTGTTTTATTTATACTTTTGTGCGTTCAAAACGGAATAAACCGGCACATAACTAATATTACAAAATAAAATGGTTGATATTTTTTCACGCCTCGAGAAGAATGCGGGCGGACCGATCGGTCAGTACATGGCGTATGCCCACGGTTATTACGCCTTCCCCAAACTCGAAGGCGACATCGGCCCCCACATGGTTTTCCGGGGCAAGAAGATGCTCAACTGGAGCCTGAACAATTACCTCGGACTGGCAAACCATCCCGAGGTCCGCAAGGCCGATGCCGAAGGCGCCGCCAAGTTCGGCATGGCAGCCCCGATGGGTGCCCGCATGATGAGCGGACAGACCGTTTACCACGAACAGCTGGAGCGTGAGCTCGCCGAGTTCGTCGGCAAGGAGGATGCCTTCCTGCTCAATTTCGGCTATCAGGGCATGATCTCGATCATCGACTGCCTGCTGACTCCGCGCGACGTGGTCGTCTACGATGCCGAGGCGCATGCCTGCATCATCGACGGACTCCGTCTCCACAAGGGCAAGCGTTTTGTGTTCGGACACAACGACATGGACTCGCTGCGTCTGCAGCTGCAGCACGCTACGGACCTGGCCGAGGAGCAGAACGGCGGTGTGCTGGTGATCACAGAGGGTGTATTCGGCATGAAGGGCGACCTGGGCAAACTCGACGAGATCGTGGCGCTGAAGAAGGATTTCCAGTTCCGCTTGCTGGTCGATGATGCCCACGGTTTCGGCACGATGGGTCCGGGCGGTCGTGGTACGGCGGCGCATTTCGGTGTCGTGGACGGTGTGGACGTGCTGTTCAACACCTTTGCCAAGTCGATGGCCGGGATCGGCGCCTTCGTGTGCGGTCCCCGCTGGCTGGTTAACCTGCTGCGTTACAACATGCGTTCGCAGCTCTATGCCAAGTCGCTTCCGATGCCGATGGTGATCGGTGCGCTGAAGCGTCTGGAGCTGATCCGCAACCATCCCGAATTCCAGCAGAAACTCTGGGAGAATGTCCGTGCGCTCCAGAGTAGCCTGAAAGAGAACGGATTCGAAATCGGCGTGACCAATTCGCCCGTGACGCCCGTTTTCCTGAAGGGCGGCATTACCGAGGCCACGAACCTGGTCGTAGACCTGCGTGAGAACCACGGTATTTTCTGCTCAATGGTGGTTTATCCGGTGATTCCGAAGGGCGAGATCATCCTGCGCATCATCCCGACGGCGGTGCATACGCTGGAGGATGTGAAGGTTACGATCGAGGCCTTCAAGGCCGTTCGCGACAAGCTCGAAAGCGGTTACTATGCTTCGATGCCCATTCCGGCGCGTGCCGACGAGGGCTTCAAGGTACGTTAGATTCCGGGCGGGAGCTGTGTCCCTGCCTGCTGCATAGGACATCCCCGGTTCGGAAGAGCCGGGGATGTTTCATCGGGAGACAAAAATCGCCGGAAAATTTTGCAGAATAAAATTTTTCGATTTATATTTGCAGTCCCGAAACGCAGGAAACGACGACTCCCGGAGTGGGAACGGTGCGAAGCCGGGTTCGGGGGAAATAGATTTGCGGAAATAGCTCAGTTGGTAGAGCGCAACCTTGCCAAGGTTGAGGTCGCGGGTCCGAGTCCCGTTTTCCGCTCTAGGTAAGCGAGTGATAATCAGTAGATTATCGCTCGTTTTTCTTTTTCTGCCGCGTGTTACAGATGTCCAATGTGTAGCACAAAATCCTTTGAAATCGCTGTTTGTGATACAGAGTGTGGTACATAAAATCATGTAACACATACTTTGCATTTTGTTGCTTGCGTAATCCGTAAAGATTATGACAATCAACATAAAGTGGTCAAAAGTTTCCCTCGTTAGGCTCAATCGCCAAATTTTGCGAATTTTATGAAATTTCTCTGGAAGAATTTTTTGCAGGAATGACCTATCCTAAAGAATAGTTACATAATGAACTAATAAACCGGGCATTGGAGCCTTTGATAGCTCCAATGCCCGGTTTGTCATTTGCTTTTTCGGCCAATAATCGAGATTTCGTCTATTTTTTTGATGGCGGCTATCACTATACCGCCTTTATCAGCGAACGTCCCAACCACACCAACACCAATCCCAAGATAAAGCTCAATCCGACGTAAAGTCCGAAGTAAAGCCAATGCTTTTGCTGGAGCAGCAGGAACATATCGTCGGCGAACGATGAGAATGTAGTGAATCCGCCGCAAAATCCGGTGATCAGGAAGACGTTCATCGACGGGGAGATGACATGGGCTTTTTCGGCCAGCCCGAAGAAAATACCAATTACGAAACTGCCGATAATATTGACGGCGAACGTTCCCCAAGGGAAGGCCGAGACTGTTATGACATGGGCCAATTTTCCGGTCAGGAAGCGCAGGCAAGTGCCGATAAAGCCGCCTAAGCCTGCAATAATCATCGCTTTGAACATATAAGTAACATTATTGGTTTTCAGTGTGGCCGAAACAAATTTGATGCCATCGCTTTCGGGCCTTCGGAATGCCCCACTTCGAACATGGAATCTGGCATACTATTTGGAATTTCGAATAACCAGAATCGGCGTTCCGTTGTCCCGGAACGGCTCGGCAAGGTCCGTCCGGAAACAGGTCCCGCATTTTAACCATAAAACATTTATACTATGCACTTAACACCGAAAGAGATTGACAAGTTGATGTTGCTTTCACTGGGCATGATCGCCGAACGGCGCCTGAAGAAAGGACTGAAACTGAATTATCCGGAAGCCGTCGCCTATATCACGTCAACGGCACTGGAAGGAGCACGGGAAGGCAAGACCGTGGAAGATGTTATGAAAGGGGCGGCCGGCGTGCTGAAAAAGAGCGATGTCATGGAAGGCGTCGCCGACATGATCGACCTGTTGCAGGTCGAAGCCGTATTCACCGATGGCTCGCGTCTGGTCAGCATCCATCATCCGATTAAGTAATTTTTAAACAAGCGAATTTATGAGTACAACGAATCCCGCCCCTGCGAACAATCAGGCCCAGGCGGCGAGTCTCTATCCGAATAAACCGGGGTTCAAACCTGCACAGCCCGTCATTGTCGGAGGAGAAATCCTGATGAGCGACCCGATCGAGTACAATACCGGCCGTAAAACCGTAAAACTGGTCGTACGCAATACCGGCGACCGACCCATTCAGGTCGGCTCGCATTTCCATTTCTTCGAAGTCAACCGTTACCTGGAATTCGACCGTGAAGCCGCGTTCGGCTGCCACCTGAATATTCCTGCCACAACCGCCGTCCGTTTCGAACCGGGTGATCAGAAAGAGGTCGAGGTCGTGGCTTATTCGGGGAAGCGCCGTGTGATCGGTTTCAACGGCCTCGTAATGGGTTACACCGGTGAGGAAGATGCTCCTACCTATTTCCCGGCACGCATCAAAGCAGTGGCCAAAGCCCGGAAGAAAGGTTTTAAAAGCATCCCGGAAAGTGATGCCGAGGCCGCTATGAAACAGAGTAACAACACCAAAAAATAGAGGATATGGCAACAATTTCACGTCAAGAATACAACAATCTGTTCGGCCCGACCGTCGGCGATAAAATCCGGCTGGGCGATACCGACCTGTATGTTGAAATAGAAAAAGACCTGCGCGAATACGGCGATGAAGTCGTCTACGGAGGCGGCAAAACCCTCCGCGACGGCATGGGTCTCGCAAATACGATGACTTCGGAGGAGGGTTCGCTCGATCTGGTAATCACCAACGTCACAGTCATCGACGCTAAACTGGGTGTCGTAAAAGCCGACGTGGGCATCAAGGACGGCAAGATCGCCGGCATCGGCAAGTCGGGCAATCCCAACATCATGCACGGCGTGCATCCCGACCTGGTGACCAGCGCTGCGACCGACGCCATTTCGGGCGAACACCTGATCCTGACTGCGGCCGGTATCGACGGCCACGTCCATATGATCTCCCCGCAGCAGGCATACGCCTGCCTGAGCAACGGCATCACGACCGTTTTCGGCGGCGGCATAGGTCCCTCGGACGGCAGCAACGGAACTACCATTACCTCGGGTCGTTGGAACATCGAGCGCATGCTGAAATCGGTCGAAGGCCTTCCCATCAACGTCGGATTGCTGGGCAAGGGCAACTGTTCGATGAACCAGCCGCTCGAAGAGCAGATCGTGGCCGGAGCCTGCGGACTGAAGATCCACGAGGACTGGGGTTCGACCCCCGCGGCGATCCGCGCCGCATTGGGCGTCGCCGACCGTTTCGATGTGCAGGTAGCTATTCACACCGACACGCTCAATGAAAGCGGGTACGTTGAGGATACTATTGCCGCCATGGACGGCCGCACGATCCACACCTACCATACCGAGGGCGCCGGCGGCGGCCACGCCCCCGACCTGCTGAAGGTGGCTTCGATGCCTTACGTGCTTCCCTCGTCGACCAACCCGACCCTGCCCTTCGGCGTCAACTCCCAGGCCGAGCTGTTCGACATGATCATGGTCTGCCACAACCTCAATCCGAAGATTCCTTCGGACGTGGCCTTCGCCGAGAGCCGTGTGCGTCCTGAGACGCAGGCGGCGGAGAACGTGCTCCACGACCTGGGTGTGTTGTCTATGGTGTCGTCCGACTCGCAGGCTATGGGCCGTATCGGCGAATCGTTCATGCGCACGTTCCAGATGGCGTCGTTCATGAAGGACGCCTGCGGCAAGCTCGCCGAGGATTCGGACGGGAACGATAACTTCCGCGTACTGCGCTACATCGCCAAGATCACGATCAATCCGGCCATCACATTCGGCGTTTCCGACTACCTCGGATCGGTCGAGAAGGGTAAGTGCGCCGACCTCGTGCTCTGGGAGCCGCAGTTCTTCGGCGCCAAGCCGAAATTGGTCATCAAGGGCGGCATGATCAACTGGGCGAATATGGGCGATCCCAACGCATCGCTCCCGACGCCGCAGCCGTGTTATTACCGTCCGATGTACGGTGGTTTCGGCAAGGCAATGCCCGAAAGCTGCCTGTCGTTTGTCTCTAACGCGGCTTTCCAGAACGGCATTAAGGAACGCCTCGGATTGGAACGCATGGTGAAACCCGTGCGCCGCACCCGCCAGCTGACCAAGTTCGACATGGTGCGTAACGGCGGCACGCCGAAGATCGATGTCAATCCCGAGACGTTCGACGTACTCGTGAACGATGTACGCGCATACGTCAAACCTGCCGAGAAATTCCCCCTGAGCCAGTTGCTCTGGTTCTCATAGTCCTGACTTTTTTCCGGGGCATGCCGCATGGCGTGCTCCCGGAAATTAAAAACCAACTAAAAAATAATCCGATGAAAATATATACGGAAATCATAGGTAATCTCCAAGCTCCCGAATGGGTGAAGAAATCGCAGAATGCCGAAATCGAATACATCGACCTCGATCAGTGGACAGCCCAGAAAAGCCGTTTCGTGGTCAGCAGCGATCATGCGAACGAATATGCCGTGGCCCTGAAACGCCATTCGCAGATGCTCGACGGCGACATTATCGAATACCTGCCCGAACAACATAAGATCGTGGCTATCCGCATCCAGCTCAACGACGTGCTGGTCGCAGACCTCTCGGCACTGGCCCGCGAGAAACCCGAAACGATCATCCATATTTCGGTGGAACTCGGCCATGCCATCGGCAACCAGCATTGGCCGGCCGTGGTGAAGGGAACAAAGGTATATGTTCCGCTGACGGTGGACAAGAAGGTAATGGATAGCGTTATGCGCACGCATCACATCGAGAATGTGACCTACTCGTTCCAGCCCGGGTCGGAGGTCATTCCCTACCTGGCGCCCCACGAAATCCGCCGTCTGTTCGGCGGCACGGGTCCCGACAGCGACGTGCATCACCATTATGAACACGCACACGCGCATTAAACCGCCCCCTTATGTCCGACAATGCAACAATCGTCATGCGGCTGCTCGAATTCACCGACTCGGCCTTCCCGGTCGGAACCTTCTCCTTCTCCAACGGACTGGAAACAGCCGCCGAGGAGGGGTTGGTGCACGATGCCGCGACGCTCGAAAAATATACGCAGGACATTGCCCGGCAGGCCGCCTTTACCGACGGCGTCGCGGCCCTGCACGCCTTCCGCAGTTACCGGCTCGGTTACTACGAGGGTATTCTCAACGCCGACCGGCAGGCGATTCTCTGCAAGATGAACGCCGAAGCGCGTCTGATGACCCGGCGCATGGGCAAGAAACTGGCCGAACTGTCGAAACACATCTTCCCCGACGAAACCGTCGCATTGTGGCTCAGTGACATTGCCGACGAACATACGCCGGGGACGTATCCCGTGGCACAGGGCATCGTTTTCGCCGCCTGCGGCATTTCGGAAAAGGAGCTTTTCTGTTCCCATCAGTACGGTGTAGTCAACATGGTCGTGAGCGCGGCCCTGCGCTGCGTGCGCGTGTCCCACTACGATACGCAGCGCATTCTGTTCCGGTCGGCAGAAAATCTGGATGCGCTCTACGATAAGGCGAGCGATATGGATTTCGACGACATGTACACTTTCGTACCCCAGATCGACATTCTGGCCTCGCTCCATGAAAAAGGAACCAAACGCATGTTTATGAATTAATCCGTAAAAAACAACGAATATATTATGAGCAACAATACAACTTGCAGAATCGGAATCGGCGGCCCCGTAGGCTCCGGCAAAACAGCGTTGATTGAAGTGATCACCCCGCGTCTTTTGGACATGGGTTACAAAGTGCTGGTCATCACCAACGACGTTGTGACCACGGAAGACGCCAAGCATGTGCGCAAAATGCTGAAGGGCGTGTTGGTCGAGGAGCGCATCATCGGCGTGGAAACCGGCGCGTGCCCCCATACGGCCGTACGCGAGGACCCCTCGATGAACATTGCGGCAGTCGAGGAGATGGAGGCCCGTTTCCCTGACGGCGACGTGGTGCTGATCGAATCGGGCGGGGACAACCTCACCCTTACGTTCAGCCCGGCGCTCGTGGATTTTTTCATCTACGTGATTGACGTGGCTGCCGGGGATAAGATTCCCCGCAAGGACGGGCCAGGCATCTCCCAGTCCGACATTCTCGTCATCAACAAGACCGACCTGGCACCTTATGTCCATGCCGACCTGGAAGTGATGCGGCACGATTCCGAACTGATGCGTCCGGGCAAACCGTTTGTCTTCACCAACTGTATGACGGGTGCGGGGATCGACGAACTGGTCGCCCTGATCCGCAAGATGGCGCTTTTCGACATCGACAAAAACAAACAGGAAGTTTCGGAACCCGTAAGCAGCACCGTACAATGAATTTTGCAACAGCCAAAGAGATGAGTCCCTATCTCGAAGAACCGAAGGCAATGCCCGTCGGTACGCCGGGAAAAATGGGATACCTCTACCTGGGGTTCGAGCTCGACGGCGACGGCAAGTCGATCATGCGCGACCTGGACCGACACGCGCCGCTGATCGTCCAGCAGGAACTCTATTTCGATGAAGGCATGCCCGAGATGCCGTGCGTTTACATCCTATCCTCGGGAGGCCCCAACGTGGACGGCGATCGCTATGAACAGCATTTCGTCGTCCGCGAAGGAGCCTATGCCCATATATCGACCGGTGCGGCGACCAAGCTGGCCGAGATGCGCTATAATTATTCGGGATTGAAACAGGTCTTCGAACTCGAGGAGAATGCTTATCTGGAATACCTGCCCGAGCCGACCATCCCGTGCCGCCACACCCGGTTCATCGCTGACACGGCGATACGGGTTGCGCCGTCGGCCACGCTTTTTTATTCGGAGGTCTACATGAGCGGCCGGAAGCATTTCGACAAGGGCGAAACCTTCCAATACGACATTCTATCGGTCTGTTCCCATGCCGAACGTCCCGACGGGGAACAGTTGTTCCGCGAAAAATTCATCATCCGTCCCGAGACATACCCGCCGGGATCGCTGGGCGCGATGAACGGCTACGATGTTTTCGCCAATGTGATCGTGCTGACGCCTCCGGAACATGCCGACCATATCTACGAACGGACACCGGTCTTCATCGACCGCGAGCGTCGGCTGGCGGCCGGCATTACGCGCTTGCCGAACAATGCGGGGCTACTTTACAAGGTTCTTGGCGAGGAGACCGGCCCGGTGAAGAAACGCATCCGTGAATTCTGCTCCTCCGTACGACTGGAAGTCAAGGGCAAGCCTTTGCCCGAGGAATTTCCATGGCGGTAGGAGTCCTATTAATAGTTAAACATTGAGAGTATGGCAAATACAATCGCTCAAGCGGGAGGAACCGGCGGTTCCTTCGACTTTATCAAAATCCTGCTGCGCGGCACGGGACAGGTGATGTTCCAAAACAGCGCATGGACCGGGCTGCTGTTCATGGTCGGCATTTTCTGGGGCGCATACCTCGAAGGCCAGGGGCTTGTAGGCTGGGGCGCCCTGCTGGGCGTGATCGTCTCGACGGTAACAGGCTACATCCTCGGATTTCCCGCCAAGGACGGCGAGCAGGGGCTTTGGGGCTTCAACGGCGTGCTGGTGGGCTGCGCATTCCCGACGTTCATGGGCAACACGGTCTGGATGTGGTTGGCATTGGTCCTCTGCGCAGCGCTCACCACGTGGGTACGCGCGGGATTCAACAACGTGATGGCGCCCTGGAAAGTCAACTCGTTCACCTTTCCGTTCGTCTTCTGTACGTGGATGTTTCTGCTGGCGGCACGCGCCATGCACGGACTGCCGACGACTCACATGGCCGACCCGGCACTTCCGGCAGCCTTCTCGTCGTTCGAAAGCATCCGTTTCGTCGATCTCGTGGTTTACTGGCTCAAGGGCATCGGGCAGGTCTTCCTGATCAATTCCTGGGTGACAGGCGTCTGTTTTCTCGTGGGGTTGTTTCTATGCAGCCGCTGGGCGGCGCTGTGGGCAGCGATCGGCTCGGCGCTGGCGCTGCTCGTGGTCATCGTCCTGAAAGCCTCGGGATCGGATATTTCGGACGGACTTTACGGATACAGTCCCGTGCTGACGGCCATTGCGCTGGCAACAGTATTTTATAAACCGAATATCCGTTCGGCATTGTGGGCTATCCTGGGTATCCTGGTCACCGTGTTTATCCAGGCGGGCATGTACATGCTGATGGCACCCGTGGGGATCGCCACCCTGACAGGCCCGTTCTGCATTGCGACGTGGCTGTTCCTGCTGCCGCTCATCAAGTTCGACGACGAGGAGAAACCCGACCATTCGAACTGGAATCCCGAAAACAAGAAACACCTGGCCATGCAGCAGCCGGGGGCGAAAAAGAAGTAACGAACGTTAAAAACGACAGCCTATGCACATGTCCGACGCACTGGTGTCCCCGCCGGTATTCGCCGTAACGGGAGCCGTATCGCTGGCCCTCCTGGGGGTGGCGGTCTGGAAAGTGAAACACGGCAAAAACGACCGTCCCGAAGTGGGCGGAAGCACCGAGCACATCGTCCCGCTGATGGGCGTCATGGGCGCCTTCGTCTTCGCCGCACAGATGATCAACTTTTCGATTCCCGGAACCGGCTCCAGCGGCCACCTGGTAGGGGGCATCCTGCTCTCAGCAATACTGGGACCGTGGGCGGCACTGATCACGCTTGCTTCGGTGCTGGTGATCCAGTGCCTCGCTTTCGCTGACGGCGGGTTCATGGCCCTTGGGGCCAATATTCTCAACATGGCCGTATTCTCCTGCCTGGTAGCCTATCCGCTGATCTTCAGACCGATGATGAAGCCCGAAGCCTCGCCGGGACGGATTCTCGCCGCATCGATGCTCGCATCGGTGGTCGGGCTGGAACTGGGTGCACTGGCCGTGACCGTCGAGACCGAAGCGTCGGGCATCACCGCGCTGCCAATGGGGCAGTTTCTGCTGTTCATGCTCCCGATCCACCTGTTCATCGGTATCGGCGAGGGGCTGGCCACGGCGGCGGTGATCTATGTCGTGCAGCGGTATAAGCCCGAACTGCTGTTCGGCGTCCGGAAGCGGAAACCTGCCGGGAAACGAAAATTCGGCAAGGCCCTCGCAGCGATTGCGTTGGCGGCGCTGCTGATCGGCGGATCATTCTCATGGGTTGCCTCGTCGAATCCCGACGGGCTGGAGTGGTCGATCGGAAAGGTCACGGGGCAGACCGAACTCGAAGCCGCGACGGACGGACTACACCGCACGGCGGCCTCGGTTCAGGAGAAGACCGCCGTAATTCCCGATTACAATACGTCGTTTGCCGGAATTGTAGGGTGCGGGGCCATCCTGCTGGTCGTGTTCGGGGCTTCCCGCCTGTTCCGCGCCAAAGTGAAACAGGGATGAAAAACAGACTGCAGCATGTGCTCTGTGAGCTGGATGCAATGGAGCGGACCGCGCGTATGCGGAGTCCGCTCCATTCTCTGGATGCCCGCGCCAAACTCCTCGTTACGGTAGTGTTTTTGGTGACAATGCTCTCCGTGCCCCTTCCGCGGCTCTCGGAATTGTTGCTGTTCGCTGTTTTTCCGATCGTCACGGCCGCAATGGGCGGGCTGAATTTCGGAACGGTTTTCCGCCGCTCGCTCATCGTGCTGCCGTTCGTCGCCTTTATCGGCGTGTTCAACCTCTTTTACGACCGGGAGCCTGTTTTTCAGATCGGGGCGCTGGTCGTCACCGAAGGTTGGATTTCATTCCTCTCGATCATTCTGCGCGGTCTGCTGTCGGTACAGGTGCTGTTCATCCTCATTAACAGTACGGGCTATTATCGTCTTTGTCGGAGTATGCAGCGGCTGGGACTGCCATCGGTTTTCACCACGCAACTGCTTTTTGTTTACCGCTACCTTTACGTGCTGATCGAGGAGACCCTGGCCATGCAGCGCTCCCGCGACGCAAGGAGCTTCGGCCGCAGGTCTTATCCGCTGAAGGTTTGGGCAACGCTCGTCGGGCAACTGCTGATTCGCACCTTCGAGCGGGCCGAACTGATCAGCCGGGCCATGCTGGCGCGTGGGTTCACGGGACGTATTCCGGCGGACGGTTTCGAATCTCCGGCATGGAAAATGCGCGATACCCTGTTCCTCGCCGCATGGTGCTTGGTGCTCGTCCTGCTGCGCCTGTACTATCCGGTCGAAACCCTTTCAACCCTGATCCGATGAGCCACCATTATCTGTTGTTCGACGATGTGCATTACCGTTACCCCAATGGTTACGAAGCGCTCCGGGGTGTATCGTTCCGGGTCACACACGGAGAAAAGGTCGCTCTCGTGGGGGCCAACGGGGCCGGGAAATCGACCTTGTTGTTGCATACCGATGGGTTGCTGATGCCTTCGCAGGGCGAAGTGGTGATGGGCGGGATCACGCTCACGCGCAGGACGCTGTCGCTGGTACGGCAGTCGGTGGGGCTCGTCTTCCAGGACTCCGACAACCAGCTCTTCATGCCCACCGTCGAGGAGGACGTAGCCTTCGGGCCGTCGAACATGCGCCTCGAACCCGCCGAGATCGAACGCCGCGTCGTGGATGCCCTCGAAGCCGTCGGTGCGTTGCACCTGCGTAAATCGTCTCCGTTCCAACTCTCCGGCGGCCAGAAAAAACGTGTCGCCATCGCGACGGTACTTTCAATGGAACCATCGATCCTGGTCATGGACGAACCTACTTCGAACCTCGATCCCCGGGCCCGGCGGCAGATCATCGACCTGATCCGCCGGTTCCGTCACACGACGCTTATCGCCACGCACGACATGGAAATGGTGCTCGACCTCTGCGACCGTACGATCGTCATGAAGGACGGTAAAATCGTCGCCGACGGCAGTACGCAGCACGTTTTCGGCGATTTGGCGCTGCTTGAAGACTGCGGTCTCGAACAGCCCGCCGAACTGCGGCTGAAACGCGCACTCAGGGAAACATGCGTCCTTTGACGGTCAGTCGCGGCGGATTTCCGGGCGAACAGTCCGGCCCTTGTCGGGAAGTACCTCCCGGCCCACGGTGGCTGTGACCAGTGCTCCGAGCAACTGGACGCCGATCGTTACTCCCAACACCAATCCCGCACCTCCCCATTTGAGCAGCACCGGAATAAAGACGACGCCTGCAACGGCCCCTAACTTGCCGAAAGCCGCAGCTAGTCCCGCCCCCGATCCGCGTTCGGCTACGGAGTAGATTTGTGGTGGAATGATAAAGGTCATTAGGTGGGGACCCGCGTTGAGGAATAGCTCAAAAAGCATAAATCCGGCCACGGCAATCCAGGTCGGCCAGTGGAGTTGGTAGGCCGCCAGCAGGATAGCCATGCCCACGGCGCAGAGGATGAATCCCCAGGTTTGCGTCCGCACATGATACCAACGGTTGACAAGCGCCAGTCCCAATATGAATCCGGGCAGGATGAAGAGGTTGATGTATGTAGTCAGCCGGACCGAATCGGTAATTCTGGAAAAGGCCGATTCGGAACCCGATTCCATCCCCAGCGCCATGACCAGTACGGGCAGGAAAACCCCGATGCCATAGACGCCCAGCCCCTCGCAGGCCCATGGGACACCGCTGAAAATCACCTTTTTGATCTGTCCGTGTTTGAACAGGTCGCTCCACGCCACCTTCGGCATCTCCGTTTTTTTCGGCCGGTTGCGGATTTCGCCGATCTCCACGTCGGGCCCCAGGAAGTAGTGCACGGCCTTTTCGGCTTCCGGCATCCGTTCATGGGCAATCAGCCATCCGGGGCTTTGTTCGAAACGGATGCGGCAGAGCAGCATGATGACCGCCATGGCTCCGATGAGCAACAGCAGGCGGCTCCAGTCGTGCGGGTCGTTCCACGCACGGAGCAGGAAAAAGCAGACGCCCGCCACCAGGATGTTACCCAGCGACGAGGCGGCTTTCGCCACGCCGACCATCAGCAGTTTCCAGCGCTGGGGCATGATTTCGGAGATGTAGTCCGAATCGAGGCTGTAACCGCCCCCGATGCCCAGCCCCATGAAGAACAGTCCCGTAACCAGTCCGAAAAGATTGTCGCTGAAATAGGCGAACAGCGACGCGGCAAGGATCAGAGCCGGGCAAAAGCGAAAGAAAAACAGGTAGCCGCGCTTGTCGCTCCACGCCCCGAAAAGCATCGACCCGATCATAATGCCTACAAGGCTGGTCGCGGCGACAGCTCCCTGCTGAAAGGAGGTCAGTTCGGGGTGGCGGAACAGTTGGATCATCGGCAGGATGATGCCCACCAGCGTCGCCAGTCCGGCTCCGGTCACCTGCCCGAGCGAAGCGACGATAAGCACCCGGAAATGTCCCCAGCGCAGGGGCATCGTATCCATGTTCACTTTCTCCCCGGGCGGAGTGCCCGGTGTTTTGTGCGACTTGCACCACGCATTCCAGCGTTCGAGCAGCCAGACCAGCGCGATGCCCACCCCGACACCCACGACCGATTCGAAGAAGCGCAGCAGGCAGTTTTCCGCCGGAGAAATGTGGGGCGTCATCTGCGAAACGAGTAGGATAATCAGCAGTGTGATGGTGGCGATGCGGTCGTTCTTGTAAATCCCGAGCAGCATGCAGAGCATCTCCAGCACAAAGACCGACACAAGCATCCCTGCGATCGAGAAGGGCCATATACTGAGGTAGATATAGGCAATGAGCGCCCCGAGTAACGTGCCGAGAACTCGCATCCATCCGGCGTGCAGCGATTCCCGGTAACTCTGCGACTGCAGGACAACCACGACCGACGTGCAGGCCAGCATGGCCCCCAACCAGCGCGACGCCTCGTGCAGCGGCCCCGTCACATAGACCCCCGTGAGGTAAGCCAACAGGATACCGATGCAGGATATGAACGAAATGGAAGGGTGCATGCGCCCGACGGCTTCGTGCAGATACTGCCGAATTCGTGACGGAATCTGTTGCCGACTGTTTCCCATATTAAGCGTTTATCCCGCTTCGAACAAGAAACGCGCCGAAACTCGTTTTGGGGGAATTGTACATTTTATCCGTGAATTTGGAATGAGAATTGGTGAGTGCTGGAAAATGTATCCCGAAATCACCCTGCGCGGCGGCAAGCCTCCTGCTTATCGGATAATTCATTATCTAATATATAAAATGCAAGAAAATGAGATCTAAACTGATTTTTATGCTGCTCTTCGGCTGCATTGCCCCCGTGTGCGCCGTACACTCCCAAAATGCCGACACGCTGCGGAAGGAGAAAATTTACCCAATCGGCAAGGTCGTGGTTACGGGAACCCGCCATGAAACGGACATCCGGCATCTGCCGATGACCATCTCCGTCATCGACCGGCAGAAGATCGAGGAGGGCTTTCAGCCGTCACTCCTGCCCACGCTGACCGAACAGGTTCCGGGATTGTTCGTCACCGGACGCGGCATCATGGGCTATGGCGTTTCGGGCGGAGCTGCGGGACAGATGTCGCTGCGCGGCATCGGAGGAGGTCCCACGACGGGGCTGTTAGTGCTTATCGACGGCCACCCGCAGTACATGGGGCTGATGGGACATCCCATCGCCGACGCCTACCAGTCGATGCTGGCCGACCGCGTCGAGGTCGTGCGCGGCCCCGCCTCGGTGCTCTACGGCTCGAACGCCATGGGCGGTGTGATCAACATCGTGACGCGCAAAATGGCCGAAGACGGTGTGAAAACCAATATCCACGCCGGATACGGTTCCTACAACACGCTGGAAACGGAAGCCACGAACCAGGTGAAATGCGGGCGTTTCACCAGCACGGTCACCGGGTCGTATAACCGCACCGACGGACACCGAAAGGACATGGGCTTCGAACAATACGGCGGCTACGCCAAGTTGGGCTACCAGATTACCGACGAATGGGATGTTTACGCCGACGTGAACGTCACGCATTTCAACGCCCAGAATCCGGGAACTGTGTCGGCGCCCATCCTCGACAACAAGCAGCACATCACCCGCGGCATGACCTCGTTCGCGCTGCACAACGATTACGGAAAGACCTCCGGAGCCCTGAGTTTTTTCTACAACTGGGGCCGCCACAAGATCAACGACGGCTATTCGCCCGGTGCGGAACCGCTCGATTACCGGTTCAACTCCCGTGACAAGATGCTGGGCGTATCGTGGTATCAGAGCGCGTCGCTCTTCACGGGGAACCGCGTGACCGTGGGCGTCGATTACCAGCATTTCGGGGGTAAGGCCTGGAACCGCTACCTCAACGGCGATCCGGATAAAACCACGGCCGATAAGACGATGGACGAAGTGGCCGGATACGTCGATTTCCGCCAGAGCCTGACGCATTGGCTGACGCTCGATGCCGGGCTGCGCCTCGATCACCATTCACATGCGGGCACCGAGTGGATTCCGCAGGGCGGCCTGTCGTTCCTGTTGCCCCGCAACGCACAAATCAAGGCAATGGTCAGCAAAGGATTCCGTTTCCCGACCATCCGCGAAATGTATATGTTTCCGCCGCAGAACCCGGATCTGAAGCCCGAGAAACTGATGAATTACGAACTTTCGTTTACCCAGCGGCTGTTCGGCGGCGGCCTCTCCTACGGGGTCAACGTCTTCTACATCGACGGGGACGACATGATTCAGACACTTCCGGTCAACGGCCGGCCGATGAACATCAATACGGGCAAAGTCGAGAACTGGGGCGTGGAAGGCGACATCGCCTGGCGGATTTGTACCTCGTGGTCTGTGTCGGCCAATTACAGCTATCTGCACATGGCCTATCCGGTTGTCGCCGCTCCCGAACACAAGCTCTACGTCGGAGGCACTTTCACGCGCGGCCGGTGGAACGCCTCAACGGGCATTATGTATGTACACGGGCTTTATACGCAGGTAAAACCCAAGGAGTTGACCGACAATTTCGTGCTGTGGAACGCCAACGTGACCTTTCGCGTGACCCGCTGGCTCGACCTGTTTGTCCGCGGCGAAAATCTGCTGGCGCAGCATTATGAAATCAATGCGGGCTTCCCAATGCCGAAAGCCACGGCGCTGGGCGGCATAAATGTAAACTTCTAATACGATACCGATAATATGACATTCCGTATACACCACATCCTTTTCCGGGTGGCCCTGGCGGTCGTAAGTTTATTCACCCTGGTTCCGTCCGGTTACGCACACTCGGGCAAAGCACGCTTCCATGCGATCATCGACACCGACGGGGCCGCCGACGATCTTCGAGCGCTCTGCATGCTGCTGGGCAACCGCGAAGTGGAAGTGCTCGCTGTCACCACCTCGGAAGGCGCCCTGCCTCCCGCCGAGTCGGCCGCATACGTAAGGGCGCTGCTCGACGGATTTTACCACGAAGGCGTTCCGGTCGGTGCGGGACGCCCGACGGGTGCGGCGGCACCGGTATGGAGGGCCCATTCCCGGCAGGTAAACTGGGGAGACACTCTGCCCTCTACGGGGGGCTTCCCTTCAGCGCAGAAGCTGATTGCCGAAACACTTGGAAACGAAGAGGAGAAAGTCTTTCTCATTGCTTTGGGTGCTCTGACGAACGTATACGACGTACTGCAGGAAAATCCGGCCCTCGGCGACCGCATCGACCGGATCGTTTGGTACAACAGCCAGGCGGAACCGCTGACCGGAGCCAACTACGAGGCGGACAGCATTGCGGCCCGGGCCGTGCTTGCAAGCGGGATTCCCGTAACGGTCGTGTCGGCAAATCCGGCGTGCCCGCTCGTCGTGACTCCCTCGCTGCTCGATTCGATGGCGGTCGTATCCACCGTCTACGCCCGGAAAATCGTCGATACCCACCGCACGGCTCCGCTGGCGAAGTTGGTCGATGCGGGACATTTGCAGGCGTGGGATGATCTGGTTGCCGTCAATCTGTTTACCCCTGAGTTGTTCGATACCCGGGAGATAAGCGGCAGCGTGACGTCATGCAGTCTTCCGGATGAGACTTCAGCGGCACGGGCACAGGCTGAAATCCTCGCCATCCTCCGGGGGAAGCCCGACATGGAGAGCCGGGTGTTTTACGGCTTTCCGATCCAGCACGAGCTTTATGCCGCGGATGTCGTGCCGATGGTCGACGAGACGATCGCCCGGCATGGGCCGAGCGAATGGCGTGCGGGCGTGCTCACCAATGAACTGCACGGGCACTTAGGAATCTACGCCACGATCGGTGTCAAGATGGGAATCCGGGCCCGCGAATATTTCAACATCGGGGTGGACGACATCGTGGTGACGACTTATGCGGGACATAATCCACCGATAAGCTGTATGAACGACGGATTGCAGGTGGGTACGGGTGCCTCCGTGGGGCATGGGCTGATTACCGTAGCGGAGAGCGCCCCGCCGCGTCCCGAAGCCCGGTTCAGTTTCAAGGGCAAAACGCTCCGGCTGGTTCTGAAACCAGAATACGCCCGGCGCATCCGCGAAGACGTGCGGAAGGGAATCGAACTTTACGGGGACCTGACCGAGCCTTATTGGCTCTATGTCCGGGAGCTGGCCCTTCAATACTGGCGCGATTTCGACCGGCATGAGATCTTCGATATGTACGTCGAAGAAGAATCCGTTTCGGAACTATAATCTGAAGCCGGAACACAACAAGGATAAAGACCATTTGACAAAGGTCGAACTGGAAACCCTTATCCGAAAAGAGATGCCGAATGTGATAATGCTGTTGCTCAAATATGGGCACGATGAGAATGTTTCACATATTGAAAACGGGGGAGAGATACTCCGTCTGTTATTTCAATATCAAGGTTATGTAGATTCTATGGAATAACTTTCGACGAGTTTTTTGCTCCGCTAAATTATCCACCGAAAGAACAGTAAAAACTACCACATAATAAACTGGGCATCAGAACAGATAAGATTACCGCGACATTTGATATAGTAATTTTGAAATTAGCAAATAAGGGACCGCAGGTCCGAATTCCGTTTTCCGCTCCGACGGGAGACAATCTTTTGATTGTCTCCCGTGTGTTTTTACTCGTCCCGGCCGTCGAAGAAATAGGTGGCGTAGTTGTAGCCTGCGGCATCGTAGCATTTGCGGAAAGTATTCATGCGGCGCCTGAAATCCGCGAAGTCCTTGCGGTCGTAGGACCAGCCCACCTCGGCGATGGCGGCCAGTCGCGGCAGCAGCATGTGTTTCAGGTGCGTGGACGTGAAGATGTACTCCGTCCAGAGGTTCGCCTGGACGCCGAGGATATAGGGACGTTCCTCCGGAGCAAGCCGGTCGTAAGGGTCGAGCGCATAGGATTTGCTCATCGGGACGAATCCGCCGATACCCAGCGGCTCTTTCATCGGATCGTTCGTCTGGTAGTAGTCCAGGTAGCAAAAATCGTTCGGCGCCATGATGACATGGTTGCCGGCTTTGGCCGCGGCGATACCGCCTTTCGAACCGCGCCACGACATCACGGTGGCTGTCGGCGAAACCCCGCCTTCGAGAATCTCGTCCCAGCCGATGATCTTGCGGCCGTGTTCGCCGAGCCATTTCTCCATGCGGCGCACGGTGTAGCTCTGGAGTTCGAATTCGTCCTTCAGCCCCTCGTCCCTGATGCGTTGCTGGCACATCGGGCAGGTTTTCCAGCTATCTTTCGGGCACTCGTCGCCGCCGATGTGGATATACTCCGAGGGAAACAGCGCCAGCACTTCCGTGAAGACATCCTGCAGAAATCCGAACGTCGTTTCCTTGCCCGGGCAGTAGACCTCGGGACTGACGCCCCAGCGTGTGCGGACCTCGTAACCCTCGCCCCGGCAGCCCAGCCATGGATAGGAGGCCAGCGCCGCCACGGCATGCCCCGGGAGTTCGATCTCGGGGATCACCGTGATGAAGCGGTCGGCGGCGTATTGTACGATGTCGCGAATCTCTTTTTGGGTATAGAATCCTCCGTAGGGCGTCCCGTCGTATTCGGTCGAATTGGCATAGTGTCCCACGAGCGTCTCCTTGCGAACCGACCCGATCCGCGTCAGCTCGGGGTATTTTTTGATTTCGATGCGCCAGCCCTGGTCCTCGGTGAGGTGCCAGTGGAAACGGTTCATCTTGTGGAGGGCGAGGATGTCGATAAATTCTTTGACCTGGTCCGGAGTCCAGAAATAGCGGCCGGAGTCGAGCATGCCTCCGCGGTGTTCGAAGAACGGGCGGTCCTTCACCGTCACGACGGGCAGGACTCCATAGCCGTTCACGACGAGCTGGCGCAGGCTTTGCAGACCGTAGAATACGCCCTGTGCCGTGCCGCCGCGGACCGTGACGCCCGAAGGCGTGATTTCGAGCACATACGCTTCGGCAGCCAGCGTGTTGTCCGTCGTCAGGCTGACGGCACCTTCGGCGGCGCTTTTCATGCGGCCTCCGAGCGCCGGTTCGACGGTTTCGGCAAAGAGGTCGGCGACGCGCCGCAGTTGGGCGTCCCGGCCCGTGCCGATCACGGTCGAGGCGGTTACGGTGAAGGTTCCCTCGCCGGGGACGACCGATGCGGGACGGGGTACGATATTCGCCTCGGGGCCGGCTCCGTGCGCCGCGCCCGACAGCGAAAATGCGCACAGCAGGAAAAACAGTTTCTTCATGTTCATTCGGTTTTTAGGGGTTCGTGTTTCGGTTGTCGAGGTAATGCCGCAGCTGCCCGGACCAGATTGCATAGCCCTGTTCCGTGAGGTGGGTGCCGTCGGTGGTGTATTCGCGTTTCAGGCCGTTGGCGTCGGCGAGTGCCGGATTGAGGTCGAGCCAGCCGATTCCGTTCGCCGTACACCATTCCCGGAGCCGCGCGTTGAGCGCTCCGATCCGTGCGTTGAGCGCTGCGTTGTCGTGGACGAAGAGCACCGACTGGACGACGGGCCTGACGCCGCCCGCAATCAGGCGGGTGACGATCTGCCGCTGGTTGGCGAAGACGGTCGCGGGAGGAATGTCGTTGAACAGGTCGTTGATGCCCGCCAGGACGAAACAGATTTCGGGACGGGCGGCGACCACGCAGGTATCCAGCATCCACAGCATCTGTCCGGTCAGGTAGCCGCCCTGCCCGGCATTCCGGACGTCGCGCCGCCCGAGCCGGGGATTCCAGTCCTTGCCGTTTGCCGTCAGCGAATCTCCGAGCAGGACGATTCGCACCTTTGCGGGCGACTGGGCCAGGATGCGCCGGATAACCTCGCCGGCCAGATTCGACCGGACGGAGGCCGGGAGAGTCTCTCCGGACGGGAGCATCCCGCCGAGGAAATCCCGGACGTTGGCCGCGAACCGGGCGAGTCCGGCCTCGTTGAGCATCAGTCCGTCGGCGGTGTACCCGGCAGACAGATAAGGGCCGTCGGTCAGACCTGCCGAAGGGTCGAAGCAGGCGTAATCCCGGCTTGCGGCGAAGGCTTTCAGCGCTTCGTTGAGCCGGGAGATGCGGCTGTTCAGATAGGGGTGTTCTCCGGATGCCGGAAGCGTCAGCAGGATCACCGGTCTGGCTCCCGCCGCATCGAGCCGTTCGCAGATCGTCCGGAAAGCCTCCAGCGTGTGCGGCAGCGGCTGCCCGAGCAGGATTTCGGGCAGTCCCGAATAGACGATACAGAACTCCGGACGACGGTTCAGCAGCCGTTCGTCGAGGTTCCACAACTGCTGCGAGAGCAGGAAATTCTTGTCTCCGGCGTCCGTCACGTCGTATTCCGGCAGTTCTTTTCGCCAGTCGACATTGCACCCCTCGCCGTTCGTGATGAATCCGACGACGGGCCGGGCGCAGCACTCGGCGGCGATGAGCAGGCCGGAAAACAGCCATATGAAAAATAGTGTACGTTTCATCGGATAGCTGTAAAATCCGGGCGGAAAACTCCGCCCGGATTCTTCGGTTTAGTCGCGGTCGCGGACGCAGCGCACGTTCACCAGCATCGAAGCCGTGCCGTCGCCCTCGCTCCACGGACGCGAATTGAAATTCCAGGGAACGATCTCGTTGCTCCAGCCGAACACCTCGAACATCTGGGCTGTCGTGGCGTCGGTCTTGGTCGTCGTCCAGAAGCTGGCCTTGTCGTCGGCATTGTCCGGGGCGCCGACGTTGCCGTGCCAGAACTTGCCTGCCGGGACGATGTTCAGCCCCGTGTCGTTCGTGCCCGTGCTGCCGGTCCAGTACTGCGCCGACTTGACCCGTGCGGCGCTGTAATCCGCGGCGGCCTGCACGGCTTTCCACTCCTGCATGGTCGAAACGTGCCATCCTTCGGGGCAGACGCCCTGCATGCGGGTGTCTTCGGCTCCGGTGGCTTCGTCATAGGTCCGCAGGGCCGTCGGCCAGCTGTAATAGACGCCGCGCACTTTCGCATCGCCGATCAGGTCGTTGGTGAAGGTCTTGGCTGCGGGGTTTCCGTAAATTACATCGACGGTCGTGAATGCCGTTCCGTCGCTGTACGACATGGCCCGGAGGTTTTCGGCCATCCATATATCCTCGCCGATTTTCACCACCGCATAGGTCTCCGGGCTGGCTGGGTCGCGCAGGTCGGTGTAGGGGCGCAGCATGCCCGTCAGCCGGAGGCTCCGGGTCTCGGACGGCACGGTCTTGATGCTGACCGTCGAGGTCACACGCCAGTAGACCGTGCGGGTGAGGTAGGCACCGCCCAGGTCGGAGAGCAGGTCGTCGAGCAGTGAGTGGGTCAGTGCGGCGGATTTCTCGGCCGTCAGGGGCCGGGTTTTCGACGCGCTCATGTCGGGGTTGAGGCTGTATTCGAGTGCATAGGTGACCCCGCGGGCGTTGCAGGTCCATGCCGCCGTGCTCAGCGTCTCGTCCTTATGGGCGTAGTCGAGGGCGTAATCCGCTTTGTCGGCCGGGCCGTCGGTGAGGGTGATCGGGTCGGCGGCGGTCACGGCTTCGAAGCGCCGGATGTAGACGGTCCGTTCGGTTTCGTCGGCCGCGGCGAACTCCGCGTCGCTCGGCGTCACGCTCCAGGTGAATTTCTTTTTCTGCGAGGCGACCATGCCGAAGGTCTGCTCCAGCAGCAGGTCCAGATCGCCCTGCGAAATCTCATGGAAGGCCGTTTCGCCCGTGTTGAAGGTCGCGCTCTTGTCGAACTCGGCGTCGTGGAGCCGCAGGGTATACGTGATTCCCGTCGTGTCGCACGCCCATGCGAATTTCACCGCCTCGTCGGCCTTCTCCGCGTCGAGTAGCAGTTCGGTATCGGCCGCGGGCTGCGTGAGCGTCAGCGCCGCCGGGTCTTTCGTGACGCGCCGGACGGTCGCCGTGCGCACGGCGCTGTTCTCGATCGGGTTGTTCAGGTCGCCTGTGCCCGTCACCTGCCAGTAGATTGCGGTCTCGGTGTTCCGCTCGATTCCCTGCGCTGCCAGCCAGTCGTCCAGCTCCTGCATGGTGAAGGCGTGCGAGGTCTCCGATTGGCAGGCCACGGTCATCGTCCCTTCGCCGGAAAGTCCGGCGTCGAGGCCGACGTGCAGCATGTAGTCGGGAACGGTCGAGGGACACTCCCATTCGAAGGCGATTTCGGCCTCGGGGGTCTTCTTGTCGAGAACGATCTTCGCCTCGCTGGCGGGGCTCTGGAGCAGGATGAGCCCCGTCGGGAGTTCGCAGCGCGTGACGGTCAGCCGCCGCACCTCGTCGCACCAGCCGACCTCGGGGTCGACCACCTCGACTGTCCAGTAGAGCTTCACCGTGGCGCCGATGGCCACGTTCATGGAACTCAGCACCGAGTCGAGCTGCAGGGTCGAAAGCCGCCACGAGTCGCTCACGCCGGGGTTCTGTTCGCAGGAGATCGTGAATTTGTCGTCCAGCCCGAAGCGCAGTTTGTAGTCGATGAAATGCCGGCGCGAACTCCACGCGAAGGTGTAGAGCGAATCGGGGTGTTCGTGGTTGAGGACGATGACCGTGTCGATCGCCGGACGGGTCAGCGTCACCGGCTGGCGTCCCACCTCGTAGAAATCATTGTCCTTGTCGCAGCCGCCGATCCACACGGGACCGACGAATAATGCTGCCAGCGCAATATTTCGGATGATTTTGTTCATGGCCTTTGTTTTTTAATGGTTATACGCCCCGATGTTGCGTGCGCTGCCGATGCGTTCGCCCCAGAAATCGGTCGTGAGCGGAAATACCGGCTCGGGGGCGATTTCGGCGCCCGCGCCGATACAGGGCGATCCCGTGGCCAGCTGCAGTCCGGCGAGAATCTGCTCCTTGTCGACCAGGTCGTTGTTGGCCGTGAACTCCTCCACGAGGCGGACGAATTTCGGGTCGGTGAGGATCGTTCCGACGTTGTGGTCGCCCGAGCCGGGGACGGTTCCCTCCCGGTAGCCGTAGATGCAGTTGTTGCGCAGGATCAGCCCCCGGTCGTCGATGAACTCGCCCGTGCCGACCTTGGCGAAGGGATTGGCCGTGCCGGTGGTGTTGTAGAAGATGTTGTTGGTGAAGACCAGCGACCCTTCGATGTTGGTGTAGCTGTCGAACGTGATGGCCGTGTTGTCGGCGTGCGTCGCGGCGGAGCGGGTCTTGATGACGGTGTTGTTGTAGAAATGACATCCGCCCACGCGCCCTACCACGTCGATCGTCGACGAAAGGGTCTGGCCGTTGCCCTTCACGTAGTCGCGCGTGCCGTCGTTGATGCTGACATTGTAGCGCACCACCGTACCCTCCTGCGAGACGAAATTGCGGTCGAACGCCACGTCGCTCGGGCAGAGCATCAGCCAGCCGCCCGTGTTGTTGTAGGAGATGTTGTACTCGAAGAGCGTGTTGCGGCAGTTCTGGTCGACGTCGAACGCCTGTCCGTCCCACGTGGCCTTGTGGTCCTGCACGGTGTTGTAACGGAAGACGGTGCCGTCGCTGTGGATGCACCACAGGGCTGCGGCGGCCTCCATGCGGTTGGGGACGCTCTCGTCGGCGAAATCGCCCGGTGCGCAGTTGCGCACGACGTTGTACTCCACGAGGGCGTCGTCGCAGCCGTTGACGATGATCTGGTCGCCGGGAATCCCTTCGAAGACGTTCCGGCGGAACACGAAGCCCGTGTTGGCCTTGCGCAGCGAGCGGTCGCCCGTTGAGAGGTAACCCGTCAGTCCGTCGCGCTGGCAGTCGGTCAGCCGGCAATCCTCGACCACCAGGTCGTGGAACGACGACGGATTCGAACCCCCGATGACGTTGTAGTAGAAGATGCCCGAGCCTCCGCCTTCGTTGTGATGGGTCTTGGTGCCGTAGACGTCGGCGATTTCGCAGCGGCGGATGTGGATGTGGTTCATCACGCCGCCTTCGATGTTGTCGGCCTCGATGCGGATGCCGACGATCTTGGGCCGCGGCGCCGCGCCCTTGTTGGTGATCCGCAGGTCCTGCAGCTCCCAGTACTGGACGTTGCGGAGCAGGATGGTCTCATAGCTTCCGCCGCCTGCGATCTCGGGCAGGGGCAGGCTTTCGTCCCCGTAGGAGCCCAGCACGATCGGTGCCTCGGCCGAACCGCTGCCGCGCAGCGCGAGCGATCCGTTGTAGACCGTGCCGCGCTTGATGAGGATCGTGTCGCCGGCCTTCCAGGAACGTTCCAGGATGCGGTCGACGCTCTCCCACGCCTGCGAGGGGGAGTGTCCGGTGTTGTAATAGGACCCGTTTTCGGGGTCGATGTAGTAACGGTGGGGGTAGGAGACCTCCTCCGGACCGCCTTGCGGGGCGCGGGGTTCGTCCTCCTTGCAGGCCGCAAGCTGGCACAGGCCCAGCAGCGCGGCGAATATGATCAGGTGCATTTTCATGGCTTTTCGCAGTTTGGGTTTACATCGGGTCCATCACGCAGCGGACGGGGTACATGTGGTTTTCGGACCATGGTACGACGCTGTACGACTGCAGGTTCAGCGTCGAAGCGTCGTCGTAGATCGAGAGCAGGACGGCCTTCGTGGGATCGTCGGCCGAGGCGCTGTCGCCGTAGGCGAACTGCATCCCCTGCAGGCGGGGCGTCGATGTCCAGAACCGCGCCGTGAAGGTCGGGTCGGTGAGGAACGTCAGCCCCTCGTGCCAGTAGAATCCCGACACGACGACATTCATTTTGGCGCTGTTCGTGATGCCGGCGGCTGTCGGCCAGTAGGAGGGGTCCTTCACGGCGTTGGCGCCCACGTCGGCCCCGAGGTACTCGCGCAGGGCGTTGAACTCGTCCATCGAAGGCAGGTGCCATCCGTCGGGGCAGACGCCCTGCACCGTTTGGCCCGCTTCGTAGGCGGTCTTGGCCTCGTCCCACGTCAGGCGCGTGGCGGCGGCCCATGAGTAGTAGCGGCCGACCTTCTGCACGTAGAGCGGGTCGCTGCAATAGCCGTCGCCCGCGGCCGCCTTGGCCTCGACGGGCAGCGGTTCGCCGTCGGCATAGACCGTGGCACGCAGGTTCTCGGACATGATGGTCATCAGCGAACCGTCGTTGAGGATGAACTGGCAAGCTCCGTAGACCTCGCCGTCGCGGGCGTCGGTGAAGCTCTCGACCAGCGGAATGGCGCTGAAATAGCGCCACGAGGTGCGCACGTCGCTGCCGCGCGTCTGCTCGACGCGCCAGAAAAAGCGCTTGACGCCCGAAAAGTCGGGCCAGACGGTGCGCAGCATGTCGAGCATCTCGGAGTTGGTCAGCACGAGCGAATCCTTTTGCCCCATGTCGTAGACGCAGGCGTTCTCGAAGTGCATGTCCACATCGAAGGCGATCTTATAGGTGGCTCCCGGACGGACCTCCCAGGTGAAGACCTGCTTGTCGTCGGGTTTGAAGAAATCGATCTTCAGGGTCGAGCCTTCGGCCGGGGAGACGGGGCGTGCCCACGTCGCATCGACATAGTCGACCTCCTGCTCGCACGAAAGGCTCAGCAGCGCGGCCACGACCGCGGCCGCGGGGATCAGATATGCGGTGAATCGTTTCATAGTCAGTGGCATTTGGGGTTAATAACCGGGATTCTGGTCGTCGCGGATCAGCGGATTGGCGTTCAGCTCCTTGAGCGGAATCGGCCACAGGTAGTCGCGGTCCTTGTTGAACGAACGTTTGTCGACGACGATCTCCTCGTACTGCCAGTAGGGCGACGTGGCGCCGCTCGAAGGGTAGTACTGCAGTTTCGAGACGTCGAGTCCGTGGGCGTCGGTCATCACCTTTTCGGCGATCTTCCAGCGGCGGATGTCGTGCCAGCGCTGGCCTTCGTGGAAAAGCTCCACGCGGCGTTCGTTGCGGATCAGCGCCCGCATGGTCTCCTTCGTGAGGTTGGGCAGCGATTCGGTCAGGGTGACCATCCCCACGCGGCGGCGCAGCCGGTCGATCATCTCGTAGGCGCCTTTGGGACCGTTCTCCTCGTTTTCGGCCTCGGCCCACGCCAGCAGCACCTCGCCGTAGCGCATCAGGATCTTGTCGCCGCCGTCGTTGTTGAGGTTCACGAGCGTCTCGTTGGCGCCCTTTTTGGCCGCGAAGCCGGTCTTGTTGTCCCAGTTGGCGGGCTGCCAGTGAATCTGGTAGCGGGAGGTGCCGTCGCAGCGGTATTCGTCGCCGGGGCAGAGCACCGAGAGCTTCAGGCGCGGATCGCGGTTTTCGAAGGGATAATCCTTGTCGTAGGCCGGATCGGCGGGGATCGAGGCGCCGTTGTCGGCTTCGAGCGGCTTGACGGGCAGTCCGTTGGCCGTGAAGAAACTGTTGACCGCCTCGAGCGTCGTGTTGAACGAGAACCAGTTGTACCACAGCTGGGTCATGTAGCTCGACTGCAGGTCCTCGGCGTAGTTGATCTTGAAGATCACCTCCTTGTTCGACGGGTCGTTGATGCCTTCGTCGAGGAACAGCTTGCGGAAATCGCCGTAGAGGTCGTATCCGAGCTCCTCGATCGCCTTGGCGCAGGCGATGACCGTGGTGTTGTCGTATTCATACTGCGCGATCTGCAGCTGGAGCATGAGGGCCGACCCGAGGCAGGCGACCTCGCCGCCCGGGATGTTGTCGAGGTTGGCGACGGCATATTCCACGTCGCCCTTGATGAAGGTCATCACCTTGTCGAGCTCCTCGCGCGGGGCGTTCTCCTGCGGCGAGTTCTCGTCGACCAGCGGCACCCGGCCGTAGAAACGCACCAGGTCGAAATAGAACCAGGCACGCAGGAACCGCGCCTCGGCCAGAATCTTCCGGCTGTCCGCAGGGCTGATGCCCGTGGCGAGGGCCATCGACCGGATCAGGGAGTTGGCACGCGAGATGGCCTGCCAGTCCTTGGTCCATTTCAGCTCGGCCCACCAGCTTGCGGCGGTCTGCGTCCCCGATGCGAATTCGGCGCTGAACTCCCAGGTGTGGTGGTTGTAGGAGTTGTCGCACATATTCTCATAGGTGTAGGGTGTGATATAGGCCGGCGAATCGTCGTAGAAGCAGTAATAGATGCCCGCCAGCATACTCTTGGCCTGCTCGACGCCTTTGAGGAAGGTGTTGGGCGAAGACTTGTCGACGGGAACGGTGTTCAGATAGTTGGCACAGCCGCTCGACCATCCCGCAAGCAGCAGGGCTGCGATGAAGAGGGTGGAAAACTTTTTCATGGCTCAGAAGGTTACGTTCAGGCCGGCCGTGAAGGTCCGGACCAGCGGGTAATCGTAGATGTTGGTGGCATTGACACCCGCACGCTCGGGATCAAAACCCTTGTAGCGGGTGAGCGTAAAGAGGTTCTGGGCGCTGACGAAGACGCGGACGCCCGAAATCCCGATCTTGCCGACCAGCGATTTGGGGAGCGTGTAGCCCAGTTCGAGGTTCTTCATGCGCATGTAGGAGAGGTCCTCGACGTAGTAGTTCGATTTGATCTGTGCCCGCTGGCTGTCGATGTAGACCCGTTGGTAGGTGTTGTTGGGCCGTTCGGGGGTCCAGCGTTCGGTCATCCAGGCCGCGGTGTTGTAGCCGTTGAAGAAGGGCGAGACCAGCTGCCCCGTACTCCACCCTTCGCCGCCGCAGACGCCCTGGAAGAACGCCGTCAGGTCGAAGCCCTTCCAGCGGGCTCCGAGGTTGAACGAGAAGAGGAAATCGGGGTTGGGGTCGCCCAGGGCCACCCGGTCGTGGTCCATGTCGATGACCCCATCACCGTTCTGGTCTTTGAAGCGGATGTCGCCCGGCGCGGCCACCAGTCCCGAGTAGGAGTTCACGGGATTGCCGTTGCGGTCGAAGGTCGTCAGGTGGCTGTGTATCTCCTCGTCGCTCTGGTAGATGCCCTCCACCTCATAGCCGTAGAGCGAGTTGATCGGCCGTCCCTCTTCGAGCAGGATGCCTGTCGTGGAGTTGAGGATCGGGCTCTGGCCCTTCAGGTCGAGAATCTCGTTCCGGTTGAAGGAGAGGTTGGCTCCGGCGCTGAACTCCCATTTGCGAAAGGCCTTGAAATAGGAGAGCGCGAACTCGCAGCCGGTGTTGCGCATGCGCCCGGCGTTTTTCCACGGGTCCTCGGTGAAGCCGAAGATGCCCGACACGGGCAGCTGCATCAGAATGTCATCGGTGTCCTTCACATAGAAATCGCCCGTGAAGGTCAGCGAGCCGAACAGCCGCAGGTCCATACCGATGTTGTACTGCGTGGTGGTCTCCCACGTGAGGTCCTTGTTGGCGATGTAGGAGGTGGCGGCTCCGGTGACCTGCTGGTTCTCCCAGATGTAGTTGCACGAACCGATCGAAAGGATGTCGATGCCGGCGTAGGAACTCCATATTTTCTCGTTTCCGAGCTGGCCCCATGAGGCACGCACCTTCAGTTCGTCGATCCACCGCACGTCGCGCATGAACGTCTCCTGCGAGATGCGCCAGCCGGCCGAGAATGACGGAAAGACGCCCCATTTGTGGTCTTCGGCGAATTTCGACGAACCGTCGTAGCGGATGTTGGCCTCGACGAGATATTTCTCTTTGTAGTCGTAGTTGAAACGCCCGAAGAGCGACATGCTCTTGACCTCGGTCTCCCAGCTCGAGTTCTTCTGCGTCGAGGGGTCGCCCACCTCGAGCGACGGCAGGTTGGTGGTCAGGCGCGTGCGGGAGGCCTTGTAGTATTTGTTGTCCCACTGCCCCTGCTGCCATCCGGCCAGCACCTTGAAATGGTGGTGGTCTCCCGCCGTGGCCCAGTAGGAGAGGGTGACGTAGCTCGAAAGGTTGCCGTAACGGTAGGTCGATTCGGTGATCGACGACTCGCGCGACGTGCTTTTGCCGATGGTCTGCGAACCGTCGGCGCCGGTGAAGACCGTGTAGAGGTCCACGTTCGGAGCATAAATCTGCCCCGTTTCGGTCGTGCGGTCGTAATTGACGGCGCCTTCCAGCCGCAGGTTCTCCAGCAGCGACAGCTGCAGGTTGAGGTTGCCGCTGAAATTCCCGGTCTTGGTCTTGTTGAAACCTCCGGCCTCGCGCACGGCGTCGTCGTAGAACCAATCGGTCCAGCCGTAGCCCTCCATCTTGGCGTTGACCATCGGGCTCATTTGTACGATCCGGGCGAGCGTGTTGCCCGTGCCGTCCACCAGGTCGTTCTTGACGCCCGAGTACCCGGCGACGTTGGTCGAGATTTTCAGCCGGTCCTTGAACAGTGAGCTGGTCGTGTTGATGCGGAAATTGTATTTGTCGTACTCCGTGCCTTCGAGGATGCCGTCCTGTCCCAGATAGCCCATCGACAGCGTGTAGGCCAGCTGGTCGGTGCCGCCGTTGAGTTTCACGTAGTGGTTGTGCAGAATTGCGGGCTTGAAATAGAAATCGGCCCAGTCGCGGTCGGGATAGAGCGCCGGATCGCTGCCTTCGCGGAAATGGGCGATGTAGCTCTGGCTGTAACGGGGCTGCTGGCCCGAGTTGAGGCACGCCTCGTTGTAGAGGTTCATGTAGTCGACCGATCCGAGCAGGTCGGGGTAGCGGGTCACCTGCTGCACCGAGACATAGCCGTTGTACTCGACCTGCAGCCGTCCCGAACGGCCTTTCTTCGTGGTGATGAGGATCACGCCGTTGGCGGCCTTGTTGCCGTAGATGGCGGCCGAGGCGGCGTCTTTCAGGACCGACATCGACTCGATGTCCTTGGGGTCCACCTTGTCGAACGACGATTCGAACCCGTCGATGATGACCAGCGGCGACGAATCGTTGAGCGTGCCGATGCCGCGCACGGTGATCGTACCGGCGTCGGCGCCGGGCTGGCCCGAGGTCTGGGTCACTTGCACGCCCGTGATCTTGCCCTGCAGGGCCAGCGACACGTCGGTGATCGGGCGGTTCTTGAAGTCGGCGGTCGAGACCGTCGACACGGCGCCCGTGAGCTTCTCCTTGCTGGTCGTGCCGTAGCCGATGACCACGACATCCTGCACGGCGAGGGCGTCCTCTTCGAGCGTGATGTCGGCGCGGGTCATGGCCTGCGTCACTTTGAGCTGCTGTTTCTTGTAGCCGAGATACGATATCTCGAGCGTCTCGCCGACACGGGCCGTGATGGAGAACGTGCCGTCCGTGCCGGTCGTCGTGCCGGCCTGCCGGCCCTGAACAGCTACGACGACGCCCGTGATCGGGCTCTGCTGTTTGTCCGTGACCTTTCCCTGGATGCGGACCTCTGCGCCGGACTGCGCATGCACGGCCAGGAGAAAGAGTCCGGCCAGCGCTGTGAGCCACAGACGCAAATGGGTGCGATAGCTGTGTTTCATGTTCAACGGTTTTTAAGTTGGTAAGTTTGTTTCATATGCAGTAGGTTGGTTTTGCGTTCGTCACTCTTCCCAGCGCCAGCGGTCGCGCCACTCGACGCGGAATCCGTCCCCTTCGAATCGCACGGGCAGCCACACGTAGCGCCCGTCGGCGGCATCGGCCGGGTTCCAGCGGTCGCCCATGTAGATGTAGCGGTCGGTGCCGGCCACGGCGATGACGAAGGTGCTCTGCGAATCGTAGGTGGTCTCGGCTCCGGGGCCTTCGCAGGGGTTTCCGAGCTCCCGCCACGGACCCCAGATCGATTCGGCGACGGCCGAGCGGGCGGCGTTGGGGGCCCATCCCGTGCAGCCCGACATCATCAGGTAATAACGCCCGCCGCGCTTGAAAAGCGCCGGGGCCTCCATGAACCGCCCGGGGAAGAACCGCGCGTAACGGCCGCTGTGGGAGAGGTAATCGTCTGCCAGCTCCGAGATGTGGAGCGTGCTGTTCTCCTCCGAGGAGTAGATGTGGTAGGCGCGGCCGTCGTCGTCGACGAAGAGCGTCATGTCCCGGGCCATCTGACCCTGTGCGGCGTCGCGTCCCACGAGGTTCAGCGAATCGGGGTGTTCGGGCAGACTGCCGCCGTCGAAGTGCATCCCCGCGGCGCGGCTCTTGCCGAAATGCTGCGGCAGGGCGTTGGTCGGGTAGATCCCGGCATCGGGACGTACGGCCCGCAGGAAGGTGTAGGGGCCCGCGGCGCAGTCGCTGACCGCCACGCCGCTCAGGGCGCCCGTGTAACCGGCGCCTTTGGGTTCGAGGTGGAACCACATGACGTATTTGCCCGTGCGGGCGTTGCGGATCACCTTCGGGCGTTCGAGGATACACCCTTTTTCGATCGGGCTGCCCGAGCCTTCGGGAGCCACGGCCAGGGCGATGCCTTCGTCGTGCCAGTCGTAGAGGTTCTCCGAGGAGTAGCAGTGTACGCCGACCTGCGCGAGGTTGCCCGCCTCGCCTTCGGTCTTGTGTTCGCCGAACCAGTAGTAGCGGCCTTCGTCATAGAGGATGCCGCCTCCGTGGGCGTTGATGACGGCGCCGTCGGTGTCGGTCCAGACCGCTCCGGGACGGAACTCCGGGCGGGAACAGGCCGTGGCCGCAAGGGTCAGCCACAGGGCTGTGAGCAGGGTGGAAGTGCGCATGGCAGTCGTTATTGTTTGTAATAATAGGTGTTGGGTTTTTCGACCGTCGCGTCGGCGAATCCCGGCTGTCCGGGAGCCATCCGGACGCTGCCGCAGCCGACGGCGCTCACCTCGACCGTGCGGCCGCCTTCGAAGCTGTTGCCCGAAATCTCAGCCTCCCGGCAGTGCTGCAGGTCGATGTAGGTCAGTCCGTCGAAGATCGGCGGGTAGTCGTCGCTTTGAATGAAGCGGTTGTCGCGGATTTCCAGCCGGTCGGCGCTCAGGGCGTAAATCACCTGCGAATCGAACGTGCGGACGGTGTTCTGTTCGAAGACGATGCGTCCGTGGTAGTAGAAATCGTCGCCGCGGCCCGAAGCCGGAATTTCGGGCGAGATTTGCAGTACCGACTGGGGATTTTCGCCGCCCGTGCCCATGTTGACGAACGTGTTGCGGCGGATGACGACGTCGCCGACGCTGCCCGATTCGAACCACGAGTTGGCATCTCCGGCGATCAGCACGCCGGCCATCATCGACGAGAAATGGTTGTCCTCGACCACTACGGGACACGGCGTCGAGATCAGGATGCTCCGTGCGCGGTTGTTGCGTACCGTGCAGCGGCGCATCTCGACGGCGGGCATATTGCGGGGATTTTCGACGGCGAGGTGCTCCGACGGCGGGGTGGCCAGGCGTTCTGTCGCGCGGATCGTCCACCGCTCGTCGCCGAGGGGCCGGGCTTCGGCCGCCACGAAGGTCTCCAGCGGGCGGAGGCTGATGCGGTCGATCAGCCGCAGGGTGTCGCCGGCGCGGGCGAAATCGAATCCCTGCTGCTGGACGTGTCCGAAGCGGGCGGTCAGGCAGTCGCCGGAGAGGCTGTCGACGGCCATATAGGTGCCGTGGATGTTCGTGGCGTCGTCGAGCATGTTCTCGAACAGGCAGCCGTCGAAACGGATCGGCCCCCGGCAGTTGACGAAATGCGTGGCGTCAGCCGACGCCGAGATGAAACGTCCGGAGCCCTCCCGCAGACGGACATCGTATTTCTCGAGTGTTACGTCCTCGGTGTTTTCGCAGATCAGCGCCATGGCGCCCGAGGCATGGACGGTCGTTTGCTCGATCCGCAGGCCGCGCGTGCGGTGCACGACGATACCCGGACAGCGGCGGTTGTTGCGGAAGGGGCCTTTGTCGGCATAGACCGAGCCCACGGGCGGCAGTTCCGGAGAGAGGAACCCCGTCAGCCGCACGGTGTCGGGACCGAGCATCGTGGCCGTCAGCTTCCGCTGCCAGTAGGGATGGAGGAAACGGGCCGTGTTGTAATAGGGGGCATGGGTCCGGGTGTCGAAGACGATGTTGTCGCCCTGGGTCTGCTCCCAGCCGTAGCCCGAGAAAATCAGCTCTCCGCCGTCGACCCGGACGGGGTTGCCGCTGGTGATCTTCAGGTCGATACTGCGCGTTGCGGCATCCTGTGCGATCACGCGCCCCTCCAGAACGAACGGCACGTCGTAATCGAGCGTGATGCCCCGGAGGGTGATCTCCTCGCAGCTGTCGATGTAGAAGGGGACCAGTTCGCCGTGGAAACGGAACTCCGTGTCGTGTCCGCAGACGGTGACACGGTGCATTCCCTCCATGCGGAAGGCGATGCGTTTGGTCCCGTTGTCGTTGTTCGATACGCGCAGGAACTGCTCTTCGGCCTGCTCGGGGTAGAAGTCGTAGACGCCCGGTCCGAACTCCAGCGTGAGCCGGCCTTCGGGGTGCGAGCGCAGGATGTCCCGCACCTGTGCGGTGTAGTCGGTCCGTCCATCGAGCGGGACGCGGATGTGCGCGGGGCGTGTTTCGCAACCCTGCGCAAGGAGCGCGAGCAGGCCGGCGAGGATCGGGATCAGTCGTTTCGTATTCATTCGTCAAACGTTATTTGCAGATGATTTCAAGGGGCTGGCTGCCGCGCTGGACAATCTCCGAGGGGCGCATGTGCCCGATGCCGATATTGTGTCCCGGAAAATCGGGTCCGAAGCTGTTGTGCTCGATCCGCACCTTGCGGCATCCGTCCAGAAAAAGGTTGTAGGGGCGGTAGAAGGGTTCGAAGGTATGGGTGCGTTCGAGCCGGTTGCGGCTGAACTCCAGCCCCTCGACCGAACGGGCGAACAGAACGGCGTAGTCGAAATGGCGGAAGGTGTTCCCCTCGATGCGGATATTGCGGTGGTAAGCCTTCGCATCGGCGTCCTGCGGCCGGAAGGAGGGCGAGACCGAGATGACCGCTTCGCCCCAGCCCCAGGGGCCGTCGATGATGTTGTTTCCCGAGGTGTAGCAATCCTCGAAGAGGTTGTCCCGGATCGTTACGTCGCATACGGCGCCCGATTCGAACCAGAGGTCCGTGTCGCCCTCGATGAGGATTGCGGCCCCGGCCGACCGGAAATAGTTGTTCTCGATGAGGACTTTGGCCGGCGTGGTCACCAGAATCGAACGGCCGCGGTTTTGTTTCAGCATACGGCAGTTGCGCACGGTGAGCCGGGGGCAGAGCGTTGCGTTCTCCAGGATGTTCCCCGCGGCGATGCGTCCGGCGACCGGTTCCCTGAAATGCAGCAGGCAATCCCGCGTGCCTTCGATACGCTCCGTGCCGGCCGCCGTCAGCGGACGGCCGCGCTGCATGGTCGCCGTATCGAGCGGCCAGACCCGCTCGTCCGGGCGGAACCCCTGATCGCGGCTCGTGGGCGTGATCCGCACGGAACGTTCGCCGCAGACCTCCGCAACGGGGGCGTACATGCCATGAACGTTTGTGAAATCGTCGCCCGAGCCGCTTACTGTGCAGCCGTCGAACAGGATGTCGCCCGTGCAGCCGATGAAGTGCGTGGCGTCGGCGATAGTGCTGAAAACGCGCCCCGACCGCTCGTCGGCCACGATGTCGAGACCGACCATCGCAACGTCGTGCGAACGGACGCCGAAGACGCCGCAGCTCAGCGTGTGGTGTATCGTCACCTGCTCGATGCGGGTTTGCCGGCAGTCGGCGATCTCGATCCCGTTGGTGATGTAGCGTCCGTGGAAAAAGACGACGATGGTCCCCGGGGCGGGTTTCATGGCCGGGCGGTAGTGGAAGCGCACCCGGTTGTTCCCCAGGTCGGTGACCCGGGCCCGGAACATGTCGCGGCCCAGCGGCACGTCGCGCGTCTGGTAGAGCAGTTCGTGCGTCGTGGCGTCGTAGAGGTTCGTGTACTCGGGGACGATGCGCTGGAGTCCGTATTCGCCGACGAAAGCGAGGGAGTCGCCCGCCACGACGTAGGGATAGCGTTCGGCGTCGATCGCCATATCTAAATAGGTATCCGTGGCCGAGACGATCGTCGCCTGCGAGTTGTAGGGTTGCTGCCAGTCGATACGCACGTTGCGGAGCGTCGTGCCACGGCATTCCGAAAGCCGCACGGGATTCATCAGCCCGTGGAAAATCCAGTCGCATCCGCCGCCGTCGATCTCCACGCCCTCCGTCCGTGTCAGGGCGAAGGCCGTGGTCGGCTTGCCGGCGGCCTGTCGCTCCGCGTCGGGGTAGAAATCGTAACGCCCCTTGTCGAAACAAATCTGCAAGCCCCGGACTCCTTTGTTTTCGGCGATGATCCGCCGGATGACCGGCAGGGCGTCCTGTCCGCTTCCGGACTGCAGTCCGTAGTCGGCCACACGCACGGTGCGGCGTGCGGCATTTGCGGCATACGGCTGGAATGCGGAAGCTACCGCAAAGAGCAGAAGGGCGATAAGATGGATTTGTCGGTTCATGGGTTGTTGTTTCGGTTAGGACAAAAGTAACCGAACTCCGGGATTTCCGGCTATCCCGATGTTTAGAAATCGTGCAGGCTGGGTTAGCGGCGGGACGGGCAGGTCGATTTGAACGAATTTATAGGCTCTGTGAACAAATATGCAAATACGGTGTGCCGTAAATACAAATATATATTGTTAACTTTCGGAAAAATGAGGATACATGAAACGACTTCTGACCCTTCTGTCGTGGATGTTGCTGCTGCAGACATCCGTGTCGGCCCAGCATGACGGCATTATCTGGAACTATGAACACCTGAGCCGCAACGACGGGCTTTCGGGCAACCGCGTCACGGCGCTGTGCGACGATATGTACGGCCGGATATGGATCGGGACCTCGCAGGGCCTGAACATTTACGACGGACGGAGACTGCAGAAGGTCGAGGAGTACAACGGTTTGGAGGTCTGGTCGTTCCACGATGCCGGCGACCGTATTCTGATTGGCACGACGCTCTTCCTCGGGGTGTATGACTATGCCAGCGGCCGTTTCTCGCGCCTGACCTACGAGGGCCGGGACGTGGGGTATGTGCGCACGATCGTGCAGGCCGGGAACGACCTGCTGCTCAAAACCCCGAAGCAGCTGTTTCGCTGCGACGGCGACCGGCTGACGCTCGTGGCGGAGGACACTCCCTACGAATATTTCTGTTGCGACAAGTTCGGACAGCTGTGGGGACTTTTCAAAGAGCGCGTCTTCCGGATCGGCGAGGATTTCAAGGTGGCGGCAACCTACGACCTGACCAGCGCCGACCGGTCGCCGCTGGTGGGGGTGAGCCTTTATGCCGATTCCAAAGGGTGCGTCTGGGTCGGGACGATCAAGGACGGACTTTTCCGTTACAACCGGGCGGCCGACGAATTCCGCCGCGAGCAGATCGCCCGGCAGTTCCATGTCCCGGAGATCGAGAATATCGCCGGTATGAACGAGGACCGTTACGACCGTCTGTGGATCGGTCACAACAACGGGGTTTCGGTCTACGACTACAATAACGACTCGTTCTGCAACTACGTTTGCGAACACAATGATAACGCGATACTCAACACGGTGATCTGCATTTTCCGGACCCGCCGGCAGGATATGCTGCTGGGGACCTATTTTTCGGGGCTGTTCCGGGTCGGCAACCTCGATTCGGGGGTGGAATACTACACGCTGGGCTCTTCCGGGCCTTCGCTCCGCACCCGGAACGTCGCGGCCAACGGCATACAGCGCGATGCGCAGGGAAATTGGTGGGTCTCCACCAACAGTGCGGGAATCAACGTACTCGATCCGTCGGGGAGTTTTCTGCGGCGCATCTCGAGCCGCAATGCGGAGATCAACGACAACATCCTCTCCCTACAGCGCGACGTCCGCGGTAATTTGTGGGCAGGGTCGCTCGCCAGCGGTCTCTACTGCCTGGCTCCCGACGGCCGCATCCGCCAATATACCAACCATGCCGGCGATACCGCGTCCATTTCGAGCGGGAACATCCTGCTGCTCTGTCCGCTCAATGCCGATACGCTCTTCGTGGCCACCGAAAAGGGGATCGACATCTACCGCTATGCGACCGATTCGTTCGAGTCGGTCTGCAAACGCGGCAAGGAGGAGTTCGCCTTTTACGACGCACAGATTCATGGCGACAAGGTCTGGTTCATCAATTTCTGTTCGGTGCTCTGTTACGACCGCCGGCAGAGACGGATCGAAGAATTTCAGGTCCCTGAGACCGAAACGCGGCCCTACATGCAGTGCGGCTGGGTGGACGGCGGCGGCAGTCTGTGGCTGGGGACGACCAAAGGCGACGTGTGGCGGTTCGAAGAGGGGCGTTTCACCCCGGCCGTGCAAAACCATCCGCAGATCAATGGCGGGATTGCCGGGATGCGGGGCGATGCCGCCGGCAACCTGTGGCTGGCGGCGGGCAACGACCTTTTCCGGCTCGACACGGCCGGAGTTCTGCGGCGTTTCAGTCTTGCCAAGGGGATGGGAATCAACGAATTCAATGTCCGCTCCGGGTATGTGGGCCGCGAAGGCGAGATCTGCTTCGGGACGACGAACGGACTGGTCTGTTTCTGGCCCGCAAAGCTCGAAAGCGACCTCCGGCAGCAGCCGACGCTCTTCATCTCCGGGTTGAAACTTTTCAACAAACCCGTGGAGATCGGGGGCGACGTGCTGAAATTCCCCGTCAACGACACGCACGAAATCACACTGGCCCACAAACAGACCTTCCTGACCTTCGAGGTCTCGGTGATCGATTACGACATCTTCCGCACGGCGCCCTATTCGTGCCGCTACCGGTTGGAGAATTTCGACGACAACTGGTACGAGCTGGGCCCGCAGGGAGAGATCACCTATACGGGACTGCCCACCGGCCGTTACGGCCTGTCGGTGCGGCTGGTGTCGGACGACGGCGAGGTGCTGGCCGAAAAGCGGATCGCCCTCCGGGTCCGGCCGCCGGTGCTGCTCAGCGGATGGATGATCGCGCTCTATGCGTTGGTGCTGGGGCTGGTTGTCTGGCAGTTCGTGCGGCTGGTGCGGCGGCAGCGGCATGCCCGGGCGCTGGTCGAGCAGGCCCGCCGTGAGCGCGAGACCCGCAATAGGCTCAATGCCATGAAGCTCGACCTGTTCAGCTGCATCTCCTATGAGTTCAAGACGCCGCTTTCGGTGATCTCGACGTTGCAGGACAGCGTGCTGCCGCCGTCGGACGGCGATGCCGGGAGCGACCCGGCGATTTTCCGGCGCAACATCGAGCGGCTCGACTTCCTGGTCAACCAGCTGTTGGATTTCCGCAACATCGAGTCGCGCAACATCTCGGTCTCGATCCGCAAATACGACCTGGTGCCCTTTCTGAGCAACATCTACGAGACGTTCGTGCCCCTTTACAACCGCAAGCAGATCACGCACAGCTTTCATTCCGACGTGGAGTCGCTGCCGATGCTTTTCGACGCCGCCAAGATGGAGATGCTGTTGGGCAATTTGCTGGGCAACTCCTTCAAATCGGTGCAGCCGGGCGGCGAAAGCACGCTGAAACTCTCGTTCGACGGACGGCAGGCCGTCATCGAACTCTTCAACAGCGGCTCCTGCCTGACCGAGGAGCAGCGGCAGGCCATTTTCCAACCCTACAACTCGGCGGGACTGCCCAACAGCGGCATCGGGCTGGCGCTGGTGAAGAGTGTCGCCCGGTTGTTCGACATCCGCCTGTCGGTGGAGCCGGTGCCGCAGCGCGGCAATGTCTTTCGGGTGGAGATGGCTGTCGGGCAGGACGACGGGGCCGAGCCTGAACGGCCCGATGCCGCGACGGGCATTGTCGAGCGGATCGTCGACAACACGAGCTATTTCGAAGATGTCTCCCAGCCCCGATTCCTCGACGCCGAGGGACACCGCAAATTCCGCATCCTGCTCGTCGAGAACGATGCCGACTCGAAGCGGGTGCTGGAAAAACGGCTGCAGAAGCATTTCCACGTGTCGAGCGCTGCGACGGGCGACGAAGCGCTGCTGCTGCTCAAGTCCCAGAGCATCGACGTGGTGATCAGCGATATGCAGCTTGCCGACACGAACGGTTTCGACCTGTGCGGCATGATCAAGAACTCGAACCGCACGCGCCACATTCCGGTGATTCTGGAAAGTTTCGAGCTGTCGGGCGAGAACCGCATCCGGGCGCTGCAATGCGGAGCCGACGCCATGTTCCAGAAGCCGATCAACCTGCAGGAACTGTTCCTGCGGCTGAGCAACCTGCTGCGGACGAAGGACGTGCTGCGCGATTATTACATGACGGCGGGCCATGTCGGAATTACGACGCCCGAGCTGAACAACACCGACGAACGGTTCATTCTCTCGATGACGGATTATATCCACGCCCATCTCGACGATCCGGCCCTGTCGGTCAACGAGCTGGCCCGTTATGCCAATATCAGCCGCACGCAGCTGTATCTCAGCATCAAGCGGCTGACCGACCGGACGCCTTCGGAGTTCATCCTGCAGATCAAGATGCGCGAGGCGGCCAAGTGGCTGCAGACGACGGCGATGACCGCGTCGGAAATCTCTTATAAGCTGGGTTACTGCAATCCCAACCATTTCAGCCGCCAGTTCAAGGAGTATTACGGCGCTTCGCCCGGCGAATACAGGCGCCGGCAGGCGAAATCCGGAGCCTGATTGCCGCCGTCCGGGCGGGGAAATGCCGGATCACATACGGCGCGGGGAGGTTTGAGCGATCGGACCTCCCTTTCGTATACCCGGCGGTCTTTCCGTTCGTCGGTGAATTCCGCCCGGTCGTCGGGGTGATCGGGCGGAATGTCTATTTCAGTTGCACGCACGGGAAACGGCTGGTAGTTTTGTGGCAAAAGAAAATGCCATGAGACGAAAACTGTGGATAGGATGCATCGCGCTGCTCGGCTGGCAGCTTGCGGCGGCGCAGGACTCGCTGAAGGTCTGGACCCTCGGGGAGTGCCTCGACTATGCGCTGGAGAACAACATCCAGCTGCGGCAGAGCCGTAACGACTACCTCTCGGGCGTCGAGGACACCAAGGAGGCGAAAGCCGCGCTGTTCCCGTCGCTCTCGGCCTCGGCGACGCAGGGATACACGAACTACCCCTCGTCGAACGCTACGGACCGGAACAGCTACACCGGAACCTACGGACTGAACGCCGGCATGACGCTCTACGAAGGCGGCAAGCTGCGGGCGGCCGTGAAACAGCAGCAGGTGCAGAACCGCATCGACGCACTTGCGGTCGAGGAGAGTGCCAACGACATCCGCATTGCCATCGTCCAGGCCTACATGCAGTGCCTCTACGCTGCCGAGGCCGTCACGGTGAACCGCTCTACGGCCGAGGCTTCGAAGGCCCGGCGCGACCGCGCGGAGGCGATGTGGCAGGCCGGGTCGATCAGCAAGGTCGATTTCGCACAGCTCGAAAGCCAGTATGTGAGCGACGAATACCAGGTCGTCGTGGCGCGGACGTCGCTCGACAACTACAAACTGCAGCTCAAGCAGCTGCTCGAACTCGATATAACGGAGGAAATGAATCTTGCGGCGCCCGCTATCCAGGAGAGTGAGGTGTTGTCAGCCCTTCCTGCCAAGGCCGAAATCTATGCAACGGCCCTGGACGCCATGCCCGAAATCAAACGCGGGGAACTGGGTGTCGAATCGGCGGAATTGGGCATTAAGCAGGCGCGTGCAGGATTCTTTCCGTCCGTTTCCCTCTCGGCCGGCATCGGCACGGGCCACATGTCGGGCGGCGGGTTCGAAAGCGGTTCGCAGGTCTGGAACCGCTTCAACGAAAACATTGGGCTCTCGGTGAGTATTCCGATCTTCTCGAACCGCAAGAACCGCACGGCGGTCAACAAGGCGCGGATCGCCGTGTCGAACAGCTATCTGGAGCGGCAGAACCTCGAGAAACAGCTGCTCCGCGAGGTGGAGTCGGCCTATCTCGACGCCGTGTCGGCCCAGTCGCAGTACACTGCCGCCCGCGAGAAACAGCGCTACGCTCAGCAGAGCTATGACCTCACCGACGAGCAGTTCCGCGTGGGCATGAAGAACACCGTGGAGCTGATCACGGCGCAGAACGAACTGACGGCGGCGCGGCAGGAGCTTCTGCAGGCGAAATACATGGCGCTGCTCGGCATCGAACTGCTCGACATCTATCAGGGAAAATAATCAAAAAACAGCTAATACGATGAAAAAACGCAACATACTGATCGGGGCCTGTGCCCTGGTCGTGGCCGCCGGACTCTGGTTCGCTCTGCGGCCGTCGAAAAAGAGCGGCATCACGCTGGAAACCGCTCCGACCGAACGCATCACCATCCGCAATTCGGTGACGGCGACCGGAACGGTGGAACCCGTCACCGAGGTCGAGGTGGGTACGCAGGTGTCGGGCATCATCGACAAGCTCTATGCCGACTACAACGACGTGGTGAAGGCCGGGCAGCTGATCGCCGAGATGGACAAGGTGACGCTGCAGGCCGAACTGGAGTCGTCGCAGGCCGAGCTGGCGAGCAGTAAGACCGAGTACGAATACCAGATGAAGAACTACACGCGCACGAAGACGCTCCACGAGAAGGAGCTGGTGAGCGACGCCGATTACGACCAGGCGTATTACCTCTATGAAAAGGCCCGCAACGCCTATGAGCAGGCCAAAGCGGCCATCGTCAAGGTGAAGCGCAATCTGGGGTACGCCACCATCACCTCGCCGATCGACGGCGTCGTGATCAGCCGCGCCGTGGAGGAGGGGCAGACCGTGGCCGCGGGGTTCGAGACGCCGACGCTCTTCACCATCGCCGCCGACCTGACACAGATGCAGGTGGTGGCCGATGTCGACGAGGCCGACATCGGGCAGGTCGTCGACGGGCAGCGGGTGACGTTCACCGTGGACGCCTATCCCGACGACACGTTCGAAGGCACGGTCGGGCAGGTGCGCCTCGAGGCGACGACCGAATCGAGCGTGGTGACTTACGAGGTGGTCATCACGGCCTACAACCCCGACCTGAAGCTCAAACCGGGACTGACGGCCAACGTCACGATCTTCACCCTCGAAAAGGACGATGCGCTGGCCGTCCCGACCAAGGCGCTGCGCTTCGTGCCCGATGAGGAACTGCTCGCGGAACTGGACCTGACGGTCGAACAGCCTGCGGAGCAGACGGTCTCGGGCAAACGCGAAATCTGGGTCAAGGAAGGACAGACGCTTTCGGCGCGGTTCGTCACGACCGGTACCGCGAGCGGCGAGTTGACCGAGATCGTCGAGGGACTTTCCGACGATGCCGTGGTCGCCGTGGGCCTGACGGCCGCCGCCGCTCCGGCCGCCGCTGTCGAACGCAGTCCTTTCATGCCTTCGGGCCCCGGGGGCAATAAAAAGAAATAGCCATGAAAGAGGTCATTCGGCTGGAAAATATCCGGCGCGACTTCCGGGTCGGCGATGAGACGGTGCACGCCCTGCGCGGGGTGTCGTTCACCATCGCCGAGGGCGAGTTCGTCACGATCATGGGTACGTCGGGATCGGGCAAGTCGACGCTGCTCAACACGCTGGGGTGTCTCGACACCCCGACGGCGGGGGAGTATTACCTCGACGGGGTTGCGGTCCGCACGATGGACAAGAACCAGCGGGCCACGCTGCGCAACCGCAAGATCGGGTTCGTGTTCCAGAACTACAACCTGCTGGCCAAGACCACGGCCATCGAGAATGTCGAACTGCCGCTGATGTACAACCCCTCTTATTCGGCGTCGGCCCGGCGCGAACGCGCCGTCGAGGCGCTCCGGGCCGTGGGGCTGGGCGACCGCCTGCTGCACAAGAGCAACCAGATGTCGGGCGGACAGATGCAGCGCGTGGCCATTGCCCGGGCACTGGTGAACGATCCGGCGGTGATCCTCGCCGACGAGGCTACGGGCAACCTCGACACCCGCACGAGTTTCGAGGTGCTGGTGCTCTTCCAGGAGCTCCATGCCGCGGGCCGCACGATTATCTTCGTGACGCACAACCCCGAGATCGCCCAGTACAGCAGCCGCAACATCACGCTGCGCGACGGCCGCATCACGAGCGATGTCGTCAACGGGAATGTTTTACGCGCAGCCGACGCCCTGGCGCAGCTGCCCAAACAGGAGGAATAAACGATGAATTTCACCAATCTGTTCCGGATCGCCGTCAAGGCGCTGAGCAATAACAAGCTGCGCGGGTTTCTCACGATGCTCGGCATCATCATCGGCGTGGCGTCGGTCATCACGATGCTGGCCATCGGCCAGGGGTCGAAGCGTAGCATTCAGGCCGAGATCAGCGAGATGGGGTCGAACATGATCATGATCCATCCCGGCGGCGACCGCCGCGGAGGCGTGCAGCTGAGCGCCGACGACATGGAGTCGCTGAAACTCAGGGATCTCGAGGATATCCAGTCCAAAACGCGCTATGTGACCTATGTTTCGCCGGCGGTGAACAGCGCCGGGCAGGCGGTCTACGGGGCCAACAACACCCCGACGACGGTCTACGGCGTGAACCTCGACTACCTCGACATCCGCCGCTACAAGGTCGCCGACGGCGACGTGTTCACCGAGCACGACATCAAGACCGCCGCCAAGGTATGCCTCGTCGGCCAGTCGGTCGTCGACGAACTTTTCACCAACGGAGAAAATCCCGTCGGGAAGGTCATCCGCTTCGGGACCATTCCGTTCCGCATCGTCGGGGTGCTCGAAAGCAAGGGTTACAACAGCATGGGCATGGACCAGGACGACCTGATCATCGCCCCCTACACCACCGTCCAGAAGCGTATTCTCGCCATCACCCACCTGCAGGAGATCGTCTGTTCGGCGCTGAGCGAGGCCTATACGGACGATGCGATCGACGAGATCACCGACATCCTGCGCACCAACCACCGTCTCAAGGCGGATGACGACGACGATTTCTCGATCCGTTCGCAGCAGGAACTCTCGTCGATGCTCACCTCGACGACCGACATGATGACCGTGCTGCTGGCCGCCGTGGCGGGTATCTCGCTGTTGGTCGGAGGCATCGGCATCATGAATATCATGTACGTCTCCGTCACGGAGCGCACGCGGGAGATCGGCCTGCGGATGTCGATCGGGGCCAAGGGACGCGACATCCTCGCGCAGTTCCTCATCGAGTCGATTCTTATCAGCGTCACGGGCGGCCTGATCGGCGTGGTGTTCGGCGTGGGGGCCGCTCTCGTGGTCAACATCGCGGCGGCGTTCCCTATCTACATTCAGCCGTGGAGCGTCTTTCTCTCGTTCGCCGTCTGCACCCTCACGGGCGTCTTCTTCGGGTGGTACCCCGCCCAGAAAGCCGCCATGCTCGATCCCATCGAAGCCATCCGCTATGAGTAAATTTTTTTTCGTACATTTGTCAATATGACTGCTCCGCAATCGAAATACACAGGTTGGCTGATCCACCTCACGGCGTGGGCCGTGATCTTCGGAATGCCGCTCTTCGTCACCGGTCCCGACCGGCCGCTGATGAGCGGCGGGGAGTATTTGCGGTTCCTGCTCGTCCCGCTGTCGTTCATGGTGGTCTTCTACACGAACTATTTCGGACTGATCGACCGCTACCTCTCCACACGGCGTTTCGGCCGTTTCGCGGGATACAACATCCTGCTTATCGGGGCCGTGATGGTCGGCGTGCACCTGTTGTTCCGTTACGTGCTGCCCGACACGGGACACCATCCGCCGATGGAGCGGTCGTGGCAGGACGCCCTGCGGTTTTTCGCGGGAAACGCCATCCTTTACCTGCTGGTGGTTGGCGCCGGCGTGGCTATCCGGATGACCGGAGGCTGGTACCGTGCCGAGACCGCCCGCAAAGAGCTGGAGCGGAGCCGTGCCGAAGCCGAATTGCAGAATCTCAAGAGCCAGCTCAACCCCCATTTCCTGTTCAACACGCTCAACAACATCTATTCGCTTATCCAGATCGACGCCGACCGGGCGCAGCAGGCCGTGCACGACCTGAGCCGTTTGCTGCGCTACGTGCTCTACGACAGCAGCCGGCCGACGGTCCCGCTGAAGGCCGAGATCGAGTTCCTGCGCGACTACATCGAGCTGATGCGCATCCGCCAGCCCCGTCACGTGCGGGTCTTCGTCTCGCTGCCCGACACGCCGTCGCAGACGCCCGTGGCTCCGCTCCTGTTCATTTCGCTGGTCGAGAACGCCTTCAAACACGGGGTGAGCAACGAAAAACCCTCCTATGTGACGATCGACATCCACGAGATCGGGGGACAGCTCATCTGCCGGATCAAGAACAGCTATTTCCCCAAATCGGGCGATTCGGACCGCAGCGGCTCGGGGATCGGGCTGACGAACCTCGCGAAACGGCTGGAAATGATCTACCCGGGGCATTATACGTTTGAATACGGACAGGCCGGCGATGCCTATCAGGCGTTGCTGTGCATCGAACTGAAGGAGCAATGAAACTGAGCTGCGCGATAATCGACGACGAGCCGCTGGCCGTGGAACTGATGGAGTCGTATGTCCGGAAGACCCCTTTTCTGGACTTGCAGGGCTCGTTCGGCAGCGCCGTAGCGGCCTTCGACACGTTGCGCGAGCGTCCGGTCGATCTGCTTTTCTGCGACATCCAGATGCCGGGGCTCAACGGCATGGAGCTTTCGCGGATGCTCCCCGCCGATACGCGCGTCGTTTTCACCACGGCTTTCAGCCGCTACGCCGTCGAAGGCTTCCGGGTCAACGCCGTGGATTACCTGCTCAAACCGATCAGCTATGCCGATTTCCTGGCCGCGGCCCAGAAAGGGTTGGAGTGGTTCGAGCTGAAACGTTCTGCCGGAACCTCCGCGGCCGACGATCGCCGGAGTATCTTCGTCAAGACCGAATACCGCCTGCAGCAGATCGCGCTGGAGCGGATACTGTATATCGAGGGGCTGAAGGACTATGTGAAAATCCATGTCGAAGGCGAGCCGCATCCCGTGTTGTCGCTCATGAGCCTGAAATCGCTGGAGGAGCAGCTGCCTGCCGACCGGTTCATCCGCGTCCACCGCTCCTATATCGTGCAGCCTGCGAAAATCTGCACCATCGAGCGCAACCGCATTGTCTTCGGGAAGGAGTATATCCCGATCTCCGAAAACTACCGGCAGGCGTTTCTCGACTTTCTGGCCGCTCATTCCCTGCTGCTTTAAACCGGACCCGGCTCGAAGCCGCGCAGCGGGCGGGCCGTCCGTTTTCGGGGCGCCGGGGAGTCTGTTTCCGTGGCCGCCGGAGGCCGGGAACGTGAAAAAATCGGGGTGGCGGACAGCGTCACCGGATTATTTTTCTATATTTGCGCAGTACGGATACTAACTTTAAGCAGGGAGGAGACGAGTGACTATGATGAAAAATCAGCTCATAAGGGCGTTCCAGCGAGGCGAAGAATGGGCCTTCCGGAAGGTTTACGAGCAGTTTTTCAGCCCGCTGTGCATCTATGCCGTCAAGTATGTCCGGGATGCGAGCGAGGCGCAGGACATTGTGCAGGATGTTTTTGCGGCGCTCTGGCTCCAGCATGACAATTTCAGCAATTATTACACGATCCGTTCGTTCCTTTATATATCCGTCCGCAACAGGTCGCTCAACCTGCTCAAGAAAAACCTGCTGGCCAACGAAAAGATGATCCATGTGCAGCAGAACACGCTGTCCGAAGCCCAGGAGTCGGAGATGGTCATCGAAACCGAGGTCGAACGGCGGCTGATGGCGGCCATCGAGAGCCTGCCGACCGAGTGCCGGCGCGTGCTGGTCCTCTCCATCGAGGGAAAATCCTACCAGGAGATCGGCGAGTTGCTCCACATCGCCATCAACACGGTGAAGAACCACCGCATACGGGCCGTGAAGAAACTGCGTGAAATGATGCTTTGAAACCCGAAACGACTGACCACCAACCGCGAAAACCGATTATAGCATGACTGATGAATTGATGATCTCCGACCTGATCTACAAGGAACTGATCGAAGAGATAACGCCCGAAGAGAGCCGTGTCCTGAAGAAATGGCTCGAAGAACCGGCGAACCGGGCCTTGTATGACCGGATCAGGCAGAAAAACGGCCTGGGCAGGCGGCTGTACGAATATGTGGACGTCGATTCGCTGAAAGATTTTCGCAGCACGCTGCCCGCTCCTGCGCCCGCCGCTCCCCGCAGGAGCCTGCGCCTGCGCTATGCCCTGTATGCCGCGGCGCTCGTGCCGCTGCTGGTCGCCGCGATTTTCTTCGGCGCGAGGATCGGCGGGGACGGCCGGACCGGCGTGAGCCATCCGGAGATCGTGCACAACAGCGAGGGGGCGCAGCTGATCCTCTCCTCGGGGCAGGTCGTGGACCTGGCGGCCGACGAGGGCCGCCCGGTCGTTCTGGCCGAGGCGAACGCCGTCGTCGACGCCCGCGACGGGGAACGCACGCTTTCCTACAAAAAAGCCGAAGCGGCGGCAGCTCCGGTTCCGGAGACGGCTGTGGCGGCGGCTCCGGCCATGCATACGCTGGTCGTGCCGCGCGGCGTGAATTACAATGTGGAACTTTCCGACGGAACCGTCGTCTACCTCGATGCCGATTCGCGGCTCGAATACCCCGTTTATTTTGCCGGCGACAGCCGCGAGGTAACGGTTTCGGGCCGGGCTTATTTCGATGTCGCCCACGATGCCGAACATCCGTTCATCGTCCGGACTGCCCGGGCCGCGATCCGGGTCTTCGGCACCGAGTTCTGCGTCTCGGCCAACGGTTCGCAGAGTGTTACGACCCTTGTGAAGGGCAGTGTCGGGCTGTTCGATGCCGGCAGCGGCGAGCAGCTGGCGATGCTGACACCCGGACAGCAGGCCGTCGTCAGCGGTGACGACTGCGTGGTTCAGCAGGTCGAAACGCTCTATCAGACAGCCTGGAAGGACGGTTATTTCATCTTCGAGTCCAAGTCCGTCGGCAGTATCATGGAGGAGCTTTCGGCATGGTACAACATCGACTACGTCCTGAAAGACTCCCTGCGGGATGTCAATATCACGGCGCGGATCAAGCGTTACGACAATGTCGAATCGGTGCTGGACATCCTCTCCAAGACCCGCAGCGTGAATTTCAAACGGGACGGACGGGTGATTACGGTTATAAATTGAAACCGCCTCCGGAAAAAATGCGCGATTTCTCGTGAAAAACCGGCCGTTCGGATAGCCCGAACGGCCGGTTTGTTTGTTATAATAAAAAAGTGTAATTTCGATTTGACACCCGATAAATAACCCATCATGAAAAAACCGCTTCTTTTCTCCGTTGCGGCGCTGCTCCTGCTGACGGGAGCCGCGGCGCCCGAAAGCCCCGAGTACACCGTGTCCAAATATCATAACGGGCCGGAATTGTATTACTATTTTGCCGATACGGCGGGCAACCGGTTCAACGATGTCCGTTACGCCGAGGCGTATCCTTTCTCCGGTGACCGGGCTCTGGTCCGCGAGACGAAAAAGTACGGTTACATCAATCCTGCGGGCGAATTGGCAATCCCTTATCAGTTCGATGCCGCCCTGAGTTTCGGCGACCAGGGCTTCGATAAAGACCTGGCTATCGTGCGGTTCGCCTTCCGTGACGAACTCCGCGAATTTATAACCCCGTGGACGTACGGCGACAGCGAAATGGTGCTGATAAACCGTCGGGGCGAGGCCGTTACGCCCCGCTACGAGGTGATCCGTCCCGTGAAGTACGAGCTGGCGGTGGTCGTGGAGACGCGCCGCAACCACGGGCTTCCGGTCGGGATCGCCGAGCCGAACAAAGTCCCCGACGCCTGTAAGTGGGGCTGTATCGACAAATACGGCCGGGAGGTGATTCCCTGCGTCTACGACCGCATTTTCGGGATCAACGAAGCCCTGCTGCTGGCGCAGAAGGACGGCAAATGGGGCGCTGTGGACGCCCGTGGGAAGGAGGTCATTCCGTTTATCCACGATTTCTGCCGCTACCGGAGCGGGCGTAGACAGATATTCAGCTCCGACTGGGATGGTGGGTGGCCTAATATGAGCCGGGTCACACTCGGAAAGGGGCGGATCGATATGTATGACGGAGACCGGAAGACGGTTTACGACGAGTTCGGACGGAAGCTGAAATAGCCTCCGTTCCGCGGCTTTTACCCGGAATCTGTCCGCCTGTCCGGAGGCGGAAAAACAACGGGTTTCGACATAACCGGCAGAAAATCGGAATAATCCACCACTGAGCCGCTTCAGGGCCCGATTTTGGGTTACAGATTGAAACCTTGCCGGAATAAAAATTCACTTTTTTTGCAAAATCAGCCGTTCGGGATAGCCCGAACGGCTGTTCTGATTGTTATAATAATCGTGCGAGGCAGTGTTATTCTGTTGCGGGGATTGCAGAAACGCACAAAACTCCGGCAGGCCGGAGTCGGTTAGGTTGACTATTTAATTCCTTAAACTTTTGCGTATGAAGAAATTTTTACCCCCGGAAAAGGAAATGAGAGAACGTTCCGGCTGCGGAACACCAATGGCGGTGAAAAGGCTGCTGTGCCTTGTCGTGCTGCTGGTTTTCGCATTCCATGTAACCCCCCCCCTTGCTTACGGCCAGCCCAAAAAACTGTTCACGCTCTCGATTCGTGACGCTTATCTGACCGAGCTTTTCCTGCAGATCGAGAAGCAGAGCAACTACTCGTTCGTCTACCAGACGGACGACATCGAAGCGCTGGGCAAAAAGAATTTCTCGTGTGTGCGTTCCGATCTGGAAGCGATCCTCAAACGGTGCTTCACGGGGACGGGTCTCGCCTGGGAGATCACCGACAACCATATCGTCATCCGCCGCAAGGAGGCCCAGCAGGCCAAATCGGACCGCGTGACGATCGAGGGCCGCGTGCTGGACGAGTACCGCAAGTCGCTCGCCGGCGTCTCCGTCGTGGTCAAGGGCACGCGCTACGGAACCACGACCGACTCGAAGGGCGAGTTCAGGATCGTCGCGCCCCGCCAGAAGGATATGGTCGTCCGGTTCACGTTCATCGGCATGACGCCCCAGGAGATCGATTACGTCGAGGGCAAGAAACTCTACGTGAACCTCCAGCAGTCGTCCACGGACATCGGTAATGTCGAGGTCGTGCACACCGGTTACCAGGAGCTGACGCCCCGCGAAATGGCGGCTTCGATCGTCTCGATCAAGGCCGAGAACATCTATAACCCCGGCCTTTCGACCATCGACCAGATGCTCGAGGGACAGGTTCCGGGCCTGACCTACATGCAGAGCAGCGGTCAGCTGGGCGCCGCGCCGAAACTGCGTATCCGCGGTACGACGACCATCCTCGGCTCGCAGGAGCCCCTGTGGGTGATCGACGGCGTCGTGCAGACCGATCCCGTGAACATCGACCCCGAGCAGATCAACGACCTCGATTTCGTGAACCTGCTGGGCAACGCCGTGTCGGGCCTGAACCCCGAGGACATCGACCAGATCGACATCCTGAAGGACGCTTCGGCCACGGCGCTCTACGGTAAGAGCGCCTCGAACGGCGTCATCGTCGTGACGACCAAGCGTGGTAAGCAGGGCCCTCCCGTCGTGACCTACTCGTTTTCGGGAACCTTCACCCAGCGGCCCAGTTATTCGGACCGTTCGGTGGATGTGATGAACTCGCTGGAGCGCACCTCCTTTTCGCGCGAGCTGATGAACAACCGGCAGGTGTATCCCAACATCACCTCGTGGCTCGGCTATGAGGCTTCCTACCGCGACTACATGAACGGCAGCATCGACTACAACGAGTTTGCGCGTCAGGCGGGCTATTACGAGACGCTCAACACCGACTGGTTCGACCTGCTGATGCAGAACGCCTGGTCGCACCGCCACACGCTGAGCCTTTCGGGCGGAACCTCCAATGTCCGCTACCACGCCTCGCTGGGTATGAACAACCAGCAGGGTTCGATCCAGGGCGAGAAGAGCAAGACCTACACGGCGACGTTCAACCTGACGGGCAACTACAAGCGTTTCAAGGTCACGTTCGGCATGAACGGTTCGGTGTCGGACACCGACGGCGAGCCCACCGACCTCCGGATCAACGACTATGCCTACAATACCAGCCGTGCGGTGCCCGTCTACGACGGGGACGGCAATTACTGGTCCTACCTGCGCTCCACCTCCGCGTCGTCCACCAACGACAGCGACACCTATCCGTTCAACATCCTCGAGGATATGGAGAACAGCTACCGCAAGCAGAAGAACAACAGCCTCACGGCCCGGGCCGGTGTCGATTACGACATCACCTCGACGCTGAAGATCACGTCGCTGCTCTCCTACTCCGTGTCGAACAACTACACGGGCAACTACCACGGGCAGAATACCTGGTACGGCCGGACGCTCAACAAGCGCTACAACTCTCCGACCGACGAGTACTATTACGAGAACACGCTGCTGCCCATCGGCGGCGAGCTCAAGGAGAGCCGGACCGACCGCCGCGGCTATTCGGCGCGTGCGGCGATGGTCTACACCGAAAAGTTCGGCAAAGACGCGCAGCACAAGATCGACGCTTCGCTGGGTACGGAGGTTTCGTCCACCACCTACGAGGGGCTGTCGCAGACCTACCGCGGCTACGATCCCGACCGCGGCAACATCATGCAGGGCGTGACGATCATCGGCGGCTCGAAGGTCGAGAATCCGGTCAACTATACGAAATATGCCGACTGGCTGCAGACGTCCGAGGCGATGGGCGTGCGCACCATCAGCCGGTCGAACAACCTCGCGGCCTACATGACGCTGGGCTACGGCTACATGCAGCACGCCTATTTCAGCTTCAACATGCGCAGCGACTTTTCCAACGAGTTCGGCTCGCGTGCCAACGAGCGTTTCCTGCCCACATGGGCGCTTGCGGGACGCTGGAACATCACGGACAACCTGCTGAAGGATGTCCGCTGGATCAATTCGATGTCGCTGCGGGCCTCGTTCGGCTCGCAGGGCAACGTGCCGAGCGTGCCGACGCGGCTGGTGATTCAGGAGGGCGGCTACGACAAATATTTCGATTCCTACACCAAGAGCATCAGCAAATGGCCCAACCCCGACCTGAAATGGGAGAAGACCTACACGACCAACATCGGTCTGGATTTCGCGATCCTCAAGCGTAAGATCACGGGTACGATCGAGTGGTATTACCGCAAGACCACCGACGCCTACATGAGCCAGAGTATCTCGGAGGTCAACGGCATCACCAGCTACACGGTCAACCGCGGTACGCTCACCAACCAGGGCCTCGACCTGACGCTGAATTTCACGCCGATCAACCGCCTGACGGAGGTCAACGGCGAGATCAAGGGTTTCCGCTGGCGTTTCGACCCCTCGCTGGGTTCGGTCATCAACCAGCTGATCGACAAGGTCGTGCAGACGCCCGAGACGACGCTCAAGCACGACAATGAAATCTACTATTCGGAGTATCTGAACGGTACGATCCATGTCGTGGGCCGTCCCATCAACGGTTTTTACTCCTACCAGTTCGCCGGGCTCGACGGCAAGGACGGACGTCCGACCTTCAAGAATTTCAGCCAGATGATCACCGTCACCGATCCCGTCACCGGCGAGGATACGGAGATTTCCCGCGCCAAATGGCTGGACGAGTATTTCGAGACCAACCAGCAGCGCTACATGACTGTCATGTCCTACTCGGGCACGCGCGTTCCGACGATTCAGGGAAGCCTGCGCAATACGTTTACTTACAACAATTTCACGCTGAGCATCAACCTGGCGTACAGCCTCGGATCGAAAATCCGCCTGACGAAGCTCTATCCCAACGTCTCGGGAACCAACGGTACCATCGCGCCGCTGCCGACGGAGAACGTCCGCCGCGAATGGCTCCGCCGCTGGCAGAAGGAGGGCGACGAGAAATACACCAGCATCCCGGGCATCCTCTCCGGAAGCGAGTTCACCTCGACGCTGAGTCCCTGGTGGCAGAACGCTTCGGACAGCGACATCCGCAACACCATGACCGCCATGTTCAAGGACGGTTTCGCGCCCAATATCTGGCAGATGTTCGACTACTCGGATTCGCGTGTCGTGAGCGGCAACTACCTGAAGATTCAGTCAATCTCGCTGCGCTACCAGCTGCCGCGGAAATTCTGCAACAGCGTCCGGATGAAATCGGGTTACGTGATGTTCACCGGCACCAACCTCTACACCTTCGCCAATTCGAAGCTCAAGGGGCAGGACCCGACCACCTCGGGCGGTTCCGCGATTGCCGTGTCGATCCGCCCGACCTATTCGCTTACGCTCAATGTTTCATTCTAAAGCACGGACCGTTATGAAAAAAATACTTATCATCCTGTTTTCCGGAGCCCTCCTGGGGAGTCTGCCCTCCTGCGGCAATTTCCTCGAGGAGTACTCCCAGACGCTCTCCTATGTGGACGACCTCTCCGACCTCGATGAACTGTTGATCGGAGGCGCCTATCTGGAGAACCGGGCCAAAGTCTGCAAATACCTCTGGATCGATTTCATGGACGACGACTGCAAGGAGGAGTGGTACGGCGCCTCGACCGGTAACCGCGTCGCCGACTACATCCGGGGAATCTACCGCTGGGAGCGCTACCCCTGGTGGGAGGACAAGTCGTCGGTGAAGAATACGGCCAACAACGTCGGGTACGGAGGCAACCCCTCCTGGCAGGACCTCTACGCCAAGATCGCCGTGACGAACGCCGTGATCGAGGAGGTCGAGCGTTTTGCCGGGGACCCGAAGACCCATGCCAACTACCTGCAGGTCAAGGGAAGCGCCTATTTCCTGCGCGGGCTCTACTATTTCACGCTCACGAACCTCTGGGGACTGCCCTACGTGGCCGCGACGGCTTCGACGGACCTGGCAGTGCCCCTGAAGACCGAGTCGGCGATGAAGCCGGGCGGCTTTGCACGCAACACCGTGCAGGAGGCTTACGACCAGATCGTCTCGGACCTCGAGATGGCCGTTTCGTGCCTGCAGCCCGTCGAGCGCGGCAACAAGCTCTATGCCAATGCTTCCGCGGCGCGGCTGCTGCTGGCGCGGTGCTATCTCTACATGTGCGACTGGGACGAGGCCCGCAAATGGGCCGGGGAGGTTATCGCCGACGTTTCGAACGCCACGTTCCGCATGTACGACATCAACAGTGCAGCCAGTGTCGCCGCCTACCAGACCGCGACCAAGACGGACCCGAGCCTGGCGTGGAGCGAATACATCTTCCTGAACGGCTGGCAGTCCGGGCAGATCATGGGTACGACCAAATGTCCCCAGTTCACTTTCTCGCAGGAGCTGTACAACACCTATGCGGATAACGACCTGAGAAAGAGCTTCTGGTTCATAGCGCGGGTCTCTTCGGGCGTTACCTACGGGAAATTCTTCTCCACGGAGGCGAATTATTTCACGCCGCTGAGTTTCACGCTGCCCGAGGCCTACCTGATCGAGGCCGAGGCCGCCGCCATGGAGGACGACTGGACGGCTGCCGCCGCCGCGCTCAAGGAGATTCGCGACAACCGCATCAAGACGGGGACGGAGGACGTCGCCTATGAGACCTTCACGGGGCAGGAGATGATCGATTTCATCCGCGCCGAACGCCGCCGCGAGCTGGCTTTCCGCGGCCTGCGCTGGTACGACCTGCGCCGCTACGCCGTGCTGCCCAAATACCAGCTCAAGACCACGCTCCGCCATGCGATCTACGAGTGGGGCGACAATGCCGCCGTGCTGCTCGGTTATCACGTGCTGGGCGAATGGCCCGGCGACGGGGGCTGGGTGATGCCTTTCCCGACCTATGCGCTGCAGAACAACGAAGGTATGCTGGTGGACAACGAGCGTCCCGACCGGGTGCCGGTACAATAGTTAACCTATCATGAGAGAGAATATGAAAAAAGTGATATATATGGCCGTCGCGGCGCTTTTCGTCACGGGTTGCGGCGAGGACAAGGACCTGGAGCCGTCGGGGCTGGACCGGAACTGGTTCGCCGTGGAGGATTCGAGCGACCCCGTCGACCATCTCCGCTACGAGATTTACTCGCAGACGGGAGTCACCCTGTTTCGCAAGGACACCATCGGTTCGATCGACCGCGGACTCGACGCGCTGGGCAATCCCTTCATCTACTACGAGGTGCTGGACGTGAACTATGCCATCACCAGCCGCGTCGAGGTCGCCACCTACGAGCTTTCCGAGGACGATGAAGCCGCTATCGCGGGTTTCGAACTGATGCGCGACCGGGTGATTCCGGCGCTGCCCAAAAAGCTCTATCCGCGCTGTTTCCTGCTGGTCGACAAGCTCAACATCACCCAGACGAAGAATCAGAACGGCGAAGCCTCGGCTTACAAAGGGATGATGACGACGGTCGTGGGACGCCTGAACACCATCAGGACCATGTCCGAGGCGGAGAAGAAACGGCTGGCGGCCGGAGTCCTCGCGGAGATCGTCTCGGTGTATCTGGTCAGCGAATGCGCGACCGAACTGGAAGAGTTCTATTCCAAGGCGAACACGAAGACCGCCGGCGGGGACGATTACAATTTCTACACGAAGACTGACGACATCCGGGAAAAGAGCCCCGGCACCTCCCGCCCGGCCTTCAAGGACTGGAAGGAGTACGGATTTCTGGTGCACGATACGTCGTACACCTCTTTCAACGACACCCCCGGATCGCGCTCCTACAAGACCGTGGGCCAGCGCCGCGACGTGGAGACCTTTATGGTCGAGGTGCTGTTGGACGACGATGCCGCTTTCGAGGCCGCGTATGGGGCCTATCCGCTGATTCTGGAGAAATACGAACTGCTCAAAGCCGTCTGGGCCGGGGTCAGGAACGAACTGCAATAATGAATAAAACCGCCGATAACTGAATGAGACGTAACCTGTTGCTGGCTCTGCCGGCGTTGTGCATGCTGCTGTGCTGCGCAACGCCGGCGGCAGCCTTTTCGAACCTTCGGAAGAAGGAGTCGAAAAAAGAGCGTGCCGCCGAGAAGAAAAAACTCAGCAAGTACGAAAAACTATTCGAAAAAGGAGTTGAGAAAAGTGCCTCCGGAGCGTTTGCCACGCTTCACAAGGTGAACGGCAAACTCTACCTCGAGTTCCCGCTGGAACTGCTGGGGCGCGAGATGCTGCTCTCCTCGACGACGGCACAGACCAGCGACAGCCGGTTCTGCATCGTGGGCTACAAGGCCAAAGCGCCGATACACCTGCGCTTCATGGCCCGGGACACGTTGCTGACCATCCTCCGGGTCAATGCCCGTCCGGACCGTCCGGACGACGGGGACCCGCAGGCTGCGGCTCTCGCAGCGCGGAACTTTGCGGACCCCGTGTGGGAGGGGCACCGGATTCTGGCCTACAACCCCGACAGCACGGCGCTCGTTTTCGATGCCACCAAACTGTTATCGGATTGCAGCGATCCCGCGATGGCGCCCGTGTCGCCCCGGGTCGGGTCGTACGAGATCGCCTTCAGTCCGGATAAGAAACTGACCTCGATCCTCAAGCTGGGGGCTTACGACAAGAGCCTTTCGGTGAGCACGCGCTTCTCGGGCAAGGCCGGTATCAAGGACAACGGCGTGGCGATGTACAACAAGCATCCGCTGACCGTCACGGCCCAGCGCACGTTGCTGCTGCTGCCCGAAAAGAAGATGAAGCCGCGCATCTCCGACCAGCGTGTCGGAGTGTTCCTCACCTCGAAGCAGCGGATTCCCGACGGTTCGCCGACGGAGACCTACACGCTGGCCAACCGCTGGCGGCTGGAGCCCTCCGATCCGGCGGCTTATGCCCGCGGGGAGCGGGTGAAGCCCGTCGAGCCGATCGTGTTCTATCTCGACAGCCTCTTCCCGGCGGCCTGGAAAGGAGCCATCCGCCGCGGTGTGCTGCGCTGGAACGACGCTTTCGGGCGGATCGGATTCGCCGATGCCGTCGAGGTGCGGGATTTCCCGGCCGACGACCCCGCGTTCGACCCCGACAACCTCGAATACTCTTGCATCCGTTACGTACCTTCGCAGGTCGAGAATGCGATGGGGCCTTCGTGGGTCGATCCCGCGACGGGCGAGATCATCAACGCCTCGGTCCTGATTTACAACGACGTGATCCGGCTGACTGCGGCCTGGCGTTTCCTGCAGACCGCGCAGGTCGATGAGCGCGTCCGCACGGCCGACATTCCCGACGAGCTGCTGATGGAGACCCTCAGTTACGTGGCGGCGCACGAGGCGGGCCATTGCCTCGGGCTGATGCACAACATGGCCGCTTCGGCGGCGTATCCCACCGATTCGCTCCGTTCGGCGGCCTTCACGCAGCGATACGGCATCACGCCCTCGATTATGGACTATGCGCGTTTCAACTACGTGGCGCAGCCCGGGGACAAGGGCGTGAAACTCATGCCGTCGGACCTCGGCGTCTACGACTATTACGCCATCGAGTGGCTCTACCGCTGGTATCCGGGCGATAAGAGCGTCCGCGAGGAGCTGGCCGAGGGCGAAAAGCTGATCGATGCGAAGGAGGGCGACCCGATGTACCGCTATGCGCCCCAGCAGGTGCTGAGCCGCTACGATCCGTCGGTCGTCGAGGAGGACCTCGGGGACGACGCCGTGAAATCGGGTGCCTATGGAGTGAGCAACCTGAAACTGGTTGCCGCCGGCATGGACGGCTGGATCGGCCCCGGCGACCCCGAATACAAACTGCGCAAGGACCTCTACCGGAAGATGGTCGATCAGTACCACCGCTATATCTATACGGCGCTGCACAACGTGGGCGGCATCCGGCTGGACAACTCCCGCCGTTCGGTCGAGGAGGGAACGCGCTTCGTCTCGACGCCGGCCGCCGTGCAGGAGGCTTCGCTGCGCTGGGCGCTGCAGGAGCTGAGCGACTGCGACTGGCTGGTCATGAAGGCCCATGCCACGGGCTATCCCCTGGGCTATTACCAGAGTTATATGCAGGAGACGCTCTTCCAGTCCATGCGCAAGCGGCTGGTTTCGCTGTGCGCCGGGGTGACTCTGGCGTCCTACCTGGCGCAGGAGGAGCCTTTCACCGTCGGGGACTATCTCGACGTCGTTTACGAGGAGCTGTGGGAGAAGGTCGTGGGGCGGAAACCCCTGACGCCTTCGTGCCGCATCATGCAGCGCCACAGCATCGCCCTGCTCAATTCGAAAATCAAGGCCATGGGCGGCCACTCGCTGTTCATGCTGGCCTATGCGCCCGACGATGCCGACCTGAAGCTGTTCGGCCTCGACCGGGCAGTTGCGGAGGAGTTCGTTTCGCTGGGCAAAGGATACGGCTGGCAGCCGAAGATCGACGCCGAGGCGCTCGACGAGACGGAGACGGCCTTCTTCACCCTGTTGACGAAGCTCCGCACGCTGCTCACGGAGCGGATGCCCCGCGTGGCGGAGGACGAACGGGCCTACTATCAGGCCATGCTTTACTCCGTGGAGCAGATGATCGGCACCCGAAACCTGAAATAACCGTTCTCTCAAGATGATGAAATACATGAAACTGATTGCGGTGGTCTGTGCGGCAGCATGGGCGATCGCCTCGATACCCGAAAGTCAGGCAGGGCCCCGCAAGCGGGCCAAAGACAAGCAGGAGCAGACCGTGCGGAAAACGCCCTACGAGAAACTCTTCGACGGGAAGAAGCACACGACCGCCGTCGGCGAGCTGGTCACTCTGCACAAGATCGACAGCAAGGTCTACCTGGAGATTCCGCTGGAATCGATGGACCGCGACATGCTGCTGGGCACGACGCCCGCTTCGACGATGTACGTGCGCGGATGCGTCGCCGGACTCCGGCAGCGGGACCCGCTGCATATTGCGTTCAACCTGGTGGACAGCACCGTGGTCCTGGTGTGCCGGAACGACGTTTGGCAGCGGGAGGGCGTGTCGGAGCGTGTCGGGGCGGCCATCGCCACGGCCGGCTGCGACAACGTCATGGGCCAGTACAAGATCAAGGCCTGCAACGACGACCGGACGGCCGTGGTGGTCGACGTCACGGAGCTCTTCTGCTCGGACATTCCGGAACTCTCCCCGATCGGCGAAGGGTACGATCCGTTCGATGTTACGGCCACCATGAAGACGAACCTGACCCGCGTGACCGATGTCCGGGACATAAACGGCGAGCTCTACGTCCACACCTCGGCGCAGTATACCATAAGCGAATGGCGATTCATCTTTCCGGTGGTCGTCATGCTGCCCGTGGATGTGGACGTAGTGTTCTCGCTCGTTCCCATGCCGGAGAAGACCATGCGGCCCCGGCTGGCCGACGACCGCATCGGTCTGTTCACGGTCGAAAAGAAGGTGCTCTCCGAGGTGGGCGGACCCGTCAGCGAGGTGAAGTACGCCGCACGGTGGAACATCGTTCCGGCGGATACGGCGGCCTACATGCGCGGGGAGCTCACGGACCCGGTGCGTCCGATCACGATGTACATGGACCCGAATATGCCCGAGACGTGGCGTGAGCCGGTGAAACGCGGCATTCTGAGCTGGAACAGGGCTTTCGAGAAAGCCGGGTTCCGGGAGGTGATCCGCGTGGCGGATTTCCCGGAGGACGATCCCGAATTCAATCCCTACGGGATCAACACCTCGTGTGTCTGGTACGCTCCGTCGAACATCGAGAACGCCGAAGGCCATTTCTGGGCCGATCCCCGCACGGGCGAGATTCGCAGCGCCACGATGGTCCTGCACCAGCACGTCGCTTCGAAGATCAACCGCTGGCGCTTCGTGCAGACGGCGCAGATCGATCCCCGGGTGCGGAACGTCGTGATGCCCCGCGACGTGATGGACGAGTCGCTGGCCTATGTCGCCGCGCATGAGATGGGCCATTGCCTGGGCCTTACGCACAACATGGCCGGATCGTCGGCCATTCCGGTCGATTCGCTGCGCTCGGCGGCGTTCACGCGGAAATACGGCACGACGGCCTCGATCATGGACTACGCCCGTTTCAACTACGTCGCGCAGCCCGGGGACCAAGGGGTGCGGCTCACGCCGCCCGACGTGGGCGTTTACGACGAGTATGCCATTGCGTGGCTCTACCGGTTCGTGCCCGACGCCGAGGCGGAGAAAAGCGTGCTCGATGCGTGGATTGCCCGCCATGCCGGCGATCCGATGTACCGGTATGCCGAACTGCAGGAGGCGGCCTACAACCGTTTCGACCCTTCGGCCGCGGAGGAGGACCTGGGCGACGACGCGATCCGCGCCGGGGAGTACGGCATCCGCAACCTGAAATACATCATGGACAACCTGCCCTCGTGGATAGGCCCGGAGAACGACCCCGACGGGGCCTACCGCAAAAGCGTGGAGACCAAGCTGCTGAAGCAGTATCAGCTCTACCTGGAGACGGTGTGGAGCAACGTGGGCGGAATCTACGTCTACAACCGCGGGGAGAGTCCCGACGGAGCCCGCTACAAGTGCGTGCCGCGCGAGGTTCAGAAACGCTCGGTGGAGTGGGTGTTCCGGCAGCTGCTCGATTGCGAGCAGTTCCAGAATCCCGCCGTCTACGAGAAATTCGCGATCAACGTTCCCTCGCCGCTCAAGGCGCAGAACCTGATCCAGTCGGGTATGGGGCTGTCATTCCAGATGGTCTCTTACAGCAACGTCCTGTCGGACGACCCCTACACGATGGAGGAGCTTTTCGACGATATTTATGAGAATGCCTGGAAGAACAGCATCGAGAACCGCAAACTGACCGCCGCGGACAAGCTCCTGCAACGCAACCTGCTGAAGAGCTCCGATATGCGTGCCGCCGGTGTCGGCGGGACCCGCATGCTCTCGTCCGACAACGGATTCGGGGATTTCCCGGGAGCCGTCGGGGGTGTCGCGCCGGATGCCGGAGCCCCGCTCCGCTCCTACGTGCAGGCGATCATTCCCAGCGCCACGCAGCGACTGTACGCCACGGCCGACGAACATACGCTGGCCATGCTGAAAAAACTGCAGGCGCTGTTGCAAAAGCGGGTCGCCGATGCGGCCGATCCCGCCGACATCCCGTTCTACCGGGCACAACTTTTCTCCGTCAACAAATTATTGAAACCGAAAAAATAAAACCACGCGAAAATGAAGAAGACTCTCTTTATCTGCCTGCTCCTTGTGACGGCCCTGCTGTATGTCCAGCCGTCTGCGGCCAAGAGCAAAAAGAAAAAAACGGCCCGGACCGAGCAAAGCAAGGCCGATACGGTCAAGAAGAAAAAAATCTCGCCTTACGAAAAACTTTTCAAGGGTAAGAAGGCGGTGAAAGCCGACGAAGGCTTTATGACCCTGCACATCGTGGGCAACAAGCTCTATTTCGAGATGCCCCTCACGGAGATGGGCAAGGAGATGCTGCTGGCCACGACCGTGACCGAGACCACCGACAACGCGGTCGCCATAAACGGTTACAAGGCCAAAACGCCCCTGCACATCTCGTTCTCGCTGGGCGACAGCGTGGTTTACATGCACCGGATCAATTCCCGCATGAGCTACGACCCCGACAACGAGCGGATGCGCAGCGTCGCCGTCCGGAACTACGGCAATCCGATCGTGTCGAGCTTCAAACTGCTGGCCTACAACCGGGACAGCACGGCCGTGGTGTTCGACATGAGCAACCTGTTCAACGGCAGCGACAATTCGACCGCCCCGATTCAGGAAGGGGGCTTCCCGATAGCTCTGCGTGCCTCGGCCAACAAGTCGACCGTGGATATTTACGATGTCAAGTCGTTCGAGGACAACGTTTCGGTCAAGACCTCGATGACCTACAACGTGAGCGCGAAGGCCATACTGGGCGGGACGCTCTTCACCGACAAACCCGTGACGCTCAAGGTGACGCGCACGCTGATGCTGTTGCCCGAGGAGCCGATGAAGCCGCGTATCTCCGATTCGCGCGTGGGTATTTTCCTCACCCTGAAACAGCACATTCCCGCCGACGGCGAGGAGCTGGTCAACTATTCGCTGGCCAACCGCTGGCGGCTGGTTCCCGCGGACCGGGAGGCCTATGCCCGCGGCGAGTTGGTGGCTCCCGAGAAACAGATCGTCTTTTACGTCGATACGCTCTTTCCCAAACAATGGGTCGCACCCATCAAGGAGGGCGTCGTGCGCTGGAACAAGGCTTTCGAGAAGATCGGTTTCAAAGATGCCGTCGCCGTGCGGGATTTCCCGGCCGACGATCCTGCGTTCGACCCCGACAACCTCAAATACTCGTGCATCCGCTACGTCCCCTCGGCTGTCGCCAACGCCATGGGCCCTTCGTGGGTGGACCCCCGCACGGGCGAGATACTCAACGCCTCGGTGCTGATCTATAACAACGTCATCAAGATGCTGACGCAATGGCGTTTCGTGCAGACGGCGCAGATCGACGAGCGGGTTCGCGCCAAAACGCTGCCCGAGGATGTCGTCTACGAGTCGCTGGCCTATGTGGTGGCGCACGAGGTGGGCCACACGCTGGGCCTGATGCACAACATGGCGGCTTCGGCGGCCTATCCCGTCGAGAAGCTCCGCGACCCGGCCTTCACGCAGCAATACGGCACCACGCCCTCGATCATGGACTATGCACGGTTCAACTACGTGGCGCAGCCCACGGACAAAGGCGTGAAACTGACGCCTCCCGAGCTGGGCGAGTACGACTATTACGCCATCAAGTGGCTCTACTCCTACCTGCCGGGCGACAAGAGCGCCCGTGAGGAGGCCGAGACCCTCGAATCGTGGGTGGATGAGAAGGCCGGCGACCCCGTATACCGCTACGGCAAGCAGCAGATGGCCAGCCGTTACGATCCCTCGGCCATGGAGGAGGACCTGGGCGACGACCCGCTGAAGGCCAGTCAGTACGGCGTTAAAAACCTGCAGTATATCTCGTCGCATCTCAACGAGTGGATCGCCGACGACCCGACGGCGGAGGTCCGCAAAGGTCTTTACGACCAGATCGCCAAGCAGTACAGCCGCTATGTGAACAACGTGCTCTACAACGTGGGCGGCATCTACCTCACCGAGGCGAAGGACGGCACCCGGGCCAAACGCTTCGAGTCGGTTCCCCGCCAGCGGCAGAAGGAGTCGCTCAAGTGGGTCCTGAAGCAGATCAGCACGAACGAATGGCTCGACAACGACGACATCTGCCGCCGTTTCGGCCTGAACATGAAATATTCGCCCGCGATCAACAACTCGCTCGCCGCGACGCTGACCAAGCTCTACATGAACGTGACCCTCTCGTCGTTCGTCGCCGAAAAGGATCCCTACACCGTGGCCGAATTCTTCGGCGACCTCTATACGGGCGTGTGGGACAGCGCGATCAACAACCGCAGGCTCACCAACGGCGACAAGATCGTCCAGAAGGCCGTCGTCAAGATGATGGGCACCTCGGCCGGTACGATCGGCGCGAAGAAACCCTCGTCGTTGCTCGACGGCATGGTCAGCTTCGAGGAGGCCTATGCACCCTCCGTCGATCAGATCCTGCTTTACGGGCTGGACGAGGGCGGTGAGGCGGCCCGCTGCGAACCGCTGCTGCGGCAGCTGGAGAGCGAGCAGGGCAGCCGCTATGTCGCCGAACACCTTTTCGAGCGGAATTTCGGCTACGGCTACGCCTGGCAGAACTGGGTGCGCTCGACGGTGATCGACGAAGCCCCGGTCTACTACCTGGACATGATGCTCAAGGTCAAGTCGCTGCTCGCACGGCGGGTCAACACCGCTCCCGTGCAGGATCGCCCCCACTACAAGGCGATGCTTTACGCCGTTACGCAGATGATCGACCAGACGGACTACAAGTAGCCTGTAAAAACCCATCACGATGAAATATCGGTTGATCGGAACGGCCGCACTCGTACTGCTCCTCGCGGGCAGCGCGGTGCGGCTTTTTGCACAGGAGGCGCGGTATGTCTTCCTGTTCATCGGCGACGGTATGGGGTTCGGGCAGGTGCAGGCCGCCGGGTTTTGGGCTGCGTCGCAGGGCGCCGGGGAGTTGTGTTTCACCGACTTTCCGGTGCAGGGGTTCGTCACGACCCACTCCGCCTCGAACGACGTGACGGACTCGGCGGCCGCAGGCACGGCCCTTGCCACGGGGCGGAAGACGGCCAACGGCGTGCTGGGGCTGGATGCCGCGTGTGCGGAGCCGCTGACGACCCTCGGCGAGCGGGCCCGACGCGCGGGATGCCGCGTCGGCGTGGCGTCGAGCGTCGCCGTGAACCATGCCACGCCTGCGGCCTTCTATGCCCACCGTTCCGCCCGGGAGAGTTATTACGACATCGGGCTCGACGCCCTGCGGGCCGGGTTCGACATCTATGCCGGGGCCGGGTTCAAGGAGGAGCGCCGCAAGGGCGATCCGGACTCCCCGAACCTCTACGACCTCTTTGCCGGGGCCGGATACCGGGTCGTACGCGGCGCCGACGATTTCCCCTCTGCGGCGGATGCGGCGGAAAAAGTGCTGTTGGTTCAGCCGGCTGACGCCGCCAATCCGTCGAGCCTGCCGCCCGCGATCGACCGCCGGGCGGGGGATATGACCCTCGAACAGATCACCCGCGGATGCATCGAGTTTCTCGGTTCTTCGGCGGCGGACGGGCGCCCGCAACCGTTTTTCCTGATGGTCGAAGGCGGCATCGTCGACTGGTTGTGCCATGCCAACGACACGGCCGCCGTGCTGGCCGAGACGTGCGACCTGGGGCGGAGCGTGGCCCTCGCGCTGGAGTTCTACCGCCGCTATCCCGCCGAGACGCTTATCGTCGTGACGGCCGACCACGAAACGGGCGGACTGGCCGTAGGCCGGGGCGAGACGGCCCCCATGTCGTTCGACGCGCTGGCGCGGCAGACGGCCTCGGTGATCGGCGTGACGATGCGGCTCAGGGCGCTGCGGGATGCCCGTCCGGGGGAGACGGTCCCTTGGGACGACGTGCGCGGGGTGCTGCGCGAGAGTTACGGGTTCTGGGACTATACGGAGCTGACCCCCGAAGAGGAGACGTTGCTGAAAGAGAGCTATGAGAAGAGTTTCCGCTCGCAGGAGGGCCCGCTGGTCCGGAGCCTCTACTATGCCGTGGAGCCCGTGGCGGACTGTGCCGTGGGAATCGTCGCCCGCCGCACGGGCATGGCCTGGGGCAGCGGGGCGCACACGGCCGCCGTGGTGCCGGTTTATGTGCTGGGGGCCGGTGCGGAGCGGTTCGCGGCCTTGCGCGACAACACCGACATTCCGCGTGCCATCGCCCGGGCCGCCGGGTATCCCGGCGCCGACTGACGGGCTATTTTGCCGTCCGGTAGGCGGTTGGGGTGAGGCCGGTGTGCTCCTTAAAATATTTACCGAAGAACGACTGATTGGGAAAGTTGAGGTAGTAAGCCACCTCCTGAATGCTCATCGTGGAGTATTTCAGGAGGTTTTTGGCTTCGAGCACGACGTAGTCGTCGATCCATTCCGAGGCCGTGCGGCCCGTCGTCTTGCGGATGATCGTCGTCAGGTATTTGGGCGTCAGGTGCAGCTGCGCGGCGTAGAACCCGACCGAGCGGTGCTGCATGTAGTGTTTGGCCAGCTCGTTCATGAACTGGTGGAAATACTCTTCGTTGCGGCTGCGGGCCGAAGCGGGCAGGACGGCCGCCGCCGAGATGTGGCGGTCGATGATGCGGCAGACCTTGTAGGCCAGCGTGCGGATCACCGAGCGCATGACCTCGTCCGAATAGAGGTCCGTGCGCGGGGAGGCGCCCTCGGCATCGATCTCGGCGAATGACCGCGTGATGCCGTTCCACTCCTCGCCGGTCAGCTGCAGGCAGGGCTGCCCCTCGACGCAGAGGAACAGCCGCGACAGCAGTTTGAAATCGATGTTGATGCGCCGGATGAACTCCTCCTCGCACATCACGGCATAGATCGAGGATTCGCGCTCGACGGACTCCACCTGCAGGATTGAGCCGGGGAGGTGGACGAAGAGCGTCTTTTCGCCGAGCGTGTGGCGCTGCAGCCCCGACGTGAAGGTGATCGAACCTTTGGAACAAAACACGATTGCAAAGGCATTCAGACGGGTCGGATAGCGGAACAGGTCGATGTTGAACTCGTCCGTCACGTTGACACGTGAAGCGATCACACAACCATCGTAATAGAGGTCTCCCGGGCGCAGGGTGTTGGCTTCGAGCAGCGTGGCGAGCGAGAAACTCCGGATGTTCTTTTCGTTCATTTTGTGATTGGTTTTTTCGCAAATATAGTGAATTGGAAAACAGATTTTCTTCGAAAAGTACGAAATCGAACCAATCGGCGAATTTAACCGACACGGCGGCCTTTTTCCGGAGTCCCTAAAAGGAGAACTTTGCATCGTAAAAAATGCGAAATTCATGAAACGAACGATCTTTGTCGCCGCGCTGCTTATGGCCGCGGGCTGTTCATCTCCCAAAAAGGCCCGGACGGTCGATCCGCTGCGGGTCGAAACCATCGTCGCCGCACCTTCGGTCGATGCCGGGGCCGCGGTTTATGTCGGTACGATCGAGGAGGAGGCTTCGGCCTCTCTGAGTTTCCCCGTTCCCGGGACTGTCGCCCGAACCTTCGCCGACGAAGGGCAGCGCGTGCGGCAGGGGCAGCTGCTGGCCGAGCTCGATCCGACCTCGGCCCGCCAGACCTTCGATGCTGCCGAAGCGGCCCTGAATCAGGCGAAGGATGCCTGCGCACGTTTGCAGCAGCTTTACGACGCCGAGAGCCTGCCCGAAATCCAGTGGGTCGAGGCGCAGACGCGGCTCCGCCAGGCCGAAGCGGCCTTTGAAATCGCCCGGAAGAATCTCGGCGACTGCTCGCTCAGCGCACCCTTCGCGGGCGTCGTCGGCAAGCGGCCGGTTTCGGCCGGGGAGAACGTGCTGCCGGGGGTTCCCGTGATGACGCTGTTGCAGATTGGGAGCGTCAAGGTGCGGTTCTCGGTGCCCGAGCAGGAGATTGCCGGGCTCGGTACGGACAGCCGCGTCGGGGTCTGCGTTGCTGCGTTGGGCGACCGTATGTTTACAGCCGGAAAGATCGAAAAGGGCGCCGTGGCCAATCCCGCGGCACATACCTATGATGTAAAGGCGACGCTTCCGAATGCCGAAGGCGAGTTGCTGCCGGGCATGGTGTGCCGTGTGACGGTCTCCGCGGCCGCGGCTGCGGAGGAGATCGTCGTGCCGGTGCGTGCCGTGCAGCAGGCCGGCGACGGAAGCCGTTTCGTGTGGATCGTGCGCGGCGATTCGGCCGTGCGCAAGGCCGTCACGACGGGGCGTCTGGTGAACAACGGCATCGTGCTGACCGCGGGTGCCGCGGCGGGCGACCGCATCGTGGTCGACGGCATGCAGAAGATCGGCGAGGGCAGTAAAGTCACGGAGCGATGAAAGGTTCGAACAACGTGATCGCCTGGTCGATGCGCAATTTCCGCATCACCTTCCTGCTTGTCGGGTGCCTCTTCGTGTTCGGCATCTACGGACTGGTGCGCATTCCCAAGCAGGAGTTTCCCGAATATACGATCCGGCAGGGCGTCGTCGTGGGCGTCTATCCGGGTGCTACGAGCGAGGAGGTCGAGGAACAGCTGGCCAAGCCGCTGGAGCAGTTCCTGATGACCTACAAGGAGGTGAAGCGTCCGAAGACCACCTCCACCTCGCAGAACGGCATGTGCTATGTGATGGTCGAGCTGGAGGACAACGTGAACGACAAGGACGAGGTCTGGTCGAAGATCAAGCACGGTCTGGCGTCGTTCAAGATGCAGCTGCCTTCGGGCGTCGCGGCGCTCGTCGTGAACGACGATTTTGGCGATACCTCGGCACTGCTCATTACCCTCGAGTCGGATACGCGCTCCTACCGCGAGCTGAAAGGTTACATGGACGACCTGAGCGACCGCCTGCGGCGCATCGAGTCGGTCTCGAACCTGCGTCCTTACGGCGTGCAGTCGGAACAGATCTCGGTCTACATCGACCGCGAACGGCTGGCGGCCTACGGCATCGGCGAGAAGGTGATCTCCGCGGCGCTGGCCGCGCAGGGACTGACCCCGCTGGGCGGTACGGTGAGCAACGCCGCGACCGAGACGCCGATTCACATCGCACCGGCGCTGGCCGGGGAGCGGGAGGTTGCCGAGCAGATCATCTGGAGCGATCCCGAGGGCCATGTGCTGCGCGTGAAGGACGTGGCGCGCGTCGTTCGCGAATACGACGATCCGGACAGCTATATTCTCAACAACGGCCACCGCTGCGTGCTGCTGTCGATGGAGATGCGTGCGGGATTCAACATCGTGGAGTACGGTCAGGAGGTGGACGAGGTGCTGCACGCCTTCATCGAGGAGGAGTTGCCCGCCGATGTGCAGGTGCAGCGCATAGCCGACCAGGCCAAGGTCGTCGGGGACTCCGTGCGCGGGTTCCTCCGCGACCTGTTCGTGGCCATGGCCATCATCATCGCCGTGATGATGCTCCTCTTCCCGCTGCGGTCGGCCATCGTCGCGGCCATCACCATTCCGCTCTCCACGTTCATCTCGGTGGGCATCATGTATCTGTGCGGCATCCCGCTCAACACGGTGACGCTGGCCGCGCTGGTCGTCGTGCTCGGCATGATCGTCGACAATTCGATCGTGGTGATCGACGGCTATCTCGACTACCTCGCGCGGGGCTATTCGCGCTGGTATGCCGCCGTGCAGAGCGCCCTGGAGTTCTTCCCCTCGCTGCTGCTGGCCACGGTCTGCATTTGCATGATCTTCTACCCGATTCTCTTCACGATGACGGGCATGTTCCGCGATTTCCTGACCTATTTCCCGTGGACGATCACCATCAACCTGATGGTCTCGCTGTCGCTGGCCGTGCTGATCATTCCGTTCCTCGAGGTGCTGATCATTCCCAAAGTGCAGCCGCGCAGGGAGGGCGAAAAGTCCTTCACCGACCGCGTGCACGACTACTATCGCCGGGTGCTGGCATGGACCTTCCGCCACGGCTGGCTGACTATCTCGATGGGTGTGGCCTCGGTGGTCGTCTCGCTGCTGATCGCCACGCAGCTCAAGTTCCGCATGGTGCCTTTCGCCGACCGCGACCAGTTCGCCGTGGAGATTTACCTGCGTCCCGATACGCCGCTCGATCGCACGGAAGCCGTCGCCGACTCGGTCTACCGGATGCTGCACGCCGACCGGCGGGTGGAATCGGTCACGTCGTTCGTGGGGTGTTCGTCGCCCCGCTTCCAGATGAGCTACGCCCCGCAGATCGCGGGTAAGAATTATGCCCAGTTTATCGTCAACACCACGTCGGTCGACGATACGGAGGCCATTCTCGACGAGTATGCCGATGCGTGGGCCGACCGCTTCCCCGAGGCCTATGTCAAGTTCAAGCAGCTGGACTACCAGAATGTTCCCTCGCTCGAATTCCGCTTCTACGGCAGCGACATCGACTCGCTGCGTGCTTCCGCCGACCGGCTGATGGCCCGTATGCGGCAGATGCCCGAACTCATGTGGGTACACTCCGACTATGAGGACCCGCGTGCTGTCGTCGACGTGCGGCTCGATCCCGTCACGGCGCCCCAGCTGGGCATCACCCGGACGCTGGCGGCCGTCAACCTGGCGCTCGCCGCCGGGGATGTGCCCGTGGGATCGGTCTGGGAGGGCGATTACAAACTGCCCGTGGTGCTGAAGAACGACGCGCGGCAGGGCGAGCGGTCGCTGGCTGACATCGGCGACACCTATGTCTCCTCGCCCGTGCCGGGAGTCAGCGTACCCCTGCGGCAGGTTGCCGCGGTGGAGCCTGTGTGGAGCCAGTCGAAGATCGTACACCGCAATGGTATGCGCTGCATCACCGTCACGGCGGACCTCAAACGCGGCGTCAACGCCATGCGGATGACCTCGCGGATCGATAAGGTGCTGAAAAACGAGATTACGCTCCCGGCGGGTGTGGAGACCGAACTGGGCGGCGCCCACGAATTCGACGCCGAGACCATTCCGCCCATTGCGTCGGGACTGAGCATCTCGCTGGTGATTATCTTCTTCTTCATCCTCATTAATTTCCGCAAGTTCGGCATCACGCTGGTCATTATGGCTGCCATGTCGCTGTGCCTGTTCGGGGCGATGGTCGGACTGTGGATTGCCGACCTCACCATCGGGCTCACCTCGGTGCTGGGATTCATTACCCTGCTGGGCATGATCGTCCGCAACGTGATCCTGATGTACCAGCATGCCGAGGACAAACGCAAGGTTTGCCGCTGGTCGGCGAAGTTGGCTGCCTACGATGCCGGCAAGCGCCGCATGGTTCCGATCTTCCTCACGACGGCCACCACGGCCGTGGGCGTCGTGCCGATGATGCTGGGCGGCAGCACTTTCTGGGCCCCTGTGGGTCTCACGATCTTCGCCGGAGGCATCGGCTCGCTGATTCTCGTGGTGACGATTCTTCCGGTTCTCTACTCGAAAATCTACAAATGATGAAAAAGGCATTCATATATCTGCTCTTTGCGGCTTTCGCCGTCCCGGCGGACGCCCAGACCCTTACGCTCGACGAATGCCGCGCCGCGGCTCTCGAACACAACCGGACACTGCAAAACAGCCGCTTCGACCTCGAAGCGGCCTTGCAGACCCGCCGCGAGGCGTTCACCAACTATTTCCCGCAGGTGTCCGCCACGGGAGGCGTCTTCCAGGCCCAGCACGGGTTGGTGCAGGCCGATTTCGGCATGACCATTCCGCAGCTGGGGACGATGAACCTGCCGCTGTCGATGGTCAAGCGGGGGCTCGTGGGCGGCATCACCGCCGTGCAGCCCGTCTTCGCGGGGCTGAAGATCGTCAACGGCAACAAGCTCGCCCGGCTGGGCGAGGAGGTCGGGCAGCTGCAGCTGCGGAAGACCGAAGCCGAAGTCCGCGAGCAGACCGATACCTACTACTGGCAGATCGTCTCGCTGCGCGACAATCTCTCGACCATCGGGGCCGTGGAACGGCAGCTGGAGGAGATTCACCGGCAGGTCGAACTCTCTGTTAAAGCCGGTCTCGTGACCACGAACGACCTGCTGCGCGTGGAGTTGCGTCAGCAGGAGATCGCCTCGAACCGCCTGAAAGTCGAGAACGGGCTGAAGGTGTCGAAGATGCTGCTGGCCCAGCATATCGGCGTGGACTGGCACGGCTTCGATATCGGGGATTCGGCCTTCGGGGAACCCGAGGCGCCGGGGGCTTTCTATGTCTCGGTCGAGGAGGCGCTCGACCGCCGGGCCGAGTATCAGCTGGCCGAAAAGAACGTCGAGGCGCAGAAATACCAGAAACGCATGGAGCGCGGCAAGCGCCTGCCGACGGTGGGCGTGGGGGCCGGGTACCTCTATTATAATGTTACGGACAAGGACGTGGACGACGGACTGGTATTCGCGCAGGTTTCGGTGCCGATTTCCGACTGGTGGGGCGGCGCCCATGCGCTGAAGAAAGCCCGCATCCGCGAGCAGCAGGCCGAGAACGACCGGTTGCAGGCCCGCGAGATGCTCGCCGTGGAGGTCGAGCGGACATGGAGCGAGGTGGTGGAGGCCTATGCGCAGATCCTCCTGATGCGGCGTTCCGTGGCCTCGGCCACCGAGAACCTGCGGCAAAACCGGAATTTCTACCAGGCCGGGACGGCGCCGCTCACCGACCTGCTCGACGCCGAAACGCTCTACACCCAGAGCCGCAACAATTTCACCTCGGCCTGCGCCGCCTACCGCACCTCGCTGGCCAAATACATGCGTGTGACGGGCCGGTAAAAAAATACCCGCCATCCGGCGGGTTTTTTGTGTCTGGTTACTCCACGAATCGCCGCGTCACGCGCCAGCGCTGCATGAGCCGCACCACGAGCCAGCTCGCGGCGAAGGCTCCGCAGGCGATCAGCGGAATGCGCACCAGCGCCGGGAGTCCCGGAATCCGCTGCACGAGGTCGTAGCCCGCCTGTACGAAGATGAAGTGGCAGAGGTAGATGCCGAACGTGGCGCCCGCCAGCCGCGAAAGCCATGCGCGGGGCCGTGCGGCGGCTTTCTGCACGAGGATAAAGACCGGGGCGGTCATCAGGAAGACGTTCACGCCGGCGAAATACCAGACGATCTCCAGGTAGGCGTAGTTGCCCGGGAACGCTTTCTGCATCATCACATAGCCCACTCCCGTGACGAGGTAGCCGATGAGGAGCGCCGGGATGCAGATCCCCAGCGTCTTGCGCCAGCTCCACGCGGGCGGGAATTTCACGAGGTAGAAGGCCAGCACGAGGTAGCCCGCGAAGCCCGAGACGTAGTAGAACGTGCCGAATTCGTTCCAGTCGCAGACGCCGTAAAGGCCCATGTTGCCGTAATTGCCGGCATAGCCCAGCATCGGGGCCAGCATCTTCACGTAGGGCAGCAGCAGCGTCACTCCCCAGATGCCGAGCACGATCCGCAGGTCGCGCTGCGAGGCCCGTTCGAGCCATGCGCTCAGAATCGGCAGGATGAAATAGAGTCCGAGGAGCATGTAGAGATACCAGAGCGGCGTGGTGTCGTAGGTAAAATTGAAAACGAAGGTCCACATCTTGCGGAGCGTGGCCTCGCCGGTGAACAGCGCGGGGTCGATCGACGGGCTGGCCGAGCCGACATAGCGCATGTAGAGGAAATAGAGCACGGGCAGTGCCAGCGACCAGAAGACGAGCGCCGCGAGAATGCGGCCGATGCGCTTGCGGTAGAAGGCCCCGGCGTCGGTCTGCACGGGCAGCAGCAGTACGCCCGACATCATCACGAAGAGCGGCACGCAGGCCCGGACGAGGCTTCCGGCCAGAGCTCCCTGCAGGAACGTCGCACGGTCGCTGTCGAACACGGCGACAAAGGCGTCGCAGCTGTGTGAAAAGACCACCAGGAAGCATGCGATCACGCGCAGGAGGTCCACCCAGCCGATGCGTTCGCGGGCCGGGACGTTGAGGTCGGGAAGTCGGTTTTCCATGGTCGTTGGGGCTGAATTTCCTGCGAAGATAATAAAAAAAGTTTGGGCAGATTCGGGTTGCGTGCGGTTCGGCAAAACTTTCCCGGTGCCTACGGCTGTTTGCTACCCTTCGGGGTATGAAAAAACGCAGGGTTCCTTGCGGAAACCCTGCGCTTTTCTATGACCGGTTATTGCGGCCACCGCGTCTAAAAGGTGTTGCGGCGGATCATTTGGAAATCGCACCTGATCTTGGCGGGCGACTTGTCGAGGATCATCCGCGCCACCAGCACGCCCATCTGCCGGAAATCGGTCGAAATGGTCGTCAGGCCGTTGAGAATGATTTCGTTGATCGGCGATTCGTTGTAGGAGATGATGCTGATGTCGCGCCCTACCCGGTAGTTCCGTTCGCGGGCCCGGCGCACCAGCTCGATCAGCCCCAGGTCGTACTGGCTGTTGAGAATCAGGTAGACCTCCTTTTCGCGGATGATCTCGGGAGTAATCTCCGTGTGGAACTCCACGGCTATCTCGTTGTCGCGGCAGAACCGCTCCACGGCCTTGCCCACCGAGGCGTAATAGAGACTCGAGGGAAGCGTCACGACGTTGAACCGGGAGCAGGTTTTGAGCTTCTTGAGCCCGTATCCCAGCCCTTCGTAGGCGTCGTTGGCGAAATCCTGGTAGACGGCGCCGTAGTTGCCCGGAAGCTCCTTCATCCAATGGTCGACCTGAATCAGCTTGCGGTTGGGGATGCGCGTGAGTATCTTCAGCACCCGTTTCTGCGAAGCCGCGTCGAGCGGGAAATGGGGGGTGATGACGTAGTAGTCGAACAAATCGAGGTTCTCCTCGACATAGTATTCCAGCAGGTCGACGTTCTGGTTGTGGAGCCGGATGGTGATCTCTGCCGCGTCGCCGATCTCGTCGGCGAACGAGTTGAAAAGCACCTGCTTGTAGTTGCTCAGCTTGTCGAACAGCACGAGAATGCTCAGCTTTTCCGCCACTCCTGCCGCCGAAACGTAGAATCCTTTGCCCTGTTTGGCGTCGATGTAACCTTTGTTCCGGAGTATGGAATAGGCCTTCTTGACGGTCTCTTTCGAAATGTCGAGTACGGCCGAGAGCTCGTTCATCGACGGCAGCAGGCATCCCTCGGGATATTCGCCCTGACGCACCAGCTCCTCCACCTGTCCCACGATCTGTTTGTAAACCGGGATTTGGCTCTCGTGGTCTATTTTAATCTTTTCCGGCATGTCTGTCATTTAAAAAAATGAAATAAATATTGGTTTGTATCAATTTTTGTGTATATTTGCACCACACTACACAACACCAATCAGGGCAAGTACCACACCTCACAACTTTTATGTTGTGGTGACACAAATATAGGAAAAAAACCGCTAACCACTTTTAAAAATGAAAAAAACTTTCTTTCTCAGCCTGTCCGGCCTTTTGCTCGCATCGACCGCCCCTGCACAGCATTGGTCGCTGACCTGGAAAAAGATGCAGGCGGTCTCTCCCGGGCTTGAACAGATCGGTTCGGTGGCGACTGCTTCGTCGCGCGAACTGGCCAATCCGCGTTGGTCGGTGGGGTGCGAGTGCCTCGACCGCGAATATGCCGATTTCTCGGCTTACAAACCCTATGTGGGTGAACTGGGCGTGGGTGCCGCGCGTATCCAGAGCGGCTGGGCCCGCTGCGAACAGAAAAAGGGAAAATACGAATTCGGATGGCTCGACGAAGCGGTCGACGGACTCCGCGAACAGGGTATCCGTCCGTGGATGTGCCTGGCCTACGGAAATCCGGTTTACGGGGCGCAGAAGAGCCTGGGGTCGCGCATATTCACCGATGAGGAGACGTTGCAGGCCTGGGAACGCTATGTGACGGCCGTGGCGCGTCGTTACAAGGGGCGTGTCAGCGAGTGGGAGGTGTGGAACGAGCCGAACCTCCGCGGCGCCGACCAGTCTGCGGCCTATGCCGAACTGCTGATCCGCACGGCCGAAGCCGTCCGCCGGGTCGATCCCGAAGCGGTCATCATCGGCTTCGGGCTTTCGCGCATGCCGCTCGGCTTTACGGGCCGGGTGCTGGACATCGTCCGCGAGCGCGGCAAGCTGGGACTCATCGACTACGTGAGTTTCCACCCCTATCACGAGAATCCCGACGATGCCACGCCCGGCATCGAGGCGCTGGCCGAACTGGTCGCCTCCTACGATCCGCGCATCCGTCTTTTCTCGGGCGAGAGCGGCTGTCCGGCGGTCCTCGAATGGGCCCATGCGCTGCGCTACCACGAGTGGAGCGAATACAGCCAGGCCAAATGGGTCGCACGGCGTCTGGCCAACGATTTTGCGCTGGGCATCCGCTCGTCGATCTTTGCCATCGTGGACAACCAGTATCCCAATATGCTGCAGTCGTTCGGACTGTTGCGCACGAACCTGCTGAAACAGGTGGTCTACAAACGGCCGTCGTACCATGCCATGCAGCACATGGTCAACCTGCTGCACAGTGGGGTGAAGCCTTCGGGACACCCGGCGTTCACGGCCAATACGGCCCGCGAAATCGCCCTCGTGGGACTTTCGGATGCCGACGACAAGCCGGTCGGCGTGATGTACTGGTACTCCGACCGGATTCCGGGCGACGAACTGGCTTGGGATCGGGTCGAAATGAGCGTCGAGGGGCTTTCGCTCGAAGACCCCGTGCTCGTGGATGCCGTCACGGGGCGTGTCTACGACCTGCCGCAGCCCCACGGCAGCCGCGACGGAGGGCGCATGAAGCTGACCGGCTGCCCGGTGTGGGACGCCCCGATGCTGCTGATGGAGCGCAGCGCCGTGCCGTTCCGCGGAGAGGCCGCCGAACGCAAGGCCGCCGGAAGCAGTCAGGATATGTTGTATTAACCCGACTTTTTCGATAAGCCGCGTGCGGAGCCGAACCTGATCGGGCTCTGCCGAGGTGAGAAAAAGTGCATAAAATGAACCTATAACCCAATGACAACCGCAACCGTCGGGAAGAAAAACCCGAAGTACAAATGGGAGGTGCTGGCCCTGCTGTGGGTCGCCTACCTCCTGAACCAGGCCGACCGGCAGGTCTTCAACGTGGTGCTTCCGCTCATCCGCGAGGACCTGGGCCTGAGCGATGTGGCCATCGGCTCCATCGCCACGGTCTTCAACCTTTTCTACGCCCTGCTCGTGCCCATCGGGGGACTCGTGGGCGACCGTTTCAGCCGTAAATGGATCGTCACGGGTAGCATCCTGTTCTGGAGCGTAGCCACGATGTTCACGGGCCTCTGCAACGGATTCGTGATGCTCGTGCTGATGCGCAGCGTCGCCACGGGCGGCGGCGAGGCCTTCTTCGGGCCGGCGAACTATTCGCTGCTGGCGCAGTACCACGACAAGACCCGGGCCTTCGCCATGTCGATCCACCAGACAGCCTATTACATCGGCATCATCATCAGCGGTTACGCCGCGGGGTATATCGGACAGCTGTGGGGCTGGCGCAGCGCCTTCTACGTCTTCGGCGCCATCGGCGTCGTGCACGGCATCGTCATGGCCGTGCGGCTGAAGGACAAGAAAGAGCCGGCCGCCGTGGCCGCTGCGGAGGCTGCGGAGCCCAAGCCGCGGCTGATGGAGGGCTTCCGCATGGTCTTCACCACGCCGACGGCCCTGATTCTCACCATCTGCTTCTCGGGACTGATCTTCGTGCTGACGGGCTACCTCACGTGGATGCCCACCTATCTGTTCGAGAATTTCGGCATGGACCTCGCGGGCGCCGGATTCCACTCGATGTTCTACACCCACCTGTTCGCCTTCGTCGGCGTGCTGCTGGCCGGACGCCTCTCGGACAAGCTGGGCAGCCTGCATCCTGCGTGGCGTATGGCCATGCAGGGCATCGGCCTGCTGGTTGCCGTGCCGTTCATCGTCCTGATGGGCAACTCGGCCACGCTTTGGGTCATCTACATCGGTTTCGCAGGATTCGGATTCGCCCGCGCGTTTTTCGATGCCAACACCTACACGGTGCTCTACGACGTCATTCCGCCCCGCTACCACTCGTCGGCTTCGGGCGTGATGATTATGACCGGATTCGCCATCGGCGCAATGGCTCCCCTGGTGCTCGGCGCCATGAAGCAGGTCGTCGGACTGTCGTCCGGCATCTCGATGCTGGCCATCGTCTGGCTCGTGTGCGGGGTGGTGATGCTCCTGGGAGCCAAATATTTCTATATGAAGGACTATAACAAAATCAGACATGAACAGTAACCTGAAAACCAGAAAAGCGAAGGCGGGTCTGCTGCTGATCGCGTCGCCCCGCTTCAAGATGCTGGGCGAGGGACTCGAACGGGGTACCTATGCCGAGCGCAAGGATGCCGATGTGAAAAAGATACTCGCCACGATGGAGTTCCTCGACGTCGTGTTCCCCGGGATCGTTTACGACAAGGAGGAGGCCATGAACGCCATGGACCATTTCTACATGGAGAAGGTCGATTTCGTGATCGCCGAGTTCCTCTCCTGGTCCGAGGATTTCGCGTGGATACGCTTCCTGCGGGATATGCCCGAGGTGCCGATTCTCTTCGTCAACGTTGCCAAAGACCACGTTTCGTTCAAGGACACGCTGGACGAGGACGACTTTATCGACTACCTCTGCGCCGGCACGCTCGTCGGGTCGCTGGAGGCTTCCGGGTCGGTGCCCCGCACGGGACGCCGCCACGTGAAGGTCGTGATGGGTTCGCGTGAGGAGGTCACCGAACAGGTCCGCCTCTTTGCATCGGCGGCCCGTGCACGCGCCATTCTCCGCCAGTCGAACGTGGGGCTGCTGGCCAACTACAACGAGGCCATGTGGTCCACCTACATCGACCCTTATGATTTGTTCACCAAGCTGGGGCCCGAAATCCGCTTCCTGCCCTATTCGGTCTACGGCGATGTGATCGACGCGGTGAGCGATAAGGAGCTGAAGGCGTACTGCGATGAGCTGACCTCGCGCTACAAGATGATGGACGACGTGGCACGCGACAAGTTCGAAGCTTCGGTGCGGGCCTCGATCGGCCTGCAGAAAATGGCCGAGCGGTCGGACATCGACGTGCTGGTTTTCAACGACATCGACCGGGCCATGTTCGAACTGGTGGGCCTGCGTGCCGGGTTCTACCACCCGTGGTTCAACGACAACTGCTCGGTGCTGGTTCCCGAGGCCGACATCGGCGCGGGCCTCATCACCTACCTGCTGAAACTGATTTCGGGCCGGAACGTCAATTTCCTCGAACCGTTCCACATCGAGTCCGACTACGGCACCTTTGCGGGCGGGCATGCCGGACCGAACGACCACAACGACCCTGCCTGGCAGCAGAACGTGGTGATTGCCCGCGACGTGCGTTTCGCCAAGACCTCGTACAAGTATGCCGGGGCGCCGTTCGCCTGGTACCGCATCTCTCCGGGGCGCAAGACCATGGCGCAGCTGGTGGAGTGCGACGGACGCTACAAGCTGGTCGCCACGCTGGTCGATTCGCTCGAGGGAGACCACATCCTGGCCACCTATTCGCACAGCATTTTCCGCCCGGTGGTCCCCGTCGAGCGGCTCTTCGAGGAGATCCTGAAGATCGGCACCACACAGCATTTCGCCATCGTCGACGGCGACTACCTGCGCGAGCTGGGCATGCTGGCTGAAATCATGGACTTCGAATATCACGAAATCAAATAATTAACCCTATAAAATCGTATCTATCATGAGTTTCATGTATAATCCCTATCCGTATGATGATCCGCGGGCTGTCAACCGCCCGGCCCTCCCGAAAAAAACCGTCGAGGCGGTCGTCGGCGGAACCCCCAAGGCTGCCGCGGCTCTGGCCGCCGATGTCATGGGCCGGCTCAAGGCCGCTCCCGGAAAGAACGTCGTCGTGGCATTCGACGGCTATGCCACGGCCGACTGGACGCGGATGGTCAACCTGCTCTCGCAGCAGCTTATCGGAAAAGGAATCGACGTGGAGGCTTTCCCGTTTGCCGAGGTGTTCAAATCGGAGCAGGAAATCGCCGATATAATCGACCCCAACCTGGAGTGGGATACCACGAAAGACCCTTCGCTGCTGTTCGGACGCCTGATCAAGCGGAGTTTCGAAGATTTCTTCGATACCCGGAAGGTGGCTGCATTCAGGTCGCGCCTGGAGGGGCTGAAAGCTCCCGTGGAGAAAGGCCGCGTGCTGATTGTCTTCGGAAGCGGATGCCTGGTGAAGGAGTTGCTTGGACTGTACGATGTGAAATGTTATTTCGACGTAACGCCCAAAGAGTCGATCCTGCGTATCCGCTGCGGTCAGTATGCCAATATGGGCGACAAGGTCGCCCGTCCGGCCAATCTGGTGATTCGCCGCTGCTACTATGCCGATTTCGAAATCGGCGTTCACCACCGCGGCGAACTGCTGCGCGGGGCGCTGCTCGATTACTACATGGCTTCGGACAAGCCCGAGCACATCCAGATGATCCCGATGGCGGCGCTGACTGACATCTTCAAATCGCTGGCGTCCTATCCGTTCCGTTGCAAGCCGGTCTATCTCGAAGGCGTGTGGGGCGGCACCTACGTCAAGAAACTGCGCAACCTGCCCGATGCGATGCGCAACTGCGCGTGGGTCTTCGACCTGATCCCGATGGAGGTGTCGATCGTCGTCGAGGCCGGGGCCGAGAAGATCGATTTCCCCTATTTCTCGTTCGTGCAGAAGGAGGGGCATGCCATCATGGGCGACAAATGTGTCGAGAAATTCGGCGGCTATTTCCCCGTCCGCTTCAACTACGACGACACGTATCACAGCAACGGCAACATGTCGATCCAGGTGCACTCCGGGGCGCAGTACAACCAGGAGAATTTCGGGGAGCTGGGCCGTCAGGACGAGAGCTACTACGTCATTGTGGCCGCTCACGACGCCAAAACCTTCGTCGGGTTCCGCGACGATGCCGATACGGATCAGTTCATCCGGGACATCAAGCTGGCCGATACGGAGCACAAGCCGGTCGACTATCTGAAATACGTCCACTACGAGGAGTCGAAACCCGGCCTGCAGGTGATGCTCCCCGCGGGCACGATCCACTCGTCGGGCCGCAACCAGGTGATTCTGGAGATCGGCAGCCTTACGATCGGTTCCTACACCTATAAACTCTACGACTACCTGCGTGCCGACCTCGACGGAAAGCCCCGTCCCATCCATACGTGGCACGGCGAGCGCACGCTCAACTACGACTGCCGCACGAGCTGGCTGCGCGGCAACATCGTCCAGCAGCCCCGCACGGTGCGCGAGGGCGACGGCTGGGCCGAGAAGATCGTGGGCGAGTGCGACATGCTCTATTTCTCGCTGCGCCGCCTGGAGTTCGAAAAGTCGATCGAGGACGATACGAACGGTAAGTTCCACGTACTGGTGCTGGTTGACGGCGAGCATGTGCGTATCCGCTCCGTCGAGCACCCCGAACGCTATTTCGACGCCGAATATATGGATATGGTCGTGGTTCCCGCGGACATGGGCCGTTACGTGATCGAGAACCTCCGCACGGAACCCATCTGCGTCCACAAAACGATGCTCAAGGATGGATTCGACAAAGAGTAACTGCCGCCTGCTGCTCGACGTCGGGGGAACGTTCCTCAAATCGGCTGTGGCGGACGCCGCCGGGCAGCTCCTGCCCGGTTCGGAGTTCAGCTGCCCGATCCGTTCGGAGGGCTCGCGTGCGGAGATCGAAGGCTCCCTGGCCACGACGGTGGCCAGGGGCGCAGCCTTCGCCGCGGAGCGGGGGATGGAGCTTGCCGGCATCGGCATCGCCATTCCCGGGCCGTTCGACTATGCGGCCGGCATTCCCCGCATGACGCACAAGTTCCGCAGCATCTACGGCGTGGACCTGCGCGGGGTGCTGCACGCGATGCCCGGCGTTCCCGCCGATGCGGAGATTTGCTTCATGCAGGATGTGAACGCCGCGTTGGCCGGGGAGATTGCCCGGGGCAATGCCGCCGGATACGGCGCTTCGGCGCTCGTGTCGCTCGGAACGGGACTGGGTTTCGCCCTGAGCCGCGACGGGCGGGTGCTGTGCAATCCGGCAGGCGGTCCGAAAGTGGTGATTTTCGACCTTCCCTACCGGGACGGCATTCTGGAGGACTACGCCTCGAAACGGGGATTCCTGCGCATCTACGGCGAGCTTACGGGCCGCACGGACCCGGCGCTGACGGTGGCCGATCTGGGCCGCATGGCCGGCGAAGGGGATGCCCGGGCCTGTGAGACGTTCGCAACGGTCGGGGGTATCCTGGCCGCCACGCTCCACGACCTGCTCGTCGAACACGGCATCGAATGCCTCCTGCTGGGCGGCCAGATTTCGCGTTCGTTCGCCTACATGGAGGCGGCCCTGCACGAAGGACTGCGCGATGTCACGGGGCTGACCCGCATCGCACCCGCGGAGCATATCGGCGAAGCGGCCTTTTACGGACTGCTGGCGCAGGCCAACGACGGCTGTTAAGCGTTACAACGAACCGTCCGATTTCGTATCTTTGTCAGGAGGGGCGGCTGCCTCTCCTGTTTTTGAATCTGAAGAATCATGACCGAGAAATACCGCAGATTCCTGCACGCTGTGCGTGCTTTCATGCCCCGTGAAAGGGTTTACACCGACTACCTGCGCCGGCTGGCGTGGGGTACCGATGCGGGGTTTTACCGCCTCGTGCCGCAGATCGTCGTGCGGGCCGCCGGCGAAGAGGAGGTCGTCCGGCTGATGCGGACGGCTGCCGGGCTGGGCGTGCCCCTGACCTTCCGGGCCGCCGGCACGAGCCTTTCGGGGCAGGCCGTCAGCGACTCGGTGCTCGTGGTGGCGGGTAAGCATTGGGAGCGCTGCGAGGTGCTCGACGGCGGCCGCGCCGTGCGGCTCCAGCCCGGCGTCGTGGGCGCCCGGGTCAACGAGGTGCTGAAGCCTTACGGATACCGCTTTCCGCCCGACCCCGCCTCGCTCAAAAGCGCCATGGTGGGCGGTATCGTGATGAACAACGCCTCGGGCATGAACTGCGGCACTCACGCCAACAGCGACCGGATGCTGCTTTCGGCGCGGCTGGTGCTGGCCGACGGCACGCTGCTCGACACGGGCGATGAGTCGAGCCGCCGGGCCTTTTCAGCGAGTCACGGGGAGTTCCTGCGCACGGTCGAAGCCCTGCGCGACCGGGTCCGCGGGGACAAGGCCCTGACGGAGCGCATCCGGCATAAATATTCGATCAAGAACGTCATGGGGCTGAACCTGCTGCCGCTGGTACGGTTCGACGACCCGTTCGAAATCATCGCCCATCTCCTGGTCGGCTCCGAGGGGACGCTGGCGTTCCTGGCCGGGGTCACGATGCGCACCGAGTGCGAATACGCGCATAAGGCCAGTGCGATGGTCTATTTCGGCGACATCGGCGAGGCGAGCCGCGCCGTCGTGGAGATGCGCAAACTGCAGGACGCCGCCGGGGAACGCATTGTGCACAGCGCCGAGATGCTCGACCGCAAGTCGCTGGCCTCGGTCGGAGACACCGCGGGAGAGGGCCTTACGGCCGTGCTGACCGAGGCCAAGGCGCATACGCCGGAGGAGCTGGCCGCCAACGTCGCCCGGATCGAAGAGCTGCTGGGGCGCTTCGAGCTCCATGTTCCCGCACGCTTTACGGACGATCCGGCGGAGCAGGCGAAATATTGGGCCGTCCGTTCGGGCATTTTTCCGGCGGTGGGCGGCAGCCGTCCTGCCGGGACCACCTGCCTGATCGAGGACGTCGCCTTCCACATCGAGGACCTGCCCCGGGCCACGGCCGAACTGCAGGCGCTGATCGCCCGCCACGGTTACGACGACGCCTGCATCTACGGACACGCCCTCGAGGGCAACTACCATTTCATCATCAACCAGTCGTTTTCGACCCCGGCCGAGGCGGCGCGTTACGAGGCGCTGATGGACGACGTCGTGGAACTCGTCGTCGGTAAATACGACGGTTCGCTCAAGGCCGAGCACGGCACAGGACGCAACATGGCGCCCTTCCTCCGCCGCGAGTGGGGCGACGATGCCTATGCCGTGATGCGGGCCGTCAAGGAGCTGTTCGACCCCGCGGGGCTGCTGAATCCCGGGGTGATCTTCAACGACGATCCCCGCTGCCACCTCTCGCATTTCAAACCCCTGCCGCTGACCGATCCCCTGATTGACCGCTGTATCGAATGCGGATTCTGCGAGGTGAACTGCCTGACGTGCGGACTGACCCTCTCGTCGCGTCAGCGTATCGTCGTCCGCCGCGAGATCGCCCGGCTGAAGGCCTCCGGCGAGGACCCGCGCCTTGTGCGGGAGCTCGAACGCGGCTACCGTTACCCCGGGGAGCAGACCTGCGCCGGGGACGGGCTCTGCTCGACGAGCTGTCCGGTGGGGATCGATACGGGACGCCTGACGCATGCCCTGCGTGCCCTGAGGGTGCCGCCCGGGAGTGCGGGACATGCCGCCGGAGAGTTTGCGGCCCGCCGTTTCGCCGGGCTGAAAAACACCCTGCGACCCGTGCTGACGCTGGCCGACACGGCGCACCGGGTCCTCGGCACACGCACGATGACCGCAGCCGCAAAGGGCCTGCACGCGCTGGGACTGCCCCGATGGCTGCCCTCGATGCCGCGGGCCTATCGCCTGCCGGAATCTCTGCTGAAAACATCCGTGCCGGAGCCGGACAAGGTCGTCTATTTCCCGAGCTGTATCAACCAGACGATGGGCCTCGCCCGCGAAACCCCGGTCGCGGAGCCGCTGGCCGGCAAGATGGTTTCGCTGCTCCGGAAAGCCGGTTACGAGGTGATCTTCCCCGGGAATATGGAACGCCTCTGCTGCGGCACGATCTGGGAAAGCAAAGGCATGGCCGACATTGCCGACCGCAAGACCGCCGAGCTGGAGGAGGCGCTGTGGCGTGCCAGCGAAGCGGGTCGCTGGCCGGTGCTGTGCGACCAGAGCCCGTGCCTGCACCGGATGCGCGAGAAGATCGGCCGCATGAAACTCTACGAACCGGCGGAGTTCATCTGGACCTTTCTGCGCGACCGGCTGGAGTTCCACGCCCGGCCGGAGCCCGTCGCCGTGCACGTCACCTGCTCGATGCGCCGCATGGGGCTTGCCGGGGTGATTGTCTCGCTGGCACGGCTGTGCGCCGCGGAGGTCGTGGTGCCCGAGGAGGTCGGATGCTGCGGATTCGCCGGCGACCGCGGATTCACCCACCCCGAGGTCAATGCCTGGGCCCTGCGCAAACTGCGGCCCGTCGTCGAACGCTCGGGCGTGAAGGTGGGCTATTCGAACAGCCGCACGTGCGAGATCGGGCTTTCGGCCCGTTCGGGTGTGCCCTACGTCTCGATTGTCTACCTGGTGGATGCCTGCACGACACCTAAAGAAACCCCCGGAGCCTGAGCTTCGGGGGTCTTTTTCAGATCAGCAGTTCGTAGTCAATGCGCCACACGCCCGTCTCCCCGGGGAAGACCCGGAACGGCGTGTAGGGTTCGAGGCAGGCGACCGTGGGGCAGGCCCAGAGGACCATGTGCGACAACTCGCCGCTGCCCGAGGCCCGGATACCCGCTCCCGTGCGGAGGTTGCGGAGACTGAACCCGTACCCCGGCGTCGCGGGGTCCTGGCTGTGGAGGTCCCCCATGAAGACCGACTCGCCCGGCTCCAGCGGACGGCTGAAAGCGACGCCGTCGGGCGTCAGCGCCACGCTGTCGTAAGCCTCGCGCCACGTTCCCCCGGGGCGGAACGGGAAATGGATCGAGGTGTCGGGACCTGTGGCCATGCGGTCCAGTGTGAAGAAATTGTGGTTGTAGACATGGCCCGTGAGCGGTGCCGGACCGAGGTTCTTGAGCGTGTACTCGATCCGTAGGCCCGGCGCATCGGTCAGCCGCAGCGTCTTGCGGTAGTCGTAGCCGTATTCGTCGCTCAGCAGCCGGTGGCGGAACTCGACATGGCTGCGCTCGGCGGTCACCTCCCGGATGCCGGGATCGGCGATCTCGTAGAGCCGGAACCGGTCGTAGGGCTGGTCGGAGAACCTGCGCAGCGTGCCGACCCCGATTTTGAGGAACTCCTCCCCGGGACGCGCCCGTTCGTAACCGATCTGGGTGAACTCGTCCGCGGGACCCGTCAGGCCGTCGTGCCGCAGGGAATCGTGCCGGGGCTGCCATTCCGAGACGTAGCGATGCCCCCGGCTGCGCAGGTCGCGGACGACGCCGCTCCAGTCGAAGCGTGTGCCCCGGTAGTAGCCGCATTCGGCATCGGGAAGGCATACGACGGCGGAAACGTGGCGGTTGGCGATGCGCACGACGGGAGCTTCCGACACCCGGGTGCCGGATACTCCCGCCGTTGCATTCGGTTGCAGTTCGCGCATGGTTATTTCGTCTTTTTGTAAACCAGCACGGCAAGGTCGTATTGGCCCAGCGTCACCTCGCGGCCGTCGGGCGATACCTGTGCGCCGCCCAGCGTCGAAGCCTCCACGAAGCGGTAGCCCGGGACCTCGATCGCGCCCTTCACGGCTGCTCCCGGCTGTGTGCGGGTGGCCACGACGGCCATGCCGTCGCCGTTGGTGTAGGCGCGGGCCTCGATGCCGGGATTCGACTGCGTGAAACCCTCCGTGTCGCGGTAGGTGCCGACCAGCAGCAGGTCTTCGTACCTGGCCTTGATGGCGTTCGCCTTGGCCAGGTAGGCCTGGTAGTGCGGCGTCTTGTCGATAAGGTCGCGGCAGCGGTAGATTTCGATGTCGTTGCGCAGGCCTTTCAGCAGCGTGTTGTTCACGCGGCGTTCGATGTCCGTGTCGTCGCGGATTTCGCGGTCGGAGATGATGATTTCGGGGAAGGTGTAGCGGAACCAGTCGATAAAGCTGTATTTGCCGGCGGTGGTCTGGTAGATGTGGATGTAGTCGCAGTACTGCGCCGTCACGTCGGTCAGCCACTCCGTGCCGAGTGCGAACTCGGGGTCGAAGCTGACGTTGCGGTCGCGGACCATCTTCAGCACCTCGGCCTTGTCGGCGATGACGTGCATGTTGGGCACGGGGAACTCCCGGCTCAGGTCCCAGTTGGTGGCGCGTTCGCCGTACCCCAGCTGGTCGTAGAAGACGCTGTTGGCGCCGTACTCCCGGGCGCGGTCGGCCCAGTCGAGGAGCATTTTGCGCCAGATCGGCGCACGGGTGTCGGCCACGACGAACGTGCGGGCGTTGTAGTCGGCCAGGAACGTGCCCTGACCCGTGAAGCGGTATTGCTCGAAGAGCTCCGCGCCCGTGTTGTCGCGGTAGCAGATCTCCTTGCCCTGGCCGCTCTTGTAGAATTCGCTCTCGCGGTCGATCAGCTTGCCGTTGAAATAGAGCAGGACCTTGCCGCCGTCCTTCTTGTAGTCGGCGATGGCCTTTTTCCAACCCGCGTCGCCGCCCTGCGCGGGATCGGCGTTGTAGTGGGGATTGCCGTGGTCCATGCCCGTCTCCCACCATCCGAAGGTGAAGACGGCGTCGGCCCCGACGCTCTCGCCGACATCCTTGATGCGGCCCGGCAGGTCGGTGTACTTGAACAGCAGCTCGCCGTACTGGTGGCGGAAAATGATCCGCTGCCAGCTGCGCATCTTCTTGACCCACATCGGCGCGTCGCGGTGGTCCCACCACGTGTCGGCCCAGCGGCGGTAGTGCTTCGAGGTCTCGTGCCACGAACCCGTATAGGGGGC